>Ga0308159_1000032_pt1 | contig 649513 bp, 571 predicted proteins | sample PhyCR1_FD_201040 | JGI IMG/M metagenome (GOLD analysis project Ga0308159, IMG submission 201040) | Phyllosphere microbial communities from UC Gill Tract Community Farm, Albany, California, United States - DLSLC.R1 | ecosystem: Host-associated > Plants > Phyllosphere > Unclassified | place...
AAAAAGGTCGTCCCCTACAGGATCACTCCCCGCCGTGCTATCATTGCGCACAATATCGTCACCCCTTCTGATACAGAGTTAGCGCTTTTCATGACCGAGAAATTACCTGCACACCGCTTTTCCATTGCCCCGATGCTCGACTGGACCGATCGTCACTGCCGTTACTTTCATCGCCAGCTGACGCGGCAGACGCTGCTGTACACCGAAATGGTGACCACCGGTGCGATCATCCACGGTAAAGGCGACTATCTGGCATTCAGCCCGGAGGAGCAGCCGGTGGCACTGCAGCTGGGCGGCAGCGATCCCGCTGCGCTGGCGCAGTGTGCCGTGCTGGCGGAACAGCGCGGCTACAATGAGGTTAACCTCAATGTGGGCTGCCCGTCAGACCGCGTGCAGAACGGCCGCTTTGGTGCCTGCCTGATGGGTGAAGCCCAGCTGGTGGCGGACGGCATTAAGGCGATGCGCGACAAGGTGTCGATCCCGGTCACGGTGAAAACCCGTATCGGCATTGATGACCAGGACAGTTATGAATTCCTCTGCGATTTTATCCGCACGGTGTCAGAGCAGGGCGGATGCGACTCCTTTATCATCCATGCGCGTAAAGCCTGGCTCTCCGGCCTCAGCCCGAAAGAGAACCGTGAAATCCCACCGCTCGACTATCCACGCGTTTATCAGCTGAAGCGCGATTTCCCGCACCTGACGCTGGCGATTAACGGCGGCGTGAAGACGCTGGAAGAAGCGCAAACCCACCTGCAGCATCTGGACGGCGTGATGATGGGGCGCGAGGCCTATCAAAACCCTGGCCTGCTGGCGCAGGTGGATCGGCAGATTTTCGGCAGCAGCCAGCCGGTGGTGGACCCGGTTACCGTGGTGCGCTCCATGTATCCCTACATTGAACGTGAACTGGCGAACGGCACCTACCTGGGCCATATCACCCGCCATATGCTGGGCCTGTTCCAGGGGATCCCGGGGGCGCGCCAGTGGCGGCGTTACCTGAGCGAAAATGCGCACAAAGCGGGCGCGGGCGTTGACGTGGTCGAGCAGGCGCTTTCGCTGGTTGCCGATAAGATCCCTGCCGCAGTTTAACTTCGTCAAATCTTCACCAGATAGTGATGAATTTCATCAGGGGAGATCCTCCCCTGGTGAATGCCTCTGATAAATATCAATCAGTTAACTTCTTCTCCATCCTGGCACGCTTCTTGTAATAGCTCTCTCAGAGTTCAATATCTGGAGCGAGTGATTATGTTAGAGATCCTGTTTGTCATCGGTTTTTTTATGATGCTGCTGCTGACCGGTATTTCCCTGCTGGGAATTATCGCAGCGCTGCTGGTGGCCACCGTGGTGATGTTCGTGGGCGGGCTGTTTGCCATTGTTATTAAGTTGTTGCCGTGGCTGGTGGTGGCAGTGGTTGCCGTGTGGCTGTATCGCGCGTTTCGCAAGCCTTCAGCCGAGGATAAACCCTGGCTATCTCGCTGATATCAATCAGGAGTCTGTGGCTTCTGATAACGTAATGCGGGCTGGATCACATCATGGCCAATTGCTTAGCTGAATATCGCAATTAAACATATTTTTTACTTATGAATTCTGTCAGGATGGTTCAACTGAATCATCACGTATTCATCGCCGCTGACCCTACACCAGCGCGAACTATAAAAAAGAAAGAAACAAAAAGGGGCTTCCGCAAGGGAGCCCCATTTTTTTGCCTGAATGATGCGGTGGGTCAGGCATGCCTGACCCCTGCGAAATCTAGGGGATCAACAAGCTCGACCCCTGGGTGCCGCGGCTTTCCAGCGTCCGGTGCGCCTCATGCGCATCCGCCAGCGCAAATTTCTGTGCTTCCGGCACGTCAACCCTGATTGCATTGCTGGCAATCAGCGAGAACAGCTCATTGCTGGCCTGCGTCAGCGCCTCACGCGTGGTGATATAGCCGTTGAGCGACGGGCGGGTAACGTACAGCGAGCCTTTCTGATTCAGGATCGCCAGATTCACCCCGGTAACCGGGCCGGAAGAGTTGCCGAAGCTGACCATCAGCCCACGGCGTTGCAGGCAGTCGAGCGAGGCCTCCCAGGTATCTTTCCCCACCGAGTCATACACCACGCGCAGCTTTTTACCGTGCGTCAGCTCGCTAACCCGCCCGGCAATATTCTCTTCGCGATAATTGATGGTGGCCCATGCCCCGGCATTTTTCGCCATCTGCGCTTTTTCCGCTGAGCCGACGGTGCCGATCAAATGCGCACCCAGCGCTTTCGCCCACTGGCAGGCAATCAGCCCAACGCCCCCGGCCGCCGCGTGGAACAGGAACACCTCATCCGGCTGCACCACATAGGTCTGGCGCAGCAGGTAATGCACGGTCAGCCCTTTAAGGAAGGAGGCGGCGGCCTGCTCAAAGGAGATGGCATCCGGCAGCAGCGCCAGCTTATCCACCGGCACGTTATGCACTTCGCTGTAGGCCCCGAGGGAGGATTGCGCGTACACCACGCGGTCGCCCGGCTTCAGTTCGCTGACGCCGGGGCCAACACGCGTCACCACGCCTGCCGCTTCGGTGCCTAAACCGGACGGCAGCGCGGCAGGGTAAAGCCCACTGCGCACGTAGGTATCGATATAGTTGATACCAATCGCTTTATTCTCAACCTGCACCTCTCCCGCCCCTGGATCGGCCGGGTCGAAGTCCACCAGTTGCATCACTTCGGGTGCGCCGTGCTGGCTGATTTGTATACGTTTTGCCATGATCACTCCTGTGGATTGCGCCGCGAATGGGGGAGGACGAAGGCTATGCAAACGAGTATACTTGCGCGTCCCCCCACAAGATTTTTGGTATTACATCACTATGGCAGGAAATAAACCCACCAACAAATCCTTCGAAAACCGCGAGCCGCGTGACCGTCAGATGGAAGGTCTTAAGCTGCCGCCGCACTCGCTGGAAGCAGAGCAGTCGGTGTTGGGCGGTTTAATGCTGGATAACGAACGCTGGGATAATGTCTCCGAGCGCGTGGTGGCGAAGGACTTCTTCAGCCGACCGCACCGCATGATCTTCGCGGAAATGCAGCACCTGCTGGAACAGAGCAAGCCGATCGATTTGATCACTCTGTCCGAGTCGATGGAAACCAAGGGCGAGCTGAGCATGGTGGGCGGCTTTGCTTATCTGGCCGAACTGTCAAAAAATACGCCAAGTGCGGCGAACATTGGCGCTTATGCCGATATCGTGCGCGAACGCGCGGTAGTGCGTGAGATGATCGCGGTGGCGAATGAGATCGCCGATGCGGGTTACGACCCGCAGGGCCGTACCAGCGAGGATCTGCTCGATCTGGCTGAATCCCGCGTGTTCCAGATCGCCGAAAGCCGCGCCAATAAAGATGACGGCCCGAAAAGCGTCGATCAGATCCTCGAAGCCACCATTGCGCGTATCGAATCGCTCTATCAGACGCCGCACGACGGGGTAACCGGCGTGGATACCGGCTATCACGACCTGAACAAGAAGACCGCGGGCCTGCAGCGCTCGGATCTGATTATCGTGGCGGCACGTCCGGCAATGGGTAAAACCACCTTCGCCATGAACCTGTGTGAAAACGCCGCGATGCTGCAGGATAAACCGGTGCTGATCTTCAGCCTCGAGATGCCCGGCGAGCAGATCATGATGCGTATGCTGGCGTCGCTGTCACGCGTGGACCAGACGCGCATTCGTACCGGCCAGCTGGATGATGAGGACTGGGCGCGTATCTCCAGCACCATGGGCATCCTGCTGGAGAAGAAGAACATGTTTATCGATGACTCTTCCGGCCTGACGCCAACCGAAGTCCGCTCGCGTGCGCGCCGTATCTTCCGCGAGCACGGCGGTCTGAGCATGATCATGATCGACTACCTGCAGCTGATGCGCGTACCGTCACTGTCGGATAACCGCACGCTGGAGATCGCCGAGATCTCACGCTCGCTTAAGGCGCTGGCGAAAGAGCTGCAGGTGCCGGTGGTGGCGCTGTCGCAGCTGAACCGCTCCCTGGAGCAGCGTGCCGATAAGCGCCCGGTCAACTCCGACCTGCGTGAATCCGGCTCCATCGAGCAGGATGCCGACCTGATCATGTTTATCTACCGTGATGAGGTGTATCACGAGAACAGCGATCTGAAAGGGGTGGCGGAGATCATCCTGGGTAAGCAGCGTAACGGCCCCATCGGCACCGTGCGCCTGACCTTTAACGGGCAGTGGTCACGCTTCGATAACTATGCGGGCCCGCAGTACGACGACGAATAATCCCCTCGGGTCAGGCATGCCTGACCCCTACGTCACCTCTCCCTCGTAGGGGGCGGGCATGCCCGACCCGGTCCCTCTCCGGATCATCACAAAATAGTGTTGGACAACACTGCGAAAAATGCGGTTATCTGTCGGTAAGCAGTACCCAGCAACCGGCATGGACGAACGATGACCCAGATTGATGATTTCGACCTTAAGATACTGACTTTACTGGAAGCAAATGGCCGCCTGACCAATCAGGAACTGAGCGATATCGTCGGGCTTTCCGCCTCACAGTGCTCCCGCCGCCGCATTAACCTTGAGCAGGCGGGATTGATCCTCGGCTACCACGCCAGGCTGTCGCCGGATGCGGTGGGTTTAGGCATGATCGGCCTGATTGAGGTGCGTCTGATCAACCATACCGCGGAGTACGTTGAGAGCTTTCACCGCATGGTGGCGGAGCAGCCGGGCATTGTTGATGCCTATAAAACCACCGGAGATGCCGATTACCTGTTGAAAGTCGCGGTTGCCGATCTCGCCGGGCTGAGTGCCTTAATCAGCCAGCTGGTTGCCGGGCATCAGAGCGTGGCGCATGTGAAAACCTCCGTGGTCCTCAACCGTCTGAAGGAGAATGGTTTGATGTCGGTAAGCGAGAATCTGCTGCGCTAGAATGGTGCATGTTACGCACCGGAACTGTGCATAAAATTCTGGATTTATGCGAAATCCGTGCAAGAAAACAATTTTCAGTGCGTGAAATGACGATGTTTTAATAATTTCATGCACAAAGCCGAGCAATAAAGCGCCTTGTATTCAATGGGTTGATTCGCTGGCACCATCCGGTGGTCTGAACCTCCGCCGGATTGGTGCGATTTTTGCTAGATTATTGCTAAAACCTGGCGGTCACTCTGCCATATTCACAGTAATAATCACCAGAGAATCAATCTGATGGACAACGTGGTACAACCGGTCAAAATCCCCCACACCCTGCTGGAAGATGTGCTGGCTATCGTGCTCGGCACTTTGATGGTCTCCTTTGGCGTTACGCTGTTAAAACAGGCCGGGGCGCTAACCGGCAGCACGGCAGGCATTGCCTTCCTCATCAGTTACCTGAGCAAAACCTCTTTTGGCCTCGCTTTCTTCCTGATCAACATCCCGTTCTACTGGCTGGCGGTCAGGCGCATGGGCTGGGCATTCACCGTAAAAACCTTCTCTGCCGTGGCGCTGGTGTCGCTCTTCAGCCACCTGCACCCGTTATTTATCCATTTTTCCGCGCTGGATCCCTTTTATGCGACACTGTTCGGTAACGTGGTGATGGGAATTGGGTTTATAGTGTTATTTCGCCACAAGGCCAGCCTTGGCGGCATCAATATTCTGGCGCTATGGCTGCAGGACCGTTACGGTATTCGCGCCGGAAAATTGCAGATGGTGGTCGATACCTGCGTGGTGCTGGCCTCGCTGTTTGTGGTCTCACGCGAGATGCTGGCCGCCTCAATTGCCGGAGCCGTGGTATTGAACCTGATTATCGCCATGAACCATCGCCCTGGCCGCTATTTCGTCTGAGTCGCTGAATTTATTGCTTATTTAATGGAGATTTGCACCGTGTTTCAAAACGTTGATGCCTACGCTGGCGACCCGATCCTCTCCCTGATGGAAACCTTCAAGCAGGATGCCCGCCCGCACAAGGTCAACCTGAGCATTGGTCTGTATTACAACGAACAGGGTGTGATCCCACAGATGCAGGCCGTTGCTGCCGCTGAAGAGCAGCTGCACGCCCAGCCGCAGGCCGCCTCGCTCTATCTGCCGATGGAAGGCCTACCGCCTTACCGCAGCGCCATCGCGCCGTTGCTGTTCGGCGCCGGGCACCCGGTACTGAAAGCGGGCCGCATCGCCACCATTCAGACGCTGGGCGGTTCCGGTGCGCTGAAAGTCGGTGCCGACTTCCTGAAGTTCTACTTCCCGGATTCGCAGGTATGGGTCAGCGATCCGACCTGGGAAAACCATATCGCCATCTTCAACGGTGCCGGTTTCACCGTAAATACCTACCCGTGGTATGACCCGGCAACCAACGGCGTGAAGTTTGACGCGCTGCTGGAAAAACTCAATACGCTGCCGGCGCAAAGCATCGTGCTGCTGCATCCGTGCTGTCATAACCCCACCGGTGCCGACCTGACGAATGCGCAGTGGGATGAAGTGACCAGGGTGCTGAAAGAGCGCGAGCTGATCCCGTTCCTCGACATCGCCTATCAGGGCTTTGGCGGCGGCATGGAGGAAGATGCCTACGCTATTCGCAGCATCGCCGCGGCGGGCCTGCCAGCGCTGGTCAGCAACTCCTTCTCGAAAATCTTCTCGCTGTACGGCGAGCGCGTTGGCGGTCTGTCAATCGTCTGCGACGACGCCGAAGAAGCCGCCCGCGTACTGGGGCAGCTGAAGGCCACCGTGCGCCGCAACTACTCCAGCCCGCCAAACTTCGGGGCGCAGGTGGTTTCCTGCGTGCTGAATAACCCTGAGCTGAAGGCCAGCTGGCTGGCGGAAGTGGAAGCGATGCGCCTGCGTATTATTGAGATGCGCCAGGTGCTGGTGGACGCGCTGACTCAGGCGGTGCCGGGTAAGAACTTCGACTTCCTGCTCAGGCAGCGCGGTATGTTCAGCTACACCGGGCTGAGCGCTGCGCAGGTTGATCGCCTGCGTAACGAGTTTGGCGTCTATCTGATCGCCAGCGGCCGCGTCTGCATGGCCGGTCTCAACCGCAACAACGTGCATCAGGTCGCGGAAGCCTTCGCCGCCGTGATGTAATTTCTGCTGGCCGGGGCTGCCCGGCCACAGTTTTTCCCTTTTCAGGTTTACCTTTTCGCCACTTGCTGCACACTTAACGGAACCGATAAGTTAAGGAGCCGTATCATGTGGTATCAGCAAACCCTTACCCTGAACGAAAAATCGCGCGGATTTCATCTGGTTACTGACGAAATTCTCGCAGAGCTGCGCCGCTTAGCGGATGTTCAGACCGGGCTGTTGCACCTGCTCTTGCAGCACACTTCCGCTTCGCTGACGCTGAATGAGAACTGCGACCCAACGGTGCGTGCCGATATGGAGCAGCATTTCCTGCGCACGGTGCCGGAAGACGCGCCGTATCAGCACGATTATGAAGGGGCCGACGATATGCCCGCCCACATCAAGTCCTCACTGCTGGGCACCTCGCTGATGCTGCCGGTCAGCCGCGGGCGCCTGCTGCTCGGGACCTGGCAGGGGATTTATCTCGGTGAACACCGTATTCACGGCGGGCAGCGGCGCATTGTCGCCACCTTACAGGGGGATGATTAATTATGACGGTTTCCGATTTGCTCACCTACTGCATGAACAAACCCGGCGCTCAGCAGAGCGTGCACAGCGACTGGAAAGCCACGCAGATTAAGGTCGATGATGTGATGTTTGCCATGGTGCACGAGATTGACGGCCACCCGGCGGTGGCACTGAAGTGCAGCCCGGCGCTGGCGGAATTGATCCGTGAGCAGCACAGCGATGTGCATCCCAGCGCGCATCTCAATCCATCGCACTGGAACACCGTGCTGCTCGACGGTTCGCTTAAAGATTCACAGATCTATTACCTGGTCGATGCGTCGCTGCAGCAGATCCAGAAACAGATATAACGCGTGTTGACCTCCAGGAAACCCGTAGGGGTCGGGCATGCCCGACCCGCTTCATTATGAGGCGCGCAGTGAATCGATATCGATCACGAAACGGTACTTCACGTCGCTTTTCAGCATGCGCTCGTAGGCTTCGTTGATCTGATCGATCTTAATCATCTCGATATCGGAAGTGATGTTGTGCTTACCACAGAAATCGAGCATCTCCTGCGTCTCCTTGATCCCACCGATCAGCGAGCCGGCAATGCTGCGACGTTTGAAGATCAGGTTAAACACCTGCGGTGATGGATGATCGTGTTCCGGCGCACCGACCAGCGTCATGGTGCCATCGCGACGCAGCAGGGTGATGAACGGGTTGAGATCGTGTTGAGCCGCCACGGTGTTAAGAATGAAGTCGAAGCTGTTGGCATGCTGCGCCATCTGGTCAGCATCTTTCGAGATCACCACTTCATCGGCGCCCAGGCGCTTGCCGTCTTCAATTTTAGACGGCGAGGTGGTGAACAGCACCACGTGCGCACCCATCGCATGAGCAATTTTCACGCCCATATGACCCAACCCGCCGAGACCGACGATACCGACTTTTTTACCCGGGCCAACGCCCCAGTGATGCAGCGGGGAGAAGGTGGTGATGCCCGCGCACAGCAGCGGAGCGGCACCGGCCGGGTCGAGGTTTTCCGGCACGCGCAGCACGAAGTCTTCGTGAACCACCACCTGAGTCGAGTAGCCGCCAAAGGTGATATCGCCGCTGATGCGGTCTTCACCGTTATAGGTGCCGACGAAACCCTCTTCGCAGTACTGCTCCAGATCCTCTTTACAGCTGTCGCAGGTGCGACAGGAGTCGACCATGCAGCCAACGCCGACCAGGTCGCCGACCTGATATTTATGGCCGTGGGCGCCGACCGCCGTGACCCGGCCAACAATTTCATGGCCTGGCACTACCGGGAAGATAGTGTTACGCCATTCGTTACGTGCCTGGTGCAGGTCCGAGTGGCACACGCCGCAGAACAGCACTTCAATCTGCACATCATGTTCACGCAGTTCGCGCGGTTTGAATTCAAACGGAGCCAGCGGAGATTTTGCGTCCTGAGCGGCATAAGCATGCGTAATATTCATTGGTCTCTCCAGTTGTTGATGATGTGGCGCAGGGCCGAGATGGCGGGAGAAGGCAGCAGGAAAACCGGGCCTTCTCCGCAAAAAGATGAAGGTTAAGCATAGTCACTCAACGGCGTAACGGGTATATCCAAAACTCGCTAAGTCTTGCCTGATCCTGCAAGATTTTGTGGCGATTGTAAGAAAAGTGCAGCAAATAGCGGGGAAAAATAGAGCTGGCAGTAGCGGGGCGAGGCATGCCTCGCCCGTCGGTTATTAACCCTGTAACAGCGGTTTCAGGAAGCGCGCGGTGTGCGAACGCTCGCACTGCGCCACGGTTTCCGGCGTGCCGGAGACGAGGATTTCACCGCCGCCGCTGCCGCCTTCCGGGCCGAGATCGACAATCCAGTCGGCGGTTTTGATCACATCAAGGTTGTGCTCAATCACCACGATGGTATTGCCCTGGTCGCGCAGCTGGTGCAGGACTTCCAGCAGCTGCTGGATATCGGCGAAGTGCAGACCGGTGGTCGGCTCATCAAGGATATACAGCGTCTGCCCGGTGCCGCGCTTCGACAGCTCACGCGCCAGCTTCACGCGCTGCGCTTCACCGCCGGACAGCGTGGTAGCCGACTGACCGAGGCGGATATACGACAGGCCAACGTCCATAAGCGTTTGCAGCTTACGCGCCAGCGCCGGCACCGCATCGAAGAACTCACGCGCTTCTTCAATGGTCATCTCCAGCACTTCATGAATGCTCTGGCCCTTGTACTTCACTTCCAGCGTCTCGCGGTTATAGCGTTTGCCTTTACACTGGTCGCACGGCACGTAGATATCCGGCAGGAAGTGCATCTCAACCTTGATCACGCCGTCGCCCTGGCAGGCTTCGCAGCGCCCGCCGCGCACGTTAAAGCTGAAACGCCCCGGCGTGTAGCCACGAGTACGTGATTCCGGCACCCCGGCAAACAGCTCGCGCACCGGGGTAAAGATACCGGTATAGGTCGCCGGGTTGGAGCGCGGCGTGCGGCCAATCGGGCTTTGATCGATATCGATAACTTTGTCGAAGTGCTCCATGCCGCTGATGCTGCGGTAAGGCGCGGCTTCGGCAATGGTGGCGCCGTTCAGCTGGCGCTGGGCCAGCGGGAACAGGGTATCGTTGATCAGCGTGGATTTACCGGAGCCGGACACGCCGGTAACGCAGGTAAACAGGCCAACCGGCAGCGTCAGGGTGACATCCTTCAGGTTGTTGCCGCTGGCTCCGGTCAGCTTCAGCACTTTCGCCGGGTCGCCCTTCACCCGCTCCTCAGGAATGGCGATGCCGCGCTTGCCGCTGAGGAACTGCCCGGTCAGCGACGCTTCTACAGCCATGATGTCGTCAACGGTGCCTTCGGCGACAATCTGCCCGCCGTGCACGCCCGCGCCGGGGCCGATATCGATCACATGGTCAGCAGCGCGAATCGCATCTTCATCATGCTCCACCACAATCACCGTATTGCCGAGATTGCGCAGGTGGACCAGCGTTTCCAGCAGGCGTTCATTGTCGCGCTGATGCAGACCGATAGACGGCTCATCCAGTACGTACATCACGCCGACCAGTCCGGCACCAATCTGGCTGGCCAGACGAATACGCTGCGCTTCGCCGCCGGAGAGCGTTTCCGCCGAGCGCGACATCGACAGGTAGTTCAGCCCGACGTTCACCAGGAACTTCAGGCGGTCGCCGATCTCTTTCAGCACTTTCTCAGCAATCTGCGCGCGCTGGCCGCTGAGCTTCATATTCTGGAAAAACGCCATCGCATGGCCGATGCTCATATCTGAGATGGTCGGCAGCGTGGTGTTCTCAACAAAAACGTGGCGCGCTTCACGGCGCAGACGGGTGCCGTGGCAGCTGGTGCAGGAGCGATTACTGATAAACTTCGCCAGCTCTTCGCGTACCGCAGACGATTCTGTCTCTTTATAACGGCGCTCGATATTGTGCAGCACGCCCTCGAACGGATGGCGGCGCACTGAGGTGTCTCCGCGATCGTTGACGTATTTAAACTCGATATTGTCTTTGCCGGAACCGTACAGGATCACCTTGCGGCTCTCTTCCGGCAGGGAGTTGAACGGCGCTTCGATATCAAACTTCAGATGCTCCGCCAGCGAGCGCAGCATCTGGAAATAGTAGAAGTTGCGGCGGTCCCAGCCGCGGATCGCGCCGCCGGCCAGAGACAGCTCCGGGTTCTGCACCACGCGCTCCGGGTCAAAATACTGCTGAACGCCCAGCCCGTCACAGGTCGGGCAGGCACCGGCCGGGTTATTGAAGGAGAACAGACGCGGTTCCAGCTCGTTCATGCTGTAGCCGCAAATCGGGCAGGCGAAGTTGGCCGAGAACAGCAGCTCTTCGGCGGTGGCGTCATCCATATCTGCCACCACGGCGGTGCCGCCGGAGAGCTCCAGTGCGGTTTCAAACGACTCTGCCAGGCGCTGCGCGAGATCGTCACGCACCTTAAAGCGGTCCACCACCACTTCGATGGTGTGTTTTTTCTGCAGTTCCAGCTTGGGCGGATCGGAGAGATCGCACACTTCACCGTCGATGCGGGCGCGGATATAGCCCTGGCTGGCGAGGTTTTCCAGCGTTTTGGTATGCTCACCCTTACGATCTTTGACGATCGGGGCCAGCAGCATCAGGCGGCGACCTTCCGGCTGCGCCAGCACGTTATCCACCATCTGGCTAACGGTTTGCGCCGCCAGCGTGACGTCGTGATCCGGGCAGCGCGGTTCGCCAACGCGGGCAAACAGCAGGCGCAGGTAGTCATGGATTTCAGTGATGGTGCCGACGGTGGAACGCGGGTTATGCGAGGTAGATTTCTGCTCGATCGAAATCGCCGGAGAGAGCCCCTCAATGTGGTCAACGTCCGGTTTTTCCATCAGCGACAGGAACTGGCGCGCATAGGCGGAGAGCGATTCAACGTAGCGGCGCTGACCCTCGGCGTACAGCGTATCGAACGCCAGCGAGGACTTGCCGGAACCTGACAGGCCGGTCACCACGATCAGTTTATCGCGCGGAATGGTCAGGTTGATGTTTTTCAAATTGTGGGTGCGGGCACCCCGTACTTCGATCTTATCCATTCACAATTCCCGGATTAGCACAAACCTCACCATGCCTGCCCGGCACGGCCAGAAAGAAACGTGTCATTATGGCACAAAAAAACCTGAATGGATAACCAGTGTTTTGCCCTGAAGTGCCATACAAACTGATGCAACGCTGCAACGAAAGAGAGCCTTTTTCGAGGCGTCTCCTAAATGTAGGATCTCAGGGTAGCCCATGATAGAATTTTGCGCCTAGACTTAGAGAACGAACATTAACCGGAGAGAGCAACATGGCCAGCAGAGGCGTAAACAAAGTAATTTTAGTCGGAAATCTGGGGCAGGACCCGGAAGTTCGCTACATGCCGAATGGCGGTGCCGTTGCCAACATCACTCTGGCTACCTCCGAATCCTGGCGCGACAAGCAGACCGGCGAAACCAAAGAGAAAACCGAATGGCACCGCGTTGTGCTGTTCGGCAAGCTGGCTGAAGTGGCCGGTGAATACCTGCGTAAAGGTTCTCAGGTGTATATCGAAGGCGCACTGCAGACCCGTAAATGGACTGACCAGGCTGGCGTTGAGAAGTACACCACCGAAGTGGTGGTTAACGTCGGCGGCACCATGCAGATGCTGGGCGGTCGTGCTCAGGGCGGCGGTGCTCCAGCAGGCGGCGGTCAGGGCGCAGGCAACAACAATGGTTGGGGCCAGCCTCAGCAGCCACAGGGCGGCAACCAGTTCAGCGGCGGCGCACAGCAGTCCCGTCCGCAGCAGGCTCCACAGCAGAACAGCGCACCGGCTAACAACGAGCCACCAATGGACTTCGACGACGACATCCCTTTCTGATTTAACAGGGTCGCCAACGAGTCAAAAAAAGCCCCGCATGCCAATGCGGGGCTTTTTGTTTGCAGCTCATTTAGAGGGTTCTTTGTCTTTTCTCTTGCCCCATTGATGGGATAACCCTTGTAGACAGGCTGTCAGTTACTCTCCGATTCCGCCTCTTCCGCCTCTTTGCCTTGCTCGTCATCTCCGCCGGAAATCAAATCACTCAGCTTCATCTCGCCCAGTTCGCTGATCTTTTTCTTCGCCTCATCCAGCGGTTGTGCGGCATTCAGCTCGGCCATTTTTTGGTCGGCGAGATCGGTGGCCTGTTTGCGGGTTTCATCCCACTGGGATTGCGCGGATTCGACCAGGCTGGTCGCACTCTTATCGGCTTCTTTGATCTTCTCTTTGGTGGCGTCGTCGCAGGCGGCGATCATCGTCACCATCGCGGTTATGACCAGAATACCTAACTTTTTCATGATGAAGTTTCCCAGATTAATTTAAAGAGCAGGGTTAGCCGCAGGCGCAAACACCTGAATGGCTTTGGTTTTGATCGTGAAGTGGGCGGGGGTCTGCCCGATCAGCTCACCGTCGGCGTTGATGTCGTGCGGGCGACGGGTGGTCAGCGTCAGCGCGGTGGTGGAGAGCGTGCGCACCTTGCGCCAGCGGCCATGCGTGCCGCGCCGCAGCGCAGGCAGCAGGGCGATCATCTGCCACCAGTGCGCCACTTCCAGGCTGTACACGTCCAGCAAACCGTCATCGGGAGCCGCACTCTGTTCCACGGTCATCCCGCCGCCGTAAAAACGCCCGTTGCCGACCGAAACCTGCACGGTTTTCACCTTCTCGACCACGCCATCATGTTCGATGCTGGCGCTAAACGGGCGGCTCTGTTTCAGCAGCTTAAACGCGGCCAGCGCATAGCCGAAGGTGCCCCAGCGCTTTTTCGATTCGGCGGTCAGATGGCGGGCAAGCGTGGCGGAAAAGCCAATGCTGGAGACGTTGAAAAACAGGTGGCCGTTAACCTCGCCGAGATCGATCTCCCGGCGATGTCCGGCGGCAATAATTTTCACCGCCTGCTGCAGATCGTTGCTGATGCCGAGCGTGCGGGCAAAATCATTGGCGGTACCCAGCGGCAATACGCCGAGCGGCAAGCCGCTGCTGATTAACCCTGCCGCGGCGGCATTCAGGCTGCCGTCACCGCCGCCGACAATCACCAGATCAATGCTGTCGGCCCAGGCGCGGATCAGGTCACTGCTGCTGCGGCGATCCTCTTTTGGCGGTTCAATCACGTCAATGCGGTGCGCTGACAGGCTCTGTTTCGCCTGCTGGCGCAGCGCTTTGCCGTTGCGCGAGTGCTCATTAATCAATAACAGCGCGGTCAGATTGAGTGGCTCAGAGTCGGTGTTATTTATCATTTGGCTTAATTCAACTCATTGAACGGAAGGGCGGACAATGCATCGAATCACGGTAATGAACCCGGCGGCAATCGGCATTTCTCATGTTTACATTTATCGATAAATCATGACGTCCCTCCCTGTTCCTGCCTCTGCGCCAATTACCCCTGTTTATCTCGCGATTTCGGTCATAACTTTTTCTTATCGCCTGTCTCTGCCTTGCGGGGGCGCCAGGGCAGTGCTGGCGGTGCTTTGCGCGATTTTTGCTGCTTTTCCCTGCGCTTTTCAGGTCATCACTTTTTCATTGCACCCTTAAAGTGCGGTGATATAGTCGCGCAAGGAACCTCATCATCCCTCTGATTAACCTGAAAAATACTGAATATCATCAGGGCTAGCTCATTTCGCATAAGGAATTTGTTATGACAGCTTTTACCTCTCTGGAAGCGTTTCTCACCTCTTTACAGCAGCGCGATCCGCACCAGCCGGAGTACCTTCAGGCGGTGCGCGAAGTCTTCACGTCGCTGTGGCCATTCCTCGAACAAAACCCACACTATCAGCAGCAGGCGCTGCTGGAGCGGCTGGTTGAGCCGGAGCGCGTTATTCAGTTCCGCGTGGCCTGGGTTGATGATAAAGGCCAGGTACAGGTCAATCGTGCGTGGCGCGTGCAGTTCAGCTCGGCGATTGGTCCGTATAAAGGAGGGATGCGTTTTCATCCATCGGTAAACCTGTCGATCCTTAAGTTCCTCGGCTTCGAGCAGACCTTTAAAAATGCGCTGACGACGTTACCCATGGGCGGTGGCAAGGGCGGTTCTGACTTCAACCCGAAAGGGAAAAGTAACGGTGAAGTGATGCGCTTCTGTCAGGCGCTGATGACCGAACTGTATCGCCACCTCGGGCCGGATACCGACGTACCGGCCGGGGATATCGGCGTGGGCGGGCGCGAGGTGGCATTTATGGCCGGGATGATGAAGAAGCTGTCGAATAACACCGCCTGCGTGTTCACCGGCAAAGGACTGTCGTTCGGCGGCAGCCTGATCCGCCCGGAAGCCACCGGCTATGGTCTGGTGTACTTTACCGACGCGATGCTGAAACGCCACGGTCTGGGCTTTGAGGGCAGCACGGTTGCCGTGTCCGGCTCGGGCAACGTGGCGCAGTATGCGATTGAAAAGGCGATGGCGCTGGGCGCGCGCGTGGTGACCGCGTCCGATTCACGCGGCACGGTAGTGAATGAAGCGGGCTTTACGCCTTCGAGCCTGGCGCATCTGGCCGAGATCAAAAACGTGCGTTACGGCAGCGTGGAAGAGTATGCGCGTGAACGCAACCTGGTGTATCTCGCCGGGCAGCAGCCGTGGAGCGTGCCGGTGGATATCGCGCTGCCGTGCGCCACGCAGAATGAGCTGGATCTGCCTGCCGCCCGTCTGCTGATCGCCAATGGCGTGAAGGCGGTGGCGGAAGGTGCCAACATGCCAACCACCATCCAGGCAACCGATGCGTTCCTCGATGCGGGCGTGCTGTTTGCGCCCGGCAAGGCAGCGAATGCGGGCGGGGTGGCGACTTCCGGGCTGGAGATGGCGCAGAACGCCGCGCGTCTGAGCTGGAAGGCAGAGAAGGTCGATATCCGCCTGCAACATATCATGCTGGATATCCACCACGCCTGCGTGGAGCACGGCGGGGAAGGCAGGCAGACGCACTACGTGCGCGGCGCAAACATTGCCGGATTCGTTAAAGTCGCCGACGCGATGCTGGCGCAGGGCGTGCTGTAAGCGCGATAAACACCCGGCAGGGGCCGATCTTTTTCCGATCGGCCCGTCCCCATGTTGCACCGACGGGCGGACCGGAAAAGAGGGTCCGCCCCTACAAAACAACGCGGTTCTCACCCGTAGGGGCCGATCCTCTTTTTCGATCGGCCCTTCGCTCAATTACAAAACCGTGGCGGTCTGCTGCTGCTCCCGGCGCTGCTTCACCCGCCAGAACCACGCCAGCAGGATAAACCACAGCGGCATTGCGCAGAGCGCGCTCAGCGTATCCGGGTCAAACACCATCACCACCAGCGAGAACAGGAAAAATAGCAGGGTTAGCCAGCTCATCACTCTCCCCGCCGGCATCTTAAACGTTGAGCGCTGGTGCAGTTCCGGGCAGCGCTTGCGGTACACCAGATAGGCCACCAGAATCATCCCCCAGCTGTAAATCACCAGGATTGCCGCCAGCGTCGACACCACTGTAAACAGCGTCATCACGTTCGGCACCAGGAACAGCAGCAGCGTGCCGCTCAGCATGCAGAAGCAGGAGAACATCAGGCTACGCACCGGAATGCGCGTGGTGCGCGAAAGAATGCGAAACTGCCAGTGGGCGTGCTGCTCAACCGACAGGCCGTAAAGCATGCGCGTGCTGGAGTAGACGCCGCTGTTGGCCGAGGACATCGCCGAGGTCAGGGCCACAAAGTTGATCACCGCGGCGGCGGCAGGAAGGCCCGCCTTGGCAAACAGCGTGACGAACGGGCTGGTCTCCGGCGAAATATGCTGCCACGAGGTCACCGCAATAATCACCACCATCGACAGCACGTAGAAGATGATAATGCGCAGTGGAATCGCTTTGATCGCCTTCGGCAGCACGGTCTGCGGCGATTTGGTTTCGGCGCTCATGGTGCCGAGCAGTTCAATACCGGTGTAGGAGAAAATCGCGATCTGGAAACCGGCAAAAAAGCCGACAATGCCGTGCGGCATAAACACCGCCGGGTCGCTGAGGTTATGCAGCGAGGCGGTTACGCCGTCCGGGGAGGTCCAGCCGGTTGCCACCATCCAGATGCCGGTGACGATCAGCGCCACAATGGCGATCACCTTAATAATCGCAAACCAGAATTCCGCCTCGCCAAACATCTTTACCGACAGCAGGTTAAACAGGCACAGCAATCCGAGGGTGAACAGCGCCGGGATCCACGGTGACAGCTCCGGTAGCCAGTACTGTACATAACCTCCGCACACCACCACATCGGCAATGCAGGTCACCACCCAGCTCAGCCAGTAGGACCAGCCGAGAAAGAAGCTGGCCTTAGGGCCGAGATAGTCGGAAACGAAGTCGGCGAAGGAGCGGTAATCGAGCTTAGTCAGCAGCACTTCACCCATCGCGCGCATCACCATATACATAAAGAAGCCGACCACGATATAGGTGATAAGGATCGAGGTACCGGAAACGGCGATGGTTTTGCCCGCGCCCATAAACAGCCCGGTGCCGATCGCACCGCCGAGTGAGATAAGCTGAATATGGCGTGAACTCAGGCCGCGATGCAGGTGTTGCTGCGCATCCGTTTGGTCAGACATAGCATCCTCTCAACATTGTATTATTAGCGGGCAAAACCACCCCTTCCCCATAGAATTATCAGGGCGTTACGAGCGCAGGAAGTCGGTAAGTGGGCATCATGCTGGCGCTGTGCTGTAACAAAGTCAACACAGTGTCATCCGTAATTATTCACTTTATGATCACATTCAACTTTTTGAAAAACAGAGGGAAATTTTTTTATATGCATTTTTAGTGCATATAAGTTGCATAAAATTGAGTTGTCTATACCAGCGGAAAAAGCTAACTAATTATTCATTCGTAACCGGGTCAGGTACACTCGATGCGGCAAAAAATAAACGCTAAGGAGAGGCAAGAAGATGCAACACGCTCTTACCCTGCAACAGCTGACCGACCTGGTCAGCGCCGATAATCTGATTACCGACAGCTACCAGAAAGCCTGGTACTGCAAAGGCTTTCGCGTCGGGCACGGCGATGCGCTGGCGGTGGTGCTGCCGGAAACGCTGCTGCAGCTGTGGCAGGTGCTGAAGGTGTGCCAGCAGAATGACTGCATTATTCTGATGCAGGCGTCCAATACCGGGGTAACCGGCGGTTCAACGCCGCACGGGGATGACTACGATCGCCCGGTGATTATCGTCAGCACGCGCAAGATCAAAGGCGTGCAGGTGATTGATAATGCTGAACAGATTATTGCCTTTCCCGGCAGCACCCTGACCGAGCTGGAAGCGGCGCTTGCACCTTACAATAAAGAGCCGCATTCGGTGATCGGCTCCTCGTGCATTGGCGCGTCGGTGGTGGGCGGTATCTGTAATAACTCCGGCGGCTCGCTGCTGCAGCGCGGCCCGGCGTTTACCGAGAAGTCGCTGTTTGCGCAAATTACCGAGGACGGCCAGCTGCTGCTGGTCAATCACCTCGGCATCGATCTCGGCACTGCGCCGGAGGAGATCATCGCCAACCTGGAGGCCGGGCAGTACACCATCGGCACCGCACCGGACTGGGCGGGTAAAATCTGGGCGGATGACTACGCGGCGGTGATCAAAGACGTGGCGGCGGAAACCCCAACGCGCTTCAACGGCAACCCGCAGTATCTGCACGACAGCGCGGGCTGCGCTGGCAAAGTGATCGTTTTCGCCGTGCGCCTGGCAACCTTTGACGCCACCCCGCAGGAGGAGACCTTCTATATCGGCAGCAACGATGAGCAGGTGCTGCTCGAGCTGCGCCGCTATCTGATTGAGAATCTGGAAACCCTGCCGATTCAGGCGGAGTATATCCATCGCAACGCCTTCCGCCTGACGCTGCGCTACGCCCGCCATATGTTCCTGTCGATCAAGCGCCTTGGCCCGGCGGCGCTGCCCGGCCTGATGCGTAAAAAGGCGCTGTGGGATGCGCGGGTGAAAAAGCTGAAGCTGTTCCCGGCCAACACCATCGATAAGCTGATCCAGTGGGGCAACCGCGTGACGCCATCAACCGTGGCGCCGCGCCTGCTCTCCTGGCATCGCCGCTATGAGCATCATCTGATGATTAAACTGTCCCACGATGAGGTTGCGTCGATGAGCCGTCTACTGACGGCATTTTTCGCCGCGCGCAACGGCGAGTGGTTTCACTGCCGCGAAGCCGAACAGCAGGATGCGTTTCTGCTGCGTTTCGGCGTGGGTGCCTGCACGGTGTTCTACTGCGACTACTACGGCATTAACAGTGACGACAGGCTGATCGCCTTTGACGTCGCCCTGCGCCGCAACGATACGCAGTGGCGGATCCACCTGCCGCCGGCGCTTAAGGCTCAGGTGCTGGAAGACTCCTGCTGCGGCCACTTCTTCTGCCTGGTCAACCATCAGGATTACATTCTCAAGCCGGGCGTCGATGGCGCCCGGTTCAAGGCGGCGGTGCTGGAGTATCTCGACCAGCGCGGGGCGAAATACCCGGCCGAGCACAATATTGGCCACCTGTATCACGCTTCACAAGCGCATCAGCAGCACTTCCATCAGCTCGATCCTACCAATAGCTGCAATCCGGGCATTGGCAAAACCAGCAAGAAGAAGCACTGGGCATGAACCCGACACCGTTAGTTTTACTGCCCGGCGTGATGTGTGATGCCGGGCTATGGCAGCGTATGCTGCCGGAGCTGGAGCAGACTGGCCCGCTGATTTATGGCGATCTGTCGCAGGGGCGCTCGATTGCGGAGATGGCCGATGCGGTGCTGGCAGCCTGCCCGCCACGGTTCACGCTGGTGGGGTTCTCAATGGGCGGATATGTCGCGCGCGAGATCCTGCGCCGGATGCCGCAGCGCGTGCAGAGTCTGGTGCTGATCGCCACCTCCAGCGCGGCGGACAGTGAGGCGATGGCGGAGTTTAAGCAGGCGGTGGCGGAGAATCTGCAGCGCGCCAGCGGCACCTTTCACGGCATCGGCCAGCGGGCGATCGCGCAATCGCTGAGCCGTGAACACCAGTCCGACCCGCAGCTGCAGCAGGCGATCCTCGATATGAGCGTGCGCCTCGGGCGCGAGACCTTTATCCGCCAGCTGCGGATGCCGCGCAGCAGCGACACCGATCTCCTCTCGGCCATCCGCTGCCCCACGCTGGTAATTGCCGCCGCTGACGATCGCATGCGCACGCTGGAAGAGTCGCGGCAGCTGGCGGCTGCCATCCCCGCATCGCGGCTGGAAGTGGTCGAAAACAGCGGCCATATGCTGCCGCTGGAGCAGCCAGGTGCGCTGCTCACGCTGCTGCGCGACTGGCTGGGCAACACGGCATAAACAGTTACTAAAAAAACCGGGGAGCAGAGGGGCGGAGGGCTGGATTAGCCGGATAATTTCAATACAATCACTGTCGGCCAGGATGGCACTAAAATGCTCAGGAGTGTAAGTGGTGATTTATCCGGGATGGTTTGCATGAAAAAGTGGTTGCTGATGCTGGTTGTCACGCTGTTTGCCTGCGGGGCGGTGGCGGCGGAGCATAACGTCGATCCACAGGGGACCAGTCTGGCCTTTTACAGCTGGTATCTGACGGCATTGAGTAAAGAAGAGAGCCCGATCGATGAACACGATCCGCTGTTAAATGAATATGTCACCCAGCGGCTGCTGCAAAAAATTAACCTGCTGATTAAAAGCCCTGACGGCATGGACGACGACTATTTTCTGCAGGATCAGGACTACAGCGATGGCTGGGTCAATAACGTCAGCGTCAGCCGTTTTACCTACAACGGCAACCGCGCCGCCGGGGATGTGATCCTCGGCCGCGATCCCAGCGACCAGCAGCATCTGCTGGTGACGCTGGTGCATGAGCGCGACGGCTGGAAGATTGACGAAGTGCAGCAGGAATCCACCCCCGCGCAGTAATGCTCTCAGCCGAAGCGGCTAAACTGCTGGTGCAGATCGTCCAGCAGCTGATAGCGGCGGCGATACTCCGCGCGTTTCTTGCTGGGGATCTCTTCCATGGCTTTGTGTGCCAGTTCCGCTGGCAGTTGCCATAGTTGGCGCGACAGGCGCCTGGCATCAAGCGACTGCCAGAACTCATCATAGCTGGCGACAAACGCCTCTTTCTTTTTAAAGCGATAGCGCAGGCTGCGCCAGGTGTGGCCGCAGTCGCTAACCCCCTGAAGGGTGCTGATACCGAGCGCACGCGCCAGCAGAAATGCCACTTCCAGCAGTAATCGTTTCGGGAACAGACCGTAGCAGGCCTTGGTGGCGAGGCGGATGGCCTCGTGGGGGGTATCGCGATGGGCGCCCTGCACGCAGCCAATCACCAGCACCGGCTGGCCGTGCTGTTCGCTAATGGCGAACGTCAGCACTGCCAGTGTGACCTCCCCACCACTGAGTAGCATCACCACTTCACCCTCGCGCTCGCAGCGGCCATTACAGGCCACTGTGATGCGGAAAGGTTGGTCATCCTTGCCATAAAAACTCACCAGCTCGGTGGAGTGCGGCGACAGCAGCGCCTGGCGCAGAGCGCCCGCGGTGAGCTGTTGCATAAAACGGTAATGCTGGCCGAGGGTCCGGGCACGCTGGGTGGCGCTCAGCCCCAGATGCAGGTACGGGCGGTGAACTTTTCCGGGCAGCATTGGCTGAAGCAAAAGTGCCTCGCCCATCGCCGGGATATCCGCCAGCTGCCTCATATGCAGGGCGGTGCTGTGCGGAAAGGCCAGCGAGCGCAGCAGGAACTTTGCCCGATAAGCGGAGGATTGCCATGTGGCGTTCGGCGTGATGCGTCCGCTGACCAGGGCAGTAAACAGTGAGAGCGCGCTCTCGGGACTGCTAAAAAACAGTGCTTCTGATGACATGACAATAAGCCGTTGTAGGAAAGTGTCACGATTAAAGCAGGACCAAGCTTAATGGTGCCTCAATGCCCGGTGACTGTTTCGTGAGGTTATCATTTGGTTGAATCGGCGTTTACTCTTCTCTTGTAACACCTGTGCGGTGGCATAAACGGCTAACGGCGGCGTAGACTGAATCGCGTATGGTGATGCCCATCTATTAACAAGGAGTTAGCTTGATGAAACTGTTCTACACCCCGGGTGCCTGTTCGTTATCTCCCCACATTGCTCTGGAAGAAATCGGTGCGACCTTTACGCTGGAACGCGTTGATCTGAAAACTAAAAAAACCGAAAGCGGCGCGGATTTCACCACTATCAACAGCAAAGGCTATATCCCTGCCTTACAGCTGGATGATGGCAGCCTGCTGACCGAAGGTACCGTGATTGCGCAGTACGTGGCTGACCTCAAGCCGGAGTCGGGCCTTGCGCCATTAGCCGGCACTGCCGATCGCTACAGGCTGATGGAGTGGCTGAGCTTTATCAGCACCGAGCTGCACAAGCCGATGGGTTCGCTGTTTAACCCCGCGCAGTCGGCGGACTGGAAACAGGCGGCGACCGGCAATCTGAACAAACGTCTCGACTGGCTCTCCGGCGCGCTGGCGGGTAAAAACTGGCTGATGGGTGATAAATTTACCGTGGCCGATGCCTATCTGTTTACCGTACTGGGCTGGAGCAAAGTGGTGGGCTTCAGCCTGGATAACTGGCCGGATCTGCAGGCGTTTGCCGGCCGCGTTGCGGCTCGTCCGGCGGTTCAGCGCGCGATGAAAGCGGAAGGTCTGATCTAACCCGGCTGGAAAGCGTGAGGCAAACACCGTAAGCTGACGCCCTGTTCATTTTTTGATGGGGTCGGCAGTGGAAGGGGTACCAGAGCAGTTTTGTTACCAGCAGGATCGCGCCAGCTTCCGGCATCTTTCCGGGCAGCCAGGCGTCGAGCTGTATCGTGCGCATATCACGCGTTACGCCTTCGAGCCTCATACGCATGAAGCGTTCGGCATCGGCACCATCGATCGCGGTGCCGAGCGCTTTCGCTATCGCGGGGCGCAGCATGTCGCCCCGGTCGATTCACTGGTGCTGATGAACCCGGACGAGCTGCACACCGGCGAATCCGCCACTGAAGGCGGCTGGCAGTACCGTATGATCTACCTTGAGCCACAACGTCTGGCTGCCCTGACCGGGGAAGCAGACTGGTGGTTTGAACAGGCGGTGTGCCACGATCCACAGCGCGCCCGTCTGCTGTCGCAGCTGCTGGAAAATCTGTGGCATCACGACGATCCGCTGGCCGTGGATGGCCTGTTGCTCAACCTCTGCGAGCTCTTGCGCCCGCACGCCCGCATCGCCCGCCCCTTAGCGGCAGGACCGCGCCATCGCTTTGACGTGGTGCGTGATTATCTGCGCGCTAACCTCAGCGAACGCATCTCCCTGAATGAGCTGGCCGCGCTGGTCTCGCTCAGCCCGTATCACTTTCAGCGGCAGTTTAAGGCACAGTACCACGTCACCCCGCATCAGATGCTGATGGCGTTTCGCCTTTACCGCGCCAGCCAGCTGCTGGCCGCCGGCCTGCCTGCGGCGGACGTGGCAGCATCGGTCGGGCTGACCGACCAGGCGCACCTGACGCGATGCTTCGCCATCCGCTACGGCATTACCCCTTCGCGCTATCAGAAGCAGGTGCGTGCTCAGCTGCGCTGATCGCAATTTGCTACAATCTCTGCCCGTTACCTTTCCCCATACTGGCGTTTTCTTTTGGCCGGAGTGGACGATGCTTGCTGGAATTTTATTTGCCCTGATTGCAGGGCTGATGTGGGGGCTGATCTTCGTTGGCCCGCTGATGGTGCCGGATTATCCCGGTACGCTGCAGTCAATGGGGCGCTACCTGGCGTTTGGACTGATTGCGCTGCTGCTGGCCTGGCAGGATCGCCATCGTCTGAAGAAACTGTCGCGCCGCGACTGGCAGGAGGCTTTCCGCCTGACGCTGGTCGGCAATATACTCTATTACGCCTGCCTGGCGACGGCGATCCAGCGCACCGGGGCGCCAATCTCTACCATGATTATCGGCACGCTGCCGGTGGTTATCTCGGTCAGTGCCAATCTGTTTTACGGCGCTGAAGAAGGGCGCTTACGCTGGGCGAAACTCTGCCCCGCGCTGCTGCTGATTGCCGCCGGGCTGGTGTGCGTCAACGTGGCCGAGTTGCATACGGCCGGGCAGCAGTTTGATCTTTGGCGCTACCTGAGCGGCATGGCGCTGGCGTTTGCCGCCGTCGTTTGCTGGACATGGTATCCGCTGCGCAATGCCCGCTGGCTGCGCCGGCATCCCATCCGCCCGGCGACCTGGGCCACGGCGCAGGGGGTTGCCACGCTGCCGCTGGCCGCCGCGGGGTATCTGCTGGTAATGGGGCTGCTTCATGTGACCAGGCCGGAGTTCGCCTTACCCTTTGGCCCGCGTCCCGGCGTGTTTATTGCGCTGATGCTGGCGATAGCGCTGCTCTGCTCGTGGCTGGGCACGCTGTGCTGGAATGAAGCCAGCCAGCGCTTGCCGACCGTACTGGTGGGGCCACTCATCGTGTTCGAAATCCTGGCCGGACTCACTTATACCTTTTTATTACGTCAGTCGTGGCCGCCATTACTCACCCTGTGCGGCGTGGCTTGCCTGATGGTTGGCGTGATTAGCGCAATGTGTATCAAGCCAGAGCCGGTAGCAAAGTCGTTGAAGATAACTCAGTAATAGAGGCTGCTGGCGGGGAAATCCTGACGATTTCTGCCGTGCAGCGGCCCAATCTGGCTCATGCTGACAGTGGGCCATTTAATCGCAGTTGTGTGATTTAGGTCACATTTTTTTGGCCGTGCCGACCGCGCTTTTTTTCCTCTCTTCTCACCACTGCTTGGCACAATCCAGGATTGTTCCGCTATAAGAATAATCGCTAATCTTATTACACCTTTTTTTTGCACAGTGAATCCCTCCTACTGAATGTTAAATTCTCCATTTTTGAGACGCTTTTATCTTGCGGATACCACTTTTTAATCGAAAAAATGAGTCAAAAATTGATAAGTAGCCCGAGGATTTGCCCGTGGGAAGAGGATGGATTGATAAGATAAAACATCATTTAACAGTAGCAAAGGAGTGGGTTAAGCCTGTAATGGTTAAGTCTGATAATGTAAAAGCGGAGCCTTAACATGATAGCCGTCACATTCTGCTGCCCTTAAAGGCGCGTGGCAGCACATTTCGTTAAGCATAAGCTCAGAGACGAATCAGCCTCAAAGAATTAGTTTAGTGAACCAGTGATAAGGCGAGAATGATTATCGTGGCAGGGGGGTTGACGCCGGGAATGGGAAAACTTATCAGAAATCATTAAGTCACTTTCGGCGCGTTTATCTTTGCCTGCAAAGATAAACGCGCATTGAAAGCCTTGATGCAACTGAGTTTTTAGCTGGTGACTGAGTAAGTTATGGCCAAACTACTGGGCGGGATTACGAATAATTCATCAGTAAAAATCCGCGCCAAAAAAACGTCCGATACTTTTCAATAAGTGCTGAGAATATTTTAATTTGGACCTGTTAATACATAACAAACAGCTTAAAACGATTACTGATTTTCGAGATTATACGGGTAATGGTACACGCTACGGCTGATATCCAGCAGGCGACAGCTGCGGCGCGTGCCGATGTCATAAGTATCCTGCAAAAAATTAACGGCCTGACGCTTGTCATTGGTGGTAAAGAAATTCTTCAATACGCTTTGCAGCATCTCTTTGTCCGAGGACAGGGTTTGCAGTTCCCGCTCCATAGTGTGTACTTTTTCCTCTAAATCTTTGATTTTTCGGCCTTCCTCTGAGGAGAGGCCAGCATATTTCTTTTTCCAACTGTAGAATGTTGCTTCAGAAATCCCCAGTTCATCACAAATCTCTTTCACCTTAATGCCGCTCTCAGAAGCTTTAATGGCACTGGTGATTTGCTCTTCGGTATATCGTGACTTTCTCATAATGCTATTACCTTTCTTAACAATATTGGGATGAGAATAACTGCATTAATCAATGGATCTGTTTTGTACAGATATTGGCGCAGTGTTTAAAAGTACGCGATTGGAATGGCAGGCTTTAAGTTAAGGGATTATGAAGAAATAACATCATGGGATTTCTCCTATTTTATTTCAAAAGGGTTTTGTTAGCTTTCGATATTGGTTTTTTTGATATAAATTCGTCTCATGCCAGTACAAGACCAGACAGTAATTAGGAAAACTCCAGCGGGCAGGGGAAAAAATCTGTGCTAACTTTGCTCCCGACTTAAGCCTTTTGTGAAAATGGGCACAGTATGAATAAGACCAGAGTTAACCACACTCGCAGCAGTTGCGAAGGTGGCACGGTTAAAAAAACAGTCTCAAAAATAAATGGCATGATTTAATAAAAGGCACGCCGATGCCTGATTAGCAGATTAATTTTCGCTTTGTCGCCAGGTATCACTGTGCGTTATTGAATCAGTTGTGGACAAGGATGTGTTGGTTAGTGGCTTTAGAGTGTTGGAAACACAAAGGATGCTTCGATGAAATACAGTGTGATGTCTAATGCTGCCTGGATGATGTCTGAAAAGATTGTCTCGGTTTTCGGTGTAATTTTTGTCACCTCATATGTGGCCAAATCTTTCGGCCCAGCCATATTTGGCCAAATAGCATTTTCTGCATCACTTTTTTCAATTGTTCAGACTATTGCCATTTTTGGTACTGAAACCATTCTTTTCAAAAGCATCAGCAAAAGTGCGTCGAAGGGAATGCGGTTGATGGCCGTAGCGAAATCACTGCGTCTGACATTATTACTGGTGCTGTCGTTACCGGTATTGCTGTATGTCTGGCTGACCATGCGTGAAAATTTTATTGTTTTTGCCGTGGCTTCATTTATCTCAGCCATGTTCGTCACTCAGGATATTTTCAGCGTATACAACAATGCGCGTCTTGAATCGCGCATGAACACGGTGGCGAATGCCACGGGGATGATACTCAGTTTCGCCATCAGCTTTGGCGTTGCCTGGTTCAAACTCAGCCCGCTGCTGCTGTCACTGTCGATTGTTGCGGTCACGCTGGTACCGTATCTGATCAAGCGCAGTCGCTTTTATCAGACCAACAGTATCAGCCCACCGCCGCGACGTAAGCGCAGGAATTACTTGCGTTATTTACTGCATGCGGGTCTGCCACTGGCGATTTCCAGCGTGTTTATCTCCATCCAGGTAAAGACGGCACAGTTCTTTCTGGTTGGGGTTGGCTCAGCGCATGAGCTGGGGTTATTCACCGCAGCAAACACCATTTCTGCTTCATGGATTTTTATTCCGGTCGCAATCATTACATCGTGCTTTTCTGAGATTTTCCGGGAACGCGGCGATGTGGCAGTAAAACTGGCTTCACGACTGTACGGATATGTAATGGCAGTTTCATTTTTGATGCTCTCCCTTGTCACGCTGTTTGGTGACAGGATCATCAACAGCCTTTATGGGCAAGACTACACACAATCGGGAAACCTCATTACGTTGTTGTCGTTAGCAACCTGCTTTTCGGCAATGGGAACCGTAGCGTATCGCTACATGGTTAAAGAGGGCGGTTTCAACTACTTACTGGTGAAAGTCATTTTACTGGTGGTGATTGGTCTGGCAACGTCTTACTTCTTTATCCACTCCTGGGGATTAACAGGCGCAGCCTGGAGCGTGTTTGTTACTGAGCTTTTATCCCTGACGATAATGAATTATTTCTTTAAGAATGGCGTCATTCTTAAAATACAGCTTTCCTCACTCAACTACAAAACCTACAGATGAGGTAAATCATGTTGAAGCTCAAAGCAGAATTGAGAAAAGGTTTTGTTTACCTGCTCAAAAAGATGCCTTGGTCTTACCAGGATAAAGTTTATTACTTTCAGAAATTCAAAAGTATACCCAATATCCGGGAACCTAAGTTGTTCAATGAGAAAGTTCTGTATCGTAAATATGTGACCGGCGATCATGTACGCTACGCCAATCTTTCAGATAAATTGCTGGTAAGAGATTATATTGCCCGCATTATTGGTGAAGAGTATCTGATTCCGTTGATTCATGAGACTGACGATCCGATTTCGCTGCTCAGCCTGGGTAGCCTGAAAAATACCGTGATCAAGCCGAACCACGGCTCAGGGATGGTGGAAATCGTGCTGGAAGAGCCCGACTGCATTCAGAAGCAGCTGCTGATTAAACGTTGTGATGAGTGGCTGCATCAGGACTTCTCGCACCATGCGCGTGAGATCCACTATCGCTACATCAAGCCGCGCATTCTGGTTGAGCAATACGTTGGGGATGGCAAGTTTGCCGCCGTTGACTACAAGTTCCACATGTTCAACAAGAAAGACGGCAATTTTGAGTACGTGCTGCAGGTGATTTACAACCGCGCAGGCTGTTCGGCGCTGTCGATGAACTTCTACGTTAACAACCTGAAGAACTGCTTCTACAAAATCCGCGATACCGGTTTTGATATCAGCGGCGATATGGAGACGCTGGAACGTGCGCTTGCCCTCAGCAAACAGCTGGCGGCAGATTTTGACTATGTGCGCGTGGACTGGTACATCCATGAAGGGCATATCTACTTTGGCGAACTGACGTTTACCCCAGGCGCGGGGTTGGTGACCGGGCTGGATAACGGTCTGAATCAGCTGATGGGGGATATGTGGTTGCAGGATCGTAAATCAGCAGCGTTGCCGGCGAGCAAAGAGCCCGAAGATGTGCCGTTACCGGCGGTGCTAAAAAAGATTTAAAGAGTGGCAAATAATACCCTGTACGGCGAGCCGGGTCAGCTCGCCATGCAGGTGTCGCTTACGGCATTGGCCAGTCAGCGGGTGTACGGCTCATCACTTCGACAAACACATCTTTGGTGATATGCCAGAAGTTGTGCAGATTTTCCATACTCAGCGTAATACCCAGCAGCCCGGTGACAAACCAGCACGACATACCGATACCGATACCAGTAAACATGAAAGCCATCGCATTGCGACTGGCTTTTCGGCACTGCACGTTAAAGGTGCTGGCAATAAACATCATCACTGCACTCAGCAGTTCCCATCTCATGAGCAGTACGCTGGTGGTAATCGTAGCCATCTTATCTAAACTCCACGGTGATCGGTCCTGACAAACGGATGCATCATCACCATAAGCGAAGGGGAGCTGCCAGGTAGGCTCCGTTTCGCCTTGACGCACGGGTCATAAAAGTGTGACGGTGGTCACATTATATCACTCGATTTTAAAAGTTGAACAATATTTATACCTGGTATGGTAGTTTTTTTAGTATCAAAAGTGAGCGCTAAATCTGCCGCAAAACGTCCCTTTGCTCCCGGTAATTTGACTTACCGCTAAGTCAAACTTGATGGTTTAAGATGAATCTCACGCTGTTAAAAGTTGTGCAGCCTGGCGATGACCTGTAGGATTTTTATCAATGCTGCTCCTAATCTTAATTTCCAGAAAGCTATTCTGGCGGGCTTCCGCTTGCCGAAACCCAAGCAAAAATAATTAATCAGGGGCAGAAGATAATAAGGAGCCTGCGTGTCATTTAATGGTAACTCCTGGCTATCCAGCCTTTTACACCAGCGAAACAAAACCGTAGCCGCGCGCGAACTGCCGACGATGCGTGAATCTTTTCAGCGCATTCACCTGATCATTATCGTGGTATCGCTGCTGTTCAGCGGCGCGTCGCTGTCGGCGCTGTCGATGTACGCGCTGCGCAGCTACGCCGAAAATAATATTCAGCTGGTCACCACCAGCGTCAGCTATAGTGCGCAAATGGCGCTGACGCAGAATGATGCGGCAGCGGCAACGGAGATCCTGCGCAAGATCGGAAACCAGGCAGAATTTGCCTCCGGGCGCATTTACACCGCGGACCAGCAGCTGCTCGCCAGCTGGCAGCAGCCGGGCAAGGCAGAGCACAGCGGGTTGAGCGCTGCCGTGTCGCGCTGGATGTTTCCGCATCCGGTGAGCGCGCCGGTGATGCTGCATCAGCAGGAAATTGGCCGGGTGTGGATCAGCGGAGATGCTTCTCGCGTGCTGCACTATCTGTGGCAGGCACTGCTGTGGCTGAGCGGCAGCCTGTTTATCACCGCGCTGGTGGCGTGTGCGCTGTCGAACCGCATGCATGCGGGGATCCTTCAGGGCCTGCAAAATATCGCCTCCGTTGCCCACGATGTGCGCCGCCGACGGGCATTTTCCCTGCGCGTGCCGTCATCGTCGATTGCAGAGCTGAACAAGCTGAGCGGCGACTTCAACAGCCTGCTCGACGAGCTGGATAACTGGCAGCGTCATCTGAAGCGTGAAAATGACTCGCTGGCCCACCAGGCGCTGCACGACTCCCTGACCGGCCTGCCCAACCGCAAGGCGTTTGAGCAGCAGCTGGCGACGCTGATGCAGGATCCGCTGGCGCGCAAGCAGGTTGGCGTGCTGTTTATTGACGGCGACCGCTTCAAGCAGGTCAACGACCGTTTCGGCCACGCGGCGGGGGACTACGTGCTGACCGTCACCGCGCAGCGGCTGCGCGCCAGTTTACCTGCATATAATTTGGTGGCACGTCTCGGCGGCGATGAGTTTGCCGTACTGCTGCCAGCGGTTGAGCGTGAGGAGCAGGTGGCAGAGGTGGCGCGCAACATCAGTGATGCGATGGCGCTGCCGATCCCTCTGCCGGACGGCACGCGGGTCAGGCAGGCGCTGAGTATCGGCGTGGCGCTGGCTAAAAATCACCGTTCGGCCGAGTCGCTGCTGGCGCAGGCCGATGCGGCGATGTATCACATCAAGGAGCTGGGCGGTGGCTGGTACCTGTCGCCCTCGTACTGGGGGCAGGAGGCGCAGGGGCTGCCACCGTCAATCGCAGTGGCATCGCGCTGATTCAGTTGCGCAGCCCGCTGGTTGAGTAGTCGCTGCAGTCGAAGTTCCAGCTGCTGCGCTGCAGAGACTGGCGGCGCATCGCGTGGCGATAGGCGGTCGGCGTCTGTGAAAACTGGCGGCGGAACACGCGTGAGAAGGTCTGCTGCGAGTCATAGCCATACTGCATAGCGATATCAAACACCGGGCGCTGGGTCTGACGCAGGGCTTCTGCGGCCAGCGTCAGGCGGCGTTCGCGAATATAGTTGCCCAGCGTCTGCCTGGTGACGGTGCGGAACATGCGCTGCAGGTGCCATTTCGAGTATCCCGATTTTGCCGCCACTTCATCTATCGACAACGTCTTATCCAGGTTGTTATCAATCCAGTGGGTCAGGGTGTTGATGATGTCGTCATGCATTCCTTTTTCTCCCAGGTCTTGTGCGTCAAACGGTCGCGGTCTCAATGGTTGCTGAGTATAATTCCTCAAGTTAACTTGAGGTAAAGGGCCAAATGAAAAAAAATCTCAACAATCCCAACAAGCGAGAACTGACCCCCGGCGACGTGGCGCAGCGCTGCGGCGTGGCGGTCTCCACGCTGCACTTCTATGAAAGCAAAGGATTAATCAGCAGCTATCGCAACCCCGGCAACCAGCGGCGCTACACGCGCGACGTGCTGCGCCGCGTGGCGGTGATCAAGATTGCCCAGCGCATCGGTATTCCGCTGGCGACCATCAGCGACAGTCTGATGCAGTACCCGCCGGGCAAACGCATGTCGCCAAAAGAGTGGGCGGTGCTGTCGCAGCAGTGGCGTGTAGAGCTGGATCGCCGCATCGAGACGCTGACCCATCTCAGAGACGATCTCGACGGCTGCATCGGCTGTGGCTGCCTGTCGATGGAGGACTGCCCGCTGCGCAACCCTGGCGACCGGCTGAGCGAGCAGGGCACCGGCGCGATCCTGCTGGATGTGAAAGGGCCATAAACTCCTATACTTAGAGTTTGTTCACCGCTTGAAGGAGTGGCTATGATCACCGTGCATCATCTGAATAATTCGCGCTCGCAGCGCGTGCTGTGGCTGCTGGAAGAGCTGGAAGTGCCCTATCAGATCAAGCGTTACCAGCGCGAAGCCAGCATGCTGGCCCCCGCCGAGCTGAAAAAAGTGCATCCGCTGGGTAAATCCCCGGTGATCACCGATGGAAATCGCGTGGTGGCCGAGTCCGGCGCGATCCTCGAATACCTGGAAGCCCACTATGACGCAGAAAATCGGCTGAAACTTTTCGATGAGGAAGAGGTGATCCAGTCGCGCTACTGGCTGCACTACGCGGAAGGCTCACTGATGCCGCTGCTGGTGATGAAGCTGATCTTCAGCCGCATGGGGCAGGCTCCGGTGCCGTGGCTGCTGCGCCCGATCGGCAGTGCCTTTGGCAAAGGGGTACAGAAAGGCTATCTCAATCCACAGATCGCGACTCACCGCCAGTTTATTGAGCAGCACCTGACCCGCCATGAGTGGTTTGCCGGCAGCCGCTTCAGCATTGCCGATGTGCAAATGAGCTTTCCGCTCCAGGCGCTGAGCGCGCGCGGTGGCGCCGCCGACAGTCCGGCGATTCAGGCATGGCTGCAAAAAGTGCAGGCGCGTGCCGCCTGGCAGCGCGCCCTGCAGCAGGGTGGCGAAATTAACCTCTCCTGAATTTTTTTCTCCACCAGACGCCAAAAGGTTTCACCCAGCCTGCATCGTGCCATAGCCATAAGAAAGCGCTATTACGATGCAGGCACGCTCCCCATTACTATATTTGCTTAGATCCGCTTAACAGGTGTTGAAAATGCACCAATAAACACCGGATAATCGTTTGCTCACAAATAAGCACTGCAATTACGCGGTTTTTTGCGTGGAATAGAAAACGTTTGCCTTTATCCGGTCAGTGCCTCGCCCTGAGGTTTTTTGTACCGCGTATATTGTGCCAGGGATGCAAATGTTGGACGCCGCTGGGTAACAGCGGTACTGCGCAGCGATAACTCATAAGAAAGCTCAGGGGATTACTATGTCGACTCCTTCTCAACCGGCCAGCGGCTCTTTAGACGCCTGGTTCAAAATCTCTGCGCGCGGCAGTAGCGTGCGCCAGGAAGTCTTAGCCGGACTCACCACCTTCCTTGCGATGGTTTACTCGGTGATCGTGGTGCCTTCAATGCTGGGCAAAGCCGGTTTCCCGCCAACCGCCGTGTTCGTCGCGACCTGCCTGGTGGCCGGTTTCGGCTCGCTGCTGATGGGCCTGTGGGCCAACCTGCCGATGGCGATTGGTTGTGCTATCTCGCTGACGGCATTTACCGCCTTCAGCCTGGTGCTGGGCCAGCATATTAGCGTTCCGGTGGCACTCGGCGCGGTATTCCTGATGGGGGTGCTGTTTACGCTGATTTCCGCCACCGGTATCCGCGCGTGGATTTTGCGTAACCTGCCGATGGGCGTGGCGCACGGCACCGGCGTGGGTATTGGCCTGTTCCTGCTGCTGATTGCGGCGGATGGCGTTGGCCTGGTGGTGAAAAATCCGGGTCCGGGCCTGCCGGTCGCGCTGGGTCACTTCCCCTCTTTCCCGGTGGTGATGACGCTGCTTGGCCTGGCGGTGATTTTCGGCCTGGAGAAACTGCGTGTGCCGGGCGGCATCCTGCTGACGATTATTGCTATCTCGGTGATCGGTCTGATCTTCGACCCGGCGGTGAGCTACCAGGGGCTGTTCGCAATGCCAAGCCTGAGCGATGCGCAGGGTAACTCGCTGGTGTTTAGTCTCGATATTCTCGGCGCGCTGAAACCGGCGGTGCTGCCAAGCGTGCTGGCGCTGGTGATGACGGCGGTGTTCGACGCCACCGGCACCATCCGCGCGGTGGCTGGCCAGGCAAATCTGCTGGACAAAGATAACCAGATTATTAACGGCGGCAAGGCACTGACCACCGACTCACTAAGCAGCATCTTCTCCGGTCTGGTCGGCGCCGCACCTGCGGCCGTGTATATCGAATCGGCAGCGGGTACGGCGGCGGGTGGTAAAACCGGTCTGACGGCGATTGTGGTTGGCGTGCTGTTCCTGATGATCCTGTTCCTGTCGCCGCTGGCCTACCTGGTCCCAGGCTATGCCACGGCGCCTGCGCTGATGTACGTTGGCCTGCTGATGCTGAGCAACGTGTCGAAAATCGATTTCAGCGACTTCGTGGATGCGATGTCCGGCCTGCTGGCTGCGGTATTTATCGTGCTGACCTGTAATATCGTCACCGGCATCATGCTTGGTTTCGGCGCCCTGGTGATCGGCCGCATCTTTGCCGGCGAGTGGCGCAAGCTGAATGCGGGCACGGTGATCATTGCCGTGGCCCTGGTCGCTTTTTATGCCGGTGGTTGGGCGATTTAATCCTGTTTCGGGGCCGAATTCGTCGGCCCCACCTTCAGATGTCACTGAATTTCCCCTCTATACGCACATCGTGTTTCTAAACATTTTCCTAATTTGTTTTACTATCATTCAGGACATGATCATCATCATGTTCGTGGTTATTTTTTGCCCACCGGAAGACGTATAAAGAAAGGAAAGCATGGAAATCTTCTTCACCATCCTCATCTTGACGCTGGTTGTTTCGCTATCCGGCGTTGCTGCACGCATCATTCCGTTTCAAATTCCCCTGCCGCTGGTGCAGATCGCCATGGGCGCGCTGCTGGCGTGGCCGACCTTTGGCCTGCATGTCGACTTTGATCCGGAGCTGTTTTTAGTCCTGTTTATCCCGCCGCTGCTGTTTGCCGACGGCTGGAAAACCCCGACCAGTGAGTTTCTGCACCACGGGCGCGAGATCCTCGGCCTGGCGCTGGTGTTGGTACTGATTACCGTGGTCGGCATCGGCTACCTGATTTACTGGCTGGTGCCGGGCATTCCGCTGCTGGCCGCCTTTGCGCTGGCGGCCGTGCTGTCACCGACCGATGCCGTGGCGCTCTCCGGTATCGTCGGCGAAGGGCGCATCCCGAAAAAGATTATGGCGATCCTGCAGGGCGAGGCGCTGATGAACGATGCGTCTGGCCTGGTGTCGCTGAAATTCGCCGTTGCGGTGGCGATGGGCACCATGGTGTTTACCGTTTCCGGCGCCTCGATAGAGTTCCTGAAAGTGGCGATCGGCGGCCTGCTGGCGGGTATCGCCATCTGCTGGCTGTACGGTAAATCGCTGCGCCTGTTTAGCCGCTGGAGCGGGGACGATCCGGCCACCCAGACCGTGCTGCTGCTGCTGCTGCCGTTTGCTTCTTACCTGATTGCCGAACATATCGGCGTCTCCGGTATCCTTGCGGCGGTAGCAGCCGGGATGACCATTTCGCGCTCCGGCATTATTCGCCAGGCCCCGCTGGCGATGCGCCTGCGCGCCAACAGCGTCTGGCAGATGCTGGAGTTTGTCTTTAACGGCATGGTGTTCCTGATGCTGGGCCTGCAGCTGCCGGGCATCCTTGAAATCTCGGTGCACCAGGCGGATGCGGATCCCAACGTTGAGCTGTGGGCGCTGTTTGCTTCGGTGGTGATGATCTATGTCGCGCTGATGATTGTGCGTTTTGGCTGGCTGTGGACCATGCGCCTTATCAGCCGCACCGCGCTGAAAAAGCGCCCGATGGAGTTCTCCAGCTACTCGACGCGTGAACTGCTGATTGCCTCCTTTGCCGGGGTGCGCGGGGCGATTACTCTGGCCGGTGTGCTCTCTATTCCGCTGCTGCTGACCAACGGCGATGATTTCCCGGCGCGCTATGAGCTGGTGTTCCTCGCTACCGGGGTGATCCTGTTCTCACTGCTGGTCGGCGTCGTGGTGCTGCCGCTGCTGCTGCGCGGGGTCGAGGGGATTGATAAAACCGTGCACCGCCGCGAAGTACAGATGGCGCGCGCGGTGATGGCCGGCACGGCGATTGAGAGCCTGTACAAGATGGAAGAGCGCCTGGCGGCGGATACGGAGGAGAATATCGACCCGGAGCTGCTGAAAGAGATCAGTTCGCGCGTGGTAGGTAACCTGCGTCGCCGCGTCGACGGCAAGGAAGATCTGGAGCGGGCACTGTATGCCGAGAACCTCGAACGCCGCTTCCGCCTCAGCGGCCTGCGTGCCGAGCGCGGCGAGCTGTATCATCTGCGCGCCACGCAGCAGATCAGCAACGAAACCATGCAGAAGCTGCTGCACGACCTCGACCTGCTGGAGACGCTGCTGATTGAGAAAGAGGAGTAACCGCCCCGGTTATTCCCGCAGGGGCGAGGCATGCCTCGCCCTGGTTTTGCCGTGGTCACAATGATAACCGCGGCGCTTCGCCCGGCCAGAACTCGCGGCAGCAGGTGATCCACGCCTGGGCGCTGCGCGACAGATAGCTGCCTTCCCGCCAGATCAATCCCAGCTTCCACACCAGCTCCGACTCCAGCGGCAGCCACAGCAGCTGGCTTTTATCCAGCCGCTGACAGATTGGCTCCGGCAGGATCGCCACCCCCATTCCCGCCTGTACCATTGCCGCCAGAAAATCCCACTGCCCGCTGCGTACCGCAATCTGCGGGGTAAAGCCGCTGGCCTGGAAAGCGCGCATCAGCTGGCGGTTAAGCGAGAACTCTTCGTTATAAATCAGGATCGGCAGCCCGGCCAGCTCGCTGATCGGCAGATGACTGCGGCGCAGCCACTGCTCGGTGCGCGGCACCAGTACGCACAGCGGGTGGCTCATCAGCGCCAGCGAGTTTAGCGGCAAATCGTCGGCTACCGGCAGCGCGGTCATGGCGATATCGAGGCTGCCGGACAGCACCGCCTGCTGTACCGTCAGGCCGCCAAATTCGGAAATTTTCAGCTTCACCCCAGGATAGCGCTGGCGAAAGGCCGAAATGGAACCGGCAATCTGCATCCCGACCATGGGCGGAATGCCGAGGCGCAGCTCGCCGGTTTTCAGCTCGTTGATATCGCTGATCTCCGCTTCCAGCTGCTTAAACTCCTGCAGGATGGTCAGCCCGCGCTGATACACCGCCTGGCCGGTATCGGTCAGATGCAGTTTGCGCCCCTCGCGGATCAGCAGCGTGCAGCCCAGCTCCTCTTCCAGCTGGCGCAGCATCTTACTGATCGTCGGCTGAGTGACGTACAGCTGCTCGGCTGCGCGGGTAAAGCTCTGCTGGCGAACCACTTCTACAAAGTAGCGCAGGGCGCGAACGTCCATAATCATTCCTGTCTGGCATAGTTTGAATAATATTAAGTCATTTTTTTCACCCTTTGTTACCGCTTTATAATGTTTGCAGTAAAAACATTTGGCAACGGGGTAAACATCATGGCGCTGGCATTAAGCCCGCAGAGAACGGGCTGGCTGCACAGGTTACAGGTTCCGCTACAGGTGATGCTGTACATTGGGCTATTTGTTTTTTCAGAACAGCTGGTTATCTGGTTCCATCTGCCGCTTCCGGCCAATATCGTCGGCATGTTACTGCTGCTGACGCTGATTATCTGCCGCGTAATGCCGCTCGGCTGGGTAAAGGCCGGGGCCAGCTGGCTGCTGGCGGAAATGCTGCTGTTTTTCGTTCCGGCGGTGGTGGCGGTGGTTAACTACGCCGAGCTGCTGCGTCTTGAGGGCTGGCGCATTCTGCTGGTGATTGGCCTCAGTACGCTGCTGGTGCTGGCGGCGACCTCGCTGGTGGTCGAGCGGGTTTATCGTTTCGAAATCTGGCTGGCGCAGCGCAAACAGGAGAAGCGCGATGCGTGATTTGCTGGTGAGTATCGTCTGCCTGCTGGCCACGCTGCTGGTTTACTCCCTCAACAAGCGGCTGTACCGCCGCTGGCACCGACTGCTGATGATGCCGCTGGTGATGACGCCAATGGTGCTGGTGGCGCTGCTGCTGGTGACGCATATCTCGTGGCAGGATTACATTGGTGAGAGTCGCTGGCTGCTGTGGCTGCTCGGCCCCGCCACCCTGGCGTTTGCCGTGCCGGTGTATGAGAACCTGGCGATTATCCGCCGCCACTGGCTGTCGCTCAGCGCCGGGGTGATCACCGCCACTACCGTCGCGGTGTGCAGCTCGGTGTGGCTGGCGCGCCTGCTGACGCTGCCGGAGGAGATCCAGCGCAGCCTGGCAGTGCGCTCCATCACTACACCGTTTGCGCTGGCGGCGGCGAAACAGCTCGGCGGGCAGCCGGATCTGGTGGCGCTGTTCGTGGTGATCACCGGGGTATTTGGCATGGCGGTCGGCGATCTGCTGTTTCTGCGCCTGGCGATCAAGCAGGGGCTGGCAAAAGGCGCCGGGTTTGGCGCGGCGTCGCACGGGGCGGGTACGGCACGCGCTTATGAGATCGGCCAGCAGGAGGGGGTGGTTTCCAGCCTGGTTATGATGCTGTCAGGCGTGGTGACCGTGGTAATTGCCCCGGCGATTGGTCATATTATGTGGGCGGTTGCCTGAAACATTCACTTGCGCGATGTTTTGTAATGTTACTCAAATTCACCTCAATTGGTTTCTTTCTCATATAAATCCGAATTAGGTTGGTTTACTCTGCACAGCCGCCGCATGACGGCGTGAGTAAAATTAATCAGGAGAAAAAAATGAAAAGAGTGGCAATGACAACGGGCGCACTGGCGCTGCTGGCGCTGGCAGGCTCTGCTCAGGCTATCGAAGGTGGCGTGAATGTGGGCAAAAATTACACTGACGTACACGTAGGCCTGGGGACTAACTCACCTGGTTTTGCCCTTTCCGGTGACTGGTTGCGCAGCGATCACGACGGTAACGTTGAAAGCCTGGGTCTGGGCTACAACGTCGCGGTCGGTGATGTGTTCCTGTCACCTACCGTGAAAGCCATGTCCACCAACCCGAAAGACACCAAAGATGGCTACGGTATTGCTATCGGTGGCGGCGTGAAGGTTCCGGTTACCAATATGTTCAACGTTTACGGTGAATACTTCTGGTCGCCGGATTCGTTCTCCAGCCATATCGACAACTACCAGGAAGCGTCTGCAGGCGTGAGCTTCCAGCCGATTTCGCTGGTTGATGTCAGCGTGGGTTACAAATACATGACGATGAACGGTAAAGATGGCCGTAAAGACAACGTGGTGGCCGATGGCCCATACGTTGGCGCCGCTGTGCATTTCTAATCACGTCACCGTCTCGTAGGGGCGAGGCATGCCTCGCCCTGGGTCGGGCATGCCTCGCCCTGGGTCGGGCATGCCCGACCCCTACGGGGCCCTTTTCAATGCCGCAGTTAATGTCCTTTCCCACCCTCAATGCCAATACCGGTCTGCGAACGCACAAACTGTGCGCGGAACCGCAACCGCTCCTGCGCGCCGGATGCCGAATGGTCGGTGACGGAGAACAGCCACGTCCCGATAAACGCCACCAGCATTGAGAACAGCGCCGGATACTCATACGGGAAGATGGCTTTGGCGTGCCCCAGTACCTGCACCCACACCGTCGGGCCGAGGATCATCAGCAGCACCGCCGTCAGCAGCCCCAGCCAGCCGCCAATCATCGCGCCGCGCGTGGTCAGCTTCGACCAGTACATCGACAGCAGGATAATCGGGAAGTTACAGCTGGCCGCGATGGAGAACGCCAGCCCGACCATAAAGGCGATGTTCTGCTTCTCAAACATTATCCCCAGCAGGATCGCCACCACGCCAAGGATCACCACGGTAATCTTCGAGACGCGCAGCTCCTCTTTCTCACTCGCCTGCCCCTGACGGAACACGCTGGCGTAGAGATCGTGCGAAACGGCAGAAGCGCCTGCCAGCGTCAGCCCGGCGACCACCGCCAGGATAGTGGCAAACGCCACGGCGGAGATAAAGCCAAGGAACAGGCTGCCGCCCACCGCATCGGCCAGATGCACCGCCGCCATGTTATTACCGCCAATCAGCGCGCCGGTGGCATCTTTAAACGCCGGATTGGCCCCGACCAGCAGGATGGCGCCAAAGCCGATAATAAAGGTCAGGAAGTAGAAGTAGCCCATAAAGCCGGTGGCGTAGAACACGCTTTTACGCGCCTCGCGCGCGTCGCTGACGGTGAAGAAGCGCATCAGGATATGCGGCAGGCCGGCGGTACCAAACATCAACCCGAGGCCGAGCGACAGCGCGGAGATCGGGTCATGCACCAGCCCGCCGGGGCTCATAATCGCAATGCCTTTCGGGTGTACCTTCATCGCTTCGGTAAACAGCGTGTTAAAGCTGAAGCCAACGGTCTTCATCACCATGATCGCCATAAAGCTGGCGCCGAACAGCAGCAGCACCGCCTTGATAATCTGCACCCAGGTGGTGGCAAGCATGCCGCCAAACAGCACATACATCACCATCAGGATCCCGACCAGCACCACGGCAACGTGATAGTCGAGGCCGAACAGCAGCTGGATAAGTTTACCCGCGCCGACCATCTGGGCAATCAGGTACAGCGCCACCACCACCAGCGAGCCGCAGGCCGACAGCACGCGGATCGGCTTCTGCTTCAGGCGGTAAGAGGCGACGTCGGCAAAGGTATAGCGCCCGAGGTTACGCAGGCGTTCGGCGATCAGGAACAGGATAATCGGCCAGCCGACGAGAAAGCCGAGCGAGTAGATCAGCCCGTCATAGCCGGAGGTGTAAACCAGCGCGGAGATCCCGAGGAAAGAGGCCGCCGACATAAAGTCCCCGGCCATCGCCAGCCCGTTCTGGAAGCCGGTGATATTGCCGCCCGCGGTATAATAATCGCTGCGTGAGCGGGTGCGTTTAGACGCCCAGTAAGTGATGCCCAGCGTAAAGGCGACAAAAATCAGGAACATGATAATCGCTTCAACGTTGGTCGGCTGGCGCTCAACCGCGCCGCTGATGGCATCAGCCGCCAGCACGCCGCCCGGCAGTAACACCGCCAGGGCCGGTAACAGATAACGTGATTTCATCCCTTCACCTCTTGCAGCAGTTCGCGGGTCAGGCGATCGAATTCACCATTCGCGCGCCAGACATAAATACCGGTCAACAGGAAGGAGATGACAATTAAGCCAACGCCGATGGGAATGCCGCGCGTCACATTGGTGCCTTCGTGCAGCGGCGTTCCCAGCCACGCGGGGGCGAAAGCGATCAATAAAATAAAGCCGACGTACAGCACCAGCATAATTATCGACAGCAGGGTGGCAAAGCTCTGGCGTTTTCTCACCAGCTCTTTAAAGCGTGCGCTTTTTTCTATTCTAGCTATCAGGACATCGTTCATTGCAGCATCTCCAGAGGTAGAGAGGGTGAGTATTTTTTTTATAGCTTCACGGTGCTGAAAATTAAGACGTAATACGGCAGGGCTGCTCTGTGGCAGTTAGGATTGAGAGAATAATGGGGGCGCTGAGGCCCCCACGGAATTATGGCATTTTAATCGACTGCTTCTCTTCGAGTAATTTCTCCACCACGCCTGGATCGGCGAGGGTCGACGTATCGCCGAGGTTGCTGGTATCTCCGGCGGCAATTTTGCGCAAGATGCGGCGCATAATTTTACCCGAGCGGGTTTTCGGTAATGAGTCGGTCCAGTGCAGGACGTCCGGCGTGGCAATCGGGCCAATCTCTTTACGCACCCAGTTACGCACTTCGCTATACAGCTCCGGCGACGGCTCTTCGCCGCTGTTCAGCGTGATATAAGCATAGATCGCCTGGCCCTTCAGCCCGTGAGGAATACCGACCACGGCGGCCTCGGCGATTTTCGGGTGGGAGACCAGCGCCGATTCAATCTCCGCGGTGCCCAGGCGGTGGCCGGAGACGTTCAGTACGTCATCCACGCGCCCGGTGATCCAGTAATAGCCATCTTCATCACGGCGCGCGCCGTCACCGCTGAAGTACATATTTTTAAAGGTAGAGAAGTAGGTCTGCTCAAAGCGCTGGTGATCGCCAAACAGCGTGCGCGCCTGGCCCGGCCAGGAGTCGACAATCGCCAGGTTACCTTCGGTTGCGCCCTCCAGCACGTTGCCTTCGTTATCCACCAGCGCGGGCTGCACGCCGAAGAACGGATTTGTCGCCGAGCCGGGTTTCAGCGCGGTGGCCCCCGGCAGCGGGGTGATCATAAAGCCGCCGGTTTCGGTCTGCCACCAGGTGTCGGAGATAGGGCAGTTGCCGTTACCAATTTTCTTATGGAACCACTCCCAGGCTTCCGGGTTGATGGGCTCACCGACGGAACCGAGAATGCGCAGGCTGGAACGGTCGGTGCCCTCGATGGCTTTGTCGCCCTCGGCCATCAGCGCACGCACGGCGGTCGGCGCAGTGTAGAGAATGGTGACCTTATGTTTGTCCACCACCTCGGCCATCCGGCTCGGTTTCGGCCAGTTAGGCACGCCTTCAAACATCAGGGTGGTGGCACCACACGCCAGCGGACCGTACAGCAGGTAGCTGTGACCGGTGACCCAGCCAACATCGGCGGTACACCAGTAGACATCTTCCGGATGGTAATCAAACACGTATTTAAAGGTGGTGGCTGCGTACACCAGGTAGCCGCCGGTGGTGTGCAGCACCCCTTTCGGCTTGCCGGTGGAACCCGAGGTGTAAAGGATAAACAGCGGGTCCTCGGCGTTCATCTCTTCCGGCTGGTGGTGGGTGCTGGCTTTGTTCATCAGCTCGTGCCACCAGAGATCGCGATCGCCGTCCCAACCGATCTCTTTGCCGGTGCGTTTAAACACCACCACTTTACCAACGCTGGTGACGTTAGGATTGGCCAGCGCGTCATCGACGTTTTTCTTCAGCGGGATGCTGCGCCCGGCGCGCACGCCCTCGTCGGCGGTGATCACCAGGCGGGCGTTACTGTCGATAATGCGGCCGGAGACGGCTTCCGGCGAGAAGCCACCGAAGATCACCGAGTGCACCGCGCCAATGCGCGCGCAGGCCAGCATCGCCACGGCCGCTTCCGGCACCATAGGCATATAGATCGCCACGACATCGCCCTTATTGATGCCGAGCTCTTTCAGGGTGTTGGCAAAGCGGCACACGTCGCGGTGCAGCTCACGGTAGCTAATGGTTTTGCTTTCGCTGGCGTCATCACCCTCCCAGATGATGGCCGGATGGTCGCCGCGCGTTTGCAGATGGCGGTCAAGGCAGTTGGCGGCAAGGTTTAGCGTGCCGTCCTCATACCAGCGAATGGAAATATTGCCGGGGGCGAAAGAGGTGTTCTTCACCGTACGGTAGGGTTTGATCCAGTCAAGTATCTTGCCTTGCTCACCCCAGAATGCGTCTGGGTCCTGTACCGACTGCTGATACATCGACTGGTACTGCTGGGCATTAATCAGGGTGTTTTCCGCGATGTTCGCGGGCACCGGGTATACGTGTGATTGGCTCATGGCTGGTCTCCTTGAAGATGTTAATAATATGTCAATCAATGGTTAAGTGAAGATGCGCGTTTGGCTTTGTTTTCTTTTTGCGCGGCAGATCACGTCATAACTGAATGTGATGAAATGGCAGTGTCAATTTGCCCAAAAGAGAAGAGGCGAGGCTAAGAATCATAGAAAAATGCCCGCTAAGGCGCGCAAAAAAAGCGCAACCAGACCATTTCATTGTTACGGGTAATTGTTGGCCTTTTGCATGGCTATGCTATTTGAGTTAAGAATATTACCTTTTATAACAAAGGTTTACTCTGTGCGCTCGCAATCAGTGCTTTATCCTGTCTACTGAGCATTAAATAGACACATCTCGCGTAGGGTTGCATTCTTACCGCTGAAAATGGTACTGATTACGCGCCTGTAAATCAGGAATCAACCATCCATTACCTGCGAATTGCCCGATCCCGGTCATCCTCCTTCGAGTGTCATTCACTCCGCATGCAGTCCGCGGAAAGCAGGTTTTGTTAAGGAAAAATACAATATGAAAGCTGTAAAAATCAGCCTCGCCTGGCAAATTCTGGTGGCGTTGGTACTGGGGATCACCGTCGGGGCGATACTGCATAACCAGCCGGAAAACCGTGAATGGTTAGTCACTAACGTACTCACGCCGGCAGGGGATATCTTTATCCACCTGATCAAAATGATCGTGGTTCCTATCGTGATTTCCACGCTGATTGTCGGCATTGCCGGCGTCGGGGATGCGAAAAAACTGGGGCGTATTGGCGTTAAAACCATCGTCTACTTCGAAGTGATTACCACCATTGCCATTGTGACAGGTATTACTCTGGCGAACGTGTTCCAACCCGGCTCCGGCATTGATATGTCGACGCTGGCAACGGTGGACATCTCTAAATATGAAGCCACCACGCAGCAGGTGCAGAGCGGCCCGCACAGCCTGGTGACCACTATCCTGTCGCTGATCCCGCAGAATATCTTCGCGGCGATTGCCAGGGGTGAGATGCTGCCGATTATCTTCTTCTCGGTGCTGTTTGGTCTTGGGCTCTCTTCACTGCCGTCTGAACACCGCGATCCGCTGGTGAGAGTGTTCCGTTCCACCTCAGAAGCGATGTTCAAAGTCACCCATATGATTATGCGTTACGCGCCTGTTGGGGTGTTTGCGCTGATCTCAGTGACCGTAGCGAACTTCGGTTTTGCCTCGCTGTGGCCGCTGGCGAAGCTGGTGATCCTGGTGTACGCCGCTATCTTCTTCTTCGCGCTGGTGGTGCTGGGTGGGGTGGCGCGCTTCTGCGGTCTGCGCATCACCACGCTGATGCGTATCCTTAAGGATGAGCTAATCCTCTCTTACTCCACCGCCAGCTCTGAAACCGTGCTGCCGCGCATCATGGAGAAGATGGAAGCCTACGGCGCGCCGAAGTCGATCACCAGCTTTGTGGTGCCGACCGGCTACTCGTTTAACCTCGATGGTTCGACGCTGTACCAGAGTATCGCCGCCATCTTTATCGCGCAGCTGTACGGTATCGACCTGTCGCTGGGCGATGAGATCGTGCTGGTGCTGACGCTGATGGTCACCTCAAAAGGGATTGCTGGCGTGCCGGGCGTCTCCTTCGTGGTGCTGCTGGCGACGCTTGGCAGCGTCGGGATCCCGCTGGAAGGCCTGGCATTTATCGCCGGCGTTGACCGTATCCTCGATATGGCGCGTACCGCGCTGAACGTGGTGGGTAACGCGCTGGCGGTGCTGGTGATCGCCAAGTGGGAAGATCAGTTTGATGCGAAGCAGGCGCTCGCCTATGAAGCAGAGCTGAAAGCCCAGCCAACGGGCCAGTAACCTCCCGGGCTGGTGATGCGTCACCAGCCCGTTTCTCCCTTTCCCTCTCGTTTAGCGCTGTCTCCCACCTCACAATTCTGGCAAAAACATCCTGTAATTTAGCTTATGTTTATTCCCGCGCAGGTCCAACCTGTGAAGCGGGCGTCTCATACCGGCCGGTAACTATTACGAACCTTAATCAGCGAGTTAGCCAGGATTTCTTTAATGAAAGGGAAGCTGTACCTGATAAGTTTTTTTTATCTTTTCGGGTAATTTCATTAAAAAATGCAGAATAGATAGTTGCCAGAGAATAAATCAAAAACTATAGATGAAGAGATATTATTAACAGTGAAAGTATTAATGAGACTAATTATTAACATCAGTGCCATTTATTTATAGAGATTCTATTTATCCTTTATTTTATTTGAATATTTATCCTTGTTATTAACAGGCGCCTTTCTGGGAATGTCACTCCGCACGGACGGATGAGTCTGCTGCCTCCAGAGGCCCGGCAATAAACCCTGCATGGACTCAGGGGGATTGCATTCGCCCGGAGGAAATATGCGTTACAGATTAAATCCCGTGTTATCAGGCCTGCTCGCCGCATTTAGTATTCCTTTCGCTACTGCCGATGTGCTATCTGTTTATTCCCCGCAAACCAACGATAATCTTAATAACCGACAGGCGGTTATTAATGATGGCTCCGTCGGCACTATTACCGGTAATCAACGCTTTCAGCCCGGAACCAATGGCGCGGTAAATACCACGCTGGGTTCATTACAAAGCGCCGGGCGTATCGTCAATGACAACGGGGTGATTGGTGCCGATCGACTCGATCCCGGCCCGCAAAATTTCGCGATAACCATCCCCGATGCCACCACCGGCGGCAATACCACCTTCCAGGTGTATAACCCGGCCAGCCTGGTGGCGCAAACCCCGGTTGGCGCCAGCACTACGGTGCCGGATATCGTCAACGTGGGTGACGACCAGTACATCAATACCCGTATTGCCGACGTCACAAACGGCACGCTCAACGTCGATATTGGGCAGAGCGGGGCACGGTCGACCGCCGCGACCAACGGCTGGACCATGGCGGCCAAGCAGAGCACGCTGTTCAACGTGGATGGCAGCACCAACAATGCGACGGTGAACTGGAGTTCAAACAACCGCATCACCTTTACCGGCGCAGCCGCTGACCCCACCGTGCCGCGCCAGTTCCAGGTCACTAACGTCGCCACCTACAAGGGCGCCTTTAGCGTCACCACCCTCGATGGCAAAAGCAATGCGTTTAACGTCACCACCGCCGCCGGGCTAAAAAGTTATAATGACTGGCTGATTACCCAGCTGAAAAGCGGCAATCTCAGCACCGCCTCCTACCTGACCGAATTCAACAAAGCCTTCAGCAAAACCAACCAGAATATCGACTACACCATCAGCGCGGACGATCCTCTGGACGACGTGGCGCAGGCGATCGGCGACCGTGTGGTGATCGGTGCCAGCGGGGCCAACGCGCAGGTGAATATTGCGGCGGGGACGACGCTGGAAGTGGTGGGCGCCAACGGCGGTGCCATCCGCGCCACCAACGGGGCCAAAGTAACGAACAATGGCAAAGTCTCCAGCTCCGGCGGGCTGGGCTCCGACAGCGCGGCGCTGAGCCTCAACTCCGGCAGCAGCGGCACCAACTCCGCCACCGGGGTGATCAACGGCGGCTTCTATAATCGCGTCGATGGTACCGGAGTCGGGGCGACCGGCTATAACTCGAACGGCGTCAACGTGGCGGGGGGCAGCACCTTCGATAATGCCGGGATTGTCAACTTCGCCAGCGGCGGCAACCCGGCGGGCGGCTCGACGGCGGCGATTAATCTGACCTCTTCCACGGCGACCAACAGCGGCAACATCAACGTCGGCGTTAACGGCTCCAGCGCCAGCGGCACCACCAGCGGCGTGGCGGTTGATACCGGCTCTGATTTTACCAACGCCAGCGGCGGGACGATCTACCTGGGTCGCGGGCCGCAGAACAGCCTGGGCGAAGAGACGGCCGATACCGCGCTGAATCAGAGCGGGACCACCAGCGGCATTTCGGTCAGCGGCAACGGCAGCGCCATCAACCACGGTGAAATTATCCTCGGCAGTAAGGTACAGAATGGCGTCGGCATGCTGGCCAGCGGCGGCGCTAACAGTACCCTGATTAACGATACCGACGGCGTGATCACCGTAAACGGCGCGGCGGCGGCAGTACCGCGGGAAAATATCGCCATGTCGGTGCTCAATGCGGGCAGCGGCGGCAATATTGAAAACCGCGGCACCATTAACCTCAACGGCGTCAATGCTACCGGGCTGAAGGTGCTGGCGACCAGCGGCAATACGGCGGCGGCGCAGTCCACCGGCATTATCAACGTCGCGGGCGGCGCGGATCCGGACAGCGGCACGCGCAACTTTGGCGTCTGGGCGGAAGGCCAGGGCAGCGGCACGGCCACGGCCAGTGTCGATGGCCCAATCAACCTGACCGGTAACGGGGCGATCGGGGTTCACGCCCGGGGTAATGCCACGGTAGAGGTCGACAGCCTGGCCGTTCCCAGCTTCAGTCAGGGCAGTAATCAGATCGGCTTCTTTGCCTTTGGTCAAAACGCACGCATCAACGTGGCCAACAACAATGCCTTTAATGTTACCACCAGCGGATCAACGCTGTTCCGCCTCGAGCAGGGCGCGGACTTTGCCGGTAATAACTTGTCGCTGACAGCGTCCGGGGCCAATTCCCTTGGCGTACTTGGAACGGGCGCAGGGACGGTGATCGACACCCAGAGTGCGGATTTTACCGTCTCCGGTAACGGTGCCACCGGGCTGATTGTTGAAGGGGGCGCGACGGGAAATATCGACACCGCGACCACCATCAATCTGACGGGGGTGAATTCCGTCGGGGCCATTGCCGACGGGCAGAAACACACCCTGGCCGGGCGCACCAGCGGCAGCCCGGTGGCCAGCACCACGCTGACCTCGCTGGCGGCCCTGAGCTCCGGCCAGACCGGGCTAACCGGGTTGATTGCGCGCAACCGGGCGCAGCTCAGCAACGCCGGAAATATTACCTTCACTGGCGCAGGCTCCACCGGCATCCTGGTTGAGAGCGGCGCAACGGGCACCAACAGCGGCGATATCTCGGTGACCGATGGCGGCTACGGCATGCGCGTGAACGGCAGCGGCAGCCAGGCGACCACGGCCAACAATAGCGGCACGATTAATGTGGAAGGCGGCTCGACCAGCCAGCGCACGCGCGGCGTCAGCGCGGCCGGCAGCCGGGCGGTGGCAAACCTGACCGGGGCTATCAATATGAACGGCCGTGGCGCGATAGGGGCGGAGGCGCTGAACGGCGCAAAGGTTAACGTGGGTAGCGCTGCAACGCCCGCGTTTAACAATAGCGATCAGATTGCCTGGCACGCAGCGGGCGTCGGCTCAACCATCAACAGCAGCAGCAGCGCCACCAGCAACGTGACGACCGACCGCTCGGCGCTATACCGCATTGATGATGCCGCCGCGTTGAACTTCAGCACGCCGGCAAATATTACCCTCAGTGGGGCAGGCAGCAGTGGCGTGATCGCCTCCGGCCCCGACAGCCTGTTTAACAGCGGCAGCAGCCAGTTCAACGTTAACGGCAACGGGGCGAATGCGCTACGCGTCGAGGGCGGTGCCAGCGCCACGCTCGGCAGCGGCAGCCGGGTGGCGCTTAACGGCGCCAACAGCATTGGCGTGCTGGTGAATAATCTGCGTACCGATCTCAGCAACGCGCTGGATGGCAGTGCGGCGGCTACCCAGGTCACCAGCAGCGCCAGCGTAAGCGCAACAGGTGCCAACAGCATCGGCTATGACGTGGCCAACGGCGCCACGCTGGTTAACGACGGTGCGGTGAATATGAACGGCGCCAGCAATATCGGTATCCGCACGCGCAGCGGCAGCAACATTACCAATAACGGCGTGGTGAATGTTGCCAACGGCACCGGGCTGGATATCAGCGGCAGCGGCACCACGCTGGCGAAAGGCGGTGCGATTAACGTGGCGGACGGCGTGGCCGGGGTGCGCATCAGTTCCGGCTCCAGCCTGGCGCTGAGCGGCAGCGACACGGTGATCACCACCAACGGCAGCGCGCACGGCATTCTGCTCGACAGCGGGGCGGCGGCGCTGAGTGCCAGCGATGCCACCATCAACGTTAACGGCAGCGGCAACGGCATTGAAAACCGCGTCGAGACGCGCAGCGTGACGCTGAATAACCTGACGGTCAACGTTGCCGACGGCAGCGGCCTGCGTACCGCCGTGCCGTTCGATCCCGCCTCGACGGTGACCACTAACGTCAGCGGCAGCGGAACCGGGCTGAACTTCACCCAGGCCAACGGCAGCGCAACCAGCAACGATTTGATCCTCGGCAGCGGCTATCAGTTTAACGTCAGCGGCGCGGGAGGCACCGGGATCCGCGCCAATACCACCGGAGCGGTACAGTCGGCGGCCAACGTCAATATCACCAGCGCCAGCGGCGGTTCGGCCCTGGTCGCGGGCACCGCCAGCTCGGTGCTGAACACCGGGACGCTGGTCTCCGCCAGCACCAGCGCGCCGGTAGTGGATTTACGCGGCGGCACGGCGGTGTTTGAAAACCGTGGCACCATCACGCCAGGCTCGCCTGAGGGCGTGGCGGTAGCGGGCAGTAACGCCAACGATGTGGTGCTGCTGACTAACGGTGACGTGCTGGGGGACATCAATACCGGCGGCGGCACCGATGCTCTTGAGTGGACCGGCGGCACGCTGAACGGCAGCCTGACGCTGGGGAATGGTGTGAATAACAGCGCGCTGATCCAGGGCGTTGACCTGGCGCAGACGCGCCACATCACCAACGGCGGGGCCACGGGCGGCGCATTGACCTTTGACAATATCAGCGCGCGCGGCGGATCGTTTAGCGCGGATGATATCAGCAAAGGCACCAACCTCGGTTCCGGCTGGAGCACCATTAACTTCAGCAACAGCCAGTGGACGCTGACCGATAATCTGCAGCTGGCGCACAGCACCGTCAATATCGACAGCGGCTCCACGCTATATGCCGGGAACGGCGTTAATCCGGTGCTGGCAGGCGGCAGCAGCAACTCGCTGACGGTGAATAATGCCGGGCTGATTGACCTGACTAACGGCAGCGGATCGCCGGGCAACTCGCTGACGATTAACGGCAACCTCGCCTCTGCGGGCGGTTCAGTGAAAATGAATACCGAGCTGAACGCGGGTGGCGCGCTGAGCAATCAGTTCAGCGACAACCTGCGGGTGACCGGCAATGCTACCGGCACCACGCTGCTGGACGTCACCCCCACCGCCCTCAGCACGGGGGCGCTCACCGACCTCGACTTCAGCAGCTCCATCGAGAGCAATGAAGGGATCTCACTGGCGCAGGTGGCGGGGAGTGCCAGCAGAGATAGCTTTGCGCTGAAGGATGGCTATCTGGCCGCCGGACCCTGGAGCTACGGGCTGTACAGCTTCGCGCCGGGCACCAGTGATGCCAGCCAGCGGCGCGTCGCCGGGGGCAGTGACAACCAGTTCTGGGACTATCGCCTGGCCAATAACTACGTCTGCGCAGGCGGCGCAGCCTGTCTGACCACCTTTAATAACTATATCGCGCCGAATCAGGAGGCCCGCCCGGCGGTGGTGCCGCAGGTGCCTTCCTATATCTCGGCACCGGTCGGCCTGGCCTACTACACCGCGGCGATTATCGACGACCTGCATAAACGCCTCGGCGAGCTGCGCCACCAGCAGAGCCAGCAGGCGGGTGACAGCGGCGAGATGTTCGTGCGCTATATTGGCTCCAATCTGACTTACAGCAGTAACAAGAGCTTTAAAGATTTCGGCTATGACTTCGACCTCGACTACAGCGCGCTGCAAATCGGCGGTAACCTGTTGCGGCTCGACGGCGAGAAAGATAGCCTGCGCGGTGGCCTGGCCTATACCCGCGGTAACACCCGCCTGCGCCCGGATGCGGCGGACGGCTACAGCTCAACCACCTTTGACAGCGACAGCCTGGCGCTCTATATGACCTGGCAGCGTGAAAGCGGCTTCTACCTGGATGGCGCGCTGTCGTACGACTGGCACCGTGGCGAAACCGATATCCCGCGCCAGAAGGATGTGGCGAAGCTGAGAGGCAAAGGCTGGACGGCATCACTGGAGAGCGGCTACCCGTTTGAGTTTGATAACGGCGTGCGGCTGGAGCCGCAGGCGCAGGTGATGTATATGCATCTGGGGATGGATGATTTCACCGACAAAGAGCAGCTGACGGTGAAGTATGACAGCTACAACCAGACCATCGGTCGCCTCGGTGCCCGACTTGACCGTACCTGGACCGATGAGAGCAGTCGTCAGTACACGCCTTACGTGCGCGCCAACTACTATCGCGGCTGGGGCGGAGAGTCAAAAACCCGTATTGGCGCGGAAAACCTCGACGTCAGTAACACCTTCAGCGGCGGCAACTTTGGCCAGATGTGGGAGCTGGGCGTCGGTGGCACCACCACCTTTAAAAACGACGTCTCGCTGTATGCGGAAGCCGACTACCGCAAGCAGATCGACGATAACGGGGCAAAAGGCTGGCGCTACAACGTCGGCGTGCGCTGGAACTTCTGACCGTCAGGCGGGCTGTAGCACGCAGCCCGCCGTACTAAACATGCATCAGCAATATTATAAAATTCAGCTGAAGAGTCATCGCTGACTTAAAACAGTCTCTTTGCCGCCCCTTTCCCGCCTCCCCCCGGCCAAATGTCGTTATGCCGCAATATTGCGCGCTTTGCTGGCGCGATCGCAAAATCAGGCCAACGTAGGCTAAAGATCCGCGAACTCACGCCGAAAATATAAAAAAACGTAATTAATTTTGTTCTCGCCAACCTTTGTTGATCCCTTTAAGGATTTAACCCATGCGTAATAATTTGCCCGTTACCCAGCAAGAGTATCTGTTTGACGATCGCGCCACCCTGATGTCAACCACCGACACCCACAGCCATATCACCTATGCCAATGATGCGTTTATTGAGGCCAGCGGTTTCTCGCCGGAGGAGATTAACGGTCAGCCGCACAATATGGTGCGCCACCCGGATATGCCGCCGGAAGCGTTCGCCGATATGTGGGCGACGCTGAAGCAGGGCGAACCCTGGACCGCGCTAGTAAAAAACCGCCGTAAAAACGGCGATCACTACTGGGTGCGCGCCAATGCGATTCCGGTGGTGCGCGACGGCGCGGTGCAGGGCTATATGTCGGTGCGCACCAAACCGACCCCCCAGGAGGTGCGCGATACCGAACGCCTGTATCAGAACTTCCGCGAGGGCAAGGCCAAAGGGCTGCGTTTTCATAAGGGGCTGATTGTCCGCACCGGCATGATGCGCTGGCGCTCGATTTTCAAAACCCTGTCGCTGCGCTGGCGTATTCGCTCGGCGCTGCTGGCCCTGCTGCCGCTGTCGACGCTTGGCGTTTGGGGGCTGGGGCTGAGCCCGGCTGCGCTGGCGATGTTTGCTGGCGGCATGGCGCTGCTGCTGCTGCTGGCTTCGGCCTGGCTGGAGATGCAGGTCTCCCGGCCGATTGAGCGCGTCTGCCGCCAGGCGCTGCGCGTGGCGACCGGGGCCGATCATAAAGTGGAGCAGATGGACCGCGTGGATGAAGTCGGCACCACGCTACGCGCTATTGGTCAGCTGGGGCTGATGTTCCGCTGGCTGGTGGATGACGTTAGCGGCCAGGCGATCAACGTGCTGAGCGCCAGCGACTCTATTGCCCAGAGCAACAGCGAGCTGAGCCGCCGCACGGAACAGGCTGCGGCCAACGTGCAGCAGACGGCAGCGACCATGAACGAGATGACTGCGACGGTGAAGAGCAACACCGAAACTGCCGCCGAAGTGAAAACCCTGTCGGCCAGCACCAGCAGTGCGGCGGTGCAGGGCGGGGAAGCGATGGCGGATATGGTGACGATGATGGCGGAAATTACCGACAGCTCGAAGAAAATCGCCAATATTACCAGCGTGATCGACGGCATCGCCTTCCAGACCAACATCCTGGCGCTGAATGCGGCGGTGGAAGCGGCGCGCGCCGGTGAGCAGGGTAAAGGTTTTGCCGTGGTCGCCGGGGAAGTGCGCAGTCTCGCCCAGCGCAGCGCCAAGGCCGCCAGCGAGATCAAGCAGCTGGTGGAAACCAGCGCCGACAAGGTGAAGTCCGGCACGCTGCACGTTAACGAGGCGGGGAAAACCATCGAAAGCATTGTCTCGCAGGTGCAGAACGTTACCGCGCTGATTGCCCAGATCAGCTCCGCCACCGCCGAGCAGGCCACGGCCATCGGTGAGATTAGCCTGGCGGTGGAAGATCTCGACAACATCACCCACCAGAACGCCGCGAAGGTGGAGGAGGGCGCGCAGGCCTCCGGCCGCATGACCCGCCAGGCCACCCGCCTGGTCGAAGCCATCAGCGTGTTCCGTTAAGCCCACCGGGCGCATTTTTTCGTAGGGGGCGACCCTTTTTTCCGGTCGCCCCGTGCCAATGGCTGGCACCGTCATGATGCAGATCATCTTTTCCGATCGGCCCGTGGTTTTGTTAATCTGACTCTCCATCCCTGCGTGAGGATCCCATGTCAGCCACCGTCGACTTCTCCTTTGCTCACCGCCCGCTGATCCCCTATGCGCACGACTATCGTCACGGCGACTGCCAGCCGCTGCATTATCATAATTGCGCGCAGCTGGTGCATACGCTCAGCGGCGTGGTGAAAGTGGCGACGCCGCAGGGGCACTGGATTGTGCCGCCGGGGCGCGGCGTCTGGCTGCCTGCTGGCGTGCCTCATGCGTTGCAAATCAGCGGGGAGGTGGCGGCGCGCACGCTGTTTGTCGACCCGCTGGCACGCGCCGATCTGCCCGCCACCTGCCAGGTGGTGCAGGTTTCGCCGCTGCTGCGCGAGCTGATCGTCAGCGCGCTGGATCTGCCGGAGGTGTATGCGCCCGCCAGCCGTGCCGAACGGATTTATGAGCTGATCCTCGATGAGATCCGCGTGATGGCCGAGCTGCCGTTTACCCTACCGGAACCGGGCAGTGACGCGCTGATTGCGCTGTGCCAGGCGCTACGCGCGGCGCCGGGGGAGGACTGGACGCTGGAGAGCAGCGCCCGGCGGATTAACGTCAGCAGCCGCACCCTGGCGCGGCGCTTTTATCAGGAAACCGGACTGCAGTTCAGTGACTGGGTGCGGCGCGCCAGGCTGATGGAAGCGCTGACGCGCCTGGCGCTCGGTGAGTCGGTGCTGGCGGTCTCACTCGAGCTGGGTTATGAGAGCCAGAGCGCCTTCAGCGCGATGTTTCGCCGCATTCTCGGCGTGGCCCCCAGTGACTACTTCCCGTCCGCCCGCTGACCCTGTGCCAGCGCATTCAGCAACGCCTGCAGCGAGGCCCGCGACACGTCGCTGTCGATGCCTACGCCCCACGCGCTGCGGTTATCGGCAAAAGTGCAGCGCAGATAGGTGACGGAGCGGCTGTCGCTGCGCTGGCCGAGCGTGTGCTCGTGGTAATCCTGGATAGAGAACGGCAGGTCAAACGCCTGGCGCAGGGCGTCAACCGCTGCGGACAGCAGGCCATTGCCGCGACCGCTCACCTGCTGCAGCTTTTCCCCCTGACGCACGCTGGCGCTGAACAGCAGCTGACCTTGGCTATCGCTTTCGCTGCGGTATTCTGCCAGCTGGAGCGGCGGCGTATCGATGCCATACTCCCGGCGGAACAGCTGCCAGATCGCCGCCTGGGTCATCTCTTTACTCTCGCGGTCCGCTTCCTGCTGCACCCGCTGGCTGAAGTCCTGCTGTAGCGCACGCGGCAGGCTCAGGCCGTGATTCTGCTCGATCATCCACGCGGCACCGCTTTTGCCGGACTGGCTGTTGACGCGGATCACGGCCTCATAGCTACAGCCGATATCTGCCGGGTCGAGCGGCAGATAGGGGACTTCCCAGCGCCGATCCTGCTGCTGTTTGCGTGCGGCGAAGCCTTTCTTAATGGCATCCTGGTGCGAGCCGGAGAAGGCGGTAAATACCAGCTCCCCGGCATAAGGATGGCGCGGATGCACCGGCAGCTGATTGCACTGCTCGACGATGTCCACCACCTGCTTCATCTGGCTGAAGTCGAGCTGCGGATGGATGCCCTGGCTATAGAAGTTAAGCGCCATGGTGACCAGGTCGACATTGCCGGTGCGCTCGCCGTTGCCAAACAGGCAGCCTTCAACGCGATCCGCACCGGCCAGCAGCGCCAGCTCGGCGGCGGCAATGCCGGTGCCGCGATCGTTATGCGGATGCACGCTGATGCACACCTGCGCACGCTGCGAGAAGTGGCGGCAGAAGTATTCAATCTGGTCGGCGTAAACATTCGGCGTGCTGACCTCCACGGTGGCGGGCAGGTTGATAATCATCGGCCGCGCGGCACACGGCTGCCATACGGCGGCGACCGCCTCGCAGATCTCCAGCGCAAACTCCGCTTCGGTAAAGCAGAAGGTTTCCGGCGAATATTCATAGGTCCAGCGCGTCGCTGGCTGCGCTTCACAGCGTTGGCGGATCAGGCGGGTGGCATTCACTGCCAGTTCGATAATCTGCGCTTTGCTCTGGCGGAACACCAGGCGGCGAAACACCGGCGCGGTGGCGTTGTACAGATGCACGCAGGCGCTGTGCGCCCCCTCCAGCGCGACGAAGGTGCGGTCGATCAGGTCGTCCCTCGCCTGAGTCAGCACCTGGAGGGTGACATCGTCGGGGATCATGCGCTCCTCGATCAGCTCGCGCACAAAGTTAAAATCGGTCTGCGACGCCGAGGGAAACGCCACCTCAATCTCTTTAAAGCCGCACTGCAGCAGCAGCTGCCAGAACTGCTTTTTCCGCCCGGCATCCATTGGTTCTGCCAGCGACTGATTGCCATCGCGCAGGTCGGTAGAGAGCCAGCGCGGTGCCTGGCTGAGCGTGCGTCCGGGCCACTGGCGATCGGTTAACTGTAACGCAGGAAAGGGATGATACTTGTCAGCGGGGTGTTGCAGCATGGTCTGGCTCCTTGTGTTGTGAGCCGTTAGTCTGACGCGCAGCGCGGCGGCTGGCTGGCGCAAAACTGACAACCTGTGGCGCAAAACTGACAGGCGGAAAGCATAAAAAAAGGAGCAAACGATGAAGTTTGCTCCTTGTAACGCCCTGGTGGTGGCGTGATAGGTCTGTTCTCTGCAGATAAATGAGCACTGTCAGCAAGGCTGATAGAAATATCTCATTATATCCTTGCTGCTTTAATGGAGATTACGAGGTGCTTTATTATGGCAGCGGATCTGACACTGGAGGTTATAAGCATTTTTTCTCATCAGTGCATGAAGATTAATAGCAAAATGTGATTAATACTGCAATTTCATTTTGTACGTCAGGCGGTGATTAATATGTGTTTAAATATTACCACAAAGAAAAAATACAGGTAATTCAATGTTTTAATGATTTTTTCTGTGGGGGTTTTCTGAGTTTGCTTTCGCATGCATTATTTTTCGCTGTCATCAAGGGTACAAACGACGAATAAAAGGCTATAACTGGACGTTAGCAGACTATTAATTATTAGATGTACTGGTAACAGATATTACTCATGCACAAGAGGGAGAGACAATGAGTCAGTTTTTTATGAATCAGAAGCAGAATCTGGTCAATGAGGCGATTGAAGGGGTGCTGCAAAGCGCGGCCAGCCACAATCTGGCGCGGCTGGCGCTGGGGCCGCAGATGCGGGTGGTGGTGCGCAGCGACTGGGATAAGTCGCGGGTTGCCCTGATCTCCGGCGGTGGCTCCGGCCATGAACCGGCCCATATCGGTTTTGTTGGCAAAGGCATGCTAACCGCAGCGGTCTGCGGCGATGTGTTTGCTTCACCCAGCGTGGATGCGGTGCTGCACGCCATTATTAACGTCACGGGCGAGGCGGGCTGCCTGCTGATCGTCAAAAACTACACCGGCGACCGTCTCAACTTCGGCCTTGCGGCGGAAAAAGCCAAACAGCTGGGCTATCGCGTGGAGATGGTGATGGTGCGCGATGATATCGCCCTGCCGGATAACCCGCAGCCGCGTGGGATTGCCGGCACGGCGCTGGTGCATAAGGTCGCAGGCTTCGCCGCTGAGCAGGGGCAGGAACTGGACGCCGTCAGCGCGCTGGCGCAGCGGGCAATTGATGCCACTGCCTCTATCGGGCTGGCCTTTACCACCTGCCACGTGCCGGGGGAGGATCGTGACGATCGTCGCGTCGAGCCGGGGTGCAGCGAGCTGGGTATGGGGATCCACGGCGAGCCGGGCGCATCGACGCTGAAAACGCAGAACAGCGCGGAGATCGTGGCGCAGCTGACGCAGCGTTTAGCCAGCAAAAGTGGCAGCGGTAAGCTGGCGCTGCTGGTAAATAATCTGGGCGGTTTTTCCGCGCTGGAGATGGCGATCCTGACGCGCGAAACGCTGAAATCTGCGCTGGGTAAACAGGTGAAGCTGCTGATTGGCCCGGCAACGCTGGTCAGCGCGCTGGATATGAAAGGCTTTTCACTCTCCACCCTGCAGCTTGATGATGAGCTGGAAGCCGCGCTGTTAGCCCCGGTAGAAACCAGCGGCTGGGTGCGCGCATTTGAACCTCAGCCGCCAGCAGAGCGGGAAGCTCAACGCGTCGGGCAGCAGCAGCGCTTTACGCCGTCAGAGAATGCGGCCGTGGCCGCCACGCTTCACACGCTGTGCCAGACGCTGATTGAACTGGAGAGCGAGCTAAACCAGCTGGATGCCAGAGTGGGTGATGGCGATACCGGAACCACCTTCTCTGCTGGCGCGCGCAGCGTGCTGGAAGCCAGCCAGAGCGGGGAGCTGCCGCTCGACCAGATGGATGCGCTGCTCACGGTGGTGGGCGAAAAGCTGGCCAACGTGATGGGGGGCTCCAGCGGCGTGCTGATGTCGATTATGTTTACCGCCGCCGGGCAGCAGCTGAAGCAGGGGAGATCGCTGGCCGCGGCGCTGACCTCTGGCCTGGAGCGCATGCAGCATTACGGCGGAGCGGGCGTGGGCGACCGCACGATGATCGACGCCCTCGACCCGGCGTTTGCCGCGTTAGCGGCAGGCAAGGATCTGGCCGCTGTGGCTGCCGCAGCGAAGCAGGGCGCGGACAGTACCAGCCAGATGCTCAGCGCCGCCGCCGGGCGCTCCTCCTACCTCAATCAGGAGAGCCTGAAGGACGTTAAAGATCCGGGGGCTTATGCGGTCGAGCGAGTCTTCGCTGCGCTGGCCGCTCAAAGATAATGCCGCGGCAAGGGCCGATCGAAGCAGAAGATCGGCCCCTACTGTAGGGGCTGACCCTCTTTTTCGGTCAGCCCGAAGGGATCATCCAGCGTGCGCTCAAAGCCACGCAGACGTTTGTAGATCGACATCAGCTCCACCAGCGTGGTCCATGAGTTAATCAGGTACTGGAATGAGCCGCGCACCTGATCGAACACGTTAGTGATCTGTCTCATCAGCCCAAGCGTGATCGCACCGGTAACAATCGACGGGAACAGCATCAGCATGCCAAATACCGCGTCCAGCTGCAGATAGAAAATACGCACGATATTGAAGTAGAGATAGTGGAAGTAGAGGCGGAAATAGTTCCTGCGCACGCCAAGGAACAGTTCACGCACCGTCGGCGGCTGCGCCCGCGATGCATCATCCTCGCCGTAGACCAGCTCTTTACGATAGGCCGCCTCAACCCGCTGATTGCGGAACGATAGCCCCGGCAGTTTGATGCCGACGATGGCCAGCAGCCCGGTGCCGAACAGCGACCACACCACGGCGGCAATCACCAGTGCGTAAGGGATGCTGCCCAGAACTGGCACGGTTTTCACATGCACCGACAGCGTTACCAGCACCGGCAGGAAGGCGATCAGAGTCATAATGGCGTTAATAAAGCTGACGCCCATATCCTCCAGCGTGGAGGCAAAACGCATGGTGTCCTCCTGCACACGCTGCGCGGCACCCTCAATGTGGCGCAGGCGCGGCCAGTACTGCATGTAGTAGTTGTTCATCGCCGTGCGCCAGCGGAACACGTAATGGCTGATAAAAAACAGATTTAACGTATTGATCGTGACGTAAATCAGGGCGATATAGAGAAACGTCATGGTTAACGCGTAAAGGGTGCTCACCTTAACGGTATTGGGATGTGCCATCGCCTGCTGGATGAGATCGAAAAACGGCTCATACCAGCTGTTGATTGCCACGCCCAGTTCTACTGAAAACCAGGTAATGAAGATAATCAGCGCGCTGCCGAGTATTGACCAGTATTGCCACGGGTGCGGGCTGGCAATAAACCAGAAACCGGCAAACAGCAGCGTGACCAGCAGGTAGTAGCTGTAGATTGCGAGCATCGATGGGGCAATAAAGCGTGAAACGTTATTCGGTAATGGCCCGTCGGCAACCGGGGAGAAGTGCATCAGGTGAGCGAACAGGCTGTCGGCATAGCCGAACCACAGCAGTATCGCCAGCAGGCTCCAGACTGCCGCAGTGCTGAAGAACAGCGCTGGCCTGGGGAAAAAGGATTTAAACATAGGGACTCCGCTGTCAATGTTTGATGGTTATACCCTGATTGACTGTGAGTAATCTCACTGCGGTTGTATCTATTAATTTCAGTGGTGAAGCATCAACGATGAGTAAGTTATTTATGCCTTTTTTAACTCAATTTTATTTATTTTATAAAAGCGAACAGACAAATTTCCCACATAAATATAAGCGCAGCGGCAAGTTTATTTTTTTTCAGCGCTGAATGTTTTTTAAACAAAGCCGATAACGATCAATGAACCGCAGTGCTGAAGCGGAAATTGCTTGAATTGGCTGATGTTTTCGGTTTATACCCGTGTGGTTTTAACACACATAAAACAGGGTACCTGCGGCGAAAAAGCGCGTGGGACGGTAATTTTTACGTCAGTTAATGGCGTATTGCAGCGTTGCGCATATTTTCTACTATGGGGAAAATGACGGCCAGCGCCCAGGCGAAAATAATAATGAATGAAGACTCTGATGTCATGTACCGTCTACTGGTACAGAGCGTGGTTGACTACGCCATATATATGCTGACGCCAGAAGGTAACGTCGCTAACTGGAATCCGGGCGCGCAGCGCGCCAAAGGATACCGCCCTGATGAGATCGTCGGGAAAAACTTTAGCTGTTTCTACAGCACTCAGGATCGGCTGGACAAAGTGCCGGAGAAGAATCTGGCCACCGCTTACCGAACCGGGCGCTTTGAAGAGCAGGGCTGGCGCTACCGTAAAGACGGCAGCGCGTTTTGGGCGAACGTAGTCATTGATGCGGTACGCGATGATGACGGCAGGCTGATTGGTTACGCCAAGATCACCCGCGACTGCACCGAGGTGCGCGAGTACGAACAGCAGATCCTGCGTGGGAAAGATCTGGCCGAGCAGAACAGTGAAAAAATGGCCTCGCTGTCAAAATTCCTCGACATTATCGTCGCCAATATTCCGTCCAGCGTGATTGTTGAGGATGTGGTCTCGCGCGAGATCCTGCTGATCAACAGTAAAGCGCAGCAGCTGCTTGGCGGCACGCAGCGCCAGTTTATTGGCAAGCGCGCGCCCGACTGCATGACGGCGGAAATGGGCGAATATTTTATGCAGCTCTCCGATGCGGCGCAGCGCAAGGAGGGGATGCAGCGCAACGAACGTCTGCTGAACACGCCGGGCGGCGAGCGTATTCTGAATACCACCGCCACCATTATTCGCGGCAACGACGAACGCCATAACTACGTGCTGCTGATCGCCGACGACGTCACCGATCAGCGTGCGGCGGATGCGCGCATCCACCATATGGCGCACCACGATAACCTCACCAGCCTGCCGAACCGCGTGCTGTTTAGCCAGCGCCTGACCGCCGCGCTGCGCGAGGATCGCGCCGCCCGCCGGCTGACCGCCACGCTGGGGCTGGATCTCGATAACTTCAAAAACGTCAACGACGCGCTCGGCCATCAGGTCGGCGACGAGCTGCTGCGTTCGGTGGCGGTGCGTCTGCACGCGGTGCTGCGCGACCAGGATACGCTGGCGCGCAGCGGCGGCGATGAGTTCTCTGTCGTGCTGCCGGGGCTGTCGCATCAGCAGGAGGCGGAAGTGGTCGCCAGCCGCCTGATCGAAACCATTCGTCCGCCGTTTAACGTGGATGGGCATAACCTCTCAGTCGGACTGAGCATCGGTATTGCCATAGCCGACAGCGGCATGACTACCCCGGATCGGCTGCTGCGCTGCGCGGATATGGCGCTGTATGAAGCCAAGCGCAACGGGCGCAACCGCTTTGAACACTTCACCGCAGCCATGGGCGATATGGCGCAGAAGCGTCGGGTCATCGAGAGCGACCTGCGCGAGGCGCTCACCCGCCGCCAGCTCAAGCTTTACTATCAGCCAATCACCAACACTCTGCATCAGAAGATCATCGGCTATGAAGCGCTGATGCGCTGGCATCACCCGGAAAAGGGCACCATCATGCCGATGGACTTTATTCCGATCGCCGAAGAGACCGGCCTGATCCACAGCCTGGGGGCTTACGCGCTGTATGAAGCCTGCCGCGAGGCCGCTACCTGGCCTGGCGATCAGAGCGTGGCGGTGAATCTGTCGCCGCTGCAGTTTAAAAACAGCGCCCTGGTGTCGGTGGTGGAAGCGGCGCTGAAAGATTCCGGGCTGGCCCCGCATCGTCTGGAGGTGGAGATCACCGAATCGGTGCTGCTGGATAACACGCTGGTCAATATCCATATTCTGCAAAAGCTTAAGGCGCTGGGCGTGCATATTGCGCTGGATGATTTCGGCACCGGCTATTCATCGCTCAGCTACCTGCGCTCATTCCCGTTCGATAAGATCAAGATAGACAAGTCGTTTATCAATGATATGCATGACAGTCGGGAAGCGCTGGCAATCATCAGGGCGATTACCGGCATGAGCCGCAGCCTGGATATTCAGATCACCGCAGAAGGGGTGGAGAGCAACGAGCAGTTCGAACGGCTGAAAGCGGAAGGTTGCACCCTGTTCCAGGGCTACTACTTTGGCCGCCCGCAGCCGTCGGAGAGCCGTTTGCAGCAGTTTTAACTGTTGCGGGTCGGGCATGCCCGACCCCTACGGTTTAGATATTTTCCAGGTTAATTCCGCGCGTTTTCGGCCCGAAAATGCCGATGGTCAGCATCACGATCAGCATGCTGACCACGATAAATGCGATCACCCCCTGGGTGCCCGCCGCCTGCAAAATCATGCCGATAATCAGACTGCTAAACACCGTCGACAGGCGGCTGAACGAGTAGCAGAAGCCGACCGCACGGGCGCGAATAAAGGTCGGGAACACCTCGGTCTGATAAGCGTGATAGCTGTAGGTCAGCCAGGCATTCGAGTAAGTAATGCAGAAGCCGCAGAGGATCAGCATCAGCGGATTATTCTGCAGCGCGAACAGCGTGCCGAACACCACCGTCATCAGCGACGACAGAACGATCTGCCACTTGTTCTCAATCTTATCGGCGTAGCGGCTGCAAATCAGCGAGCCGAGCGGGTAGGCAAGGGTAATAAAGAACGCGTACAGCAGGCTGTGGGTGATGCTCGCTCCTTTGCCGGACAGCAGCGCGGGCAGCCAGTTGCCGAAGCCGAAGAAACCAATTGCCTGGAAGATATTCATCACCACCAGCATCAGCGTGCGCTGGCGGTATTGCGGCGCCCAGATATCGCGAAAACGGCCTTTACGCTGGCTGATTTCAGCCGTTTCAATGGCTTCCGGTTGCGGGGCGCTGTCGGGTGCGCCGCAGCGAATTTCCATCGCGCTGACCACCTGATGCGCTTCCTGATGGCGCCCCTGCTGCGCCAGCCAGCGCGGAGACTCCGGCAGATTTTTGCGCACCAGCCAGATAACCAGCGAGCAGACCGCACCGGCAATCACCACCCAGCGCCAGCCGGTCAGGCCCAGAATGGTCTGCGGCACCAGCCACCAGGACATCAGCGCCACCGCCGGAACCGATAAAAACTGCACGAAGAAGGCGAAAGCAAAGGCTTTGCTGCGCAGGCGCGTCGGCACGCATTCGGTGAGGTAAGTATCGATGGTCACCAGCTCAATGCCCAGCCCGACGCCGACCAGGAAGCGGCAGAAGATAATCCACTCCGCCTGATCCTGAAACGCCATCAGCAGGGAAAAACAGCCGTACCACGCCAGGGCAAACATAAACGTCAGGCGGCGGCCAAAGCGATCGGCGTAAGGGGCCAGCAGGCTGGCACCGAAAAACAGCCCGAGAAAGGTCACGGAAGCAAATGCGGCCTGGTCAGATATGCCAAATACACCGAGATCGCCAACATGAAATATGCCTCCGGCGATTAAACCTGAACTGATATAGCCCGTCTGGAACAGATCGTAGAGTTCGAAAAAACCGCCAAGTGAGAGTAAGGCAATAAAGCGCCACAGCCCGGCAGAAGCGGGAAGGGCATCGATGCGTTCAGATAATTTATTGTTATTAAAGGGTTTGTGTTGCGGGTCGGGCATCCCTGGGGCGCAGGCTTCACTCATGTTACGTTCCTGATAATCATTGCACGGTAAAATAATTTTCCATGCTAATAGTTAGCAGTAAAATTTAAATTTTGAATTGCGCCCTGAAAGCAGAAATATAAGCATAAAAAGTGGCAATGAACGTTTTGCTGCTATTTTTTCCTGTTTCATCCGCCAGGCGTTCAGAGTGAAGCTTGCGCAGTTGTTAATGATTTTGTGCCATTTTGTTTCCATACCCTCACGCTTTTCCGCGGTTACTGTTACAATCTGCATTATTGTTACCGGTAACAAAATTCCGGTAAATACCGACCTGGTAAAAAATCAGGCGGCGACTCACTGTTATCCCTACACTTTGTGTCATTAAAATTGTGTCACTAAACTTTTTGTCATTAAAAAAGCGACCCCCCATTTTAATCAGCACCCTGTGCTGGTTCGAGAAGGCAATGTCATGTCAGAGCAAAAAACCGGAAGCACGCGCAGAGATTTTCTGCTGAAAACCATCACCCTCGCCCCGGCGATGGCGATTGGCTCCGCAGGGCTGGGTTCACTGGCCGCCGCTGCGCCCGCCGTGGCGAAAGAGGCCGCTAAAACCGGGCCACAGCAGGCGCGCGAGTACCAGCCAACGTGGTTCACCCCCGAAGAGTATGCCTTTCTGCAGGCCGCCGTTGCGCGCCTGATCCCGGCCGATGAACGCGGCCCTGGCGCGCTGGAAGCGGGCGTGCCCGAGTATATCGACCGCCAGATGAACACCCCGTATGCCACCGGCGCCAACTGGTACATGCAGGGGCCGTTCCACCCGGATGCCGATAAAGCGCTGGGCTACCAGCTGCCGTTGACCCCGCGTGATATCTATCGCCTGGGCCTGGCCGATGCCGATGCGCTGGCAAAACAGCAGCATGGCAAGGTGTTTGCTGCGCTCAGCGGCGACCAGCAGGATGCGCTGTTACAGGCGCTGGAAGCGGGCAGCGTGGCGCTGAAACAGCTCCCTGCCAAAACCTTTTTCTCTTTCCTGCTGCAGAACACCCGTGAAGGGTTCTTCAGCGACCCGATCCACGGCGGTAACCAAGGGCTGGTCGGCTGGCAGCTGATTAACTTCCCCGGCGCGCGCGCTGATTTTATGGACTGGGTGGAGCGCGGCGAGCAGTACACGCTGCCGCCGGTGTCAATTCGTGGGGAAAGAGCATAACCATGGCAAACGTACAGAAGAAAGTAGATGCGGTGATCGTCGGTTTCGGCTGGGCCGGGGCGATTATGGCCAAAGAGCTGACCGAAGCCGGTCTTAACGTGGTGGCGCTGGAGCGCGGCCCGCATCGCGATACCTATCCTGACGGTGCGTATCCGCAGGTGATTGACGAACTGACCTATAACATTCGTAAAAAGCTGTTCCAGGATCTGTCAAAAAGCACCGTGACCATCCGTCATAACTCCGCGCAGACCGCGCAGCCGTATCGTCAGCTGGCGGCATTCCTGCCCGGCACCGGCACCGGCGGCGCGGGCCTGCACTGGTCCGGCGTGCATTTCCGCGTCGACCCGATGGAACTGCGCATGCGCAGCCATTATGAAGAGCGCTACGGCAAAAACTTTATCCCGGAAGGGATGACCATCCAGGACTTCGGCGTCACTTATGACGAGCTGGAACCGTACTTCGACCAGGCCGAGAAGGTGTTCGGCACCTCCGGTTCAGCCTGGAGCGTAAAGGGTAAAGTGGTCGGTCAGGGCGGCAAAGGCAACCCGTTTGCCCCGGACCGCTCCAGCCCGTTCCCGCTGCCCGCGCAGAAGCGCACTTATTCGGCGCAGCTGTTTGCCCAGGCTGCTGAAAGCATCGGCTACCACCCGTACGACCTGCCTTCTGCCAATACCTCCGGCCCGTATACCAACACCTACGGCGCGCAGATGGGGCCGTGCAACTTCTGCGGCTACTGCAGCGGCTATGCCTGCTACATGTATTCCAAAGCCTCGCCGAACGTCAACATCCTGCCTGCCCTGCGCCAGGAGTCGAAGTTCGAGCTGCGCAATAACGCTTACGTGCTGCGCGTTAACCTGACGGACGACAAGAAGCACGCGACCGGCGTCACCTATGTCGATGCGCTGGGGCGTGAAAACCAACAGCCTGCTGACCTGGTGATCCTCTCCGCGTTCCAGTTCCACAACGTGCATCTGATGCTGCTGTCCGGCATCGGCAAGCCGTACGATCCGGTGACCAACGAAGGCACCGTCGGGCGCAACTTCGCCTATCAGAACATCTCCACCATCAAAGCGTTCTTCGATAAAGACGTGTTCACCAATAACTTTATTGGTGCAGGCGGCGCGGGTGTTGGGGTGGATGACTTCAACGCCGATAACTTTGACCACGCACAGTATGGCTTTGTTGGCGGTTCGCCGATGTGGGTGAACCAGGCGGGCGTGAAGCCGATCTCCGGCCTGCCGACCCCTCCGGGCACGCCGAACTGGGGCAGCAAGTGGAAAGCGGCGGTGGCCGATCACTACACCCACCACGTGTCGATGGATGCCCACGGTGCGCACCAGTCGTACCGCAACAACTACCTCGACCTCGATCCGAACTACAAGGATATCCACGGCCAGCCGCTGCTGCGTATGACCTTCGACTGGCAGGAAAACGACATCAAAATGTCGCAGTTTATGCACGGCCGCATGCACAAGATTGCCGAAGCGATGAACCCGAAGTTGATCAGCGGCGCGCCAAAAATGCCGGGCGCGCACTTCGACACCACCGTCTATCAGACCACGCATATGAACGGCGGCGCGATCATGGGTGAAGATCCAAAAACCAGCGCGATTAACCGTTATCTGCAGAGCTGGGACGTGCCGAACGTCTTTGTGCCGGGCGCCTCCGCTTTCCCGCAGGGGCTGGGCTACAACCCGACCGGTATGGTGGCGGCGCTGACCTACTGGTCGGCGAAGGCGATTCGTGAACAGTACCTGAAAAACCCGGGCCCACTGGTGCAGGCATAAGGACAAGCAGATGAAAAAGTTACTTCTTATTGCCCTGCTGCCGGGCATGCTGGCGTTTAACGCGCTGGCAGAGGATAGCGCGGCGGCTGAAATCCAGCGCGGTGAGTATCTGGCGCGCGCCGGGGACTGCGTGGCCTGCCACACCAAAGCGGGCGGCGAAGCTTTTGCCGGTGGCCTGCCGATGGCAACGCCTATCGGCACCATCTACTCCACCAATATCACCCCGGACAAGCAGAGCGGGATTGGCGGCTACAGCTATGACGACTTCCAGAAAGCGGTGCGTCACGGCGTGGCGAAAAACGGCGACACGCTCTACCCGGCGATGCCTTACCCGTCCTACGCGGTGGTCAGCGACGAGGATATGCAGGCGCTTTACGCCTACTTTATGCACGGCGTTAAGCCGGTGAACCAGGCGAACAAAGAGAGCGACATTCCGTGGCCGCTGTCGATGCGCTGGCCGCTGGCGATCTGGCGCGGAGTGTTTGCGCCGGACGTGAAGGCCTTCCAGCCGATCAAAGGGCAGGATCCGGTGCTGGCGCGTGGCCAGTATCTGGTTGAGGGCCTCGGCCACTGTGGCGCCTGCCATACGCCGCGCAGCATCACCATGCAGGAAAAAGCGCTGAACAACGAGGAAGGCAGTGATTACCTCTCCGGCAGCAGCGCGCCCATCGACGGCTGGACCGCGAGCAATCTGCGCGGTGACGGTCGCGACGGGCTGGGCCGCTGGAGTGAGGATGACCTGGTGCAGTTCCTGCGCATGGGCCGTAACGATCGCACCGCGGTATTTGGCGGTATGACCGATGTGGTGCAGCACAGCCTGCAGCATCTGACGCCGGAAGATGCGACGGCGATTGCACGCTACCTGAAATCACTGGGTGCGAAAGATCCCAACCAGGTGGGCTTCACGCCGGATGATGCGGTGGCGAAAGCGCTGTGGAAGGGCGACGACAGCAAAACCGGCGCATCAGTCTATGTTGACAGCTGCGCGGCCTGCCATAAAACCGACGGCAGCGGCTACCAGCGCTTCTTCCCGGAGCTGCGCGGTAATCCGGTGGTGCTGGCGGAAGATCCGACTTCGCTGATTCATATTGTGCTGAGCGGCGCACAGCTGCCGGGCGTCAAGGATGCACCAACCACCATCACCATGCCGGCCTTCGGCTGGCGCCTGAACGACCAGCAGGTCGCAGACGTGGTGAACTTTATCCGCACCAGCTGGGGCAATACCGCGAAGTCTGCGGTGTCAGCCAGCGACGTGGCGAAAGTGCGCAAGGATGAAGCGGTGGTCAATCAGCAGGGCAATGTTGATGTGGAGAAGTTGACGCCATAACGGGCGGAGGCGTTCCGGCTGCCTTTATGTTTTCGTAGGGGCGAGGCATGCCTCGCCCTGGCTTTGCGGGTCGACCGGAAAAAAAGGTCGACCCCTACGGTTGGTGGCCATTTCCGGTTCGGCAAACTACTGCCCGTAATACGCCCCTGTCCCATGTTTACGCAGATAATGCTTATCCAGCAGCACCTGCTGCATATCACGCATCCCCGGCGTCAGCTGGCGCGCAAAAATCCCCATATAGGCAATCTCCTCCAGTACCACCGCGTTATGCACCGCATTCTCCGCGCTGCTGCCCCAGGCAAACGGGCCGTGGGCGTTGACCAGCACCGCCGGGATCGCCGTCGGGCTGATGCCGCGTGACTGGAAGGTATCAATAATCACCTCGCCGGTGTTGTGTTCGTAATTCTCCGCGATCTCCTGCGCTGTCATCAGACGGGTGCAGGGAATGGTGCCGTAGAAATAGTCGGCGTGGGTGGTGCCCCAGGCGGGGAGATCCAGCCCGGCCTGCGCCCAGATGGTGGCGTGGCGCGAATGGGTATGAACAATGCCGCCGATATCGTTAAACGCACGATACAGCGCCAGATGGGTCGCGGTATCAGAAGAGGGCTTTTTGCTGCCCTCCACGGTGCGGCCGCTCTCCAGCTCCACCACCACGATATCGTCAACGGTCATAACGTCATACTCCACGCCGGAGGGTTTGATCGCGACCAGCCCGCTGTTGCGGTCAATGGCGCTGACGTTGCCCCAGGTGAAGGTCACCAGATGGTGGCGCGGCAGGGCCAGATTGGCCGCGAAAACCTGCTGTTTCAGCGTTGATAAGCTCATTGTAAGCCTCCTTCCTGCATTTTCTGTTCAATCCAGCGCCGGGCCTGCACAATCTCGGCCACCGGCTCCTCGGCTTTTTCGGTCCACATCTCAATCAGAAATGCGCCGCGATAGTTCAGCTGTTTCAGGGTGCGGAACACGCCAACAAAATCGACGCAGCCTGCGCCAAACGGCACGTCCCGGAACTGCCCCGGCGAGCTGGCGGTGACGGGCTGCGTATCTTTGAGGTGGATAGCGGCGATGCGATCAATGCCCAGCGCCAGCTCGGCGGCGACGTCATTGCCCCAGGCGGTCAGGTTGCCGACGTCGGGATAGACGGTGAACCACGGCGAGGCCTGCTGCTTATCCCAGTGTTTCCACTTGCTGATGGCGTTGATAAATTCGGTATCCATAATCTCGACGGCCAGCATCACCTGCGCGGCTGCGGCGCGATCCACCGCCCACGCCAGCCCTTCAGCGAAGCGCGCCACCGTCCCCTCGTCATGCGCTTCGTAGTAAACGTCGTAGCCCGCCAGCTGGATGGTGCGGATGCCAACGTCCTTTGCCAGCTGGATCGCCTGCTCCATCAGGCTATAGGCCTGCTGGCGTATCTCCGGGTCGTGGCTGCCAAACGGGAAGCGGCGGTGGCCCGAGAGGCACATTGACGGGATAGTCACGCCGGTTTCCATCATTGCGTTGACCAGCGACAGGCGCTGCTCTTTGCTCCACTGCAGGCGCGACAGCCGCAGATCGGTTTCGTCCACCGACATCTCGACAAAGTCGAAACCGCAGGCTTTTGCCAGCGCCAGACGTTCCGGCCAGCTCAGATGAGGCGGCAGGGCTTTTTCATAAATTCCCAGTGGATGTTGGCGCATAGTTATTGTCCCCAGATGCTGGTAATCGCCTGATGGAAGTCGGCGGCGGTCGCCCGCCCGTCGGCGCTTTCGCTCAGCGCCCGCCCGACGATAAACGCCTTCACGTCGATGTTTTTAAACTGCGGCAGTTCGTCCGGGGTAATGCCGCCGGTGACCGACAGGGCAAAGCCCAGATCGGACAGCGCTTTCATCGCGTCCAGATCCTGCTGGCTCCACTGCTGGCCGCTGGCCTGGGCATCGCGCCCGCGATGGTAAATGGCCTGCGTCAGCCCCAGCTCGCGCCAGCGTTTAGCATCAGCCAGCGTCCAGTGGCCGAACAGCTCAATCTGAATGTCGCCCTGATGCTGGTGGGCCACCTCCAGCGCGCTGGCAAAGGTCGCCAGCGGGGCTGCGCAGATCACCGTCATCCAGTTGGCCCCGGCTTCAAACGCCAGCGTCGCCAGCGTCGCCCCGGCATCCGCCACTTTAAAATCGGCCACCAGGGTTTTCGCGGGCAGCTGCTGGCGCAGCTGGCGCACCGCGTCTATCCCGGCGCTGAAGCACAGAATGGTGCCGGCTTCGACAATATCGACCTGCTGATGCAGGCGCTGTGCCGTCTCCAGCGCGGCATCCAGCCGGGTGTGGTCGAGGGCCAGCTGAAGCTGGGGAACCCGGGAACGGCTCATGATGTGACTCCTTGTGTGGCGATCAGCGCCGCCATTAGTTGCTGATAACGTTGATATTTTTTCTGATACCGCACATGACGCTCGCTATCGGGCTGGTAGCTCACCATGTCGGGTGCCAGCGCCTGCTGTGCCTGTTGCAGCGAGGCATACGCCCCGGTGCCGGTCATTGCCGCCAGCGCCGCGCCCAGGCAGCCGCTCTCTTCGATCTGCGGGATCTCCACCGCCAGGCCGCTGGCGTCGGCAAACATTTGCATCCATACCGCTGAACGCGTCGATCCCCCGCTCAGACGCAAGGCCTTGACCTGCGGGAAGCGTGTCAGAATGCGATTGAGGTGGGTAAGGTGGGAGAACACCACGCCTTCGTAGATCGCCTGCACCAGATGGCCGCGCTGGTGGCCCGCCTGCATACCGAAGAAGCTGGCGTGCAGGTCAGCCCCGGCGTTGCAGCCGTAGAGGAACGGCAGGAACAGCAGGGAACTCGCGGCTGGCGGCAGTTCCGCCACCCACTGATTAAGCAGATCGTAGTCATCGATGCCCCACTGCTGGCAAAACCACTCCAGATTGGCGGCCGAGGTCGGGCTGGCTTCGTGAATAATGTACTGGCCGTCAATGGCATAGCGGCCGTAAACAAACGGATAGTCGGCTTCGTCACTGATGCGATCGGTAATCCCGCTGGTCACCGACCAGGTGCCCATGACGGCGTTCAGTCGGGTATCGTCATGCAGCCCGGCGCACAGCGCGGTAGAGACCACGTCGAACAGCCCACCGACCACCGGCGTGCCTGCCCGCAGTCCGCACAGGGCGGCCGCTTCAGCGCTGACATAGCCCGCCACGTCCGTTGGCCCGACAATCGGCGGCAGGGCAGGCAGAATATCGCCGATGCCGAGAGTCTCTGCCAGCGCGGCGGACCAGCCGCCCTGCTGCATGTCGTACAGGTTGGATTCGGAGATATTGGTCTCTTCGCAGGCCAGCTCTCCGGTCAGGCAGTAGCGCAGATAGTCATGGGCCATCAGCACGCTGCCGATCGCCGCGTAGCGCTGCGGTTGATGCTCCTTCAGCCAGCGCAGCAGTGACACCGGATGTCCGGTCCACAACGTCTGCCGGGTGAGCGGATAAAGCGTCTGCGGCATGCCGTCACGCTGCCACTGCTGCACCAGCGCCAGCGCCCGGCGGTCGGAGGAGAGAATGCCGTTACCCAGCGGCTGCTGCTGTTTATCCAGCAGAAACAGCCCTTTGCCCTGTGCCGAGATGCCGACGCCGGCAATCTGTGCAGCATCCAGCCCGCTGCGTTTCAGCACCTCTGCGATGACCCGTGCGGCCTGCTGCCACAGCAGCGGCATATCGCGCTCGGCCCAGCCCGGCTGCGGCACCTGCACCGGCAGCGTCTGGCGTGACACTGCCTGTTCGCGGCCCTGTGCGTCATACAGCCCGGCCTTAATAAAGGTGCCGCCGCAGTCCAGCCCTAACCAGTAATTCATGCGGCCTCCCGGTGCTGCGCATCGCAGCGGGCTGGCAGCGTTAACGCCAGCAGTGAGGCAATCGCCAGCGAAATCGCCAGACTGTAGACCCCGGCATCTTTGCTGTACGCCACAATCAGCACCCCGACCATATAGGGGCCGCAGAAGCCACCGAGATTGCCCAGGGCGTTAATCACCCCGCGCGCACCGCCGGCCACTTCGGCATTAAACAGACGTGGAGGAATGCTCCAGAACACCCCGGCTGCCGACTGGATAAAGAAACCGCAGCCGACCAGCGCCGCGTAAGACCACGAGATGTGCGCTTTCAGCAGCACCGACAGCGCCATACACAGGGCAAATCCGCCCAGCGGCAGGGCGACGAACAGCTTGCGGCGTCCGGTGGCATCCGACAGCGCCGAGAACAGAAACATGCCGAAAATCGCGCAGACGTAGGGCAGGATCGCCAGCCAGCCGACCTGCTCCAGATTGCCGTGAGTCAGCCCTTTGAGAATGGTAGGCAGCCACAGGGTGTAGCCGTAGATCCCGGTCTGATAGAAGAAGTTTACCAGGATCAGCCGCCACATCACCGGCTCACGCATCACCTGACGCAGTGAGGCTTTACGGCTGTTTTTGCCTTTGATCAGCAGCTGCTCGTCGTGCAGGGTTTTGATCAGATACTGTTTTTCCGCCGCGGAGATCCACTTCGCCTCCTGCGGGCGGTTGCTGATGGTGAAGTGCCACAGCGCCATGACAAACAGCGACAGCACACCCTCAACGAAGAACAGCATGCGCCAGTCCCAGGCGGTAATGATCCAGCCGGAGAGCGGGGCGGTGAGGATCCCGGCGATCGGCACAAACATGATCACAATGGCGTTGGCGCGGCCGCGCTCGGCATCGGGGAACCAGTTGCCGATCATCGTCAGCACCACCGGTAACATCCCCCCTTCGGATACTCCCAGCGCAAAACGCAGCGCCAGCAGCTGATACTGATTGCTGGCCAGGCCGGTCAGCAGGGAGATCACCGCCCAGGCCAGCAGTGACCAGCCGATAAAGCGTTTACCGTTGCCATAGACCGCCAGCTTGCCCCCCGGCACCTGTAAGAACAGATAACCGATAAAGAAGATGCCCCCGGCCAGTCCGGCCATCGAGGCGCTGATGCCGAGATCGGCATCCATCCCGCCCGGCATGGCAAAGGCGATATTGACCCGATCCATATAGGAAATAATGCAGGTGATCAGGATCGGCGGAATGATCCGCAGCCAGCGCAGGGACGGGATCCCTTCGCGGGCGAGGGTGGTAGACGTCAGGCTCATAGGATCCTCTTTTAGTCAGCGAGATCGGCCACAGGGATCTTCACCACCACCTTGCGGATCGCCTCAGGGGCATGCAGCGCGCAGTTTGGGCGGTGAATATCCTGCGGGAAGAACACCGCGAAGTTTCCCGGCTGCATCAGCAGCAGGGTTTCATTGGCGGCATCCTGGTAAAAGATGATGTCGCGCACCTCGTCATACGGCTGGTGGATCGCCGCTTCCGCTTTTCCGGTGGCGACCCCCATCAGCTCATTGCCGCTAACCAGGTACTGCACATCGATAAAGTGCCGGTGCGCCTCCGGGTAGTTTTCAGCGTGCGGGGCGGTTTGCAGGTCGAGCACCTGCACCTGCCAGCCGGTTTGGCTGTCCTGGTAACGCCCGGCGGCCATACTGGCCAGATCGTGGCGAGCTAAATAGGCGATGGCGCGCGCGATCGCGGGCGGATAGTGGCGGGCATCGGTGTGGTTGATATGGCCAAAAATCATGCTGAGTGCTCCCGTTACAGTGCCTGGATGCGTGCCCAGACGCGTTCATCCACCGGAATGCCAAGGCGCTGGTTCTCGGCGCGGATGCCGGGGAATTTGTGGCCCGGCAGGCGGATTGCCTGCTGGTCGGCGCGTTCGGCACCGGTAATCGATTCACGGATGCGCGCCAGCTTGCTGTCGCGGGTGGCACCGTCGATCAGGCGGTCAACGTCGATGGCGATAAACACCTGGGAGATGCCAAATTCGTCGCCGTTGTCCTCGGTGACTTCGGTGACCGACGCGCCGTTGGAGAGCAGGGTGGCGACCATATCCAGCACGATGGAGAGCGCCGACCCTTTCCAGTAGCCCATGGGTAAAATGCGGCGGTTTTCTTCAATCGTGGCGGGATCGCGAGTGTATTGGCCGTCATTGTCAAAACCGCCGTCAACCGGCAGGGTTTTGCCCGCCAGGCGGTTCACTTCCAGCATGCCGTAGGAGAACATCGACATCGACATATCGACCATGGTGATCGGTTCCCCCGGTACGGCAACGATCAGCGGGTTGGTGCCGATGGCACAGTTTTTTGCCCCCCACGGCGGCATAACCGCAATGGAGTTGGTCCAGCAGACGCCGATATAGCCTTTTTCTGCCGCCTGCCAGCCGTAGCTGCCGCCGCGCATCCAGTGGTTGGCATTACGCAGCGCCACCAGACCGATGCCGTGGCCGTCGGCCAGTTCCATGGCGCGATCCATCATGCTGCGGGCGGTGAGATTGCCTATCGCACGGTGCGCATCCCACTGTTCGATCGCCCCCAGCGAGAGGATCTTTTCGGCTTCGGCCTGCGGCACGATATGCCCGGCGTCCAGCTGCTGGATAAAGCGGGGAAAACGATTCACCCCGTGGGAGTAAACGCCGTTCTCGCTGGTGTCAGCGAACAGGGTGGCGCAGCTTTCGGCTTTCTCTGCTGACACGCCGCGCGCCAGTAACACCCGCAGGAACTCCTGTTTCAACTGCTGATAGCTGATTCTCATACTGCTGTTTCTCCCCGGAGATGGCTTTATTTCAAAATGTGGAATGTCGTTCCAAATAAATCCTATGCGCCTGACGGGGACAAGTCAAAGAAATGAGGTGGGATTTTATTGTTATAAAACAGACAGATAAAAATAGTGTTGGGTTCTGTGATCGCCAACACATCGGGTGATATCGTGGCGTGGGGAAGCCGGGTCAGGCGTGCCTGACCCCGACAAAAAAACGCATCGCGGCCATCCCTTACCGTAAGGGCGTGGCACGCCTTGCCCGGCCGTTAACCGACGATCGCCCGGTACAGCGAGGTGGTGGCGGTGATATACAGCTCGTTACCCTGCGGGCCGCCGAGGGTGCAGTTTGACACCCGTTCCGGCAGCGCGATCTTGCCGCGCGTCACGCCTTTGCTGTCGAAAATAATCACCCCGTCGGCGCAGCTACAGTAAACATTGCCGCGCGCATCAACGCAGAAGCCATCCGGAAAACCGGGGGCCACCTCGGCAAACAGCCGCCCGCTGCCCAGCGCCCGGCCATCTACCGGATAGACCCTGAGCTGGCGGCGACCCAGCGTCGGAAAGTCAACCACCGACATATCCGCGACATACAGCAGGCTTTCATCGGGCGAGAAGGCCAGCCCGTTGGGGCGTTGCAGATCGCTGGCGGCGATGGTCAGCCGCTGTTCGATCGGATCGAAGCAGTAGAGATAACAGCCGATCACCTGGCTGTGCGCGTGATAGCCCTCCTCGTCGCTGACGATGCCGTAGGGCGGATCGGTGAACCAGATGGTGCCATCGGATCGCACCACGACGTCGTTCGGCGAGTTGAAACGCTTGCCGTCCACTTTCTCCACCAGCAGCGTAACGCTGCCGTCATGCTCGGTGCGGCTGATGGCGCGGCGGCCATGCTCACAGCTCACCACCCGGCCCTCATTATCCAGGGCATTACCGTTGGCGTAGTGCGACGGCGAGCGCCAGAGGCTGACCTCGCCGTTACGCTGCCAGCAGAACATGCGGTTACCCTTCACGTCGCTGAACACCACCGCATCCTGCCCGGGTAGCCACACCGGCCCCTCGGCCCAGATGGCCGGGGAGCAGAGTTTTTCCAGCGTCAGATTATCGATCTGCATAACGCCTCCGTCACTTCACGCCCCAGATAGTTTTGTAGTGCCCCTGATAATCATTCTGCGGGTCGTAATGGTTCTGCGGCCCGCCGTCGCTGCCGATATTATCGCGGGTGATCAGATGCGCGGGGGTGACGTAGCCTGATGGCGGCTGCCCGGCAAAGGCGCGGTTAAACTCATCCAGCAGCTGCCAGCCGTGCAGTTTCAGCGGCTCGGCAACCGTGCCGATCTGGCTGTCGCCGCTGCGAATACGCTGGAAGGCAGAGATTGACCCATCCCCGGCGGAGATATTAAACGGCGCGTTTTTGCCGCCTTTGCCGGCGGTCTTCAGCGCCGGGGCCATAAAGTCAAAGTAGAGGTCGTTGATCGCCAGCGCGTACTGGAAGCTGTCGCCGTATTTTTGCAGCAGGCTGAAGGTCATCGACGGCATACGGTTGGCGGTATCGGCCAGCGGCGTATCGATAAACTCCACCACTTTACAGCCGCTGCATTTCTCAATTTCCTGCTTCATCGCATTGGCCTTATCCAGGGCAATTTGATACAGCGAATCGGTGAAAATCAGCACCTGCGCTTTGCCACCGGACTGCACCACCGCATACTGCGCGGCCAGGCGGGCGACCTCGTTAGAATCTGAGGTGATGTTGGTGACCACGTTATATTTGGCAATCGGTCCCGGCTGCGGTTCGGCGTGCCAGGCCATCAGCACGATTTTCTGCTGAACCGCTTTTTTCAGCGGAATTTTCGCCACGTTCGGATTCCAGCCGCCAATAACGATGCCGTCAGGGCGCTGGGCGATCGCCTGATTGAGCGCCGCCAGCTGATCTTTCACCGAGCCGCCACCGTCGAGGGTTTCCAGCTTCCAGCCCGCCGCCGCCGCGGCTTCACTCAGCCCCTGCTGGACGCCCTGCACGCCGCCGTTTTTCATATCCGAGGCGATAAAAATCACCTTCTTATTTTTTTGCAGGGTCGGGCCGGTTGTCGGGCCGTCCCACTGGGTGACGCTGGCCGTGGCTTTGTTGACCGCCGCCGTGGCCCGATCGAGATAGCTGTCGGCCCAGGCGGGCAGCGAACCTGCCAGCAGGGTGGCAAGGGTCAGAGCAAGAAGATGACGTTTCATAAGGTACTCCCTGGAGTGATGGTTTTCTGGTTATTGTCAGGAGTGGTAGCCGGAGCGGTTTGACTGCGCACCACGGCCTTTTGGTTCAACATCCGGCGACGCTGGGCGTAACCGGCGAGGGTGATGGAGAGCAGCAGGGTGCCGCCGTTAAACAGCGGTTCTACCCAGAAGTCGCCGCCGAACTGCTGGATGCCGGCAATGCCGATTGCGAGGATAGCGATACCGACCACGGTGCCCCAGACGTTTACGCGCCCCGGGCGAATGGTGGTACTGCCAAGGAAGGCACCCACCAGCGCAGGCAGCAGGTAATCCATGCCGACGCTGGCCTGACCAACGCCCTGTTCGGCGGCGATCAGCACCCCGCTGAAGCCGGTCAGCACGCTGGAGGCGATAAAGGCACCGATGGTAAATTTATTCACCGCAATGCCGTTCAGCCGCGCCGCTGCCGGATTGCCGCCCACGGCATACATGCAGCGGCCAAGCGGGGTGTGTTCGGTGATCAGCCACAGGATAATGGCGACGGCCAGCACGTAGAACGCGCCGATTGGGATAGCGAAGATTTCGGTATGGTGCAGGGCGGTAAAAGCATCAGGCAGGTCGCCGACGATCTGGCGGCCGCCGGAGTGCCACAGCGCCACGGCGTACAGCACGGTGCCGGAGCCCAGGGTCGCCACGAAGCTATCGATATCGGCCAGCGCCACCAGGATGCCGTTTAGCAAGCCGTAGACGGCGGAGATAGCCAGCACGGTCAGCACTGCCATCTGCCAGGAGAAGCCATATTCCACCTGTAAGGTGATGGCGAGGATATGCCAAAGCACAATACCAAAGCCGACGTTCAGGTCGATTTTACCAACAATCATTGGAATGGTGGCGGCCAGCGCCAGCAGGGCAATTTTGGCCTTACTGGCGAGGATCGCCTGTAAAGTCAGCATGCTGGCAAATGACGGCGACAGCACGGAAAACAGCAGGGTTAGCAAAATACACAGCAGCAGCAGGCCGTAGCGGGTGACGATCTGCATCAGCCACGCGGCGGCGCCGTGCTCGCTGAGGCTGACCCGCTGTTCCAGCGCGGTAGACTTCACGGATGTTTTGGACATAGCAGCTTCTCCTGCCACCGTTGGGAGGTGGCGTTAATCATTCAGGCGGTGGCGACAGGGGTTTCGAGGCTGGCAGAGGCCAGTTCGAGTAAGTTGGCAAAGGTGACGCGTTCATTTTTCAGTTCACCCACCACCTGACCCCGGTTAAACACCAGCGCGCGGTTGCAGATATGGGCGATCTCTTCGAAGTCGTTGGAGATCACCAGCACCGCCACGCCGTCGGCCAGCGCTTTATTCAGCAGGTGATAAATCTCTTCCCGTGCGCCGACATCGACGCCTGCGGTGGGATCTTCGAGGATCAGCAGCGGGGCATTGAGGTGCATCCAGCGCGCCATCACCACTTTTTGCTGATTGCCGCCGGAGAGGGCGCTGATGTCGAGGTTGACGTCTTTCGGACGCACATCGAACAGCTGCACTTTCCACCAGCTGGCGCCGATTTCGGCGCGGCGGCCGTAGCGCGACAGCAGGGCATGGCCGCTGGCGCAGGGATTAATAAACAGGTTTTCGCGCACGCTCATCGACATCACCAGGCTTTCGCCGGTGCGGTCGCCCGCCACCAGAGAGATACCTGCGGCCATCGCCTGCTGCGGCGACTGCGCGTCATACCGTTTGTCCCGGAACTGAATGTTGCCGCCGCTGCGCTGGCGCAGGCCAAACAGCAGGCGACCAATCTCCTCCTGCCCGGCACCGCGCAGACCGGCCAGCGCCAGCATCTCGCCGGGCTGCAGGCTAAAGGAGACCGGGCCGACCTCATCAATACACAGCTGGTCGAGAGTCAGTACCGGATCGTTGCCTTGCGGCAGGGGTTCACGTCGATCGCCGTCGATCGCTTCTCCGACGATCATTTCCACCAGGTTGCGCAGGGTATACTGCGCCGTCATCCCGCCCGCCACCCGTTTGCCGTCGCGCATCACGCAGACGCGATCGGCAATCTCTATCACCTCATCCAGACGATGAGTGACGTAAATCATCCCGACCTTCTTACTTTTCAGATGGTTGATCACGTTGAACAGGTGGCGTACGTCGTTGGCGGGCAGTGAGGCGGTAGGTTCATCCAGCACCAGCACTTCGGCGTTGACCGCCACGGCACGGGCAATCGCCAGCAGGGATTTTTCGGTGCGCGACAGCTCAAATACGCGGGCGTCCGGGTCGAGTGCGATGCCGACCTCCTCCAGCGCCGCACGCGAACGTTCACGCACCGCACGCCAGTCAATCAGCCCCAGACGGCGGGTAAATCCCATCACCATCGCCATATTCTCCGCCACGGTCATCCACTCAATCAGCCCGAGATCCTGATGGATAAAGGCGATCGGTTGCTGACGGGCGGTTTTTAAACTGGCGGCAGAAGCGATGCTGGTATGTTGAAAACGGATCTCCCCGCTGTCGCGGGCATAGACTCCGGCCAGCACTTTGATCAGCGTGGACTTTCCGGCACCGTTTTCCCCCAACAGGGCGACCACTTCGCCAGGGAAAACCTCCAGACTGACATCGTTAACAGCGATATTGCCGCCAAAGCGTTTGGTGATATGGCTCAGAGTAAGAACCGGCGTACCGGGTGTATGCTGCATGACAGCCTCCTGCAACTCCTGGTGGGCATTCAACGCGGCGTGGTTAGGAAAAAAGCACCGCAATATTCCAATATGCGAAATCAAGTTTCAAAAATACTATTCTCAGTTGCAGCGGAAAGCAAAGGCACGGGTGTTTTATTTGTTCATATAAAACAATTAGTTATTTTTGATGTTGTGGAATTGTGATGGACAGCGCACTTCTGCGGCCAGCGCCTGAGGTTGAGATTATGCGTAAAAAGGCCCTGAAACATCGTTCCATATTCACAGTGCAGGGTGCATGGGGTAACATCGGGCCACTCCCCGTGACGGGGCAGGAACTTAAGGGGAAGTGTGGATGAGCGTGAAGGACGATAAGAAAGACAAGCCGCTGGGCACCCAGAGCCTGTTTCGTGGCCTTCAGTTGATAGAACTGTTAAGCAACTATCCGAACGGCTGCCCGCTGGCCACTCTGTCTGAGCTGTCCGGGATGAACAAAAGTACGGTACACCGCCTGTTGCAGGGGCTGCACAGCAGCGGCTATGTGACTCAGGCACCGTCGCCGGGCAGCTATCGTCTGACCACTAAATTTATCTCCGTCGGGCAGAAGGCGCTCTCGTCGCTGAACGTGATCCACGTTGCGGCGCCGCATCTGGAAAAGCTCAATCTTGAGGTCGGCGAAACCGTCAACTTCTCCAGCCGCGAAGATGACCATGTGATCCTGATTTACAAGCTGGAACCGACCACCGGCATGATGCGGACCCGCGCCTATATTGGCCAGCATATGCCGCTGTACTGTTCGGCGATGGGCAAGATTTTTATGGCGTGGGGCAGCGAAGAGTATCCCGCGCAGTACTGGCAGAGCCATCAGGACGCTATCCAGCCGCTGACGAAAAACACCATCACCACGCTACCGGAGATGCTGGACGAGCTGAAAAATATTCGTCAGCAGCAGACGGCGATGGACCGCGAAGAGAATGAGCTGGGCGTTTCCTGTATTGCCGCGCCGGTGTTTGATATTCAGCAGCGGGTGCCGTTCGCGGTATCGGTATCGTTACCGACGGCGAAACTGCAGCAGATTGGGGTGAAAAAACTGATGGCGCCGGTGGTGGCGACCGCCAAAGCCATCTCCGCCGAGTTGGGCTTCCACGGTTAACGCATCCTCCCGGGGCGCCCCGTGTTGCGGTCGCCTCGCGGCTATTCAATAGTTAATTTCTCCAGCGTGTTCAGCAGGGCATCCACCTTCGGCGTCAGCTGCTTTTTACGTGGCCACACCACGTACAGCGGTAACCCCGGCACGCTCAGCTCCGGCAGGAATGGCACCAGCTCGCCATTGGCTAACTGCTCCTCGATCAGCCACGTTGCCATCTGCGCTACCCCCAGACCCGCCATCACCGCTGCGCGCTGCGCTTCGCCATCGCCTAAAGCCATGCGGTGCGGCACGGTGCGCGTGGTGACCCGTCCGTCCGGCGAGGTGACGTGCCACGGGCTGGTACTGCCGTCGCCGCGGTAATAGACAATCGCCCGGTGCTGCTCCAGCTCGGCCAGCGACTGCGGCGTGCCGTGCCGGGCCAGGTAAGCGGGCGAGGCGCAGAAGATCAGCCGCTCGCAGCCCTGGTAACGTACGCTGAGCGACGGTGGATAGTTGCCCGGGCCGCCAATGCGGATCGCCACATCCACCCCTTCCTCAAACAGATCGACAAAGCGGTCGGAGAACGACAGGCTGAGCTGCATCTCAGGGTATTGCAGGCAGAATTGGTTGAGCAGCGGCAGCACGTGCAGGCGGCCGTAAGTGTGCGGCACCGTCAGCATCAGGCGCCCGACCGGGATAGTGCGCTGGGCGGCCAGCACCGCTTCGGCTTCCGCCAGCTCGTTCAGCACGCGGGTACAGGTATCGTAAAATGCCTGTCCGGCATCGGTCAGCGCCAGGCTGCGGGTGGTGCGCTCGAACAGCCGCGAGCCGAGCCGCTCCTCCAGCCGCGCTACGCTCTTACTCACCGCCGAACTGGTCAGATGCAGGCTCTGCGCCGCGGCGGTAAAGCTGCCGTGCTCCACGGTGGCAACAAACGGGGTGATCCCGCGCAGACGATCGTCAGATAGCGCCATTCGTTCCTCCAGTTCATTAATCCTGTGAATTTATACCTGAGATGGGAATTAAATTCTCTATTAAGCTTAACCCATCAACCGAACAGGAGAGAACCTATGCAACAACGAGCTTTGATTGTCGGCGTCAGTGGCGTCACCGGAAGTGCGCTGGCGGAACGTCTGCTGGCAGAGGGCTGGGCGGTTTACGGGCTGTCGCGCGGGCGGACTCCGGTCGCTGCAGGCGTGCAATCGCTGACTGCTGACCTGACCGATGCCGCTTCCGTGCAGTCCGCACTGCAGGGCGTGGTGGTGGATAAGGTGTTCTTCAGCGCCTGGGCGCGCCAGGAAACTGAAAAAGAGAATATCCGCGTCAACGGCGGCATGGTGCGTAACGTGCTGAGCGCGCTGGGCGACTCGCTGAAGGGCGGTCATGTGGCGCTGATCACCGGTTTGAAGCACTACCTGGGGCCGTTTGACGCCTACGGTAAAGGGGCCGTGCCGCAGACGCCGTTCCGTGAGGAGCAGGGCCGCCAGCCGGTCGAAAACTTCTACTACGCGCAGGAAGATGAGGTGTTTGCCGCCGCAGAGAAATATGGTTTCAGCTGGAGCGTGCATCGCCCGCATACGGTGATTGGCTTCGCCGTCGGCAACGCGATGAACATGGGCCAGACGCTGGCGGTGTATGCCAGCCTGTGCAAACAGAGCGGGCAGCCGTTTATCTTCCCCGGCTCGAAAGCGCAGTGGGAAGGGGTCAGCGACATGACCGACGCACGTCTGCTGGCCGATCAGCTGCTGTGGGCCGCGACCACGCCGTCGGCGCAGAATCAGGACTACAATGTGGTCAACGGCGACGTGTTCCGCTGGCAGTGGATGTGGGGCGAAATTGCCGACTACTTCGGCATCGAAGCCGCGCCGTTCAGTGGCGAAATGCAGCCGCTTGAAGGCCGGATGAACGACGCGCCCGCCCAGTGGCAGGCGCTGGCGCAGCAGCACGGGCTGAAGCAGGACGATGTGACTAAGCTGGCCTCCTGGTGGCACACCGATGCCGATCTCGGTCGCCCGATGGAAGTGTTCACCGACGTCAGCAAAAGTCGTCAGGCCGGGTTTACTGGCTATCAGCCAACGCGTGAGGCGTTCTTCGACCTGTTCGATCGCCTGAAAGCCGAACAGCTGATCCCGCGCTGAGAGGCAACGGTTGTTTCCTGATGGAAACAATCGTGCGCTTTGATAGTTTATTGTTGCGCTGAAAACTGGCTGTGGCAGGATGGTTTCAACGGGTGATTACCCACTTAAATTGAAACGAATCTGAATTAAGGGCCTGCTATGAACGATAAAGTTGTTAACTGGAATGGTGGCTTACAGCCGGAAGCCGTGAAGATCCTGTCTGCTGAAGGCGGCATGATCGTCTGCCCAACCAAAGTGGGCTACATCATCATGACTTCCGATGCCAAAGGTCTGGAGCGCAAATTTGACGCCAAGCAGCGTAACCGTAACAAGCCGGGCGTCGTGCTGTGTGGTTCTCTGGCGCAGCTGAAAGAGCTGGCGCAGCTGAACCCGGAAATCGAAGCGCTGTATCAGCAGCACTGGGACAAAGACGTGCTGCTGGGCTGCATCCTGCCGTGGAAAGAAGAAGCGGTAGCGCGTATCCCGGATGACGGTTCTAAAGATCTGATGATGGACCGCCGCCAGACCAGCTGCTTCGTGATTAAGTTCGGTACTCCGGGCGAAAATCTGGCGAAAGAGCTGTGGGAAAACCACGGTAAATTCTCCTTCGCCAGCTCGGCCAACCCGTCAGGCAAAGGCAACCGTGGCCTGGTAGAGGGCATCGGTGAGCGCATTGAGCAGCACGCTGACCTGATTATCGCGGCCAACGACTATGTGAAATCTATCCAGCCAAACGAGTCTGAAAAGACCCGCTATGAGCAGGGTGTGATGGTGGCGATGGTTGATGAGAATGGCAAACTGGTGCCAGAGCAGAAGGGCGAGCGCAATATTACCCCTTGCCCGGTACTGATCCGTAAAGGTCTGGACGTGGATAAGATTATGTCGATGATGTCGGATATCTTTACCACCTGGGATTACCGTCACGGCAACTATTATTAATCTTCTGTCGAAGATGAATAAAGGGCTGACCGAAACAGAAGGTCAGCCCCTACTGTAGGGGGCGATCTTCTTTTTCGATCGCCCCTTTTATTGCTGCAACGCCTTCTGCAAATCTTCGATAAACAATCTCACCCGTGGTGAAATAAAATTATCGCTCTTCACCAGAATATAAGATTTATAAATATCCATTTCCCAGTCGGGTAATATCTGCACCAGACTGCCGCTTTCCACCGCTTCCTGCGCAATATAACTCGGTAAATAAGCAATGCCGGTCTGCGCGACCGCGGAATTTAACAGGGCGATACTGTTGTTGGCGCGAAAACGGCTGCGCACCTCAATATCTTTCTTCTGCTTTTCCTTACGAAACGGCAATGAGATGGTGTGGGCGGGGCCGCGGAACAGAATAAAATCCTGGCGCGGCAGGTCGTCCGGGCTGGCGATGGTGTTCAGCTTACTGAGGTAGCCCGGCGCGGCATAAAGTCCCCAGGCAATATCAATCAGCGGCCGGTAGTGGCGGTGATCCGGCAGGTCGCGGGTGATGGCAATGGCGATATCAAAATGGTCGTCTTCCAGATTCACCGGGCGGTCGGTGAGATCGAGGTCAATGCTGACGTGGATATTACCCGCCACAAAGCTATTGAGCACCGGCACAATGCACTGGCAGCCAAAGGTGACCGGGGCCACTACCCGCAGGCTGCCGGTTGGCTCCTCATGGAACTGGCGGATAAACAGGTCTGCGCTTTTCACCTCGTGCAGAATGCGGTAGCAGTACTGGTACCAGGTCATACCGACTTCCGTCACCTGAATGCGCCGGGTGGTGCGCTGCAGCAGCTTCGCCCCGAGACGCACTTCCAGCGCCGAGATCTCTTTACTCACCGAGGATTTTGCCAGCCCGAGCGTCTTCGCCGCTTCGGTATAGCTCAGCGTTTCCACCACCCTGGCAAAAATAATCATCCCGTGCAGGTTTTCAAAATCGCTCATTATTATCCCGGATTGTTTTCAGGCGGAAACAGTGCGCGATATTAGCATATTCCGCGTTTGCTGCGCAGGGAAAAGCGCTATGGTGATTAAAATTCATTTACTCCCCGGTAATCTCACAACGCAGAGAGTTAATTTAATGGGTCAGACAATTAGCCAGAAAATACTCGCCCGAGCCAGCGGGCGCGAAAGCGTCACGCCTGGAGAAATAGTTTGGGCAAAGGTCGATATATTAATGTCGCACGATCCCTGCACGCCCGGTGTCGCCAGCGTATTTAAAAAAGAGTTTGGCGCCCAGGCTAAAGTCTGGGATGCGCAACGTTTTATTATGATCCCGGACCACTTTGTCTATTCTGCTGATGCGCAGGCGAATCAAAATATTCGCGTGATGCGCGAATTCGCCGCGGAGCAGGGAATTAAATACTTCTACGATGTGGGTACGCCACAGTATAAAGGCGTCTGCCACATCGGGCTGGCGGAAGGGGGGCATACTCGTCCTGGTGAAGTGCTGCTCGGCACCGATTCGCACACCGTAACCGCCGGGGCGTTTGGCTGTTTTGCTATTGGTTTGGGGATCACCGATGCTGCCTACGCGCTGGGCACAGGCGAGATCCCGCTGAAAGTGCCCTCCACTATTCGCGTTAACTACCACGGCGAACAGCCCGCCCACGTGCAGGCGAAAGATCTGATCCTCGCGCTAATGGCGGAGCTCACGGTAGACGGTGCAACCTATGAAGCGATTGAGTTCGGCGGCAGCGTGGTGGAGGCGATGTCGGTCGATGAGCGTATGACGATGTGCAATATGGTGGTGGAGTGCGGCGCGAAAAACGGCATTATGGTGCCGAACCAGGCGACGCTGGATTATCTGGCCGGGCGCACTGATATCCCTTATCACGTGGTCGAGGCCGATGCCGATGCCTGCTACAGCCGGGTGGTGGAGTTTGATGTCTCGACCATGCAGCCGCTGGTGGCAAAACCGCACTCGCCGGATAACGTCGTTACGGCTGACAGCCTGAAAAATGTTGCTGTCTCACAGGCTTATATTGGCTCCTGCACCGGCGGCAAGCTGGCGGATTTTCACGCGGCTGCGAAGGTACTTAAAGGGCACCAGGTGTGCATTCCCACCTTTGCCGTTCCGGCGACCAAAGAGGTATTCCATCAGCTGATCGCGACTCAGATCGACGGCCAGTCGCTGTATCAGATCCTCTGCGACGCGGGTGTGCAGCTCTCTGCTGAAGCCGGATGCGCCGCCTGCTGCGGTGGCCCTGCCGATACCTTTGGCCGGGTGAATGACCCGATATCGGTGATCTCCACCACCAACCGCAATTTTGTCGGACGCATGGGCCACAAGCGGGCCTGCATTTATCTTGCCTCACCTTATTCCGTCGCGGCGGCGGCAGTGACGGGCACCATTACCAACCCGCTGGGCATGACAGGAGCAGCACAATGAACGCCATTATTCAGGGTGCGGTGTACGTACTGGGTGACAATATCGATACCGATCAGATTCTGAGTGCCGAATTTCTTAAGGTCAATCCCTCCACGCCGGAAGGCTACGCGCAGCTGGGAGCACTGGCGATGTGCGGCCTGCCGGAAGGTGCCCAGCAGTTTATTGATGCCGTCAGCGGGCGCAGCGCCTATCCGATCATCGTGGCGGGAAAAAATTTTGGCTGTGGGTCGTCGCGGGAACATGCGGTGGTGGCGCTGGGTGCGGCGGGGGTAAAGGCGGTGCTGGCACAATCCTATGCGCGTATCTTCTTCCGTAACTGTGTGGCCACCGGGGAGCTACTGCCGGTGGCCTGTGGCCAGGCGTTATACCGGCAGTTATGCACCGGCGACCGGATAACCCTTGATACCGTCACGCAGAGCGTGACGCTGGAGGCAACGGGGGAGCAACTGGCGATCGACCCGGTAGGGGAGCTGGCAAGTATCGTTGATGCGGGCGGGCTGTTTGCCTTTGCCCGCGCCAGCGGACGCATCAAAACCGCCGGATAAATTACTTCGCCGAGATGGCCAGTGCGCCACCGGCAAAGACGAACAGGCTGCCCGTTGAGCGGTTAAGAATGCGCAGACGGCGGCGGCTGGCGAAGACGCCCGACAGGCGGCGACCGGCGCAGGCATAGCTGAACATAATGCTGCAGTCCAGCACCGCCCAGGTGATGGCCAGCGTGGCGAACTGCAGGGCATGCGGCTGGCTGGCATCGATGAAGTTGGGGAACAGCGCGGCGAAGAACAGCAGATCCTTCGGGTTGCTGATGCCGACGGTGAAGCCTTTGCGGAACAGACGAAATGCCCCTGGCGCCTCTTCCATTTCGCTGGTGCTCACCGCCGTCGGCTCGCTGTTATCGCGCCAGGCGGCAATACCCAGCCAGATCAGATAGGCAGCACCCACCACTTTCAGCACGGTAAAGGCGGTGGTTGAGGCGGCGAGGATCGCGCCCAGGCCGAGTGCAGAGGCGGTCATCAGCATCATGGCGGCCAGTACGCCACCGCTGACGGTCGCCAGTGCCTGCCTGCGGCCGAAGCGCAGGCCGTGGGTCATGCTGATCAGGGCCGAAGGGCCGGGAATGGCAATCAGTGCGGCAATCACACCGGTGTACGCCAGCCAGAGTTGAAGCGTCATGAAAAAAATCCTTTAATTTACAACCCTCTGCCTGAGAGTCTCAGCGTCCGGGGAATGGGGTTCAGGGTAAAGCCTTGCGAAGGCGCAATAGTTTATTTTCCCGGCGATAAGAAGTAAATCTCCGTGGTAAGAAATATCCTGCTTCAGGTGTAGGATTTGGCTGAGTATTGTCTGAAACCTCCGTTCAGCGCCCGATTTGCAACTTTTACACCGCTGTAACACGCGGGCGGATAACGGCACGCCCGCAGTGCTGCGGGCGTTTTCAGCGGATTGTGGCCTAATCATCTGTTGATACTGAAGATTATCGCTGGCAGCGCGAATTTACGCTGTTTTATCAGCCTGACTTATAAGGTGGGATAACTCGCTGTAATAATTCAATTAATTCATTAAAATTAACACCACTAATAACATTGTCAGTTTATGTTTATTTTGCCGCAATATTCGCGCTGGCTGTCAATAAATTCAGGGAAATTCGCCATCTGTTTATTTTTTGAAATATCTCTTCATTAAGAGTAATAGAAACATCGGGTTGCACCGAGAGACTGCGGTACTATAATAGGTTGCTTATTCACCAAGCGACTTTGTCGGACTTTTTCGGCATCAGGAGGTTCTTATCACTTTCAACCAAAACGAAACGCTGATTGACAATAACCATACTGAATATGAAGCCTGGTATGATGATTATGAGTCGGGTCCTGAGGCGGGGGTTGAACCGCAGCCGGAGCCGATTCGTGGGCTGCCAGCCCCGGACATCCTCACGCCGTCAGACCGATATCAGGATCTGTTTGAGGCGGTGCAGATGTCGCGTATTTTCCCCGATAGCAAAACCTTTGCCGACTGTGCGCCTAAGATTGAACCTGAGCGCATTCTGTATCGCTACTATCTGGAACGCGAGCAGCAGCAGTTCGACCTGCTGAAGTTTGTGCTGGAGAATTTCGATCTGCCGGGGACTTATGACAGCCGCTATGTGTCTGACCCCACCAACACCATGGCGCAGCACATTGATTCGCTGTGGCCGGTGCTCACCCGTCAGCCGCAGAAGCACTGTGAGTTCTCCTCCCTGCTACCGCTGCCAAAACCCTATGTGGTGCCGGGTGGTCGCTTTAGTGAGACCTATTATTGGGACTCCTACTTCAGCATGCTGGGCTTTGCGGCGGCGGGGCGTTGCGATCTGATGCGCAATATGGCCGACAACTTTGCGTGGATGATCGACAAGTACGGCCATATTCCTAACGGCAACCGCACCTATTATCTCAGCCGCTCGCAGCCGCCGGTGTTCGCCATGATGGTCGAGCTGTTTGAGAAGAACGACGTGCATGAAGCGGCGCACTATCTGCCGCAGTTGAAAAGCGAATATGCGTTCTGGATGGACGGTCAGGAAAACCTGCAGCCAAATCAGGCCTATCGCCACGTGGTGATGCTGCCGGACGGTTCGGTGCTGAACCGCTACTGGGATGACCGCGATACGCCGCGCGACGAATCCTGGTATGAGGATGTGGAAACGGCCCGCCAGTCGTCACGCCCGGCGAGCGAAGTTTACCGCGACCTGCGTGCCGGGGCGGCTTCCGGCTGGGACTATACCTCGCGCTGGCTGAGCGAGCCTGGCCGTCTGGAGAGTATCCAGACCACCAGCATTGTGCCGATCGACCTGAATGCGTTCCTCTACAAGCTGGAAACCACCATTGCGCGCTTGTCGGCCAGCAAAGGCGACCAGGCCACTGCGGATCGCTATCAGCAGCTGGCGCTGACGCGTCGTGAAATCGTTGATAAGTATCTGTGGGAAGAGGAAACCGGCCTGTATCGCGACTATAACTGGCGCGATGGCGAACCGGCGTCGTTCTCGGCGGCGGCAGTCACGCCGGTGTATGTCGGCATGTCGAGCCTCGATCAGGCGACGCGTACGGCGAAAGCGGTGCGCGATTACCTGCTGGCGCCGGGCGGCATGTTGTGCAGCATGGAAGTGACCGGCGAGCAGTGGGACAGCCCGAACGGCTGGGCGCCGCTGCAGTGGCTGGCGGTGAAAGGCTTTAACAGCTACGGTGAAGAGCTGCTGGCGCAGGAGATTGCCAGCCGCTGGCTGAAAACCGTCGGTGCGACCTATAACCAGCATCATAAGATGGTGGAGAAGTACAACATCAGCGATGATGCCGCGCTGCTGGGCGGCGGCGGTGAGTATCCGCTGCAGGATGGCTTCGGCTGGACCAATGGCGTGACGCGCCGCCTGCTGGAGATGTATCCACAGCTGTAATGACCCCGGGGCGGCACTCTGTCGCCCCGTTTAATTTCCCCGCCCATGATAAAAATGGCTTATTAACGGCCGCTCTTTCATAAGACAAATGCTTTATTTCTTGATGTGAAATCATGCTATTACTGGTGCTTATCCCTATAAAGCTCCCGGAGATCGTGGCATGAAAAAACTGACTTTAACCGCGCTGGCACTGTTGGCGGGGTTTAGCGCCTCGGCATTTGCCGCTGAAGAGCTGCGCTTTGGCGTAGACCCGACTTTCCCCCCGTTTGAATCGAAAGCGCCGGATGGTTCGCTGCAGGGCTTTGATATCGATATGGGTAACGCTATCTGCCAGCAGATGCAGGTGAAATGCGTCTGGGTGCAGACCGGCTATGACGGCATTATCCCGGCGCTGCAGGCGCGTAAATTTGACGCCATCCTCTCGGCCATGGCGATGACCGAAAAGCGCCGCCAGCAGGTGGCCTTCACCGATATGCTCTACAACACGCCAAGCGCATTGCTGACGCGTAAAGAGAGTAAGCTGCTGCCGGAGCTGGCATCGCTGAAGGGGAAAACCGTCGGCGTGGCGCAGGGCACCACCCAGGAAGGCTACGCAAAAGCGATGTGGGGCAGCCAGGGGGTGGAAGTGATTAGCTACCCTAACCAGTCCGAGATTTATCCGGATCTCGCTTCGGGCCGTCTCGACTCCACCTTTACCAGCGCGGCATCCGCCGAATCGGGCTTCCTGAAAACCTCTCAGGGGGCCGATTATCACATTGCCGGTAAACCGCTGTATGACCCGAAATACTTCGGTGAAGGCGTGGGGATTGGGCTGCGTAAAGATGACACTGCGCGCATTGCCAAAATTAACGCGGCGATGGCCGAACTGCATAAAAACGGCACCTACGACCAGCTGGCGAAAAAGTACTTCAGCTTTGATGTTTACCACCGTCCGGAGTAGAGCATGACGCAGATAACACTGCCCGATTTTTGCCAGCAGCGGGCCCGCTTTCTGGCGGCCGTTGAGCGGCTGGACGGGGCAGTCACCCGCTATCCGCACCCGCTGGCCGGACCGCAGGGGGAAGCGCTCTCAACGGAGGTTGCGGTGATTGGCCGGGCCGATGCGCCGCAGGTGATGCTGGTGGTTTCCGGCACGCACGGCGTTGAAGGGTATTATGGTTCTGACAGCCAGATCGCCTGGCTCGACGCGTTCGACGGCAGTTCGCTGCCGCCGCACGTGGCACTGGTGATGGTGCATTTAATCAATCCCTGGGGCACCGCGCACCTGCGCCGCGTCAATGAAGATAATGCTGACCTGAACCGCAACTTTATCGATTTCAGCGCGGCTATTGCGCAGAACCTGGCTTATCCGCAGCTGCACAGCATTTATACCTGTCAGGATATTGATGGCCCCGAGCGCGCCGCCGCCGATCTGCAGATGGCGCAGAAGTGCGCCGATATGGGCTGGAGCGGCGTAAAGCGCATTGTCGAAGCCGGACAGTATCAGTTTGCCGACGGCATCTTCTACGGCGGCTGTGAGGCCAGCTGGTCGCAGCGCACGCTGCGCCAGATTATTGCCAATCATCTGCAAATGGCGCGGCGGATTATCAGCTTCGATCTGCACACCGGCGCGGGGGCTTACGGCCATCCGATGCTGTTAGCGATTGCCGAGCGCCCTTATGCGGCGCTGGAGCAGGCTAAGCAGCTGTTCGGCGAGTGGCTGACGGTGATCATCACCGGTGACAACCGCGACAGCGAAACCGGGGTCACCGCGACGGCAACCGGCTATCTGTCACAGTTTATGCTCGACCAGCTCCCGGATACCGAGCTGCTGCAGCTGGTGGTGGAGTGCGGCACCTACGAAGGGCGGGAGATGCATCGCCGGGTGCGCGACGATCACTGGCTGCATCTGTACGGCGATCCGCTTAGCGAGCAGGGCATCGCGCTGAAAAAGCAGCTGTTTGAGGGCTTCTACCCGGCGGATAGCGACTGGCGAGCGCTTACGGCACTGCGCACCCGCCAGATCTTCCAGCGCGGCTGGGATGCCCTGATCGGCTAAGGTTACAGGCGCCCGTAGAAGGTCATGCGGGCGCTTTCCGACAGCGCAATATCCGGCTGGGCATTGTAAGCCAGCACCACCAGCATGCGCGTGGTATCGCCTTCCGTTGGTGAGACGCGATGCAGCGCATTGCGCCCGCGGAACAGCACTAAATCCCCCGGTTCAATCGCCAGCTGCTGTACCGCACGTTCCCCGTCCAGCACCTCGGCCACCCCGGCAAAATTCATTTCTCCCGCTTCCGCATCACGCAAATGGCTGACGTACTCAAACACGCCGCCCGCTTCGGGTTTCTGGATCAGCAAGGTGATAGCAAATGAGGAGTTATCGAAGTGCCAGCCCAGCTCCTGCCCGGTCTGCGCGTAGTGCAGGTTGATAGAGGAGAGCGTGTCGGCATAAGGATAGAGCTGCTGCTCCTGCAATACCCCGCAGAGAAACGCCTTAAACACCGCCGAGTCGTACAGGGTACGCAGCGGGGAATCGGCCGGGATCTCTTCATCGGTGATGCAGCCTTTCGACGAGACCACCTGACGGTTGCGCGGGTGGTGGTCAGCAAATTGCGCATCGGGCTTTTGCAGATAGACGTTGTGCTGGCTGGCAGCGTAGAACGCCAGCTGCTGATTTTCATCGCCTTCCTGCTTAATCGCGGCCAGCGCATCCGCAGTCAGAAAACCGCGCAGCACCAGCGCGCCGTCGCTGGCCAACTGCTGCTGACAGTGGGCGATATAGTCGGCATCGTCAATCGGGTGGGTATGGAGGTTGAGCAGCGGAGCAAGAGGGTTCATCGCGTTCTCATCGGCAGAATAGGGATAAACCAATGTAAAGCTTTGCCCGACGCGTTGCTACGGGGTGTGGCTGATTTTTCATCAGATTATCACTGGCGCTATTTTCATTTCGTCGCTTTCGTAGGGGCGCCCTGTGAGGGATCCCCAGAAATGACTTCTATCGCTAAACGTCCGCTTACCGGTCTGAGCTCAGCCTGAGCACGCCGGAACGGCAAAAGACGCTCCCTGCGGGCCTCGGCACGCGGCATCCCTGCCGCGTGACGTCCGGCTTAACTCAGGCCGGGCTCATCCCCCACTCGCATCGTGCTCGCTGTCGGTTTTAAACCGCGACGCTGCGGCTTTGGGTGCAAGGAGGGAGGGCTGATTGCAGCAGGCCCACGGCCAGGGATGGCCGTGAGCCAGGCTACAGGGATGTATTCATGCCGGTGCGGAAAGCAGCCCTCCCTCCTGAAACCGGGCACCTGTCATCCCGCAACAATATTCAAATCAATTTTTGTGGAGATACCTCAGGGGGGGCCGTCGCACAGCGCGTTGAGATCGGTTTCTGCCAGCAGTGATTGCAGCGGGGCGAACAGCGGCTGCGGCAGAGCGCCTACGTCAAACCACTGCCAGCCTTCACATTTTTCCGGTTCCAGGCGCTGCGGCGTGCCTTCGGCGTCGTAATTAAGCATAAAAATCGTGACGTAATGTTTCTGCTCACGGCTGAAAAAGTCGTTTGTAAAGGGACCATTAATACATTTCCCTAAGGTTAATCCGGTTTCTTCGGCGACCTCCCGTACAGCGCACTGCTGCGGTGTCTCGCCATACTCCAGATGCCCGCCGGGGGCTGACCAGTCGCCAGCACCGTGGCTGCCGCTGCGTTTCCCCAGTAACAGCAGGCCATTGCGGAATATCAGGACGCCAACGCCCACTCGTGGATAGGCCATATTTGCTCCTCGCGATAATGTTTTAAGCCGCCTCACCCTGCCCTCCGCCGAGGGCTGAAGTAAGACTGGGGTATCAGCTAAGCTTAACTATTGCCCTAATTTACAATCCATTTACAAATCCGCCTGCATAGTGTGAAACTGGTCACAATTTTTCAAACCAGGCACCCATTTATGTTAACACGCAGGACTCTCATTACTTCCGCTGCGGCGCTGCTGGGCGTGGCGGTACTCAATCCGTCACTCTCCTGGGGCGCCGCGCCCGCAGCCTCGAGCGACAGCCATATTTTCTACCGCATCTCGCTGTTATTAACCGGACGCACCCAGCTCAGCCAGCTGGTCTCAGAGCGCGCACTGCACTGCCTGGCGGCGGAAGATGCGCAGTTCCCGGTTCATCTGCAGCAGCTCAGCAGCGCGTTGCAGAGCGCGGGCATCACTCAAGCGGACCAGCTTAACGGCCATGCGCTGATGCAGGGTGCCAGCGGTGACACCATCAAAACCATTATCTCAGCCTGGTATCTCGGCTACACCGGAACGCCGGTTGCGCTGCGCGCCGTCGATAATACCCGTTTTGTCACCTACACCGATGCGCTGATGTATGCCCCGACGCTGGATGCCACCGTCATCCCGACGTATTCCCGTGGCCATACCAATTACTGGACCCAGCCGCCAGCAACCCTAAAAAACGATTAACTCTTTCTCTTTTAATGTGAGCACCACTATGAGCCAACAATACGATGCCGACGTGATTGTCGTCGGTTCCGGCGCGCTGGGCAGTAATGCCGCCACCACGCTGGCCCGCATGGGGAAATCGGTGATTATTCTGGAAGCCGGAGAGAAGATCCCGCGCTGGAAAATCGTCGAAAACTTCCGTAATTCGCCGAAAAAAGGCAACTACAACTCGCCGTACCCGAACGAGCCCTGGGCGCACCACTCCTACGACGAACAGTATATTGAAAATACCGGCTCCTTCGATTTTCGCCCCGGCATGCTGAAGCTGGTGGGCGGCACGACCTGGCACTGGGCAGCAGCCTGCTGGCGCTATCTGCCGAATGATATGAAGCTGAAAAGCCTGTACGGCGTCGGTCGCGACTGGCCGATGGAGTACAGCGAACTGGAGCCGTATTACCAGAAGGCGGAAGAGGCGCTCGGCGTGTGCGGCAGCGATACGGACGACCAGAGCGGCCAGGGCGGCAGCGCCTTCCCGCCGCGCTCACAGCCGTATCCGATGGAGCCGGAAGGCGAAACCTATATTTTCCAGCGCCTGAAAAGCCGCCTCAGCCCGGCCGGTTACCACTTTATCCATGAACCCAACGGCCGCGCCACCCGTCCTTATGACGGTCGCCCGGCGTGCAGCGGCAACAACAACTGCATGCCGGTGTGCCCGATTGGCTCGATGTACAGCGGCGACAAGCATGCGCAGCACGCGGAAGATGCCGGGGCGCGCCTGCTGACCGACTCCACCGCGTGGAAGCTGGAAAAGGGTGCCGACGGTAAGATTGTGGCGGTACACGTCCGCAGTTCAAAAGGCGTCGATACGCGCCTGACGGCGAAATATTTTATCGTGGCCGCCCACGGGCTGGAAACGCCGAAGCTGCTGCTGATCTCCGATGTCGCCAACAGTTCCGATCAGGTTGGGCGTAACCTGATGGACCACACCGGCATGGGCCTGCAGTTCCTTGCCGATGAGCCGCTGTGGCCCGGCCGGGGAGCGGTGCAGCAGGGCGGCATCTTCAACTATCGCGACGGCGACTTCCGCAAAAAACACGCCGCAATCAAACACGCCATGTCGAACAATGTGCCGAATATGGCGGTGGCGCAGCGGCTGATCGCCAAAGGGGTGATTGGCAAGGCGCTCGACGAGCAGATCCGTCACCAGGCCGCGCGCTGGGTGGATATCTCCACGGTATTTGAGATCCTGCCGCACGCCACCAACACCGTGCGCCCGAGCAGCACGCGCAAAGATGCCCTCGGCATCCCGATGCTGACGGTGCATTACGAGGTGGATGATTACGTCAAGGCGGCGAAAAGCGTGGTAGATGCAGACTACCGCCGCTTCGTCAGCCTGATGGGCGGTGAAGTGGTGGAGGACAACACCGGCTGGCAGAACCGCGACCACCTGATGGGCACGGTGATCATGGGCGCTGACCCGAAAGATTCGGTGGTCAATCACGAATGCCGCAGCTGGGATCACAGCAATCTGTTCCTCGCGACGACGGGCGTTATTCCGGCTTCCGGAGTGATCAACCCCACGCTGACCGGCGTGGCGCTGAGTATCCGCATGGCGGAAATCATTGAGAGGGAGATCTGATGATGAAAACGCTTCTGACTTCTCTGCTGCTGACCTGCGCTTTCAGCGCGGCGGCGGCCGATGCACAGCCTGACCCGGCGCTGATTGCCCGCGGTAAATACGTTGCCGTCGCCGCCGACTGCGGCGCCTGCCACCGTCAGACCGCTGAGAACGGCGCGCCGTTTGCCGGGGGCTACGCCATCGACTCGCCGATGGGGCGCATTATTGCCAGCAATATCACCCCGTCGAAGCAGTTCGGCATCGGCAACTACACGGAACAGCAGTTCGCCGACGCGCTGCGCAAAGGGGTGGCCGCCGACGGCAGTAATCTCTACCCGGCGATGCCGTACACCGCCTATCAGGGGATGACCGATGAGGATATCCGCGCGCTGTACGCCTACCTGATGCACGACGTGAAGCCGGTCGAGCAGGCTCCGGCGGAGAAAACTCAACTGGCGTTCCCGTTCAATATTCGCCAGATCATGTGGGGCTGGAACCTGCTCTACCGCGACGATAAGCCTTTTAAACCGCAGGCCGATCTCAGCGCGCAGCTCAATCGCGGTAAATATCTGGTCGACGTGCTGGCCCACTGCAGCACCTGCCATACCCCGCGCAATATAATGATGGCGGAAGAGAGCAGCCGCTATCTGGCGGGCAGCCCGCTGGGTGGCTGGTACGCCCCCAATATTACGCCGGATAAATCAGGGATTGGCGACTGGAGCCAGCAGGATATTGTCACCTATCTGAAAACCGGCCACCTTGAAGGGAAAGCGCAGGCGGCGGGGGCAATGGGCGAAGCGGTGGAGCACAGCTTCCAGTACCTGCCGGATAACGATTTGCAGGCAATTGCCGCGTGGATCAAACAGGTCCCCGCGCAGCAAAGCCCGCTGGCGGTCACCGCTGATAAACCGGCTGCGACCGATATCAACGCGGTGATTAGCGGGCAGGGCGACCAGGCTTCGCTGGCGGACAGCGCCACCACCGACGGTGCGGTGCTATACAGCGGCGCCTGTTCCAGCTGCCATGGCCGGACGGGCGAGGGCACGAAGGATAACTTCTACCCGTCGCTGACCCACAACAGCGCGGTCTCCGCCGCCACGCCGAACAACCTGGTGATGACCATCGTTGACGGCATTCATCGTAAAAGCCGCGATGCGGACGTGGGCATGCCAGCGTTTGCTACCGAGCTGAACAACGCGCAGATTGCCTCGGTCACTCGCTATGTGCGCAGCCATTTTGCCGGAATTAATGATGCGTTAACGGCCGATGAGGTCGCCCAGCTGCGTCAGGGCGGGCAAGCGCCGCTGATTGTGCGCTATATGAACTGGCTGATTGCCGGGGGTGTGGTGCTGGTGCTGCTGATCCTCTTCGCGCTGCTGCGCCTGCGCAGGCGTTAACTTCGCCAACCAAAAAGCGGACCGTTCTGGTCCGCTTCTCTCTCTAGCGCAGACGTTCCTGCACAAAATCACGGATGCTGCTCTCCTGGCAGTGCTCAAAGAAGCAGTGCTGGAAGCGTTCCCCGGAAATCGCCGTTCTCACCAGCTCCGGATCAATGGCGCGCAGCGTATCGAGATAGTTATCTTTGATCACCGCTGCCTTCACCTGGTTGAGGATCCCGGCGTTGCGCACCTGTGGCTCTTTGCGCTCCGGTGGGTAACCCTGTCCTTTAGCCCCGGCGAAGGCCTTCTCAAAGATAAAGCGCAGGTTCAGCTCCGCGCCCCAGCCAAAGCCCTTGGCGAACGGCAGCGACAGCGCATTGCCGTTGTTGATCTGGGCAAATAAATAGGCATCCGCCGGGTCGATGCAGTAGCCGCACACCACGCCGGGGTGAATATTGAGAGAGACCAGCGCGCCCTGACCGGTGCCGCACCCGGCGATGACAAAATCCACGGCTTTCGAATTCAGTAGCAGGCTGGCCATAATTCCCAGGTGGATGTAGGTCAGGTGGTGATCCTGCTCGTCGCTCATGCCGACGTTATACACCGGAAACGCCTGCTGAGCGGCAACCTGCTGCAGCTCATTCAGCACGATGGCGTTCTTCGCGGCCTGGCTGTTTTCCATCATCAATGCAATTTTCATCCGGTCTCTCCTGATTAAGCGGGGGGTGATGTCAGGTGAGTGTAGTGCGGCCCGCCGCAGAGCTCAAGTGAAAATAAAACAGTGTTTCATTTTTGTGATTTCGCTATCTCATCCCGCGATGAGATCGGATTCTGTGATGAAACTAACACTTAGCTCGCGGCGGCATGACTATCCTGCGGGTGGGACTTTTCAGGAGAACAGTAATGAGCGACCGGTTTATCAGCGCGGACCATATTCGTGACCGCTTTTCCAAAGCGATGTCGGCGATGTACCAGACGGAAGTTCCTCAATATGGCACGCTGTTGCAGCTGGTGCGTGAGGTGAATCAGCAGGTTTTACAGCAGCACCCTGAGCAGCTGGCAGCGGCGCAGTGGCAGCAGGAAGTGGAGCGGCTAAGCGTGGAGCGTCACGGCGCTATCCGCGTCGGCAGCGCGCAGGAGTTAGCGACGCTGCGCCAGGTGTTTGCGGTGATGGGCATGTCGGCGGTCGGCTATTACGACCTGTCGGCGGCGGGCGTGCCGGTACACTCCACCGCCTTCCGCCCGGTGGAAGAGCGCGCGCTGCAGATCAATCCGTTTCGCGTGTTTACCTCGCTGCTGCGTCTGGAGCTTATCAGCGATGATGCGCTGCGCCAGCGGGTCAGTGAGATCCTGCAACAGCGCGATATCTTTACCCCGCGCCTGCGCGAGCTGCTGGCGCAGTGGCAGCAGGAGGGCGGGCTGAAGGATGATGATGCCGATGAGTTTGTGCGCCAGGCGCTGGAAACCTTCCGCTGGCACCAGCAGGCCTCGGTCGATCTCAGTACCTATAACACCCTGCTGGCGCAGCACCGGCTGATCGCCGACGTGGTCTGCTTCCGTGGGCCGCATATCAACCACCTGACGCCGCGCACGCTGGATATTGACCGGGTGCAGCAGCTGATGCCGGAGTATGGCATCACGCCGAAAGAGACCATCGAAGGACCGCCCGCGCGCAGCTGCCCGATCCTGCTGCGTCAGACCAGTTTTAAAGCCCTGAACGAGGCGATTGATTTCAGCGACCGCACGGCCGGAACGCATACGGCGCGCTTTGGCGAGATTGAGCAGCGCGGCGTGGCGTTAACCCGTAAAGGACGCGAGCTGTACGACCGCCTGCTGCGCGAGGCCGCAGCGGAAAAACACCGCGATAACGCCAGCCATCAGCAGCATCTCAGCGCGGTGTTCGCCGCCTTCCCGGATGATGCCGCAACCCTACGGCGCGAGCAGCTGGCGTGGTATCGCTACCGGCGTAATCAGCAGGTCAGCGCGCAGCCGGGCGAAGATCTGGAAAGCCTGATTGCCCGTGGCGCGGTGACGGCCGAGCCGATTATCTACGAGGATTTTTTGCCGGTGAGCGCGGCGGGGATTTTCCAGTCGAATCTGGGCAGCGATGCCAGTTCAGTGGGCAGCGGCAACCCCAGCCAGGCGGAATTTGAACGGGCGCTGGGTGCCGCCGTGATTGATGAGTTCAGCCTGTACCAGCAGCTGCAGCAGGATTCCATCGAGGGTTTGTTCACGTAGGGGCGCGGCATGCCGCGCCCGGGGTGATTGCGCGCAGATAGCGGGCCAGGCGTGCCTGGCCCCTACGGCCATCAAGGATGAAACGGAGCCGTTCCGGTCAGCACGCGCTCAATCACATTGAGCGCACCCTGCTGATTGTTACTCTCGGTATGATACCCCGCGACCTTTTTCACCGCGGGCTGGGCATTATCCATGGCAAAGCCAAAGCCGGCGTGGGCCACCATTTCGATATCGTTGCCGCTGTCGCCCATCGCCACCACTTCCTCATCGGCAATCTGCCACTGACGCTGCAGCAGCTTCAGCCCGTGGGCTTTATGTACGCCGGGTATGATCAGATCGACAAAGCCAAAGCCGCTGGAAACCGGGGTGACAATACCATCGAGCGCGTGACCGATATGCGCCATCAGCTCGGGGATCTTCTCGTCATTCAGGTTCAGGGAGAACTTAAAGATGGTGTCATCCAGCGCGGCGAAATTCTCGCGCAGTTCGAGGCGATGATAGTGTTTTGCCATTAGCGCCAGCAGCGGTTGCGGGGTGGTATCAAGCATATACGCACTGCGCGGTCCGCACACCACGGCATGAATATAGGGAATGCCCGCCAGCACCTCCAGCACGCGCCGCAGATGCGCAGCGCTGAGCGCTCCACAAAACAGCGTTTGACCCTTATCCACGATATTCGCCCCATTTTCGGCGACAAAAGCGATCTCATCGCGGATTTCTGGGAAGAAGCTGATCAGCTGGAAATACTGGTTGCCGCTGGCCACCACAAACTTAATCCCCCGCTGCTTCAGCTGCTGATACTGCTGTAAAAATCGCGCCTTGTTATAGCGCTTGTTATCGTCGAGAAAGGTGCCGTCCATATCCACAGCAATCATTTTAATCATCACGCCAGCCCCAGATTGAAATAAACACAAAATAAACCCTGCCTATCATCGGGGAAAAGCATGAGATGAAAAAGAGGCCGTTTTTGCCGCTGGCTTCCCCTTTTCCACCGCAACACAGGCTGTTATCTGACGCGGGCAGCGATCTTATCCACCCTGGCAGGCCATCAGCAGTAAAAGAGGATAGGTTAGAAATATCTGAGTAAAAAAAGAGGCATCGCACAACGCCATGGAAAGAGATTGAGAACCCGCCACGGCTTTCATATGATGAAAATCACGCTTTATTTTGAAACCTGGTATCACCTCATGGAGCAGAAATGAAAGAGAGACAGCGGCGCATTCTCGATCGGGTCGAAGAGAAAGGTAAAGTCAGCATCAGCGAGCTGGCGCGTCTGTCCGGGGTTTCCGGGGTGACGATCCGTAAAGATCTCGCGCAGCTGGAGAGCCTGCACTATCTGAGCCGCGCCCACGGCTATGCGGTGTCGCTTAACGACCTCAGCGAGCGCGTCAGCAGCAACTTCACCACCAAAGAGGCCATGGCAAAACGGGCGCTGACGCTGCTGGAGGAGGGCGATACGCTGTTTATTGAAGCGGGCAGCAGCAATGCGCATTTCGCCCGTGAGATTGGCCGATCCGGGCTGGACGTCACGGTGGTTACGCCCTGCGTGTATGTGGCTAATGAACTGAAAAACTGCCATCAGGAGGTGGTGCTGATTGGCGGCGTGCTGCAAAAACGCAGCGAGTGCCTCGTCGGTCCGCTGACGCATCTGTGCATCAGTAACATCAATTTTAACAAGGTATTCATCGGCATTGATGGCTACCACCCGGACTATGGCTTCACCGGCCGCGACGTTATGCGCGCCGAGAATATCCGCCTGGCGATTGAGAAAGGCGTGCAGAACTTTGTGATCGCCGAATCGGCGAAATTCGGCAAGCTATTCCCCTACAACGTGGCGAAGCACGGCGATATCGACACGGTGATCACCGATGCGGGCCTGCTGCTGAGCGTCGAAACGGCGCTGACCCAGCAGGGCGTGACGGTGATGAAGGCCTGATGCTTTCATAAAACGTAGCCTGAGTGACACAATTGTGGCGCAGATGAAAGCGCGCTTTCACTTATTGCAGGCGCAAGTGGGTGAAACGTCCTTAATCCGCTAATTTTCATGCAGATACATCACCCTGCGCGCATGTAATTTGCGCGCGTTGAAGCGTGATGGCGATCAAATTTAGCCACCAGAATTTCATTTATCGTGCTGTGAAACAAAAACAGCTTTCATCTGAAAGCTATGCCTGCTTCCCGGAGGATGTAATGGAATTTTATTTAGACACCGCTGACGTCAGCGTGGTGAAACGCCTGGCGGCGATCCTGCCGATCAACGGGGTCACCACCAATCCCAGCATTGTGGCACGCAGCAGGCGCCCGCTCAGCAGCGTGCTGCAGGAGCTGGTCTCCATCCTGCCTGCCGGCAGCACGCTGTTTGCTCAGGTGATCGCCCACGATGGCGCGGCGATGGTGGATGAGGCGCTGCAGCTGCGCGAAGCGGTGCCGGAGCTGGTGGTGAAGGTGCCGGTGACACATCAGGGGCTGACGGCGATTAAAGCGCTGACGCAGCAGAATATCCCGACCCTGGGCACGGCGGTATACGGTGCCGGACAGGGTTTTTACGCGGCGCTGGCCGGGGCGAGCTATATCGCGCCCTACGTCAACCGCATCGATGCGCAGGGCGGCGACGGCATTGCGCTGGTGAAGGAGCTGCAGACCCTGCTCGGGCTGCACTGCCCGCACAGTAAAGTGCTGGCGGCCAGCTTTCGCACGCCGCGCCAGGTGCTCGACTGTATGCTGGCGGGCTGCCAGGCGATCACCGTCGATCCCGACGTGGCCGAGCTGTTCCTGCTCGATCCCGCCGTCGACAGCGCCCTGCAGCGCTTCGATCAGGACTGGTCTGCCGCCTACGGTAGCCTGCATCTGTCGTAGATCTCTTACTCGCTGGCGAGGTGCTGTTCCAGCTTCGCCAGCAGCGCCACCAGCTGCTGCTGCTCATCATCACTCAGGGCGGTCAGCATCGCTCTCTCATTTGCCACATGCTTGCCCACCAGCTCATCAATCAGCTGAAACCCGCTGTTGGTTAACTGCACGTGCACCGAACGGCGGTCGCCAACAATCGGCACGCGGATAAGGTGGCTGTGCTTCTCCAGGCGATCGAGGCGGCTGGTTAGCGTGCTGTTGTTGATCATCAGGGCAGTGACAATCTGCGACGGGTTCAGTGCCCAGGGCGCGCCGCTGCGGCGCAGGGTAGCGAGAATATCGAATTCGCTGCTGGAGAGCCCGTACTGGCTGAACAGCTGCTGGGTTTGCAGCCCGGCGAAATAGCTGGTGCGGCCGAGCTGACCAATCACCCGCATGGGCCCAACATCGAGGTCCGGGCGCTCCTGCTGCCACTGCGCAATAATGTTGTCGATAGGCATTTGTGAACTCATCTTTCTGATTTTCCTTCTTATTTTTTTTCTGTTACTCGCATGCTTGCGCCAAAGTAGCATAGTTTGGGCAACAATATCATCCGCGGATATTTCACTGTCGAAATACTTTGACTGATTTATAACGCTATCGTACCTTACGACTTCGTAATAAATTCGGCCTGTCGCCGGATAGTGCGCGGAGTGCAAAATGATAGCGTTACGACACCTGGCGTTTCTCGCCCCCTGCGTGTGGGGCTCCACCTACTATGTCACTACCCAGTTTTTACCGGATGATAAGCCGCTGCTGGCGGCGCTGATCCGCGCGCTGCCCGCCGGGCTGATCCTGATTTGCGGGGCACGCCTGCCGGAGTGGCGCTGGCTGCTGCGGCTGCTGGTGCTGGGTGCGCTGAATATCGGCCTGTTCTTTATCCTGCTGTTTTCTGCTGCCTATCGCGTACCGGGTGGGGTGGTGGCGCTGATCGGGGCGCTGCAACCGCTGGCGGTGATCGCGCTCTCCAGCCTGCTGCTTGCGCAGCGCGCCAGCAGAAGCCAGCTGCTGGCGGCCGGGCTGGGGGCGGTGGGCGTTTTTCTGCTGATTGCGCTGCCCTCTGGACGGCTCGATCCCGTTGGGCTGCTGGCGGCGTTTCTCGCCACCCTGAGCATGGGCAGCGGGCTGGTGTTAACCAAAAAGTGGGGCAGGCCACCCCAGATGAGCATGATGACGTTTACCGGCTGGCAGCTGCTGGCCGGTGGACTGGTGGTGCTGCCCGCCCAGCTGCTGACGGAATCCTTCCCGGCAGCGCTAACCCTGACCAATCTGCTTGGCTATGCCTGGGTGGCGATCCCCGGCTCGCTCTGCGCCTACTGGCTGTGGTTTGCCGGCGCCGAGGCAAACCCCCCGGTGGTGATGTCGCTGCTGGGTTTGCTCAGCCCGCTGGTGGCGCTGATCATCGGCTATGCGCTGCTCGACCAGACGCTGAACGCCAGCCAGCTGGTCGGGGCGCTGCTGATTTTCAGCGTGGTGCTGATGGTGCAGTGGGGCAACGCGCGGCGCGTCCCTGCATCCTGACAATAAAGCTGCCCGCGCCTGCCAGCGTCAGCAGCGCCACCACGCCAGGCCAGCCCGCTTTTTCCAGCATCAGGCTGCCGAGCGCTGAACCTATTGCCATGCCGATAAACACCCCGGTGAACATCAGCGCATTCAGGCGGCTGCGGGCGGCCGGTTCAAGGCCGAAAATCAGCGTCTGGTGTGATACCAGCGTCGCCTGCACGCCGAAATCAAAGCCGATGGCGCAGATGACAATCAGCGCCAGCTGCGCAGGCACCGGCAGCAGCGGCAGTAAGAACAGCGCCGCGAAGGAGACGGTCGCCAGCGCGGTGCTGAACTGCGTCACCAGCGCCGGGCCGCGGCGGTCGGCCATGGCGCCGGCCAGCGGAGCCGCCAGCGCACCGGCAGCGCCGGCGAGGCCAAATGCTCCCGCCGTGGCGCTGCCAAGCCCGTAGTGGTTATGCAGCATCACCGCCAGCGTCGACCAGAAAGCGCTGAATCCAACCGACAGCAGCCCCTGCGCCAGCGCGGCGCGGCGCAGTTCGCCATGCTGGCGCCAGAGATGGCGCATTGAGGCCAGCAGCGCCGGGTAGCTCAGACTGGTGCTCGGGGCGATATGCGGCAGGCGGCGCCATAAAATCAGCGTCATCATCAGCACCAGCGCGGCCGCGAGGATAAACATCACGCGCCAGCCAAAAACCTGCGCGACCAGCCCGCTCACCACGCGCGACAGCAGAATGCCAAGCAGCAGCCCGGTCATCACCGTGCCGACGGTTTTACCGCGCTGCGCTTCCGGTGACAGGCTGGCCGAGGCCGGAACAATATCCTGCGCCATGGTCGCGGTAATACCAATGGCCAGGCTGGCAGCCAGCAGCACCATGATGTTGCCCGCGGCGGCGCTCAGCAGCAGCGCCAGCGTCAGCAGCACGCCCTTGATGGTGATGATGGTGCGGCGATCGTGACGGTCGCCCAGCGGAGCCAGCAGTAAGATACCCAGCGCGTAGCCCATCTGCGTCAGCGTCGGCACCAGGCCGCTGGCGGTGACGCTGGCGTGCAGATCGCCGGATAAAATCGCCAGCATCGGCTGGCTGTAATAGATGGATGCCACGCTAAAGCCCGCGCCGCTGGCTAACATCAGCACGGTGCGGCCGCTGAGCGGGGGAGGAGTGAGTGGTGCGCCGGAGAGGGTCGACATGTTGTGTAGCCTGTTAGTCAGTAGTGGATGCCGCTATTCTCCGCTGCGCAGGTGACGGTGGGTAGTCGCTTGGCGAGTAAAACTGTTATACGATGAGCGTATGAACAAATCTTCTCTTGCTGGCACGGACCGTATAGAACTGATGCAGACCTTCGTGCGCATCGTTGAAGCAGGCAGCCTGTCTGCGGCGGCCGCACGTCTGGAAACCAGCCAGCCGACCATCAGCCGCCGCCTGCAGGCGCTGGAAAAGCTGCTCGGCCTGAAGCTGGTGCAGCGCACCACGCACGTCATGAAGCTGACCGAGGACGGCGAACGCTGCTATGCGCATGCGAAAACGCTGCTGGAGAGCTGGCAGGGGATCGAGGACGATCTGCGCGGCGTCACCGAGGAGCCGCAGGGCGTGCTGCGCGTGCTGGCTCCGCACGCCTTTGGTCAGGACCAGATGATCGCTCCGCTGCAATCCTATCTGCAGCGTTACCCCAAAATGACCGTCGACTGGATGCTGAGCGACCGCCGCCCGGACTTTATTGCCGAGGGTATCGACTGCGCGGTGCACGTCGGCCCGGTAACCGATCCGTCGGTGGTGGCCCTGCTGGTGGCGGAAGTGCCGCGTATTGTGATCGGCACCCCGGCGCTGCTGGCACAGCGGCCGCTGCCGCGCCATCCCCAGCAGCTGCAGGACCTGCCGTGGCTGTCGCTGAGTATTTTCTATCGCCACAGCGTGACGCTCAGCCATGAGCAGAGCGGGGAGACGCAACGTTTTGATATTCAGCCACGCCTGATGACCGACAGCCTGTACGCGCTGCGCAATGCGGCGTTGGCTGGGATGGGGGTGGGCATTGCCTCATCCTGGGTGGTGGCAGAAGATATTGCGCGCGGTGAGCTGCTGCATCTGGCCCCCGAGTGGCAGGCTGCCGCGCTGCCGGTTTATCTGGTCTATCCGCATGCGCGCTACTACCCGGCGCGTTTACGCATGTTTCTGGCGCTGATGAAAGAGGTCATGCCGGCGCTGAGCGGGACTCAGCACCCGGGAAGATAGAAGGGCGCCCGTCAGGAGCGCCCGTTAAGCGGTGATTAGAAGCTGTAGCTGACGCCCGCCTGCCAGGTGCGGTCGCGGCCGATCCAGCAGTTATTGGTGTCGTAGCAGGTGAAGGTCTCTTTGTTGGTCAGGTTCTGCGCGCTGACTTTCAGCGTGACGCCCGACAGCGTTGCGTCCACCGCCGCCATATTGTATGACAGCGCCATATCAAATAGCGTGGTGCCGCCCAGTTTGCCCTGGTCGTTGGCCAGCGAAATCTCCATCGGACCGGTATAACGCGCACCACCACCGACGGTCAGACCGCGCAGCACGCTGCTGTCGAAGGTATAATCCCCCCAAACGTTAAATGCATTCTCGGCCACCTGGGTAGGGCGCTTGCCTTGGTATTTATCATCTTTGGTATTCAGCGCGTGGGTATAGGCGTAGTTGGCGATGATAGTGATATTGTCGGTTGGGCGGGCGTTCAGCGACACTTCGGCCCCCTTCGACTCCACTTCCCCGGTCTGACGATAGTTCAGATAGCTGAGATCGGAAGTCAGCACGTTTTTCTGGCGGATAGTAAACACCGAGGCTGTCAGGGTGGTGGCATAGTCAGCCAGCAGGTATTTCACACCGCCTTCCAGCTGGCGGCTGGTGGTGGGTTTGGCGCTGGTCAGATTGCCAGTTGGCGACACGGGCAGGAAACCTTCGGAGTAGCTGATAAACGGCGCGATACCGTTATCGAATGTGTAAAGCGCACCGAGGCGTTTGGTCAGACGATGCTGTTCAACCCAGCTCTTATCGTTGTTGCTCAGAGAGTTGGTATTGGTTGAACGGTAGTCGTCATAGCGCAGTCCGGCGATCAGGCTTAGCTGGTCAAACGCGATCTGGTCCTGGAAGTAGTAGCCGGTCTGATTGTAGCTCAGGCGATTTTTCTGCGCGGTATACAACCCCAGAGCGGACTCCGACACCAGGTTGTAATCCGGGTGCAGCATATCGATATCCGGTGATTTCTGCGAGGCGTACTGATAGTTAAAGTGCGAGTCCAGACGCTGGTGATCGATACCGACCATCAGATGGTTTTTAACCTCGCCGATATCTACCTGTTTGGTGAGCTGATTATCGATGTTAAAGCTGCGCAGGTCTTCGTCGGTGGTGTAGGCAAAGCGCGGCAGGATGATGCTGTCCGCCGTCTGCGTCATGCTACCGGTGGCGTAGATGCTGCGCTGATGGGTATCGACATCGAAGTAGCGTGCTTTCTGCGCGAAGCCCCAGCCGCTGTCAAACTCATGTTCAAAACTGTAGCCAACGGACCACTGGCGCTGCTTAAAGCCGCTCCAGTTATCACCGGAGTAATCACGGCGCGAGGCGTGCCCGGAACGCAAATAAGCGATCGGCAGCGGATTAGACGGCGTCAGGCTCGGGATATCCTGGTACTGGGCATCAAGGGTCAGACGCGTGTTATCCGACGGCTGCCAGGTCACGGAAGGGGCCAGCAGATAGTTTTCTGATTTTGTGGAATGTGGCTGATCGTCGCCGGCGCTGGCCTTGCCGATAAAGCGGTAGCTCCAGTCGCTGTCGGCAATCGCACCGGTGCTGTCGATATAGCCTTCACGCAGGTTGCGGCTACCCGTATTGAAGCCCGCTTCGGTTTGCTGCTGGCGCTGCGGTTTTTTACCCTGAATGTTGACCAGGCCGCCCGGCGACCCGTTGCCGTACAGCACAGAGGCCGGGCCTTTCAGGATATCCACGTGATCGATCAGAATCGGGTCAATATTGGCTTTGGTATTGCCGGTGACGTTATACGGCAGCTGCAAGCCGTCGTAGAAGGTGTTATCGACGGTGAAACCGCGAATTTTGTACTCGCTCATATAGCTGGTCGAGCCACGGGTTTCTGTCGACACGCCAGGCGCATAGCGCAGGATCTCATTCAGCGAGTTGGCATGGCGCTGGCTAATTTCCCTGCTGCTGACGCTGTTAATCACCTGCGGTGTTTTACTCTCCGGCACTGCCGACTTAGTGGCGCTGTTGGTGTAAGCCGGCAGGGCGGCCGCAGAGCCGTCACCGGAGGCACTGACCACGAGGGTGTCATCGGCGCTGGCGGCAAAAGCGGAAGAACTGAAGCTGCTGGTGATAAGCACGGCAAGAAGGCACGGCTTAAAAGTGAACGTTTTCATGGTTGCCATTATGGTAATGTGAAAGATAACGACAATTATTATCATTAGCAGTTCAAAAACAATAAGGCGGTGAAAATAAAAACGGCATCGGGGTTGATTGTGGGTGGCCGTTGGCGACTCGGTGAAAGCCGCATCCCACACTTCAGGCAGATGCGGCTGTACGCTAGCGCCCGGAACTGAGAGGGGTTTCCGCCGGGATAAAGCTGTTGATGATACGCACGTAATGTTTGCGTTGGGTTTCGGTAAAATCTTTATTTACTGCCAGCGTGAATACCAGAAGTTTGCGAGAGTCCGGATTGAGTTGCGGATGCACGGGAAGCGTAACAATTGACGATACCTGCTTAATCCATACCCCCTCTTCAAGGAATTTGTTGGCCGTTTGCAGCACCGCAAGTTTAGCCGGACCGATTTCATGCTTGAGGTTTTTTCCTTCCACCTCAAAGCCCGGCACGGATCGCTTCATTTTTTCCCACTGTTTTTCACAAAAATCGTCAACGCTCTGGTCTTCTTCCAGGGTGGCGCGATTGATCAGGATATTGTAGGGATTATTCTCTTCATCCATATAGCGCAGAATGTTGATTGACTGATCTTCCTGCGGTTGGTAAGTAGAAAATACACCTTCATTGATGGGGTAAATCATTGATTTTTTACTCATAAAGTCTCTCTCAATTCCTTTTGCTGGTTACAGGTAATGAAATGATTTCCACGCGGCGATTCTGCGCGCGCCCGTCTTCGGTCTCGTTGCTGGCTATCGGATGCATGTTACCCACGCCTTCAACAATAAAATGCGTGGTGGGCAAGCCGGTTTTTGTTACCAGCCAGTCTCTGACGATCTGCGCCCGCTCGGTAGACAGAGCAGAATTAGCCTGCGCAGAACCGGTGCTATCGGTATGGCCGACGATCAGAAACATCTGTTGCGGATGCTGCATCAGCGTACTGGCGATCCCCTCCAGCCTTGTTTCGCTGCCGGGCATCAGGCTGCTGCTGCCGTGTTTAAACAGCGGAACGACATCGGTTAACACGAAAGATTGCGCATCCTCGTCGCGCTGTGGGGCAGGCAAAAATGACCTCAGTGGATTAAAGTCGCTCAACGGGGTGCGCACAGGCTGGCGGTACTCGTGGAGGGTCAATGCCGCGCATAACAGGATGAACAGCACGGCAAGGGCTGGCCAGTGACGGCGGCGCTGGCCGGAAGCGGTTAACGCCAGGGGGGCGGTAAACGGCTGGATATCCCTCTGCGCAGGAAGCGGGATCGCAGGAAGCGGAGGCATCGCCGTGGAGGCCGAGAGTGCGGGCAGAATGCCGTACTTTTCCTGCATCCACAGCGACCAGGCACCGTGGCGGCTGAATCCCTCGCTGTGGTCAGCCAGCGTCACTCCGGCAAGATCGAGCTGCGAGTTATCGAACAGGCTTTGCAGCACGTTCATAATGCGGTTCTCAGCCATCCAGGCAACGAACGTACTTCCCAGCGCCTGGCGCTGTAGGGCATATAAATCACTGCCGTCATCGACCGCGTCGAGTTCGGCGAGCAGGCTGATAAGGCAGCTTTCCAGGTTCTGATGCACGGCGCCCGAGGTGGTCAGCCCTCCTGTCCAGCTGGCGCGTTCAGGATCGTGTGGATGGCGCTGCTGGCTGAGGCGGGAATACAACCCCAGCAGGCAAGGCAGATTTCCAGCCAGCGGGGTGGCAGATAAAGCCTGCTGCCAGGCGGTGATCTGCTCGATCAGTAATCCAGCGTTCTCCAGCCCGTCCGCCAGCAGGGGAAAATAGGCCAGCGTGGCTAACTGGCTTTGGTTGGCTTTCAAATGTATCAGCCGCCTGGCAAGGGTGTTGGCATGCCCGGCGACTATCCAGACAATCCCGTTGTCACTGCTGGTGGAAAGGTCGGACTGACTAAACCACTTGCTGGCAAAAGGCCCAATGATAAACACCATCAGTCGTGGAGAGCGGAGCTGAAACGGATCTTCTGGCAGCCCTGTTTCGCTGGCGCCTGGCGCAGTCAGAGCGGGCCGGGGGCGGGAAATGTAGCGGGCGCGGCAGTGAGTTCGCAGCTTCACCAGGGCTTCGGTTTGCGTTTCAACCTGGATAAACAGCATTAAAAGTTGCCAGGCGTAGCGGAAAGTCACCTCGCTTTCGCTGTTAAGCAGCCGTTCCAGCATGGCTGCGGGCTGATTTTCATCACCCTCTGTGCTGTAGCCATAGAAGTAATTCACCAGTGAATAGCGCTGCCAGGAGAGCATAGCACTCTGCGAGTGGGTGAGCAGATGGCGGTCAAAATAACAGCATATTACCCGGCACAGCGCTTCGCTCTCGCTTTCCGGCTGGCCTTCTGCACGTCGTGTTTTGTTAAACTGCTCTATCAGCGAAATGAGTTTGAGCTGGAAATCCGCAGCGGAAGGGATGATACCTTCGCAGGAGAACAGAGTGTCGATGCCGACCAGGCGGCTAAAAAAAACCTCGCTTTTCACCATGCGCTCTCCGTCACTGTGCCCCAGCCATGCGCTGCTGACCACGGACATATCCTTATTGTGGCGGGCTGATGCGCCTGGTGCGCGGCTTTAAAATCCAGTGAGAGGCGCAGCTCGTCATTTATTGCTTCCGCGCGCAGCGCCTGTAGATCGACAGGGGTGAGTTTGCGTTGATACAGCAGCACATTGTGCAGGCTGTAAACATGAATATGGAGGTCGCCCTCATGCTGCACGCAGAAGGTAAAGTCCGCCTGATTTAAGGTAATCGGCTTTTTATACCAGGCAAACTGGCGGGCCAGCCATTCGGCTTCGTCGTTGGGTGGGGTAGCAAAAAAACTCACGGCGTCTGAGCCTGCCACTTCGGGCAGTACGGTGCCACTTTGCAGGCAAATCCCCGCCTGGTATTCGAACTGCCTCAGCGTCCTTTTGTTACCCAGCGTATAAGGCGTCAGGCTATCCGCACTTTCATCTTCCAGTCCTAAAAAGGTCCTGACGCGCTTTTTGGCGAGGTTATCTCTTTGCCACCAGGCTTGTTCTACCGCGCCCTCCTCTTGGGCCTCGGTGGTGTGATCGCCCCACACCTTGGGACCCTCTTCACGCTGATAGTAGTGCCACAGCAGAGGTTTGTGCGGATGATAAATATCGTAGCCGTGAGTAAAAGCGCGCACTGCCATGGCGATCTCCTCACCAGCAAAAAAGATCTGCGGGTCGTTTGCAACGGTGCTGACAAAGTCACCGCTGGTGAAAATGAAGCCGGCTGCCAGATAGCTTCCGCGCACCGGAGCGCTATCCTCAAAGGTCCTGGAGTTAAACATCGGGATGCCCAGCCGATCGTACTCATTAAATACCAGGCGGCTGACATAGCTCTTTTTGCTCTCTTCTTCGCCTTCCCCCGGAGAATAGGCCGGCGGGTAAGAGGAGATAATCGGTAACGCGGATGTGGTGCGCAGCTGCTGTAGCATGGCGATCATCTCGCTATCCCAGCGGGGAATGAAGCGGCAGTGAGAGTCGATTTGCAGGAAGTAGGTTTCGTTGTTAAACAGCTTTTCGGCCAGGCTTCGCGCCCAGCATGCGCCCTGGCTGCTGTAATAATGTTTAATGATTATCGCGATCTCTGCCTGCTGGTAACGATAGGTGGCCACTTTTTCACCCGCGACGGTCTGGCAGCCCTGCAGCTCCAGCCCTGCCTGTGCGAAAACCTGCAAATCTTCGTTATCCTGCCAGCAAATGGCGATACGCAGATTTTCAGGGTGAGCGGCATGGTGCAGCATATCCTGTAACGTGGGCAGCAATTCCGCATCACGATAGCTGGCGATACTGATAAATAGCGTCTTGGGTTTATTCATTTTTCCTTCCATGAAAAATTATCCTGTCACTCAATATCAAAAATTATTTCGGCTTTCGCGGTGAACACCCCTTCAGCGGGGGCGGGTTTTGGGCCGGCAATCAGCCTGGCCTTCCACGAATATTCTGCCGGTCCCTGACTGGTACTGGAACGCTGCTCCGAGGTAGTGCCATCGAGCTTCATCGCTTTTCCATTACTGTCTTTAATTTGTATTGCCAGTTTGTTCTTATTTCCTGAAGCATCTTCAACCCGAATATAGGAAGCATCCGAAGAAGGCGTGTCGGTAGTAATCGAGGCCTTGGCGGAGTAGTTGCCATAATCACTTTTACAGGTAATCGCGAAGTCAAGATCGCGCTCGACACCGTCTTTAAGCAGGGAAGGTGTCACAGTACCGAAATCGATATTTTTGGCGCTGTCGGGGGTACAAACTGGGGTACTGATGATTTTGATTTTATCGATATAGAGCTTGAGGAAATAGGAGGAAGAAATTGGCGTAGATATCCAGTTGTAACCATAATTGTCTGGCTCGAGCACGGTATCACCCAGCGGATCTTTAAGGCGCAGTTTGTCACTGGTTTTGAAAAACTGAATATGGTAATGCGTGCCGGGAAAAATGGAGAATAATCCTGGTACATTACCTTCGAAGCTCATTTTTGATTCACTGGGGAAAGCGCCCTCTGCCGTGGCGTTGTTAAACCATAATTTCACTCCAATACCGGGAATATTGGTGGGGTAAATTTTTTCACTGCTCGCTACGCCAGACAGGTTCTCCGTTTTCTTGCCATACGGCGTGCCAGGATTACAATTTTGGTAGTTTATATATAAAGAGGTTGAAGGCGAGTAGTAATCCGCGATGCTCGATGTCGTACCGCTTGGTGCGTCGGCGGAAATGTTAATAGTCTGTTCAGGAACGGTGAGGGTAGTGGGTGAGCTCCCTTCATCTAAATAGCAGAATCCACCGGCCGCTGCTTGCGCTGCGGTTGAGAAGATTAACCCCGCGAGTCCAACGATTAAGATCCTTAACATCCGTTACTCCTTCTCTTGATTCAGTAGGGTGACGATTTCTGTAGGGTACATTTTCAGCAGGTCAGGAAAATTTCTGCCGATGCTCTGTTCGGCATAGTCCAGCAGCTGGACAACAGGGGTGCTGGGTTCGCGGGTGGCAAACCAGTGGCGAACTTCCCTCAGGCGCAGTAACGCCTCTGCACGGTCGGTAATGCCAGCCTGTTTTGTCACCGGCTGAGCGGTGAAAGAAGTGGCCGCAACGGGGGGTGGCGGCAGGGCGGGCTGGCTGACGCTGGTGGAGACTTCCGCCCCGGCTTCTGCGCTCTGTGGCAGCGGCAGAGCCGGGGGAGGCGCTTCAGTGACCGCCGCGAGTGCAGTGGGTTGGCTGACAAACTCGCTGGAAAAGGGCCGGAGCAGCGCGCACAGCAGCGCAAAATCCGGCGCTTCGTGCGCCAGCATCTCTGCCAGTAACTGTTTTATCGCTGTGACAAAGTGGTAAGCCTCTGAGAGCGGACGGACGTCATCGCTGGCATTCAGTCGCCATTCATCCATGATGCCAGCCATAGCGGTATCCGACAGCGCGCTCTCTTCACGCGGAATCAGCTGGGCCTTCTCAACGTCCTTGAGGGTGAGCTGCAGGCCGGATGCCTTGGGCAGGGGGTGATTGCGAAGATCGTGCAGCAGGGCGTGGGTGTCTTCCAGTTCGCTAAAGGCGTTAGCGCGAAGTATCGGGGTAAACTCACCCTCGTCGTACAGCTGTGGATGAAGGTCATGCGGCCAACGTTGCAGTACCGCATAAAGTGCCTCCAGCCCCTCCGGCAGCGCGCGCAGGCCAATCTTGCGTAACCGGCAGCGTATCAGAATGATAATCAGCCTGATGTCTTTGCTTTTTTGCAGCAGAGTCAGGCAATCACGCTCGGTATCGGTCCAGTTGACGGGCTCTGCCGCCTCAAAAAAAGTGCCATATTCCACATCCTGCCTGGGCTGCAGCCTTGACTGCAGCAAAATAAAATCGGCATCGTACTCAATGTTTTCGCCGCAGGGGGCGTGGCCAACGGCGGGGTGTAAAACGGCTTGATAATAATCTGAGAAAGTTAGCGTACTTATCTGATTCATATGTTTTTTCATCCATGAGTCGTGGCTTATCTCGCCCTGAACCACCGCTAGCGGTGGTAAAGTTCAGGGTCAAAGCTAATACCGAATACCGGCTTATCCTGTGTTTCCCGTAAAAGCCAGCTGGCGTAGCCAAGTTGGTGGCTGCCATCCAGCGTGGCCAGCGGCACCGAATCGGCAGCCAGCACCAGCTTCATATCCCAGGCGTATTCAAAGCCGATGTAGCTGCGCACCAGCTCGCGCATCACCGACATATCCCTGCCCCAGGGACTAAACTGCAGGTATTGCGTCAGCGTGAGCGGGCCCATAATCAGCTTGAACTTGTGCTGTCGGTCCTGCACGGTGTCCCCCAGGATAGCGCCGTCTCCGAGTAGCGAGGCGTGGTGATAGTCTCCCAGCACGGTCTGATCCTGGCCTTCAAGGAAAATCCATTGCAGGTCAAACTCTTCAATCTGCACCGGTACGTCAAAGTAGTACTGCATGGCCCCCAGCAGGCCGTCCGGGTTGCGGGCTTCACGAATCAGGTGTGCTGACGAAGCCAGCCTGGCGTGTTTCTGCAGCGGCGCAGGGTCTAGTTCTGCCGGGTCCAGACCGATAAGGCTGCCAATGTAAAAGGAGAAACGTTCGTCCTCCTGGCGATCCAGGGATGCGGTATCCTGCGATAAGAACCAGGCGCGATAAAACTGGCTGAGTGACCGGTGGTGGAAAATATCGGCAAAATCAATCAGCGTGTGGTCATGCTGCTCGTAACGGGAATAGGCCAGTTCAGAAAGGTGAAAGGGCATCGCGCCCTGTGCGCCCCAAATTCCGAGGCCATACAGCTGCAGCTTAATTTTTTCATTCTGCAGGCTGATGGCAGAAATCTCGCGCGGAGAGAAAGTCATGCTGGACACTTGCCCCAGTCGAAAGCGCTCTTGCGAAGGACGCTCTGCCTGGCCGGGGGGAGGCAAATCTGGGGTGAGGGCGGCAATAGCCCGCATGATGCTGATGAAGCCAGCCTCCCAGGGCTTAGCGCTATCGTACCAGGCATCCAGCTCGGGGGGCAGCATTGGCTGTTGATTAAGTTCCGGCTGAGTCATAGCGCTCCCCGTCTACCCGGGCGTGCTTTCCAGCGGCCGATAAGCCCCCGCTGCATAGAGTGCAGCTCTGTTTCCGTAAAGATATTGATGGCGGCGTGGCGCGCCAGGTAGTTCTCCATAATCAGGCCAAACAGGTAGGGACTGACGCCCGAGAAACCCTCTTCATCTACCGTCAGGCTACAGCTGACTCCGCGGCCATAAACCAGCAGGCCATCTTCTGACAGGCGGCGCACGACCGGCTGGGTTTTACACCCCACCAGGCTATTGATTTGCGCCACGGAATCCAGATCGGAAGCGTGGGTAAAAAGCCGTAGCATATTACGCAGCGACTCCCCACCCTGAGCATGTTCCATCTCAGACAGCGGCAAATAATTGAAGCTTAACTGACGGATAAGCCGCCATGCGGCTTCACCCACGGCAAAGGGTGAGCGTGGAACGCTGGGCGAGCTGACAAAGCGGGCGCCATGAACAGGAACCGCATTCGACATGGTCAAATCAAAGCTGCCGGTGCTGCTAAGAAGGCGCGGCAAATCGCGATTGGTCGCCATAGTGTCAACCAGAAGGTAGCGGATATGTTCCCCGTAAGGGGCTTCCAGCTGATCGACCAGGGAGATAAATATTTCGGTTCCGCTGTAAGGGGTGCGGGTGTCATATTTTCTTTCTGTTGCTTCTTTCACCCGCACTTCCCGCGTTACCGAGAAATAACGGCCAAAATTATTGGTATCCGTGTGGCGGGTTTGATAGAGCGGGTTAAAGGTCAGTTCATCACTGGTCTCAGCCTGCAGGCCGAAAACTTGATTGACTGAAAACACCTCATAATCCAGCGGGCGGCTTCGGTCGGGCACAATGTGGAAGTTGTTGAGTGCCCGATTGACTTCAATACGATCGACCCGTTTCGGGAAAAGGTTAATAACAGGAGTGCAAAAAAGTAAAAAACAGGAGGCATCCAGGTGGGCGATTAAATGCTGAGGCAGTTTATTAAGCAGCACAATTATCTCAACCTCCTGAGTATGATTCTCCGCGAGCGCAGTGGCTAACTGAGTGAGGGTGAAAAAGTAAAAGCGCTCACGGCAGGCGATGTACTCCTGAATCAGAGTATGCCCGTGGAAAATATTCCACTGCATAGGCAGCAGGCTTTGATCCGCGTTCATCCCTTCGAATTTTAACGGCTGGCTGTTGATGATGTGGTGCCGGGGTTTATCCCGCTCCCCACTACGAACCACCACGGCCACATGGCTGTCATGCAGCAGTTCAAAGGTGTGTGAAACAATACGTTCATCACCTTTAATATAGACTGGAAGCTCATCCAGCCCGCGTAAATCTGAAAAGACCACATCGCCCTGTAATCTCAGTTTAATCCGCAATGCCCCCTTCATTTGTTGATGGCTGACACGATGACTTTCCATATTAGGAATGTCTGGCGGCACGGAGGTTAATCTGACTTGTGAAATTTCCAGCGGCCAGAGCGTCACTTCCTGATTGTTGCGGAATTCGCAGCGGGTCATTTCACCCGGTAAAATTCTGCTATAAAAAGCACTTTTTTTAGCAACGGTGTAGCCATGTGTTAAATCTCCCTCGCTTAAATTGGGATCGAGCTGAACCACGCCCATTGAGGGCGTGGGTGAGTTATAGTTTGGATAGACGACATCCAGCAATCTCTGCGTAAACCTGGGGAACTCAGCATCAAGTTTAATCTGCGTTCTTGCCGATAAAAAACAGAAAGCTTCAATTAAACGTTCAACGTAAGGATCGGCAACTTCAATACCGTTCATTCCCAAACGTCCGGCAATTTTGGGATGGCGCTGGGAAAACTCCTGCGCCATTTCGCGCACGAACGTGAGTTCCTGGTTGTAGTAGTCTAAAAAATTATTGTCCACCGGCCATCCTGTCAATTGTGGTTTTCGCGAAAAAGTTTCTCTGAAATTACATTGAATTTCTAAAATAAACGCGCTGCCTGTTTTCGCAAAGAGTTGGGCTTCACTAAGTAGTGACGATTTTAAAAGTAAAAATCAACTTTACGATGGGCATATTGTTCGCGTGACCAAATTTAAGAATTTGCATCGGGCAGAAATCCTAAAATACAGCTGCCGGTCCCTGAAAGGTTTTTCTTTGCGGGGCGACTGGCTAATATGCCCCGGGCATCGGTTTCCGGTGTAAATAATCCCTATGGTACAACCGGTCGTCTACCCACTAAGGAAGAGTGGAAAAATGAGAATTTACACTTACAGGGAGCGTAACGATGGTCATCACTCGCAAAAATCTGTTTGCTAAGCTGAACACGAGCTTATTTAAAAGTATTGAAAGTGCCACAACGCTCTGTAAGCTTCGGGGCAATCCTTATGTCGAGCTGACGCACTGGCTAAATCAAATCTATCATCAGCAAGAGAGTGATATTAAGCATATTATTCGCCACTTTAAGTTGGATGCTGCAGTGCTTGAGCGCGATTTCGCTCAGGCACTCATTCGCTTACCCGCTGGCGCAAGCTCAATCTCTGATTTTTCCTGTCATGTTGAAATGGCCATTGAACGCGCGTGGGTCTTTGCCAGCCTTGAGTGTCATAGCGCGTGTATTCGTAGCGGGCACTTACTTATCTCGTTGCTTAATAATAGAGAATTACAACTGGCAACGTTTGCAATATCGCGTGAGTTCGAAAAAATCCCGCTGGAACATATCACTAAAGAGCTGGGATATATCATTCGTGAGTCGGCGGAGGAGAACGACTTAGCGGATGGCTCAGCGGTTCCTTTCAACGCAGGTGTTCCCGGGGAAGCCAGTAATGCGATGGGTGCACCTCATTCAGGGGCCTCTCTTTCTCAATACTCCACGGATCTGACTGCGCTGGCGCGCGAGGGAAAAATTGATCCGGTGCTGGGGCGCGATAAAGAGATTAATACCATGATCGATATTCTGCTGCGTCGTCGGCAGAATAACCCGTTACTGACCGGGGAAGCAGGCGTCGGTAAGACTGCCGTCGTGGAAGGTCTGGCGCTGGCGGTTGCGGCGGGTGAAGTTCCTCCCTCCCTGAAAAATGTCCGTCTGCTGGCGCTGGACCTGGTGGCGCTCTCTGCGGGTGCCAGTATGAAAGGTGAGTTTGAGGCCCGCTTAAAATCACTGCTGGAAGAGGCGGTCAACTCGGCCGAGCCGGTGATTCTGTTTATTGATGAAGTCCATACTCTGGTGGGGGCGGGGGGGCATGCCGGCACGGGCGATGCCGCCAACCTTATGAAGCCAATGCTGGCGCGTGGCCAGTTGAGGACCATCGGTGCCACCACGTGGAGTGAATTTAAACGCCACATTGAAAAAGACCCCGCCCTGACGCGCCGTTTCCAGGTACTACAGGTTGATGAACCCAGTGAAGAGATGGCGATCGCCATGCTGCGCGGCTTACTACCGGTGCTGGAAGAGCACCACGGCGTGTGGGTGATGGATGAGGCAATACAGGCGGCTGTCCGCCTTTCTCATCGCTATATTCCTGCTCGCCAGCTGCCAGATAAGGCAATCGGCTTGCTGGATACCGCCTGCGCCCGGGTAAAAGGCGCTATCGGCGCACAACCCTGTTTCAAGGCAGAGCAGCTTGCCAGGCTGGGGATCAAAGTAAAGGACGCGGGGGGAGCAGCTGCGGTCAATGGCGATGATGCAACAGACCCCGGGCAGTGTACGACGATTGAACAATGGATTTCCGGTGCCAGTGCCAACTATATCGCGGGGGATTTTCATCTTGATCTGATTATTCCTCAGGCCTACCTGGTGCAGGTCCCGCGCGGCTATACTGACCCGAATAGCTGGGATCGGGGTACTACCGTGGCATTGCTGGACTATAACTCCAACTTTTACCTCCAGCAGAGAACGGGCAACTCCACAGGGGGGGATACCCATTCTGTCAGCGGAAATTTAGGGATGATGGCCGGGCTGAATGCCCTGGGGTGGCGCCTGCGCAAGCGTATTAATACCAGCTTAAGCAGCAACTCTTCGCAACATACTCAGTCTCTTTTGACCTATATACAGCGAGATATCCCGGTTCTGCGAAGCCAGTTGACGCTGGGTGACAGCACGACCAGCGGCGATCTCTTTGATAGCCTGACGATACGCGGGATCCAGCTACAGTCGGATGACCGCATGCTGCCGGATGGGCTGCGTTACTACACGCCGCGCATCCGCGGTCTGGCCGAAACCAATGCGAAAGTGACAGTCACTCAGCGTGGGCAGATATTATACCAAACCACTGTTCCCCCGGGTCCCTTTGATATTAGCGATATTGGCGCGCTCGGATATGGGGGCGATCTGCAGGTCACCGTCACAGAAGCGGACGGTCGTAAGAAAACCCAGGTGGTTCCTTTTGCTGCCCCCCCTATGCTGCTGCATCAGGGGGTTGCCCGCTTTAGCGTCACGGTAGGCAAGCTGCAGGATGATTCGTTGCTCGAAAAGCCGGGAATGGCGCAGGGTTTTTATCAATACGGCCTCGGCAATCTCTATACGCTGTATGGCGGCGGCCAGCTCTCTGATAACTATGCGGCACTGGGGCTGGGTCATGCATTTAACACCCGATTTGGCGGGATCTCGATGGATATGACCCGCGCGCGTAGCCAGCTGGCTAGTGGCAAAGTTTCGACCGGTAACAGCCTCAATATCGGGTTCAGTAAATATATCGGTACCACCGATACGGATGTCACGATTACTGCGAAAACGCCGGCTAACTCACTTATTCCATGGCAGTCTGCATCAAACGTTGATTTGAAGGCGTTAATTGGTAAAGCGATGACCATCGAGATAGAAATTGATGGTAACGGGCTGGGTGAGGTTTATGGCGTTGGTAAGGATACGCGGGAAATTTCTGGTCTGGTTGAAAAAGCGCGTTACCGCAGTCGTGACGGTAACCAGGCTTTATATGAAATAGTGATCCGTCCCTGGTTTAACCTCGCGACATTAACCAGAGATTTCAAAATATTCCAGCAGAAGTCTGTGGTCGATATTATTGATGACGTTCTGTCCGACTACAATTTCCCTTACGAAAAACGTCTGGCGGGGAGCTATCCCCTGCTCGATTTTCAGGTTCAGTATGGGGAAAGCGATTACGACTTTCTGCAGCGTCTCATGGAAGAGTGGGGCATTTACTGGTTCTTTGAGCACAGTGAAAAAAATCACAAGTTGATTTTAGTCGATAATGTCGGCGCCCATAAGAAATTCCCTAGTGAAGCCTATCATGTGATGCAGTATGGCCCCGATAGCCCGAAGATGGATCAGGAGTATATTCATAAATTCGAATTCGAAGAGACGATTACCTCCGGCTCCTGGGTGACCAATGACTATGATTTTACCAAGTCACGCGCAGATATCATGGCGCTGGATAATAAGCCAAGGAAGACCAGCTTTAACCATATGGAGATATTTCACTGGCCCGGTGATTATGAGCAGCCGCAAATTGGTGAGCAGCTGGCGCGGGTGCGCATGGAAGAGCGCGGGGCGCTGGGCTCCCGCTGTGAAGGCTGGGGAGAACTGCGCGGTATCGTCTGCGGCTGCGTTTACGAGCTGGTGAATTACCCGGTGACGAAAGCGAATCGGGAATACATGATCCTCAGCAGTTCACTTGATATCGCGGAAGTCGATCAGCTCTCCTCACAGGATCAATTCGCTTACCATTGTCACTTCACCGTTCAACCTACCACCAAAATCTACCGTCATCCTGTGACCGTGCAAAAGCCAAAAACCAGTGGCCCGCAGCCCGCGATTATCGTCGGGCCTCCGGGTGAAACCGTCTGGACCGACGAGTACGGCCGGGTAAAAGTCCACTTCCTGTGGGACCGCTACGGTATAAACCGCGAGTCTGACTCCTGCTGGCTGCGCGTTACCCAGAGCTGGGCAGGGGATAATTTCGGTGCGATTCATATTCCGCGTATTGGACATGAAGTGATCGTTGATTTTATCAATGGCGATCCGGACAGGCCGTTGATTATCGGCTGCCTGTACAACAACACCACGATGCCGCCGTGGGACCTTCCGGCTAACGGCACGCAGAGTGGCCTGATCAGCCGTACCATCGGCGGTGGCCGCAGCAACTACAACGGCGTACGTTTTGAAGATAAACCGGGCGCGGAGCACTACTGGGAACAGGCGGAGCGCGACATGACCCGCCTGACCAAAAGCAATGAAGTGCAGAGCATTGGGCTAAATTCTGATGTTAATGTTGGCGTTTCACGCAATCTGTTCGTCGGCGCCGACTATAAGTCTGACGTCGGCGGTAATAGTAGCGCCCTTATTGGGGCCGCGCTGGGTATTCAGGTTGGCGCCGCCCACAGCCTGAACGTTGGCGCTCTCTACGGCATCAACGTTGGAGCGGCGATGATGACCAACGTCGGCGGCGCATCCATAACTGACGTTGGTGGCGCGATGATGACCAACGTCGGCGGTGCATCTATGACCAACGTCGGCGGTTACAACTCACTTGCCGTTGGCGGCGCCAATACTACGGTGGTGGGTGGAGCCATGACCATCGCCGTAGGGGGCGAGCTGTGCCTTACTGCCTCCATCATTAAGCTTGTCGCTGGCAAAATCGTTATCCAGGGGGGTGAGGTAGATATCAACCCTGGTGACTGCGGTAACAGCTGCGGTGCTGGCGGCGGCGGCGGGGGCGGCATCGGTCTTCTTATGGGCTTACCCGGATTACCCATGCTCTGCACGTTGCCTGGCGTGGTTATTCCTCTGCCACCACTACCAACACCGAAGCCGACACAGCCGCCGACGGAACCGCCAGCAACGACGCCACCACCGACGGAACCGCCACCGACGACGCCACCACCGACGACGCCGCCAGCAACGACGCCGCCACCAACGACGCCGCCACCAACGACGCCGCCACCAACGACGCCGCCACCAACGACGCCGCCACCAACGACGCCGCCACCAACGCCGCCACCAACGACGCCGCCACCAACGACGCCGCCACCAACGCCGCCACCAACGACGCCGCCACCAACGACGCCGCCACCAACGACGCCGCCACCGACGACGCCGCCACCGACGACGCCGCCACCGACGACGCCGCCACCGACGACGACGCCACCACCGACGACGCCGCCACCGACGACGCCGCCACCGACGACGCCGCCACCCACGACGCCACCACCAACACCGACTTCAACACCAGAACCTTAACGGTTCAGGCAATTACGACAGCGGATTTATTCGCTGTTGTAAGATCAATTTCATTAAGGAGAATTAGCGATGCAAAACGCAGCAAGAGTTGGGGATGCGACCTCTCACGGAGGAGCGATAGCTACCGGCTCTGACAACGTGACTACTAATGGTTGTGCCGCTGCACTGGTTAGCGTCAGCATTGCACCCTGTGCCATTGGGCACGGCGCTGCTCCTGTCGCGACCGGTTCTGGCTCGGTATTTATCAATGGTCAACCAGCAGCCCGGGTGGGGGATGTCACGGGCTGTGGCGCTGCCATAGCGTCAGGCTCTGGTGATGTTTTTATAGGGGGGTAATGGCATGAAGATTCAATTTGAATGGCCAGCCTTGCGCCATGCTGTAGAACTGGATAAGGGGCTCACTGCCGAGAATACGGCTGTTCTTGATGTGGCCAGTGGCGATTTTGTTGTCACGAATAGCCGTTCAGGGCGAGATGTGGTCGCCTTCTACTGGCATCTCAGCAGGCCCGTAATAGTGAATTTGTGCGTTGAGCACCTCTGTAGTCTGGATAGCGTAGAGCTCAAGTATGGCAGCGTCCATTCGCTGCGGCCTGGCAGCAAAATTCAGGCCGGTCATTTCAAACTCTCTCTGGCGAGAGAGAGCGATGCTGAAACCGAAGAACAGACTTTTTACCAGCTGATTTACTCTGGCAGTGACTTGCAGGCATCCAATAAAATTCCTGAGGTTGAAGAGGTGCTGCCCAATGGCGGAAGTAATATCAACGATCTGCACTACTTTAATGAACTCGCCCTGGCAGAAGATAAGGGTAACGATATCCTGAAGAGGCTGGAGGCGGAATATAAATATTTCCTTATCTGGCAGAAGCAGGGGGGGGGGGAATATCACGATGTGAGTCACTATGAAAAGCATACTATTAAAACGGACGACCGTTTCGACTGTATCAGAGAGCAGGTTAAAGGTAAAACATTAACTGAATGCATCATCGCACGGGATTTTCTTATGGAGAAGGTTTGGCCGGATTTTGAAACAGGGGGATCTATTGAAGATTTTTTCCAGCAAGAGGAAAAAACCGATCTGTTAAAGGCGCTCTCTCCTGAATATATCGTGGCGAAACACAAAGACAGAGTTCCTGAACTGGTATTTCAGGACTTTTATAAAGTGGGTCTGGATTCTCATTACTGATAAAAGGAACAGCTATTATGAACGATTTAACCTCTCTCACTCAGGCGCTTAAAACCGCATCACTGGAAGAGATATTTGAACAGGTCGTCGCACAGGTAAAAGAGCATCCACAAAACCTTAAGTTACGCGAGGCTCTGTTTAAACTCTATTGTGTTGATGGCGCCTGGCAGAAAGCCCTGCTACAGCTGGAGACCCTGGCGCTGCTTGAGGACGGTCGGGAAAAACAAACCGAGCTCTACAAGAACCTGGTATTCAGTGAAATGCAGCGCGATCAGGTATTGCACGGCGAACGGCAGGCGGCAACCCTGCAAGGGGACACCCCGCTGTGGATGCAGAAACTGCATGATGCGAATGTGCAGCAGTATCATGGGGATGTGGAACAGGCGGAAATCCTGCGCTATGAAGCTTTCGATCTGGCCGATGAAACGGCGGGTCAAAGTGCTCTGCTTGGTCATTTCTCCTGGATAGCGGATAGTGATGGCCGCCTTGGCCCGGTTTGTGAATTTATCTGCGCCGGTGGGTATCGCTGGGTACCTTTTTCTTCTCTTCAGCAACTGAGCGTTTCACTGCCAGAGGAGCTGCTCGATCTGCTATGGGTACCTGCCACCCTCAAAGCAGGAGAGGAGATCTATCACGGGTTTATACCGGCTCGTTATCCTGTCGAAAAACAGGAAGCACAGGAATTTAAACTCGGCTTTAAAACGGAGTGGTCTCACCTGTCTGACATTTTTTCACCGGGTCGCGGCCGTAAAGTCATGATTACCAATCTTAATGAACACTCAATTATGGAGGTTGGCGATATTGTTTTCGGATAATACACTGGCAAAAAAAACGCACTATCTGCCAACCTTACTGGAACGGCTTCAGGATGATGAGCCAAAAAGTTTGCACGATCGGTCAAAGCCAATCGATATCAGGCAGATGCGTACTTTGGTACAAAATGCGATTGCCGATCTGATTAATCACAGCAATATTGAAGATATTTTGGATGAGCGTCGGCATAAGCTGATTATGAGCTCGGTGATCAATTATGGTGTGCCCGCACTGATTGGTACCCAGGAGAATCACCCTAACTGGAGTTTTATCGAAAAATCTATCCGCAACACGATTCTGCGGTTTGAGCCAAGGGTTATCCCGGAAACTTTAATCGTGGCATCTCTGCAGGAAAGCGATCGCGTGGCGCGTTATGGCGTGATTAAATTTGAAATCAGGGGGCTGATATACTGGTACCCAAGGCCGGTTGATCTCTGCATGAGTGGCCGGTATGACGTCGAATCTGAAAAGGTAGAGCTACAAGTGCTGTAGATGAGTAGAAACAGTGAAGTGTTGATGTTGTCTGAGGGTTATCAATGACGCTATGTAATTAATAATTAGTAGGTAAAGTCCTGGCTGATTTTCCTAAAATTTCACAGCGGTAATTTTTTTTGTGAACTTTTTCGGACGATCAGCCGCTCCTTGCGACATTAAAAATCGATTTTTATCCTCCTACAGAGGGGATAGGTATCCTTTGGGCTTTTATATGGTGATTTGTATCTTATTATTAGCATTCTGGTGGGGATTTGATCGCCGATACTGTTGCGCGTAGAATACTGGATTAAAAGTGGAACTTACATAACATAATAACCGAAGTGCAACACATGGGTGTGAAGCATGTTAAATATAGCCATCATGGATGCTGACTTTTATAATTTATCGGGTTTGAGTTTTTTAATCACAGAACAGATTTCCGAAGAGGGTTTAGGCAATATTTGTTTTATGATCCCTTCCGTAAAATGTAGCGAAAAAATTTCAAATGTAATTTTTCGTGACAATACCGTGACGATTAATATTTTTAAAAAAAAAGCGGCACTTCAACGTTGTAAAACGACAGATGAACACTCTGAAAAAGTCACCATCCATATCCCTTTTTTGACTAAAAATCACACACTGTATGATCTTTCGATAAAGATTAGAAAGATACTGGCGATTGCCTGTGCCGATCACAGTGTTCTGGTCAATAAAGAGGAGTCGATTTGGAATTTTGGACTTAAAAAGTACCGGCAGCTTTCCGATGCTGAAAATGATGTGATGGTCTTGATGGGGAGAGGGTTCAATAGTAATGATATCTCACGGATGCTCAGTCGTTCGCCCAAAACTATCAATACCCACTACCGTAACGCCAGCCGTAAGATTGGCGTTGCAAACAGAGCTGAATTCTATCGTTATGCCTCATTTATCGCAGAGTGCGGGTGCAACGAAAGAAATACATTATGTTTGTAAGTGACCGGTGTAAAAGGAATTTAATATGAAAAGATACGTTAATCAATGTACGCTCGGTTTCATGTTCAATGCGTCACTGTTTTCTTTAGCAGTTTTCTTTTCTGTTAGTTCAGCAGTATGGGCGGATACTAACGATACTATTGTCGTCAATGGCAAAGAGGGGTCTGTTGCTGATAAAACCCTGCATAACAGCGCTATCGGAATTAATGGCTACATCATCAGGGCGATGAAAGGTGCCAGCTTTAGCGCTACCAACTCTTACCTTAACAGTTCAGGCATCCGCGGCGGTGGCGCTGTTATTCAAGACAGTAAGTTTAACGCCAGGGACTTAAATATTAATGTAAGTGGGAGCCATGGTACCGGAATTTATCTGGCCGATAAAAGCGAAGCCGTGTTGAATCATATTAACATCCAGGGGAAAGGTACTGCGGTAGCGCTGCAAATGGATGGTACCCAGCACAGGCCGTTCACCCTGCCTGTCGCCAAAATGAACGACAGTACCCTCTCGACCGAAAACGGTGATGCCATCATGATCATGTCTGGCGATCTGACGTTGAACCACGTGTCAGCCAGCACCCTTGGCAACGATACCCATGCCATTAACGCGAATATGGCAGCCACAGTCGCCATGGAGGGCGGGAAACTATCCACCCAAGGCGCGCAGAGTGATGCAGTATGGATACCAGCCGAGGATTCATCCGTCAGCTTAAGCCATGTTGACGTTGCCACTCAGGGCAACGCTTCAATTGGGTTGAATGCGCAGCTGGGCACCGCCAAAGTTTCCACCAGCACCGTTGAAACCCACGGCCAGCGTTCCTATGGGCTATACACTGAGAATCAGCTGGATGGCGATAACGTTAACATTACAACCTTCGGTAATAATGCAGCGGGTCTTTTTACCGCAAAGGGCGGTAAGGCGACGTTAATCAACAGTAATATCTCCACCCATGGTGAACTTGCCGCGGCTCTGGTGGCTTATCCTGAAGCGCGTATTGATGCTAACAATGTGCGCATTGATACCTCAGGTAAACAAGGTTTCGGGCTATGGAGCCGTGCAGGGACCCTTAATGTTAATAAGGGCATCATAACGACTTCGGGTGAGGCGGCTGCCGGATTATATGTTAACGGTAAACCCTCTGACGCTTCCCATCCGGAAAATCATATCCGCTTGAATAATGTGACGCTGCACGCCGGACAGGCGCAGGCAGTAGATGTTAACGCCACCCAACTGGCACTTGAGGTTAAAGACTCCAGTCTGACCGGGGGTAACGGCCAGGTTATGACCGTCGGCCACTTTGCCGATCCGCAAGATAAAAAAAATAATATTTACAGTAAGGTAACGTTCAATGCAGAAAACAGCACGCTGAACGGCGATATGCTGTCATCCAGCTTTAATAACGCGGTGAGTGCAAATCTTACTGACGGTTCTATTTTTAATGGTGCTGCAGACAAGGTATCTGCAATTACGCTGGATAGCAGCAGCCAGTGGAATATGAATAATAGCTCTTTGGTGGGGCAGTTAACCAATAATGGCACCATTACCTTCTCGGACAAAAAGAAGTTCGACACGCTCAACGTGGCGGGGGATTACCTCGGCGATGGCGGCACGCTGGTCATGAACGGCGTTCTGGCAGCGGATGATTCACCGATAAATAAAATGATCGTCGGTGGGGATGTGCAGCAGGGTACCACGCATGTTGCGATTAATAATCTTGGCGGGCATGGTGCGCAAACGGTGGAAGGCATTGAGGTTGTGAATGTCGCGGGGACGTCTAAAGGTAACTTTGTTAAAGCGGGGCGGATCGTGGCGGGCGCATACGATTACGATCTCGATAAGAAAGGGCAAAGCTGGTATCTGACCAGTCACCCGACAGGTCCCGGTGCCGGGACGGATAGGCCTTCTGTACTGCGTCCTGAGGGGGGCAGCTACGTTGCTAACCTTGCTGCGGCCAACACCCTGTTTGTGATGAGCCTGCATGACCGCCTGGGAGAACCGCAGTTTACGGATGCCCTTAAGGATAAAAATGAAGTCACCAGCCTGTGGCTGCGGCAGGTGGGTGGGCACAATAGCTGGCATGACAGCAGCGGGCAGTTAAGAACCCAGGGCAATCGCTATGTCGCTCAGATTGGCGGCGATCTCGCGCAATGGAGTGAAAATGGCGCTGACCGCTGGCATCTCGGATTTATGGCGGGCTATGGTAACCAGCACAGCAACACCCATAACCGGCAAAGTCACTTTCATTCTAAAGGTTCTCTCGATGGCTATAGCGTTGGGGGATATGCTACCTGGTATGCCAACGCCGCCGACCAAACCGGGGCTTATCTGGACAGCTGGCTGCAGTACGGTTGGTTTACCAATGACGTGAAAGGTGAAAAGCAGGCAACAGAGCACTATAAATCCCACGGGGTAACCACCTCTCTCGAAGGGGGGTACACGTGGAAAACAGGCGAGTTTTGGGGTAGCCATGGATCGCGTAACGAGTGGTTTATCCAGCCGCAGGCACAGCTTGTCTGGATGGGGGTACGTGCAGACACGCATCATGAAGATAACGGCACTAAGGTAAAAGGCGAGGGCGACGGTAATCTGTTGACGCGTCTGGGCATTAAAACCTTCCTGAAAGGGCACCATGCGCTGGATAACGGTAAACAGCGTGAGTTCCAGCCCTTTATCGCAGTGAACTGGCTGCATAACACGCGTAAATTCGCGGCCAAAATGGATGGTGCACGTGTCAGTCAGGATGGTGCGACTAATCTGCTCGAGCTCAAATTGGGTGTGGAAGGGCAAATCAATTCGCGGTTGAATCTTTGGGGAAACGTTGGGTCGCAGTTCGGGGGCCACGCTTATAACGATACTGGCGCAATGGTTGGGGTGAAGTACAATTTCTAAACGGCCTCACCTGGGGGCGCGGTGGCTGAAGGCGTTCCCAGGAGCGTTGCACAGCACCTGTGACGTGCCGAAGTTTAAGCGCAACAGCGGGTATCATGCACGCGAGCTGAAGTAGTGAAGATCCCGCCTGATAAGGGCGGGATTACTGTTATTTTATCGGGGATTTTTATAATAAATACATCAACAGCCAATAATACCTACTCCCCCGCCATCAGTACCTGCTTTCATACACGGAATATGTGGGGCTGCATTGATGGCTTTAGCGCTGCGGAAGAGGAAAAATTTTGGGCAGTGATTGAATCAGGTGAAATCCCGGCTCCGATGTATGGCCGGAATATCAGGCTATTTTTCCCGCCAAATTGAACATTACCGTATAAACGTTCTCTTCACCCTGATCGATATCAGGAAATAAGGGATCCAGACCGCAGCCTGAATTACCCTCTGGGCGATTCTTTTTATGTCGGCAGCATTAATCGCAATCTGTAAAAAATGATTTGCCAGCCAAAGATCTGAAAGATCAACGGCAATAGTTACAATCAGCAGAATGATATAGCACAGAGGGAGAGTACGTTTTTTTCTGAAAAATAAACTTCCGATATAGATGCTACCAATCACCAGGGAAAGCATCATGGCAGCTTCGAAGATTAATAGTGATTTAAGCGTGTTGTTTATGTTTTCGTGGTTTATAACCAATATTTGTACATTGTTAACAAAACCTGCTGCATACATGCAGCCGCCAAGAATCAACCCAACTAAAGGGAACCACAGCCATCCGCCAATTTTACTGAGTTCTTTTTTCTCACAGGCCGCGCAGTATTCAGATTCACTGATGGCGGGTTGGTCGCAGTTGATACATTCCATGCTTATTGATCTCCTTGCTAAGTTTGATATTATTTCATTTAATGATAGTTTTACGGAGTAATTAATACCGCTATTTTTTTGCGCTGTCAATGTAGTTGTAGCTGATTAACACCCCTGCGCTGTTAAGTTCAGCGACAGGATCTGGTCTTTATCATTATTAAACGGGATGAAAAAATAGATGCAGCGATCTGTTCTGCTAGATTTGTAAGTCCAGGTATTAATCTTGTTGTAGTCTGCAGAAAACGCAGGTACGCCCAGCAGTAATAAAACATCCTTTTTTGTGGTGCTGCCAGCGGTTAACTTTTCCTTCAGCGTGGTTTCAGAATACTCGTCGAGATCGTTAGTGCGTGTTCTGTCAATATTTGCCATGCAGCCTGAAAGAAATATAGCAAGCATGAATGTTAAAGCGTTTTTCATTACTTTATTTTCTCTTCAACGTAAATTGAGTTGGTTTTATCCAGCACTACCGCACGGATATACAGCACGCAATAGCCAGTTTTATCGGTATCGCTGTATCTGACTTCATAAACGCCATCTTTCTTTGGCATAAATTTAAGTGAGACCCGGCAAGTAGGTTTCCAGTAATCTACCAGGGTTTCAGTATCCGCTTTAATCACCGTTTCGAAATACTTGCTGCTGTAGTCATTGCGCTGAACTTTTGGCAACCCGATATCAACCGTGGTACCAAATCCCAGGTTTAGGAATCGGTTATGCTCAACGATAAAACCACCAACGAATTTACCTGTACTGTCTTTCTGATCAATCGAAGGATAGAGCGGGTTGCCCATCAATCTTATCTTAGAAATATTGGTATTATTGACGGGGGGTTCGTATTTAGTTGGTACGGGAAAAATAGAGCTACAGCCCGTCGCTATAAAAGTGATCGGCAATAGTGAAGATTTTAACACTCTATTTTTCTTGAACATGGTTTTCGAATCTTAATATAATAAATTTTTATTTATATGATGAGCCGAGGTACTGAGATTTTTATCTTTGCCCTGTTGTACATCCTGCGGCCCCTGGCCGCCCGGTGTGCCCGAACCTGTACCACCGATCTCTTTCTTCCGAACGTCGGTCAGACCCTTACCCGCGTTCGGCTGGCCTTCGCCTTCCTTATCGCCGCCCGTTGCCAGCGCACCCGCAGCACCGATTCTGCCAGCGACCGGACCCGCTCCGCCACCGCCCGTAGTGAGCAGGTCGTTTTTACCCACGCAGTACGGGTTTGACGAACCGGTAAAGCCCAGCGCATTATTCTCCGCATGCGATGCGAAATTTTTCTATTATTTCACATTTAATACTTCGAGTTCTTTATCTTTACCTAGGGCCACAATCTCACAAGATGAGTCATCCGCATAACCAAGCGGCATAAGTATGACTCCATCATTCCCCCAAACATCTTCCATCCAATGTTGCTTGTTTATATATTCAGGGTGTTGTAGTGACATGGGAACTTCATCTGTTACAGAAAAATATACATTATCATTAGTGTTCATAAGGCTTTGGAATACGCCTTCGCTCTTGAGGTTAACTATTCCTGATGCAAATAAAGCTAGCCCGTCGTTAAAATCTATTGAGTAATTTTTTTTACTTTTAATAGAGTTGCAATTTACACCTCTTTCATCAAGTAACCCCCACGTTTTTTTATATTTAATAATGGCACTTTTAGGTTGCAATGATGAAAGTTCAATAAAAGTCATTGTGTATTTTGAATTGCTCTCATCAAGTTTAATAATCATATCCTTTATGAGGTTTTCAGCGGATATGTTTCTTCTTGAGTTTGAAGCCTCCCAGCTTATAGCAGATACATTATTCGATGAAATACCATAGCGATTGCTAAAGTTGGCTATTTCATTCTCTTTATGAATGTTTAATGCATGTCTAACTACAATGTTAGTAATCATAATGATTTCCTTTAGGATCGTTAAAATGTGCCCCTCGATTTTGGGGATCACCTAAACCAAAATTATGACCTCCAGCATCATCTCTTATGTAGAGCTTTTCCGTACTCCCACCCGCTTTAGGAACAGTAAATTCATAGATTAATCCTGGTTGAACATTGCCACGCCTATCAACATTCGGGAAAATATTACTTGGTGCTTGCCCAACAGGAATTCCAGCCTGACGTTTCGCTTCTCTAAAGGCACCATTCCTACCTGCTCCTTCTGGTGACATATTAGCAGGGCGACTTGTTTTACCCGGAGTTTGGCTCGCTGTGCCTGAAATACCACCACGACCTCCACCCCCTGTGTAAAGCATTTCATCCGGCTTGCCAATACACATTGGGTCTGATGAGCCATGACAGCCCAGCGCATTATTCTCCACCGTCGTCTTACCGGCCTGCGCTCCCGCAACCGTATCAGCACTGCTGTTGCCGATCAAGCCGCCCGCGAGTCCCGCCGCCAGCGTTGCCAGCGCGCTCACGGTCTGCTTCTGCTCTTCGCTCAGCTCGCTGACGGGTTTGCCGTAAGCACCGGTGGCGATCATGCCGATCATCTCGGCCGTGGCCGCGCCTCCCGCGCCGACCAGCGCGTTATTTCCCTGCGCTGCGGCGAGGGCCGCATTGACCGCCGCGTGCGCCAGCACTTTACCTGCGTCATCCAGCCCGCTCCTGCCGATGATGCTGGCAATATAAGGCGCCGAGCCGCCCGCAATCGCCTTCGCCAGGTCGCCGCCCGCCAGGCCCTGCACCGCGGCGGTCGCGGCCTGGATGGCCTGCTGAACTTTACCGCCCGTCCCGAATCCGCTGTCCGCAAAGGCCTGGTTATACAGCGTGTTATAGGCCTGGCCGCTGATATCGTCAGCCGTTGGCGTTTTGCCCGGGTTGGCCGCCATCCACGCTTTTTTCGCCGCCTCAAGCTGCTGCGGCGTGACATTTTTCATCTTCTCGCTGGCCGCTTTGGTGGCAACTATCTGCCCCTGCGTCCTCGCGATATCCGCCGCCTGGCTGCCAATCTCGCCAATCAGCTGCGCCTCCTTCAGCCTGTTCTGCTCCTTCTCCTTGTCGAAGATAGGGGAGAGCGTCTGGTTGGCGTGCTCGACGTCGCGGCTCAGCCCGGCCGTGTCCTGCTTCTGGTTCGCCTGGTCGCGCACGATAATCGTGCCGTTGCTCACCGCCGACTTCGTGGTGGAGCTGGCGCTGCCGCTGCCGTTGGCGCCGACCAGCACGCCGCTGGCCATGTTGCCGACCATCTGGTTGCCCACGCCGCTCATGCCGCCGCCGCTGCTGACGCCGACGCTCTGGTGCTCCACCCGGTAGTCGGCCCTGTTGTCGATGTCGCTGAACCCGAGCGTGCCGGTATCGAGCTTATTCTTGTCCGCCGTGGCGGTGGAGCCAATTACCGCGCCGTTCAGCTGGGTGTGCTCACCAACCGTGACGTCAAAGCCGCCCTTACCGGCAAAGATGCCGGTCTGCTCCTCCACCGACCGCCAGCTGCTGTGCATTTTATCCCGGCTCAGGTTGACCGAGCCGCTGCCGCCGCTGAAGCTGACGCTGCCGCCCGCGCTGGCGTTCTGCTGCTTCGAGTCGTAGTAGTCCGCGTCCTGCTGGCTGGTCAGGGCCAGGTCGCGGCCGACGTTTATCTTCACCGCCTCGCCGCTGGCCTGCGCCCCGGTCAGGGTGGCGTCGCGCCCGCTGGTGATGTGCAGGCTGTTGCCCGCGTTGACGGTGGTCTCGCTGTAGGTAGTGCCGTTGCCGGTCTCGCTGCCTCTGCCCTTGTTGACGCTGGCGTTGAGCGACAGGCCGTTGACGCCCTGGCCGACGTTGATGCCGACGCCGACCGAGCCGCCGTGGCTCTGGTTTTTACCGTCCAGGCTCTGGGTGTTCTGCGCGGAGACGAGGTTGACGTCGCGCGCCGCGCTGAGGCTGACGTCTTTCCCGGCCTGCAGCTGGCTGCCCTGCACGTTAATATCGGTGCCGCTGGCGTTGATGGTCAGGTTGTTGCCCGCCGTCAGGGTGCTGCCCTGGCTCCGGGTCTGCTTCGAGGTCTGTTCGGAGCGGGAGGACTGGCTGCCGTAAGAGAGGTTAACGCCCATCATGCTGCCCTGGGCGGCGCCCGCTTCGGCGAGGCTGGCGGCCTGTGCCGCCTGCACGCCGCCCAGCGCGGCCTTCATGCCCTGCAGCGCCTGAAGGCGTCCGCTGCTCTCCCTGCTGGCGTCGTTCGCGGTGGCGACGGCGCCGTTCACCATGCTGCCTACGGTGCCGGACAGCGCCAGGGTCAGGCCGCTCTGCTTCTGCTCGACCACGTGCTGCTGGCTGCTCTGGTTCTCCGCCGCGAGGATGTTCACCTCTTTACCGCTCAGGGCGATGTCCTTCGCCGCCAGCACGTCGGAGCCTTTCACCGTCAGGGTATTGCCCGCGTTCAGGATCACGCTGCCGCCGGTGCTGCCCACGGTGCTGCCGACGCTGCTCAGGCTGTGCGCCACGTCGGTGGTTCTGGTGCTGCTGGAGCCGACCGTCACGCCGACGCCGCCGGTGCCGGACAGGCCGCTCTTCTTCTCCTCCAGCATGTGCGACTCGTCGCGCTGTTCGGTGGCGGCGTTCAGGATCAGGTTGTTGCCCGCGCTCAGCGCCACGTCGTGGCTGCCCGCTACGCTGCTGCCGGTAACGGTCAGGTCGTGCCCGGCCTGCATCAGCACGCTGTCGCCGCCGAGCTGGCTGCCGTTCACGCTCTGCTGGCTGACGGTGCCGCGCGACTCGGTGCGGGTTTTTGCCAGCATGCCGCTGCTGCCGGTGGCCTTGTAGTGCTGGTCGAGCGTGGTGCCGTCGGTGCCGTGCTGTACGCGGATGTCGTTGCCCGCCGCCACGCCGAGCTGCTGCCCGGCGTTGACGGTCCCGGCGGTCAGGTTCACGTCATGCCCGGCGGCGAGCGCCACGCTGCCCTTGCCGGTCACCGTGCTGCCGACCTGCCGGCTGCTGCCGTGGTGCTGCCAGTTGTCGCCCCAGCTGAGGTTGTCTTTGCTGCCGGTGTCGACGGTGCTGAGGTTCAGGTCGCGCCCGGCGCGGATGGCGGCGCTGCCGTTCTCGCCGCTGTTGACCACCTGCGCCGCGGTCAGGCTGACGTCGCGCCCGGCCTGCAGCGCCAGCCTGCCGTCGGGCTGCTGCACGTAGAGGCCCGCCACGCGGTCGACGGTGGTGCGGGCAAACTCACCCCCGGCGCTCTGCGCGCTGCGGGTGGTGGTGGTGGCGCTGATGTCGCGCCCGGCCAGCGCCAGCAGGCTGTGGTCGCCCGCAATGGTGCCGCCAGTGTTGTTGATGTCATTGCGCGCCTGCAGCGCGACGTCGCCACCCTGGATCAGGCCGCCGTTGTTGTTAATGTTCTGCGCCAGCACGGCGGTGCGCTGCTGCGCGCTGATGCGCCCGCCGTTGTTGAGGTCGCCGCTCAGGTTCAGCGCGACGCTGTTCCCGGCCAGCAGCGCGCCGCTGCCGTCGAGGTCACCCGGCTTGAGCGTGGCGTAAACCTGCGGCACCAGCACCCGCTGGCTGCTGCCGTCGGGCAGGGTGACCGTCTGCGCCGCCTTCTGCAGATCGCTGCCGGTGCCGTACTGCTGCATCGCGTTGTTATAGGCGTGCTGCATCACCGCCGCGCTGCCGGTTGGTTTGTCGTCCTTCTCCAGCTGCTCCCGCGCCCGCGCCAGCGCGGCCGGGTCGGTCTGCGCCTTCAGCCCGGCAATATCGCCCTGGGTGCGGATAACGTCCATCGCCTGGCTGCCAATCTAGGCAATCAGCTGCGCCTCCTTCAGGCGGTTCTGCTCCTTGTCCTTGTCGAAGATAGGGGAGGGCATCTGGTTAGCGTGCGCCACGTCGCGGCACAGCTCGATAACGTTCTGCTTCTGGTTCGCCTGGTCGCGCATGATAATCGTGCTGTCGCCGATCGCCGCTTAAGTGGTTGAGCTATCGCTGCCCCTGCCGTTAACGCAGGTCAGCAGGCCGTTGGCCATGTTGCCCACAAACTGGTCACCGATGCCGGATGGCCTGATACTGACGGTTAAGCCGGAGCCGGAGGTGATATAGACCCTGCCAGTTCTGTCCGAAGCTCTCCAACCGTAAGCAGTGGGAACTGATGGACGTGATTCAGGTGATGGCGAAGCCGAAGAAGCGGGGGGCTTGCTGACTAAGTAACAAGCAAAAATCCCAGCCGGCAAGGGCTGGGATTTCTGATGGTTAATAGACGTCTGGGTCCATACGACCTTCAGATTTCAGGATTTCAAGGAAGCGTTTATAGGCTACTTCATCATATTCAAGAAGATCATCAAGAAGCTTTTCTTCTATCAGCGGTTTATAAAAAATCCCATCCTCAAAGAATATAAAATCACCAGACATCTCATGATCAATGATCTTCACATTGCTAGCTTTATAAGCAAGCAGTCCGTTGTACCCCTTTGAAAAACCATAAAAATAAGTTTCTCCGTTGCTCCAGTAAATAGCATAAACATCAATAATTTTTTCAGATCTATCATTTTTAATTTTCATTACTTATCCTTTAACGACGGACCCGGCTGCAATGGGTTAGCCTGTGGCGTCACAATTTTCATATCATAAGCCTTACCGGTATTTGAATTGTATTGATAATGTATTGTGATATTAGAACCATCAGGTAATTCATGAGTAACCTGCATTTTCTGGAATCCAGCTGATGCAGGGAAGCGGGGGTCCTTATTCATTCCTTTAAGCACATCTCCAGCCGATGGATTAGCCTTAACTCCATTCCACAAAACCTTCTCATTCAAATCCCTTGGGAATGGATTCTGTATCCCTTTGGCTGTCGTGATCGTTTCAGCATTTCTGATTAACTGTTGCTGCTCTTTCGTCAATGAAGACAGGCCAGAACTAGAACCACCAGATGCAGATTTCTCTACTGTCAGTGCATAAATAACACCCGCCAGTATTCCCTTTTTAAGATTGTCTTCATGCAGTTGCGTATTGTTCGCGACGGGTTCCAGTTCTGATATGGAGTAAGCAGCCAGTTCCTGGCACTTCGCAATGCATTCCGGTGAAGCAGTAAGCGCCTTCAGATCTGCCAGTGCGTCTTTTTGATCAGCTATTGATATTCCTGTTGATAACGCCTGTTTTTGCTTATCCGCATCCAGTTTTTTAAGATCGGCTAAAAGTTGTTCTTTTTCAGAATCAGTCTTCGCGGCAGCATATTTTTCGGTGAACGTGGTGATATCTGTATTGCTCAGATAGTTATTCTCAACCGTCGTCTTCCCAGACTGTGCTCCCGCAACCGTATCAGCACTGCTGTCGCCAATCAAGCCGCCTGCGAGTCCCGCTGCCAGGGTTGCCAGCGCGCTCACGGTCTGCTTCTGCTCTTCGCTCAGCTCGCTGACGGGTTTGCCGTAGGTACTGGTGGCGATCATGCCGATCATCTCGGCCGTAGCCGCGCCGCCCGCGCCGACCAGCGCGTTATTGCCCTGTGCCGCAGCCAGCGCCGCATTGACCGCCGCGTGGGCCAGCACTTTGCCCGCGTCATCCATCCCGCTGCTGCCGATGATGTTAGCGATGTATGGCGCGGAGCCGCCCGCAATGGCCTTCGTCAGGTCGCCGCCCGCCAGCCCCTGCACCGCCGCCGTGGCGGCCTGGATAGCCTGCTGGACCTTGCCGCCCGTCCCGAATCCGCTGTCCGTAAAGGCCTGGTTATAGAGGGTGGTGTACGCCTGGCCGCTGATATCGTCAGCCGATGGCGTTTTGCCCGGGTTGGCCGCCATCCACGCTTTTTTCGCCGCCTCAAGCTGTTGCGGCGTGACGTTTTTCATCTTTTCGTTAGCCGCTTTGGTGGCAGCTATCTGCCCCTGCGTCCTCGCAATATCCGCGGCCTGGCTGCCAATCTCGCCAATCAGCTGCGCCTCCTTCAGGCGGTTTTGCTCCTTCTCTTTGTCGAAGATGGGGGAGAGCGTCTGGTTGGCGTGGGCCACGTCGCGGCTCAGGTCAACCACGTCCTGCTTCTGGTTCGCCTGGTCACGCACGATAATCGTGCCGTCGCTGACCGCCGACTTCGTGGTGGAGCTGTCGCTGCCCCTGCCGTTAACGCCGGTCAGCAGGCCGTTGGCCATATTGCCGGCGAACTGGCCGCCGATGCTGCCGCCGCTGCTGACGCCGACGCTCTGGTGCTCCACCCGGTAGTCGGCCCTGTTGTCGATGTCGCTGAACCCGAGCGTGCCGGTATCGAGCTTATTCTTGTCCGCCGTGGCGGTGGAGCCAATTACCGCGCCGTTCAGCTGGGTGTGCTCACCAACCGTGACGTCAAAGCCGCCCTTACCGGCAAAGATGCCGGTCTGCTCCTCCACCGACCGCCAGCTGCTGTGCATTTTATCCCGGCTCAGGTTGACCGAGCCGCTGCCGCCGCTGAAGCTGACGCTGCCGCCCGCGCTGGCGTTCTGCTGCTTCGAGTCGTAGTAGTCCGCGTCCTGCTGGCTGGTCAGGGCCAGGTCGCGGCCGACGTTTATCTTCACCGCCTCGCCGCTGGCCTGCGCCCCGGTCAGGGTGGCGTCGCGCCCGCTGGTGATGTGCAGGCTGTTGCCCGCGTTGACGGTGGTCTCGCTGTAGGTAGTGCCGTTGCCGGTCTCGCTGCCTCTGCCCTTGTTGACGCTGGCGTTGAGCGACAGGCCGTTGACGCCCTGGCCGACGTTGATGCCGACGCCGACCGAGCCGCCGTGGCTCTCGTTCTTGCCGTCCAGGCGCTGGGTGTTCTGCGCCGAGGTCAGGTTGACGTCGCGCGCCGCGCTGAGGCTGATATCCTTCCCGGCCTGCAGCCGGCTGCCCTGCACGTTGAGGTCGGTGCCGGTGGCGTTCACCGTCAGGCTGTTGCCCGCGGTCAGGCTGCTGCCCTGGCTCTGCGTCTGCGTCGAGGTCTGCTCGGAGCGCGAGGACTGGCTGCCGTAAGAGAGGTTAACGCCCGCCATGCTGCCCGTCGCGCCGCCGGCGTCGGCGAGGCTGGCGGCCTGTGCCGCCTGCACCCCGGTCAGCGCGGCCTTCATGCCCTGCAGGGCGGCGAGGCGGCCGCTGCTCTCTTTACTGGCGTCGTTCGCCGTGGCCACGGCGCTGTTAAGCGCGCTGCCGACGGTGCCGGAGAGCGCCAGGGTCAGGCCGCTCTGCTTCTGCTCCACCACGTGCCGCTGGCTGCTCTGGTTCCCGGCGGCGAGGATATTCACCTCTTTCCCCGTCAGGGCGATGTCCTTCGCCGCCAGCACGTCGGAGCCCTTCACCGTCAGGCTATTGCCCGCGCTCAGGGTCACGCTGCCGCCGGTGCTGCCCACGGTGCTGCCGACGCTGCTCAGGCTGCGCGCCACGTCGGTGGTTTTTGTGCTGGAGGAGCCGGCCGTCACGCCGACGCCGCCGGTGCCGGACAGGCCGCTCTTCTTCTCCTGCAGCATGTGCGACTCGTCGCGCTGTTCGGTGGCGGCGTTCAGGATCAGGTTGTTGCCCGCGCTCAGCGCCACGTCGTGGCTGCCCGCTACGCTGCTGCCGGTAACGGTCAGGTCGTGCCCGGCCTGCATCAGCACGCTGTCGCCGCCGAGCTGGCTGCCGTTCACGCTCTGCTGGCTGACGGTGCCGCGCGACTCGGTGCGGGTTTTTGCCAGCATGCCGCTGCTGCCGGTGGCCTTGTAGTGCTGGTCGAGCGTGGTGCCGTCGGTGCCGTGCTGTACGCGGATGTCGTTGCCCGCCGCCACGCCGAGCTGCTGCCCGGCGTTGACGGTCCCGGCGGTCAGGTTCACGTCATGCCCGGCGGCGAGCGCCACGCTGCCCTTGCCGGTCACCGTGCTGCCGACCTGCCGGCTGCTGCCGTGGTGCTGCCAGTTGTCGCCCCAGCTGAGGTTGTCTTTGCTGCCGGTGTCGACGGTGCTGAGGTTCAGGTCGCGCCCGGCGCGGATGGCGGCGCTGCCGTTCTCGCCGCTGTTGACCACCTGCGCCGCGGTCAGGCTGACGTCGCGCCCGGCCTGCAGCGCCAGCCTGCCGTCGGGCTGCTGCACGTAGAGGCCCGCCACGCGGTCGACGGTGGTGCGGGCAAACTCACCCCCGGCGCTCTGCGCGCTGCGGGTGGTGGTGGTGGCGCTGATGTCGCGCCCGGCCAGCGCCAGCAGGCTGTGGTCGCCCGCAATGGTGCCGCCAGTGTTGTTGATGTCATTGCGCGCCTGCAGCGCGACGTCGCCACCCTGGATCAGGCCGCCGTTGTTGTTAATGTTCTGCGCCAGCACGGCGGTGCGCTGCTGCGCGCTGATGCGCCCGCCGTTGTTGAGGTCGCCGCTCAGGTTCAGCGCGACGCTGTTCCCGGCCAGCAGCGCGCCGCTGCCGTCGAGGTCACCCGGCTTGAGCGTGGCGTAAACCTGCGGCACCAGCACCCGCTGGCTGCTGCCGTCGGGCAGGGTGACCGTCTGCGCCACCATCCAGACGATATCGCCGGTCAGCAGCGCCATCTGCTGCGCCGTCAGCGCCACGCCCGGCGTCAGCTGGTATTTTTTGCCGAAGGCGACGCCGCCGTCCATCAGGCCCTTGTACTGCTCCTCGTCATTCTGGAAACCGCCAAGATAACGGCCGCCGGAGAGGGCGATGACCTGCTCGCGGATCAGGCGCTGCTCGTAGTAGCCGTCCCCCAGGCGCTTCAGCACGTTGTTCGGGTCGGTGGTGAAGGCGTTCATCATGTAGTCGGAGCTGAGCCACTGCTTTTTGTTAGTGAAGCGCGGATCGGTCTCGATCAGGTACGGGCTGGTGCTGGCCGGCTGCACCTGATACAGGCTGTTGTCGGGCACGCGGATGTCCGGGCCGACCACGCGCACCACGTCGCCGGCGCCGATGGTCACCTCGAAGGTTTTGCCCGCCGGAACGGTGGCCGGGGTGAGCGCCGCGCTGTCGCGCTCGCCAATCGTCAGGCCGCTGCCTTCTGCGCGGGTATGGTCCTGCACGGTGCTGGCGTTGAGGGCGATGCCCTGGATCACGGTCGGCGGGGTGTAGCCGGTGACGTCAACGTTGGAGGAGTCGCCGTGCTTCTGCTGATGGCGCGAGTAGAAGGTGGCGGTGCCCGCGTCGCTGATCTGGCGGTTGGCCGCCACCTCCATGTTATCCAGCGTACCGGCCTGCATGCTGAGATCGCCGCCCGCCACCATCTGGCTCTTGTCGTTGAGCACGCGGTCGGCGTTGATGCTGAGGCTGCCCCCGGCGATGATCCTGGCGGGGTCGCTCTCTTTAACCCGGTCTTCGGTGATGGTGCGCACGTAGTCGTAGTGGGTGAAGCGGTCGCCGTCGGTGGTGTGGCAGATCACCCCCTCGATGCACAGGACGTTGACCTCATCCTGGTAGATGTAGATGGTGTAATCCTTGTCGTTATAGCGCACGCCGTTGTTGAGGCGCGCCACCTCGTATTCGGAAATGTGCTCCTGCGACACCAGCACGTTCTCCAGCGCAAAGTGGTCGTTGACGTTGTTGAGCTTTGAGACGTTTAGCGTCATATTGCCGCCGGACTCGATAGTGGCGCTGTGGTTATTCAGCACGCTGGCCTGGCCGCTGGCGTGCCAGTCGGCGTCGAGCGTGCGGCCAAGGGCCATATCGCCGTCGCTGTAGATCAGCGCGTGGTCGCGGTTGTTCAGCGTTTCCACGGCGAGATCCAGCCGCTGGCGGGCGGCAACGGTCGCCGCTCTGCCATTCTCCGCCAGGTTGTTCAGCGTGGCGGCGGCGATCGCCAGCGCATCGCCGTACAGTCGCCCGCTGCCGATATTGTTGAGCACTGCGGCCAGAATGCGGGTGTTAAATCCGTCGATCAGGCCACGGTTGTTCAGCGTCTGCGCCGCCGTCAGCTGGGTGGTGCTGGCGCTCATCTCTGCATCCGCGCCGTTCTGCATATTGCTGGCGGTCACCGCCAGCAGATTGCCCGCCTGCATCAGCGCCTGGTTGTTCAGGTCACCCCGGGTGGTCAGGTTCAGGTCGCGGCTGGCCTGCACCCTGCCGCTATTGTTGAAATCCTGCGTCAGGTCGAGGGTCATATCCCCCAGCGACAGCAGGGTGCCGTCCCCGCTCAGGCCGTCGGCGCGCAGGCTGAGGGTGTTACCCGCTTCGAGATTGCCGCTGCGGTTGGCGATCTGCTGCGCCTGCGCCTGCAGGTTGCCCTGCGCGCTGACCAGACCGCTACCGTTGTCCAGCGTGCCACCCAGGAACAGCGACAGGTCGTTATCGGCCAGCAGGGCGCCGTCGCGGTTATCGAGATTCTGCGCGCGCAGGGACAGGCTGCTCCCCTGGATGCCCGCGCCGTCGCGCCGGGTCTGGCTGTTTACGATGTCCGCCGCGCTCAGCGTCACCGCCTGCGCACCCTGGATCAGCCCGCCAGTGTTGTCGATGCTGGCGCTGGCCGCCGTCAGGGTGATATCGCCCAGCGCCTGGATCTGCCCCGCGCGGTTATTGAGGTCGGCGGAGGTGACGGCGAGCGCGCCCTTGCTGCTGATATTCCCGGCGTTGCTGTTGTCCAGCCCGGCGCTGAATACCGACAGTGACTCCCCGGCGGCCAGCAGCCCCTGCTGGTTGTTGATATCGCCTGCGTTCAGCGTCAGTGAACCGAGTGCGCTGAAGGTGCCGTGCTGGTTATCAAAGGCGTTGCCCTGAGTGTTCCACAGCAGGCTCTGGCCGGACTGGACGGTGCCGCCAGCGTTGTTCAGCGCGCTGCTGGTAGCGGTGAGTTTGCCGCGCGCCAGCAGCTGGCCCTGCTGGTTGTCGACGGCCGTGGCGTTCAGCGTCAGCGTGTTGCTGTTGCTGGCGAGGGTGCCGCCGCGGTTGTTGATGCCGCCTGCGAGCGACACCGTCAGATCCTGCAGCCCCCGCTGTTGCAGGTTGCCCTTCTGATTCGACAGGCGGTTGGCGGTCAGGTCGAGCTTATCCGCGCTGATTTTGCCGCCGTCGTTGTTCAGGCGGCCTGCGGTGCGGGCGCTGAGCTGATGGCTGGCGGACACATTGGCACCGGCGGTGCTGATGTCACCGCGGGTGGCGTGCAGGCTGACATCCTTCCCAAAGGTCTGGCTGCCGCTCAAATCGATAGCGCTGGCGCTGGCCGTCAGCTGGCCTGCTGCGGTGTTCTGCCCGTTAGCGCTGAGTTTGCCCTGGCTGTTCAGCGTCAGGTCGCCCTGGGCGCCGGGCTTGCCGTCGCGGGCCATCCCTGCGGCCAGTGCGCCTTTGGCGCTGCTGTTGATGCTGGCAGCGCTGACGGAGGTGTTATGCTGCGCGGCAATAATTCCGCTGTTGCTGACGGCGGCGCCTGCGCGCAGCGTGCTATCGGACCCGGCATAGAGGGTGCCGCTGTTGTTCAGGTCGGTTTTGGCGCTCAGCTGCACTGCCTGGCTGGCCGTGATTGAGCCGCTGTTGCTCAGGGTGCCGTCGGCATTGACCACCACGTCACCGGCGCTAGCGCCGATCGCCCCGGCGTTATGTACGCCAACCCCGGACTCGGTGCCGAGCAGGCGGATTTTATTGGCGTACATGCCGCCCAGCGCGGCGACGTCAATCGCCACCTGCGGGCGGGCGCTTCCGTCAGCCGCTTTGCGCGTCACGTTCTGATGAGCGGCATCAACGCTGTTGCGCCCGCTGGTTACCGCCAGATCGTTGGCCCACAGCCCGGCGTTGATTTTCACCGAGCGGGCGATGAGGTCGGTATGGTCCTGCAGGCTGCTGTCCATGCCGCTGCCCTGAATGATGATTTCGCCGCGATCGACGTCATATCCGCTCAGCTGGCCGTTATTCATTTTCACCTGGCCGGTGGTCAGGGTGGCGCGGTTGGCGTTGATAAAGCCGCAGCCGCTGCAGGTAATGCCCGCCGGGTTAGCGATCACCACCTGGGCCTTTTGCCCGGCGACTTCGATAAAGCCGTTAAGCTGGCTGGGGTTGCGTGAGTTCACTTCGTTGAGGATGATTTTAGCTTCACCCTTTGCCAGCCAGGGGTTGCCGGTGACCATCCCGGCCAGCTGCGTCTGGGTGCTGGCACGGCTGTTGTTCAGCACCACGCCTTTGTTGTTGACGTCGAACTGGCTGTAAACGTTGCGCGACACGCCGCCCGCGCTCGGGGTCTGAATATTGACCTGCGGCGTGCCGTTGGCGCTGCCGACAATGGTCGGCTGCTGGTTACCGGGCGCGCGGCCATCGGCGACGATCGCCGCCTGCACCGGCTGCACCGCCCCGAGGGCCAGCAGCAGGGCGAAAGAGAGACCCTTAACTTTGCCGATCAGCTGGCTGAGGGTGTGGCCGGTGCCGGAAGAGGGCGAAGAGCCTGCACGGCCTGAGCGGGCGATCTCCGGTACGGCCATCAGCATGCCGCGCGCTTTGTTAAAAATCAGTCGGTATAAATTCTTGTTCATAGCTGCATCCCTGCATAATTTTCGGGTAGGGGCTGACCTTGTTTTTCGGTCAGCCCGCAATCACGGCACGGGTCGACCGGAAAACAAGGTCGACCCCTACGGCAGCCGCTTAGAAACGGTAACCAACACCAATGTTGAAGCCGTTGATGGCGTGGTCTTTCTCGCCGTCATTCAGGCTTGAACCTTCGTAGCCAATATCCACGGCAACATTCTCAATCGGGTTGATCTGCACACCTGCGCCATACATAAATGAGGTTTTGCTGATGCTGCCGTCGCTGGTGCCCATATCGCGGTAAGAGCCTGATTCATAGTTAAGCCAGCGGGTGCTGTAGTCGGCTTTATTGTAATTAACCCCGACCAGGCCATAGACGCTGACGTAAGAGTTAATGCGGTAAGCCGGGCCAGCGGACAGGGAGTAGTATTTAAGGTCGACTTTGTTGTCGATAATATCTTTCGTCGCCAGGTAAGAGTAATCAGACTTCCCGCCCATATAGGTGAATGAGCCCATAATGCTGAAAGGCGAATTCCACTCGTAGCGATACTTAACGTTCACCCCATTGATGTTCTTCAGGTCCTGCACTTTGCTGTGCGCATACCCCAGAGTAATGGTTTGCCGATCGGCCTGGGCCTGCGTGCTTAAACCCAGAATCGCGATCAGTGCAGAGCCGATAAATAATGTTTTCATGTTTAATCCTTTAAGGTTGTTATCTCTGCTTGCGTAGTTTTAGGGTGCTCATCCCGCCGCGGACTTTTCGCCGGCGGAAATTCGGGAATATCAACGGATAATGGCGCGCCAGCGCGCCAGGCGCGCGCCTGCTGCGGGCTGATTTGCCTGCCCTTAAAATTCATCACCCGCATCCCGCGCCGTTTTCCCTGGTGATACAGGGAACGGAAGCAGCGGTCGGGAAACAGCAGGTCGGTCACCAGGCGGCTGATGGCGCGGGTGTCGCCAAACGGTGCGATCCAGTCGCGGATCCACAGGCGGTCGCCGCTCAGCCAGTCGCTCTCCTGCACCATAATCGCGGGCTGCGACAGGTAGCGGCGCTCCGCCGTTTCATCCAGCGACATCCAGCTGATAAAGCACACCGGGCGACCCTCGCGGCTGACCAGCAGGTAGTGCTGATGCTTGATAATTGGCAGCAGCACCGTCGGCAGCGCATGCAGCGGCAGGTCGCGGTGCTGCGGCGAGTGCATCCACAGCCACACGGCGGCGCCGAACACTTCGGCTTCGCTGCGTTCTCCGCCCAGCAGCAGCGGGGCATGGAGGTCATAAATTCCGCTTTGCATGGCGTGCTCCTCAGAAGTCCCAGTTCAGGCTGAAGCCGAGCGTTACCGGGCTGGTTTTAAAACCGTCCGGTTTGGCGATCGGCACGCCGGCAAACAGGTCATAGCCGGTTTTTAATACGTTGCCGCGCAGCCCGACCACGCCACCGGCTAAGCGGTTACCCACCAGCTCGTCAATGCCATGCCCGCTGACATGCCCGTAGTCGGCCCCCAGATAGAGCTCCTGCGCAGGCAGCGGCGTGCTCCATGCCAAGTCGTTGCGCACCAGCCAGCCGCCGTTAGCGTTGAGGGTGCGTTCGCCGTCAAAGCCGCGCACGCTGTAGCGGCTGCCAATGGCGAACTGCTCCTGCGGCGTCAGCGGGGTGCGGCTGATCTGGCGCTGATACTGCACGCTGTAGCGGAAATTCTGGCTGCCGATGGCAAACGGCACGTTGAGCTGGCTGCTGAGCTGCACAATTTTGCTCAGCGCGGTGGCGTAGCCGTTGGACTCTTCCGGTGCGGGCAGCGCGCCAAACCAGCGGGTGCCGCGCTGGTAGCTGACGCCCGCATCCAGCGTCGCCTGGCGGATGTAGTGGCGGTGCTGCAGGCCAATGCGCCAGCCCGCGGTCTGGCGGCGTTGCACTTCCACTTCGGTATCGTTGACGTAGTTCTTTGACTCACGCATCAGTACCGCGTAGCTGAAGGTGGTTTTCTGGCTGCCGCTGCGGTGCAGCACTTCGCTGAGCTCGGCCGTCAGATTGCGGCTTTTACCGCTGTAGCGATAGTCACCGTTCAGCCCGGCGACGTTCTGATGGTAGTCATAGTCGCTGCCGGTAACGGAGAGCATCGCGTAGCGGAACGGCACCGAGTAGTGTGCGGTGACGTTCTGGCTGCCTTTGTCATTGCCAGGCCTGACGGCGCGGGTGCCGGAGAGATAGAACAGGTCGCTGAGCGAGAAGGGGTTATCGAGCGACAGGGTCATACCGCCCTGATAGCGCCCGGTGCTGCGGGTGCCGGAATCATCGAGCGAGGCGCCCAGACGCCAGATTTTCGCCTGCTGCCAGTGCAGCATGATGTCGCTTTCACCCGGCTGTTCGCCGGGGACGATCTCCATGCTGGCCTGCACGGTCGGCAGGCGCTGCAGGTTCTCTAGCCCCTGCTCAATATCGCGCAGGTCGAGCAGGTTACCGGGGCGCGCCGGGAAGGCATTAAACAGGGTGACGTAGCGCCCGCTGTCCGGGGTCAGTTTCACCTGGTGAACGTAGCCGGGCAGGAGGCTGAGCCGCAGGGTGCCACTGTTCAAATCCTGCTGAGGAGCCAGCACGCGGGTGGTGATATAGCCGTGATCCACCAGCCTGTTCTGCATGCTGCTCATCAGCAGGTTGATGCCTTTGCCACCCAGACAGTGGCCCTGCGCCTGATTCGCCATGCGCTGCAGCGTCAGCCAGTGCGGTAAGGCATCTTTGCCGCTCAGCACCACCCGATCAATGGGGAAGCACGGGGTTTCCTGCGGAAAGGCCAGTTTGCCGCTCTGGTCAACGTTGGGCTGCAGGCGAATATCGGGCGTGGGCGGCAGCAGCTGCTGCTCAAGCGCCTTCTGACGCTGCTGTTGCAGGATCAACTGCTCATCTGCCAGCGCCAGTGGGGAGACCATCAGCAGCGCAGGAAAAGCTACCGCACAGGCGCGGTAAGGCGCTACCCGGCGAACGAAATGAGGGGACAACATCAAACAATCCTTGTTAATGAAACGCTTAATTATTAGCCATGTTGGGATGGCGCGATGATAGAAACCGCCAGGACGATTTGCAACCACTTACTGCCCATCTAAGGGATCTTCTTAAGCGCAGCGGGGGGGAGAATAAGCCAGCTATTTCTGAGTCATCGGGCAAGTGGTGCAGAGGGGAGGGTTGCGCAAAATGAAGAGAGCGTGATGGCAATAAGCCACTTAAGGTATTCCTAATCTGGCATGGCGATACTGGGCCCAACTGTTTGATTATGGACCCCGAGTTATGCCACTGCTGCCATGCAAAAGAGCGGAATTAAGCCGCATCTCTTATCTGATCCTCTTTTCACTCTACATCTCAATATTTCTCAATATCGCTTATTACCGTCAGGTTTTAGCGGATATGCCGCTGGATAACCTGCACGGCGTGCTGGTCTTTCTGTCGATGCCGGTGGTGGCTTTTAGCGTGATTAATATTATCGCCACGCTGGCCTCCTTCCTGTGGCTCGACCGCCTGGTGCTGGCTCTGTTTATTCTGGTCTCGGCCAGCGCGCAGTATTTCATTATCAATTACGGCATTGTGCTCGACCGCTCGATGATCGTGAACATGATGGACACCACCGCATCGGAAACCTTTGCGCTGCTGACGCCGAAAATGGTGATTACGCTGCTGCTGACGGCGGTACTGATGATGGTGATGGCGTTCTGGGTGCGGATTAAAAAGACCCTGCCGCGGTGGAAAAGCGCGCTCTATCGCCTGATTAGCGTGGCGATCTCGGTCTGCCTGATCCTGCTGGTGGCGCTGTTCTTTTACAAAGATTACGCCTCGCTGTTTCGCAACAATAAGGAGCTGGTGAAGGCGTTGAGCCCGTCGAACAGCATTGTCGCCTCTCTTTCTTATTACTCGCATCAGAAGCTGGCGAATGCTCCGCTGATTAAGATTGGCGAGGATGCAAAGCTAAGCCCGTTAATGAGCGGCGGTAAAAAAAATCTGACCATCATCGTGCTGGGTGAAACCACGCGGGCGGATAACTTCGCGCTGGGCGGCACTTATTCGCGTGAGACTACGCCGCTGCTGGCAAAAGATGGTGTGGCTTACTTCCCGCACACCACTTCGTGCGGCACGGCCACGGCGGTGTCGGTGCCGTGCATGTTTTCCAATATGCCACGCGCACATTATGACAGCGACCTTGCCGCTCACCAGGAGGGGATGCTGGATATTATTCAGCGCGCCGGCATTCAGGTGCTGTGGAAGGACAACGATGGCGGCTGTAAAGGGGCCTGCGATCGCGTGCCGCACGAGGATGTCACCAGCCTGAACTTGGCAGATATGTGCATTAACGGTGAATGTTACGACGAGGCGCTGTTCCACAACCTTGAGGATGATATTCAGAACCTGAAAGGCAACGGCGTCATTGTTCTGCACACCATCGGCAGCCACGGCCCGACCTACTGGCACCGTTATCCGCCCCAGTTCCGTAAATTTACCCCGACCTGTGATACCAGCCAGATTCAGGAGTGCTCGCAGCAGCAGCTGGTGAACACCTACGACAACACCATTCTGTATAGCGATTACATTGTCGATAAAGCGATTAACCTGCTGAAGTCACATCAGGATCGGTACACCACCAGCCTGGTTTATCTCTCCGATCACGGTGAGTCGCTGGGGGAGAACGGCGCCTATCTGCACGGCCTGCCGTATGCGATTGCGCCAATGACGCAGAAGCATGTTCCGATGCTGATCTGGCTGTCGCCGGACTATCAGCAGCGCTATAGCGTTAACGACGAGTGTCTGAACAAGCTGGCGAAAAACGGCGAGTTCTCTCAGGACAACCTGTTCTCCACGATGCTGGGATTAACCGGTACGCAGACTAAAGAGTATGTGGCGGGCGATGATATTTTGACGGCGTGCCGGGGCAAATAATCCCTGAATATTCTTATCCTCGAACATGATGCCCTGCTGTGGCAGGGCATTATTCCAGCACTTTGCCGAGTTCGATGCTCAGCATAAAGCCTCTTTCCCTTCGCGTTGAACATCGTTTAGATTTTTATTTGATATGCTGAACTGTGATTTTTGATATAATCAAAATTAGTGTAATTTCTAACTTATGGATTATATTGCTATTTTTTCCATTATTTTGAGATGACGTTTTGTGTCAGTGGAGATAACTAAATATCATGGCTCAGTTTAATCACTTTGAACTCTCATTGCTAAACCCGAGCTTTGACTCGCCTTTGGTTGACGCACTGACGGAACTGGAGTTGCTTCGGCACCTGCGGCTGGAAACTGATGTTCACCCTATCCTGTTTGCACAGTTGAAGGCCGTTTTCCATATGCTGGAGAGTCTTGGTTCAGCAAGGATTGAGGGCAACCACACCACCCTTGCCGATTATGTTGAAAGCAAAGTTGAAGGAACGGAAGGGACGACGGATCAGCTAAAAGAGATCAATAACATTGAAGCTGCGATGGAGTTCATTGACGAATACCTGAAAAATGGCGATGACATCACAGAATATTTTATCCGCGATTTGCATAGTCTGACGGTTGCCGGGCTAAAACAGGAAGGCGACAGAACTCCTGGCGCATATCGACAACACAATGTCAGCATCGCTCAGTCCGACCATTTACCGCCGGACCCTATCCGCGTTTCTGATTATATGTCGGAACTAACCGCCTTTATTAACCGTGCCGATAAGCCAAAATATGATCTGATGAAGATTGCCCTGGTGCATCACCGCTTTGGCTGGATACATCCATTTGGCAACGGTAATGGCAGAACGGTCAGGTTGCTGACCTATGCGCTGCTCATTAAATATGGATTCAATGTTCAGTCCGGTGGACGAGTTCTTAATCCGACAGCGGTATTTTGCAACGATCGTGAACGCTACTATGCGATGCTTTCATTAGCCGATAAAGGAACTGAGCAAGGTTTAGAAGAATGGTGCTTATATGTGCTTTCAGGGATCTCATCTGAGCTGAAGAAAGTCGATCAACTGACAAATCACGCTTTCCTGCGCGAAAAAATCCTGAATCCAGCCATCGATTTTTCATCGGAGAGAGGGTTGATAAACCCTCTGGAGTCGAAGGTTTTGAAACGTTCTGTTGAGCTGGGCACGATAAAAGCGGGTGATTTACGCACCGTTTTACCCGATCTAAAACCGTCTCAGGTGACTTATCAGCTTGGTAAGCTGATTGACCGGGGATTGCTCCAGCCAGTGGAAGAGGGAGCGCGCACCTATACGGCGAAGTTTTCGAACTCATATCTGATACGCGGTGTTATTAAGGTTCTGCGGGAAGAAGGGTTTATTCCTGATTTGTGATGCGGGAAATTTGTAGTCAGGCAGAGAACGTCACAGCGACCAGAAAGCCATCTGAACTCCAGAAAGCAAAAAACCCGCCAGAGGCGGGTTCTTCTAAATATGGTGCCCGAACCCGGAATCGAACCAGGGACACGGGGATTTTCAATCCCCTGCTCTACCGACTGAGCTATTCGGGCAACGGGGCGCATTAAACCGTAAAGGCCGTTCGGCGTCAACGGCTTTGTCATAAAAAAGACGTAAACGCCCGCCGATTGCCTGCTTTTTACCCGCCTGGATTAAAAGCTGTTCAGCTCAGCGCACCGTTCTTGCGGCACAGGGCAAAGTTGAGCACATCTTCCGCCAGGCAGCGCGCAGTCTCGACGTCCTCAACCTGGCGCTTAACCAGCAGGCGTGACAGGCAGCCTTCCAGAATCAGCTCCATCTGGTGCGCGACGCCCGCAGGGTTGTCCGTTTCCAGCTCGCTCAGCAGTTGATGGGTGAACTGCCACGAAGCCTGCTTTTGCAGCTCGGCAATCTGGTGGATGGGGTGCTCCGGCTGCGGATAGAAGCTGCAGGCGGCAATAAACAGGCAGCCGGGATAGCGCTTATTGTTCACCGCATCGGCCAGCACCTGGTAACGGGCCAGCAGTTTCTGCCCGGCGCTCAGGCTGTCATCCAGCAGCAGCTGGCGGCGCCACACGTCGATCTGCTGGCCGTGATAGCGCAGCGCGTCATACAGCAGCGCATCGCGATCCGGCCAGAAGCGCTGCAGCTCCTGTTCACTGCAGTCCAGTTCACCCGCCATCATATCAAGAGAGGTGGTCGCCGCTAAGCCATGCTGCTCCAGCACGTTCAGAGCCTGTTCAAGTACGTGTTCACGCTGCACGCGGTTCTCCTCTTTTACACTTCATTATCGAACCTTAGTGTCGTTTAACGCGCCAGTTTCTGCAAATGCGTGCGGAAAGCGGCGGGTTTCATCAAGCCGGTGATGCGCGAGCCGGGAATTTCGCGGCCGCTGGCATCGAAGAACAAAATGGTCGGCAGGCCGAGCACGTTCAGGTGCTGGAGCAGGGCGCTGTCGGTGGCACTGTTGGCGGTGACGTCCGCCTGTAACAGCTGCAGCTGGCCGAGCGCGCTCTGCACCTGGCCGTCGCTGAAGGTGTACTTCTCAAACTCTTTGCAGGCCACGCACCAGTCGGCATACAGATCGAGCATGGTGATTTTGCCTGCGCTGCTTTGCAGCTGCTGGTTGAGCTGCTCAACGCTGCTGATGCGGTTAAAGCTGAGGTGCGCTGCCGATTCTGCCGTTGGTGCGTTGCCAAAGGCCCAGTCCTGTAACGGGCGGGCAGCAATCAGCATCGCGCCAAGCAGCAGGATTTGCAGCACGCGCAGCCAGCCGCGGTTGGCTTTAAGGCTGCTGATAAATGCCCAGCCGAAGAAAGCCACGCCCAGCGCGCTCCACAGGCGCAGGCCCCAGGCATCGCCGATGACGCGTTCCAGCAGGAACACCGGCAGGGCGAGGATGACGAAGCCGAAGCCCTCTTTGACCGTCTGCATCCACGGGCCGCTTTTCGGCAGCAGGCGGTTACCAAACAGCGTAATGGCAATCAGCGGCAGGCCCATGCCCAGCGCGTAGAGATACAGCGTGCCGCCACCGGCCAGCATATTGCCGCTCTGGGCGATATACAGCAGGATGGCGCTGAGCGGGGCAGTGGTGCATGGCGAGCAGATCAGCCCGGCCAGCGCGCCCATCAGGAATACGCCGGGCAGCGATCCCCCCTGCTGGCGGTTGCTCCACAGCGTCAGGCGGGTCTGCAGGGAAGAGGGCAGCTGCAGGCTGAACAGGCCAAACATCGACAGCGCCAGCACGATAAACAACGCGGAAAGCACTATCAGGACGGCGGGAGCCTGCAGCGCCGCCTGAAAGCGCAGCCCGGCAGCGGCGACCACAATCCCCATCACGGTGTAGGTCAGCGCCATTCCCTGCACATAGACCATCGCCAGCGCGAACAGGCGGCCCAGGCGGTACTGGCGGTTGCCGCCGAGGATAATGCCGGAGATCAGTGGATACATCGGCAGCACGCAGGGGGTGAACGCCACGCCAATCCCAATCAGCAATGCCCACAGCGGGGAGAATGGCAGGGCGTTATCGCTGCGGTTATCCGGCGCGGCGCTGACGGCGGCTGGTGGCGCGGGCGCAGGGGCGCTGCTGTGGGCTGCCACGGCGTTGAGCGGCACGCTGCGGGTCTCCGGTGGGTAGCAGAATCCGGCAGCGGCGCAGCCCTGATAGGTGACCGTCATCTGCGCGCCGTTCGCGGCCTGCTCAAGGGTAAACGGCAGCGTCAGGCTCTGCGGGTAGATTTCGGTCTTGCCGTAGAACTCATCTTGGTGTGGCTTGCCTGCTGGCAGTTCCCACTGCGCCAGGGTCGCGCCCTGTACGCTGATTTTCAGCTGTTGGCGATAGAGGTAGTAGCCGGGCTTGACCTGCCAGCTGAGCGTGAGCTGATCGTTTTTCTGAGAAAAATCAAAAGCAAAAGCCTGATTGACCGGAACAAACTGGCTGTTACTGTTCTGCCCGAACAGTGACGCGCTGGCGCTCGCGCTGAACAGGCTGAGCAACAGCAGAAAAATGTAGGGGATGAGTCGCTGGGTCATAACGGGTCTTTCTCTCTCCATGTGGGACCGGCCTTACGGGGGAGAGATAATAGCATGGCGGAGGAATTTCGGGTCGACAGTAAATGAGCGGGTCGACCGGAAAAAAAGGTCGACCCCTACAGTTCTGAATCGGCCGTGATATCAGAGGAAAATTCCGCCGAGCAGGAAACCAAACGCCACCGACAGGACAATCGCCAGCGTGCCGGGCACCAGGAATGAGTGGTTAAACACAAAGCGGCCAATGCGCGTCGACCCGGTGTCGTCCATCTCCACCGCCGCCAGCAGGGTTGGGTAGGTCGGTAGCACAAACAGCGCGGACACCGCTGCAAATGAGGCGACGGCGGTAACCGGCGACACGCCGAGCAGCAGCGCCGCTGGCATCAGCGCTTTGGTGGTCGCCGCCTGAGAATAGAGCAGGGTAGAAGCGAAGAACAGGATCACCGCCAGCATCCACGGATAGTCATGCAGCAGCTCGCCCGCCACCTGCTGAATCTCGCCGATATGCGCTTTAACAAAAGTGTCGCCCAGCCACGCTACGCCGAGCACGCAGACGCAGGCGCTCATGCCGGATTTAAAGGTGCTGGCGCTGAGGATCTCCCCGGTGTCGATTTTACAGGTCAGGCAGATCAGCGCGGCCACGGTCAGCATAAACACCACAATGGCTTCATTGCGCGGCAGCACCGGGTTGGCAATCAGCCCCACGGCATCGCTGATGGCGGTGGCGTACAGCACCACGGCAACGATCCCCAGCAGCAGCAGCAGCACCGAACGCTTAGCGCCGGGCTTCTCCTGGAATTTGCTGGCGCCGCGCAGGGTCACCTCGCCCTTTGCCAGACGTGCCTGGTAAACATCATCATCCTTCAACTCCTTCCCTAAGAAGTTGGTGAACAGCGCGGCAATAAAGATGGCGGCCATGGTGGACGGGATCGCCACGCCGAGCAGCGCCAGATAGCTGATGCCGCGCGGTTCGAGAATGCCGGCCATAAACACCACCGCCGCCGAGATCGGCGAGGCGGTAATCGCAATCTGCGAGGCGACGACCGCAATCGACAGCGGGCGCGACGGGCGCACACCCTGCTCCTTGGCAACTTCGGCAATCACCGGCAGCGTCGAGAACGCGGTGTGCCCGGTTCCGGCCAGCAGCGTCATAAAATAGGTCACCAGCGGCGCGAGGAAGGTGATGTAGCGCGGATGCTTGCGCAGCAGGCGCTCTGCCAGGCTGACCAAGTAATCCATCCCCCCGGCAACCTGCATTGCGGCAATGGCGGCGATCACCCCCATGATGATCTCAATCACGTCGAACGGAATGGCTCCCGGGGTAATCTGGAAACCGAGGGTGAGCACCAGAACCCCCATTCCCCCGGCAAAGCCAATGCCGATGCCGCCCAGCCGGCTACCTAAATAGATCGCCATAAACACGACGATGAGTTCTGGTAATAACATGTTGTATTCCTTAAGGCTAAAGATAAAAAACCGTTAAAAATTTGTGCGCCATACCAAGTAAAAAGGCACGTCGTTCTGAGAACTGACGTGCCTTAAGCTGCTATCTGATGAATGGATTATTGTTCATTTTCATCGGTGTAGCGTTTGGCTTTATACACCGGGAACATCAGGTTCTGAGTGGAGAAGATGTCATCAAGCTCGCTTTCGGTCAGCAGCCCGCGCTCCAGCACCACTTCGCGTACGCTCTTGCCGGTTTCGGCGCAGATTTTGCCAACGATATCGCCGTTGTGGTGGCCGATATACGGGTTGAGGTAGGTGACGATACCGATGGAGTTAAACACATAGGCTTCGCACACCGCTTTATTGGCAGTGATGCCATCGACGCATTTTTCCAGCAGGTTGTAGCAGGCGTTGGTCAGGATGTGGACCGACTCAAACATCGCCTGGCCAATCACCGGCTCCATCACGTTAAGCTGCAGCTGACCCGCTTCAGAGGCCATGGTGACGGTGATGTCGTTGCCGATCACCTTGAAGCACACCTGATTAACCACTTCCGGCACTACCGGGTTCACCTTGGCGGGCATGATGGACGAACCGGCCTGCAGTTCAGGCAGATTGATCTCATTCAGACCAGCACGCGGGCCGGAGGAGAGCAGGCGCAGGTCATTACAGATTTTCGACAGTTTAACCGCCAGGCGCTTCAGCGAGCTGTGCACCATCACGTAAGCCCCACAGTCGGAGGTCGCTTCGATCAGGTCTTCCGCCGGAACGCAGGCGAGGCCGCTGACTTCCGCCAGCTTCTGCACCGCCAGCTGCTGATAGCCATCCGGCGTATTCAGGCGCGTGCCGATGGCGGTGGCGCCAAGGTTCACTTCCAGCAGCAGTTCAGCGGTGCGCAGTATGCTGCGGATCTCTTCGTTCAGCAGGACGTTAAACGCGTGGAACTCCTGGCCAAGCGTCATCGGGACGGCATCCTGCAGCTGGGTACGGCCCATCTTCAGAATGGTATTAAACTCGACGGCCTTGCGCTGAAAGCCTTCGCTCAGCTGGCCGATAGCATCCAGCAGCTTGAGGATTGAGCTATAAACCGCAATGCGGAAACCGGTTGGATAGGCATCGTTGGTTGACTGGCATTTGTTGACGTGGTCGTTCGGGTTGAGGAACTGATACTCCCCTTTCTGATGGCCCATCAGCTCAAGACCGATATTGGCTAACACTTCGTTGGTGTTCATGTTCACCGAGGTGCCCGCGCCGCCCTGATAGACGTCAATCGGGAACTGATCCATGCATTTGCCGTTGTTCAGCACTTCATCGCAGGCATTGACGATCGCATTAGCGATGTTGCGCGGAATGGTTTGTAGCTCTTTGTTCGCCAGCGCAGCCGCTTTTTTTACCATCACCATACCGCGCACAAACTCAGGGATATCGCTGATTTTGCTGTTGCTGATATAGAAGTTTTCAATCGCACGCAGAGTATGAACACCGTAATAAGCATCTGCGGGAACTTCACGCATACCTAACAGGTCTTCTTCGATACGAATGTTATTAGCCATGTGAACCTTCTTTTAGGGGATTACCGGATAAATCATCACAATTTAAGTGCCTGCTCCGTGGCTGGCATCCAGTGATTATCGGGCCGGTTACAGCCCGCAGCGGGATATTATCCGTTTGCGCTGGGCTGAGCACGATCATATTCTGCTGTGTTGCAAAAGCCTGAATCCAGATCACTTAAACCGTTTGCCTTATCAAACAGTTTCAATGATATGTGATCCTGGTCACTTTGAAAGGGGTGGATGAATTTCGGCATTTCCAGTTGAAAAACCGGGTTGCCGGACCCACCTTCTATACTATCGGTCGCGAAGACCGCCATTTTCTGCCGCCGCAACACAGTGGGGCGGCCACTGATACAGGAGAATACGGTGCGCTGGTTACCGTTCTTAGTGATTTTTGCCCTGGTGTGGATCGAGATTTCACTCTTCATCCAGGTGGCCCACGTGATGGGCGTTTTACTGACCATGCTGCTGGTGATCTTCACCTCCTGCATCGGGATCTCGCTGGTGAAAAACCAGGGGATGAAAAACTTTATGCTGATGCAGCAGAAGCTGAACGCGGGTGAAAGCCCGGCGGCGGAGATGATTAAGAGCGTTTCGCTGGTGCTGGCGGGCTTTCTGCTGCTGCTGCCGGGGTTCTTCACCGATTTCCTCGGCCTGCTGCTGCTGTTACCGCCGGTGCAGAAGCACCTGACGCTGAAGCTGATGCCGCATCTTAAAATGTGGCGTGGCAATGGCGCCGGGCCGGACAGCGGGTTTACCGTGGACGGTGAATACGAGCGCAAAGAGTCAAATCTGATTGAGCATGACGATCGCCACGATCGCCATTGATTTGCCGAATAAATTCACCAGCGGCGCAGCCTTAGGGGCTGCGCCGTTTTTTTTGCACTGGGCGACCAGTTGTGCAAAAAAACGCCGAACGAAGCAGTTAACAAAAAAAAATACCTCCTGCCCTTGAAAGGGGTGCTACCCGGCCTTATCTCTTCCGTCACGAGGCCGATGCCAAAGCAGCACGGCTTTCATCCCAAAATGATTGGACTTCTCAAAGGAGAGCTAACAATGAAAATTCGTCCATTGCACGATCGTGTTATCGTCAAGCGTAAAGAAGTTGAATCCAAATCTGCTGGCGGCATCGTGCTGACTGGTTCCGCGGCGGGCAAATCGACCCGTGGCGAAGTGCTGGCTGTCGGTAACGGCCGCATCCTGGAAAACGGTGACGTGAAGCCGTTGGACGTGAAAGTGGGTGATGTCGTGATCTTCAGCGAAGGCTACGGCGCAAAAACTGAAAAAATCGACAACGAAGAAGTTCTGATCATCTCAGAAAACGACATTCTGGCGATTGTTGAAGGGTAATTCTCGCCCATTCATTTCACTTCAGTCACTGAACGTAACGAATTTAAGGAATAAGTAAAAATGGCAGCTAAAGACGTAAAATTCGGTAATGACGCACGCGTAAAAATGCTGCGCGGTGTCAACGTACTGGCAGATGCAGTAAAAGTTACCCTGGGCCCGAAAGGCCGTAACGTGGTTCTGGATAAATCTTTTGGTGCACCGACCATCACCAAAGATGGTGTTTCTGTTGCACGTGAAATCGAGCTGGAAGACAAGTTCGAAAACATGGGCGCGCAGATGGTGAAAGAAGTGGCCTCTAAAGCGAACGATGCTGCAGGCGACGGTACCACCACCGCCACCGTACTGGCTCAGTCCATCATCACCGAAGGCCTGAAAGCCGTCGCTGCGGGCATGAACCCGATGGATCTGAAGCGCGGTATCGACCAGGCGGTTATCGCTGCGGTTGACGAACTGAAAAAACTGTCTGTGCCGTGCTCTGACTCTAAAGCGATCGCTCAGGTGGGGACTATCTCTGCTAACTCCGACGCAACCGTGGGCGAACTGATTGCTCAGGCGATGGAAAAAGTCGGCAAAGAAGGCGTGATCACCGTTGAAGAAGGCACCGGCCTGCAGGATGAGCTGGACGTGGTTGAAGGTATGCAGTTCGACCGTGGCTACCTGTCCCCGTACTTCATCAACAAGCCTGAAACGGGCGCAGTTGAGCTGGAATCTCCATTCATCCTGCTGGCTGACAAAAAAATCTCCAACATCCGTGAAATGCTGCCAGTGCTGGAAGCCGTAGCGAAAGCCGGTAAACCACTGCTGATCATCGCTGAAGATGTTGAAGGCGAAGCGCTGGCGACCCTGGTGGTTAACACCATGCGCGGCATCGTGAAAGTGGCTGCGGTTAAAGCACCAGGCTTCGGCGACCGTCGTAAAGCTATGCTGCAGGATATCGCAGTGCTGACCGGTGGTACCGTGATCTCTGAAGAGATCGGTATGGAGCTGGAAAAAGCCGGTCTGGAAGATATGGGCCAGGCGAAACGCGTTGTGATCAACAAAGACACCACCATCATCATCGATGGTACGGGCGAAGAAGCAACGATCAACGGCCGCGTGACTCAGATCCGTCAGCAGATCGAAGAAGCGACTTCTGATTACGACCGTGAAAAACTGCAGGAGCGCGTAGCGAAACTGGCAGGCGGCGTGGCCGTGCTGAAAGTGGGCGCAGCAACTGAAGTTGAAATGAAAGAGAAGAAAGCGCGCGTTGAAGATGCCCTGCACGCAACCCGTGCTGCGGTAGAAGAAGGCGTGGTTGCTGGTGGTGGTGTTGCACTGGTACGCGTGGCTTCTAAACTGGCTGAACTCCGTGGTCAGAACGAAGACCAGAACGTGGGTATCAAAGTGGCACTGCGTGCGATGGAATCCCCACTGCGTCAGATCGTTTCTAACGCCGGTGAAGAGCCATCTGTGGTCACCAACAACGTGAAAGCGGGTGAAGGTAACTACGGTTACAACGCGCAGACCGAAGAGTACGGCGACATGATCGACTTCGGTATCCTCGACCCAACTAAAGTGACCCGTTCTGCTCTGCAGTACGCGGCCTCTGTTGCTGGCCTGATGATCACCACCGAGTGCATGGTGACCGACCTGCCTAAAGGCGATGCGCCTGACTTAGGTGCTGGCGGCGGCATGGGCGGCATGGGTGGTATGGGCGGAATGATGTAATTCCCCCACCTCGCGTGAGTAAAAACCCTCTGTCTTTGACAGGGGGTTTTTCTTTTTGGGGGGAAAATAGTAAAGTCATCAGCACACGATCTAACCTGATGAATTTTTTGCGGGTTCCAGGGCAAGGAAAAATGACGCTCTGGCCTGAATCTGATGATAATAAATGGGGATTAAAATGCGGATTAACTTGCTGGGACTCTCTGTGGCGGCCCTGCTGCTGGCAGGCTGTAGTACCTCTAACACCCTGAGTTCTGCGGGCGAGCGCGTCACCTTTACCGATCAGCAACCGGCCAGTAGCTGCCAGCTGCTGGGCAACGTGACGGGCGCGCAAAGCAACTGGTTCTCAGGTGCAGGCGGTGAAGGCAGTTCACTGCGCGGCGCGGCCAACGACCTGCGTAACCGTGCGGCCGAGATGGGCGGCAACGTCATTTATGGTGCCACCAGCCCAACCCAGAACATCTGGTCCAGCTTCGCACCGCTGGACAGTAAAATGAGCGGCCAGGTTTACAAGTGCCCGTGAATTCACTGATTTAAGCGGTGATGTGCCTTGAATAAGGGTGGCCTCTGCGGCCACCTTTTTTATGCAGATTAGTGAACGGACTTACGGTCGTTACGGTAATTGACCACCGCGTTAATCACCAGCGTCAGCGCCAGGATGCCGCCAACAATCCCCAGCGAAATCGCAATCGGGATATGGAAGAAATCGACAATCAGCATCTTCACGCCGATAAACACCAGAATCACCGACAGGCCATATTTCAGCATGCTGAAGCGCTCCGCGACGTTCGCCAGCAGGAAGTACATCGCACGCAGGCCGAGGATGGCGAACAGGTTAGAGGTCAGCACGATAAACGGGTCGGTGGTGACGGCGAAGATCGCCGGAATACTGTCGACCGCGAAAATCACATCGCTCAGCTCGACCATAATCAGTACCAGCAGCAGCGGGGTGGCATACAGCAGGCCGTTCTGACGCACGAAGAACTTCTCGCCTTCGATCTTATCGGTCATGCGCAGGTGGCCGCGCAGCCAGCGCACCAGCGGCTTATCGCCAATCGCGCTGTCATCTTCCTTCGCCAGCGCCATTTTAATCCCGGTAAACAGCAGGAACGCGCCGAAGATATAGAGCAGCCAGCTGAACTGCGTGACCAGCCAGCTCCCGGCGAAAATCATGATGGTACGCAGCACGATAGCGCCCAACACGCCGTAGATCAGCACCCGGCGCTGCAGCGCCGCAGGCACGGCAAAGTAGCTGAACAGCATCAGCCAGACGAAGACGTTATCCACCGCCAGCGCTTTTTCAATCAGATAACCGGTGAGGAACGCCAGCGCCTGGGTATCGGCCACCTCGCGCCCGGCGGTGCCGGTGAGATACCACCAGAAGGCGGCGTTAAACAGCAGCGAAAGGGTCACCCAGACCAGCGACCAGGCCGCAGCCTGCTTCATGGTCATGGTGTGTGAGCCGCGACGGCCCTGCAGCAGCAGGTCAATCGCCAGCATAATCACGACAACGACAGCGAAGCTGCCCCAGAGTAACGGCGTGCCGACAGTATTCATTTTTTCTTGCCCCAATAACAAAAATGGCCAACGTCGGAAGACGCCAGCCACATTATTATTGTCGCTGTAAGCAAACCTCGCCTTCCGGCAAGGTCTCACTTACAACCAAAATTTGGTTGCCCCAGTAACCGGACATCGTGTGGATGTCGTATTGACGATTAGCTGGCGAAGAAGTTACTCCCCTTTGCTGGGCAAAAGATATGCTGCGCGCGCAGCCAGGTCAACATTCTTCAGTAATATTTAGAAATATTTACACAACCGCCGCATCGAGGCTGTCCGCCGGGAACACCACGCCGGTCTGACGGCGGATCTCGGTCAGCAGCTGGGCGGTGGTCAGCGAGGTCGCCAGGCCGGCATGATTGATCTCGTTATCCTCTACCAGGCGGGCGAAGGTCTCCGCTTCGTACAGCATGGTGTTGATATGCTGCGGCTGGCTGAGATCCTGCGCTTTGCCGCCGCGTGGCACCAGGCTGACGCGCTGGCATTCGGAAACCTGCTCAATCACCAGCGAACCGTCTTCGCCCTGGATCTCACTCGGCAGCGTCGACTGGCTGACTTTCGAGTGCTGGATAGTCACGTCAAAATCGCCGTAGTTAAGGATCACGCTGCCGTGGGCGTCGACGCCGCTCTCCAGCAGGCTGGCGCTGGCGGTGATGCTGTAAGGTGCCCCCCACAGGCTGACGGCGGTGCCGAGGCAGTAGTAACCGATATCCATAATTGACCCGTTCGACCACGCCGGGTTGAAGGTGTTGGGGTTCTCACCGTCGAGGTAGCGCTGATAGCGCGACGAATACTGGCAGTAGTTGATAAAGGCTTTGCGCAGCTTGCCGATACGGGTGAGCGACTGCTGCAGGATCAGGAAATTCGGCAGGCTGGCGGTTTTAAACGCCTCAAACAACACCACCTGATTGTCACGTGCGCAGGCCACCATCGCCTCCGCTTCGCGCAGGTTGGACGCCAGCGGCTTCTCGCAGATCACATGCTTGCCGTGGCGCATAAACAGCAGCGCCTGCGGGCAGTGCAGGGCGTTCGGGCTGGCGATATATACCGCATCGATAGCCTCGCTCTGCGCCAGCTGCTCCAGGGAGTCAAACAGCAGCTCAACCGGATAATCGCTGGCGAAGGTTTGCGCCTGCTGTAGCGAGCGCGAGTAGACGGCGCTGAGCTTCATTTTTCCGGTTTCGTGAGCGGCATCGACAAACTGACGGGTGATCCAGTTGGTTCCAACGACGGCGAAGCGAATCATAGTGTTCCTGTGCGGCTGGGTGAACGAAAAGGCAGATTACCATTTGTGTAAAGTGAGGCAATGACAAAAAGGCGTGATTTGATTTTTCCGCTCACCTCTCGCACCATACAGGAAATCATCCTGAGGGAACCCGATGAGTATCAGCAGCAGGCACGCACTTAACTGGACCAGCATTCTGGTCGCCATACCCGTCGGGCTGGTCGCCACGCTGGTGACGCTGCTCTTTCGTGAAGCCATCGCCCTGGTGGATGCCCTGATTTTTGGCGGCTCCGGTGATATCACGCAGTCAATGCGCGCCTATCCCTGGTACTGCTGGCCGCTGATTATTGGCGCGGGCGGGCTGGTGGCCGGATTTTTCCTGCGCTACGCCGCCGCCATCGAGCAGAAAGAGACGGTGCGCACCGACTATCTGGAAGTGATCAACGCCCGGCTCGATGCGGTGCCGACGAAAACCTCGCTGTTTCGCGGGCTCTCCTCGCTGGCGAGTATCAGCAGCGGTGCGTCCATCGGGCGCGAAGGGCCGATGGTGCAGCTCTCTGCGCTGAGCGGCAGTCTGATGGGGCGCTGGCTGTTCCGCTCCCTGCCGCTGAAAAACAGCGATGTGGTGGCGATGGCCGCCGCGGCCGGGCTGGCGTCGGTGTATCACGCACCGCTGGCTTCGGCGATCTTCGTCGCCGAGATAGCCTTTGGCATCTCCTCGATGCAGCGGCTGATCCCACTGATTATCGCCGCCGGCATCGCGGTGCTAACCATGTGGTCGCTGGGCTTTCGCTCCGCCATCTATCCCTTCTCCCACAGCCAGTTTGACCTCTCTGCGGGCAGTATCGCCCTGACGGTGCTTATCGGGCTGCTGGCCGGGCTGCTTGGCTGGGCGATGATCGGGCTGATTGGTCAGAGCAAGCGGCTGTTCGCGCCGCTGAAAAGCCTGCCGCTGCGCCTCGGTATCGGCGGCGTGCTGGTCGGTGTACTGGCGATTGGCAGCACCCAGATCCTCGGCAATGGTTACGAAGTGATCGTACGCATTATGGCCGGGGATTTCCTGCTGCCGATGCTGCTGGCGCTGCTGCTGCTGAAGATGCTGGCGACGGCGATCTCGGTGGGTTCCAGCGCGGTGGGCGGCCTGTTTACCCCGGCGCTGCTGATTGGTGCTCTGATGGGGGAGGCGGTGGCGCTGGTGGCCGCCGCTGCCGGGCTACCCATCGGTAATGCCGAAGTGTTCGCCGCCGTGGGTATGGGCGCGGTGCTGGCCTCGGTCAGTCAGGCTCCGCTGATGGCGATGCTGATGGTGCTGGAGATGACGCTCAACAGCAGCCTGCTGTTTCCGGCGATGATCGCCTGCGTGCTGGCCTCGATGACGGTTTACCGCCTGCATTCCACCAGCACCTATCCGGTGATGAAGAACCACTTCAGCCGCTCTGACGCCAAGTTCAACTTCGATAACGGCATCATTTCGCAGTTTATTATCTCCGGCGCGGCGCTGACGCCGGAGGCCTCAGTGGGCAAAGCGCTGGCGGTCAGCTCGCTGAAGCGCGAGCGTTTTGTGTATGTGGTCAGCGAGGAGGGGAAGTTCCTTGGCGCCGTGTCGATCCATGACATCTCGCATAAAGTGCTGGATAAAGAGATTACCCTGACCTCCCCGGTGAGCTGCGTGATGGACAGCAGCTTCCCCTATATCTATGAAAATCAGACCATCAAAGAGGGGTGGGAAGCCTTCGCCCAGGTGACGCTGGAGCGCCTGCCGGTGCTGAATAACCCGATAGAGAAGAAGTTTCTTGGTGCGCTGACTAAAACCAGCCTGATCCAGCAGGCAAAAGACTTTATCTGAGGCTGAAAAAACGCTGAGCGCTCCATTGGATGGTGCGCTCAGCGTCAGACCACGGGTGAAGAAGATGACCCATTTTATTGATAATAGTAAACCCCAAAGTCATTCATTCTTTTCTGGAAGTCGGCCATGTTTTTGCATTTCAGCTTCTCCATAATTTTTAATTTATAGTAGCTAATGGTTTTAATGCTCAGCGGCAAGCGGCGCGAAATATCCTTATGGCATTTTCCTTCCGACAGGAAGCGCAGCAAATAAAATTCCCGCGCGGTTAAAATATCCTTCTGATAACAGGCCAGCTCCTCTTCCGCGCTTTTCTGGTGCAACCTTGAAGGTGTAATACAGAGCGACAGGGCAATAGTGCTTTCATATTTAAATGCCAGCTCGCAGCGCGGCAGGGTTTTACGCACGTAAGCAATCAGCGCCGGGTCGCGCAGGCGGGTAAAAATAACCAGCTTGATGGTAGGCCAGCGGTGCTGGAACTGCTTATAGTAATCAATGCAGGCGAACAGATTATCGCTATCCGTCATGAGCTCGCTAATGACAACCTTAATCCGGTTTTTCTGTAGGATATTTTCCAGTTGGGCCAGCGAAGAACAGCCGACTGTTGGGATCTCGCTGAGTTTAAAATATTCCTCAACGCCTTTAATACAAAATGCGTCGCTATCAAGTATGGCGATATGGGACATAATCAGATGACCGTGTAATTAGAATAATCTCATTACACTCCTGGCCCCGTTTGTTGTCTATCAGTGCCGTCTGCTGCTTTCGTAGGATTATTCTGACGGGATGACATAAGGCATGATTTAATTCCCCGCCAGATAGTTTTCAATAGCCCGATTTAATATAGCCAGTTCGTTCTCCGTTTCCTGCCACAGAGCCTGGGCTTCTTCAGCGGAGACGTCATCCTGACGGCAGAGATCTTCCAGACGGCGACAGAGCGCTTCGGCTTTATTGGCGCTGATAATCTGGCAGGCACCCGACATGCGATGAATGCACTTCGCCATTTCCGGCCAGTCCTCCAGCTCCAGCAGCTCTGCCGCTTCGACCATATCCTGGCGTTGGGTGGTTAAGGTGACGCTCAGCAGGGAGTGCAGCAGCTCATCATCGCCCTGGGTCAGATTATTCAGGCCGCTAAAGCTGAGCATCTGTTCCAGCTCGCTGGGGGCGGGCCTGTCTTTTGCCATGCGCAGCGCCACCTGGCCCAGCATCGCCTGCAGCTGCGGAAGCTGCAGCGGTTTAAACATGCAGTCATCCATTCCGGCCTGCTGGCAGCGTGCGCGCTCTTCCGGCCACGCATTCGCGGTCAGGCCAACGATCATTAACGGCTGCGTCTGGTGGGCACGGATTAGCCGCGTCAGCTCCAGCCCGTCCATACCGGGCATACTGCAATCGGTGATCAGCAGGTCGAACTGCTGCTGCTGCCAGATCTCCCAGGCTTCTTCGCCGTCGCTGGCCTCGGTCACCTGATGGCCGAGGCGCGCCAGCTGGCGGCGCAGCAGCATGCGGTTAGCCGGGTGATCGTCTACCGCGAGGATGCGCAGCGGCGGTACTTCAATGGCGGCTGGCAGGGCTTTGGTCGGTATCTCCTCCGGCCGTGAACTGCGGGTTGCCAGGGCCAGGGTGAAGGTGACCTCGGTGCCGCGCCCCGGTTCGCTTTGCAGCGTAATGTTGCCGCTCATCATCTGCACCAGCTGGGAACAGATGGCGAGGCCAAGGCCGGAGCCGCTCTGACGCTTGCCGTCCTCTGCCTGCACCCATGGATTAAAGATATCGTGTTGTTCACCTGCGGAGATCCCTTTGCCGCTGTCTTTCACCGACACGCTCAGCCGCACCTCATCATTCTCCAGAGCGGTGATATCGATATTGACTTCCACACTGCCTTTTTCAGTAAATTTAATCGCGTTACTCACCAGGTTAGAGAGGATCTGGCGAAAGCGCAGGGCATCGATAAACACTTCATAAGGCATGACCGGCGGCAGCGTACAGCTCAGGCGCAGGCTTTTTTGCCGCGCCAGCCCCTCAAACACGCGTACCACCGGTGGCGCCAGCTCGGTGCTGCGCACCCACTCTGGTGCCAGCTCAAGACGCCCGGATTCAATGCGTGCCATATCGAGAATATCGCCGATCAATCCCATTAATGACCGGGCCGATTCCCAGGCGACTTTGACCGGCTCATCATCGTCGGTTTTCCGCCCCGGCGCGCTGACTGCCAGCTCCAGCAGGCCAATAATGGCGCTGACCGGGGTGCGAATTTCATGGCTCATGGTGGCAAGGAAGGTACTTTTCGCCCGGTTGGCCTGCTCGGCGCGTTCGCGCGCCAGCGACAGGTCGGTGGTCAGGCTCTGATGCTCGGTGACATCAATCCAGCTGCAGATCAGTCCCGCCGTTTGCTGGGAATCGTCGAGGTAGCGCACGGCGTTATGGATCACGCTGCGCTGGCTTTCGCCATTAAAAATCTGGAAGGCTTGCGGGCTGGCCTGCGGCGCGGCATTACCCTGTATCACCTCATCTTTAATCTCGCGCCAGATGACATTGAGCGGATTGTTAACATCGGCCACGCTGCCGCGCGCGCCGTTGACGCTATCGCCTTTAAAGAACTCCTGCCAAGACTGGTTAAACAGCACCAGCCCGCCTTGACGATCGACCACGTATACCGGCACCTGCACGTTATTCAGCAGCTTATCGCTGAACTGAAGCTGAGATTGCAGGCTCTGCTGCGCCCGGCGGCGCGCAGAGATCTGGCGGCGCAGATAGTAGATCCAGATCAGCGACGTCAGGCCAATTGCCAATGTCAGGCCACCCAGCAGCCAGAATTGCGTGCGATAGGCAGCCCAGGTATCCAGCTGTACATCCGGTGAGGTTTGCCATTTATTGATCACCCGGGTCATCGTGCGTGGGGCGATGTCGGCCAGCGCTTTATTCAGGATGCTGAGCAGCTCGGGCTGGTCAGGGCTGACAGCAAAAGAGATCTGCGATGACGCATCTCCCAGCGTCATGGCGATTTTTAAATTATTGCGAAAGTAGCGGTCAATCATATAGCCGCCGCCGACCAGAGTGTGCACCGCGCCGTTGACCTTACCCTCATTGACCAGCTGCATAGCGATACTGGCGTTGGCAACCGTCACCAGGTTGATCCCCGGATACTGCTTTTTCAGCTCGGGGATCAGCATGTTGTTTTCAGTAATCGCAATGCGGGTGTGCTTATTTAGCGCCATCGGCAGCGATTGCGACTGCTGCACCACCAGCACAAAGGGGGAGGCAAAATAGGGACGGGTAAAGCGCAGCTGGTTATCGCGCATATCGCTGTAGCTAATGGCGGCAATAAACCTGGCTTTACCCCCCTTCACGTCGCGGAACATCTCGTTGACCGACTCGGCGACCACCGGAGTAAAGTTAATCCCGGTACGCAGGCGGATCAGGCGCAGCAAATCGGCGCTGATGCCGTAAAAATTGCCCTGGGCATCCACCATGGTGAAGGGGGCATACAGCGAATTAACCACCACCGGGATGTTGGGGTTCTCTTTCAGCCAGCGTTTTTCGCGTTCGTTAAAATTTAGCCGGTTAATAATGGGCAGCAGGTCGGAGCCTTCGCTCCACTGCTGATAGATCACCTGATTTTGCGTCGCCGGGATCGCGGCCAGCACGCTGTTGACGGCGTTGACCAACTGCCAGTCTGCAGCACGCATCAGAAAACGGCTGCCCGGTGCGCGCACTGGAAAAATCTCCTGTACTGCCAGCAGGTTATTGTAGTTACGCCCGACCAGATAGCTGGCGGTCGTCAGATTGCCGAGGTAATAATCACTGTTGCCAAAGGCCAGCGATGCCAGCGCCTCTTCGTCGGTATCAAAACGTTGAATACTCGCTTCAGGGAAGTGCTGTTTCAGCCAGGCCAAATCGAGATAGTGATGTGACACCGCCAGATGCAGGTTTTTAACTGCCTTCCAGTTGGTGCGCTGGTCGCTGATACGCCGCATCAGCGTGGGATTATCCGGCATGAAGCTGCGGCTGCCCACCAGCGTGGTATGGGAGGGCAGCGGATTACCTGTCGGGTCGGTGACGATATCGACCTGATGCGCTTCCAGCGCCCGCAGCGCCTGTTCACGGCTGGAGAAACGGGTAATCTGCGAACGCATCCCGAGGTACTGCGTCACCAGCAGCGAATAGTCGGCGTCAATGCCTTCAAACTTGCCGCTTTCGGTAAACATATCGAACGGCGGGGTTTCCGGCAGCCAGACGCCGATTTTCAGCTCGCGTTTTTGCCCCAGCCAGCGCCAGTCTTCATCGCTGATAGTGAAACTGCGGGGGTTATAATTCTCGCGGCTGATAATCGATAGCGTTTCAGGCGTGTCCTCAGCCCGCGCCATTAGCAGAGGAAGCAGCAGCAACAGCACGAACAGGAGAGGTTTTTTCACAGGATTAATCCAGATGGTTGCGCCGGGCGAAATCAATTAATGCCAGATTAGAATCCAGCTCCAGTTTGGTCATTACCCGGGTTTTATAGGTACTGACGGTTTTGTTACTGATGTGCATGCGCTGCGAGATATCAATGACTTTCATCCCCTGGGCCAGATAGCGCAGAACCTGCAATTCACGGCTGGAGAGCGCTTTCAACGACTCCGTTTCCTGTTCAGGATGGGCAATATTGCCGCCGTTTTTACGCTTCAGCGGGAAGTAGCCGTAGCCGCGCATTACGGCTTTTACCGCATCGCTCAGCTCTTCCAGATTATTTTTCTTGCTGACAAAGCCGTCGGCGCCGATGCTCATGCAGCGGCTGAGATAGTGCTCATCATCGCGTGAGGTCAGGACCAGCAGACCCCCTTTGAAGCCGCTGGCGCGCAGCTTTTCAATCACTTCTATTCCGCTCAGTGAAGGGATGTCGAGATCGACAATCACCATATCCGGTTCAAGCTGGCGCACCATCTGTAATGCCTTTAGTCCGTCATCCGCCTCGCCGACCACCGTGTGCTGATCTTTTTCTAACAGCATCCTGATCGCCAGACGTGCGACGGGATGATCGTCAATCATCAAAATGTTAGCCATTACAACGCCTCATAAATAAATGTCCTTCCCGAATACTGTCATAATAATTACAAACTGTAAAAGTGATTTAATATAAAAATACAGAATTATCTTATTCAATGTAGTCCACGCTGAAATGGATGACAAAATAAGTAAAAAGGCCTGCGTAACTGCTGTTTCTATCTGATGTTAATTGTTTTTTCATGGCCCTACTATTCGCGACCTATATCAGTTAAATCATCATCTTATGGTTTGGTTTGACTGTCTTTGCGTTATTAAACTTTAGATTATGAGATTCGACGTTATTAATTAGCGCCTTAAGCGAGGTTTTTCTATTTCTTGCTGAGAGCGTCAGGCAATTTCATTTTTAATTGTGATAGCGCGTATCTGTCCAGGAACATACGATGAGCCAACGATTTACCCCTTCCGTGCTATCTCAGTGCTGTCTGCTGGCGCTGGCGTCCGGCACATTTTCTCCCGCGCATGCGGGCTATAGCGTTACCGACGGTTCGACGCTGCTGGTCAGCAGCGGTTATACCACCAGCAGCGCAGGCGATTATCCGCTGTTAGCCAGCGGGACAGGAAGCCTGCTGCAAACCAGCGTGCCGCTCACCTTCCGCACCTCCGGCAATAATCTGTTCGCCGCCCGCATCCTTGACGGCGGCGCGATGGCGCTGAACGGCGCCACTCTGAGCACCAATGGGCTGCAGGCTAACGGGCTCGACGTTACCGCTGCGCTGGCCACGCTGCGCGGCGGTCTGATCGCCACCAGCGGCGTGAACAGTAGCGCCATTGCCGCGCGCGGTGACAGCCAGCTAACGCTGGCGGATTTGGCGCTGGTCACCAACGGCAGCCAGAGCAATGGCATCGATATGCGCGGCGGAACGCTACAAGCGGATAGCGTCAGCCTGGTGGTGAACGGCAGCAATGCCAGCGGAATTGCACTCGGCAGCGGCATATTTTCAACGCACGTTGACGCGGTACTGAATGACGTCAGCGTCCTGATGCAGGGCACGGGAACGCAGGCGGCGATTGAGGTAGGAAATGCGCAGCTGAATGGCGATCGCGTGACGATCAATGCCCTGGATCAGCACCGTGGGGTGGAAATCTACAACCCGGAAAATAGCCGCGGCGAAGTCACGCTCAGTAACAGCACAATCGCCAGCGAAAGCGGTGATGCGGTCTACCTGCTGAACGGCGATATCACCCTGAACAACAGTCAGCTGAACAGCGGCAGCGGTATCGGCGTTAACGTAAATAAAAATGCCAGCGCCACGCTGAGCCAGACGTCGGTGACCACCCGCGGTAATGGTGCCGATGCGATGTGGATTGCCGAGGCAAATTCACGCGCGCAGATCGCCGATTCCGTGCTCAGCACCACGGGCAGTGCTGCCACGGCGCTGAACGCACAGTACGGCCCGGCAACCATCACTAACAGCGAGCTGAAAACCAGCGGCAGCGGCAGCTACGGCATTTATACCCAGAGTCAGGTCGATGCCGATGGCGTCACCATTACTACCGCTGGCGGCTCCGGTATGGGCGTGTTTGCCGCGATGGGCGGGCAGGTCAACATCAGCAACAGCGCCATTACCACGGCGGGTGAGCTGGCGGCCGGGCTGCTGGCTTATCCAGGATCGCGCATTGTCGGCGATCGGCTGAGCGTGACGACCACCGGCGATAACGCCTTCGCCCTCTGGGCGCGCTCCGGCGAGCTGGATATCAGTAACAGTACCCTGACCACCGAGGGGAATGCAGCAGGTCTGTACATCAGTAGCAACAGTCTGGGCGATGCCAGTACGGTCAGCCTCGATAACAGCACCCTGACCAGCCAGGCCGCCAGCGGCATCCAGGCTGTGGGTGCGCAGGGAGAGCTGGCGCTGAGTAATGGCACCACCGTAACTGGCGGCAACGGCGTGCTGCTGCAATCCAGCGCGGGCAGCATCCTGGCCGTTACCGCCGACAGTCAGGTGACGCTGAACGGCGATGTCAATGTCGCTGCCGGTGACCAGGTCACGCTGGCGATGAGCAATGATTCCACGCTAACCGGCGCTGTGCAGAACCTGCAGACCCTGACGCTGGATAACAGCGTGTGGAATCTCACCGGGGATTCGCTCGTCGGCGCATTGGCCAATAGCGGTACGGTAAACTTCGTCAGCGATGACGCGGGCTACCATACCCTTAACCTTAGCGCGCTGAGCGGCAGCGGTCAGTTTGTGATGAACACCGATATTGCCGGCTTGCAGGGCGACCTGATCAACATTTCCGGCGACGCCAGCGGCGCGCACCGCATCAGCGTGCGCGACAGCGGGCGCGAGCCGGCCGACAGCAGCGGCGTACTGCCGCTGGTGCATACCGCGGGCGGCAGCGCGCTCTTCACCCTGAATAACGGGGTGGTGGATGCCGGGGTGTATCAATATGAAATGCAGCATCGCGGCGACGACTGGGTATTGGCAGCGAAACCCACCGAAACTGGCCCGGGTACGGACTCACCGGATATCGACCTGCCGCCACCACCGGTGGATGACCCCGATAGCGGACTGCCGGTTAAACCGGTAGTGCCCGTTAAACCGGTGGTGCCTGTTGAACCGGTGGTGCCCGTCGCACCGGTTGTGCCGCTCAACCCGGCGCTGACGCCGGCGGCCCGCAGCGTGCTGGCCCTGACCAATGTGCTACCCGTGGCGGCGGATGCTGAACTGAGTACTCAGCGTACCCGCGCCGGGGAGATCCGCAGCGGTCAGCAGCAGGGCGGTGCCTGGCTGCGCGCCCTGGGCGGTGAATATCGCCAGGACGGCAGCCGGGGGACGGATGCGCAGCTGCAGCAGAGCGGCATGATGATCGGCGTGGACAGTGCGCGCGAAGTGGGGGAGAGCACCTCACTGGTTGGCCTGTTTACCGGCGTCAGCCATAACAACGTGAAGTACAGCGTGGGCGGTAGCGGCAAGATCGACAGCTACTTTATCGGTGCCTATAACACCTGGCTGCTGAATGATGGCTGGTTTGTCGATGCGGTGGCAAAAGCCAACAACTTCAGCGTCAGCAACCGCGTGACGATGAGCGGCGGCGAGCAGAGCAAAGGCGGGTTCAGCACGCCGGGCTTCACGCTGTCGCTGGAAGCGGGCCGCCATATCGCACTGAACGACGGCTGGTTTATCGAACCGTCGGCGCTGGTGGCAGGTAGCTGGATCAAAGGCCAGAACTGGCAGATGGATAACGGTATGCAGGTGAAAAATGGCCAGATGTCATCACAGCAGGGCGAGCTGAAAGCCGTGGCTGGGCGCTCCGTCACGCTGGCGAATGGCGTGCAGCTGCAGCCGTGGCTCCAGCTGGCGGCCATCAACGAATTTGCCTCGGGCGATGATATTGATCTTAACGGCCACGCTTTCCGCAATGACAGAAGCGGTCTGCGCGGCGAAGCCGGAGTTGGCATGGCGGCGCAGGTTAACCGCGATCTGCAGATTTACAGCGAAGCCACCCGGGCTAAAGGCAAAAACAGCGAACAACCGTGGGGGGCCAGCCTCGGCGTGCGCTGGAGCTGGTAAGCCATCCCCTGTCGCGCCCTACAAAATGCAGGACATGGACTACAGGTATGGCCTGCAAATCCGATGGAGGGTAAAGACGCTGCGGCAGATAATGGCCGCAGCTAAATTTCCTGCTTATTTGCTTAACCCTTAACTTCTGGACTCTGTAATGAAAACTTCAATCACCGCTATTACCCTGCTGGCATTGAGCCACGGGGCGCTCGCCGCAGACAGCGTCGATGTACGCGTAGTCGGCACCATCGTTCCCGCCGCCTGTACTCCCTCTTTCCCGTCTGGTGCAGTGGTGGACTATGGCACGATTAAGGCCAGCAGCCTGAATCAGACCAGCTACACCGTATTGAACGAAAAAGCGGTGGAGTTTGCGATTACCTGCGAAGCGCCAACTAAAGTGTCCCTGCGTGCGATTAACGGCCGCCCAAATACCACGGCAGATTCGAATGATACGTCGTACGGCTTTGCGCCAATGCCGATGGGGATCACGCTGCTGGGTAAAACCTTCCCATCGGGTACTGCCGGGCTGGGGCTGGACGGTGCGACGCGTATCGGTGGCTATGCCATGATGATCAACAACAGCAGCTTTACGGCAGACGGTGTTGCCGTCAACGCTATCCGCCGCCCGTTTGCAAACGCGCCAACCACCTGGGCCGCCTCTGACGGCACGCTGTTCTCGATTTCACCGAGCGATGTGACGCCGGTCAGCTGGGCCGCCGCCGGGCAGTTAACGCCGGTCGCTTTTACCGCCTTAACGGGCCAGCTGCGCGTACAGGGCTTCCTGAATAAGGTTTCGGCGCTGGATGTATCAAAACCGATTCATCTTGATGGTTTAACCACGCTGGAAGTTAACTATCTGTAAGTAACTATTTTTATAAAAAAAAGAGTGTTTGTAGGTGTAGTTTTTCCCGCTCCGGCGGGATTTTTTTGCCTGTAGTCCTTTAGTTATGGCAAAAAATGGTCGATAGATCCTGAGAGCAACGGTATGATCCCCTCTCAGGAGAACCCCATGAAACTAACTCATCTGGCCTTACTGGCCACCACGCTACTCGTTGCACATGCCACCGTCGCTGCCGATAGCGTCACGCTGCGCGTGACCGGCACCATTGTGCCCGTCGCCTGTTCACCCATGGTCAGCGGGCAGCCCCAGCAGCCCGACCTGAAGATTGACTGCTTCAGGCCGCGCGCGGTGGATATCCGCTGGACGGAAAGCGGTGGCAACAGGCCGATCGCCACCCCGCATCTGTCTCTCTCGCCCAGGACCACCCTGAAGCGCAGCATCGCATCGGGCGGTGCAAGCGAGCTGGAAATTTACTATCTCTGATAACCCTGCGGGCTGACCGAACAAAAGGATCGGCCCCTTTTCCTGCACTCTCGCCTGACCTGTAGGCTGACGCCTACAAATCCCCATCCCCGGCCTTCAGAGCCCTGGCTGTACTCTCATTCAGAACATTCCGTCGTCCTGCCACAATGATTTCACTGAGCAGCGAGACAAAAAATGCCGGCAGGGTTAACACCAGCGGCAGAGATTGTTCCTCGACTGGCCGTCAGCGTGAACTCAAACTTAACTATTGGAATACCTGTCATGATGAAGAAAACTATTGTTGCCCTGGCCCTGCTGGCGACTACCGCGTCTGCTTTTGCTGCCGACAGCGTTGATGTGCGCGTTATCGGTACTATCGTGCCTGCGGCCTGTACCCCGGCCCTGACCGGCGGCGGCGTGGTGGATTACGGCACCATTAAAGCCGACACCATCAGCGCGACCGACTACACCGTGCTGCCAGAGAAGCAGATCAGCTTTGCGATTACCTGTGATGCACCGGCCAAAGTAGCGCTGATCGCCAGCAATGGCCGCACAGGCTCACTGGCAGGCGTCCCTGAGACAGCTCACGGAGCGGGTCGTAGCCCGGTTACCCTGTTTGGTCTGTCAGCCGTTGGCGCTGCGGGTTTGGGTATGGAAGGTACATCGCAAGTTGGTGGCTACGGCGTGCGTATTGACAGCAGCACGGTGACTGCTGACGGAGTGGCGGTTGACAGTCTGCGCGCCGACCGCGACCCGGGCCATGCTGACTCACCATGGGTTAAAGATAGCTATTCAGGGATCGTTTATTCTCCAAACTATCAGCGCCTGACTACCTGGGCTGCAACCGGTACCACCACGCCAGTAGCCTTTACCGCACTGAGCGGCCAGCTGGGCGTGCAGGCTTATATCAACAAAGGTTCCGAGCTGGACCTGAGCAAGCCGGTGCATCTCGATGGCCTGACCACCATCACCCTGTACTACATGTAATTCCCCGGTATTACAGAATCAGCCGCTCCTTCGGGGGCGGTTTTTTTTGCCTGGAATATGGCTGTAGTCCGCACCCTACAGATCTTCATCCCTGGCCTTCATCAGACCGGCTGCACTCTCATTCAGAACATTCCGTAGTCCTGCCACAATGATTTCACTGAGCAGCGAGACAGAAAATGCCGGAAGGGTTAACACCAGCGGCAACGATTGTTCCTCGTCTGACCGTCAGCGTGAACTTAAACTTAACCTATTGGAATACCTGTCATGATGAAGAAAACTGTTGTTGCCCTGGCCCTGCTGGCCACTACCGCGTCTGCTTTTGCTGCCGACAGCGTTGATGTACGCGTTATCGGCACTATCGTGCCTGCGGCCTGTACCCCGGCCCTGACCGGCGGCGGCGTTGTCGATTACGGCACCATTAAAGCGGACACTATCAGCGCGACCGACTACACCGTGCTGCCAGAGAAGCAGATCAGCTTTGCGATTACCTGTGATGCACCGGCCAAAGTGGCGCTGATCGCCAGCAATGGCCGCACAGGCTCACTGGCAGGCGTCCCTGAGACAGCTAACGGAGCGGGTCGTAGCCCGGTTAACCTGTTTGGTCTGTCAGCCGTTGGTGCTGCGGGTTTGGGTATGGAAGGTACATCGCAAGTTGGTGGCTACGGCGTGCGTATTGACAGCAGCACGGTAACTGCCGACGGAGTGGCGGTTGACAGTCTGCGCGCCGACCGCAACCCAGGTTATGCTGACTCACCATGGGTTAAAGATAGCTACTCAGGGATCGTTTATTCTCCAGACTATCAGCGCCTGACTACCTGGGCTGCAACCGGTACCACCACGCCAGTAGCCTTTACCGCACTGAGCGGCCAGCTGGGCGTGCAGGCTTATATCAACAAAGGTTCCGAGCTGGACCTGAGCAAGCCGGTGCATCTCGATGGCCTGACCACCATCACCCTGTACTACATGTAATTCCCCGGTATTACAGAATCAGCCGCTCCTTCGGGAGCGGTTTTTTTTGTCTTGAACCTTGCTGTAGTCCGCACCCTACAGATCTTCATCCCTGGCCTTCAGCAGACCGCCCCCCCTCTCATTCAGAATATTCCGTAGTCCTGTCAGACTTATTTCATCGGACAGCGCAAGGCATTTGGCCTGCTCTGGCTCAAAACCTGAACAACAGATTCAGGCTTAACCCATTAATTTAATTGCACTTACACGTCGAGTCGAAATAATGAAACTGTCACGTTCACTGCCTAAGCACACGCTGTTCCGCTTTTCGCTTATCAGCCTGCTGGTGCTGGGACATCTCGGTGCACTGCCACCTTTGATGGCGGCCGAAGAGACCGAGTTTGACCTTGAAGCGTTGAAGTCCCGTGGGATTGACCCGCGCATTGCGGAAACCTTTAAAAAGGCACCGCGCTTTAATACTGGCGAAACCACTGTCGCGCTGACGGTCAACGGCAAGGGGCGTGGCAAGGTGAAAGTGCAGTTCGACCAGCAGGGGCAGCTGTGTGCGGATGCGGCCTTTATGCGCGCCGCCGGGCTGAATACACCGGGCAAGGCCGCCGACTGCTATGACCTGAAGGCGCTGTGGCCGCAGACCGAACTGCAGCTGAGCCCGGAAGATGAGAGCATCACGCTGGTGCTCCCGGCCGAAGCCATCAATATGGACGCCAGTCAGAACACCGAGTGGAGCCACGGCGGCGTTGCCGGGCTGCTGAACTACGACGCGCAGTATCTGACCTCAACTGGCAGCGGTAGCAGCCTGAATTTCTACCAGGTCAACAGCGAAGCGGGCTTTAACGCCGGTGACTGGATCTTCCGCAGCCGCCAGTCGCTGACGCATTTCAACAATAGCGACAGCCTGCAACATCAGAACGCCTACGCGCAGCGCACCTTTAAGGAGTCTAAGCGCGTATTGCAGGTCGGGCAGATTGGCCTTGGCAACTCGCTGTTCGGCGCAGGTCAGGTGTTGGGCTTCCAGATGTTTCCGGAGCAGGCATTGCAGGGCGGCGGGCGCGGTATTGGCCTGGTGGAAGGTATTGCCGACAGCCAGTCGGTGGTGGAAGTTCGTCAGTCCGGCGTGCTGGTGCACAGCACCACCGTGCCTTCCGGCCCCTTTTCCTTACAGGGCTTTCAGCTGCTGAATACCCGTAGCGACCTGGAAGTCACGGTCACTGGCACCGGCGGTGAGAAACGCCAGTTTACCGTTCCGGCGGCGGCCTTCCTGCTGAACGGCAACCGTATCGCGCCGGGGTTCACTTTTGGTGCCGGGCAGCTGGACCAGCAGGGCAGCGCACAGTCGCCGCTGCTGGCCACGGCAGCAAAGGGCTGGCAGCTGACGCCGGGCTGGATGCTTAACAGCGGCATCCTGGCGTCGTCACCGTATCAGGCTGGCGCAATCGGCACCGATATTCAGCCGTTTAATGACACCCTGCTGAATGTGCAGGCGACGGCAGCGCGTGACAGCGAGCACGGTAATCAGGGGGTGTCGCTCTCCTCCAGCCTGAGCCATAACCTGACCGAGCGCCTCAGCACCAGCTTTAACGTCTCGAAACAGAGCAGCGGCTACCGCGAACTGAGCGATGCCGTCTCGCGCGAGCCGCAGGATATCAATCGCAGCAGCAGCCAGTATGGCCTCGGCCTGGGATGGTCCGGGCAGAACGTCGGCAGTTTTAACTTCTCATACTCGCAGGCGCAGACTTTCGGCAGCGGTAATATCAGCTACGTGCGCGGTGGCTGGAGCAAAGCCTTTGGCCGCACCTATGTGGGTGCCAGCCTGGAGCGCAGCAGCGGGGGATATTACGGCTCGGAAGACCGTTTCTACCTCACCCTGAGCGTGCCGCTGGGCGATCGCAGCATCAGCAGCTGGGTCAACGGCAGTAAGAACGGTAACCGCGCCGGGGTGCGCTACAGCGAGCGTCTGAGTCAGGATCGCAATTACAGTCTCTCTACCGAGCATGACAACGGCAGCAAGCGGACTTCGACCACCGGCAACTTCGATATGGTGACGCCGGTCAGCCAGCTGAGCGCCGGCGTCAGCCGCGACAGCGACGGCTATACCAGCTGGTCAGGGCGCGCCAGCGGTGCGGCGGTGGTGCACAACCACGGCGTAACGCTGTCGCCGTATAAGGTCGGCGATACATTCGGCATTGCCAAAATCGGTGAAGAGAAGGGCGTGCGGGTTGAAACCCCGGCCGGACCCACCTGGACCGACGGGCGCGGCTACGCGGTGATCCCGCGCATCACCAGCTACAGCAAATCCTCGGTGCAGGTGGATACCCGCAGCCTGGGTAAGAACGTCGATATCAATAACGCCCTTTACGAGACCGAAGCGGCGCGCGGCTCCGTCAGCTACATCGACTTTGGCGTGGTGCGTAGCCGCCGCGTACTGATCGACGTGAAGGACACGGCAGGGAAACCTCTGCAGCAGGGCGCCAGCGTGTTCGCCGCAGATAACAGCTTTGTCTCCGTGGTGACGGATAAAAGCGCGGTGTTTATTAACGACGCCGCCGACGGCCAGCAGTTCAGCATCGAACGCCAGGGGCAGAGCGACTGCCGCTTTACCCTCAAACTGGCGGAAAAGCCTGCTAACCCGGGCCTGTATGAAGAGGCCAGCGCGGTGTGTCGTTAATTGGCTGTAGGCCAATGCTGACAAAATCAGAGGTGAGGCCTGCACTTCCGGGTAGGGGGGCTGATATCCCTGCACACCCTACTGGATAATAATCTGCTCAGGTAGCGTCAGCCACAGTGCGGCTAGCGCCAGAAGATTCACCGCCTCATACTAGGAGAGCGGTGGTAAATAATGTTCTAAGGAATTGTTAAAAATGAAAAAAACCGTTATTGCTCTGCTGCTGGCCGCTTCTGCCACTTCTGCTTTTGCCGCTGACAGCGTAGACGTCAGGGTTATTGGCACGATTGTCCCTGCGGCCTGTGTTCCAACGCTGCCAGGCGGCGCCGTGGTGGATTACGGCACCATCAAAGCCGACTCCATCAGCAAAACGGCTTATACCGTGCTGCCGGAAAAGATGATCGACTTCACCATCCAGTGTGATGCACCGGCGAAGGTGGCAGTCCATGCAATTAACGGGCGTAAAGGCTCTCTGGCTGGTGTGACGGAGAATGTAGAGGGCGGAGCTGTCGCCCCTGTTGCGTTGTTCGGCAGTGCCAGCACCGTAGCCGTGGGCCTGGGCATGCAGGGTGCAAGCAAAGTGGGCGGCTATGGTATTCGCATTGTTGGCGCCACCGCGACCGCCGATGGCGTGCCGGTCAGCACGCTGGTGAAACCTGTGACTGCCACCAGCTGGGCAATCTCCGCTGCTGGCGGCATGCTGTATGACGCAACCTGGAGCCGTGTAGTGAGCTGGGGAGCGGTGGGTAGCAAAGTCCCGGTAGCCTTCACCGTGTTCTCCGGCCAGCTGTCAGTACAGGCTTATATCAATAAAGGCTCCGCGCTGGATCTGACTCAGCCGGTACACCTTGACGGCTTGAGCACGCTGGAAATGTATTACCTGTAATCCTGAAGCCCTGCCTCACTATAGCGCCCAAATTCGGGCGCTTTTTGCATTTCAGTCCCCGTCATATCACGCGTAGTCCTCAGCCTACAAATTCCCATCCCAGGCCTTCAGCTGTAAGCCGCCGCTCTCATATTGCTCACTCCCTCAACCTGTCAAACTCTCTTCATCGGCACAGGGATGGGTCGAAAGGGAATAGTTCAACACCTGACAGCAAGGACGCTGTCACCTCCAAAGCGGAGGATAAGCCGGGCAGAAAGACCCAGGCACCCGAAACCTTAATTGATTCATAAACACGTCGAGAACCTAACATGAAACTGAACAAAACCCCCTCTTTACTGGCCGCAGGCGCGCTCTCTTTGTCCCTGTTTTCTTCCATGGCGCTGGCGACCGGTATGATCCCGGAAACCTCGGTGGTTATCGTGGAAGAGTCCGATGGCGAAGGTGCCATCAACGTAAAAAACAGCGATGGCTTCCCGGTGCTGCTGATGACGTCGCTGGAAAATATCAAAGAAGATAACGAATCACTGCTGACGATTACGCCGCCAGCCGCCCGTGTCGAAGCCGGGAAATCGCAGCGCGTGCGCTTTATCCTGACCAGCAAAACGCCGCTGAAGACCGAACGCCTGAAGCGAGTAATTTTCGAAGGCGTACCGCCGAAAGAGAAAGGCAAAAACGAAGTGCGCATGACCGTGCGTCAGAACCTGCCGGTGCTGATCCGTCCTGCGGGCCTGGCACGCGATGAAGCGCCGTGGAAGCAGCTGAAGTGGTCAACGCAGGGCGGTAAGCTGGTGGTCACTAACCCATCGCCTTACGTGGTGCGCATGGGCTCCAGCGTGCAGACCCTGCCGGACAACAGTCAGTGGAACATGACCAACAGCTATGTGCTGCCGGGGCAGACCATTACCCTGAGCAATGATAAGAATAAGTCCGTTAGCGGCAGCAAGCAGGTGCGTATTTCTCCGGCCACCACCTGGGGCTTTACGGTACAGAGCTACGACGCAGCCCTGAACTAATCCTCTCCTGACGCTGCCGCCCGCAAACGCGGGCGGCAGCAGGATACCGCGATGAAAAAGTTTACCCTGTTACTGCTTCTTCTCAATGCTGCGGTTTATGCGGCGCCCCCAACGATGCCCGGCAACCCGTCTGAAATGCCGCTGTCGATCCCCACTGACAGCCGCTGCACCCTGAGTGCCGGGGGGGGCCAGGCTGATTTTGGCTCCCTGTCGCGCTGGCAGCTGCAGCCCGCCGCAGAGGGAGGCGATCGGTTATCGCTCGGTAAGCGGATGGTGAACGTTAGCGTCACCTGTCCCTTCTCCCAGACGATGAAGCTGATGATTAACGGTGACAGCGCCCTCAACGGCGGTTTTCGCTACGGTCAGAACGGCGAGCTGCGGGTAGTGGTGAAAGAGGCGCGGCTCGACGGTCAGCCGGTACAGATTAAAATGCAGCCCGCAGGGCGTGCCGAACAGCCGGGGAGCCTGGCACTGAAAGCCAACGGGCTGCTGGCGTTTGTCAGCCCGGGTGGGGCAGCAATAAAAGGGAAAAGCCTGATGCTGCAGCTGGAAGCCGAACCGCTGCTGCGCGAGGCGGATGCCCGCGTGGCGTCACGACAGAATCTCGAAAGTGGTTTTTCAATAAACCTGTCCGATTGAAGTACTTAAACCGGTTTGTCGCGCGCGATAACCGGCTTTTCCCCCCGCGACGTGCGGGGTTTTTTTTCACTATCCTTCACGCCCTTCCATCGCCTGCGCCGTCAGCCACAGCCGCGTATCAAACTCCAGCTGGTGATATTGCGGTTCCATATGGCAGCAGAGCTGATAAAACGCTTTGTTGTGATCCTTCTCTTTGATGTGCGCCAGCTCGTGTACCACAATCATACGCAGGAATGCTTCCGGCGCCTGTTTGAAAATGGTCGCCACGCGGATCTCGGCTTTGGCCTTCAGCTTACCGCCCTGCACGCGTGAGATTGCGGTATGCAGCCCCAGCGCGTGCTTCATCACTTTGATCTTACTGTCGTACAGCACTTTATTCAGCGGCGGGGCATTGCGCAGCGCCTGATTCTTGAGATCCAGCGCGTAGTCATACAGCGCTTTATCGCTGGTGATGCCGTGCGTGGAGGGATAACGCTGGTTGATCACCTCGCCCAGACGCTGCTGTTCGATCAGCGTGCGCACCTGTGACAGCAGGGATTCAGGGTAACCTTGCAGGTAAATCAGTGACGACATGCGAACTCCATTAAAGAAAAACGTTTACTGCGCGCCCGTTTTAGGGGATAAAACGCGGAAATTTTACCACTAAGGTGATCCCATGAGCCAACTTGAACTGAGCAACCGCACGCTGACGCTGCATCGATTTCCACAAATGCGCGAAGAGAGCCCGTTGCAGGCCTGGGATGCGGCCGACGAATATCTGCTGCGCCATCTTGATGATGCCCCGGTTAACGGCCCGACGCTGATCTTTAACGATACCTTCGGCGCGCTGGGCTGTGCGCTGGCGGGCGAGGGCGTATACAGCATCAGTGATTCGTGGCTGAACCAGCAGGCGACGCGGCAGAACCTGGCGCTGAACGGGCTGGATGAGGGCGATGTGCAGCTGCTGGACAGCCTGGCAGCGCTACCGGCCGCTCCGGCCCGCGTGCTGATGAAAGTGCCAAAGACCCTCGCATTACTGGAGCAGCAGCTGCGTGCGCTGCGCGCTGTTGTTACCCCGCAGACCCAGATTATCGCCGCCGGTAAAGCGAAGGACATCCACACTTCGACCCTGCAGCTGTTTGAAAAAGTGCTTGGCCCGACTACCACCTCGCTGGCGTGGAAAAAAGCGCGTCTGATTTACGGCACCTTCACAAAACCAGCACTGGCAGAGAGTGACGTGATTGCGCGCTGGCAGCTGGACGGCACCGACTATCAGATTGGCAACCACGCCAACGTCTTCTCGCGCGGCGGGCTGGACGTGGGCGCGCGCTTCTTCCTGCAGCATCTGCCGTCGGATCTGGAAGGGGAGATTGTTGACCTCGGCTGCGGCAACGGGGTGATTGGCCTGATGGCGCTGCAGCAGAACCCGCTGGCGCAGCTGCACTTCGTCGATGAGTCGTATATGGCGGTGGCCTCCAGCCGCATGAATATTGAAGCCAACCGCCCGCAGGATCTGGCGCGCAGCGAGTTTCGCGTCAATAACTCGCTGGCCGGCTTCCCGTCCGATCGCCTGCATGCGGTGCTGTGCAACCCGCCGTTCCACCAGCAGAGCGCGGTCACCGACCATATCGCCTGGCAGATGCTGCGCGATGCGCGCCGCTGCCTGCAGGACGGCGGCGAGCTGCGTATTGTCGGCAACCGCCACCTCGATAACTACCACAAAATGAAAAAGCTGTTCGGCAACTGCACCACCGTCGCCAGCAACCAGAAATTCGTGGTGCTGCGCTCGGTGAAGATGCCGTAAATCATGCGGGTCGGGCATGCCCGACCCCTACGAAAACCGCGCACCACCGTAGTGGCGAGGCATGCCTCGCCCGCTGTTATCACCGCTTAGCAATCCACGAGAAGCGCTGCTCATACCCGTGCTGGCAATGGCTGTTGCGGCGGTAGCTGGCTTTCTCCTCCGCCATGCAGTAGGTACAAATCCCCGCCTGCTCAATCTGCGCCTGCGGCACGCCCGCACGCCGGGCAATGCGCTGTGCCAGCAGCGGCAGATCGAACCACACTCCCCCCGTCGTGCCCTGCGCCTGCGCGCGCTGCGCCAGCGGATTGTTGACCGCCTGCGCCGACCACGGCAGCATCCCGGCCAGCTGCTGCGGGTCATCCTGCTGCGCATGCGCAATCACATCCTGCCCCAGCTCATAGCAGCACGGACCAATCGCCGGGCCAATGGCGATATACAGGCTATCCGGCGTCGCACCGCGCGCGCATAACGCCTGTATCGCATTAATCAGCACGCCGCTCAGCATGCCTTTTAACCCACCGTGTACCGCCGCCACCTGCTGCTGGCGCGTGTCGGCCAGCAAGATCGGCAGGCAGTCGGCGGTATACACCGCCAGCGGATTTGAACCGCTGCCAATTAACCCGTCCGCCTGCTGGCTTTTGACCGGCAGGGCCTCAACATCGCGGATCACGCGCGCGCTGTGGCGCTGCTGATTGTAGATCGTGCCTTGAGGCGGGCGCTCCCCGGCGGGCATAAACGCGTGGTCGAGCCAGTCAAAACGGGAAAGCAGCGGTGAGCGATAGGGAGAGGGCATGGTGAATTCCTCAAAGCGGGAAAGAGCTTGATGCTATCAAAGCGACATCAGAGAAAAAAGAGTCGACAATGCATTTACAAATTTAAATGTATAAATATAATGGCGCCACTTTATCAGCCAGAGGATTTTTCGTTATGTCATCTCTTTTTAGCCCCCTGACGCTGGGTGGCCTGCCGCTACGCAACCGTATCGCCTTGCCCCCTCTGACACGCTGCCGCAGCGAACAGCCGGGCAACATCCCCAGCGATCTGATGGTGGAATACTACCGCCAGCGATCCAGCGCAGGGTTTATGGTGACGGAAGGCACACAAATTGAACCCCGCGGCCAGGGATATGCGTGGACGCCCGGAATTCACAGCGCTGCGCAGATTGCCGGCTGGAAAAAAGTCACCGAGGCGGTACATCAGGAAGGCGGCACGATTTTCTGCCAGCTCTGGCATGTGGGGCGCGTTTCGCATCATGAACTTCAGCCGGGCAAACAGCCACCCGTAGCCCCCTCAGCCGTAGCCGCTGATAACGTCAGGGTGTTTATTGAAACCACGCCTGGAGCCGGAATATTGACGGCACCCAGCGCGCCGCGCGAACTGACCACCGCAGAAGTGAAAGAGATCGTAGAACTTTATCGAATCGCGGCGGAGAATGCGAAAACGGCGGGTTTCGACGGTGTCGAACTGCACTCCGCCAACGGCTACCTGATTAACCAGTTTATTTCTGAACATACTAACTTTCGCGATGATGAGTACGGCGGTTCACTGGATAATCGTCTGCGTTTTCTGCGCGAAGTCACCGAGGCGGTCAGTTCAGTATTTGGCAGCCATCGCGTTGGCGTTCGCTTTGCGCCGCTGTTTTCGAGCACTGATGAAGAGCGCGTCTATCTGGGACTGGTTGAGCGCGATCCGCACGCCACATACCTGCGCGCCGCGCAGCTGCTCAACGAGCTCGAAGTGGGGTATCTCTCCATTGCGGAAGCAGATTGGGAAAACAGTCCGGAGCTGCCGCAGAGCTTCAGGATCGCCCTGCGCGAAACTTTCCGTTCACCCATTATGTATTCAGGCCGCTATACCCAGGAAAAAGCGGAACGGATGCTGGAAAAAGGCTGGGGAGATCTGTTCGGCTTTGGTCGCCCCTTTATTGCCAATCCGGATTTACCGCAGCGTTTAAAATGCGGCCATCCTCTCAATATCGCGGATAATTCCTCACTGTATGGCGGTGATGAGAAAGGATATACTGATTATCCTGTTTATCCATCCTGATGTTTTGTGAGGCTGCATGTCAGCGGAAAATGCCATAAAGTTGCTGTCCAACCCCACGCGAGTTGCAGTACTTAAATGGCTAAAAAATCCTGAAGAAGCGTTTGCTGGTTATTCCCAGCTCTATCCCTTCGAACAATATGGCGTCTGCGCCAGCCTCATTCAGGATAAGGCGGGCTTATCACAGCCCGCCACTTCACTCTGCCTCAAGGTGCTGTATGATGCAGGCCTGATTGAAGCCAGCAGGGTGGGCAAGTGGACCTATTATCGCCGCTGCGAACCGCGTATTGGCGAATTGACCCGTATCGTCACCCAGTCACTGCAGGAACTCTGATAGTCAGGATTATCACGCCAGTCAGACTGCGCCAGAGTCACGCTGATTGAATCCTGTACGACCACATCACACTCTTCATACCCTGCATTACGTTTCGAACTTATCAACTGTAATAATATCACTCCATCCCCCCACTGAGGCTGCCTGATGAATACCCTATCGTCGCGTGACAACGCACAACTGCTGCGCGAAACGACCAGACAGTTCTGGCTGCACATTGTGCCCATTGTGTGGCTCGCCTTAGGTATTCACATCATATTTCTCATCCTGTTTATCGTGCTGCAATTTCCCTCTCTTGCAGCGGGTAATATCGTCAGTATTTTCGTTTATGTGTTCTGCCTGAAGGCGATACGCGCAGGTCGCTATAGTTTTACTGGCATATTGATGAGTATAGAAATTATTCTGCATGCCTTGCTGGCGACCTGGAAGCTGGGCTGGGACAGCAATTTTTACTTTTACCTGTACTGCCTAATCCCGATTATCGCGTTTAGTTTTCAACATGCACCCGTACCACGTTTAATCCTCAATTTTGCCATCGTTGCCGTTTCGGTGGCTGGGTTTGCGTTACGAGGGCAAATGGGGATCAATTCTGGCGTCGGGGGGCAGTTGCTGGAGGTGATCGGCGTCATCAATGTGTTTGCCGCTCTTAGCGTGCTGCTGCACTGCACCGCCTTATCCGTGGGCTTCACCCGTTCTGTGCAGTCCAAACTGTTTCACACGGCCAATCGCGATAGCCTGACCAATCTCTACACCCGCCGCCGGGTCATGCAGGAGGTCGGGCAATTATCTGAGTCGGGGCCAACAGCCATCATTTTGCTGGACGTCGATCACTTCAAACAGATTAACGATCGCCTGGGTCACGAATGGGGCGATCTGATCCTCAAACGCGTCGCGGAGGCGATCGGCAGTCATGTGCGCACTACGGATGTGGCTTCGCGTTGGGGGGGCGAAGAATTTCTGATATTGATGCCCCTGACATCGGCGCAAGTGGCAAAGACAGTCGCGGATAACATCCTGTCGCGCATCCGCAATTGGGCCGGACAGACGGGTGATAAGCCCATTACCGTCACCGCAACCCTGGCCGTGAGCGAAATACGCCCGGCGGAGGATTTTGAAAGCGCTCTGCTACGCGCGGATCAAGCGTTGTACAAAGGGAAGCAGCAGGGGCGTGACCAGGTTATCCTGGCGAGTTGAGTGCCCGACAGGATCCGGCCTGGCCCCGCGCTATTCCGGCACTAAATCGCCAGCCCCAGCCTGGTGCCCTGGGCAATTGCCCGCCTGGCATCCAGCTCCTCGGCGACATCCGCGCCGCCGATAATATGCGGTTGCTTCCCCTGCGCCATCAGCGCATCGGCTAAACGGCGGTTGGGCTCCTGACCGGCGCAGATCACCACGTTATCGACGGCCAGCCGCTGCGGTTCGCCGTCGCGCAGAATATGCAGCCCGTCATCGTCAATACGCAGGTACTGCACGCCGCCCCACATCTGCACACCGTGCATTTGCAGGCTGGCGCGGTGGATCCAGCCGGTGGTTTTTGCCAGCCCGGCTCCCGGCTTGCCGGGTTTACGCTGCAGCAGCCAGATTTCTCGACGGCTGTGCGGCAGAACCGGGCGCGTCAGGCCGCCGGGCTGCTGCAGGCTGCGGTCGATGCCCCACTGCTGGCAAAATGCGGCAATATCCAGCGCGGTCTGCTCGCCGCTGGCAGCCAGGTACTCCGCCGTATCAAAGCCGATGCCGCCCGCGCCAATAATCGCCACGCGCTGCCCGACCGGTCTTTTATCGCGGATCGCGTCGAGATAGCTCAGTACCGAAGGATGGTCGATGCCGGGGATCTGCGGGGTGCGCGGCACGATGCCGCTCGCCAGCACCACCTCATCAAACCCGGTCAGATCGTCCGCACTGGCCGTGTGATTCAGCCGCTGGACAACGTGATGCAGCTCGAGCTGGCGGCGGTAGTAGCGCAGCGTCTCGCTGAACTCCTCTTTACCGGGGATCTGGCGGGCAATATTGAACTGGCCGCCAACCTGCGGGCTGGCGTCAAACAGCGTTACCCGGTGGCCGCGCTGCGCGGCGTTAACCGCAAACGCCAGCCCGGCAGGCCCGGCACCGACCACCGCAATGCGTTTGATCTGCTGCGCGGGCGTCATCACCAGCTCGGTCTCGTGGCAGGCGCGTGGATTCACCAGGCAGGAGGTCAGCTTGCCGACGAAAATCTGGTCGAGGCAGGCCTGGTTACAGCCAATGCAGGTGTTGATCTCATCGCTGCGCCCCTGCTGCGCTTTCAGCACAAACTCCGCGTCGGCAAGGAACGGCCGCGCCATCGACACCATATCAGCGCAGCCCTCGTCCAGCAGCGCCTGCGCCACGTCCGGGTGATTAATGCGGTTGGTGGTAATCAGCGGGATGCGCAGATGCTGCTTCAGCGCCTGCGTTACCCAGCCAAACGCCGCGCGTGGCACCGAGGTGGCGATGGTCGGAATGCGCGCCTCGTGCCAGCCAATGCCGGTGTTGATCAGCGTCGCACCGGCCTGTTCCACCGCTTTGGCCAGGCGGATGGTCTGCTCCAGCGTGCTGCCCTGTTCCACCAGGTCGAGCATCGACAGGCGGAAGATAATAATAAACGCCTCACCGACGGCGGCGCGCACCGCCCGCAGGATCTCCAGCGCCAGCCGCTGACGGCGGGCTTCATCGCCGCCCCATTCGTCGTCGCGCTGGTTGGTACGCGCCACCAGGAACTGGTTAATCAGATAGCCTTCGGAGGCCATAATCTCCACGCCGTCATAGCCCGCCTGCTGCGCCAGCCGCGCACAGCGGGCGTAATCGGCGATCAGCTGGACAATGTCATCATGGCTTAACGCGCGCGGTGTAAACGGGTTAATCGGCGCCTGCAGTGCGGAAGGGGCGACCAGCGCGGGCTGATAGCTGTAGCGCCCGGCGTGCAGGATCTGCAGGGCGATTTTGCCACCCGCCTGATGCACCGCGTCGGTTACTTCGCGGTGATGCGGCAGCTGGGACGCGTTGTTGAGCACCGAAGCGCCTCTGCTCACCACCCCCTCCGGCGAGGGGGCGATGCCGCCGGTAACAATCAGTGCCACCCCGGCACGGGCGCGCTCTGCATAAAAAGCGGCCAACCGCGCCACGCCATCCGGGTGCTCTTCCAGCCCGGTATGCATCGAACCCATCAGAAAACGGTTTTTAAGCTGGGTGAATCCCAGGTCGAGGGGGGCAAACAGTGAGACGCTCATCGTCAGCGATTCCTGAAGTGGTCGGATGAGTTCTACTGTAGCGGTGATATGACCGTGACGAAAGTGCAGTTATTGGCTTTGTGATGCGCGCCACTGATTCCCGCTACCCTGAAAGGGCTACCTGCTTCACGTTATGCGTAACATGGGTTTAGTAACATGAATTATGGTGATCTGATTCACAGTTTTACAAGTTAAACATCTGTCTGATAGGCAGCTGAACTGATACGCATTTAGAGGTACGTCATGAGCACCATCACGCAATCCTGCATGATTAACGGTAAAGAACAGGTTGAAGTCATCAGCCAGCAGGTCAACTACCAGGGCGTAGGCACGCTGGTGCGCATCACGCGCGGCGGCATCTGCGGTTCCGATCTGCACTACTACCAGCACGGTAAAGTCGGCAGTTTTGCGGTGAAGATGCCGATGATCCTCGGCCACGAAGTGATCGGCCAGGTGGTGAAAAGCGATAACCCGGCGCTAACAGAGGGGCAGAAAGTGGCGGTTAACCCGTCGAAGCCGTGCGGCTCCTGCAAGTATTGCCTGGCGGATGAAGATAACCAGTGCACCACCATGCGCTTCTTCGGCAGCGCGATGTATACCCCGCACGTGGACGGCGGCTTTACCCAGTACAAAGTGGTCGACAGCGCGCAGTGCATCCCCTACGACAACGCCGCCGACGACACCATTATGGTGTTCGCTGAACCGCTGGCGGTGTGCATTCACGCGGCCAACCAGGGCGGCGCGCTGAAAGGCAAAAAAGTGTTTATCTCCGGCGTGGGTCCGATTGGCTGCCTGATTGCCGCCGCGGCGAAAGCCAAAGGCGCGGCGGAAGTGGTCTGTGCCGACGTCAGCGAGCGCTCGCTGGAGATGGCAACCGCCATGGGCGCTACCCGCACTATTCATGCCGCAGACGGCGATTTTGCGCCCTACCTGGCGGATAAGGGCTATTTTGACGTGTCGTTTGAGGCCTCCGGCCATCCCTCCTCGCTGACCCGCTGCCTGGAAGTCACCCGCGCCAAAGGCACGCTGGTGCAGGTCGGTATGGGCGGCGACGTACCGGGCTTCCCGATCATGATGCTGATCGCCAAAGAGATTAATCTGGTCGGCTCTTTCCGCTTCACCACCGAGTTCAATACGGCGGTTGAGTGGCTCGGCAACGGCACGGTTAACCCGCTGCCGCTGTTTAGCGGTGCCTATGACTACCAGAATATCGATGCGGCGCTGCAGTTTGCCGGTGACAAGAGCAAAGCCGCCAAAGTGCAGCTAACTTTCTAAGGGATGACCATGACCACACTTTTCTCGCTGGAAAACAAACGCGTGCTGATCACCGGTTCCGCTCGCGGCATCGGCTTTCTGATGGCAAAAGGCCTGTGCGAAGCCGGGGCAGAGGTGATTATCAACGCCACCACCCAGCAGGGCGCAGAGAGAGCCGCCGCCGAGCTGCAACAGCAGGGCTTCAAAGCCCACGCGGTGGCGTTTAACGTCACCCAGTCCGCCGAAGTGAACGCGGCGGTAGCGAAGATTGAGAGCGAAATAGGCCCGATTGACGTTTTGGTGAATAACGCCGGGATCCAGCGCCGCCGCCCGTTCCTCGAATTCCCGGAGCAGGACTGGAACGAGGTGATTGCGGTCAACCAGACGGCGGTGTTCCTCGTCTCGCAGGCGGTGGCCCGCCAGATGGTCACGCGCCAGAAAGGCAAAATTATTAACATCGGCTCAATGCAGAGCGAGCTGGGGCGCGACACCATTACCCCGTATGCCGCGTCGAAAGGGGCGGTCACCATGCTGACGCGCGGCATGTGCGTGGAGCTGGCGCGCCACAATATTCAGGTCAACGGCATTGCCCCGGGCTATTTCAAAACCGAAATGACCCAGGCACTGGCGGATGATGAAGCCTTCACCTCCTGGCTGTGCAAGCGCACCCCGGCGGCGCGCTGGGGGAACCCGGAGGAGTTGATCGGGGCGGCGGTGTTCCTGGCATCGAAAGCCTCTGATTTTGTTAACGGACATTTAATTTTTGTTGACGGCGGGATGCGCGTCGCAGTCTAAGCAGCTACACCTTATTCACCTGTACCTCTACTTTTTATAGGAAGTGCTTTATGCCCATTACAATAATAGCTATTGGCGTAATCCTGCTGTTGGTGCTGATGATCGTCTTCAAGGTCAACGGCTTTATCGCCCTGATATTCGTCTCCGCCGTGGTGGGGATGGCGGAAGGGATGACGCCGCTGGCGGTTATCGCCTCAATCCAGAAGGGGGTTGGCGGCACGCTCGGCAGCCTGGCGCTGATCCTCGGATTCGGGGCGATGCTGGGGAAACTGGTGTCGGACACCGGGGCCGCGCAGCGCGTTGCCACCACGCTGATCGCCTCGTTTGGCAAGCAGCGCGTGCAGTGGGCGCTGATGGTCACCGGGCTGATCGTCGGCCTGGCGATGTTCTATGAAATCGGCTTCGTGCTGCTGCTGCCGCTGGTGTTTACCGTGGTTGCCGCATCGGGTATGCCGATGCTGTACGTTGGCCTGCCGATGGTTGCCGCGCTGTCGGTCACCCACTGCTTCCTGCCGCCGCACCCGGGCCCGACGGCGATCGCCACCATCTTTGGCGCCAATCTCGGCACCACGCTGCTGTACGGCATGATCATCACCATCCCGACGGTGATTATCGCCGGGCCGATCTTCTCTAAATTCCTCAAAGGCTTTGAAAAATCGCCGCCGGAAGGGCTGTATAATCCGAAAATCTTTGAAGACCACGAAATGCCGGGCTTCTGGACCAGCATTTTTGCCGCAGTGATCCCGGTGATCCTGATGGCGGTGGCGGCGGTGTTTGAGCTGACCACGCCGAAAGAGAACGTGCTGCGCCAGTTCTTCGAATTTGTCGGCAACCCGGCGGTGGCGCTGTTTATCTCGGTGGTGATTGCCGTCTTCACCCTCGGCCTGCGTAACGGACGCAAGATGGAAGAGGTGATGGAGATGTGCGGTTCGTCGATTGCCGCCATTGCCATGATCGTCTTTATTATCGCCGGTGGCGGTGCCTTTAAGCAGGTGCTGGTCGACAGCGGCGTGGGCGACTACATCGCCAATATGATGAAAGGCTCGTCGCTGTCTCCGCTGCTGATGTGCTGGACGGTCGCGGCGATGCTGCGTATCGCGCTGGGTTCAGCAACCGTGGCGGCGATTACTACCGCCGGTATCGTCACGCCAATTATCGCCATCACCCACGCCGACCCGGCGCTGATGGTGCTGGCGGTCGGTTCCGGTAGCGTTATCGCCTCCCACGTTAACGACCCGGGCTTCTGGCTGTTCAAAGGTTACTTCAACCTGAGCGTGGTCGAAACGCTGAAAACCTGGACGGTGATGGAAACCCTGATCTCCTTCCTCGGCCTGGCAGGGGTGTTGATCCTGAACGCGATTATTCATTAATCTTGTGCTGTACAGTAGGGGGGCGACCGATTTTCTGGTCGCCCCTTTTCACATTTAATCACGGAACCCTGATGCGCGCGCACCGAATCTCCCTGCAGGACATCGCTTCGCTTGCTGGCGTAACCAAAATGACGGTCAGCCGCTATCTGCGCACCCCCGACCGCGTTTCGCCGCAGACCGGGGCGAAAATCGCGCAGATCATCGAAGAGATAAACTACATTCCCAACCGCGCGCCGGAGATGCTGCTCAGCTCGAAAAGCTACACCCTCGGCGTGCTGATCCCCTCGTTTAAAAATCAGATCTTCGCCGACCTGCTGAGCGGCATTGAAGCGGCGACCAAGGAGGGGCGCTACCAGACGCTGATCGCCAACTACAACTACGACAGGCAGACGGAAGAGGAGCAGATCATCAATCTGCTGTCGTACAACATCGACGGCATTCTGCTGAGCGAGAAGGATCACACCCTGCGTGCGGTGAAATATCTGCGTGCGGCGCAAATCCCGATTGTTGAAGTGATGGACACCCAGGGCGGCTGTCTGGATATGCAGGTTGGCTTTAATAACTTCAGCGCGGGCTACGATATGACGCGGGTGCTGCTCGACCAGGGGCGCAGCAATATTATCTACTTTGGCTCGCAGGATGACCGGCGCGATGAGTTTCGCTATCAGGGCTACTGCCAGGCGATGGAGCAGCACGGCGGGGTAGGACTGCGCATCAATCCGAAGGCGATCTCCTCGCAGAAGCTGGGGGCGGCGATGCTCGCCAGCGCGCTGGAGCGGCATCCCGACCTTGATGCGGTGTTCTGCACCAATGACGATCTGGCGCTCGGTGCGCTGCTGCACTGCCAGCGTCACGGCATTGCGGTGCCGCAGCGCATTGCCATCGCCGGCTTTCACGGGCTGGATATCAGCCGCGAGATGTACCCGACAATGGCGAGCGTCATCACCCCGCGTTATGCGATTGGTTATACTGCCGCGGAGCTGCTGCTAAAAAAAATCGGCGACACTCATTTTGTCGCCGACTCGGTCGATCTCAGCTATCAGATCTTCATGGGTGAGACCATTTAAGGCTTATCGCCCTGCTGGAAAACCGCTGGCGAGGCCAGTTTGGCCTCCTCGCGCAGCGTGTTAACCTGCTTCGCGCTGACGTTTGCCGCCGCCGGGTTACCAAACTGCTGGCTGACAAAATTACTGACGTCGGCCACCTGCTGGTCGCTCAGCTCCGGGGCAAAGGCGGGCATGAAGATCTCGCCTTCGGCCATGTGGCGGCGCACGCCGTTCAGCACTACCGACACCACGTTACGCGCATCGGCCGCGCCGGTGCTGGTGTGGTGGAACAGCGATGGATAGGCATGGAAGCCCTTGCCCGAACCCGCTCCGTCCGCGCCGTGGCAGCTGGCGCAGTTGCCGGCAAACACCACCGCACCCGGCTGCGCATCACGCGTGGCGGCATCCGCACCGCGCAGCGTAATCAGCGCATTCGACGGTTGCCCCCAGCTGTCCCGCGCCCGGGTCTGCTGCTTATCCCCCTGAGGCTTCACGCTCTTGAGATAGGTGGCAATATCCTCAAGATCGCTCTCCGGCAGGTACTGCAGGCTGTGCTCGATAGCTTCCGCCATCGGGCCGGAGGCGCTGGCTTTTCCGGCGACAAAGCCGGTTTTCAGGTAGGTCACCAGCTCCTGCTGACTCCAGTCACCAATCCCGGCCTGCTTATCCGGCGTGATGTTGTACGCCAGCCAGCCGCCCAGATCGCCGCCTGCCAGCGGTTTATCGTTATCCATGCCCATCGTCAGAGTGCGCGGCGTATGGCAGGTGCCGCAGTGCGCCAGCGCCTCAACCAGATAGCGGCCGTTATTCCACTGTGCGCTCTGCTGCGCATCGTTCTGCAGCTCACCCCGATCAAAGTTGAACCACTTCCAGAAGCGCATCCCCCAGCGCTGATTGAACGGGAACGGCAGGTCGGTCTGCGGTGACGCCTGATGCACCGCAGGCATCGACATCAGGTAAGCTTTAATCGCCAGCACATCCTCGCGCTTCATTTTGGTGAAGGAGTCGTAAGGCATCGCCGGGTAGAGCTGCTCGCCATTTTTGCCAATGCCCTCCCGCACTGCCGCGACAAACTGGTCGTCGCTCCAGCTGCCGATGCCGTACTGCTTATCGGAGGAGATGTTACTGCCCCAGATCTGGCCAAACGGGGTGCTGACGGCAAAGCCGCCGCCAAACAGCGGGCCGTTGGTGGCGGTATGGCAAGCGGTACAGTCGCCCGCCCGCGCCAGGTACTCGCCGCGCTTGATCAGCGCGCTGTTGTCTGCCGCCTGCGCCGCTGCGCACTGCATCAGGGCCACCGCGATGACGAAGGTGCTTAAAACAATTTTCATCGGGTGCTCCTTACAGGCTGGAAAGAACGCTGTCGGCCATACGCAGTGCCAGCGCGGTTCCGGTCAGCGTTGAGTTCACCGTCGAGGCTGACGGCATGATCCCGGTTCCGGCAATAAACAGGTTCGGGTGATCGTGGGTGCGGCAGTGGCCGTCCACCACGGAATCCTGCGGATGACTGCCCATGATCATGGTGCCGGTAATGTGCTGGTTATTGTCGTAAACGCCGCGCTTGCTGTAGATCGCTTCAGTGCCGCCCATCTCTTTCACCATGCGCTGGAAGTCGATCATCGACTGGTCATAGCCGCGATGCACATATTCCGGGAAGCTGTAGTAGACCTCCAGCCGCGGAATGCCCCAGGCATCCTTTTCGGTTTTGCTGAGCGTGACGCGGTTCTGCGGTTCCGGCAGCATTTCCAGCAGGCACTTCAGCTGGACAAAGCGTTCGGACTGGAAGGCCAGCTTGTCGTTGAGCGCTTTGCCATAGTAGCCCTGGCGCACCAGCCGTTCGGTGAGGTAGCGCACCGGCGAGGTATTGGCGAGGTCGATGCGCAGCGCCGAGCGCTCGCTGCGGAAATCCCCGTCGCGCAGATTATTGATGCTGCCCGGACGCATTGGCCCGCGGCCAAACCACACCGGCTCATCGGCGTAGAACTCCACCGACGATCCCGGGTGATCCATCAGATTGCGCCCGACCATGCCGGAGCTGTTGGCGATGCCGTCCGGGTAGCGTTCGCTGGTGGAGAGCAGCAGAATTTTCGGGCTTTCAATACCGTTGGCCGTCAGGACAAACTGTTTACCGGTGACGCGATGGCGCACTTTGTTCCGATCGAGGTAGTGCACCGCCTGGATGGTCCCTTTGTCATCAGCTTCAATGCGGAACACCACCGCATTGGCAACGATTTTCACCCCGGCATCCAGCGCCTTACGCGCCGAAATACCGCCGTGATACTGCGCATCGATCGGGCAGACCGGCATACAGTTATTGTTGCCGCAGCAGGCCGGGCGGCCATCGTAAGCGATGCTGTTGCGCGCCTGCGGGCCAATACCCACCTCATAGCCCAGCGGGCCGAGGCGCTGCCTGAGGCGTTCGAAGCCGTACGGCAGCGGAATGCCGGGCAGCGGGTAGGGGCGCGAACGCGGCGACGCCAGATCGCTGTCGCCGGAGACGCCCATCTGGTATTCGGCGTCGCAGTAGTACGGCTCCAGTTCGGCGTAGCTGATCGGCCAGTCGCGCCCGATGCCGTACAGAGAGTGGATGCGCATATCGTTCGGCAGCAGGCGAAATGCCTGGCCTGCCCAGTGCCAGGTGGTACCGCCGATGCCGCGCAGGTACTGGGCGCGATAGGGGTCCGGCCCTTTCTGGATCAGATAGTTATTATCGGCAGGAATAAACTTCGGCTGCGGTGCCCACGGCTGCGGCGGGAAGGGTTCAGTAAAGTCGCCTTTAAACGGCGAGTTGCGAAAATACTCCACCGCTTCGTCGCGTTTAATCTCCGGCCCGGACTCCAGCATCAGCACCGAAGCGCCCGCTTTGGCCATCTTCAGTGCCGCCAGCGAACCGGCAATCCCGGCACCAATCACCACCACATCGGCGCTTAATGAATCAGACATCTGCTCTCCTTGCTGGCGGCTGCGTCCAGAAATCAGGTTGCCCCGGCGCGTAGCTCGGCGGTAACAGGGAATCGCGAACCAGCCGATAGCTGGCAATATTTTCAAAGGCAATACACTGCGGGCGCGGCAGCGGGCCGACCACGCCGAGATACCAGCCGGAAACCAGCGCCTGATAGAGGTCGTTCAACGCTTCAGGCTGCGCCGCCAGCAGCGTTAACAGGGCGCTGCCGTTGGCATCAGGCTGCTGTTGCAGCAGCGTGTTGAGCGTATCCAGCTGGCTGTCCAACTGGGGGAAATGGTCATGCAGCCAGCTGTACAGGCGCTGGGAGAGCAGGGCATCCGGCTGGTCAAAAGCGGTCAGCCTGACGGAGATCGCACGAAAACTGGCGGACGGTGCCACCGCAGCAGCCAGCGGAGGGCTGGCAAAGGCCAGGCTGGCGGGCAGCACCTGAGCCAGGACGCCAGCCACCAGCAGGCCCGCCGTGCCGGTCAGTAACCGGCGGCGTGAGAGCGTTATCATCAGAATTCCCCTGGCGTTATTTCAGTGCCTGAGCGGCAGCCTCTGAAGCCTGATTGTCCAGCTCCTGTTTCGGCGTGCTGACGCCGACGGCGCCGACCACTTCATCCTGCAGAGCCAGCGGATAACCGCCGCCGAGTGCGACGGCATGCGGGATAGCCAGCACGGTGGTTTCGCCACTCTGTAAGCGCTGCATAAATTTCAGCGAGGGGGCGTGATACAGCGCGGAGGTGCGCGCTTTTCCGATTGCCGCATCGACACAGCCCGGCGAGGCGCCATCCAGGCGCTGGAAGGCCAGCAGCGTGCCGCTGGCATCCACCACGGCGACACAGCCGGTGCTGTGCTGCGCGCTGATACTGTTTTTCACGCTGGCGATCACCCGGCCAGCGTGAGCCGCGTCCAGCTGCGCCGCTGCGGCCTGGCCGATGCCAGCCGCCAGGAGTAGGGAGAGGGTTACAGATGCTCTGAGTTTCATACATTGCTTCCTGATATCCATTCACCGGTGAGCGCACTGGCCCCGGTATTTATTTTTTTCAGACGACCATCTCGTCGCCGTTACGCTACGCCGTTGCCCATAGCCAGGCAACGCGCGATAAACAAAACTCATGCCTCTATCCACATAACTCATTGTGCTGGATAGATCTTATCCAGCGTCTCCTGCCAGACAAACGGGGTGAGCTGCTGATACTCCAGCGATCGCGCCTGCAGTGCATCCACCAGCCCCTGCTGGGTTGCGACGATGGCCGCGCTCATGGCGGGCGGCACCCCGACGTCACGCAGGGTTTTCACCACTTCCTGCATCTCTTCGGCGCGGCGCTGGCCGTGCTCCGCCACGCGGCTAATCAGGTAGTGCGGCAGCTGGTCATCCCAGCCGAGCGAAGGGAAGCTGGCGTGCAGTGAGTCGAGCACCGCCTGCTCGACGCCGTACTGCCGCGCCGCGCTCAGACACTCAGTGGTCAGGGCTTCCAGCCCTTTGATCATGATGCTGCGGCACATCTTGATGGCCGAAGCTTCCCCCACTTCGCTGCCCAGCAGGCGGCTGTTAAGACCGAGCTGCAGCAGCAGGGCATCAACTGCCTCAGCCTGAATTCCGCCGACCAGCAGCGGCGTGGCGAGGCGTTTTGGCGGCACCGGGGCCATCACGGCGACGTCGATATAGCTGGCCCCGTGCGCACCCACCGCGTCGGCCGCCGCGCGTTTGGTATGCGGGGCCACCGAATTCAGATCGAGGAAGTGCTGCCCGGCCTTGAGCAGCGGCGCGGCCTGCTGCGCCACGCCCAGCGCCTGGGATGCGGTGACCGTGGAGAAAACCAGCGTGGCGCTCTGCAACGCCTCAGCCAGCGAGGGCGCCAGCCGCACGCCGCACTGCAGCGCTTTTTCCCGCAGCGCGGGCAGGCTCTGCGCATCCAGCGCTTTGCGGTCCCACACCGTCAGCACATGGCCCTGCGCCTGTAAGTCACGGGCCAGGATGCCGCCCGCTTCGCCAAAACCGATAAAGGTGATGTTCATAACGCTACTCCTTGCTTAGCGGCCAGACAGCCGCAGGGATGAGGACTTCCCCGGCAAAAATGGCGCGCGCGGTGCGCAGTAGCCCGCAGCCCGCCAGCGGATTATCGCCAGCGCGCTGCAGCAGCACGCTGAACTCACCGCTGGGATGCTCCACGCTCAGGCGCTGCTGGGGGGCGTTGCTGATGCGCGCCAGCCCGTCAGCAACGCTGCCCGGGATCAGGCAGGCGCTGGCGACGCTGACCGCGCCGAGCACGCCAATCGACGCGTGGCAGCGGTGCGGGATAAAGGTGCGCGAGCTGACAGCACCGCCGTGGCGCGCCTCGGCCAGCAGGGTGACTTTCGGCACCGTACGCTGGCTGACGTCGCCCAGATTCATGCGCGGCCCGGCCTGCAGACGAATCGACTCCAGCCGCTGCTTCAGCTCGCTGTCGTTATCCAACTGCTCACGGCTCTCATAGCCGCTGCGGCCCACATCGGCGGCGCGCAGCAGCACCACCGGCATGCCGTTATCGATACAGGTGACGTCGACGCCGTCAAAGCGATCGCGCGGCTGGCCGGTCGGCAACAGCGCCCCGCAGCTCGATCCGGCAATCTCTTCGAAGGTAAGGGCGATCTCGCCCGCGGTGCCCGGCACGCCATCGATGCGCAGATCGCCGTCATAGTCGACCTCGCCGCCTGGGGTGGCGAATTCCGCCTCGGCAATCTGCCCGGTGTTTTGCATGAAGATGCGCACGCGGGTACGCTCACTGCCCGCCGTCACCAGCCCACGCTCAACGGCGAATGGCCCCACGGCGGCGAGAATATTGCCGCAGTTCTGCCCGTAATCAACGTAAGGCCGATCGACGTTGACCTGGGCAAACAGGTAGTCGACATCAGCATCGTCACGGCGGGAAGCGCTGACGATCGCCACTTTGCTGGTGAGCGGATCGGCGCCGCCCAGACCGTCTATCTGGCGGATATCGGGCGAGCCCATTACCGCCAGCAGCACCCGGTCGCGCACGGAGGGGTCCGACGGCAGATCGTCTGCCAGGAAGCAGGCGGCTTTTGAGGTGCCGCCGCGCATCAGTAAACAGGGGATGCGGCGCTGGCGCATGGGTTACTCCTCCAGTTGCTCAAGCGTGTCGACATAGCGCAGCCCTTTTTCCGCCAGGCGCGGGCGCATCTGATAGATATCCAGCCCCAGCTCGCCTGCCGCCATGCGGTCGCGCTTGCTCTCTTCCAGCGCTTCGCGCTGCTGCGCTTTTTCCGCCACGCTGGCGGCTTCGCGGCGCGCTACCACCACCACGCCGTCGTCATCGGCGACGATCACATCTCCGGGCCAGATCGGCTGCCCGGCGCACACCAGCGGCACATTGACCGAGCCGAGCGTCTCTTTCACGGTGCCCTGCGCATACACGGCCCGCGACCAGACGGCAAAGCCCATGGCGCGCAGCGTGCGGGTATCACGCACGCCAAGGTCTGCCACCAGCCCGCGCACGCCGCGTGACTGCAATGAGGTCGCCAGCAGATCGCCGAAGTAGCCGTCGCTGCACGGAGAGGTGGGCGCAACCACCAGCACGTCCCCCGGCTGGCAGAGTTCTACCGCCACGTGGAACATCCAGTTGTCACCCGGTGCCACCAGCACGGTGACTGCACTCCCGGCGATGCCGCAGTCCTGCTGGATGGGGCGGATGGCCGGGTCCAGCAACCCTTTTCGCCCCTGGGCCTCATGGACGGTGGCGACGCCGGAGCGGGCCAGCGCGTCAATGTCGCGGCTTGCTGCGCGTGGGATCTGGCGCACGACGACGCCCTTTTTACCGATGATGCTCATGCCAGATCCTCCGTCACGCGTGGGAAGATACTCTGGTAGCCTTCGCCGTAAACGATGTCGCGGCTGCTGGCGATCCCAACGTTGCGTTTGGCCTGCACGCCGCGCTGCTGCGCCACCCGCGTGTAGTATTCCCACAGATGCTCCTGCCCGGCCATGCACTGGATCGCCTGATATTTTTTGTCCCACACCGTGGTGATATCCAGCAGCACGTCCGGCTTCCAGCTGCACTGCTCAGGCTGATGCGGTTCAAAGCAGTAGACCGGCGGCGCCCCGATGATTTTCTCGCCCGGGCGGTAGCCTTCGGCCTGGGCGATGATGCGCGCTTCCTGCGCCAGATGCGTGGCCATCGGGTGGTCGTAGTTGTACGGGTCCTGCAGCGAGTGCGTCAGCACAAAGTGCGGCTGCACGCGGCGATAGACGTCCGCCAGACGGAACAGCGTCTCTTTATCGGGGCGCAGCGGGTAGTCGCCGAGATCGAAAAATTCGATGCTGGCGCCGAGGATCTCCGCTGCGGCCTGCGCTTCGCTGCGGCGGGCCGCCTTTACTTTGGCCTCGCTCATCTCACCCTTGCGCCACAGCTTGGCCGATTCGCCACGCTCGCCAAATGAGAGGCAGACCACGTGGACGTCATAGCCCTGAGCATGGTGCAGAGCGATGGCCCCGCCCGCGCGCCAGACGAAATCTGCCGAGTGGGCGCTAACCACCAGCGCGGTTTTTTTTGGGGTGTTCTCAGTCATGGCACTTCCTCCGCTGTTTTTTTCCATGCTGTCACCGCCGGCGCGGCGGCGATAATTCATTTGATTGCAGCGGGTATGCGTTTTATTTATATTGCGACTTCGGACGGTGGCGAAAACAGGCAGGGAATCAGAGTGGAAAATGCAACGCAGGAACTGACAAACCTGATGCAAATCAGAGCATTCAGTCAGGTGGTTGCCCATGGGAGTGTCTCCCGTGCTGCGGATGAATTATTTCGCACCCAGTCGGCAATCACCCGTGCAATTCGCGATCTCGAACTCACTTTAGGCGTGACGTTATTTGAGCGTCACGCCGGGGGAATGATGCTGACCGACCTCGGCAAATGCGTGCTGCCGCGCGCGCTGCGGGCAATTGATGAACTGCATCAGGTGCCGCAGCGGCTGGCAAAACTGCACGGGCGCGGGGGGGGGCGCAGCGATACGGAGCCGCTGTGGTTATTCAACGTGCGTCGCCTGCAAATTTTTATCACCCTGTGCCAGACGCGACATATGCAGACGGTGGCGGCCCGGCTCGGACTGAGCCAGCCAGCGGTGAGTGCGGCGCTGCGCGTGCTGGAAAACGGCGCGGGCGTTGCACTGCTGGAGCGCACCCCACACGGCATGATGCCGTCGCTGGCCGGGCGTGAAATAGAGCCTAACGTGCGGCGAGCGCTGAATGAACTGCGCCATATTCCGGCCGATATCGCCGCCCGCAGCGGGGTGCTGGAGGGGACGGTGCGGGTCGGTGCTCTGCCGCTGGGGCGCACGCGCATTCTGCCGCAGGCGATTGTGATGCTGACGGCGCGCTACCCTGGCGTGCGGGTGGTGACCAGCGAAAGCGCGTTTGGCGTGCTGGCCTCTGAGATGCGATCCGGGGATATCGATTTTATCTTTGGGGCGCTGCGGCGGGATGAAGAGGCGCTGGACGTGACGCGTGAAACGCTGTTTTCCGAGCGCATGGTGCTGCTGGCGCGCCACGATCATCCGCTGGTGGGGCGTGACATCTCCAGCGCCGATCTGCGGGCGGCGCGCTGGGTGCTGCCGCGTTCGGCAACTCCTGCCCGCCATCTGCTGGACAACAGCTTTCAGGCCATGGGCATCCCGGCGCCGGATCCGGTGGTGGAGACCGGGGATCTGGCGCTGGTGCGCGGGCTGCTGATGCAGTCTGATATGCTGGCGGCGGTCTCCGCGCATCAGCTGGAAGTTGAGCTGGCCTCCGGCGCGCTGGTGGCGCTGCCGGTGCCGCTGCCGGATACCGAGCGCGCTATCGGGCTGACGGTGCGCGCCGGCTGCCTGCACTCCCCGGCAGCCGATGCGCTGATCCGCTGTCTGCGCGAGGTGTGCTCAGGTCGATCTCTGACCGGTTAGCGCACGTTAAGCGGTGGAGGTCGGGGATATCTCAGGGGCAGCCCCGACAGCAAACCCGCAGCCGCGACATGCATAAATCACAATCCGCCTGACTTGTAATTTCTCGCCGCCGGTGCGCCGTTGCTGGCCGGAGTTTTACGACCGATAGTCTCCATGCGCACCTGGAACGGTGGGAATGGCATGTCCAGCCCGTGTTCATGATAACCGCGCAGGATCAGCTGATGCAGCTCATGGCGCAGCGGCATGCGGTGCCCCATTTCAGCGGCATAAATACGCAGCTCAAACAGCTGAATACCCTGCTGTAAATCCACCAGGAACGCTTCCGGCTGCGGCGTATCCAGCACGTAGCTACAGCGCTGTGCGGCGGTCAGCAGCACGTTAGTGACCTCTTCACTGTTGGCCTCTGCCGCGGCGGGTATGGTCAGCACCACGCGCGTCACCGGATCGGTCAGCGACCAGTTGATAAACTGCTCGGTGATAAAGGCCTTGTTCGGCACGATAATCTCTTTGCGATCCCAGTCGGTAATCGTGGTCGCGCGCGTGTTGATGCGCGTGATGCTGCCGGTGAGATCGCGGATAGTGACGGTATCACCGATGCGGATCGGTTTCTCAAACAGGATGATCAGGCCTGACATAAAGTTGGCGAAAATCTCCTGCATACCAAAGCCCAGCCCAAGCGTTAATCCGGCCACCAGCCACTGTAGTTTTGACCAGTCGATACCAATCAGTGAGAAGCCGACCAGCCCGCCAATCAGGATCAGCAGATACTTGGTGATGGTAGTAATTGCATAGCCGGTACCCGGCGTCAGGCTGAGGTGCTGCAACAGCGCCAGCTCCAGCAGGGCAGGCATATTGCGCACCAGCTGGGTGGTGATAATTAATACCAGCACGGCGATCAGCAGCGCACCGAGGGTGATCGGCTGCAGATTTTCCACTCCCTGCACGGTGGTGCTGACATCCCACAGGCGGATGTTTTCGAGGAAGCCGAAGGCGGAGTGGATCTCCGACCACAGCACGATCACCGACACCAGCGCGATCAGCGTCAGGATCGAGCGCACCAGCCGCAGCGACTGCGCGCTGATGGCATCAAGGTCGATCACCGGCTCCTCCACATCGATATTATCGGCAGCGGTTTGCTGCGCAGTCAGCTCCTCTTCACTGCGTGCACGCTGTGCCAGAATCTCGGCGCGGCGCTGACGGGCGCGATCAAAGGCGATGCGGCGGCGCTGGATCAGCATCCAGCGGCGGATAATGTGGTAAATCACCAGCAGCAGGAACCAGATCGCCACCGAGGTTTCCAGCCTGGCCAGCAGCGCCTGGGCGGTGGCCAGATAGCCGATGCAGGAAGCCAGCGCCGCCAGCAGCGGGATGGCGATCATCGCGTTCCACAGCACGTTATTAATAAAGTTCTCGCCGTTACCCTCTTTATCCAGGTGCAGTGGAATGCCGGCGCGTTTCAGGCTAACGGTCACCAGGCTTAGCGCGCCGCAGATCAGGATAAAGCACAGGCGTCCGAGGGTGGCCGAGAATTCGCGGTCTTCGAGGTTATCAAAGGCGATCAGCAGCATGATCAGCGGCACCACCAGCCCGATGCACAGCGTGTAAAAGCGCATCGCACGCGCCACGCGCGCCTGCGGCCAGCGGAAGTGAACGATAAACAGCCCCTGAGAGCGGGCGAAGCTGTTGCTGATCATAAACGCCCACAGCAGCGGCACGCTGGCGGTGACGCCATCGCCAATCGCCACGGCAATCGGATAGGGCCAGGCGTGCTGTAAACCGTAGCCCAGCGCCGCCCACAGCACCGGCAGCGGCAATGCCACCAGTATTGACCAGAATACGGTGCGCATCGTCAGGCTGAAATGGTCCTGCGTGACTTTGCCGACTTTGCTGGAGGCGCGTTCAAGGAAGCGGCGGAAGTGGCGGCGCGAGCTGATGCTAAAGCCGACCAGCAGCAGCGCGCCGATGATCGGCAGCACGGTTTCACGGCTGGTAACCATCATCACCATCGCTCCGCCGAGCTGGCCGAGGGTATCCAGCGACAGCAGGCGTTGCAGATCGCGCGCTAAATCAAGCGGATAGCTGAAGCTCAGCGCGCTGACGTCGGCGGTCCAGAACAGATAGCGGTGGGTGGCTTCTTTGACTTCGTTCAGCGCATCCACCAGCTGGCTGTTGCCCACTTTCAGCTTGGTGACTTCCAGAATCAGGTTATCGCAGCCGGAGAGCAGGGAGGTCAGCAGCTCGCGCTGGGTTTTCAGCTGCGCGTCGAGGATGCGTTTCTGCTCGTTGGTCAGGTTACTGTTATCGTCCTGACGCAGCTGGCGCAGCGACTGCTGGCGCTCCAGCAGGTCTTCATAGTGCAGGCGCTGCACGCGCAGCTGGGCCATTTCACTGTCGAGCTGCTGCGGTTTTGGCATATCCGGCAGGCGTGACACCTGAGCGCGCAGCGCTTCCCCCAGCACGTTCGAGACGCCGAGCCACTGTGACTGCTCACGGATGGTGCTCAGCGCCTGACGCACCTGAATCGTCTGGTTAGCGGCGGTGCGCTGCTGCGAGGCCACCAGATCCATGCGCTGCGCCTGCTGGTTCAGCGCGGCGGAGAGCTCACGGTTGACGCGAAACTGATCGCTGATGCCTTTGGGCATGTCGCCGCTGTTTTCCGCCAGCTGTTCGGTGCGGGCCAGCGCGATTTCCGCTTCACGCTGACGCAGGCCGTTGAGCTGATTGCGCAGGTCCTGCAGGTAGGCATCCAGCTCGGCGGACTTGCGCTGGTGGACTTCCGCCCGCATGCGCGCCAGCTCCTGGCGATTGTTGGCCGACAGCTGCGCCAACTCCAGCTCGTCAACGCGGGCCTTCTGCGCGGCGGACTCCGCCTGGCGCTGTGCCAGCTGAGCCTGGCCGAGCGGGGTGGTGGCAGCGGGCTGCCCCTGCAGGCGGCGTTCGATTTCATTGAGCGCGCGGCGCGCTTCGGTCTGCTGCTGCGGCAGCTGGGAAAGGGAGTCGCTGATTTCGCGCGCGCGGTCCTGCTCCTGCTGCGCCTGGCGGCTCTCTTCCAGCAGCTGGCTGCTGACCTGTAGGATCTCCTGATCGAGATCGGCCGCGCTCATATTGCTGCGCAGCGTTCTGCTGCTGTCGGTCAGATTGACGATTTGCTGGCGCAGTTCGCGCGAAAGCTTAGGGAAGTCATCAATAACCTGCTGGTAATCATTTGAGCGCTGAAGGGACTCCTCGCGCTCATCCAGCCAGTTAATCGTGCCCTGGAGGGTCGCGACAAGTTCCGCCTGATTCGCGGTGGTTTTGTCTGACTTTGCCTCATCAAGTTCCTGTTTGATCTGCGCGGCATCCGGTGCGCTGGCGGCATAAACCGGCTGGAGCAAGCTCCAGCCTAACAAAAGAGTGAGGATCAGGCGTGACATGGCGCTCTGCTATGGGTGATGGAGGACGTCTTCCGCACTCTCTTTCTGGAGTGCGATGGCCAGCGTTTCGCCGAGGCGGGTTTTGCTCTCTGCCGCCAGGCTCTCTGCCAGTTTCACTTTACCTTGGGCGAACAGGTTGATCACCGTGGAACCCAGCTTGAAGCGGCCCATCTCCTGGCCCTTCAGCAGTACCACGGCGCCTTCTTCGTCGGCACCCGGCCAGCTCCAGCGCTTGATCACGCCTTCACGCGGCGGGGTAACGGTGCCGGACCAGGCGGTTTCAATGCTGCCGACAATGGTGGCGCCCACCAGAATCTGCACCATCGGGCCGAATTCAGTATCAAAGCGGCAGATGACGCGCTCATTACGGGCAAACAGGTTAGGAATGTTCTGCGCGGTCAGCGGATTCACCGAGTACAGATCGCCCGGGACGTAGATCATCTCGCGCAGAATGCCGTTACACGGCATATGGACGCGGTGATAGTCGCGCGGGGCCAGGTAGGTGGTGACAAACTCGCCGTCGCGGAACATATCGGTCATCGCGGCGTTTCCGGCCAGCAGCGCTTCCAGCGAATAGGTGTGGCCCTTCGCCTGGAAAATCTGGTCGCCGTGAATGCGGCCCAGCTGGCTGATCGCGCCATCGGCAGGCAGGATCAGCAGGTTTGGGTCAGTCTCAATCGGGCGGGCATCGTCACGCAGCGGGCGCACGAAGAAATCGTTAAACGTGCGATAGCTGGCGGTATCGGGTTTCTGCGCCTCTTTCATATCCACTTTGTAATACCAGACAAAAGCATCGATAACGGCTTTGGTCAGCCATCCTGCACGCTTGCTGGCACCCCAGCCTGCCAGTTCAGTCAGGGCTTTTTTAGGCAATACATTATTCAGGCCGAGTTTAATACGATCTAACACGTTAGCCTCCTGGCTTGGCAAGACACTCGATAAAAGGGGGCGGATTGTAACAGCGCCGGCAGGATTAGGCTATTGCCTGCCCGCGGGCGCTCTCTGGTTACTCTTTGTCCGTGGTGAAGTTGCGGCGCGTTTTCGCCTGCACTTCAGACATCGTTTCCAGAATCAGGTGGTAGTTAACAAAACGCGATTCGTCGATCTCACCTTTTTCCACCGCTTCGCGGATGGCGCAGCCGGGGTCGGTGTCATGCTTACAGTCGCGGAACTTGCAGCCACCTAAATAGTCACGGAATTCGACAAATCCCTGGGTGATTTGTTCCGGCTCCAGATGCCATAAACCAAATTCACGCACCCCCGGGGAGTCAATCACATCGCCGCCGTGCGGGAAGTGGTACAGGCGTGACGCGGTGGTGGTGTGCTGGCCCAGGCCGGAGTTATCGGAGACGTCGTTAGTGAGGATCTCCGCGCTGCTCAGCTCCAGCCCCAGCAGCGCATTCAGCAGGCTGGATTTGCCCACGCCCGACTGGCCGGCAAAGATGCTGATGCGGTCGGTGAGCGCACTTTCCAGCTCCGTCAGGCCCTCTTTGCGATGGCTGGAGACCATCAGCACCGTGTAACCAATATGGCGATAGATATCCATCTGCTGGTCGACGAACCTGCGGCCATCCTCATCCAGCAGGTCGGTTTTGTTCAGCACGATCAGCGGCTCCACGCCGAGGGTTTCGCAGGCCACCAGATAGCGGTCGATAATGTTCAGCGACAGCTCGGGCAGAATGGCGGAGACCACCACGATCTGATCGATATTGGCGGCAATCGGCTTTACGCCGTCATAGAAGTCAGGACGGGTCAGCACCGAGGTGCGCTCGTGAACGGCTTCAACAATGCCTTTGACCGTGGCGGCGCCTTCAGCACCCGGGCGCCACAGCACGCGGTCCCCGGTCACCAGCGAACGAATAGTACGGCGGATGTTGCAGCGGTGAACTGAACCATCCGCATCTTCCACATCGCAGTGCATACCAAAACGGCTGATCACCACGCCATCACGCGCTTCACCGAACAGATTGTCATCTGGCTCGGGTTTATCAGCACGCTGCTTCAGGCGACGATCGTGGTTGGCACTCACGCGACGTTGCTGACCTTTGGATAGTTTGTTTTTAGTCACTGTTCCTCACACCATATTCGGCATATTTCGCCCTGGCAGGGCAAAACGTCTATCATACACGCTAATTCTAAACAATGCCGCTCAACACCGTGAGACCCGATATGACTGCCAATGCTAACAACCTGATTTGGATTGACCTTGAGATGACCGGGCTGGACCCGGAGCAGGACCGGATTATTGAGATCGCCACGCTGGTGACCGATGCCGATCTGAACATCCTCGCGGAAGGCCCGGTATTTGCCGTGCATCAGTCCGACGCGCAGCTGGCGCTGATGGATGAGTGGAACGTCAATACCCATACCCACAGTGGCCTGGTGGAACGCGTCAAGGCCAGCCAGTACGATGACCGCGCCGCCGAGCTGGCGACGATTGAGTTTCTTAAACAGTGGGTGCCGCACAACAGCTCGCCGATTTGCGGCAACAGCATCGGCCAGGATCGCCGCTTCCTGTTCAAATATATGCCGGAGCTGGAAGCCTACTTCCACTATCGCTATCTCGACGTCAGCACCCTGAAAGAGCTGGCGCGCCGCTGGAAGCCGGAGATCCTGCCAGGCTTTAAAAAGCAGGGTACTCACCAGGCGATGGACGATATTCGCGAATCGGTAGCCGAGCTGGCCTATTACCGCGAACATTTTATTCAGCTTTAATGGCCTGAAAGCAGGCTGTTTTCGCGCCAGGTTGCCGATTAAAGCGACATAGCGCTGATTTAATCGGCAGTCAGACGTAAAAGTGAAAATTTTTAGCGGCACAGGGTTGCTACAGGATAAAATCCTCGTATAATGCGCACCCCGTACCGGTGAAGAATTTACATCGTTACGCAGAGCGGGAATAGCTCAGTTGGTAGAGCACGACCTTGCCAAGGTCGGGGTCGCGAGTTCGAGTCTCGTTTCCCGCTCCAAATTACGTTTTAGCAGTACCAGCACCACCCAAGCGGGAATAGCTCAGTTGGTAGAGCACGACCTTGCCAAGGTCGGGGTCGCGAGTTCGAGTCTCGTTTCCCGCTCCAAATTCAGTTTGCAGATTCCGCTCTGTAAGCAATTAAAGAAAGAGCCGCAAGGCTCTTTTTTTATGCCTGTTTTTCGCGCGGCTTAGCTGGCAAAGCTCAGTCTGGCGAGGTCGATAAACGCCCGCGCCGCCGCCGTCTGATAGCCCCCTTTTCTTTGCAGCAGCACCGCCGTTCTCTCCAGCAGAGAAGGGGAGAGAGCAACCGCCTTCAGCTCCCCGTTTTCCCGTGCAATCTTCGCCGGTAACAGCGTGGCCAGCTGCGTGCGCCGCACGATCTCCACCACCGCACTGACCGAACTGGCTTCCATCTGCACCTTTGGCCGCAGCTGGTGCTGGCGGCAGTAATAGTCAATCTGCTCGCGGGTGGCATATTCGGGCGTCAGCAGCACCAGATACAGATCGTTAAGCGCGCTCAGCCCGATTTGGCGCTGGCTGGCCAGCGGATGGTGGCGGGCGACGACCAGCGCCAGCGTCTCGCTCAGCAGCGGCCGGGCGTCGATATCCGCCTGCACGCCGTCGGCAAACCCCAGCGCCAGGTCCAGCCGGTCAGCCAGCAGTTCCTGCTGCATCTGCTCCTGCGGCATCTCGCGGATCGCCAGCGTAATCGAGGGATACTGCTGATGAAAGCTTGCCACCAGCGGGCCAAGCAGATAGCCGGTAAAGGTGGGGTTGATGGCGATGCGTAACGCGCCACGGCTGAGGTTTTCGACGTCGTGGATAGCCCGTTCGCCTGCCGAAAGCTCGCGCAGCGCCTGCTGCGCATAGCGGGCATACACTTCACCGGCATCGGTCAGGCTTACTGCGCGGCCGGAGCGGTCAAATAGTATCGCCCCGAGCGTCTCCTCCAGCTGTTTGATCTGCTGCGACAGGGCGGGCTGTGAGACGTAGAGCGCGCTGGCAGCACGGGTAAAACTGCCGTGCTCGGCCACGGCGAGAAAATAGTGAATATGGCGCAACAGCATACCGCTTCCTATAACTTCAGCTTATAGCGTTGATTATAAATGCGACTTTTACATTATACTAATGCGCGCTTAACCTCAGTGCTGTCACTACAGCCAATGAGGAGAACATCATGGATTTTGTACAACGCACCGTTGACCTTGCGCTAAAAAACGTTGAAGAGGGCGGGCGCCCGTTTGCCACGGTGATTGTGCGCAATGGCGAAGTGATTGCGGAAAGCGCCAATCAAGTTGCGCAGACCAGCGATCCGACCGCGCATGCGGAGATCCTCGCGATTCGTGAAGCCTGCACTAAGCTGGGCACGGAAAACCTGACCGACTGCGAAATCTATATTCTCGCCAGCCCGTGCCCGATGTGCCTGGGTTCGCTCTACTACTGCAGCCCGAAAAAAGTGGTCTATCTCACCACGCGCGAAGACTACGCGCCATTCTACCAGGATGACCGCAAGTACTTTGAGCTGGATACCTTCTATGATGAGTACAGCAAGCCGATTGCCCAGCGCCGCCTGCCGATGATTCAGCAGAAGAGTGGCGAGGCGATTAAGGTCTATCAGCGCTGGCAACAGCTGAACCCTCAGTAATCCGTCATCGGGTCAGCCCGCTGGCAGGCGCAGTGCGTACTGCTGCATCTGTGCGCAAGATGAATTTTTTTTTACGCAACGCTTGCCAGCACCATTAAACAGGTACATAATGGCGACCTCTCCTCAGAAAGTGAGGGGTAAAAATCAGTATAATCAATAAGTTACAGGTTTTTAGCGCAGTAAAGCAGCACCACTCCTAAGCGGGAATAGCTCAGTTGGTAGAGCACGACCTTGCCAAGGTCGGGGTCGCGAGTTCGAGTCTCGTTTCCCGCTCCAAATACAGATTTTTCTCTTATTAAGCACCCTACTTATCCACAGCGCCAGACGCCGTGCGCTCGCTCATTTTCCCTCTGTGAAATAATTTTTTAAACAGACTTATCCACAGCTTCTGTGGCCGCGCGCCTATCCGCTGAAATTAGCAAAATCTTACATGCTTTGCGTAACTCATTGATTTTAAATTTATTGTGATTATTTCAAAATGTTATCTGGATCGCTTGTGCTTTCTGTGACGCTTGAATGACAACGAGTTTTTATTTTTATTCACAGCATGTGGAAAAGATTTCGCCTCGGTAATATTCAGCGCGTTGCGCAATTATGCATCACGCGGTAATCCTTTCTCGACCACCCGCACCAGGCGTTTTTGCTGGCTGCTCTGCACTTCAATCGCATTTTCCTCTCTGCGCGCCAGCTGGCAGGCTATCGCCCAGCGAATGTGCTCATCCAGCATGCTGTTTTCACCCAGCCGCGCTTGCAGCGCTGACAGGTGAGCGTGATCCCACGGGGCATTCCCCAGCGCCACCGCAATATTGCGCAGCCAGCGCAGATGGCCAATGCGGCGGATAGCCGACCCTTCCGTCACGCGCAGGAATTTTGCTTCGTCCCAGGCAAACAGCTCGGTCAGCGGCGGAGCGTGCAGCACCGCCCGTGGGCTAAAATCATCCTCATCGGTAAGCTGGCCGTAGCGGTTCCATGGACAGATCAGCTGGCAGTCGTCGCAGCCGTAGATACGGTTGCCAATCAGCGGGCGAAACTCTTCCGGGATCGCGCCTTCTAACTCAATGGTGAGATAGGATATGCAGCGGCGGGCATCGACGGTGTAGGGTTCAACAATGGCGCCGGTTGGGCAGGTCGTGATACAGGCGACGCAGCGCCCGCAGTTCTCCTCAACCGGCTGATCCACCGGCAGCGGCAGATTGATCAGCAGCTCGCCGAGGAAAAACCAGGAGCCGGCTTCACGATTGAGGATCAGCGAATGTTTGCCGGTCCAGCCCAGCCCGGCTTTCGCCGCCAGCGGGCGCTCCAGCAGCGGGGCGGAGTCAACAAAGGGGCGGAACTCGGCCTGTTCGCAGTGCTCACGGATCATATCGCCAAGCTTTTTCAGGCGGTTGCGTAATACTTTGTGATAGTCGCGCCCCAGCGCATAGCGACTAACATATCCCAGGCGCGGGTTTTTAAGCGTGCTGGCAAAGGCCGCTTTGGCAGGCAGGTAATTCATCCGCACGCTGATGACCCGCAGCGTGCCGGGCAGCAGTTCATGGGGACGGGCGCGCATCATACCGTGACGCGCCATCCAGTCCATCTCACCGTGATATTGCTTATCCAGCCAGGCCTGCAGCCGCGGCTCTTCCAGCGTCAGGTCGGTATCACAGATACCCACCTGCTGAAAGCCGAGCGCCAGCCCCCACTGTTTAATATCCAGGGCGAGTTGATTGAAATCGAGAGGATGCGACATGAATAACCTGAACCAGCAGAAAGACCCTGACAGTTTACCCTATTCTGTCTGGCCTGTAGAGGCGTTAGCCCGGCTGGAGCGCGAAGGGGCCGATGCACTCGGCCTCACGCTGTTCGAACTGATGCAGCGCGCCGGCGAAGCGGCATTTGCGCAGCTGCGCCAGCGCTACCCTGCGGCTCAGCACTGGCTGGTGCTGTGCGGGCATGGCAATAACGGCGGCGATGGCTATATCGTGGCGCGGCTGGCGCAGTCCGCCGGGCTGACGGTGACGGTGATCGCCGTGGAGGGCAGCAAGGCGCTGCCGGAAGAGGCGCAGCAGGCGCGCGATGGCTGGCTGGCGGCGGGCGGCGCGATCCACGATGCGGCGATCGCCTGGCCGGAAAAGGTGGAGGTGATTGTCGATGCGCTGCTGGGTACCGGCCTCAACCGGGCTGTGCAAGCGCCGTATAACCAGCTGATTGAGCAGGCTAATCGCCATTCAGCGCCGATTTTTGCCATTGATGTGCCCTCGGGGTTAGTGGCTGCTAACGGCACAGCGCCCGGCAGCGTGATAAATGCCGACCATACTTTAACGTTTATTGCCCTTAAGCCGGGATTACTGACCGGCAAGGCGCGTGACCATGTCGGGCAGCTGCACTGTCATGCGCTGAGTCTGGATAGCTGGCTGGACACCCAGCCCGCGCCGCTGGCCCGTTATGATGCCACCAGCCTGACGCAGTGGCTGCAGCCGCGTCGGCCCACCTCGCACAAGGGCGATCACGGCAAGCTGCTGGTGATTGGCGGCGACCACGGCACGGCGGGAGCCATCCGCATGACCGCCGAAGCCGCGCTGCGAAGTGGAGCTGGCTTAGTGCGAGTACTTACTCACAAAGATAACCTTGGCCCGCTGCTGACCGCCCGGCCAGAACTGATGGTGCAGGAACTGAGCGCGGCCGCAATGGATGACGGTCTGGAGTGGGCCGATGTCATCGTGATTGGCCCCGGTTTGGGACAGAATGCATGGGGCAAAAAAGCCCTGAAAAAAGTGGAAAACTGCCAGAAACCGATGCTTTGGGACGCTGACGCGCTTAACCTGCTGGCAATCAGCCCCGATAAACGTCAAAATCGAATCATTACGCCGCACCCCGGTGAAGCGGCGCGCTTACTTAACTGTAAAGTCAGTGAAATTGAGAGTGACCGCTTACTTGCTGCCCGGCGTCTGGCGAAGCGTTATGGCGGTGTCGTGGTGTTAAAAGGTGCCGGAACGTTAATCGCCGACGCCGACGCCGGCGGCAGCATGGCGATAGCGGATGTCGGTAATGCCGGTATGGCCAGCGGGGGCATGGGAGATGTGTTATCTGGTATCATCGGCAGTCTGGCAGGGCAAAAGCTCTCACTGTACGATGCCGCCTGCGCAGGATGCGTAGCGCACGGAGCGGCGGCTGAAGCGGTGGCAAAACGTCAGGGTACACGCGGGATGTTAGCCACCGATCTGTTTTCCGAGCTGTATCTGTTTGTCAATCCTGAGATGTCGAATACAAAAGAATGATGACCTGTGAAATTGCGTTGCCCGATGAGGCAGCAACCCTCGCACTGGGTGCCCGCCTGGCCCGCGCCTGTGACGGCGCGGCGACCCTCTATCTTTATGGCGACCTGGGTGCGGGTAAAACCACCTTTAGCCGCGGATTTTTGCAGGCGCTGGGGCATCAGGGCAATGTGAAAAGCCCGACCTACACGCTGGTGGAGCCTTATGAACTGCCCGATCGCCGCGTCTATCATTTTGACCTTTATCGCCTCTCCGACCCGGAAGAGCTGGAGTTTATGGGCATTCGTGATTACTTCGGCCCGGACAGCCTGTGTCTGGTCGAATGGCCGCAGCAGGGCGCAGGCGTACTACCCGAACCCGACCTGGAACTGCACCTCAGCTATGTCGGCCACGCGCGCCAGGCCCAACTGCGCGCCTGCTCGCCCGCGGGCGAAACCATGCTGCAGCGCGTTGCTGCTGAGCAGGGTGAGGCATGATGCTGCGTGTTAAATCCTGGTGCCTGCTGGCCCTGTTCTGCTGCTCATTTAGCGCGCTCTCCGCCAATCTTTCCGATATCAAAGTCTCGAACGGCAGTAATCAGGCGGAGGTGACGCTGAGCTTTGGCGCCCAGCCGATCTACGCTTTCTTCCCGCTACACAACCCGGAGCGCGTGGTGCTCGATATCCGCCAGAGTGCGGTGGTGCAGGGGTTACCGCTGACCTTCAGCGGTGAGAATATCGTGAAGCGCATCCGTTCCAGCAAAGCGCAGGACAGCCAGAGCATCCGCCTGGTGTTTGAACTGACCCAGCGCGGCAAAACGCGGGCGGTCACCCAGCGCAGCGGCAGCAATTACAACGTGGTGTTCACCATTTCCGGCACGCAGCCGGCGCAAACGGCCAGCCGCAGTGCGCCGGTCAGCAGCGCGACCGCCTCACGCCCGGTCAGCAGCACGCCGCCTAAAAGCCCATTCGATGCCAACCCGGTGACGGCAGTGAGCAGCGGTAATCAGGTAGCACGGCCGCGCAGCGCTGCCAGCAGCAATGACACGGTGATTGTGGCGATCGATGCCGGGCACGGTGGTCAGGATCCGGGCGCGATTGGCGGCGGCGGGCTGAAAGAGAAGAATGTGACCATCGCCATTGCCCGCAAGCTGAAGGCATTGCTGAATGCCGACCCGATGTTTAAAGGGGTGATGACGCGCGATGGCGACTACTTTATCTCGGTGATGGGCCGTTCGGACGTGGCGCGTAAGCAGAACGCCAACCTGCTGGTCTCGATTCACGCCGATGCCGCGCCAAACCGCAGCGCCTCCGGTGCATCGGTATGGGTGCTGTCGAACCGCCGCGCCAATAGTGAAATGGCAGGCTGGTTAGAGCAGCATGAGAAACAGTCTGAACTGCTGGGCGGGGCCGGGGATCTGCTGGCTAACAGCCAGGCGGATCCCTACCTCAGCCAGGCGGTGCTCGACCTGCAGTTCGGCCACTCGCAGCGGGTGGGATATGATGTCGCGGTAAAAGTGATTGCTCAGCTGCAGCGCGTGGGCGCACTGCACAAGCGCCGACCGGAACATGCCAGCCTGGGCGTTCTGCGCTCGCCGGATATTCCTTCCCTGCTGGTGGAAACCGGCTTTATCAGTAATCCTTCGGAGGAGCGACTGCTAGGCAGTAGCGCATACCAGCAGAAGATTGCCGAGTCGATTTATAAAGGCTTACGCAACTACTTCCTGGCGCACCCGCTGCAATCAATCCCAAAGGAGGAAAACCGTCCGTTGCAGTCCGCAGCGGCGGTTGAGGGAGAAGCTAACCCGGCCCCGGCAGGCACAGAGTACAGCGGCCCGACGCAGCGCCACGTGGTGAAACGCGGTGAGACGCTGTCCGGTATCGCCGCGAACTACGGCGTCAGCATGACGACGCTGCGTGCGATGAACACCCTGAAAAGAGACGTGGTGTGGGTCGGACAGCGGCTGAAAGTGCCGGCAGGCAGCAGCAGTGCGGCAACGGCCAGCGTGGCCAGAAGTAAAAAACCGCTGCGCCATAAAGTGGTGCGCGGCGACTCGCTGACGGCGATTGCGGCCAAATATGGCGTCAGCCCGCAGGCGATCCAGCAGGCGAACAAAATGAAGTCGCAAAATGTGATGCTGGGCCAGACGCTGAAGATCCCGACGTCATAATCCCGGGCGGCTAACGTAGGGGTCAGGCATGCCTGACCCGATTTCTCGCCCCTTTCAAAGGATACAACATGCCCATCCAGGTATTACCGCCACAGCTTGCTAACCAGATTGCCGCCGGAGAGGTGGTTGAACGCCCGGCTTCGGTAGTCAAAGAGCTGGTGGAAAATAGCCTGGATGCCGGTGCCACGCGCATCGACATTGATATCGAGAAGGGCGGCGCCAAACTGATCCGCATTCGCGATAACGGTTGTGGCATTGGCAAAGACGAGCTGGCAATGGCCTTAGCGCGCCACGCCACCAGTAAAATCACCACGCTGGATGACCTTGAAGCGATTATCAGCCTCGGATTTCGTGGTGAAGCGCTGGCCAGTATCAGTTCGGTTTCGCGCCTGACGCTGACCTCGCGCACCGAGGCGCAAAGTGAAGCCTGGCAGGCCTATGCCGAAGGGCGCGATCAGAGCGTCACGGTGAAACCGGCCGCGCACCCGGTCGGCACGACCCTCGAAGTGCTGGACCTGTTCTATAACACCCCGGCGCGGCGTAAATTTATGCGCACCGAGAAAACCGAATTTACCCATATTGATGAAGTGATCCGCCGTATTGCGCTGGCACGCTTTGATGTGGCGATCTCCCTCAGCCACAATGGCAAACTGATGCGCCAGTACCGCGGCGTCAGCGATAACAGCCAGCGCGAGCGCCGTTTAGGGGCGATCTGCGGCACCGCTTTCCTGACCCATGCACTCAAAATTGCGTGGCAGCACGGCGAGCTGAGCCTGCACGGCTGGGTCGCCGACCCGGTCGGGTCGAAAGCGCTGCCGGAACTGCAATATTGTTACGTCAACGGGCGTATGATGCGTGACCGCCTGATCAATCATGCCATCCGCCAGGCCTATCAGGATAAGCTCGGCGATCGGCATCAGCCCGCTTATGTACTCTATCTCGAGATCGATCCTCACCAGGTGGATGTCAACGTGCATCCGGCGAAACACGAAGTGCGCTTCCATCAGTCGCGGCTGGTGCACGATTTTATCTATCAGGGCGTGGTCAGCGCGCTACAGGAAACCGGTGCGGAAAGCCTGCCCGACGTGACCGATTCCGCGCCCGCTGAACGCTGGCAGCCGGAAAACCGCCAGGCGGCTGGCGGCAATCACTTCGCCACGCCGGCACCGGCGCCGCGCCCGGCGGCAGCGTCGGGTGGCGGAGGGGGAGGCAGCAGCAGGCCGCCGCCGCTGCCTCCGACCTATCAGCAACGGGAAGGCGCGGTGTATCAGCAGCTGCTGAAAACCCCAGCGCCCGCCCGCAGCGAAGAGCCTGCTGCGCAGCCGGTAAAAGAGCCACCGCTCGGCGCCCACGTTCACAGCTTTGGCCGCGTGCTGACGGTGGTAGAGCAGCAATATGCGCTGGTCGAAGGGAAGAGAGGGCTGGCGCTGATGGCGTTAGCGGTGGCGGAGCGCTGGTTAAAGCAGGCGCAGCTCGACCCTGGCAACGAGGCATTAAAACCGCAGCCGCTGCTGATTCCGGTCCGGCTGAAGCTGGAGAAGGCGGAACGAGAGGCGGGTAGCAGCAGCGCGGCTTTATTAAACCAGATGGGTATCGACCTGCAGTTTGACGGCCATCATGTGATGCTGCGCGCCGTGCCTTTACCATTACGCCAACAAAATTTACAAAACTTGATTCCAGAAATGTTAGGGTATTTGGCCCGGCAGCAGGATGTTTCAGTCAGCCAGACGGCGCAGTGGTTAGCGCGCCAGGCGGTCTCTGAATATCAGCACTGGAATCACTCGCAGGCGATCTCCCTGCTGGCTGAAGTCGAACGACTCTGCCCGCAACTGGTGAAATCGCCACCTTCTGGATTACTGCAAGATGTCGATCTTGCGACGGCGATGAATGCCCTGAAGCATGAGTGAACAATCCACGGCTGGCCTGCCTAAGGCAATATTTTTGATGGGGCCGACGGCCTCCGGTAAAACCGCACTGGCGATTGCATTACGTCAGGCGTTACCGGTTGAGCTAATCAGTGTTGATTCGGCGCTGATCTACCGCGGAATGGATATTGGCACCGCCAAGCCTTCTGCCGAAGAACTGGCGCTTGCGCCCCATCGTTTGCTGGACATCCGCGACCCGGCTGAAACCTATTCAGCCGCTGAGTTTCGTCGCGATGCGCTGGCTGAAATGGCGGAAATTACCCAACGTGGGAATATTCCGTTGCTTGTTGGTGGCACCATGCTTTATTACAAGGCGTTGCTGGAAGGATTGTCGCCGTTGCCCTCGGCGGATCCAGAGGTACGTCAGCGTATAGAGCAGATGGCGAGTGAAGAGGGCTGGGAAGCACTTCACCGCCAGTTATGTGATGTAGATCCCGTTGCTGGACGTCGTATTCATCCGAATGATCCCCAGAGACTCTCGCGAGCACTGGAAGTTTTTTTTATTTCGGGTAAAACTTTAACGGAACTGACTAAAACATCGGGCGACGCTCTGCCGTATGATGTTGCCCAGTTCGCCATCGCACCCGCGAGCCGCGAGCTGATCCATCAACGTATCGAGCAGCGCTTTCATCAGATGCTGGCGTCAGGATTTGAAGCGGAGGCTCGGGCGCTCTTTGCACGAGGTGATTTGCATACGGATATGCCTTCCATTCGTTGTGTTGGTTATCGCCAGATGTGGTCATTTTTATCCGGTGAAATTGATTACGATGACATGGTTTATCGGGGAATTTGCGCAACCCGGCAGTTAGCTAAGCGCCAGATAACCTGGTTACGCGGCTGGAAGGACGTTCACTGGCTTGACAGCGAACAGCCTGAAGCGGCGTACTCCCGAGTGTTACAGGTTCTTAGTGCGAAGCCTGGGTGATTGTGTACAATTGGTCTGTTTTCTTGCGCAAATTTTTACGTCGTATTTCGAACCGCAGGGTTCTTAAGTTACAAACAACAAGCATATAAGGAAAAGATAGAATGGCTAAGGGGCAATCATTGCAAGATCCGTTCTTGAACGCACTGCGTCGCGAACGTGTTCCGGTTTCGATTTATTTGGTAAATGGTATCAAACTTCAGGGCCAGATCGAGTCGTTTGACCAATTTGTTATTCTTTTGAAAAACACGGTTAGCCAGATGGTGTATAAGCACGCGATCTCGACCGTTGTTCCGTCCCGTCCGGTCTCCCACCACAGTAACAACACGGGTGGCGGAAGCAGCAACTATCATCATAGTGGCAGTAACCAGGGGGCGACTTCTCAGCCTTCACAAGACAGTGAAGACGCTGAATAAGTAGCGTGGCTGTCCCTCCACGACGGGGAGTCTTTGGCATTCAGGTTCCCCGTCCTGGCGATGATACTCGAATAATGAACAAGAATTAAACAAGAGCACTATCGCTGAATTCCTCATCTCACCCCGGTTGGGTGGGATCATAAAAACGCCGTCTGGCAAGCTGGACGCGCATTTTGAATCTGGTATTAACGCTGTATGGCCCCAACGCGTAGCAGGTTTAACAAGGTACTGAGAGGTTTTAAGTTTGTTTGACCGTTATGATGCCGGTGAGCAGGCCGTACTGGTTCACATCTATTTCTCGCAAGACAAAGATACGGAAGATTTGCAGGAGTTCGAAACCCTGGTCTCTTCTGCTGGCGTAGAAGCGCTGCGCGTTGTCACTGGCAGCCGCAAAGCGCCACACCCCAAATATTTTGTCGGTGAAGGAAAAGCTGTCGAAATCGCCGAAGCGGTAAAAGAGAGCGGTGCCACCGTGGTGCTGTTCGATCACGCCCTGAGCCCGGCGCAGGAGCGTAACCTTGAAGCGCTGTGCGAGTGCCGCGTTATTGACCGCACCGGGCTGATCCTCGATATCTTTGCCCAGCGTGCGCGCACCCATGAAGGTAAATTACAGGTTGAGCTGGCGCAGCTGCGCCATCTGGCCACGCGGCTGGTGCGCGGCTGGACGCACCTTGAGCGCCAGAAAGGCGGTATTGGTTTACGCGGCCCGGGTGAAACCCAGCTGGAGACCGACCGCCGCTTGCTGCGCAATCGCATTACTCTGATCCTCTCCCGCCTTGAGCGCGTCTCGAAACAGCGCGAGCAGGGCAGGCAGGCTCGAAACAAGGCCGATGTGCCGACCGTGTCGCTGGTGGGTTACACCAACGCCGGCAAATCCACCCTGTTTAACCGCCTGACCACGTCCGAGGTGTACGTGGCCGACCAGCTGTTCGCTACCCTCGATCCGACTCTGCGCCGCGTTGACGTGGTGGACGTGGGCGAAGTGGTGCTGGCCGATACCGTAGGGTTTATTCGCCACCTGCCGCACGACCTGGTGGCCGCGTTTAAAGCTACGCTGCAGGAAACCCGCGAGGCGGCGCTGCTGCTGCACGTGATTGACGCAGCGGACGTGCGGGTCGATGAGAACATCGACGCGGTAAACGAAGTGTTGGAAGAGATTGAATCCGATGAAATCCCCAGCCTGCTGGTGATGAATAAAATCGATATGCTGGACGGTTTCGTTCCGCGTATCGACCGTGATGAAGAGAACCTGCCAATCCGGGTCTGGCTCTCCGCCCAAAGTGGAGAGGGCATCCCGCTGCTGTTCCAGGCGCTGACCGAGCGTCTGGCCGGTGAGATTGCGCAGTATGATTTACGTCTACCGCCGGCTGCAGGGCGGCTGCGTAGCCGTTTTTACCAGTTGCAGGCGATAGAAAAAGAGTGGAATGAAGAGGACGGTAGCGTGGGATTACACGTGCGCATGCCGATCGTCGACTGGCGCCGGCTGTGCAAACAGGAACCGACGCTGGTGGATTACATTGTTTGACTGATGTTGCCTGACACGCGTATCCCGGCTTGGGATACCACCGCACACACAATTAATGGAGTATAAACATGGCGTGGAATCAGCCCGGGAATAACGGACAGGACCGCGACCCGTGGGGAAGCAGCAATAATCAAGGCGGCAACTCTGGGGGAAATAAAGGAGGGCGCGATAAGGGGCCTCCTGATTTAGATGATATCTTCCGTAAGCTGAGCAATAAGCTCGGTGGACTGGGCGGTGGCAAAAAAAGCGGCGGTGACGGGTCATCAGGTAACGGCAGCGCACCGCGCAAGCCGGGCAGCGGCGGTCGTCTGGTGGGCATCGTGGCCGTGGCCGTGGTGGTGATCTGGGCCGGTAGCGGCTTCTACACCATCAAAGAAGCCGAGCGCGGCGTGGTGACACGCTTCGGTAAGTTTAGCCATCTGGTCGAGCCAGGTCTGAACTGGAAGCCGACCTTTGTCGATCAGGTACGTGCGGTGAACGTGGAGGCGGTACGCGAGCTCTCTGCTTCCGGCACCATGCTGACCTCGGATGAGAACGTGGTGCGCGTTGAGATGAACGTGCAGTACCGCATCACCAATCCGGAACGCTACCTGTACGCGGTGACCAGCGCCGATGACAGCCTGCGTCAGGCAACCGACAGCGCCCTGCGCGGCGTGATTGGTCGCTCGACCATGGACCGAATTCTGACCGAAGGCCGTACCGTGGTGCGTAGCGAAACCCAGCGCGAGCTGGAAGAGACGATTCGCCCGTACGATATGGGTATTACCCTGCTGGACGTTAACTTCCAGACGGCGCGCCCACCGGAAGACGTCAAAGCGTCGTTCGATGATGCGATTGCCGCACGTGAGAACCGTGAGCAGGCGGTACGTGAAGCCGAAGCCTACGCCAACGATAAGCTGCCGCGCGCCCGTGGTGATGCGCAGGGTATCCTTGAGCAGGCTCGTGCCTACAAGTCCCGCGTGACGCTGGAAGCCCAGGGTGAAGTCGACAGCTTTGCGCGTATCCTGCCGGAATACAAAGCCGCACCGCAGATCACCCGCGAGCGTCTGTATATCGAAACTATGGAACGTGTCCTGTCACACACGCGTAAGGTACTGGTTAACGACAAAGGCAACAGCCTGATGGTGCTGCCTCTCGATCAGCTGATGCGCGGCCAGAGTGGCGCGGCATCCGGCAACAACCAGAGCGGAAGCAGCAGTCTGCTGCGTCTGCCACCCGCTTCAGGCAGCAACGAACGCGCCAGCAGCAGTTCGTCGTTCAGTCCGGACGACATCATGGATCAGCGCCGGGTGAATGCTCAGCGTAACGATACCCAGCGCGAAGGGAGAGAGTAATCGATGCGTAAGCCATTAATCGTACTATTGATTGTTGTGCTGGTGGTGCTGTACGCGTCACTGTTTGTGGTGCAGGAAGGCCAGCGCGGCATTGTGATGCGCTTCGGTAAAGTTCTGCGCGATGATGAAAACAAACCGCTGGTCTATGCGCCAGGCCTGCACTTCAAGATCCCATTCCTGGAATCCGTGAAGTCACTTGATGCGCGTATCCAGACCATGGACAACCAGGCTGACCGCTTCGTCACCAAAGAGAAGAAAGACCTGATCGTTGACTCCTATATCAAATGGCGCGTCAGCGACTTCAGCCGTTATTACCTCGCCACCGGCGGCGGTGATATTTCTCAGGCCGAAGTGCTGCTGAAACGTAAGTTCAGTGACCGTCTGCGTTCTGAGATTGGGCGTCTGGACGTAAAAGATATCGTCACCGATTCCCGTGGCCGTTTGACCACCGATGTGCGCGATGCGCTGAACACCGGTAGTGCGGGTGCGGATGATGAAGTGGCCACGCCAGCAGCAGACGATGCGATTGCCTCTGTGGCCAAGCGCGTTGAGAGCGAGACCAACAGCAACGAACCGGCTATCAACCCGAACAGTATGGCGGCGTTGGGTATCCAGGTGGTTGACGTGCGCATCAAGCAGATCAACCTGCCAACTGAAGTATCTGATGCGATCTATGCGCGTATGCGTGCCGAGCGTGAATCCGTTGCCCGCAGCCAGCGTGCTCAGGGTGCGGAAGAAGCCGCCAAAGTGCGTGCTCAGGCCGACTACGAAGTAGAACGTACGCTGGCAGAAGCACGCCGTCAGGCTCTGATCACTCAGGGTGAAGGTGATGCCGAAGCGGCCAAGCTGTTTGCTGATGCTTTCAGTCAGGACCCGGACTTCTACGCCTTTATGCGTAGCCTGCGTGCCTACGACAACAGCTTCAAGAGCAATCAGGATGTGATGGTGCTGAGCCCGGATAGCGACTTCTTCCGCTTTATGAAAAGTCCGTCTTCCTCCACGCGCTAATAATCTGCTATAACGTGCGAAGGGCCGGTTCTCCGGCCCTTTTTTTATGGGATTTTCCAGGCGAAGCGGCGAGTAACAATAATGAATACAACTGTATGGATGGCGTTAGGGCTGGTGCTGGTGTTCGAAGGGTTAGGCCCGGTGCTCTATCCGCAGCTGTGGCGGCGGATGATTCTGGCGATGGCAAACATGCCCGATGGATTGCTGCGCCGGGTTGGCGGTGGGCTGGTGGTGGCGGGCGCAGTCATCTACTACATGCTCAGCCGCGCGAACGGCGCATAGGCTCAGCGCAGCGGGTGACGTAGCGCACTTTGGGTAAAAAAGTCCGCAATCGTATGCTAAAACAGCTGAAAGAGTAAAATGACGATGGTAGAATCCTTTTTTAAGCAATCGGTGATTTTGAAAATGGGTAAGAACGTCGTCGTACTGGGCACCCAATGGGGTGACGAAGGTAAAGGTAAGATTGTTGACCTTCTGACAGAACGCGCTAAATACGTAGTGCGCTATCAGGGTGGCCATAACGCTGGCCATACGCTAGTCATCAACGGTGAGAAAACCGTCCTCCACTTAATTCCATCTGGCATCCTGCGTGAAAACGTCACCAGCATCATCGGCAACGGTGTTGTACTGTCGCCTGCCGCGCTGATGAAAGAGATGAAAGGTCTGGAAGATCGTGGCTTCCCGGTACGCGAACGTCTGTTCATTTCAGAAGCCTGCCCACTGATCCTTGAATATCACGTTGCTCTTGATGTGGCACGTGAGAAAGCCCGTGGCGCGAAAGCGATCGGCACCACCGGTCGTGGTATCGGCCCGGCCTATGAAGATAAAGTTGCCCGTCGCGGCCTGCGCGTCAGCGACCTGTTCAACAAAGAAACCTTCGCGGCGAAGCTGAAAGAAGTGATGGATTACCATAATTTCCAGCTGGTGAACTTCTACAAAGAAGAAGCGGTCGACTTCGACAAAGTGCTGGCGGATACCCTGGCGATTGCCGATATCCTGACGGGCATGGTGGTTGACGTTTCTGAACTGCTGGACGGCGCGCGCAAGCGTGGCGACCTGATCATGTTTGAAGGCGCACAGGGTACGCTGCTGGATATCGACCACGGTACCTATCCGTACGTGACCTCTTCCAACACCACCGCAGGTGGCGTGGCAACCGGTTCGGGTATCGGTCCGCGCTACGTTGATTACGTACTGGGCATTGTCAAAGCCTACTCCACTCGCGTTGGTGCAGGTCCATTCCCCACCGAGCTGTTCGACGAAACCGGTGAGTTCCTGTGCAAGCAGGGCAACGAGTTTGGCGCCACCACTGGCCGTCGTCGTCGTACCGGCTGGCTGGATGCAGTTGCCGTGCGCCGCGCGGTGCAGATCAACTCCCTTTCTGGCTTCTGCATGACCAAACTGGACGTGCTGGATGGCCTGAAAGAGGTAAAAATCTGTGTAGCCTACCGCATGCCGGATGGCCGCGAAGTGACCACCACCCCGCTGGCAGCTGAGGGTTGGGAAGGCATTGAGCCAATCTACGAATCCATGCCGGGCTGGTCTGAGACCACCTTCGGGGTGAAAACGCTGGATGGCCTGCCGCAGGCAGCGCGCAACTACATCAAGCGCATTGAAGAAGTGACCGGAGTGCCGATTGATATTATCTCTACCGGCCCGGACCGTAGTGAAACCATGATTCTGCGCGACCCGTTTGACGCATAATTCAGTTTCAGGCCGGGCAATGCCCGGCCAGCTTTTATCCAGCACCGGTTATCCGCCGTTCCCCTCTGCTGTCATGATAAATAAAATGGCCCCAATCGCTGAGGCTGGTTTATTATCATTGCTAATCACACCCATTCTTAAGCGGACGATCGCAACAACCGCGGTGAACTCTCTGAGGTTTTCTTGCAGCTGACCAGTTTTACAGATTATGGTTTACGTGCGCTGATCTATCTCGCCACGCTTCCGGCAGGCCAGATGACCAGTATCAGCGAAGTCACGGACACTTATGGCGTGTCGCGTAATCATATGGTCAAAATTATCAATCAACTTAGTCGTGCTGGCTATATTGCTGCCGTGCGCGGTAAGAATGGCGGTATCCGACTGGGTAGGCCTGCTGAAGAAATAGTGATAGGTCAGGTGGTGCGCGATATGGAACCGCTACAGCTGGTGAACTGCCACAGCGATTTCTGCCACATCACCTCTGCCTGCCGCCTGAAAAAAGCGCTGCATGACGCCGTCCAGAGTTTTCTGCGTGAACTGGACCAATACACCCTGGCCGATCTGGTTGAAGACAACCATCCGCTCTACAAAATTTTGCTGAATGAACGACCTTCATTCAGCAGCTGACAACGGAGGAACCTCGATGTCACACGATCCCTTTCAGGAACGAGAAGCTGAAAAGTACGAAAACCCCATTCCAAGCCGCGAGTTCATTCTTGCCCATCTGGACAAACGCGAAAAGCCGGCCAGCCGTGAAGAGCTGGCGCAAGAGTTAGATATCAGCGGCGAAGAGCAGATCGAAGCGCTGCGCCGCCGCCTGCGCGCCATGGAGCGCGATGGCCAGCTGGTCTTTACCCGCCGCCAGTGCTACGCGCTGCCGGAGCGCCTTGATCTGCTGAAAGGCAAGGTTATCGGCCACCGCGACGGCTTCGGCTTCCTGCGCATTGAAGGTAGCAAAGACGATCTCTACCTCTCTGCCGAACAGATGAAAATGTGCATGCACGGGGATATGATCCTCGCGCAGGCGATGGGCGCCGACCGTAAAGGCCGCCGCGAAGCCCGCGTAGTGCGCGTGGTTGAACCACGTAACGCACAGATTGTTGGCCGTTACTTCACCGACTCCGGCGTTGGCTTTGTCGTCCCGGATGACAGTCGCCTGAGCTTCGACATCCTGATCCCGGCTGAAGAGCTGATGGGGGCGCGCATGGGCTTTGTGGTGGTGGTGGAGCTGACTCAGCGCCCAACCCGCCGCAGTAAAGCCGTCGGTAAAGTGGTGGAAGTGCTCGGCGATAACATGGGCACCAGCATGGCGGTCGATATGGCGCTGCGCACCCATGATATTCCACACGAATGGCCGGAAGCGCTGGAAAAACAGATTGCTCACCTTAGCGAAGAAGTGCCGGAAGAGGCGAAACAGGGCCGCGTTGACCTGCGCGATCTGCCGCTGGTCACTATTGATGGCGAAGACGCGCGCGACTTCGATGATGCGGTATTCTGCGAGCGTAAGCGCGGCGGCGGCTGGCGCCTGTGGGTAGCGATTGCTGACGTCAGCTACTACGTGCGCCCGGGTACCCCGCTGGATGACGAAGCGGTGAATCGCGGTACCTCGGTTTACTTCCCTTCCCAGGTGGTGCCGATGCTGCCGGAAGTGCTGTCAAATGGCCTCTGCTCGCTGAACCCGGAAGTTGACCGTCTGTGTATGGTGTGTGAGATGACTATCTCCTCCACCGGCAAGCTGACCGGCTACAAACACTACGAAGCGGTGATGAACTCCTTCGCCCGCCTGACCTATAACAAGGTGTGGAACATTCTGCAGGGGCATCAGGAACTGCGCGAGCAGTACCAGCCGCTGGTGAAAGATCTGGAAGAGCTGCACCGCATGTATCTGGCGCTGGAAAAAGCGCGCGAGCAGCGTGGCGGTATCTCCTTCGAGACCGAAGAAGCGAAATTTGTCTTCAACGCCGACCGCCGCATTGAGCGCGTCGAGCAGGTATCGCGTAACGATGCGCACAAGCTGATCGAAGAGTGCATGATCCTCGCCAACATCGCTTCAGCCCGCTACGTTGAGAAAAACAACGAACCGGCGCTGTTCCGCGATCACGACCGTCCAGGTGATGAGAGCATCAATAGCTTCCGCTCGGTGCTGAATGAGCTGGGCCTGACGCTGCCGGGCGGCGACAAACCGCAGCCGGTGGACTACTCCGCGCTGCTGAGCCAGATCGCCGGTCGTCAGGATCACGAAATGCTGCAAACCATGCTGCTGCGTTCAATGAAGCAGGCGGTATATGACCCGGAAAACCGTGGCCACTTCGGTCTGGCGCTGGCTTCTTACGCGCACTTCACCTCGCCGATCCGCCGCTACCCGGACCTGCTGCTGCACCGCGCCATCAAGTATCTGCTGGCGAAAGAGGCGGGAACCCTGCAGGGCAACACCACGCCAACCGGCGGCTACCATTACGAAATGCCGCAGATGCTGCAGCTTGGCCAGCACTGTTCGCTGACCGAACGCCGCGCCGATGAAGCCACGCGTGATGTTGCCGACTGGCTGAAGTGCGACTTTATGCAGGATCAGGTCGGGGAAACCTTTAGCGGCGTGATCTCCAGCGTCACCGGCTTCGGTTTCTTCGTGCGCCTGACCGATCTGTTCATCGACGGTCTGGTCCACGTTTCGACGCTCGACAATGACTACTACCGCTTTGACGCCGTTGGCCAGCGCCTGATCGGTGAATCCGGCGGTCGTACCTATCGCCTGGGCGATACTGTTGAAGTCCGCGTTGAGGCGGTGCATATGGATGAGCGTAAGATCGACTTCGCGCTGATCTCAAGCAGCCGTAAGCCGCGTGGCGAAGGCAAAACCGAGCGCGAGCGTGAAAAACGCGGTGCGGCGAAAAACAGCGGCAGCCGTCGTCGCGCACCGCGCAAAGGTGCCAACTTCGAGCCGGACAGCGCCTCTCGTCCGGCCAAAGGGGCAGAAAATACCCCTGCGGCAAACAAAGAGAAGAAACCGCGTAAGCCGTCGGATAAAACCCGTAAACCTGGCGCCGCACGCGCTAAGCGCGCGAAGAAAACCGACGACGCCTAATCGCATCCGGGCGACGCATGCGTCGCCCCTACGGCGTAGTGGTCAGGCATGCCTGACCCGCACCCGCATAAATCACGAGCTACTGAGTTAATGAAATGAGTGAAATTGTTTTTGGTATCCACGCCGTGCAGGCGCTGCTTGACAGCGACCCGCAGCGTTTCCAGGAAGTCTTTATCCTGAAAGGGCGTGAAGACCGCCGCTTGCAGACGCTGGTAAAAGCGCTGGAAGCACAGGGCATCGTTATCCAGGTTGCCAACAAGCAGATGCTGGACGCTAAATCTGAAGGCGCCGTGCATCAGGGCATCATCGCGCGCGTCAAGCCGGGCCGTCAGTATCAGGAAGGCGATCTGCCGGACCTGCTGGCCAGCCTTGATAACCCGTTCCTGCTGATCCTTGACGGCGTCACCGACCCGCACAACCTCGGCGCCTGCATGCGCAGCGCTGATGCTGCTGGCGTTCACGCCATCATCGTGCCCAAAGATCGCTCCGCGGCGCTTAACGCCACGGCGAAAAAAGTCGCCAGCGGCGCAGCAGAGCACGTGCCACTGATCCGCGTAACCAACCTGGCGCGCACCATGCGCGTGCTGCAGGAGGCCAACGTGTGGATCGTCGGAACGGCGGGCGAAGCTGACCATACTCTGTACCAGAGCAAAATGACCGGCCCGATGGCGCTGGTGATGGGCGCCGAGGGCGAAGGCATGCGCCGCCTGACGCGTGAGCACTGTGACGAACTGATTAGTATCCCGATGGCGGGCAGCGTTTCATCGCTGAACGTCTCCGTTGCCACCGGCGTTTGCCTGTTTGAAGCGGTGCGTCAGCGCAGCCTGAAGTAAATTGTCCGGGGCGTGACCTGCGCCCCAGCATTCTCCTCTGTCCGTCCTATCCTTTCCTCTGGCCCGTTTGAAAAGGATGCCGCGATGGACTGGAAAACCCACACCGTTTTTAATCAGCCCCGTCCGCTGAGCAACAGCAATCTGTTTCTCTCTGATACACCTCTGCTTGAAGCCGTACAGCGTGAAGGGGCAGGCTGGGACAGCGAGCGCCTGGCGTCGGTCGGTCAGCAGCTGGGCAGCGCCGAATCGCTCGAGCTGGGGCGGCTGGCAAACCGTCATCCTCCTGAACTGCTGCGCTATGATGCCTGCGGCGAGCGGCTTGACGACCTGCGCTTTCACCCGGCCTGGCACCTGCTGATGCAGGGGCTGTGCGCCAACCGCGTACACAACCTCGCTTGGCAGCCGGATGCGCCAGCGGGCGCGTTCGTCGCGCGCGCCGCCCGTTTTCTGCTGCATGCGCAGGTGGAAGCCGGCACGCTGTGCCCGGTAACCATGACCTTCGGCGCCATTCCGCTGCTGCAAAAATCCCTGCCGCCGCCCTATCAGCACTGGCTGGCCGGGCTGCTTTCCGATCGTTACGATCCCCATCTGCACGGCGGCGAACAGAAGCGCGGGCTGCTGATCGGCATGGGGATGACGGAAAAGCAGGGCGGCACCGACGTGCTGAGCAACACCACGCGGGCAGAACCGCTGGCGCAGCGCGGGCCGGGCGAAGCCTACCGGCTGGTGGGGCACAAATGGTTCTTCTCGGTGCCGCAGAGCGATGCGCATCTGGTGCTGGCGCAGACGGCGGGCGGGCTCTCCTGCTTCTTCCTGCCACGCCTGCTGCCGGACAGCACGCGCAACGCGGTGCAGATCGAGCGCCTGAAGGACAAACTGGGCAACTGCTCCAACGCCAGCGCTGAAGTGGAGATTCGCCACGCCAGCGGCTGGCTGATTGGCGAAGAGGGCGAGGGCGTGCGGCAGATCCTCAAAATGGGCGGCTACACCCGCTTTGACTGCGCGCTCGGCAGCCACGCCCTGATGCGCCGCGCCTTCTCCGTGGCGCTCTATCATGCGCATCAGCGTCAGGTGCAGGGCAAAACCCTGATTGAACAGCCGCTGATGCGCCAGCAGCTGTGCGCGCAGGCGCTGCTGCTGGAAGGGCAAACCGCGGTGCTGATGCGGCTGGCGCGCGGCTGGTCCCAGCCCGCCAGTGACAGCGAGCGCAGCTATTGCCGCCTGCTGACGCCCGCCGCCAAGTTTGCCGTCTGCCAGCGCGGGCCGGGATTTGTCGCGCAGGCGATGGAGATCCTCGGCGGGATTGGCTACTGCGAGGAGAGTGAGCTGCCACGGCTGTACCGTGAAATGCCGGTCAACAGCATCTGGGAAGGCTCGGGCAATGTGATGTGCCTCGACGTGCTGCGCGTGCTGGCGAAGCAGCCAGCGGTGCTGGAGCAGCTTGAGGCCGGTTTTGACGGTGTGAAAGGCCAGAACCGCTGCTTTGACCAGCGCTGGCGCCAGCTGCGCCAGGCACTGAAACGCCCGCAGGAAGCGCAGGCGCGGCAGCTGGTCGAGCGTTTATTCACTCTGGCAACGGCGGAGCAGGTGCTGCGCCATCTCGACCCACCGCTGGCGGATGCGTGGTGCCGCCAGCAGTTAGATCCGCAGTCAGGTTATCTGCTGCCGGAAAAGGTCTGTCAGCGCCTGCTACTGCGTGCCAGCGGCGGCAGCTGACGGGCCGTAAAGAATGGCTGAGCCGTACCACATGCCCGGCGCCACGGTTTCACTGACCATCTGGATCAGATAGTAAGTGGCACCTGCGGCGTTGGCTTTCGCGGCCAGCTCACGCTCGGCGTCGTCCGGGGAGCCGCGCACCGTCGCGCTGATGGTGCCCAGGCGCGGCAGGGGGCCGCTCTGCGCGCGGGTGATCTCCTGGGCCTGCGACGTAGCCGCAGGCGGCGGTTGTGGCGTGGTGTTCAGCGCGCTGCAGCCCGTCAGCAGCAGCGCGACCAGCAGAGCGGGTATCTGGCGCATGATATTCATCTCATAACAGTCTGAATATCAGTGTACGTCACAATCATCACTTCACGCTAAACACCTTCACCAGCTCGCTCAGATGGTGACCTTTGCGGCTCAGCTCCTGCGCGGTCAGCTCGGAGTGTGTCACCAGCTCGCTATTCTGGTGGGTAGCCTGGCCGATCTGCGCCATCGCCAGATTGACGTGGCCGATCCCGGTCGTCTGCTCCTGCGAGGCGATATTGATTTCGCTCATCAGCGTCTTCACCTGGCCGATGCTGGCAGTGATGTTATCCATCGCCCTGCGCGTCTGTTCGGACAGTTCATGCCCCTGCACCACTTTGCTCAGCGAGTTAGCAATCAGCCCCTCGATCTCTTTTGCCGCCTGCGCGCTGCGCTGTGCCAGCGAGCGAACTTCGGCCGCCACCACCGCGAAGCCTTTGCCGTTTTCCCCGGCGCGCGCTGCTTCAACCGCCGCATTGAGCGCCAGAATATTGGTCTGGAAGGCGATCGATTCAATCACCTGGGTAATATCGGCAATGCTCTGCGAGGCGGTTTTGATATCCGACATGGTGGCGACGGAGCGGCTAACGGTATTATCGCCGAGGCTGACGGCACTGGCCGCCTCACCCACCAGCTGCAGCGCCTGAGTCACGTTACCGGCGTTTTGCGCCACGGTGGCGCCGAGCTGTTCCATACTGGCCGAGGTCTCTTCGACGCTGCTGGCCTGGCGCGCGATCTGCTCGCTGATATTGCCGCTGCTGGCGACAATCGCCTCGGTGCCGCTGGCGATCTCATCGGCCGCATGGCGCACCTGCGCCACCACCCGCTCCAGTCCCTCGCCGATACCGTTAATCGCCACGATCAGCTGGCCCACTTCATCCTGGCGCTGGGTGTTCAGCGTCGAGCGCAGATCGCCGGCGGCATACTGACGTGCCAGGGCGATCACCTGCTGCAGCGGCTGGCTCAGCCAGCGGCGGGTTATCCAGACAAACATCACGGCGAATACCAGCACCATCGCGCTGCCGATCAGCAGGAACAAATTGCGCGTCTGCTGAACCGGGGCCAGCAGGCTGGCTTTATTCACCTGCGCCACCACCACCCAGTTCCACTCCGGCAGATACTGCCAGGCGAGGATCTGCGGCTCGCCGCGTTCATCCGGCGTTTCCAGCCGGCCCTGAGGCTGGTTCAGCAGCTGCTGCTGGATCGCCTGCGGCAGCGTGGGCCGCTTTCCTTCCAGCGTCGGATGGAACAGATACTGGCCGTACTGTTTCCCCGGCGCGCGGTTCAGCACAAAGAACGAGCCGCTGTCGCCGAGGTGCTTCGCCAGCACTTTCTGGCGGATCGCCGCGTACTGCTTGCTGATATCCACCCCGACGAACAGAATGGCAATCACGCGGCCAGCATCATCGCGCACCGGCTGGTAATGGGTGATATAGCGCTTGCCAAACAGCAGGGCCACGCCGCGGAAGATCTCGCCGTTCTGCACCGGCTGCCAGGCCGGGCTACTGTGGTCAAGCAGGGTACCGATCGCCCGATCGCCGTTCTCTTTGCGCAGCGAGGTTGAAACGCGCATAAACTCGTTATCGTGGGTCAGGGCAAAGATAGTGGCAATCGCCCCGGTGCGTTCCTGAAAGTCATCCACCAGCACCTGGTCGAGGTTAAGGGTGCGCAGCCCGGCGCGCAGCGTTGGCGTGGGTTGCCCCCCCACGACAATCGGCTGGGATTCATCCAGCGTAAAACGCTTTGGCAGGAAGCTCTGGAACAGCCCGGTGTAATTACTCACCTCTTCAGCCAGCGTGGTGTTGAACATGCCCGCCATATCGCCGATGCCGTTGACCTGATTTTCCATATCATCCAGGGTCAGCGTATGAACCTGCTTCGCGGCGTTGTGGCTGAGCGCCAGAGTTAACATGAGGAACAGCACCGCCACGCTAAGCGAGGTCAGTACCGAAAGTTTGACGCCCAGACTCCATGTCTTGAGAGAGAGACGCTTCATAGTTGTGCCTTAGTTTAGTTATGGTATTACACGGATTAACGGCAGAGCGGCAATAAAGTTTATGAGGAAACCTGATGATCGAGCTGAATAGTGAAAGTTTCGCCGGAATTGAGTGCCTGCATGCCTTTCCGGCCGGCAAACGCGATGCGCCACTGCCCAGCGTGATTTTCTATCACGGCTTCACCTCGTCAAAAGAGGTTTACGCCTATTTCGCCGTCGCGCTGGCCCAGGCCGGTTTTCGTGCGGTGCTGCCGGACGCTGACCTGCACGGTGCGCGCTACAGCGGCGACAGCGAACTGCGCCTGACGCATTTCTGGGAGATCCTGCGTAGCAATATTGACGAACTGCCCGGAATTGAACAGGCGCTGCGCGCGCGGCAGCTGGTAGACGCTGAGCGGCTGGCGGTGGCCGGGGCATCAATGGGCGGCATGACGGCGCTGGGGGCGATGGCGCGCTATCCGCAGCTGCGCGCGGCGGCGAGCATGATGGGCTCCGGCTATTTCAGCCAGCTGGCCCGGACGCTGTTTCCGCCGCGGGTGGCGCGCACGCAGGAGGAGAAAAAACAGCTGGCCGAGCGGCTGGCACCGCTGGCGCAGTATGATGTCGGCCACCAGCTGGAAAAGCTGGCCAATCGCCCACTGCTGCTGTGGCACGGGGAAGCCGATGAGGTGGTGCCCGCCGCAGAAAGTGCGCGGCTGGAAAAAGCCCTGCGTGACAGCGGGCAGGACGGCAACCTGACGTATCTTACCGAGTCCGGCGTGGGCCACCGCATCACCCCGCCGGCGCTCAGCGCGTTTACCGCCTTTTTTAAGCATCATTTATAAGCCGTAGGGGCGGACCCTCTTTTTCGGTCCGCCCGAAATCAACGTACCCGCGCCAATATTTACCTTGTGTTTATCCCTCCTCGCCAGTATGATTACGCGTCAATTTTTCAGCCGCATTCTCAGGTTGTGACCCGGAGTTTACTCTGGTCACGGCTTATAACGTTCCTTGCTTCCATGGGCCGCGGCTGACCCTGACAGGAGGCTGAATAATCCGTAAGGAGCAAATTCGATGCGTCATTACGAAATCGTATTTATGGTTCATCCTGACCAAAGCGAACAGGTTCCTGGCATGATCGAGCGTTACTCTGCCACCATCACTGGTGCAGAAGGTACGATCCACCGCCTGGAAGACTGGGGCCGCCGTCAGCTGGCTTACCCGATCAACAAACTGCACAAAGCTCACTACGTTCTGCTGAACGTGGAAGCTCCGCAGGAAGCGATCGATGAGCTGGAAACTAACTTCCGCTTCAACGACGCCGTTATCCGCAGCATGGTTATGCGCGTTAAGCACGCGGTAACTGAAGCATCTCCGATGGTTAAAGCGAAAGATGAGCGTCGTGATCGTCGCGAAGATTTTGCTAACGAAACCTCTGATGATGCAGATGCTGGGGATTCTGAAGAGTAATTGTCCGTGACGGCCAATCGTCTGACGCTGTCTGGCACCGTGTGCAAGACGCCGATACGAAAAGTGAGCCCGTCAGGAATTCCACACTGCCAGTTCGTGCTTGAGCACCGTTCAGAGCAGGTGGAAGCCGGTTTTAACCGGCAAGCCTGGTGTCGGATGCCGGTGATTATCAGCGGCAAAGCCCATCAGGCCATTACTCAAAGTATAACGGTCGGTACGCAGGTTACGGTTCAGGGATTTATTAGCTGCCATCAAGGGCGCAATGGCCTGAACAAGATCGTACTGCATGCCGAGCAGATTGAATTGATAGATACTGGAGACTAGCCTAATGGCACGTTATTTCCGTCGTCGCAAGTTCTGCCGTTTCACCGCGGAAGGCGTTGTAGAGATTGATTACAAAGACATCGCTACGCTGAAAAACTATATCACTGAAAGTGGTAAAATTGTCCCGAGCCGTATTACCGGTACTCGTGCAAAATACCAGCGTCAGCTGGCTCGCTGCATCAAGCGCGCTCGCTACCTGTCCCTGCTGCCATACACTGATCGTCATCAGTAATCGGCCGCCGTCTATTAACGACTTAAAGAGGATAAGGTAATGCAAGTTATTCTGCTTGATAAAGTAGCAAACCTGGGCAGCCTGGGTGACCAGGTTAACGTTAAAGCGGGCTACGCTCGTAACTTCCTGGTACCACAGGGCAAAGCTGTTCCTGCTACCAAGAAAAACGTTGAGTTCTTCGAAGCACGTCGTGCAGAACTGGAAGCCAAACTGGCTGACGTTCTGTCTGCAGCTAATGCACGCGCTGAGAAAATCAATGCACTGGGCACCGTGACCATCGCGTCTAAATCAGGCGACGAAGGTAAGCTGTTCGGTTCCATCGGTACCCGCGACATCGCTGATGCAATTACTGCAGCTGGCGTTGAAGTGGCTAAGAGCGAAGTTCGTCTGCCGAACGGCGTTCTGCGTGTGACCGGTGAGCATGAAGTGGACATCCAGGTTCACAGCGAAGTCTTCGCTAAGCTGATCGTTAACATCGTTGCTGAAGCTTAATCGCTGACGTTAGCGTTGTTCAAAGCGCCGCCCCTCGGGGCGGCGTTTTTGTTTCTACTGCGCTTTTAAGAATGTCCCATCGGGCTGGCGGGTAAACAAGATTTCCCCGTTGCCGCTGTCCAGCGTCAATCCTGTCACCACGCCCTGCGCATCCTGACGAATCTTCATCGTCTGCCCGGCATGTAAGGTGCTGAGCGGCTTATCGCTGCCCTCAACCCGCGCCATCGCAAACACATCATTGACCGGCAGATTATTGTCACGGAACAGCTGCGCCAGCGTCTGGCCGGAGGCAATCAGGTATTCATGCCACTGCCCCTGGCTGTCCGACTGCGCGGTGCTGCTCTGCGCGGGCGGCGCGGTGGGGGTTGTCGCTGGCGGAGGGCTATCGGTGATTTCCGCCTGTAACGGCACCTCAGTGCCGGAGTCGCCGCTCTGCATCGGCGTGACCGGCTGCACCGCGCGCTGCGGCGGAGTTGACGGCCACAGGAAGGCCAGCAGGATAATCAGCACGGCGGCAATAATGCCGCGGCGATGGGGCGCTGGCAGCGGGCTCATCCAGCTTATCTGGTCCGGCAGATGCCAGATTTGATGAAGCCACGACGATAAACGTGATGTTGGCGATGCGTCTGGCATTGCTTGTTCCTCCTGGCGCGACACTCGCGCAATCAGTGAGCGGTTTGCCAGCCAGTTTTTTAGCTGGCTGACTAACTGCGGCTGGCCTTTCCTTCGCCTGCGGGCAATCTGGCCCATTTATACCTCTACTACACTGTAGCTTAGCCCGTTGCTGGTGGCGTGTTTTTATCGGTACAGGCCAGCAAGGGGTTTTGGGGCTGATAATCGGAACGGATATTGTTTCCGTTTCACGGCAAAAAGTCACCAGTGGAAGATGGGATTTTACGCCCGTTGTCTGCGCTGTTATGCTTCGTCTTCGGTTTTATCAATGATGAAAGGAAAATCCATGACAACCCCTTCTTTTGACAGCGTTGAAGCGCAAGCAAGTTACGGTATCGGTTTACAGGTCGGTCAGCAGCTGCAGGAATCTGGTCTGCAGGGTTTACAGCCAGAAGCACTGCTGGCAGGCCTGCGCGACGCGCTGGAAGGGAATGCCCCGTCCGTTCCTGTTGATGTGGTTCACCGCGCGCTGCGTGAAGTTCACGAGCGTGCAGAAGCCGTGCGTCAGGAGCGTCAACAGGCCATGGCAGTAGAAGGTCAGAAGTTCCTGGAAGACAACGCCAAGCGTGACGGCGTCAGCAGCACCGAGACCGGTTTACAGTTCAGCGTGCTGACTCAGGGTGAGGGCGCAATCCCATCCCGTCAGGACCGCGTACGCGTCCACTATACCGGTAAACTGATCGACGGCAGCGTGTTCGACAGCTCCGTACAGCGTGGCGAGCCGGCTGAGTTCCCGGTCAGCGGCGTGATCCCAGGCTGGATCGAAGCGCTGACCCTGATGCCGGTTGGCTCTAAATGGGAACTGGTGATCCCACACAACCTCGCTTACGGCGAGCGCGGTGCGGGTGCCTCCATCCCACCATTCAGCACCCTGGTGTTTGAAGTCGAACTGCTGGAAATCCTGTAAGTTCTTCGCGGGCCGGGCATCGCGCCCGGCCCCTGAGCCTGCCTGCGAAAACCGCGCCGCAACCTGCCTTTTTTCCCTCTCCCTAACTCTGTGATTTATCGTAAAATATCAGGAAATCGTGTCCCTGCGCGTCAGGTGCGTTATGCTGTTGAAAACACCAGAACAGTCAGGAGGTGGGAAGTGTTAGAGCAAATTTGTCAGCTGGCGCGTGATGCCGGTGATGCCATTATGCGAGTGTACGACGGCCAGGCGCCGCTGGACGTCGCCCATAAATCCGATGATTCCCCGGTGACGGCAGCAGACATTGCCGCGCACAGGGTGATTGTTGCTGGCCTGCAGGCGCTGACGCCGGAGATCCCGGTGCTGTCAGAGGAAGATCCTGCCGGCTGGGAAGTGCGTCAGCACTGGCAGAAATACTGGCTGGTTGACCCGCTTGATGGCACCAAAGAGTTTATCAAGCGCAACGGCGAGTTCACCGTGAACATCGCGTTGATTGAGGGCGGCAAGCCGGTGCTCGGCGTGGTTTATGCGCCGGTATTAAAAGTGCTCTATTCCGCTGGCGAAGGTAAAGCCTGGAAAGAAGAGGGCGGGCACAAGGTGCAGATACAGGTGCAGAATGCGCACCCGCCGCTGGTGGTGGTGAGCCGCTCCCACTCCGACAGCGAGCTGGAAGATTACCTCAGCCAGCTGGGAGAGCATCAGACTACCGCGATTGGCTCATCGCTGAAGTTCTGCCTGGTGGCGGAAGGCAAAGCGCAGCTCTACCCGCGCTTTGGGCCAACCAATATCTGGGATACCGGTGCGGGCCACGCGGTGGCGCTGGCGGCGGGCGCCCACGTGCACGACTGGCAGGGGAAAACGCTGGATTACACCCCGCGTGAGTCGTTCCTTAACCCCGGTTTCCGCGTTTCGATTTATTGATAGCCGCAGCGGCGGGCCGATCGGAAAAAAGGATCGGCCCCTACGGTTGATGCTATCTGGGGTTCTGTAGGGGCGGATCTTGTTTTTCGGTCCGCCCTGGTCATCATTAGTGCAGTAACTCTTGCAACAACGTCATCACCTGCTTCACCTCATCCTGCGTCAGCGCGCCCTCTTTGGCGAACCGCACCTTGCCCTGCTTATCCAGCACGATAATCGCCGAACCGCCGCTCTCCAGCTGCCAGGCTTTACGCGCCGCCCCGTTGCTATCGACAATGAACTGCGACCACGGGAACTGCTGCTTATTGCTGTGAATGCTGCTGCGCACGAACATCCCGGTGCCGGGAATGGCATCATCGGTGTTAACCAGCGTGGTGGTCTGGTAGCGGTCGTGCGGCAGTTTTGCCGCTTTGATCGCCTCAATCAGCGCCGCATTCTGCTCTTTAGCGGAAGATCGCCCGGCAATATGCTGTAGCACCCGCACTTTTCCAGGCAGCTGCGCGCTGTTCCAGTTTTTATAGCTAAACTTATCCTGCTGCAGCACCAGTTCACCCTTGTCGGCAATCCCGACCGGCGCCACGCGTTCCCCCATAGTGAAGTTGTGCGCGCCGACGGTAAAAGGGATGAAAAGGCAAAGCGTAGCTGCCAGTTGGCGGGCTGTTGTCATGATGGCTCCCGAGTTTCGATGTGATCCGACCAGTTAGTCATAGTCCTGCAATAATATGCGCGGATGATGCTGCTGTCGCATCGAAACAACATCTTTGCAACACATCGCACAAAACCCCATTTACTGAAGGTTTATACTGCACAGGTACGTTCAGGTAACAGAGAGTTCTGTCATGATGTGTAAAAACAGTAAAAAAAATCGCTTTTAGGAACATCGGCAACGAATGTTGTTCTATATTGTAGTCACTTTGCGCTTCACCACTTCGTACCGTGCTTGGTCACGATGAAGCGTACGCGATATGTTCAGGAGTCAAAACAGAATGAAGATCTTCCAGCGATATAACCCATTACAGGTCGCTAAATACGTTAAAACGTTGTTCCGTGGAAGGTTGTATATCAAGGATGTCGGGGCGTTTGAGTTCGATAAGGGCAAGATCCTTATTCCCCGCGTCAAGGATAAACAGCACTACAGCGTGATGTCAGAAGTTAACCGTCAGGTTCTGCGCCTGCAGACTGAGTTTAACTGACTAGTAAGATCCAGAGTCAGGCATGCCTGACCCCTACAAAACTCCCTCTACGAAACCACACTCTCTTCAGGATCTTTCGGCAGCGCCGGCGTAGTCGGGCGGGCATCAATACGCGTCACCAGCAGCTGGTCGATGCGGTAACTGTCGATGTCGACAACCTCAAACTTAAAGCCGTGGAACTTGACGAAGTCGGTGCGCTTCGGAATTTTGCGCAGCATAAACATCATAAAGCCGCCGATGGTTTCATAGTTGCCGGACTGCGGGAACTCGTCGATATGCAGCACGCGCATCACGTCATCAATGGGCGTTCCGCCTTCCACCAGCCATGAGTTCTCGTCGCGCGCGACAATCTGCTCTTCCATCCCCTGGCCGACCAGGTCGCCCATCAGCGTGGTCATCACGTCGTTGAGGGTGATAATGCCCACCACCAGCGCGTATTCGTTCATGATCACCGCGAAGTCTTCCCCCGCCGCTTTAAAACTTTCCAGCGCTTCCGAGAGCGTCAGCGTGTCCGGCACGATCAGCGCCGAGCGGATCTGCACGCCGCTGTTCAGCGCCATGCTCTGATTACCCAGCACGCGCAGCAGCAGCTCTTTCGAGTCAACGTAACCGATAATGTGGTCAATATCTTCGTTGCACACCAGGAACTTGGAATGCGGGAAGCGGGCAATCTTCTCTTTCAGGCTGCCTTCATCTTCGTGCAGGTCAAACCACACCACGTTTTCGCGTGAGGTCATCGATGAAGGCACGGTGCGCGACTCCAGCTCGAACACGTTTTCGATCAGCTCATGCTCCTGCTTGCGCAGCACGCCAGCCAGCGCGCCCGCCTCCACCACCGCGTAGATATCGTCGGAGGTGATGTCGTCTTTGCGCACCAGCGGGATTTTGAACAGGCGGAAGATAATGTTTGCCCCGCCGTTAAAGAACCACACCAGCGGGCGGAACATAAACAGGCAGAAACGCATCGGGTTGATGATCTTCAGCGCCACGGTTTCCGGCGCGATCATACCAAGGCGCTTAGGGAACAGGTCGGCAAACAGAATAAACAGGCTGGTGACCACGGTGAAGGAGCAGATAAAGCTAATGCGCTCCGCCATCTCCGGCTCGAAGAAGCGTTCAAACAGCGAGCGGAAAGCGGGGGAGAACGCGGCATCGCCGACGATACCGCCCAGAATGGCGACGGCGTTCAGGCCAATCTGCACCACGGTAAAGAACATGCCGGGGGTTTCCTGCATCTTCATTACGCGCTGCGCGTTGATGTTACCTTCGTCCGCCAGCAGCTTAAGTTTAATTTTGCGGGCCGCCGCCAGAGAAATTTCCGACAGAGAGAAAAATGAGCTGATGGCAATCAGCAGTACGATGACAAGCAAGCTGTCTAACATAGAACATCCATTATTTGGCTCGGCTCTGCGGCGGTCAAAATGCGCTCGCGCTGTCAGAGTGGGCCGGGTTAATCACTTGTCATTTTTGGCCTGGGCAGCGCGCAGGATGATGTCGAATCGGGTCGATCAGGGCTATCCGTGCCAAAAATGTCTGCGGTTCGGCAGGTACGCCGGAGCAGAAGGGTAATCAGGGCGCGGTGCGCCCCGTGGGCAGATTATAGCTGTCGCCGAGAGCGCTTACAATTGCGGCAGCGCGTTGTCTGTTTCCGTTGCTGGCAGCCAGATAATTTCCGTGGGACTTGTCTGTTACGGTGAGCACGTTACACTCCTTTTAGTACTTATTGCGATGCTGTGTTGTAACGTAGCGCAACTTTGCACAGAATAATCGCCAAATTTGCCTTAGGTTCGCACAGAACAGGCCGGAAAAAAGCGCTGGCCAGGCAGGGTGTACCAGCAGTTGAACGATTTAAAGATGATTTTACCAGGTTAAGCCCGGTGGATTGCGGGCTGGCAATAAAAACGGGAGTAAGCGTGCCAAGAATTCATGTGGTTTGCATGTCTTGCCTGCTGATCGTTGCGCCTGCCGTAGAGGCAGCGAACGTTCGTTTGCAGGTGACAGGGTTATCAGGGGAGTTACAGAAGAATGTCAGGGCGCGTTTATCCACCATCACTAATGATGAAGTGACCTCCGACGGCCGCTTCCGCTCGCGGGTGAGCGAAGCGGTGAAAGAGGGCCTGAAGGCGCTGGGATACTACGAACCTGATATCGACTTCCAGCTGCTACCTCCTCCTCCCGGCGGAAAGCGTCCGCTGCTGCTGGCAAAAGTCACCCCTGGTGAGCCGGTAAAACTGGCGGGAGAAACCGTGATCCTGCGCGGCGGCGCCCGCACGGACGAAGACTATCAAAAGCTGGTAAAAAGCGGGAAACCGCCGCTGGGCACGGTGCTGAACCACAGCGATTATGACAAATTCAAAAGCTCGTTAAGCAATCTGGCGCTGCGCAAAGGCTACTTCGACGGCGACTATCGTAAAAGCCAGCTGGGGGTGTCGGTAGAGCGGCGTGAAGCCTTCTGGGACCTCGACTACGACAGCGGGCAGCGCTATCGCTTTGGCGACGTCAGCTTCTCCGGCTCGCAAATCCGCGAAGACTACCTGCAAAATCTGGTGCCGTTTAAAAAAGGCGATTACTACAACTCGCGTGACCTGGCCGAGCTGAACCGTCGCCTGTCCGCCACCGGCTGGTTTAACTCGGTGGTGGTGGCGCCGGAGTTTGATAAAGCGCGCGACAGCAAAGTGTTACCGCTGCATGGCGTGGTATCACCGCGCACCGAGAACACCATTGAGACCGGTGTGGGCTACTCGACCGACGTCGGTCCACGCGTCAAAGCAACGTGGAAAAAGCCGTGGGTCAACGATCGCGGCCACAGCTTCAGCACCAGCGCCAATATCTCCGCCCCCGAGCAGCAGCTGGACTTCAGCTATAAAATGCCGCTGCGCAAAAGCCCGCTTGAGCAGTACTACCTGCTGCAGGGCGGGTTGAAGCGCACCGACCTCAACGATACCAAAGCCGACTCCAGCACGCTGGCTGCCTCGCGCTACTGGGACAGTTCCAGCGGCTGGCAGCGGGCGATCAACCTGCGCTGGAGCCTCGATCACTTTACCCAGGGCAGCGTGACCAATACCACCATGCTGATCTACCCGGGCGTCAGCGTTAACCGCACCCGCTCGCGCGGTGGACTGATGCCAACCTGGGGAGACTCGCAGCGCTACTCGCTGGATGTCTCCGATACCACCTGGGGCTCCGATATCGACTTCGCGGTGATGCAGGCGCAGAACGTCTGGATCCGCACGCTGGAAGATAAACACCGCTTCGTGGTGCGCGGCAACCTCGGCTGGATAGAAACCAACAACTTCAGCAAGGTTCCACCCGATTTGCGCTTCTTCGCCGGGGGCGACCGCAGCATTCGTGGCTACAAGTACAAAGGTATTTCCCCACGCGATGACGAAGGCAAGCTGACCGGTGCCTCTAAACTGGCGACCGGCTCGCTGGAGTATCAATACAATGTGTCAGGCAAATGGTGGGGCGCGGTGTTTGTCGATTCCGGTGAAGCCGTCAACGACATCAAGCAGAGTAATTTCAAAACCGGCGCGGGCTTCGGCGTGCGCTGGCAGTCGCCGGTTGGGCCAATCAAGCTGGACATTGCCCGGCCAATTGGCGACCAGGACGATCGTGATATTCAGTTTTACATTGGACTGGGGCCTGAACTATGAAGTGGTGGAAAAAGGGCCTGATTGGCATTGTGATTTTTGTGGTACTGCTGCTGGGCGGCGTTGCCTTTTTACTCGGCACCACCACCGGTCTGCATCTGGTGCTGAACGGCGCTGCGCGCTGGGTGCCGGGGCTGGATATCCAGCAGGTGAACGGCGGCTGGCGTAATCTCACCGTCAAAGGGCTGAAGTATGAGATGCCGGGCGTCACGGTTAATGCCGGGGAGTTCCATCTTGCGCTCAAGCTAAGCTGCCTGAAAGAGAGCGCGTTCTGCGTCAACGACCTGTCGCTGAAGGACGTTAATGTGGTGGTGGACAGCAAAAAAATGGCCCCAGCCGCCACGCCACCGGTTGAGGAAGAGAGCAGCAGCGGGGAGATCAGCACCCCCTATCCGCTCACTCTCAGCAGGCTGGCGCTGCACAACATCAACCTGAAGATTGATGATACCGCCATTTCTCTCGCCGACTTCACCAGCGGAATGCACTGGCAGGAGCGCAGCCTGACGCTGACCCCGACCCATATTCAGGGGCTGCTGATCGCGCTGCCGAAAGCGGCAAAAGTCGCCAACGAGCAGGTGGTCCAGCCAAAAGTGCAGGATCCGCAGCCGGATGAAAAGCCGCTGGGTGAAACCCTGAAGGCGATGTTTGCCAAACCGCTGCTGCCGGACCTGCCGGAATTCACGATGCCGCTGGATGTCGAGGTGCAGCAGATCCTCGGCGAGCAGCTGCGCATCACCGGCGATACCGATATTGCGGTTAACCGCCTGCTGCTGAAGGCGAAGAGCGAAAACAGCCTGCTGCAGCTGCAAACCCTCGACGTTGACTCACCGCAGGGGCAGCTTAACGCACAGGGGCAGGCCACGCTGAGCGGCAGCTGGCCGGTCAGCTTTAACCTTTACAGCGCGCTGAATATCGATCCCATCAAGGGCGAAAAAATCAAGATGACGCTGGACGGCGGGCTGCGCGATAGCCTGAAGCTGGCGCTGAATCTCTCCGGCCCGGTGCGCGCCCAGCTGGATGCGGATACGCAGCTGGCTGAAATCGGCCTGCCGCTGAATATGACGCTGCAAAGCCCGCAGCTGCGCTGGCCGCTGGATGGCGCGGCGCAGTACCAGGCGGATAACTTCAACTTCAGCTTTAAAGGCAAAGCCACCGATTACGTGATGTCGCTGAAGGCGGCGCTGCAGGGCCAGGGCATCCCGCCTGCCACCCTGACGCTGGACGGTAAAGGCAACGTTGAGCAGTTTGCGCTGGACAAGCTGCGGCTGGCGGCGCTGCAGGGCAATGCTGACCTGAGCGCGCTGGTGGACTGGAGCAAAGCCATCAGCTGGCGCAGCGAACTGCTGCTGAACGGCATTAATACCGCCAAGCAGTACCCGGACTGGCCGGCGAAGCTGGAGGGTAAAATCACCACGAGCGGCAGCCTGTACGGCGGCAGCTGGCAGATGCGCGTGCCGGAGCTGAAGCTGAAAGGCAACGTCAGGAACAACGCGGTCAGCGCCGACGGTTCGCTGTACGGCAACAGCTATAACCAGTGGAATATCCCGGGTATCAAGCTGGTGCTGGGGCGCAACAACGTCGATGTCAAAGGCTCGCTCGGCGATAAGCTGAACCTGGATGCCAATATCGATGCGCAGCACCTCGACAATGCCCTGCCGGGGCTGGGCGGCGTGGCGAAAGGCACTATCCGCGCCCGTGGCGACCTGAAAACCCCGCAGCTGCTGGCCGACCTCACCGCCAGCGGGCTGCGCTGGCAGGCGATGCGCATTGGCCGCATCAAGCTGGACGGCGACGTCAGCTCCGGCGAGCAGGTGCAGGGCAAACTGGCGCTGCGCGTCGAGCAGCTGAAGCAGGATGCGCTGGCGGTGGATCTGCTGACCCTCGATGCCAGCGGCACGGAGAAGCAGCATCAGCTCAAGCTCAACCTCAAAGGCGAACCGGTTTCCGGCCAGCTGGCGCTGAACGGCAGCTTTGACCGCGCCACCCAGCGCTGGCAGGGCAACCTCAACAATACGCGCTTTGATACCCCGGTCGGTGAGTGGCGCTTAACCCGCGCTATCGCGCTCGACTACCTTAACAGCGCGCAGACGGTGAAGATCGGCCCGCACTGCTGGCAGAACCCGAACGCCGAACTGTGCGTGCCGCAGACGGTGGAAGCCGGCCCTTCCGGTAAAGCGCGCGTGGTGCTGAATCGCTTTGACCTGGCGATGATCAAACCGTTTATGCCGGAAGCCACCCAGCTGCGCGGGGTGTTCAGCGGCGATGCCGATGTCTCCTGGACTGCCGATGGCGCACTGCCAACCGGCCGCGTCTCGCTGAAGGGCAACGGGGTGAAGGTGGAGCAGGATGTGCAGGGCAATACCCTGCCGATCGCCTTCGACACGCTGAACCTCAACGCGGCGCTGAAAAATGGTCGTGCCCAGCTCGACTGGCTGCTGCGCATCGCGGGCAATGGCCAGCTCGACGGCAACGTGCAGATTGCCGACCCGCAGGGCAAGCGCACGCTCTCCGGCAATATCAATATTGCCAACCTGTCGCTGGCGATGCTCAATCCGGCACTGATGCAGGGTGAGAAAATTGCCGGGGTGCTGAGCAGCAACCTGCGCCTTGGCGGCAATCTGCAAAAACCGCAGGTGTTCGGCCAGCTGGGGCTGCGCAACGTCGACGTCGACGGCAGCTTTATGCCGGTTGACCTGACGGCGGCCAATCTGAATATGGTGTTCAACGGCATGAGCTCGACGCTGGAGGGGCTGATCCAGACCTCACAAGGGCAGATAGCGCTGAACGGTGACGCCGACTGGAGCCAGCTGGATGCCTGGCGCGCGCGCGTGGCGGCGAAGGGCGATAAGGTGCGCGTTACCGTGCCGCCGATGGTGCGTATGGACGTGTCGCCGGACCTGGTGTTTGAAGCCACGCCGCAACTGTTTAATCTCGATGGCCGCGTCGACATCCCGTGGGCGCGCATTACGGTGCAGGAGGTGCCGGAGAGCGCGGTTGGCGTCTCCTCCGACGAAGTGCTGCTGGATAAAGACCTCAAGCCGATTGCGCCGAAGTCCACCGCCATCCCGATCAACAGCAATCTGATCATCCACGTCGGCAACGATGTGCGCCTCAGCGCCTTCGGCCTGAAAGCGAAGCTCAACGGCGATCTCAAGCTGGTGCAGGATAAGCGCGGGCTGGGGCTGAACGGGCAGATCAACATTCCGTCCGGCCGCTTCCACGCTTACGGGCAGGACCTGCTGGTGCAGAAAGGCGAACTGCAGTTCTCCGGCCCGCCAGACCAGCCGTACATCAACATGGAAGCGATCCGTAACCCGGAAGCCACCGAGGATGATGTCACTGCCGGGGTGCGCGTTACCGGGCTGGCGGATGAGCCGAAGGTCGAGATCTTCTCCTCTCCGGCGAAATCCCAGCAGGAGGCGCTCTCCTATCTGCTGCGCGGCCAGGGCTTAGGCGCCTCCGGCAGCGACAGTGACGCATTAACTTCAGCGCTGGTCGGATTGGGGGTTGCACAAAGTGGTCAGGTTGTGGGTAAAATCGGGGAGACCTTTGGCGTCAGCAACCTGGCGCTGGATACTGCAGGGGTTGGCGACAGCCAGCAGGTGCAGGTCAGCGGCTATGTGCTGCCGGGTCTACAGGTAAAATACGGTGTTGGCATATTTGATTCACTGGCGACGTTAACGCTGCGTTACCGCCTGATGCCCAAACTCTATTTGGAAGCGGTGTCTGGTATCGACCAGGCGCTGGACGTGCTCTATCAGTTTGAGTTTTAGCAATGCGAATAATCGTTTATGGCAGCCTGCGGCGCAAGCAGGGCAACAGTCACTGGATGACCAACGGGCAGTGGCTGGGCGATCATCAGATCGACGGCTACGAGCTCTATAACCTCGGGCTCTACCCGGGCGTGGTTCACGGTGAAGGTCAGGTCTACTGCGAAGTCTACCGCATCGACGCCTCCACGCTGGGCGAGCTGGATGCGTTGAGAACCAAAGGCGGAGAGTACAAACGGGAGCTGCTGCAAACGCCGTATGGCAGCGCCTGGCTCTATGTGTATCAGCGTTCCGTCTCTGGTAGGCAGCATATCGCCAGCGGCGACTGGCTGCGGCGCGATGCGGCTGAATAAGCCCCTATATAAACACCGCTTTCGAGCGGTGTTTTTTTTTGCCTATTTTCTGAGCCTTTGTTTATCCACTGAAACCGGGTAGAAAATAAGTGGATTACAGAATGTTTTTTTTCCTTTTTTTAAGGGTATGTTAACTGTGCGTGCAGCAGGGTAGATATCATTCATGTCGCCTTATTAATAATAAACCACAATTGCGATATTAAGTACTGATCAAAAGGTTTTTTGTTGTGGTTTTAATTATTTTGGCTACCACCGGTGGTGGGTTTCTGGATTTAATGGCCTGGCATGTTATTATACGCATGGTTCAACTTATTGAGTGTTTTATTGGCTTATTTTTGGAATTATTGCTCATTAGTTTCATTAAATCTTTTTTTGTTAAATATAACACCTTAAGTACATTTATATGCCTTTGCCGGAGGTAAATGTATTTAATGTGTTCTGTATCTTATTTTTTTTGAAAGGAACACGCCTGATGATCAGCGCTAAACATCGGTTGTTTAGCTTAACTGCTGATTATGTTCAGACTGATACTACCGCAATATCTGCGTGTGGTCAGGTCACAACGTTTAAAATAAAGGACTATTGCAATGAAAAAAATGACTGCGGCTGCCGCGCTAATCCTCGGTGTTATCGCTTCGGGCCAGGCTATGGCAGCCGGCTCCACGGTAATGATGCAGGTGCAAGGCAAGCTTCTGCCCTCCGCTTGCAACGTTGACGTGGGTGGAACGATCGTCGATTTAGGCGAAATTGATATCGCCAAGCTTAAAGAATATGAATCTACCACTCTTACAGACAGCGCAAAAAAAGTTAACATCACGGTTGACTGCCCGTTAGCAACGCGCACAGGGCTTAAATTCGCGGAGTCCACGGGCGCTCAAGATTTTGTGCTGGGTACAGTCGGAACCTACGACATGGAGCTCAATATAGCAGGAAGTCAGGTTGACGGAAAGGCTGTCAATGCAATGTTCGTAAGTGATGATCCGAATGGATTCCATAGTTTCGGCAATGCTACAAATATGAAAATTATTAACGCCAATATTAATAAAGATTTTGGCATTGATATTAGTGCGGGCACTGACCGCGATAAGGCAAAGCTTAAGCGCTACAGCGTGACTGTTACGCCTGTCATTAAGCCCACCAGTGAGTTTGACTCATCGAAAGAGACCAGTTTTACTGGAGCCACGACGGTTGAGGTCATGTACAGGTAGTTAATATTGCCATCAGCATAATAAGCGCGTTAAATTCGCTGCCCTTATGCTGGTGGCTTTTTATCAGGTTAATCATCAAGGATGATTGTTATGCTCAGGATTTCTCGTCCCCTGTTATTTTCTCTCTCATCACTGCTATTCTTTCATTCTGCCTTCGCTGTGATGCAGCCACAAACCTCAATGGTATTAATCGAAGAGGAGAAAGGCGGCGGCAGTATTAATGTGACCAATACGGATGACCAGGAGGAATTGCTGTATGTCAAAGTCATCGACCTGGATGACGATAAACAGCCGCAGGTGATGGTCACCCAGCCGGTCATGCGCGTCGGCGCAGGGCAGACCCAGCGCGTGCGCTTTGTGCTGTCAAGCCAACAACCTTTGACTGTGGAACATATAAAACGGGTGACCTTTGAAGGGCTGCCGATGGTTTCAGAGTCTGCTAAAAATGCGGTAAGCATTAGCGTACGTCAGAATTTACCGATCATTATTCGACCGCGCGATCTGGCAGCCGCCGCTAACGATCCGTGGAAAGCGTTGGTGTGGTCAGTGAGCGGCGAAAAAATGACGGTGAATAACAGCACGCCCTATGTCGTCAGGCTTTCTGAAGATCTGCAGCTGCTCCCCGGCGGCCACAAGGCCAAAATTGCTAAAGGCTATCTGCTGCCGGGAGAGACGCTGCCTGTACAGGGGGCTGATGCCAAAACCCTTCCCGGCGTCAGCAAGGTGCGCTTTGAGACGCTATCTCAGTACGGGTATGATACCGGCACTGTCGATATGCCCGTCAGCCACGGCAGCTAATTACTATGTCGTCCCCTTCTCTGATGCCTGCACCGCTCTGTGTGCTGACGCTACTGGCACTGCCGACAGAGGTGCTGAGCAATGTGACGCTGCCGCCGCTGAATAAAATGCCACCGTCGGTGGCGGAGCGCCACGAGCCGGACGAGGTAAAAAGCGCTGCAGCAGGGCAGGAGTCGCTGGCGGTAAAATTACTCAAAGCGCGCGGTATCGACCCCGCCCAGCTCGGCATACTGGATAACAGCGCGCGCTTTCCTGCTGGCGTAAATGTCCTCGATCTCAGCGTCAACGGTGAGTTTAAAGGCACCTTCAGCGTCACGATCGGTGCCGGCGGAGATCTCTGTTTTACCCCGCAGCTGATCGCGCAGCTGGGGTTAAAACCCGCAGAAAAGATGCCGCCGCAGGGCTGTTTTGACTGGGTAAACCGCGACCCGCTTATTACTACCCGATCCGATCCTGCCAGGCTGTCAGCCAGTATCGTGGTACCGCAAAGCTGGATAGCTCCTGTCGAGCGGGCGAACAGCAGCGAAACCGGGGGCAGCGGGGCGCTGCTTAACTACAACTATTTTAATACCCTCAACCACAGCAGGCGCAGCCGCAGCCGCTACAGCTATCTGACGCTGGAAGATGGCCTCAATCTCAGCGGCTGGATGGTGCGCAGCCGTCAGCAGCTGAGCCAGAGTGATGGAGTAAACAGCGCCAGCGTCAACGCTCTCTATGCTGAGCGCCCCCTTGCCCGCTGGCAGCAGCGGCTGCAGTTTGGCCAGATTAGCGTCAGCGATACGCTGTTTGCCGTCGGCGAAATTAGCGGAGTGCAGCTGATGCCTGATGATGGCTTCGAGCAGGAGGAGGAGAGCGGCGCGATGGTCGAGGGCATTGCCAGTACGCCGCAGGCGCGCGTCGAGGTGCGGCAGTATGGCGTGGTGATCTATAACACCCTGGTGCCGGCAGGTCCGTTTCACCTGCGTAATATTCCGCTGACCAACCGCAACAGCGATCTTGAAATCAGCGTGCTGGAAACCGACGGTCGGCAGCAGCACTTCAGCGTGCCCGCCAGTCAGCTGATGGCGTTTAACAGCACCGCTGCGCCACATGGATTTTCGCTGGCGCTGGGCAAACTGCGTGACGCAGGCAGTGAGAGCCAGCAGGTCCCGGCTATTTTCACCCTGAATAAGAACTGGCAGCCTACGGCGCGCCTCTTTGCGCAAAACGGCATTATGCTGGCAAAAAAGTATCAGTCGCTGGCGATGGCGGTCAGCGGCAAGCTGCTACAGGGTTTTCAGCTGGCGGCGCAGATCATGGCAACCAACGACAGCTACAGTAAGGTGCGCAGTAGCCAGCTCTCGTTGTCAGGCAGCTACCGGCTGTCCGGGCGGCTGTCGTTTAGCGGCAGCGTAAGGAAGAACACGCCAAACTTTATAACCCTCAGCGAGGCCAGCAGTCGCTTACGCAACGGCGTCCGCGACCAGGAAAACACCCAATTCGCGCTGACGGCCAGCCTGACGCTGCCGATGCTGGGGAGCGTTTCCCTCAGCCACTCTGAAAGCACCAGCTTTGCTGCAGGGCGCGGTGCCACGCGTTACAACATGCTGAGCTGGAGCAGAAATATCGGCAGGGCGATGCTGTCGGCCAGCTATGCGCGCAGCAGCGGCGCGTCTGGTGATAAACAGCTGTCATTCAACCTTATGCTGCCGCTGGGGCAGCAGCAGATCAGCAGTTATTACCGCAGCAGTGCCAGGTCCAGCCAGCTGGGTGCCCAGACGCAGGGGCCGCTTAACAATAATCTTAGCTATTCGCTGTCAACCGAACGCGATCTGCCGCAGCGCACGCAGTCGGTACAGGGGGGAATCAATGCCAACCTGCACTATACCATGATGGGTTTTACCACCCAGCAGAGCGGCGGCGGATCCAGCAGTTATTCGCAGGGCGGCAGCGGGAGTATGGCGCTGATCGACCGGCATCTGCTCTTCTCATCTAATTCGGTCGGCCAGACCTTTGGCCTGATTGCGCTTAACGAGCCGCTGGCCAACGTCGAGATAACCACGCCCGGCGGCACCAGCTGGACCGACTGGCGTGGACTGGCGCTGGCGCCCAACCTGCAGGCGTGGAGGGAGAGCGGGCTTGATTTAAACACCGAAACGCTGCCAAAGCGCAGCGATGTCAGCAACGGCCACCGTAGCGTCAACCTGGCGCGCGGGGCGGTCAAACGCATCAACTTCTCCGTGCTGACCACGCGCCGGCTGCTGCTGACGCTGCAGCTCAGCGACGGAAAACCGCTGCCGCGCGGCAGCAAAGTCAGAGATGAAAACAATAAGCTGTTAACCATGGCGATCGATGACGGCACCGTTTATCTCGAAAATTCGCCGGAAAAAGCCACGCTGCATATCGAAATAGCCGATAAACAGCAGCAGTGCAGCTTCTCCTATCAGCTTGAAGACGATAAGTCACAGGATGCGCCTTTCGAGAAAATCAGCGGCGTATGTGTCTGAATACCATCAACCAGGGAGGAACCGGATGAAAATAGTTAGCCGCACTTTACTGCTCAGCACGCTTATTACCGCTTCAACCGCGCACGCCGATGCGCAGCTCACGCTGCAGGTAAAAGGGGCTATCTCGCCGCCCTCGTGCGATCTCACCCTTGACCAGCAGGGGGTGCTTGACTGGCAGCAGATTGACAGCGCATCGCTGTCGACCACCCATGCCACGCCGCTGCCTGCGCGCACCACGCATCTTAACGTACGCTGCGAAACCGCCACCCTGTTCGCGCTGCGCGCCAAGGATATTGCTGCCAGAGCGGCAGAGGCAGGCAGCGGCGACGCTACCCTGTTCAGCCTCGGCACCACCCGCAGAGGCAAAGCGATTGGCAGTTACACCATTCGCAGCACGGCCAACAGCTGCCTGGTGGACGGGAAAAAGATGGAGGCACTGATGATTTCCGACGACAGGGGAAAAAGCTGGCAGCTGGTGCAGGGCGAGCTGAGCTGGACCACTCAGGGTGAACAGCTGATCGCCTTTTCTGACGGCGTTAACCCGCAACCGCTGCCGGCGAAAAATGCGGTCATTACGCTGCGCGTTACCCCATCGGTGGCGGCACGGCAGGCGCTGGATTTTGACGACAGCGCGACCCTGGCCGGCAGCACCACCTTCGATTTAGTCTATCTGTAGCGCAACCAACGGTAGCCGCAACCCGTGAAATTCAATCGATTCAGTGTGCTAACCCTCTGCCTCGCCGCCCTGCTGGCGATGAGAGCAGAGGCATCTATTATGCGCCCCGCCAGCTCGATGGTGCTGATCCAGGAGGCGGCGCAGGGCGGCAGCCTGAACGTGACCAATACCAGCGATGTGGACGCCCTGCTGTATGTGAAACTCTACGATCTGCCGGACGATCGGGGTCCGCAACTGCTGGTCACGCAGCCGGTGACCCGACTGGCGGCTGGCGAGACGCAGCGCGTGCGCTTTTTACTCAATACCCGCGCAGCGCTGACGCATGAGCACCTGAAAAGAGTGATCGTCGAGGGGATCCCGCTGGTGCCGATCGACGCGGATCGCGTAGCGGTCAATCTGCGCCAGGATCTGCCGGTGATCATCCATCCGGCGGCTCTGCCCATGCTGGCGGATCCCTGGAAGATGCTGCGCTGCAGGAAGGTCAACGGCGATCTGCAAATCGAAAATAGCGGCCGCTACGTGGTTCGCCTGGCGCAAAGCATCACGCTGCTGCCGCAGCAGAAAAAAGTGACGCTGGATAAAAGTTATCTGCTGCCCGGGGAGTTCGTCACGCTGGCCGGGCAGGGAAGTGCAGAGACGCGCCAGCTGGAGATTCAGAGCCTGTCAAAGTATGGCTATGTCGCTGGAAAGTTCCGCCTGCCGGTTATCGGAGCAGGGCAAGTGCCAACATCAGGGAGGAAGAGTGATTAAAAGAAAAATTCAGATGCGTCAGCGGGCAAGGCGCGCGCTGGCTGCTGCCCTGCTGCTCAGTCCGCTGGGGGCCGCAGCAGCCTGTACTATCAGCAGCAGTGCTTTACAGCTGGATTATGGCCAGCTGAATAAACAGATTATGCCAGACAGCGCCAGCCGGATTGAACTGCCGGCACGTGAAGTGCAGGTCAGCGTGGATTGCGATGCCCCCCGGGAGATGAAACTGGCATTTAGCGGCAGCAACAGCAGCAATCCGCAGCAGTTCTCTTTTGGCCGTGATGGCAATCTCGAGGTGGCTATTTCCGCGCTGGTACTCGACAAACATGCCAGTCAATTTATTGAACGATCGCCGTGGCTGCGTAGCAGTGAAGCGCAAAATAAGAGTACGGCAAAATTATTGCCGGGGAGCCAGATTCTTGTTAATCAGGCGGGACAGCATCTCAGTTTCACCCTGACGCTGCACCCGATATTTAGCAACAGGCTGTTTGCCGTTCAGGATGATTATTCCCCTGAGAATGCGATTACGATATCGCTCGTCGATTAAAGCGCGGGGCTATTTTTATTTTAACGGTATAGTTATATCAGCCAAAAAAAACACCGCCGCAGCGGTGTTTTTATTCACAGCGGAGGGGGAGCCCCTCCGGCACGGATTATTTTGCTGCACGTTCGAAAGAGGAAACAATTTCAGCTTTCGCCGCTGCAACGCCTTCCCAACCGTCAACCTTAACCCATTTGCCTTTTTCCAGCGCTTTGTACTGCTCGAAGAAGTGGGTGATCTGGCCGCGCAGCAGTTCTGGCAGGTCGTTCACATCCTGGATGTGCTCATACTCTTTGCTCAGCTTGCTGTGTGGAACCGCAACAACCTTGGCATCTTCACCGGATTCGTCGGTCATTTTCAGTACGCCAACCGGACGGCAGCGGATCACTGAACCTGGCTGCAGTGGGTACGGGGTTGGCACCAGCACGTCTACCGGGTCACCATCCAGGGAGAGGGTGTTGTTGATGTAACCGTAGTTGCACGGGTAGAACATCGCAGTCGCCATGAAGCGGTCTACGAACAGCGCGCCAGTCTCTTTGTCGACTTCGTATTTGATCGGAGAGGCATTCGCAGGGATCTCAATCACGACGTAGATATCATCTGGCAGGTCTTTGCCCGCAGGAACGTGGTTCAGGCTCATTTCGATTCCTTTAATTAGCGTAGTTAAGTGCCAGGTATTATAGCTATCTCACCCGGCAACGCACCCCCCTTTTTCCGGCTTTCAGAATAGACCTGAGCGCGGTGGCGCCGTGTTTGCGAGAAAAAACGCTGCCGCTGATGCGCTACAGGGATTAAAAAAGCTTAAGCGCTGCCGTTTTAAGCAGATTAATCGATTAATAATCTCCATTTTGCGAAAAAAAACGCCACGCTCAGCGCCCCTTTTTCTCTGACCTGCAGCTTCCCTGTCTGCCCCTGCTGCAGGGGAGTGTAACGGCGGTGAATGCCGCTTTAGCCAGCATTAATGACTGCTTTTCTTCTTTTAGCGAGAGATTAATAGATTAATAAAGTGACTTACCTGGCAGGAAAACTATTATGGCGGCGAATCTTGTTGGGGTGGTTGCGGTGTATTCCCGCTGCGATAGCCCCCCTCAGTTACGGACGATAACAATGACACTGAAGATAAAAACACGCTCCCGCGCCCTGGCCTTACTCTGCACGGTGACAATGAGTCAGGGCGTGCTGGCAGCAGACAGCACCACGCTGGAAATTCGCGGAGTGATTAAACCGCCTTCGTGCAACATCGATTTTCAGGGCGGCGGCAGGCTGGACTGGGGCAAGATCCGCGCCTCAGAGTTGAACCGCGCGCAGCCGACCTGGCTGTCACAGAAAAAGACCAGCCTGAACGTCAGCTGTGCTTCCCCAACGCTGTTCTCCATCAAGTCGAAAGATGTGGCCGAGCTGGCAGGCACGCCGCTGGATGGGGTGCCCGATCCGGCTCTGCAGTTCAGCCTCGGCGCCACGCGAGAAAACAAGCTGGTGGGCGTTTACCGTATCAGTACCATCCGCGAAGCATCTCAACTGAACGGAAAACCCGGTATTTTCTTCGTCAGCTCAGATGATCAAGGCGCAAGCTGGAGCCGGATCAACACCATTGAGTGGAGTAACAGCGAGACCCTGAATGCCTTCAGCGACAGCGTAACGGCTGCTCCAGTCGTCGCCTCAAACGTGATGCTGCATATCCAGGTCACCCCGGCTATCTCCCCGGCGGACGAGCTGGGCAAGCTGGAGAATATCCCGCTCAACGGTAACGCGACCTTTGACATTGTCTACCTGTGAAACAACGCCTGAATAAAGAGTGATAAATATGAAAAAAATGACATTACCACTGGTCGCCGCCGCTGTGCTGGGGCTGGGAACGCTCAGTGCGGCGCAGGCAGCCACCCAGTCACGACTGCAGGTCAGGGGAATTATCGAACCACCTGCCTGCAACGTCGCGCTGGAAGGGGGCAATGTACTTAACTGGGGGGATATTGATGCCACCAGCCTGCACGCCAACCGGGCAACCCAGCTGGAGAGTAAAAGTGTTAACCTCAAAGTTGCCTGTGAAGCCAGCGCGCTGGTGCTGGTGAAGCCAGCCGATATTGCTGAACTGGCGGGGCAAGTTAGCATTGATGGTAAAAACGACGCCAGCTATTTCAGTCTGGGTACCACGTCAGAAGGCAAGATGATCGGCGCCTGGACGCTGAGTGCCGAGGCAAAGAACGCTCATGCTGATGACAAACAGGCGGTGATGCTGCTGGAGTCGGATACCGGCGGCAGCAGCTGGACAGCCAGCAGTCAGGAAATTCAATGGAAGGCATCCGGCAATAGTCTGTATGGCTTAGCGCTGGACGGCGAAGCGTTGCCAGCGGCAACCAAAGAGCTGACCATGGGACTTTCGGCCACGCCCTATATTGCGTCCATCAACGACCTCGGAACCGCCGACGATATTGCGCTCTCCGGTATGGCAACTTTTGATGTGGTCTATCTCTAACCTGACGTTATTTCCCCTCGCTTAATAGAGGCGTAATTAACGCCTTTACAGTCTGAATTACGCAGAGAAAAAATAGTTATCTTTGGCATGCCACGAACCCTGGTGGCATGTCCTTTTTCTCTATGTGTTATTTTTAACGGAAAGTTTATTTATATGTTATTACGTTCTTTATTATTATCACTGGCTGTTATTTCTCCTTTCGCGCAGTCATCAATTATGAAACCTGAAACCTCAATGGTGCTTATTAATGAGGAAGAGGGCGGTGGCAGTATTAATATAACCAACACCAGCGATACCGAAGCGCTGCTTTACGTAAAAGTTTACGACCTGCCGGATGATAAAGAGCCGCAGATACTGGTCACTCAACCCGTTAGCCGCATTGCTGCCGGTCAGACGCAGCGCGTGCGCTTTATTCTCAATCAGGATAAACCGCTGCAGCATCAGCACATGAAGCGGGTTATTTTCGAAGGGATACCGCCGCAGACTGCCAGCGGCGCCAACAGTATTGGCATGAATATTCGTCAGGATCTGCCGGTCATTATCCATCCGGCAGCGCTGGAGATGAGCGCTGACCCGTGGAAGGCGCTGAAATGGACCCAGCGCGGCACAACCTTAACCGTCACCAATCCCTCGGACATGGTGGTGCGCCTGGCGCAGGAGATCGAACTGCTGCCGCTAAGAAGAAAACTGAAGCTCAGTAAAAGCTACATCCTGCCGGGGCAGTCGCTAAACGTGACGCTGCCGGAAAGCGCAGGCGTCCAGTCGGGCCGCCAGGTGCAGATTCAGACGCTCTCTAAATATGGCTATGTTGCCGGTAAGTTTAAACAGCCGGTCACGCTTGCCAGCTAATGAACAGGCCGCTACTTCTGCTGCTGACCCTCGCTGGCGCCCTGCATTCTGCCTGTGGCGCTGCAGACGATGGGACGCAGCCGGCCAGCGCCGCCGTCAGCTGGGACGCGGGGCGCCTGAAGCGCAGCGGTATCGACCCCAGCATGCTGCAGCTGCTTGAGCGCAACAACCGTTTCCGGGCAGGCGATAACCTGGTGGATATCAGCCTGAACGGCCAGATGGTGGGCGCCTTTCGGGTCCGTTTTGGCCCACAGGGGGCACTGTGCTTTACGCCCAAACTGTTTCAGCAGCTGGGCGTGAAAGAGGTGCGGCCTGACGGCCCGGCAGGCGAGGAGAGTGCCGCCTGTCATGACTGGGCCGACAGCGATCCTGACGTCAGCATTCGCTATCGTCCCTACCGTCTGACGGTCAGCCTGGTGGTGCCGCAGGAGAGACTGCAGCAGGAGGATCCGGCGCTGCAGGGTGAAGAGGGCGGTGGCGCGGGCATGCTCAACTACGAATTCTATACCTCGCTGGCGCGCGCGCGCGGCTGGCAGGAGCGTTACAGCTGGCTGAACACCGAGAACGGCATCAATGTTAATAACTGGCTGGTGCGCAGTCGCCAGCAGTTTCAGAAAATGGATGGCAAAGTGGGCGGTGAAATCAGCTCGCTCTGGGCGCAGCGCTATCTGCAGCCGCTCAACAAACTGCTGCAGGCGGGGGTGGTTAATGTCAGCAATACGCCCTTCGCGCTGGGCGTCATCAACGGCGTACAGCTGATGCCGGACAGCGGCCTGAATCAGGAGAAAGGTTCCGGCGTGACGGTCAACGGCTTTAGCGCAACGGCCCAGGCCAGAGTCGAAATCCGCCAGTACGGTATGGAGGTTTTTCGTACCCTGGTGCCGGCTGGCGCCTTCACGCTGGAGAATATCCCGGTGAAAAATCGCAATGCCGACCTTGAGGTGACGGTAACCGAAACCGACGGGCGCGTGCAGCAGTTCAGCGTGCCGGCCAGCGGCTTCGGGCGCACGCTCACCTCCAGCGCGCAGGGCTACTCGCTGGCGATCGGAAAGATGCGCAACAGCGGCGGTGGCGAGCAACTGCTGCTGGCGACGCTGTCGCAGCAGTGGCAGCCGGCAGGGTGGCTCGATCTGCAAAGCGGCATGCTGCTCTCCCGGCAGTATCATTCGCTGGCGCTGGCGGCTTCGTCCGCCCCGCTGCCCGCGCTGACGGTCATGTCGCAGCTGGTCGCAGTCAATGACAGCTACCGTCGCCAGGTCAGCAGACAGCTGCGGCTGAACACGCGCTATCAGTTCTCTGACAGCTTCTCCGCCAGCGTCGGGCTGACTAAAAGCAGCAGCGGTTTTCTCACGCCGGCTGAAGCGACGGATCGCCAGCGCACGACGGATAAAGAGGGCACCACCCAGTACAGCCTGATGTTCGCCTGGGCGGCCCCTAAACTGGGGCGATTCACCTACAGCCAGGCGGTTTCTCAACGCTCGCACGATGGCAAATCATCGCGCTTTCACACCCTGGGCTGGAGTAAGCGCGTGGCGTCTACGCTGGTGACGCTGCACGCTTCACACGGCAGTAACGGGCGGAGCAACGACCGCCAGCTGTCGCTTAACCTGAGCTTCCCGCTCGGCGAACAGCGGCAAAACAGCTACTACCGCCGCAGCAATAACAGCGAACGTATTGGGCTGGAGAGCAGTGGCGAAGTCGCGGACAGCAGTAACTACCAGCTTTCGACCGAGCGCGACCTGACGGGGAGAACATCGTCGGTCTATGGCGCCTGGAACACCAATCTGCACTATACGTGGATGAACGCCACCGCTGGTTACGACAGCGCCGGGCAGCAAAACTACTCCCTTGGCCTTAACGGCGGCATGGCGCTGCACGAGGGAGGGCTGACCTTCACCGCCGCGCGCATTGGCGATACTTTCGGCGTGGTGGAGCTGAATGAGAAGCTGGCCGGGGTGGAGATTGTCTCCCCCGGCGGCACCAGCTGGACCGACTGGCGTGGGCGCGCGCTGGTGCCGTCGATGACGCCGTGGCAGCGCAGCAGCATCGATGTGAATACCGAGAAGCTGCCAAAACATATTGATATCAGTAACGGTCACCGTGATGCCACGCTGGCGCGCGGCACGGTGAAAAAGTTTCGCTACGCCATGCTCACCAGCAATCGCCTGCTGTTCAACCTGACGCTGGCAAACGGTAAACCGCTGCCGCGCGGCAGCCGGGTCTGGGATCGGAAAAACAATTACATCACCAGCGCCATCGATGATGGCGTGGTCTGGCTAAGCAACGCCCCCGAACAGGTGCAGCTGTTCGCCGAGACCGGCAGCGGCGAACAGCGCTGTGAATTTCATTACGACAGCAAAAACAGCAGATCGGAGAAACAACTGTATGAAAAAGTTATCGCGCAGTGCCTGTAACGGCCTGCTGATTCTGGCCACGCTGCTCTCTGCGGCGTCAGCAGAAGCAGCCTGTCATGTGACCAGCCACGGTGGGCGCATCGATTACGGCGAGTTGAATCGCCACCTTATCCCCGGCTCGGCAGAAAAATTGAGCCTGACGGCGCGCGACGTGCAGATCGCCATTGACTGCGATGCGCCACAAATTATCAGCGTGCGCTTCACCTCAGCGCAGGGCGCAGAAGCGGCCTTTGCCTTCGGGCAACAGGGTGAGATGCAGCTGCGGCTGCATGATGCCCGCCTCGACAGCCGCGCGGCCAGCTTCAATTTTCTGCCGTCAGGGGGAAGTCCGGAGAGCGCGCAGCCGCTGAGTGAGGTCTTCGCCGAGCCGGAAAGCCGCATTGTAATGCGTGAACCGGGTCAGCACCTGCGCTTTACGCTGTCGCTGCTGCCGCGCTTTGCGCCGGGTTTTTCCAGCGTGCGCGATCGGACGTCGTTATTGACTCAGATCAGGCTGGAGGTGTCAGAAGGCACATAACCCTGCGCGAAGGGTAAAGATTAACCGCAGACGTGCCGATAATGATGACGATTTAACGCTGTTGAATAATCTGACTATCTTATCGGGACAACAATCATGCTGAAGAAGATTTCAATACGCTCGGGATTACTGGTGCTGCTCTCACTGATGACGCTATTGCTGCTGGTGGTCAGCATCATGGGGATTATCGCTATTCAGAAAGGAAATCGCTCGCTGGATGTTATCAATCGCATCCAGGGTATTGAACTCAATGCCTTATATATCACTAATGGCAACCTGCTGCGCACCCGCGCTACCGCCGCGCTGGCCATTCGCAAGCTTGAGGTTGGCTTGCCGGATGAAGCGGCCACCATCGCCAGGCGTTCTGCCAGTTATGTGGCTATTTCACAGCAAGAGCTAAAACGATTCGTCGATGCCGGTACGGTGACGGCGCACGGTAAAACGCTGGCCGATGCGGTGGTCGCCACCTACAAGAATTACCTGGACGGCGGCATCACACCGATGCTGAACGCGCTGCAAAAGCAGAGCGCGGATGATTACTACGAGGTGCTGGAAGGCAACATCTCCCCGCTGGCCGGTAAGTTTTCCGATGCGGTCAATAATTTCGGCAGCTATGCCGATGAGGTGAGCGAGGCTCAGCTGGCGCAGGCGGCACGCAATCAGACGCTGATGACGGTGCTGATTCTGGTGGCGGGCGGCCTGACCCTGCTGCTGGTCGCGCTGGCGTGGATGGTGCTGCGTGAACTGCTGCTGAAGCCGCTGGATGGCGCGATTAAGCATCTGGAGCATGTGGCGGCAGGCGATCTCACCCAGCCGGTACCGGAAAGCGGCAATACCGAACTGGGCCGCCTCAATGCTGCACTCGGCAGCATGCAGCAGTCGCTGCAGCACTCGGTCAGCCTGGTGCGCGACGCCAGCCTGCAGATTGACGTCGGCAGCCGCGAGCTGGCCTCTGGCAACCTTAACCTGTCGCAGCGCACCGAAGAGTCGGCCGCCTCGCTGGAGCAGACCGCCGCCAGCATGGAGCAGCTGACCGCCACCGTGAAGCAGAATGCGGATAATGCCCAGCAGGCGCACCAGCTGGCGCGCTCGGTCTCGGACACGGCCGATAAAGGCGCCGAAGTGGTGTGCTACGTGATGGAGAAAATGGCGGAGATCGCCAACAGCTCGCAGCGCATTGGCGACATCCTCGGCGTTATCGACGGTATCGCTTTCCAGACCAATATTCTGGCGCTGAATGCCTCGGTGGAAGCGGCGCGAGCGGGTGAGCAGGGGCGGGGTTTCGCCGTGGTCGCCAGTGAAGTGCGCAACCTCGCACAGCGCAGTGCCACCGCCGCTAAAGAGATCCGTACGCTGATTGCGGAGTCGCAAGTCCGCGTCAACGAAGGCAGCGACATGGCGACCAAAGCCGGGGAAACCATGGATGAGATCTCCAGCGAAGTGATGCGCGTGACCACCCTGATGAAAGAGATCTCCAGCGCCTCGCAGGAGCAGAGCCGGGGTATCGAGCAGGTGAATCAGGCGGTGACACAGATGGATGAAGTGGCACAGCAGAACGCCGCGCTGGTCGAAGAAGCCGCCGCTGCCACCCAGTCGCTGGAAGAGCAGTCGCAGCAGCTAGTGCAGACAATGGCGGTGTTTAAAGTCACTCACGTCGCCTAAATCGTAGGGGCGAGGCATGCCTCGCCCTGGTCAACGCGGGTCGGGCATGCCCGACCCCTACGAATCAGTTGCCGTTATCCGGGAACTCACGCAGGAAGCGTTCAGTGTCATCGACCATATGATCGTTGCCGACGAAGAACGGCGAGCGCTCGTGCAGGCTTTGCGGCACCAGGTCAAGAATACGGTTTTTACCATCAGAGGCTTTACCGCCGGCCTGTTCCGCGAGGAACGCCATCGGATTGCACTCGTACAGCAGGCGCAGCTTGCCTTTCGGGTGGCTGGCAGTGCTTGGGTACAGGTAGATGCCGCCTTTCAGCAGGTTGCGGTGGAAGTCCGCCACCAGCGAACCGATGTAGCGTGAGGTGTAAGGACGGTGCGTCTCTTTATCCTCTTCCTGGCAGAATTTGAGGTACTTTTTCACACCCTGCGGGAAGCGGATATAGTTGCCTTCATTGATGGAATAGGTGTAACCCTTCTCCGGGAAGGTCATACGCTCTGCGCTCAGGCAGAACACGCCCAGTGACGGGTCGTAGGTAAAGGCGTGCACGCCACAGCCGGTGGTGTACACCAGCATGGTGGAGGAGCCGTAAACCACATAACCCGCCGCAACTTGCTGGCTGCCCGGCTGCAGGAAGTCCTCTTCGGTCACCGGCGTACCCGGTGGGGTAATACGGCGGTAGATGGAGAAGATGGTACCGACAGAGACGTTAACGTCGATGTTGGAGGAGCCGTCCAGTGGGTCCATCAGCACCACGTACTTGCCGTTTTCGACGCCTTCGAAGATCACAATCTCATCTTCTTCTTCAGAGGCGATACCGGCCACGATGCCGCGCGCTTTCAGAGCCGCCTTCAGCTTTTCGTTGGCAAACAGATCGAGCTTCATCTGTTCTTCGCCCTGAATATTTTCAGCGCCGCTGGCACCCAGAATATCGACCAGGCCAGCTTTGTTAATATCGCGGTGGATGATCTTCGCGCCCAGCTTGATCGCGGAGATTAACGCGGTCAGTTCGCCTGTCGCGTGCGGAAAGTCGTGTTGCTTCTCGACGATGAATTCGCCTAACGTTTTCATAACACAATCCCTGAATCTGCGGTTGAGTAGCAGCCTGCTTCACAAACTGCCAACGTATGCGTACGCAGTCTAGCCGATTGGGCGCTAAAGAACATAGGGCAAATCCGTTTCTTCCGCACGATGGGGACGGTACACTGTGCGGGAACTTTTTAAGCAACGGACCTTTTATGCGTATTCATATCCTCGGTATCTGTGGCACTTTCATGGGCGGTCTGGCGATGCTGGCACGCGAGCTTGGCCATGAAGTCACTGGCTCAGATGCTAACGTCTACCCGCCAATGAGCACGCTGCTGGAAAAGCAGGGTATTGATTTAATTCAGGGTTATGACGCTTCACAGCTCGATCCTGCCCCGGACCTGGTGATCATCGGCAACGCCATGACGCGCGGTAATCCGTGTGTCGAAGCGGTGCTGGAGCGCAATATTCCTTACCTCTCCGGCCCGCAGTGGCTGCACGATTACGTGCTGCGCGACCGCTGGGTGATTGCGGTGGCGGGAACCCACGGCAAAACCACCACCGCAGGCATGGCAGCGTGGATTTTACAGGCCTGCGGCTATCAGCCGGGCTTTGTGATTGGTGGTGTACCGGGGAATTTCGAGGTTTCGGCGAATTTAGGAAAAAGCCCATTCTTCGTGATCGAGGCCGACGAGTACGACTGTGCGTTCTTCGACAAGCGCTCCAAGTTCGTGCACTACTGCCCGCGCACCCTGATCCTCAACAACCTCGAGTTTGACCACGCCGATATCTTTGACGATCTGCGGGCGGTGCAGAAGCAGTTCCACCACCTGGTGCGCATCGTGCCGGGGCAGGGCAAGATCATCCTGCCGGAGCACGATGCCAATATTAAGCAGGTGATGGCGATGGGCTGCTGGAGCGAGCAGGAAACCGTGGGTGAAAACGGCCACTGGCAGGCGAAGAAGCTGTCGCCGGATGCCTCGCACTGGGAAGTGCTGCTGGACGGTGAGCGCGTGGCCGAGGTCAACTGGGCGCTGGTCGGCGAGCACAACATGCATAACGGCATGATGGCGATTGCTGCGGCACGCCATGTGGGGGTGAAGCCGGAAGATGCCGGGCGCGCGCTGAATGACTTTATCAACGCCCGCCGCCGTCTGGAGCTGCGCGGTGAGAGCAACGGCATCAAGGTATACGATGACTTTGCCCACCACCCGACCGCTATTCTCGCCACGCTCTCCGCGCTGCGCGGCAAAGTGGGCGGCACGGCGCGCATTCTGGCGGTGCTGGAACCGCGTTCAAACACCATGAAGATGGGTATCAGCAAGAACGATCTTGCCCCGTCGCTGGCGCGCGCGGATGAAGTGTTCCTGTTCCAGCCGCACCACATTCCGTGGCAGGTCGCTGAAGTGGCCGAGGCCTGCATTCAGCCGGCGCAGTGGAGTGCGGATATCGATACGCTGGTCGAGATGATCGCCAAAAAAGCCCAGCCGGGGGATACCATCCTGGTAATGAGCAACGGCGGTTTTGGCGGGATCCATCAGAAGCTGTTGGATCGCTTAGCGTAGTGGGGGTTGCGGGCCGATCGAAAAAAACGATCGGCCCCTACGTCTGTGTCTGTAGGGGTCGGGCATGCCCGACCCGCTTATAATGCGGTGGCCAGCTCGCGCAGATACTGGAAAATCTGACGGTACGCTTTTGGCGGCTTATTGGTCGCTTTCTCTTTCTGCGCGTTACGGATCATCGCACGCAGCTGCTGGCGGTCCGCATCCGGGTAGAGGTTAAGCACCTCCGGGATTACGTCATCACCCTGTTCCACCAGGCGGTCACGCAGCACTTCCAGCTTGTGGAACAGCGCAACCTGCTGGTTGTGGCGGTTCTTCAGCTTGTCCAGCGCGGTACGGATCGGCTCTTCATCACGCGAGCGCAGCATCTTACCGATCAGCTGCATCTGGCGGCGGCGGCCCTCTTTCTTGATCTTCTGCGCCAGCTCAATCGCGGCACGCAGATCTTCATCCAGTGGGATCTTATCCAGGGAGTTTTTCCCCAGTTCCACCAGTTCACCACCGAGGCGCTTCAGCTCTTCGGCGTCACGTTTAATCTCACTTTTACTGACCCAGATAATCTCTTCGTCTTCTTCTTCTTCGTTATCGGGTACATCGTCGAGCCAGTCATCGGGCTGCTTGGTCATTGGTACGGCTCCTGAAAAAGAGGCTAATGCTATCAGGTTACGTGGCTACTGCGAAATTGTTCTCTGAGTCTGTTAGACTCAAATCATTCCTTATCACCTTGAGAGCTGCATTTGATGCAGGTATTTCTCAACTAATTATATGGCAGGCCGATGAAATTACTCTCCCAAGTTGCAGAACAGCGTAAAACCCTGGAGCAGGCGGTCTCAACAGCACTCGAGCTGGCGAAAGTCAGCAGCGATGGGGCAGAAGTCGCGGTAACCAAAACCACCGGCATCAGCGTCAGCACGCGTTACGGGGAAGTGGAAAACGTCGAATTCAACAGCGATGGTGCGCTCGGCATCACCGTTTACTACCAGAACCGTAAAGGCAGCGCCTCCTCCACCGATCTCAGCCCGGAGGCGATCAAACGCACCGTGCAGGCCGCGCTGGATATTGCCCGCTACACCTCACCGGATCCGTTTGCCGGCGTGGCGGATCGCGAGCTGCTGGCGTTTGACGCGCCGGATCTCGATCTGTTCCACCCAACGGAGATCGACGCCGATCGCGCTATCGAACTGGCTGCGCGGGCCGAACAGGCGGCGCTGAAGGCTGACTCGCGCATCACCAACACCGAAGGCGGCAGCTTTAACAGCCACGTCGGCATCAAAGTATTTGGCAACAGCCACGGTATGCTGCAGGGCTACTGCTCCAGCCGCCATTCGCTCTCCAGCTGCGTGATTGCGGAAGCCAACGGCGATATGGAGCGTGACTATGCTTACACCATTGGCCGGGCGATGGAGGATTTGAAGTCGCCAGAGTCGGTCGGTGAAGAGTGCGCGCGCCGCACGCTGTCACGCCTGTCGCCGCGCAAGCTGTCGACGATGAAAGCGCCGGTGCTGTTTGCTGCGGAAGTGGCGACCGGGCTGTTTGGTCACCTGGTGGGCGCCATCAGCGGCGGCAGCGTCTACCGTAAATCCACCTTCCTGCTCGACTCTCTCGGCCAGCAGATCCTGCCGGAATGGCTGACGATTGAGGAGCATCCGCACCTGCTGAAAGGACTGGCGTCAACGCCGTTCGACAGCGAAGGCGTGCGTACCGAGCGCCGCGACATCATTAAAGATGGCGTGCTGCAGAACTGGCTGATGACCAGCTACTCGGCGCGCAAGCTGGGGCTGCAGAGCACCGGCCACGCGGGCGGCATTCATAACTGGCGCATTGCCGGGCAGGGCCACAGCTTTGATGACCTGCTCAGGCAGCTCGGCACCGGGCTGGTGGTCACGGAGCTGATGGGCCAGGCGGTCAGCGCGCTGACCGGGGACTACTCGCGCGGCGCATCCGGTTTCTGGGTTGAGAATGGCGTGATCCAGTATCCGGTCAGTGAAATCACCATCGCCGGTAACCTGAAAGATATGTGGCGCAATATGGTGACCATCGGCAGCGATATTGAAACCCGCAGCAATATTCAGTGTGGATCCATTCTGTTACCAGAAATGAAGATCGCCGGGCAGTAATTTAGCGATTTAGGCGTATGCTTATCAGGCGGCTGCTCAGACAGTCGCCTTTTTTTATAATTAAAAGGACTGAAGCAATGCGTAAATTAATGTTTGCAATGTTGAGTGGTTCGCTGTTGTTATCCAGTTTCGCCGTGCTGTCGCAGGATCTGGAAGGCGATATGGATATGCTGAAAGGCGGCCTGCGTACGGTGCAGAAAACCGACGATAAAGCCGAAATGATTAAAGCGCTAACCGATATGAAGGGCGCAGCTGAAAACGCTAAAACCCAGACGCCGGATAAGCTTAAGGGCCAGTCGGCAGACAGCGCGCAGATCAAGGACTATCACGCCGGGCTGGATACCCTGATTGGCCAGATCGATACCAGCCTCAAGCTGGCCAATGACGGAGATCTGAAAGGCGCGAAGGAAGAAGCAAAAAAATTTGCTGAAACCCGCGACGCCAATCACAAAAAGTTCCGCTAACGCTCCGGGCCGGGAATTTTTTACCGGCCCTGATTAAATCGATCATAAGTTTTTCCTCTATTTCCTCCTGCTGGCCGCTTTACTCTGCTGCTGTTTTCTCTGCCCCTGCATAAATTGCGCAAAATAGTGGTTATTTTGTGATTTACCTCTCGTTTTAAAACCATTCACGCACGGTCTGATGTTTTTTGCGACCTGGCTCGCACCCCATCCGTTTATTTCCGCTTGCTGGCGGAAAAAGTCGTTCTCCACAGCATCTCTGCACAGGGGTAGCTTATAACCATTGCAAAAAGGGGGGAACGAACGTGAGTAATGGAACGGGGCCGAGTGTGGCAACAGAGCAGGATGATGAGATTCAGGCACTGGCCGCACGGGTGATGGGGCAAATTGCCGACCTGTTTGCGGCCAGGGCGATACAGCCTAACCCGGTACAGCAGCAGATGCTCACCTCCCACGTGCGGGCGATGGCGCTGCGCTCGCTGACCGGTGAGGCGCTACCCGAAGTGGAAGCTGACCTGTTTGACGATATTTCGCCAGAATCCATGCTGCTGGCACAGCAGGTGGTCGATCTGTTCGGTAACCTGCCGAAAGAGGAAGCCTGGCTACTCTCCGTGCATTTCGAAGTCGCCAAAGAAAACCCATAAATCCCCGGGTCGGGCATGCCCGACCCCTACGAAAAACCGTAGGGGCGGGGCATGCCCCGCCCATCGAAATCAATGAAGGAATACACCATGTCTCAAATCATCGTAGTGATCGGCGATCGTTTAGGTAAAGGCCAGAAAGTGGCAGCAGGAATCGAGAAAGCGGGCGGTAAAGCCATTGTGGTTCCTGGCGTGGCAGCGGATATGAAGCTGGGCGACGTGATGAAAGCGGAAAACGCCAACTTCGGAATCTCCTTCTGCGGCAGCGGCGGCGCGGGTGCCATCACCGCACAGAACAAATATGGCTATAAAGCCAAACACGGCATGCGCTCCATTGACGAAGGCGTCACCGCCATCAATGAAGGCGCCACCGTGCTGGGCTTCGGCTTTATGGATAAAGAAGAGCTGGGCGAGCGCCTGGTGCAGGCGTGGCAGAAGAAGCACGGCTGATGAAAGAGCAATTCACCACCACGGTGAACGTCAGCGGCAAGGGCGACAGCAAGGCGAAAGCCTTTGCCGACGCCCTGAGCCGGGTGCAGAACACGGTGCTCAAATCCACCAGCAACATTCTCCTGCGGATTGAGCCGGTGGATGTAAAGGTGCTGCGTGCCGAACTGCGCGTCAAAACGGAAAAGTTTCTGTTCTTTTTTCTGGCGCGCGAACGGCGAACCTACAGCGTTGAGCTGGCGATCACCGTCAACGTCGCGGTGGTCGATACCGACAAGGTGGATTTCACCGCGGTTAACTAAAAACGTTGGGATATAAATCCAAAGGAAAAAACTGATGTTTTTAATCATCTTATTTAAGTCGTTGATTATTGGCGGCCTGGTCGGAGTGGGCGTCGGTGCCGGGGCAGCGCGTATGTTCCACGCACCGACCACACAGGGCATGGGCGCATTTCGCACACTGGGTGAACTGAATTCCTGTGAGGGCGACCCGGCTTCTCACTTCTCCTTCGGCCTTGGCTTCTTCTTTAACGCCTGGGCCTCCTCCGTGGCGGCAGGTTCCTTCACTCAGGACGTTGACCACCGCATCATCCCCAACTGGGGCGCGGCGGCACTGATGGTGAAAAACCGCAACGTGGCGGAAACCCTGCATAACCCGAAAAAGATGGCGATTGCCTGCGGCATCATCGGCATGATTGTGGTGGCGTTCCTCAACTCCACCGCCTCTGCCGTGCCTGCTGCGCTGCAGGTCACCGCGGTGAAAGTGCTGGTGCCTGCGGCTAACCTGCTGGTGAACACCGTGATGCCGGTGATCTTCTGGCTGGCGGCCATCGACGCCGGGAAGAAATCGGGCTTCTGGGCCACCATCTTCGGCGGCCTCGCGCAGCTGATTATGGGTAACGCCGTGCCGGGCCTGGTGCTGGGTATCCTGATCGGCAAAGGGGTGGAAGAGGCGGGCTGGAACCGCGTCACGAAAGTGATGATGATCGCCATCGTGCTGCTGTTCGTGCTGAGCGGCTTCTTCCGTGGCTTCGACATGAAGCTGTTGCAGTCCTTCCAGCTTGGCGTGCCCGGCTGGATGGAGATGATCCACAACTCCCTGAGCGGCAAATAAGAGGACGATGGTAATGGAAGAGTCAAAAAGCGGTTTCTGGTATGCCGACTGGTCGTTCCCGATCTTTGTCGGTCTGCTCTCTGCCGGGGTGTTCGCCGGTACGCATATGTATTACGTCTACGGCCTGGGCGCGTTTAACGAGGTGGCGTTTGTGTCGATGCTGCGTTCCGGTATGGAAACCGGCGTCTACGGCGCGGTGGCGGCATTTGGCGCCAGCTTCCTGTTTGCGCGCATTATCGAAGGCTCGCTGGTCGGGATCCTTGATATCGGCGGGGCGATCCAGACCGGTATCGGCCTTGGCGTGCCGGCACTGCTGCTTGGGGCAGGCATCGTCTTCCCGGTAGCCAACTTCGCGGCCTCGCTGGTTACCGGCCTGGCGCTCGGCCTGGCGGTGGGTTACATCATCATCCTGGCGCGTAAGTTCACCATCAACAACAGCGACTCCACCTACGGGGCCGACGTGATGATGGGCGCGGGTAACGCCTCCGGCCGCTTCCTCGGGCCGTTGATTATCCTGTCGGCAATGGCCGCTTCGATCCCCATTGGCCTCGGCTCGCTGGTGGGTTCACTGCTGTTTTACCTGTGGAATAAACCGATTACCGGCGGCGCTATCCTCGGCGCCATGGTGCTGGGGGCGATCTTCCCGGTGGCGCTGTAACCAACTTGCGCGGCGGCAGGACGCCGCCGCGCTCAGGAGTCTGCAATGTATGATCTGATTATCCGCCGGGCGCGCCTCAGCGATGGCACCCTCAGCGATGTGGCGATTCGCGCGGGCAAGATTGCCGAAGTCGGGCAAATCGACGGCCCGGCACAGCGCGAGTGGGACCTGCACGAGCGCTACTGGCTCAGCGCGGGCTGGATTGATTCACACGTTCACTGCTACCCCAAATCGCCGATTTATCACGATGAAGCCGACCGCATCGGCGTGGAAACCGGCGTCACCACGGTGGTGGACGCCGGCAGCACCGGCGCCGACGATATCGATGATTTCTACCAGCTGACGCGCAGCGCCAGCACCCAGGTTTACGCGCTGCTCAATATCGCCCGCAGCGGCATTCTGACGCAGAACGAGTTAGCGGATATGGCGCGCATTGACGCCGCAGCGGTACAAGCCGCGCTGCAGCGCCTGCCGCAGTTTATTCTCGGCCTGAAAGCGCGTATCAGCAGCAGCGTGGTAGAGCACAACGGCATTAAGCCGCTGCAGCGCGCCAAGGCGATGCAGCAGGAGAACGGCGGCCTGCCGCTGATGGTGCATATCGGCAATAATCCGCCCAACCTCGATGAAATTGCCGGCCTGCTGAGCAGCGGCGACATCATCACCCACTGCTATAACGGCAAGCCGAACCGCATCCTGACGCCGCAGGGCGAGCTGCGCGCCTCGGTCAGCGCTGCGCTCAAACGCGGCGTGCGCCTCGACGTTGGCCACGGCAGCGCCAGCTTCAGCTTTGAGGTGGCGCGCGTGGCGATTGCGCAGGGCATTCTGCCGCACACCATCAGCTCCGATATCTACTGCCGCAACCGTCTGAACGGCCCGGTGTATACCCTTGCGCACGTGATGTCGAAGTTCTTCTGCATCGGCATGACGCTGCCGCAGGTGATCGACTGCGTTACCGCGCACGCCGCAGACGGCCTGCGCCTCGCCGGTAAAGGGCGCCTTGAAGTCGGCTATGACGCCGATCTGACCATTTTCGACGTGCAGCAGGAAAGCGCGCTGTTCACCGACTCAGACGGACAAATGCTGTCCGGTACAACGCAGCTGGTGCCGCTGGCCGCTGTGGTCGCCGGTCAGGAATTCGTGACTAACGAAGGGAAGAAACGTAATGACTTCAGTAAATGAGCTGTCGATTTATGACAAATATGATCTTAAGCAGGTGATCAACGCCTCCGGCCGCATGACCATTCTCGGCGTGTCGACCCCGAGCGCGGATGTGGTGGAGACGGTGAGCTATGGCCTCAATCACTATTTTGAAATGAAAGATCTGGTCAACAAAACCGGAGCCTATATTGCCGGGCTGCTGGGTTGTGAAGCGGCGGTGGTGGTCTCCTGCGCTTCGGCCGGGATTGCGCAGTCGGTAGCGGCGGTTATCGTTAAGGATAACGACTGGCTGCTGGAAAATCTGCACGCCGCACCGCTGATGGTGCCGCACGACATCGTGCTGCCGAAGGGCCATAACGTTAACTACGGCGCGCCAGTGGGCACCATGGTGGCGCTGGGCGGCGGCAAGCTGGTGGAAGCGGGCTACGCCAACGAGTGCTCGCCGCAGCAGCTCTCCGCCGCGATCACCCCACAGACCGCCGCAATCATGTATATCAAATCGCATCACAGCGTGCAGAAAAGCCATCTCAGCGTGGAGCAGGCCGCCGTGGTGGCGCGTGAACACGGCGTGCCGCTGATTGTGGATGCCGCCGCCGAGGAGGATTTGCAGGCTTATTACGGCTTTGGTGCTGACCTGGTGATCTACAGCGGTGCAAAAGCCATTGAAGGGCCAACCAGCGGGCTGGTGATCGGCAAAGCGCAGTACGTTGAGTGGGTGAAGCGCCAGTCGAACGGCATTGGCCGCGCGATGAAGGTCGGCAAAGAGGGGATCCTCGGCCTGACGCAGGCGATTGAAAACTATCTGCGCGTGGAGAAGACCACCGGCGCGCAGATGGTGGAGAAGATGACGCCGTTTATCGACAGCTTAAACCAGCTGGCGGGCATTCAGGCGCGCACGGTGTGGGACGCCGCCGGGCGTGATATCGCCCGCGCTGAGATCCACTTCGACGAGGCGGTGATAGGCCGCACCACCGGTGAAGTGGTGCAGGCGCTGAAAACCGGTGCCATCGCCATCTACTTCCGTGGCTACAAGGCCAACGAAGGCATTGTTGAAGTCGACGTGCGCAGCGTCTCTGCCGAACAGCTGCACACCATTTTTATCTGCATCAGAGATCTGTTAACCGGAGAAGCACGCGCATGACACTGAAACCGAAATTTTACCGCGACCGCGTCTGCCTGAATGTCCTCGCCGGTTCGAAACAGAATGCCCGCGACATCTGGCAAGCCGCAGAAGGACACGTGCTGGTTGGCGTGCTGTCGAAGGACTACCCGGACGTGGCGAGCGCGGTAGCCGATATGCGTGATTACGCGGCGCTGATTGATAACGCGCTGTCGGTCGGCCTCGGCGCGGGCGACCCGAACCAGTCGGCGATGGTCAGCGCGATTGCCGCTGAGGTGCAGCCGCAGCACGTCAACCAGGTGTTTACCGGCGTCGCGACTGCGCGCGCGCTGCTTGGCCAGTCTGACACCGTGGTCAACGGCCTGATCTCCCCGACCGGCACGGTTGGCAAGGTGAAGATCTCCACCGGGCCGCTCAGCTCGCAGCAGGCCGACGGCATTGTGCCCGTCGCTACCGCGGTTGCGCTGCTGAAGGATATGGGCGGCAGCTCGGTAAAATACTTCCCGATGGGCGGCCTGAAGGCGATCGACGAGTTCAAAGCGGTGGCAGAAGCCTGCGCCGCGCAGGGGTTCTGGCTGGAGCCAACCGGCGGTATCGATCTCGATAACTATGAAGCGATCCTGCAGATCGCGCTGGATGCGGGCGTCAGCAGGATCATCCCACATATTTACAGCTCGATTATCGATAAACAGAGCGGGCAGACGCGGCCGCAGGATGTCGCCACGCTGCTGGCAATGACCAAAAAGTTAGTCGGTTAATACTGACCGCGCCCTGGGATTATGCCGGGGCGCGCTATTTTCCCGCAGTGAATTCCGTTAGCCTGCAACAACCCGCTAACAAGGTCGACTATCTAAAGAAGAGCGCTCCGTGAGATTCCCCAACCAACGACTGGCCCAGCTGTTTGATCTGCTACAAAACGAAACGCTGCCGCAGGACGAGCTGGCGCGGCGCTTCGACGTCTCCACGCGCACCGTGCGCAGCGATATTAACGTGCTCAACGAACTGCTGGCCGAGCACGGTGCCAGCTTTGTGCTAAGCCGTGGAGCGGGCTATCGGCTGGAGATTGCCGATGCGCGCCGCTACGCTCAGCTGCAGCAGCAGTCACCTTCACATCTGCGCGTGCCGCGCACCTCTGCCGCCCGCGTGCACTATCTGCTCACCCGTTTTCTCACCTCGGCTTTTTCCCTCAAGCTGGAAGACCTGGCCGACGAATGGTTTGTCAGCCGCACCACGCTGCAAAGCGATATGGCCGAGGTGAGAGAGTGGCTGGCGCGTTATCAGCTGGCGATTGAAACCAAGCCGCGCTACGGGATGAAGCTGTTCGGCCCCGAAGTGGCGATGCGCACCTGCCTGACCGACCTGCTGTACCAGATTGCGCAGGAGGACAGCGACAGCCCGCTGCTACAGCTGGAGGCGCTTAACAGCGGGATGCTCACCACCCTGCAACCGCTGCTGCAGCAGTGCCTGTCGCGCTTTAATATCCGCCTGGCCGACGACGGCGAGTTTTATCTGCGCCTCTACTGCGCGGTGGCGGTGCGGCGCATTGGCGAGGGCTACCCGCTGACCGACTTCAGCGCCGAGGATGTCGATGATGAGGTGCGCGATGCGGCGCGCCACATCGTTAACCTGATGCGGCCGATTGTCGGCAAGGCGATCTCCCCGGCGGAAGAGGCGTACCTGCGCGTTAATATCGCCGCCCGCCGCGTGGAAGAGATTGCGCCCAGCGCCATCAGCCCGGACGACGGCGATTCGCTGGTGGATTACATCCTCGGCTACATCAACACCCACTACAACTTCAACCTGCAAAATGACCCGCAGCTGCGCGCCGACCTGCTGACGCACATCAAAACGATGATCACCCGCGTGCGCTATCAGATCCACATTCCCAATCCGCTGCTGACCAACATCAAACAGCACTATCCGATGGCCTGGGACGTGACGCTGGCGGCGGTTTCCAGCTGGGGCAAATACACCCCGTACACCATCAGCGAAAACGAGATTGGCTTCCTGGTGCTGCATATTGGCGTCGGGCTGGAGCGCCACTACAACGTCGGCTATCAGCGCCATCCGCAGATCCTGCTGGTGTGCGACACCGGTAACTCCACGGTGCGCATGATCCAGGCGATGCTACTGCGCAAATACCCGCAGATCGTGGTGAACGGCATTATTACGCTGCGCGAGTACGAGCAGCTGGCGAGCGTGGACGAGGACTTTGTTATCTCCACCGTGCGCCTTAGCGACAAGGATAAGCCGGTGGTGGTGATGTCGCCGTTCCCCACTGAGTACCAGCTGGAGCAGATCGGCAAGCTGGTGCTGCTCGATCGCACCCGCCCCTACATGCTGGAAAAGTTCTTCGATGCCAGCCATTTCCTGATCCTCGATCGGCCGCTGGACCGCAGCGCTCTGTTCCGCCAGCTGTGCGGCGAGCTGGAGCGGGAAGGGATGGTGGATGAGACGTTTTACCCGTCGGTGGAAGAGCGTGAAGCCATCGTCAGCACCATGCTCGGCGAAGGCATTGCGCTGCCCCACTCGCTGGGGCTGCTGGCAAAGAAAACCTGCGTCTATACCGTGCTGGCACCGGAGGGCATCGCGTGGGGGGATGAAACCGCATATGTGATTTTCCTGCTGGCGATCAGCAAGACGGAGTATGAAGAGGCGATGGCCATTTACGACCTGTTCGTGACGTTTATGCGCGAGCGGGCGATGACAAGGTTGCGCGACAGCGCGGATTTTGCCAGCTTCAAGGCGGTGGCGATGGACTGTTTAAGCAGGTTGTAACGCGGAAAAAATGCGGGTCGGGCATGCCCGACCCCTACGGTAATATACGCGTTAAATGCGTAGAGGTCAGGCATGCCTGACCCGTTTTTAATCGTATTATTTCAAAATGGTAAACGCGGTGGTGACGTGTTTCACGCCGCTCACCCGGCTGGCGATATCCGCAGCCGCTTTCGCTTCTGCATCCGTCACCAGACCCAGCAGGAACACTTCGCCATTCTCGGTGGTGACTTTTACATTCGACGATTTCACCTGATCGCTACCCAGCAGCTGTGAGCGCACTTTGGTGGTGATCCAGGTATCTGAAGATGCCGTGCCGAAGCTGACTTTGTCGCCGGTACGGATCTCGTTATACACCTCGGTTGCGCCATCCACGCCCACGGCGATCTGTTTCGCACGCAGCGCCAGATCGGCACTCGGTGACTGCCCGGTCAGCAGCACTTTACCCTGATAGGCGGTGGCAACAATGTGTGCGCTCTGTTTGATCTGCTCATCTTTCGACAGCGCGTTAGTGACGCGCAGTTCTAACGTGCCGTCATCAACCTGCGTACCTACGGAACGCGGGTCAGTGGCGGATTTGGTTGCCACGGCCGCACTGCCAACAACCGCCGCGACACAGCCCTGTAGCATCAACGCGGTAAGGATAACTGCACATGCAGATAATGCCTTCATTTAAGCTCCTTAAACATCCTGGTGGGGAAACAAAGTGTTATCTATTAAATCGCACAGACAATTCACGGTGAGCATATGCATTTCCTGAATTCTCGCACTGCGGTGGGAAGGAATGCGGATCTCCACATCCTGCGGACCCAGCAGACCGGCGAGCTCGCCGCCGTCGTAGCCGGTCAGGGCGATAATGGTCATATCGCGGGTGACCGCTGCCTCTACGGCTTTGACAATATCACGGCTGTTGCCGCGCGTTGAAATCGCCAGCAGAATATCACCGGCATGGCCTAAAGCGCGCACCTGCTTGGCGTAAATCTCTTCGTGCAGGCGGTCATTACCGATGGCCGTCAGCAGCACGTTATCCGCGCTCAGCGCAATAGCGGGCAGGCTTGGGCGCTCGGTCTCAAAACGGTTAATCATGCTGGCAGCAAAATGCTGGGCATTGGCGCTGGAGGTTCCATTGCCACAGCTCAGTATTTTGTTGCCATTGAGCAGCGACTGTACCATGGTCATCGCCGCACGTGAGATGGCATCCGGCAGCGCTTCTGCCGCCGCGATTTGTGTTTGAATACTTTCCGTAAAACAGACTTTGATTCTTTCCAGCACGTCATTCACCTGGTCTAGTTATTCTGCTGTAAACGCATTGGGTAACCATTCCACCTGCTCGCCGGTGATCGCTACCACATCAAAACGACAGTCGGCGGTGTCAAAACTCTGACCGCGACCGCTAAGCCACAGCGCTGCTGCACGCAGCAGCTTCAGCTGTTTACTGCGGGTAACGCTGGCCGCCGCGCCGCCAAAGCGGTCACTGCTGCGGTAGCGCACCTCGACAAATACCCACGTTTTGCCATCGCGCATGATCAGGTCAATTTCGCCTGACCGGTAGCGCACGTTAGCGGCGACAAAACGCAGGCCTGACGTTTCCAGCAGGCGGCGAGCCTGACGTTCACGGCTCGCCCCTTGCTGCTGCCGGCTTAGTTGGCCGGAACGATCTGTCCCTGACGATACTGGCTCCATACTAACTTCCTGTTAATCACGCAGTCCCGATCCGCGCTCAGACTGCCGGTGTCGCCCTTCACCTGGAAGCCCGGCAGCGTGCGCATCTCGTTAAAGTGGTTCGCCAGCGTCCAGGCATCAATGCCCATCGCGTAGAGGCGCACCAGCGAGTAGTCGTTGTTAAACATCTTCGCCGCCTGCTGCATCAGCGCCGGGTTGGCACCGGAGAGCAGCGGAGCATCGCTGAACTGCAGGCCATCCACTTCCAGACGGTAGTCCGGGCCGCCGCCTGCCTGATAGCTGCGCGAGCTGGCATACAGGCCCACATTATCACGGCTGCTGACGCGCATGGAGATCATCGGCTTAATCAGTGCCAGTTCATCCTGCGTGGCGACGATATACACCGAGTCAACGCTGCCGCCGCTGGTGGTGGCCGCCGTCGGTTCAGCGACCGGGGCCGGGATCGTCAGGCCGCCAATGGTGACGCCCGCGGGCTGTTCAGGCTGCACGTTAACCGGCGTACCGCTCAGACGGATACCGGCACCGCTGTTGATCCCCTGCTTCAGCTCTGCGGTCGAACCGAACTGCTGCTGCAGCACGGTGCCGCCGCCAAGCTTCTGCCACTCAGCGGCAAAGGCTTTATTCACGCGGTCGCCGAGTGAGCTGCGCGGCACCAGCAGCAGCGGTGCGCGTTTGCCCTGGTCCCACATATGATGCGCGGCATCACGGGCTTCGTCTTCAGGAGAAAGCGCAAAGTAGCAAATATTCGGATGGTTCTGGATGGTTTCCGGCTCGTTAAGCGCCAGAACGTTGAGGGTCGTCTGGCTGGCTGCCAGCTTTTCGACGTTGCTTTTCAGCAGCGGGCCGACAACCAGCGTAGCGCCGTCTTTTTGTGCCTGCGCCAGCACCTGCTCAATCGGCTGGCTGCTGGTGTCATAGACCTGTACCTGCGTACCGCTGGACGGCGGCGCGGTTTCGACGCTGTTAGCTGGCGCGGACTGCGGCTGCACCTGCTGTGGCTGCGCAGCGGCGGCATCGGTTGGCGCGGCAGAAGGGCTGACTACGGCGTTAGGATCGGCCGGGGTTGCGGTATCCGCAGCGGCAGCCTGTGGCGCTTCAACCGGTGCCGCAGGGGCGGAACCCTGTGCCAGCACGCCGTTTTTCGCGTCGTTAAAACCTTTCTGAATGGCGTTAGCAAACACCTGCGCCTGGCCGCTCAGCGGCAGCAGCAGCGCGATTTTGCCGGTGGAAGCGGGCTGGAAGTTCTGCACCTGGCTGAGCGCGGTCGGCAGCATTTTCGCCGCCGGGTTATTCGGATAGCGCGTCTGCCAGTCGCGGATCCCGGCTTTCAGCATATCCGGGTCGTTGCTGTTGGCCCGGTAAACGCCGGAGAGATCCAACCAGCCCTGCAGTACGTTTTCATCCGCGTTGATGTTCAGGCTGTTGAGCTGCTCAGGCGTCATCTGGCTCAGCGCCTGCCAGGTGGCATCAATATTCTTCTGCTTGTCTGCCGGGTTGCTCAGCAGCGGCTCCTGGGCAATATAGGCGCGCAGCACTTCCAGCGACGGGCGACCCTGGCTGGCGGCGATCAGCAGCTGGTAGTAGCGGGCCTGCTGATCTTTCGACAGACTGCCGATATCAATCTGCTTCAGCTGGTCAGCGGCGGCGGGCAGATTCTGCTGCATCACGCTGAGCTGAGCCTGCAGCAGCTGGCGCTCCTGCTGTTGGGTGGCGTCCAGGTTCTGCGGCAGCTGGGAGAACTGATCGCTCCCCTGCGGCACCTTGCCTTCGTTCAACAGCGCTCTGATTGCGAGTAATTGCCAGCCAACCTTGTTATCATCTGCGCTTTGCTGCATCTGCTGCAGGTAATAGTCAGAGGTGCCGGTTGCGGCTCCCTGCACATTCGCCTCGGGCGTTTTTGGAGCCTGGCCGGTACATCCGGCAAAAATCAGGGCGGCCAGCAGAAGCGGTACCGTGCGTAGCGCTTTGCGCTGAAGAACTTTCGAAGGAAGCATACTGTATCCAGTGATGTTTTTTTCAAGATGCTCAATATTAAATCGGCAATTCGGATGAAACAATGAAACAACACGATCGGGCAGATATTTCTGCCAGCACGCTCTATATCGTTCCCACACCCATCGGTAATCTGGGCGATATCACCCAGCGGGCACTGAAGGTGCTTGCGAGCGTCGATCTGATCGCAGCGGAAGATACACGTCATACCGGACTGTTGCTACAACATTTCGCCATCAATGCGCGCCTGTTCGCACTGCATGACCATAATGAACAGCAGAAAGCGGAAGTGCTGCTGGCGAAGCTGCGCGAAGGGCAGAGCGTGGCACTGGTTTCTGATGCCGGTACGCCGCTGATCAACGATCCCGGCTATCACCTGGTGCGCCTGTGCCGTGAAGCGGGCATCCGCGTGGTGCCGCTGCCGGGCGCCTGTGCAGCGATTGCCGCGCTGAGCGCCGCGGGCCTGCCGTCGGATCGTTTCTGTTACGAAGGGTTTCTGCCGGCGAAAAGCAAAGGCCGCTGCGATACGCTGCGCGCGCTGGAGCAGGAGCCGCGCACCCTTATCTTCTATGAATCCACCCACCGCCTGCTCGACAGCCTGCAGGATATGGTGACGGTACTGGGTCCCGAGCGCTATGTGGTGCTGGCGCGTGAAATCACCAAAACCTGGGAGTCGATCCACGGTGCTCCGGTGGGGGAGCTGCTGGCCTGGGTGCAGGAAGAAGAGAACCGCCGTAAAGGTGAGATGGTGCTGATCGTTGAGGGCTACCACCAGGCGGAAGAAGAGGCGCTGCCGCCGGAAGCGCTGCGTACCCTGGCGCTGTTGCAGGGCGAGCTGCCGCTGAAGAAAGCCGCCGCACTGACCGCCGAGATCCACGGCGTGAAGAAAAATGCGCTGTATAAGTACGCGCTGGAGCAGCAGGGTGAGTGACAACCCGGTGAAAACCCTATACACTGCGCGCCGAAGCTGACCAGACAGTCGCCGCTTTGTTGCCGTCCTCCTTCGGGGGAGACAGACAGAGGGGAGGAAAGTCCGGGCTCCATAGGGCAGGGTGCCAGGTAACGCCTGGGGGGCGCAAGCCCACGACCAGTGCAACAGAGAGCAAACCGCCGATGGCCCACGCAAGTGGGATCAGGTAAGGGTGAAAGGGTGCGGTAAGAGCGCACCGCGCGGCTGGCAACAGTTCGTGGCACGGTAAACTCCACCCGGAGCAAGGCCAAATAGGGGTTCACCAGGTACGGCCCGTACTGAACCCGGGTAGGCTGCTTGAGCCAGTGAGCGATTGCTGGCCTAGATGAATGACTGTCCACGACAGAACCCGGCTTACCGGTCAGCTTCGAACTCATTCAATGAAAACCCCGCAGAGTGAAAACTTTGCGGGGTTTTTTGTTATTTGCCCTACGGGCATGATGAATGACTGCCCACGACACTCTCTATGACAGGAAAGCGGCTTACCGGTCAGCTTCGAACTCATTCAATGAAAACCCCGCAGAGTGAAAACTTTGCGGGGTTTTTTGTTATTTGCCCTACGGGCATGATGAATGACTGCCCACGACACTCTCTATGACAGGAAAGCGGCTTACCGGTCAGCTTCGAACTCATTCAATGAAAAACCCCGCTTCGGCGGGTTTTTTTGTTTTCATGCTTTTGACCCCGTAGGGTCGAGGCCTGCCTCGACCGGGTGTTTGAGGGTCGGGCATGCCCGACCCCTACGGGGCAGGAAAGCCGCGCTTCGGCGGGTTTTTTGTTTTGCTGCTCTCAACCGTAGGGTCGAGGCCTGCCTCGACCGGGTGTTTGAGGGTCGGGCAGGAAAGCGGCTTTACAGCGGCTGGCAGGCGATAACCAGGCGTGCCAGCGGTGTGATGTCGCCCAGCGCGCACTCAAACTGCTGCTGGGCGCTGCTGACGCGCACGCGGCCCGGTGGAATACGCGTCAGGTGGCGCACCGTCACCTGGCCTTCCATCGATACCAGCCACTCGCCGTCAAGGATCTCCGCCCAGGCCTGCTCGGCAATCCACTGGCGCTGCCCTTCCACCACGATCAGCGGCTTCACCAATGCCGTGGCGCTGAACGCCAGAAAATCTTCATCCAGCATCACCGCCGTCAAATCGCTCAGCTTACCGGCCTCCAGCCGCTGACGCGGTAGCAATGTGGCATTCACTTTTTGTGATTCTTCAGCGCCTGCACCGCTCAAGGCTTCACCCTGACCCGTCACCAGCCAGTGCAGCGTTGCGCCGGTATCCGCCATGCAGCGCACCACGATATCCGAAGGGAAGTAGCCGCGCGAGTAGCGGTTTGCCAGACTGCTGCTGGCAATGCCGAGGTGTTCTGCCAGTGCCAGCTTGGTGGAAAAACCATATGCCTGCAGCACACGGTCAAGCACTTCTTTTGCCCCACTCTGGAAATCGATTTGTAGGCTCAAGCTAAAACTCCTTGCTATTTCACTTTTAGTGAATATACAATTTGCATTGTAGGGTTGTGTGATTTTACTGGCAGTACGCGATACAACAACCCCGGAGTTTGCCCGAAAAGAGCAAAAATTACAATCTTCCGGCCTGCTATTCACCGCGATGAAAGCCAGTTATTCATCTTTTGTGAATTGCCTGCCGCTAACCGGAGAGTTCAAATGGCCGATGAGATGGACCGCGCACAGCAGCGCGAAGCCGAAAATCTGGCGCGCCACCTTGCGCGTGCCGTTCAGCGCCCGTTGCAGCCCAGCGCCTTTTTCTGTGAAGCGTGCGGGGAACCGATCCCGCTGGCACGGCGCAAAGCGCTGGACGGCGTGACGCTATGCGTCAGCTGCAAAGAGATTGACGAACACCAGGCAAAACACTGCCGTTCCCCCCTTGTATAACGCCAGGTACAGTCGGCAGGGAAGCCGTACCCGCGCGGTTTTTGATTAAGTAAACTGCATGATCGACTGTAAAATCGTCTCTCCCCGGTGAAAAATCACGTCTGGCGCGTCCCGCAGTTAAAAATATCGCATTACATGTTTGGGTAAATGCCTCTGCATCTAACTACCTAATTATCATCGAGATAACCCGCTCATTAGCCGGGCCGAAAATACTTTTATTAATGATGAACGCTATGCTACTGTATATATATACAGTAATGCTGGAGGGGGAAGTTGTGGATAAAGAATTAGCGGAACGAGTTATCCTGGAGCGGGTGGAACTGATTGCAAGGTTAACCTCTGAAGGGGTCTGCCAGGAGCGCGATCGTGAGATTGCCCTGCACCTGATTGCCGACATTGCCAGCGGCATAGAGCTGAAAAATGCGCAGTTTTCCGTCATCTTTTCTGCCCAGCCGCAGAAGCGCTAAACGGCTTTTCAGTCCTGCTGTCCGGCCAAACTTGTTTGCGTATCAGGAACGGATGCCGCCCCCTCTACGCACCCTCCCTTATTAGCCCCTTTATGGGGCTTTTTTGTTTATATCGTTTCCCATAATCCGACTCCCGGTTGTCACACCGCTCCTACAACAGCCGCGCATTGAGCGCCCTGCGGCGAAATCGCACACTTCATCAGGTCATCCGGCAGCACGTATTTCAATCGGCCTGCCGTTCCTGAAAGCGCTTTAACCAATCCGGGAGAACCACCTATGAAAATTTTTGCCCTGCAGGGGGACAGCGTTGATGAAATCTGTTTTCGCCACTACGGCCGTACCCGCCAGGTGGTAGAGCAGGTTTACGCGGCCAATAGCGGGCTGGCGGAGCAGGGCGCCTGCCTGCCCCACGGCTACCCGCTTGAGCTACCCGACCTCCCTAGCTCTGCCACCCATGAAACGCTGAATCTCTGGAGCTAGCGATGGAGAGAAACAGCTCGATTGTGAGCTACCTGGTCGGTGTGCTGATGATGTGGGCCAGCCGCCACACGGTGCAGGACATCGCTTTTGGCATTGGGGCGCTGGTGGCGGTGGCTACGCTGGCCATCAATGTCGCCAACTTTTTTATCAACTGGCACTACCGCCGCAAAACCTGGCTGCTGTTACAGCTGCGCCAGGAGCAAAGGAAACACGATGAATTCCACAGCTAAGAAGTGCGCGGTGCTGACGATTGTCGCGCTGGCCGCGCTGCTGCCGGAGTTTCGCACCTTGCGCATCTCCTCTGACGGCCTGCTGCTGCTGGCGAATGCCGAAGGCTGCCGCACATCGCCGTACCAGTGCAGCGCCGGGGTGTGGACTAACGGCATCGGCCATACCCGTGGCGTCACGCCGCTGAGCGAGGTGAACGAGCGCCAGGTGGCGGTCAACCTGATCGACGACCTGCAGCGGGTGGAGCGCGGTATCGCGCGCTGTATGCCGGTCAGCATGCCGCAGCCGGTGTACGACGCCACGGTGTCATTTGCCTTCAACGTGGGGGTCGGTGCCGCGTGCGGTTCGACCTTCGCCACGCTGATTAACCAGCAGAAGTGGCGCGCCGCCTGCAGTCAGCTGCCGCGCTGGATCTACGTGGATGGCAAATCGAGCCAGGGGCTGGTGCAGCGGCGCAGGGCAGAGCAGGCCTGGTGCCTGAAGGGGGCAGAGTGAAGCGCCTGCTGCCCTTGCTGTTGATGCTGCTGCTGGCGCTTTTCGCCGCAGTGAGCTGGAAGCTGGTGCGCCTGAACCAGCAGCTGCGGGTGCTGCAGCAGCAGAACGCCACCCTCAGCGCGGGGATCGTCAGCCGCGACGTCACCCTCAGCCAGATGCAGGAAGAGAACGGTCAGCGTGAAAAGAACGAGCTGGCCCTGCGCCAGGCGCTGATTGATGCCGGCGATCTCGGGCTGAAACGTCAGCTCACTATGAACAGGATGATTGATCGTGATGAAGCACTTCGCCACTGGAGCACTGCTGCTCTGCCTGACGGGATTATCCGCCTGCAGCAGCGCCCCGCCTTCACCAGCGCCCGTGATTATCTGGCGTGGTTGTCCCAGGGTCAGCAGCTGCCCGATCCCCGGCAGCCAGAGCGTGACTCAGGGGGATCTGCTGGCCGACATTCGCCAGCTGGAGCAGGCGCTGCTGCTGTGCGGCCTGCAAATTGAAACCATTAAACAGTGTCAGGAGCAACACGATGTTAAAGCCAACCCTGTTACGCGCCGCCCTGCTGGCCCAGGTGCCGCTGCTGCAAACCGATCCGCAGCGGCTGTCGCTCACCCTTGAACCGGGGCGGGTGGTCAGCACCCTCGCCAGCTCGCTGAGCTTTGAGTATCAGTACCCGCTGCGCGTCACGCTCAGCCAGTACGTGGACGACGAAGATGCGCTGATGCTGCCGCTGCTGCTGTGGCTGCGTGACAACCAGCCCGACCAGCAGGCCAGCGCGGATAAGCAGCAGAACGCCATTCTGTTCAGCCATCTGGAAAACGGCGATTTCAGCGTGCTGCTGCAGCTCACCGAGCGGGTGATCGTCAGCGAAATCGACGGCGCGCTGCACGCCACGCACGTCCCAGAGCCGCCGCAGCCGGAACACGTCCCGCGCCCGTGGCAGCTGTATATCAACCATCAGCTGGTCAGTGAATGGCCCGCCGTCTGAAAGCCAGAAGGAGTATGCAATGAATGAATTTGTCGTGGAGACCCGCCGCCAGCTCAATAACCTGCTGCGCATCGGCACCGTCAGCGAGGTCGATCTGCCCCGGGCGCGCTGCCGGGTGCAGAGCGATGGCAACCTGACCGGCTGGCTGCCGTGGCTGAACAGCAGCGCCGGCCAGGTGCGCAGCTGGCATGCGCCGTCGCCCGGTGAGCAGGTTCTCCTGCTGGCGCTGAGCGGCGAGCTGACCACCGCCTTTGTGCTGCCGGGGATTTTCTCCGATGCCTTCCCGGCGCCGTCGGCAGCAAAAGATGCGGTGTGCTGGCAGTTCCCGGACGGGGCGCAGATCGCTTACGACCCCGAGAGCGGCGCGCTGAGCGCCAGCGGCATCCAGTCGGCCAGCATCCGGGCGGCGGTAAAAATCACCCTCGACAGCCCGCTGGTGGAGTGTACCCAGCAGCTGAAGGCGAAAACCTTTGCGCTCAGCGAGGGCGGCACGCTGCAGGGCAATATCAGCCACAGCGGCGGCAGCTTCTCTTCCAACGGCGTGGTGGCCCACAGCCACGTTCACGCGGGCGTCGAGAGCGGCGGCAGCAAAACAGCGGGGCCACAGTGATGAGCACAGTAACCTGGTCCGGCATGCAGCGTGACAGCGGCCTGCAGCTGAACGATATCGATCATATCCGCCAGTCGGTGCGCGACATTCTGCTGACCCCGCAGGGCACGCGGGTGATGCGCCGTGAATACGGCTCGCTGCTGTCGGCGCTGCTCGACCAGCCGCAGAACGAGACGCTGCGCCTGCAGATTATGTCGGCCTGCTACATGGCGCTGCTGCGCTGGGAGCCGCGCATCACGCTCGACAGCATCCGCTACCAGCCGGGGTTTGACGGCAGCATGGAGGTAGCGCTAAGCGGCACCCGCAACCAGTCCACATTTTCCTTATCCATTCCAGTGAGTTAACACCTATGGCCACGATTGATTTAAGTCAGTTACCCGCGCCGAACATCGTCGAAGCGCTGGATTTTGAGACCCTGTTGCAGCAGCGCAAAAGCGCGCTGATTGCGCTCTATCCCGCCGATATGCAGGAGGCGATAGCCCGCACCTTAACCCTGGCGTCGGAGCCGATCGTCAAGCTGCTGGAGGAGAATGCCTACCGCGAGATGATTCTGCGCCAGCGCATCAACGAAGCGGCTAAAGGCACTATGGTGGCATTCGCCCGCGGCAGCGATCTCGATCAGCTCGGGGTGAACAACGGCGTCACCCGGCTGGTGCTGAAGCCGGCAGATAACAGCACGCTGCCGCCGACCCCGGCACTGCTTGAGAGCGACGACGACTTCCGCCTGCGCATCGCCCAGGCCTTTGAGGGGCTGAGCGTAGCGGGGCCGGGCGGGGCCTACGAGTATCACGCCCGCAGCGCCGATGGCCGCGTGGCGGATGTCACCGCCATCAGCCCGTCCCCGGCCGTGGTCACCGTCACCGTGCTGTCGCGTGAAGGGCGCGGCGAGGCCAGCGCCGGGCTGCTGGCGGTGGTCAACGCGGCGCTGAATGACGAGGAGGTGCGCCCGGTGGCGGATCGCGTCAGCGTGCAGTCGGCAAACATCGTCGAGTACCGCGTTGAGGCCACGCTGTTTCTCTATCCCGGGCCGGAGGCGGAGCCGATCCGTGCCGCCTCGGCAGCCCGGCTGGCGGCCTTTGTTAACGCCCAGGCGCGGCTGGGGCGCGATATCCGCAGGTCAGCGCTGTACGCGGCGCTGCACGTCGAGGGGGTGCAGCGCGTGGAGCTGGCGCAGCCTGCTGCTGATGTGGTGCTGGATAAAACCCAGGCGGCGTACTGCACCGCCACGCAGATCGCGGTAGGAGGTTCCGATGAGTGACCGCCTGCTGCCCGTCGGCTCGTCGCAGCTGGAGGTGGCCGCCGCCGAAGCCTGTGCGCGCCTGCAGCAGCTGCCGGTGCCGCTGCGCACCCTGTGGAACCCGCAGACCTGCCCGCTGCCGCTGCTGCCCTATCTCGCCTGGGCCTGGTCGGTGGACCGCTGGGATCAGGAGTGGCCGGAAGAGACCCGGCGTGCGGTAGTCGCCGCCTCGCAGTTTATCCACCGCCGCAAGGGCACCATCTCGGCGATCCGCCGGGTGGTGGAGCCGCTGGGGTATGTGATTAACGTCCATGAGTGGTGGCAAACCAGCGAACCGCCCGGCACCTTCCGCCTTGATATCGGCGTACTGGAATCGGGCATTGATGAAGCGATGTTTAACGAAATGGAGCGGCTGATCGGTGATGCAAAACCTGTCAGTCGCCACCTTACCGGCCTGACGATTACCCAGGATATCCAGGGTGTTGTCTGGCTCGGCCCGGTTCAGTATGACGCTGAAACGGTCACTATTTTCCCTGCTTTGTGAGGTTATCAATGGCGTTAAAATTTAAATCTGTCGTGACCACGGCAGGACAGGCGCGTATTGCCGCGGCGATGGCGAATGGCACTCAGGTGGATATCAAGCAAATGGCGGTGGGCGACGGCAACGGCCAGCCAACCACGCCGGTTGCCAGCCAGACTGCGCTGGTGCATGAGGTGTATCGCCAGGCGGTTAACTCGACCAAGGTGGATAAAACCCGCAGCAACTGGATGGTGGTGGAAACCATTATTCCCGCCAGCAGCGGCGGCTTCTGGATGCGTGAGCTGGGCTTGATCGCCGGCGATGGCACCCTGCTGGCAGTCTGTAATATGGCGGAAACCTACAAGCCGACGCTGGAGGAGGGCTCCGGCAGGACGCAGACCTTGCGCATGGTGATTGCCGTCAGCGATAGCGAAGCCATTGCGCTGACGCTGGATGACAGCCTGATATTCGCTACCGAAGAGTACGTCAATCTGCAGATTGGCGAGCATGAGAAAACGCGCAATCACCCCGATGCCAGCCTGACAGCGAAAGGGCTGATACAGCTGAGCAGCGCCACCAACAGCAGCAGCGAAACCCTGGCCGCCACGCCAAAAGCGGTGAAAGCGGCTTATGACCTGGCGAACCGTAATTATTTGAATGAGCTTTATCCGATTGGGATTGTGCTGTGGTTTGCACAAAATAAAAACCCTAACACCTTATTTCCTGGAACGACGTGGAGTTATATCGGCGAGAATAAAACCATTCGCTTAGGCAGCCAGAATGGTAGTGATGTGATGACGTCAGGTGGGGCGGATACAATCACCCTGGCTGCCGCGAATATTCCGGCACACAGCCATACCTTCTCGGCAACGACCAGTGCGTTTGATTATGGGACGAAAATTAGCAACTCATTTGATTACGGTAATAAAACAGCTGCTGCGACAGATTTAGGCTCAAAAACCAGCAGTGTTTTTGACTATGGAACTAGGACCTCGAATTCTACGGGAGCTCATAGCCATAATTTGATGTCTGATACATCAGGAGATAATGGTGGTGCCCCATTCTCTCTTCGCTTGGCTGGCGTAGGAGTAACTGGTGCGAAGAGGGCCAGGGGATTACTAGCAAATAACGGCAGTAACGAGCCTTTAATCCAGAGCTCTGGTGCTCATGCCCATACAGTTGGAATCGGAGCGCATAGCCACACGATTGCGATCGGTAGTCATACACATACTGTAGCCATTGGCGCACATAACCATACGGTCGGCATCGGCGCCCACACCCACACCGTCTCCGGCACCACCGCCAATACCGGTTCTGGCGCCGCAATTAACATCACCAACGCCTTTGTGAAGTTAATGGGCTGGTATCGCACGGCATAATATTTTTCGCGCTTAAATAAAACTCTCCCTGGGAAGCCACGGAGAGTTTTATATTTTCAACGATAAATATTTAATTATTTATCCCTGCTGTTGTGTCCTGCTCTTCACAACGCCAAACGCATGCCCGCCAATTAAATTCTTGTCATTATTACCTCACCCCAACCACGGAGTGTAATAAAGATGGCTAATTATCACCACGGCGTACGCGTCGTTGAAATCAATGACGGAACCCGCAGTATTTCCACGGTATCCACTTCTATTGTCGGCATGGTCTGCACTGCAGCGGATGCGGATGCCACCGTATTCCCGCTCAACACGCCGGTGCTGATTACCGACGTGCAGGCGGCGGTGGGTAAAGCCGGTGTCAGCGGCACGCTGGCGAAAGCGCTGCAGGCGATTGCCGACCAGAGCAAGCCGGTCACGGTGGTGGTGCGCGTTGAGGAGGGTGAAGACGAAGCGGCAACCACCAGCAATATCATCGGCGGCAGCGATGCTAACGGCCGCTACACCGGGATGAAAGCGCTGCTCGCGGCGCAGACCGACCTTGGCGTTAAGCCGCGCATTCTCGGCGTGCCGGGGCTGGATTCGCTGGAAGTGGCCACCGCGCTGGCGGCAATCTGCCAGCAGCTGCGCGCCTTCGGCTATATCTCGGCTTACGGCTGTAAAACGGTCAGCGATGCGCTCAAGTATCGCGAAAACTTCAGCCAGCGCGAGCTGATGGTGATCTGGCCCGATTTTGTCGCCTGGAACACCGTGACCAGCGCGGCGGAAACTGCCTATGCCACCGCCCGCGCCCTCGGCCTGCGCGCCAAAATCGATAACGACAGCGGCTGGCATAAAACCCTGTCGAACGTCGGCGTCAACGGCGTGACCGGCGTTTCCGCCTCGGTATTCTGGGACCTGCAGCAGGTGGGGACCGATGCCGACCTGCTGAATGAAGCCAGCGTCACCACGCTGATCCGCAAAGACGGTTTCCGCTTCTGGGGCAACCGCACCTGTAGCGATGACCCGCTGTTCGCCTTTGAAAACTACACCCGCTCGGCGCAGGTGATCGCCGACACCATGGCCGATGCGCATATGTGGGCCAACGACAAGCCGCTGACGCCGACGCTGGTGCGCGACATTATCGCCGGGATCAACGCCAAGTTCCGCGAGCTGATCAACGCCGGTTATCTGCTGGGCGCCAACTGCTGGTACGACGAAAGCGCCAACAGCCAGGAGAGCCTGAAAGCCGGCAAGCTGTATATCGATTACGACTACACCCCGGTGCCGCCGCTGGAAGATCTGACCCTGCGTCAGCGCATTACCGACAGCTACCTGGCGAACTTCGCCGCTTCTGTGAACAGCTAAGGAGAAACCCTCATGGCACTGCCTAAGAAACTGAAATACCTGAATTTGTTTAACGATGCCAACAGCTATCAGGGCGTGGTGACCTCGCTGACGCTGCCGAAGCTGGCGCGCAAGCTCGACCCCTATCGCGGCGGCGGCATGAACGGCGTGGCGCATATCGATAACGGCCTGGAGGACGATGCGCTCGATCTGGAGTGGACGATCTCCGGCCTCGACGACCGCGTGCTGAGCCAGTGGGGTGGCGCCACGGTGCCGCTGCGCTTTATGGGTTCCTACCAGCGTGACGACACCGACGAGACCATCGCGGTGGAGGTGGAGCTGCGCGGCAAGCATCAGCAGTTCGACTTCGGCGAGAGCAAGCAGGGTGAGGAGAACGAAACCAAAATCACCACCAAATGCACCTACTACAAGCTGAGCTGGAACGGCAAGGCGCTGATTGAGATCGACACCGTCAACATGGTCGAGATCGTGAACGGCATCGACCGCCTGGCCGAGCACCGTAAGAACATCGGCCTGGTTTAATCCGTAGGGGTCGGGCATGCCCGACCCGCTTTCCAATAAAATAAGGAATTCTCATGCAGCAGTCAGAAAATACCGTTCAGCTGGTCACGCCAATCGTGCGTGGCGAAACGACCATCGCCAGCGTGGAGCTGATCAAACCGAACGCGGGCGCATTGCGCGGCACGCGGCTGGTGGATCTTGCCGGATCGGACGTCGACGCGCTGATCGTGGTGCTGCCGCGCATCACGCTGCCGAACCTGACCAAATCAGAGTGCCTGAACCTTGACCCGATCGATCTGATTGAGCTGGGCGGGCGGGTGATCGCTTTTTTGTCGGCGAAACCGGACACCTCCGCTGGCCCGACGGGCTGACGGTGGATGACCTGATGGCGGATATCGCCGCCATCTTTCACTGGCCGCCGTCGGAAATGAACGCCATGCCGCTGGCAGAACTGCTCGACTGGCGGCACAAGGCCATCGTGCGCAGCGGTACACAGAGTGGAGAGTCGTGATGAGTATTAACCTCGGCCTGGACGGACTGCGCAAAGCGGTGATCCGGGCAAGCCTGTTCTTAAACGATCTGCCCGGGGAGACCCACTCCCTTGGCAATGCGATGTTTCAGCAGCGCGTGGCGTTGACGGCCAGCGCCACGCGTACCCGAAACGCCACGCGCAACAGTAAATCAGCGCTGAAAGCCAGCAGGGAGCGCCTGCAGGAGATCCGCATCACCGAGGCGCTTGAGCGCCCGCAGCGGGCCCGCGACAACCTCAATAAGGCGCAGCAGCGCTTTACGCTCGGTCAGAGCAAGGTTCAGCAGCGCTATCAGGCCGGGCAGGGCGTGGTGGAGAAGATCGGAGCGGTCAGCGGTCAGGCAATGGGCGTGGCCCGTCAGGGGGCGAAGCTGCTGCAGCCGGGCTATCAGGCGCTGACGGCGCAGCCCGCCGCAGAGTCACAGGATGCGGCAATATCTCCTGCCGCCGGATCGCAGCCCATGCTCGCAGCGGCAAGCGCCGATAACCTCGCGGGGGATATCGCCCGGCTAAACGGCGCGATAGATGCCATCAGCATCGGTATCTTCCAGCAGCTCGACGGCACGCTGCGCAGCCTGACGCAGACCGCCACCGGGCTACTGGGCAGCGTAGATCGCTGGATCCAGGCTAACCCGGCGCTCGCGGGCGGTATCACACAGCTGGCGGCGGGCGGCATCATTCTGGTTGGCGCGCTGGGGGCGATCGGCTCGGTGGTGGTGCCGGTGCTGAGCGGGCTGAATCTGCTGATCGCCGGGGCGGGGATGCTGAGCAGCGTCTTTACTTTTGCCGGAGGGGCGATCGCGGCAGCGCTGGGGGCACTGACGCTGCCGATAGCGGGCATCGCGCTGGCCGTCGCGGCGGGTGTAGCGATCATTTACAAATACTGGGAGCCAATCAGCGCGTTCTTCGCCGGGGTGATGAGCGGCATTGGTTCTGCACTGGCTCCCGTGGCGCAATTTTTCGCGCCTTTTAAGCCCGTATTTGACTGGGTGGGTACGGGGATCGCCGGGCTGTATGACGCTTTTAAGCGGCTGATGCAACCGGTCGCGCTGACGGGAGAAGCGCTGAATAACATTGGCCGGGCCGGGGAGTGGATCGGCAAAGCGCTGGGCGATGCCTTTATGCTGCCGCTGAAAATATTCAATGACCTGAGCAGCGGCATTATCGGGCTGATGGAGAAACTCGGCGTTATCGATAAAAAATCGGCGGATGCGCAGGCGTCACTCAGTGACCAGCCGCCAGAACAGCCGCCGTTATCGGCGCTCGGCGGTGCGGGAGAAAGCTTCCCGCAGAGTGAATTTCCCGTCGCGCTGGGCGGTGCCCGTTACAAACCGGTGACCGCCACCACCAGCAGCAACAGCCAGCAGAACACCTTTAACAGCAGCTACGTGATCAACATGCAGCCGGGCATGAGCGATGCCGATGTGCTGGCGATGATTGAACGCAATAAGCAGCAGGAACAGTTTAACGCCGGGTTAAAACAACGCAGCAGCCTGTGGAGGGATTAATTGATGATGATGATATTCGGCATGACGGTCTTTATGCGGCAAACCTTACCCTACCAGACAATGACGCACAGCAACGACTACCGTTGGGCAGTCGCTAGCCGGATTGGTGTGCATCCGGCACAGCAGTTTCTCGGACCCGGGGATGAAACCATCACTCTGACCGGTGAGTTACGCCCGGAGATTACCGGGGGCGTGCCTTCACTTCTGGTGCTTGAGAAAATGGCCGCAGCAGGGCGGGCATGGCCATTGCTGAGCGGCAGCGGAACGCCGTATGGCATGTTTGTCATTACCAGCGTTAACGCCACCCATACTGATTTTCTGTCGAACGGCACGGCGCGCAAGATTACTTTCACTATGACGTTAAAGCGGGTTGACGAGTCGCTGGTGGCGCTGTTTGGCGATCTCAAGCAGCAGGCGGAAGAGGTGATTGGCAAAGTTGGGCAAAAAGCCTCGCAGCTGATGGGGATGCTGTCATGAGTGGCGTTGATATCGCGGCACAGATGGGGCCGGACTTTCTGATTAAGCAGGGCGATGCCGATATCAGCCAGAATTTCCGCATCCGCTTGCTCAGCCTGACAATAACAGATAAACGCGGCATGGAGGCCGATACCCTGACTCTTGAGCTGGACGACAGTGACGGGAAAATCGTGATACCCAGGCGGGGAGAGTTGCTCAGCGTCTATATTGGCTGGCAGGGCGCTGCGCTGTTTAACAAAGGGACATTCAGCATTACCGAAATCAGCCATAGTGGAGCTACGGATAAGCTGAAAATTGCGGGATACAGTGCGGATATCGGCTCTGCCCTGAAAGAAAAACGCAGTGAATCCTACGATCGGCTCACTCTCGGCGATCTGCTCCAGCGTATTGCGCTGCGCAATACGCTGGAAACCTCACTGCTGGCCGATCTGGCATCGATATACATCGAACATGTCGATCAAACCGATGAGAGCGATAGTCAGTTTATCTCGCGCCTGGCGAGGCGCTTTGGCACCATTGCGGCCATTAAGTTTGGCAAGCTGATGCTGATAAAACCGGGTAACGGCACTACCGCCAGTGGTAAGCCGTTGCCCGATTTATCCATCAATCGCCAGCAGGGGGATGGGCACGTCCTTACTATCCAGAAGGATGCCATTTACTCAGGTGCCCGGGCGCGCTGGCTACAACTGGACAAAGCCAGTTCGGGTTTGGTCACGGTGCACGCGGGCAACCCTCAGTCCAGCGATGCTTTTTTGCCGCTGGAGCCGCGTTATCTGGTCCTGCCCGGCCTGTTTAATAGTAAGGAGGAGGCTGCTCGTGCGGCGCAGGCAAAGTGGGAGGAGAGCTGGAAAAGCAGCGCCCAGCTAACATTTGAGCTGGCGCTTGGGCGAGCAGAGATAATCCCGGAAATGCGGGTAGAGGTGAGCGGCTTCAAGGATCTTATCGACCAGCAAAAGTGGGTCGTCACGGAAGTCGTACACACAATAAACAGCAATAGTGGTTTCACTTCTAAGGTAACGCTGGAACCAGACAATCCCGGCGACGTTCTGATTGACTATGACTAGCCCCAAGAAGTGAAAAATTCACTTGATGATTCACTTAAAGTGAATATAATTAGTTTTATTCACACAGTGTGAGTTTAACTGACCCCACGGAGTTCACTTATGATGCCTTGCCCGATTTGCCAGCATAACAGCCACGCCCGCTCCAGCCGTATCATCAGCAGTGAGACCAAGGAGCGTTATCACCAGTGCCAGAACCTGAACTGCAGCTGCACCTTCAAGTCGATGGAGACGATCACCAGCATTGTTGCCCGCCCGCTGGACGCCAGCACGCCGCCCCCGCCTGCTGCGGCGGCGAAGGCGCCCACCAGCCGCCTCGGCAGTTAGACCTTGTTCTTCCCCCCAGTGGCGGGGTCACACCCGCCCTGGCTTTTGCTGCTCCCCGGTTTTCTGCGCTATGATGATCCGCTTCCCCCGTGACTGCTGGCGCCCCTATGACCCACGTTTCTCCGCACGCTCCGATCTTCGACGGCCATAACGATCTGCTGCTGCACCTGTGGCTGCATCATCCCGATAACCCGGCTGAGGCCTTTATGCAGCAGCGCCTGAGCGGCCATCTGGATTTCGCCCGCATGCAGGCTGGCGGCTTTGCCGGGGGGCTGTTCGCCATCTTTGTACCGCCTGCCGACTACGTGGCGAAATTCCCCGCGCGCCAGGCGGAAGTTTTCGACCCGCTGGCGATCGTCGGGCAGCAGCTGTGCATCCTGCAGCAGCTGGCAGAGGGATCGGCGGGAGCCGCTAAGATCTGCCGCAGCGTGGCCGAGATCGAACGCTGCCTGGCCGACGGCGTGCTGGCGATGGTGATGCATATAGAAGGGGCGGAGGCGCTGGATGACGACTTCAGCCAGCTGGAGAACTGGGTTGACACCGGGCTGCGCAGCATCGGGCCGTTCTGGAATACCCCGAACCGCTTTGGTTTTGGCGTCAGCGGCAGCTTTCCCGGCTCGCCGGATACCGGCGACGGGCTGACGGACGCGGGTAAGCGGCTGATCCGCGCCTGCAACCAGCAGCGGCTGATGATCGACCTGTCGCACATGAATGAAAAAGCCTTCTGGGACACGGCGCGCCTGAGCGATGCGCCGCTGGTCGCCAGCCACTCTAACGTCCACGCCCTGTGCCCGCAGCCGCGCAACCTGACCGACAGCCAGCTGGCCGCTATCGCCGACAGCGACGGGCTGGTGGGGCTGAACTTTGGCACGGCGTTTCTGCGCGCCGACGGCAAGCGCGATGGCGATATGCCGCTCAGCGTGATGGTGCAGCACCTCGACTATCTGCTGGAGAAGCTGGGGGAGGATCGCGTGGCCTTCGGTTCCGATTTTGACGGTATCAACTTGCCGAACGAGATCGGCGACGTCAGCGGCCTGCCGCGGCTGCTGGCCGCGCTGCGTGCGGTGGGTTACAGCGAAGCGCTGATCAACAAGCTGTGCCGCGCCAACTGGCTGCGGGTGCTGAGAAAAACCTGGGGAAAATAATGCCCGGTTTTTGAACCAAATAGTTCAAAACAGCATAAACCGTGCAGATTTTAGGGTTGATATCGATTTATCATAGGCGCAACATCTGTGCCGCCAAATTCTTATAATTTGACAACATGCCGATCCCTTGTCGACACTGACAGGTGTGACGTCTGTTTTTTGAACACCAAGAGGATATGATTATGTGGACTAAACCAACCTTCATCGATATGCGTCTGGGCCTGGAAGTGACCTTATATATCTCCAACCGCTAGCCGTCATACTTCAAGCTGCAGCTGCGTTGGCTGCGTGTGCTCACCCCGGTCACTTACTTGAGTAAGCTCCCGGGGATTCTCACACTGGCCGCCTTGCTGCAACTCGAATTATTTAGGCTAGTCTCTGGAACGGTGCCCACAGTTTCTGATGGGCATTTTTATTTTACTCTCCCGGTTTCCCCATGAAAATCAAAGTTCTCGGCTCTGCGGCCGGCGGCGGCTTCCCGCAGTGGAACTGTAACTGCCGCAACTGCCAGGGCGTGCGCGATGGCAGCATCCCGGCTACGGCACGTACCCAGTCCTCGATAGCCGTCAGTGATAACGGCAGCGACTGGGTGCTGTGTAACGCGTCGCCCGATATCTGCCACCAGATCGCCGCCAATCCCGAACTCAATAAGCACGGCGCGCTGCGCGGCACGGCGATCGGCTCGATCATCCTCACCGACAGCCAGATCGACCACTGCACCGGGCTGCTCAACCTGCGCGAAGGCTGCCCGCACCAGGTGTGGTGTACGCCAGAAGTGCACGCGGACCTGACCAGCGGCTTCCCGATCTTCACCATGCTGAAGCACTGGAACGGCGGATTGCAGCATCACGCTATTCAGCCCGGCGAGCCGTTCTCCGTGGCGGTCTGCCCGGCGCTGACATTTACCCCGATTGCCATCCTCAGCAACGCGCCGCCCTATTCGCCGTATCGCGGGCGCCCGCTGCCTGGCCATAACATCGCGCTGATGATCGAAAACCGCGAAACCGGCAGCAAGCTGCTGTACGCACCGGGCCTCGGCGAGCCGGATAATGCGCTGCTGGCGCTGATGGCGCAGGCTGACTGCCTGCTGATTGACGGCACGCTGTGGCAGGATAACGAGCTGGCAAACACCGGCGTCGGGCGCAATACCGGGCGCGATATGGGCCACCTGGCGCTGGGCGAAGAGCAGGGGCTGATGGCGCTGCTCGCCGATCTGCCCGCCAGGCGTAAGATCCTGATCCACATTAACAACACCAATCCGATCCTCGATGAATCCTCCGCCGAGCGTGCCGCGCTAACCCGGCAGGGCATCGAGGTCAGTTTTGACGGCATGAGTATCGAACTATGAGCACTCCGACCCTGATGACCCCTGAGCAGTTTGAGCAGGCGCTGCGCGATCGCGGCGCCTGTTACCACATCCATCACCCTTTCCATATCGCCATGCACAACGGCGAGGCGACGCGTGAGCAGATCCAGGGCTGGGTGGCGAACCGCTTTTACTACCAGACCAGCATCCCGCTAAAAGATGCGGCGATCATGGCGAACTGCCCGGATCCCCTGACGCGCCGTAAATGGGTGCAGCGCATCCTCGATCACGACGGCCAGGGCGATAGCGACGGCGGTATTGAAGCCTGGCTGCGCCTGGGTGAAGCGGTAGGGCTGGATCGCGAGGTGCTGCTCTCCGGGCGCATGGTGCTGCCTGGGGTGCGCTTCGCGGTGGATGCCTACGTCAACTTTGCCCGCCGTGCGGTATGGCAGGAAGCGGCCTGCAGCTCGCTGACCGAGCTATTCGCCCCGCAGATCCACCAGTCGCGCCTCGACAGCTGGCCGCAGCACTATAAGTGGATTGAAGAAGAGGGCTACGGCTACTTCCGTGGCCGCCTCAGCCAGGCACGCCGCGACGTGGAGCACGGCCTGCAGCTGGCGCTGGAGTACTGCGACACGGTGGAGAAGCAGCAGCGCATGCTGGAGATCCTGCAGTTTAAGCTCGATATCCTGTGGAGCATGCTCGACGCGATGACCATGGCCTACGTCCTGCAGCGCCCGCCGTATCACACCGTCACCGACCAGCCGGTCTGGCATAAAGGAGGGCTGCTGTGAGCACCCCACAAACCATCCCGATGTTCCGCCGCGGCTACCGCCTGCAGTGGGAAGAAGTGCAGGGCTGCCATGTGATCCTCTACCCGGAAGGCATGGCGAAACTCAACGATAGCGCCGCCCTGATCCTTGAGCTGGTGGATGGCACACGCACGCTGGCGCAAATCGTCGATACCCTGAACGCACGCTTCCCGGAAGCGGGCGGCGTGGACGATGACGTCATCGATTTCTTCGCGGCGGCGCGCGAGCAGAAGTGGATAATTTTCCGTGAACCAGCCTGAATCCCACGTTAAGCCACCGCTGTGGCTGCTGGCGGAGCTGACTTACCGCTGCCCGCTGCAGTGCCCGTACTGCTCAAACCCGCTCGACTTTGCCCAGCAGGAGAAAGAGCTGAGCACCGAACAGTGGATCGAGGTGTTCAAACAGGCGCGCGCGATGGGCGCGGTGCAGATCGGCTTCTCCGGCGGTGAACCGCTGGTGCGTAAGGATCTGGCTGAGCTTATCAAGGCGGCGCGCGATCTCGGCTTCTACACCAACCTGATCACCTCGGGGATCGGCCTGACGCAGAAGAAGATCGACGCCTTCGCCGAGGCCGGGCTGGATCATATTCAGATCAGTTTCCAGGCCAGCGATGAAGTGCTGAATGCGGCACTGGCCGGCTCCAGGAAGGCGTTCCAGCAGAAGCTGGAGATGGCGCGTGCGGTGAAGGCCCACGGCTACCCGATGGTGCTTAACTTCGTGCTGCATCGCCACAATATCGATCAGATCGATCGCATTATCGAACTATGCATTGAGCTGGAAGCGGATGACGTCGAGCTGGCGACCTGCCAGTTTTACGGCTGGGCGCAGCTTAACCGTGAAGGGCTGCTGCCGACGCGTGAGCAGATCGAACGCGCCGAAGCGGTGGTGCATCGCTACCGTGAGAAGATGGCGGCCAGCGACAACCTCGCCAACCTGCTGTTTGTCACCCCGGACTACTATGAAGAGCGGCCTAAGCCGTGCATGGGCGGCTGGGGGGCGATCTTCCTCAGCGTCACCCCGGAAGGCACCGCGCTGCCGTGCCACAGCGCGCGCCAGCTGCCGGTGCAGTTCCCGTCGGTGCTGGAGCAGAGTTTGCAGGATATCTGGTTTAACTCCTTCGGCTTTAACCGCTATCGCGGCTTTGACTGGATGCCGGAGCCGTGCCGCTCCTGTTCGGAGAAGGAGAAGGACTTCGGCGGCTGCCGCTGCCAGGCATTTATGCTGACCGGCAGCGCCGACAACACCGACCCGGTGTGCAGTAAATCGGAGCATCACCACCAAATCCTCGCCGCGCGTGAGCAGGCCAACTGCACCAATATCCAGGTGAACCAGCTGCAGTTCCGCAACCGCGCTAACTCCCAGCGGGTTAACGCACAGCTGATCTTCAAGGGCTGACGGATGCCGCGTCTCAGTAACGGCCTGCGGGTTGAGCGGGTCAGCGACCCGCAGGCGACCCGTGCGGCGGCGCTGCTGCAGGTTGACGTCGGCAGCCATCAGGAACCGGACGCGTGGCCGGGGCTGGCGCATCTGCTGGAGCATCTGCTGTTCGCCGGTAGCTGCCGCTTCAGCGGCGCGCAGCGGCTGATGAGCTGGCTGCCCGCGCAGGGCGGCCGCCTGAATGCCACCACCTTGGGCAGCAGCACGGCCTACTTCTTCGAGTGCGCGCCTTCCCAGCTGGCAGAAGCGCTGGCGCGGCTCAGCGATATGCTGGCGGCGCCGCTGCTGGCCGAAGACGCCATCCGTCAGGAAATCGCCACCCTTGACGCCGAGTGCCAGCTGCTCGGCAGCCATCAGGAGACGCTGTGTGAAGCGGCGCTCAGCAGCGCGTTTCAGCCGCATCCGTGGCAGCGTTTTCAGGCTGGCAATGCCCGCCATTTTGGTAGCGACATCGCGGCGCTGCGCACCGCGCTGCAGCAGTTCCATCAGCGCTATTACCGCGCGCCGCATATGACGCTGTGGCTGCACGGGCCGCAGAGTGACGACGAGCTATGGCAGCTGGCGCAGCATCACGTCGGGGCGTTGGTCAGCGAGGCGCTGGCCCTGGCGCCGCTGCCCGCGCTGCGCCTGTCTCCGCAGCGCGATATCGCCCTGCAGCTCAGCGGCGCGCCGCGCCTGCGGCTGTCATACCTGCTGGACGGGGAGTATCAACGCGAGCTGACGCTGCTGCGCCAGCTGCTGCTGGACGAAGCCGAGGGCGGGCTGATGGCCGCGCTGCGTGCCGACGATCTCGCCGATGAGGCGCGCCTGCTGCTGGCTTACCGCAGCGCTTCCCAGACGGTGGTCAGCATTGAGCTGACGCTGGTGGACCGACAGCAGGCCGCTGAGGTGGAAGGGCGGGTGCTTCACTGGCTCCAGCAGCTCACGCAGCTCACCGCGCATCAGCGCCAGCACGCGGCGCAGCTGGCGGATCGGCACTTTTCCCGGCTGCCGCCGATGGACCAGCTGCGCGAACGGGCGTTTGGCTTTGCGCCCGTGCAGGCAGCCGAGGTGGATCTCAACGCGCTGCTGGAGGGGCTGCACCCGGCGCGTGCGACCCGCCTGCGCATCTGTGACCAGCCGCAACCGCTGCGGGCTGCGCAGGGGTTCCCCTTGCGCTACCAGACAGGGCCGTTTAAACCGGCGCGCCGCGCTGGCCCGGATCTGCGCTGCCATCCGCAGCCTGCCGGCACGGTAACGCCGACATGGCCCGCGCATCAGGCATTACTCCACCATCAGCCCGGCCCTGAGCAACCGATCCTGCTGCTCAGCCCGCTGGAGGCGCTGCCTGCGTCCTGGGGCGAGATCCTGCAGGCCAGCCTGCGATCGCTGGCGGCCAGCTGCGTGCATCAGGATGCCGCACTCAGCGTCAGCCGCCATCTGGGGCTGTGGCTGATCCAGCTCAGCGCCAGCCCGATGCTGATGGCGAGCACGCTGAGCGATCTGATCGCCCGCCTGCGATCGCTCGCGCCGCAGGCGATCGCCCAGGGCCAACGCGCCTGGCAGCGCCAGCAGCAGGCGCGGCATGAAGGCATTGCGGTGCGCGCGCTGCTGGAGGCGTTACCGGAGCTGCTGCTGGCGACCGGTGACAATCCGCCAGGCAACGTGCTGCCCCACGTTGCCTGGCAGGCCACGCTGGAAGGGGGCGATGCGGCGCTGCATCAGCAGCTGGCGCAGCTGCTGAGTGCCTTCCCTGGCGCCATCAACCCGGCGGTGCGCGCCTTGCCCGACCCCATCGCGCCGCAGCCTGAATATGCTATTGCCACCGCCAGCCCCGATGCCGCGCTGCTGCTGTTCTGCCCGCTGGCAGAGAACAGCGCCGCATGCCTGGCCGCGTGGCAGCTGCTGGCGCAGCTCTACCAGCCGGCTTTTTTCCAGCGCCTGCGCGTGGAGCAGAATATTGGCTACGTGGTCAGCTGTCGTTTTCAGCAGCTGGCGGGCCAGTCGGGCATCCTGTTTGCGCTGCAGTCGCCCACCTTCAGCGTGGCGCAGCTGTGGCAGTGCATTGACGAATTTTTATTGCAGATGACGCAGCAGCTGGCCGCATTGACGGCGCAGCAGCTGGCGGATAATCAGGCGGTGCTCACCGGGTCGCTGAGCAGCAGCAGTCAGGACGCGCTGGCGCTCAGCCTTGAGCGCTGGCAGCAGCGCCAGAGCGTTGCCGCGCCGCTGACGCAGGGCGCGATTGCCGGGCTGGACCTCGAGCGGCTTCAGTATTGCCATCAGCAGCTGTGCCTGCAGCGGCAGCGCTGGTGGCGGCTGAGTAATCAGCGCTGACTACTGGTCATCGCGCGCGGTAAAAAAATCGGGCTGGGGTTCGTGGGCGTGCAGGGCTGTCGGGGGCGTTATCAACAGCTGAGGGATCTGCAGATCGCGGATATCACTGCCGCACCAGCTGCCGCCCAGCGTCACCAGAGCGGCATTGCTCGCCGCCGGGTCGCGGGTCTGTTTCACCCACAGCGGCACCCAGCCCTGCTTGAGATTTTCCTGCGCGCCGCTCAGCGTTCCGCCCGTGGCTCCCGCATGGATCACCAGCGAACTGTCCGCCAGGCAATAGATATATTTATTGCGCGCCATGGCGTTGCCCGCGTTAAACGGTGCTTCAGGGTAGAAGGAGGAGATCAGCACCAGGTTGCCGCCCAGCAGTGCCCGGCGCCATTTGGCGCTGGTGGCGGCCTTCAGCAGGCCATCGGCCATAATGCCAATCACTGCGCCGCTGCGGTTAGCCGCACCGAGCATGGCGGTCTCATCGGTGCCGCGAGCGCCACCCGAAACCAGCGGCACGCCGCTCAGCGCTGCCTGCTCGCCCAGCTGGCGGGTGAAGGCCAGATCTTCATCGCTGGCATGACGCGAGCCAACCACCGCCAGCCCGCCGCTGTTCAGCAGCGCCTGATTACCACAGCCGAACAGCACCGGCGGTGAAGCGGTTTTCAGCCGCTGCTTCAGGCGCCACGGATATGCCGGGTCCGAACGCGTCACCACCCACAGGCCCGCGCGCTGCCATCTCTCCAGCGCCAGCGCCAGGCTGTGCCCACGGCTGAGCAGGGCGGTTACCCGCTCCGCGCTGATGCGCGCATCGTGCCCCCCCCCTAACAGCAGTGTCGGATCGGTACTCAGTAACTCTGCTGGCGTGCTGTTTTTCGCCTTTAACCACGCGGCAAAGCGCCCCCATTCAGCGCTGCTGAGGGGTTTAGCATTGTCATTGCTGCTCTGGCCGAGATAGCTGGTTAGCAGCAGCGTTGCCTGGGCGTTAGGCGATAGATTCATGTGTCCCTTACCGATGAAGATGCGAGTGCCAGCGGATAAACGCAGCCGCTGCCCGCCTGTTGCAGCAGGGCAGCGACCACCGTCAGCGTCCAGCCAGAATCGAGAATATCATCAATCAGCAGCAGCGGGCCTGGCGGTAACGGCAGCTCGATGGCAAAGGCGCCATCAAGGTTGCGGCACTGATGATAGCGGTTCTGCTGCTCTTTCTGCGGCGCGTTATCCAAAATTTTTGTCACGACAGCGCTAAATTGTAAGCCAAGGCGGGCGGCAACCCTACGGGAAAAATCACTGACCAGCGTCGGGTGGCGGCGCGAAGGCACACAGCACACCCAGGCAGGCCCGGGGTCTGGCTGCCAGCGCTGCTGCACCATCTCAGCCACGGCATCGACCAGCTCATCGCTGAAGTGGCCACGATGCTTGTCCGCCGCGACCGTGCTGCCCCAACCGGCATCGCCCCAGCGTGACAGCACGCGTCCTTCCTGCGCCCGTAACTTCGCGGGCAGATTGCCGCGAAATCCGTATTTCTCGAAGGCACTGGCCGCCACCTGGATTTTCGGCGAAATAATCATTTCAGCCTGGCGCAGGAAGCGGGCGGCCTGGTGCGCTATCGTGGCATCCACCTCTCCGCTGATAAGATCGTGCCCGACGCAGCAACGGCACTTGCCGCAGGGCTGGATATCTTCATCATCCAGCGAGCGGCGCAGGAAGCTCATTTTGCAGCCTGTTTCAGCGATGTAGCGCTGCACCTCCGCCCACTCCTGCGCACGCTGCCCGGTGAGATGCCGGATGCGCTCGCCATCCATCTGCCAGGCCACGGCGGTTCTGCGCCACTGGCTGCCAATCTTGATCACCGGGGCCGGATTCTCCACGCTGATCAGCTTCAGCACTTTGTCGATCTGCCCCTGGCGCAGGTTGCTCTGCTCTTCGATGGCTCTCACGCTTAACCCGTCGCTCTCCTCCAGCAGCTGCAGCACTTCATCAACCTGGGCTGCGGCAGGGAAGGCCGAAGCGCGGAAAAATTCGTGGATCGCCTGGTCCTCAATGCCGGACATCAGCACCCCGATGGCAGAGGTGATGCCGCGCCCGGCACGCCCCACCTGCTGATAATAGGCAACGATCGAACCGGGGGCCTGATAATGGATAACGAAGCTCAGGTCGGGCTTATCGTAGCCCATGCCGAGCGCGGTGGTGGCCACCAGTACCTTGAGCTGGTTGGTCAGCAGCAGCTGTTCCAGATGCTGACGGTAAAGGTTGCTGTCGGCGAACTCCTGCGCCGTGACGCTGCCGTGATAGGCCTTTGCCACGATGCCACACTGGGTTAGCCACTCAGCGACCTGCTCCGCATCGCGTACCGTCAGGGTGTATACGATGCCGGTGCCGGGAAGGTCGGGGAGGGTCTGGGCCAGCCACGCGAGGCGCGAAGCCTGATCGGGCAGTCGCATACTCTGCAGCGCCAGGCTGTCGCGGTTCAGCGGCCCGCGCTGGATGTGGATATCACCCAGCTGGCTGCGGATATCCTCAATCACCCGATTGTTGGCGGTGGCCGTGGTGCCAAGCACCGGGGTATTGCCCGGCAGCTGGCGCAGGATATTCACAATCCGCCGATAGTCCGGGCGAAAATCGTGGCCCCAGTCAGAAATGCAGTGCGCTTCATCCACCACCATCAGCGCGATGCGGTCGGCAATCGGCAGCATCACTGTCTCAACAAACTGGTCGTTGGCTAACCTCTCGGGGGAGATCAGCAGGCAGTCAATCTCGTTATTCAGTATGCTGCGCGTGAGCTGCTGCCAGCTGTCGCGGTTGGTGGAATTAATGGTTTCCGCCACGATACCGAGGCGCGCAGCGGACTCAAGCTGGTTGCGCATCAGCGCCAGCAGGGGCGAGACGATAATCGTCGGCCCCATGCCCCGATCGCGAAAAATGCGCGTGCTGATAAAGTAGACTGAGCTTTTGCCCCAGCCGGTGCGCTGCACCACCAGCAGCTTCTGCCGCAGGTTGACCAGCGCGTCTATCGCCTCCCACTGACCGTCACGAAATTGCGCTGTCGGGCTGGCGAGCGCGGTTTGCAGTAGCTGCTGAGCATCGTTGCGATTCATCATCACTCCTTTGACTGGCGTAACCCTGGCGGGAAAGGCGATCAGAGTACGCGAGACAGCGCTAAGCACCACCCCGACGCGCCGATTTTCAGAGGGGTTACGCAAAAAACAGTTCAGCCATCGCCGCGCTATTACGGGGCAGAGCCTGCACTATCTGACGATAAATTGCCCACTTTCGGCCACTTTCTGCGCTGCGGCCACCCCCTCTTTTCCCATCTTGATCCGCTATTGCCGTCGGTTCGAGGCAGAGTCATTACGGAGTCAGACAATATTGCTAGCACTTTGGCTAGTGTGGCATGGCGCTTGCTTAATCACCTATATCACAACGTGACAGTTTGCACAGGATACGGTTATGTCAGCAACGCAGGTTATGTGGGATATCGCCAGCCATCAGCGCTACGGCTACAGCTCGATCGAACATCAGGTGCTGCCCGCCTGGCCGCAGGGCAACGGGCTGGCGCTCTATGTGGCGATGAATCTGGAGCACTTCGCCTTTGGCTGCCCGGAAGGGGCGAAGCTGTCGCAGGCCGCCAATCACCCCGACATTCTTAACTACAGCTGGCGCGATTACGGTAACCGCGTTGGCGGCTGGTATCTGGCGGATCTGTTCGACGAGCTGGGGATCCCGCCGGCCACCATCGCCAACACTGCGATCGTCGATTACTGCCCGCAGCTGCTGGATCGCTGGCTCAGCCTGCCGGGCAGTGAGCTGATCGCCCACGGCCACACCAACTCCCAGCGCCAGGGCGACCTGAGCCGTGCCGATGAAGATGCGCTGATTGCCCGCTGCCAGCAGCGCCTCAGCCACTATCAGGGGCGGCCGGTTGCGGGCTGGCTGTCACCGTGGATCTCCGAAAGCCACGACACGCCGGACCTGCTGTGCCAGAACGGTTTTCGCTACACGCTGAACTGGGCGCACGACGACCGTCCGCTGGCGCTGGAAACCGCACACGGCGAGCTGCTGTCAGTGCCGTATCCGCAGGAGATCAATGATATTCCGACCATTATTCCCAACGGCGCGCCGATCGAAACCTTCTGCAGCATGATCGAGAGCCAGTTCGCCGAGATGAAGCAGCGCGCCGTGCAGCGCCCGCAGGTGATGGGGATTGCGCTGCATCCCTACATCGTCGGCCAGCCGTTCCGCCTGCGCCCGCTGCGCCAGACGTTGAAAAATATCGTCGCCCAGTGCGAAGACGTGTGGATCACCACGCCAGGGGAGATCGCCGCACATTCGCTAACCAGGGCCGCTTAATCACCCCTATTTCCCGTTTTTTGTAGAAAATTTGCCGTGCCGAACTGAATAAAAAATGAACTGGCATTGTCATTGCATACATTGCTAGCAATAACCTTAGCAAAATGATGAGGAGTGAATAATGAAGCAACTGCTGCTGTCGCTGTTGGTCGCCAGTTCGCTGTGCGCGATCGGTCAGTCTGCCCGGGCAGAAAACGTGGTGCGCTGGGCGACCGATGCGGATATTCCGACGCTCGATCCGGATGCCTACGCGTCGACCAAGGCCCTGACTTTCCAGAACCATATCTATGAATCGCTGGTGCAGCGCGATAACGACCTGAAGATCCAGCCGTGGCTGGCGACCAGCTGGCAGCAGCTGGATGACACCACGCTGCGCTTCAAGCTGCGCGAAGGGGTGAAGTTCCACAACGGCGACGAGCTGACGGCGGAGGATGTGGTGGCCTCGGTCGCGCGCGTGACGGACCCGGCTTCCGGCATTCGCGCCAATGCCTCAACCCTCAAAGAGGCGGTGGCGGTGGACAAATACACCGTCGATATCCACCTGGTGAAAAAGACCGGCATCGCCATCAACGAGCTGACCGGCGTGATGATTATGGATAAGAAGTGGCTTAGTGAGCACAACGCGCTGAAGCCGACCGATATCAGCCAGGGAACCGAAGGCTTCGCCACCAACAATACCAACGGCACCGGGCCGTTTATTTTGCAGAGCCGCCAGCGTGACACCCAGATGGTACTGGTGCGCAACGCCAGCTGGTGGAACGCCGCTGCCGGAACCACCAATATCGACAAAATCATCTTCAAGCCGATCGCCTCCGATGCCACGCGCCTCTCCGGGCTGCTGGCGGGTGAGTACGACCTGGTGACGTCGGTGCCGCTGCAGGATATCCAGCGTCTGCAGAGCAACCCGGCGGTGCAGATGCAGATCAGCCCGTCGCTGCGCGTCGACTACCTGACGATGAACATGCGTGACCAGCTGAATGCGAAAAACGACAAGCCGGGCAATCCGCTGAAGGATCTGCGCGTGCGCCAGGCGCTGTATATGGCGATCAACCGCGAAGCGATCGCTCAGAAGGTGATGCGCGGCCTGACCAGGCCGACCAGCAACTATCTGGCGCCGGATATCCCGGGCTACGACGCCAACGCCGGCGTGGACTATGCCTTCGATCCGGCCAAAGCCAAAGCGCTGCTGGCGGAGGCGGGCTATCCGCAGGGCTTTAACCTTAAATTTGACTGCCCGGAAGGGACCTATATCAACGCCGCCCAGTGGTGCCAGGCGGTGCAGAGCTACTGGGCAAAAATTGGCGTTAAGGCAGCGCTGAATGTGCATCCGGCCAGCGTGTATGACCCGATTCTGGTCAATGGCCGCACCGACGTTGGCGTGCTCGGCTGGGCCAACCTGCCGATTATGGACCCGTACAGCGTGGCGGTGCAGCTGCTGCACACCAGCAACGGTAAAAACCTCGGCACCTTTAACATCCCGCGCTACAGCAACCCGGCGGCGGACAAGCTGATCGACGACTCGGTGGGCGAGCTGGATAACAGCAAGCGCATTGCGATGCTTAGCCAGGCGGTGGCGATGGTAAATAAAGATCTGCCGTATCTGCCGATGCACTTCGAGCCGACGGTCTGGGCGATGAGCAAGAAACTGACCCTGAAGCAGACGCCGGATAACGTCCAGCGCCTGTGGTACGGCAAGGTCAGCCAGTAAATGACGCGCCCGGTCGCCCCTGCATATCAGGCAGGAGGCGACCGGCGCCGCTTTGAATCACAGGAGGCCGTTATGGTGTTTTTTGTGCAGAAGCTGATGCAGGCATTGCTGCTGCTGGCCGGCGTCGCGCTGCTCTCATTTATTCTGTTCCAGTACCTGGGTGACCCGGTAGCCAGCATGCTGCCGGAGAGCGCCACCGAGGCGGAGCGTGCCCTTCTGCGCACCAATCTCGGCCTGAATGACCCGGTGATTGTGCAGTTCTGGCACTACCTTGGCCGCCTGCTGCACGGCAATTTTGGCATCTCATATTACAACCAGGTCTCGGTGTTTAGCCTGATTATGGAGCGCCTGCCCGCCACCCTCGAACTGGTGTTTGTCTCGGTGGTGATTGCCATGGCGATTGGCTTTCCGCTCGGCGTCTGGTCGGCGATCAGCCGTAACAAACTGCTGAAAGAGAGCGTGCAGATCCTCTCCCTGATTGGCGTTTCGCTGCCGTGGTTTCTCACCGGCATCATCCTGATTATCGTCTTCTCGGTCTGGCTGGGCTGGTTCCCGTCCAGCGGGCGCGGCGAGGTGGTGAAAATCGGCTTCTGGAGTACCGGCCTGCTGACCGCCTCCGGCTGGCGCTCCATCGTGCTGCCGTCGCTGTCGCTCGGGCTATCGATGGTGACCATCATCATGCGCCTGATCCGCACCGAGATGCTGGAAGTGATGAAGTCCGATTACGTGAAGTTCGCCCGCGCGCGCGGCATTGAAAACTACCGCATCTGGTTCCGCCACGCGCTGAAAAATGCTTTGCTGCCGGTGGTCACGGTGATCGGCCTGCAGATCGGCGGGCTGATCGCCTTCGCCATCGTCATCGAAACGGTATTTCAGTGGCCGGGGATGGGTCTGCTGCTGATCCAGTCGATCAACTTTGTCGATGTGCCGGTGCTGTCCGGTTACCTGCTGTTTATTGCCCTGATCTTTATCGCGATCAACACCCTGGTTGATCTGCTGTATTACCTCATCGACCCGCGCATGCGTGCCCGCTAAGGAGCCAAGATGATAAACGATGATTTGCCCAATGGGGTCGCCCCGGTTGGCCGCCTGACCCGGCTGGCACAGCAGTGGCGCGCTTTTACCGACAGCGACCTGCTGTGGCTGTTCTGGCGCAGCAAGAGCACGGTGGTGGCGTTCACCTGCTGCCTGATTATTCTGCTCTGCTCGCTGACCAGCCCGTGGATCGCGCCGCATAACGTGTTCGATACCACCACCTTTGACCTGATGGATTCCGAGCTGCCGCCGGGCTGGATGGTGGGCGGCGATCCCCGCTTCCTGCTGGGGACGGATGTGCAGGGGCGCGATATTCTCTCGCTGATGCTGTACGGCCTGAATATCTCGCTGATCATCGGCGGCCTCAGCGTGCTGCTGTCGGTGGTGCTCGGCGTGACGCTCGGCGTGCTGAGCGGCTACTTCGGCGGGCTGGTGGATACCGTGATTATGCGTTTTGCCGATGCGATGCTGAGTATTCCCACCATCATGTTCACCCTGCTGGTGAGCGGCGTGGCGCGCGTGGCGATCCCGAAAGAGTGGATCGGCCACTTTGCCCCGGCGATCCTGATTGGGGCGATCGCGCTGACCGGCTGGATGCAGTATGCCCGCACCGTGCGCGGCCTGACGATGCTGGAGAAGGGGCGGGAATACGTGATGGCCTCGCGCATCAGCGGCGCCAGCCATTTCCACATCATGCTGCGCCATATCGTGCCGAACGTGCTGCGCCCGGTGCTGGTGATGGCGACGCTGCATCTTGGCGTGGCGATCCTCACCGAAGCCACGCTGTCATTCCTCGGCGTCGGCATGCCGCCGGATCAGCCGTCGCTCGGCACGCTGATCAACGAAGGTAACCAGTATCTGTTCTCCGGGCAGTGGTGGATCGTGGCGTTTCCCGCCGCGCTGCTGGTGATCCTCTCGCTCTCTTTCAACATGCTGGGCGACTGGTTACTGGACGCCCTCAATCCGAAATTACGTTAGGAGCGACATCATGACCGGGCAGAATTCCGCAGCCGCTGAGACGTTACTCGACGTCAGAGATCTGAGCATTGAATTTTTACACCGTAAAGGCAATTTGCAGGCGATCCATAACCTGTCGCTCAGCATGCAGCCCGGGGAGATCCTCGGCATGGTGGGGGAGTCCGGCGCGGGGAAATCCCTGACCGGCGCGGCGATCGCCGGGCTGTTGCAGGAGCCGGGGCGCATCAGCCAGGGCGAAATCTGGTTCCAGGGCCAGCGCATCGACCAGCTGGACGATGATGCGCGCCGCCAGCTGCGCGGCAAAGCCATCAGCTGTATTTTTCAGGATCCGTTAACCAGCCTCAACCCGGTGCTGACCATTGGCCAGCAGCTGACGGAGACCATCCGCACCCACCTGCCGCTGACGGCGGTGCAGGCGCGCGAGCGGGCCATCACGCTGCTGACCGAAGTCGGAATCAACAGCCCGGCGCAGCGCATGGATCAGTACCCGCACCAGCTGTCAGGCGGCATGCGCCAGCGCGTGGTGATTGCGCTGGCGCTGTGCGTTGACCCGCAGCTGGTGATCGCCGATGAGCCGACCACCGCGCTGGACGTTTCGGTGCAGGCGCAGGTGCTGCGCGTGCTGAAGCGCCTGTGCCTGCAGCACGGCACGGCGGTGATGCTGATCACTCACGATATGGGCGTGGTGGCCGAAGTCTGTTCGCGGGTGGCGGTGCTGTATGCCGGGCGGATCGTGGAAACCGGGCCGGTCGCCGAGGTGATCCGCGCGCCGAAACACCCCTATACGCGCGGCCTGATTGGCTCGATCCCGTCGATGCGCGAGCGCCATGAGTTTCTGTTGCAGATTGACGGCTCGATGCCGCGCCTCAATCAGCTGCCGGGCGGCTGTGCGTTTCACCCGCGTTGCGCCAACGTTACCGCCCGCTGCCGCAGCCAGCAGCCGGAGATGCGCTTCAGCCATCTTTCGCAGATCGCCTGCTTTAATCCGCAAGGAGAGTCGCTATGAGCATTGAGAAATCCAGCGCGCCGGAAGTGTTAAGCGTGCGCGATCTGCACATCCGCTTTCAGCTCGGGCGCGAAAAGCGCCGCTCGCTGCTGCACCGGGGTGCCAGGCGCGAACTGCACGCGGTGCGCGGCATCAATCTGTCGATCCGTCAGGGGGAGACCTTCAGCATCGTCGGCGAATCCGGCTGTGGAAAATCGACCATTGCCCGCGCGCTCGCCGGGCTGTATGCCCCCTCCACGGGCACGATAAAATTTGCCTGGCAGGGGGACGGCGCCAGAGGCGCGGCGCAGAACGGCACGCAGATGATTTTTCAGGACCCTTACGCCAGCCTCAATCCGCGCTGGCGCATCGGGCGCTCGCTGGCTGAGCCGCTGGTGCTGAGCAAAAAAATGGGCACCACCCGCCAGGCGCGCACCTACTGCGGCGAGCTGCTGGAGCAGGTCGGGCTGTCCGCCAGCGATCTGGATAAGTTTCCGCACGAGTTCTCCGGCGGCCAGCGCCAGCGCATCTCAATCGCCCGTGCCCTGGCGACCCAGCCCGGCTTTCTGATCTGCGATGAACCCACTTCCGCGCTGGACGTCTCGGTTCAGGCGCAGGTGCTGAACCTGATGCGCCGCCTTCAGCAGGCGCACGGCCTGACCTATTTTTTTATCAGCCATAATATGGCGGTGATCTCGCATATCTCCGACCGCGTTGGCGTGATGTACCTCGGGCGCATCGTCGAGCAGGGCACGGTCGATGAGGTTTTCGCCCGCCCGGCGCACCCGTATACCCGGCTGCTGATTGCGGCGATCCCGCAGTTTGATAACCCGTCGGGCGGGCGTGAACCGATTAGCGGCGAAGCACCCAGCCCGATGACGCCGCCGCCAGGCTGCGCCTTTGCCCCCCGCTGCCCGCACGCGCGCGAGCTGTGCCAGCAGCAGCCGCCGCCGGTGCATCAGCTGTCGGCGGACCACCAGCTTGAGTGCCATTTCCCGGCTGCGGTGATGGCAGCGGCTTAACCCTTATAAGGAGAGTGAAGATGGAAAGTACCGTCATTCAGAACCTGACGCCGTTTGATGAGGCCCAGCCGCTCGACCTGCTGCTGCAGGATGGCGTCATCGCCGCACGCGGCGTCGGGCTGCCGCTGCCGCCCGGCGCAACGGTAATTGATGCCAGCGGGATGCAGGCGTTTCCCGGGCTGGTGGATGGCCACGCGCATCTGGATAAAACCCTGCTCGGCCGCGACTGGTACCGCAACGAGGTGCCGCGCAACCTGGCGGCGATGATCGACAATGAGCGCGACTACCGCCGCCAGCAGCAGCCCGATCCGCAGCTGCAGTCGGAGCGCATTACCCGCCGCGCCATCGCCGCCGGCACCTCGTTTATCCGCACCCATGTCGATATCGATAATGAAATCGGTCTCGCTAACCTTGAGGGGGTGCTGGAGACGCGCCGCCGCCTGGCGGACCAGGTCACTATTGAGATTGTCGCCTTCCCGCAGAGCGGTATCCTGCAAAATCCCGGCAGCGAAGCGCTGCTCGATCGGGCGCTGGAGATGGGCGCCGAGCTGATTGGCGGGCTGGATCCGTGCTCGTACGATAAAGATCCGGTGCGCCACCTGCAGATCATCTTTGACCTCGCGGTGCGCCACGGCAAAAAGCTCGACATCCACCTGCACGAGCGCGGCGAGCTGGGCGCGTTCAGCCTCGAGCTGCTGCTGAGCTTCACCCGCCGCTATCAGATGCAAAACCGCGTGACCCTCAGCCACGGCTTCTGCCTCGGCATGGTCGAGCCGGCGCGCCAGCAGCAGTTTGCCGCAGAGATGGCCGAACTGGGCGTTTCGGTCGCCACCACCGCTCCGGCCGATATTGCCGTGCCGCCTTACGAGCTGCTGACCGAGGCGGGCGTGGCGTTCTGCGCCGGTAATGACGGCGTGCGCGATACCTGGAGCCCGTACGGCAGCGGCGATATGGTGCAGCGCGCCGTCACCATGGGGCTGCGCTACCGCTGGCGCCAGGACCAGGAGATCATGCGGGCCGCGCACACCATCACCTACGGCGGTGCGCGGGTGATGGCGCTGGAGAATTACGGCCTGCAGCCGGGCGATCGCGCCGATCTGGTGCTGATCCCCGGCCGCAGCATGGTGGAGGCGCTGGTGGAGATGCCGCGCGATCGCCTGGTTTTCAAAGGCGGCAAGCCGGTCGCCCGCCACGGGGAGTGCCTGTTCTGATGACGGATAAAATTACCCGACTGCGCGCCGCCTGGGTCGTCGGCTATCGCGATGGCGACCACTGCCTGTTCCCCGAAGGTGAAGTGGTGTGGCAGGGCGAGCGCATCCTGTTTGTCGGCTTTGACTACCCCGGGGCGGTCGATGAGGAGATCAACGCCGGTCACTGCCTGGTGGGGCCGGGCTTTATCGACCTCGACGCGCTTGGCGACCTTGATACCACCGTGCTGGCGTTCGACAACCAGCCCGGCTGGAAAAAGGGGCGCATCGTGGCGGCAGACTGGCAGCGCCGCGACCTTTACAGCCGCGAACAGCTCAACTTCGCCAAGCACTATGCCTATAGCCAGCTGCTGCTGAACGGCATCACCAGCTTTGCGCCAATTACCTCAATCCTCTACCGCGAATGGGCTGAGGAGGTTGATGAGTATCTGTATGCGGCGGACGTTGCCGAGTCCCTCGGGGCGCGTGCCTGGCTCGGCCCGGCGTTTATGGCGGGCTATTATGCCAGCGACGATCGCGGACAGTTTTCGTGGATCGGCAACCGCGCGCGCGCAAAACAGGGGCTGGAGGATGCGGTGCGTTTTTATCAGCGCATGCAGCAGCGCGGGTCGTCCACGATTAGCGGCATGCTGGCCCCGGACCGCATCGAAGGCGGCGACCCGCAGTGGCTGAAGGAGTTGGGGGAGGTGGTCCGCTCGCTGGCCTGCCCGACGCGGCTGCACTGCTGCCAGAGCGAGCTGGAGGTGCGTGAGATCGCCCGCCGCTATCAGGGGCGCAGTTCGCTGGAGGTGCTGGGCGATAGCGGCCTGCTCAATCGCCATATGCTGCTGCCGCACGGGCAGTTTCTCGGTGGCCCGCAGGGGGATGCCGCGCGGGTGGCCGGGGATATTGCCCGGCTGGCAAACTCGGGCGCGTCGGTGGTGGCCTGCCCGCTGGTCTCCGGCCGCCATGCCAAATACCTTGAGCACTATCCGACGCTGACCGCCGCCGGAGTGAATCTGGCGCTGGGCACCGATACCTTTCCCGCCGATATGATCGCCAATATGCATATGGGCGTGGTGCTGACGCGGGTAGTGACCGGAGATATTGCGGCCCCCAGCGCGGCGGATTATTACCGTATGGCGACGCTGGGCGGCGCGCGGGCGCTGGGGCGGGACGATCTCGGGCGGCTGGCGGCGGGTTGCCAGGCCGATATCACCCTGGTCAATCTCGACCAGCCCGCGCTCGGCCAGCTGTTCGACCCGATCACCGCCCTTGTTCTGAACGGCAACGGACGCGATGTGACCGGTGTCATCGTCGCCGGGCGCAAAGTGGTGTGGGAGCGCCAGCTGGTCAACAGCGGAGAGAGTATCGCATCGCTGCACGCGAAATCGCAGCAGGTGTTCGCCCACATTATTTCGACCTATCCCGAAAGAACCGTCGGGCACCCGCCGGTGCAGGAGATTGTGCGCCCGGCGTTTCCGCTGGCCATGCGGGGCGCTGCCGATGTCTGATATATTGCGGGGACAGATATGAGTGAAGCAGGATGGATGATGAGCAGCAGGATGACCCCGCGCCAGAAAGAGATCAAACGCATTGTCGATGCGCTGACCCTGGCGATTGCCCAGCACAAACTGCGGCCCGGCACGCGGCTGATTGAAGCGCAGATTGTCGAAACCCTGCAGGCGAACCGTAACCACGTGCAGGCGGCGCTGCAGCGCATGGCGCTCCAGCATATTATCACCATCGAACCCAACGTCGGCGCTAACGTGGCCCAGCCTTCGGCCACCACCGCGCGCGAGGTTTTCATCGCCCGCCACGCGATTGAAACGGCGATTATTGCCTGCATCACCCCGGAGAAAATGCGCGCCTTTGCCCACGCGCTGCAGCAGCAGCAGCGCGAGGAGCATGAAGCGATCCACAGCCAGCAGCGGCAGCGGGTGGTGTGGCAGCTGGGGGCGTTTCACCAGCTGCTGGGGAAAATTGCCGGGAATCAGGTGCTGGCGGATATCCTTAACAATCTGATGGTGCTCAGCTCGCTGATCGTTATGCTCTACCAGCGCAATGAGGTGCCGGTGTGCCAGTGTGATGAGCATCAGCAGATTATCCACGAGCTGCAGGCGGGCAATAATACCCGCGCGCAGCAGCGGATGCGCGACCATCTGCTCGAGCTGGAGCAGCAGCTGGATATCAGCGAAGCCTCGCCGCGGGATATGACCCTGGCGCAGGCGCTGCAGCAGACCGGATAGTCGCGCCAGTGAAAAATATTTTCACCCGACCGCAACCTTTGCCCAAACTCCAGCGAAACTCCAGTTAAGGTCATCAGGCACTCTGCCTTTTTTCATACTGGAGAAACAACATGCGTTACACAACCTCGTTAAGTACGCTGGCTGCCGCAGCCGTTCTGAGCCTGACACTGCCCGTCACCTCCGCGCTCGCCGCGCTGCAGGTGGGTGAGAAAGCCCCCGATTTCAACCTGAGCGCTGCGCTGGCGGGTAAAGCCACCACCTTTAATCTGCAGCAGGCGCTGCAAAAAGGGCCGGTGGTGCTCTACTTCTTCCCGGCCGCCTTCAGCGCGGGCTGCACGCTGGAAGCGCACGACTTCGCCGAAGCCACCGATGAGTTCAAAAAACAGGGCGCCACCGTGATTGGCGTCACCGCCGGTAACGTTGATCAGATTGCTAAATTCTCCCAGCTGGAGTGCCGCGACAAGTTCACCGTGGCCGCTGACCCGGGCGCGAAAGTGGCCGCAGAGTACAAAAGCACCATGGAGATGAAAGGCCAGACCCTCTCTGACCGTACCTCTTACGTGATTGCGCCCGATGGCAAAATCCTGCTGAGCTACAGCGATAAAAACCCGGACGCGCATATCCAGAAAGCGCTGGACGCGGTGAAAAAATATCGTCAGGCCAATCCGGCTTAACTTCCTAACCTGAGTGGGTTCATCATGCTGACTGCCATCGCCGCCGCCTTCCTTGGCGGCATTATTCTCAATCTGATGCCGTGCGTGTTTCCGGTTATCTCGCTGAAGGCGCTGAGCCTGATCCGCCACCACGACAAGCCCGCCCAGGCGCGCGCTGAAGGGCTGGCGTTTCTGGCGGGCGTGGTGGTCACCATGCTGCTGCTGGTGGGCGTACTGCTGCTGGCCCGCTCCGGCGGCTCGGCGGTGGGCTGGGGCTTCCAGCTGCAGTCGCCGCTGGTGATTGCGCTGCTGATCCTGGTGATGCTGCTGTCGGCACTGAATCTGTTTGGCCTGTTTGAAGTGGGGATGTCGGTGCAGCGCGTCGGCGAAGTGGGCAGCGGGCGTGGCGGTCTGACCGGCTCGGCGCTGACCGGGGCGCTGGCGATTATCGTCGCCACCCCGTGCAGCGCGCCGTTTATGGCCAGTGCGGTCGGCTATGCGCTGACCCAGCCGCCCGCCGTCAGCGTGGTGATCTTTATCGCGCTGGCGCTCGGTTTTGCCGCGCCCTTTACTCTGGTCTCCTTCTTCCCGCTTCTGGCACGCGTGCTGCCAAAACCGGGCACCTGGATGGTGACGCTGAAGCATGCGCTGGCTTTCCCGATGCTCGCTGCGGTGGCGTGGCTAATCTGGGTGCTGGAGCGCCAGGCGGGATCGGCGGCGCTGGCGGCGATCCTCGGCTGCTGTCTGCTGGTGAGCTTTGCCGCCTGGCTGTATGGCATGGCGCAGAAACGCCGTATGATGGGCCAGCGCCACTGGGCGCTGCACATTGCTACCGCGCTATTTATTTTGCTGGCGGTGCCGCCGCTGGCTAACCTTAAAGCGTCGGCGGATGAGCCAGGCAGCGCGCAAGCTTCTGAAGCCGCCGCCGCCGTGGCGTGGTCCCCGGCCAACGTCGATGCGATTAAAGGGCAGGGCAAACCGATCCTGGTGAACTTTACCGCGTCATGGTGCATTACCTGCCAGGTCAACGACCGCACTTCGCTGTCGACCCAGGCGGTGAAGGCGGCAATGGCGCGTACCGATACCATCTATATGGTCGCCGACTCGACAAAGTACAATCCGGACGTGGAGCAGGCGCTGAGTGATTTTGGCCGGGGTGGATTACCGCTCTACGTGGTTTATCCGGCCGACGGCGGTAAGCCGGTGGTGCTGCCGCAGGTGCTGACGCCAAACATTGTGATTTCGGCGCTCGATAAAGCGACAGCCGGCGCAAAAAAAACGTAAACAGACGGGAGTAAACCTCTGCGTAATGCGATGCCTTAAGTTTCTCAGGTCAGGCAATGGCGGACACTGACGCCCGCGCGCGGTTATGGCCAGCACTCATGGCGCGCGCGCAGGCAGGCGACAGAGACGCCTATAACCAGTTGCTGAAAGCGATGGTGCCCGCCATCCGCGGCTTCGTGCGCAAAAAAATCGCCGATGAGGCGCTGATTGAGGATGTGATCCAGGAGACGTTAATGGCGATTCACCGCGTGCGCCACACCTACGATCCGCAGCGCCCGATCCTGCCGTGGGTGGCGGCGATCAGCGCGGCGCGGGCGATTGATGCTCTGCGCCAGCGCGGGCGCCGCCACGAAGTGCAGGATGACGAAGCGCTGCAGCAGCAGCCCGCCCGTGAAGGGGCTTATATCACCAGCGAGGGTGAAGAGCTGAACGGTTATCTCGGCAGCCTGCCGCTGCGCCAGCGGGAGATTGTTGAGTCCGTCCATCTGCGCGAGCAGAGCCTGGCGCAGGCGGCGGCGGAAAATAACCTGTCGCTCTCGGCGGTGAAATCACTGTTGCATCGCGCAATGCTCAACCTACGTAAATATGGAAGCGGTAATCATGAGAAATCATGACCATCTGATCGACAAACTTAGCGGCTCAGCCCGCCCGGTGAAGCGCACCTGGCCGACCGGCTGGCGCGTGGCTGCCTGGATCGCGGCGGTGCTGCCGTGCGGTACGCTCAGCAGCTGGGCGCTGCACTCCCGCTTCACCGACTGGACGCAGAGCGGGGCGCTAATGGCGCTCGCCACGCTGCTGATCTCGCTGATTATCGGTGCCAGCACTATAGCCGGGGCGTTTAACCTCAGCATCGCAGGCCGCAAGCCGCTCGGGCTGCGCTGGGCCGCGCTACTGGCCGTGCTGTGGCTGGCGCTCAACCTGCTGAACACCGCGCCTGCCGCCGCCGCCCCGCAGCATGGCCGCTTCGGCGAAGGCATCCACTGCTATCTGTTTATGCTCTCTGCCAGCCTGCCGATGATTGTCATCTCCATCATCAGCCTGCAGCGCACCCGTTCTCTCTATCCGCGCCAAAGCCTGGCGCTGGCCGGCTGCGGCATCGCTTTTATGTCCTCGATGCTGCTGTCGCTGTGCCATGAGATCCACCTGCACGCGCTGGACTTCGCCATGCACCTCGCGGCGGGCGTGACGATTGTGGTATTGACGGTGGTGTTGGGGAGAAGGTGGATTGGGGTGGGGGCAGGGGAATGCAGATGATTAATATGCATCGCAATTCTGTTAGCGCACTGGTCAATAACAACCGCAAACTAACGCCGGACATGGCCTTCAGGCTGGCCGCTGCATTTGAAACCAGCGTCGAGTTTTGGTTAAACCTGCAGAATAGCGTTGATATTTGGGAAGTTGAGAATGATGCACGCGTTCAGGAAGAGATTAGCCGGGTAACTTCCATAACGGAATTTATGGCGAAGAGAAAAAGCCAGGAAGAACAGGCAGCATAGTTTTCAAACCAACAAAAAAGCCACCCCTTACAGGATGGCTTAATCGTATGATTCTAAAGCTAAAATCTGGTGGCCCCAGCTGGACTTGAACCAGCGACCAAGCGATTATGAGTCGCGTGCTCTAACCAACTGAGCTATGGGGCCTGAGGCGCAGGATTATAATGTAACTGCGCGGCCCGATCCAGCGCTTAACCGTTGTCTGCTGCAATTCCAGGCAAATTTATTATGGCCGGAACTGGTTGAATCATAACCGTTATCTGCCGCAGGCCGCGCCGCGCCAGCGTTAGCGGTAGCGGGAAGCGGACTGGTTCAGTGATAAATCGGGGATCAGCGCCGCACGACTTGCCTCGTAGGTCTGCCATTTCTCCATGTTTTCCAGTGACGCAATCGTCACGCTCTCGCCCAGATCCAGCCCCGCCAGCGCGGCATCAACCAGCGTATCGACCTCCATAATCATCTGCGGCGGCACCTCGTCCAGCGATTTGCCGGAGCGCTCGAAAATCTCGGTGCGCGTTACGCCCGGCAGCACCGCCTGCACGCGCACGCCGTGGGGGCTGAGCGACGCTTCCAGCGAACGGCTGAAGGTCAGCACAAATGATTTACTGGCGTTATACGCGCCGTTGAACATCTCATGGACCAGCGCCAGCACCGAAGCGACGTTGATCAGCGTGCCGTGGCCACGAGCTTTAAACGCGTTGCCTGCGGCGTGCGCAAGGCGGGTGGGGGCGAGGATATTCAGCGCGATCATCGTCTCTACCCTGTCGATATCGTTATCGAGGAAATCGCCATCCACGCTCATCCCGGCATTATTCACCAGCAGGCTGATGCTGGCGTCGCTGCGCAGGCGCTGCTCAACGCGGGCGAGGTCCTGCTTATTGGTCAGGTCTGCCGCCAGCACTTCGCTGCTGATACGGTATTTTTCGGCCAGCTGCTGCGCCAGCTTCTCTAACCGCTGCTGGTCACGCGCCACCAGCAGGAGATCATAGCCGCGTGCCGCCAGGCGCTCTGCATAGACCGCGCCAATACCGCTCGACGCGCCCGTAATCACTGCCGTACCCAAAGTTGCCGTTGTCATAGTTATTCCTCTATATGATGGTCATCATGTTTGCTGTGAGCTAATATGACGATCATCATATACACTGTCAATACGTCGCCCGCATTGAATATGACGATCATAATAATTACTCTGATAGCTCTAGCCTGTGGGCGCTCATTCAGGAAGCCGTTATGTCAGAAGCAGTCAGTCACAAAGAACGTACCCGCCAGCGCATTCTCGATGAGGCGGCGGCGATCATGCGCGTGGTCGGCACCGAGGGGATCGGCGTGGCGGCGCTGATGAAGCGCGTTGGGCTGACCCACGGCGGCTTCTATGCGCACTTCAGCTCGCGTGACGATCTGGTGGCGCAGGTGGTCGGGCAGATGTTCGATCAGACCCGCGAGCGCGTGCGCAGCGAAATGAGCGACGGCAGCGCCGCGCAGCAGCTGGCACAGCTGATCGACCTCTACCTGTCGCCCGAGGCGCGTAATGCCCCGGAGTGCAGCTGCCCGCTGCCGTCACTGAGCGGTGAAGCTTCGCGCCTGCCGCCGGAGGCACGTCAGCGCTTTGACCAGGGGATTCAGGCGATGCATGCTTTGCTGGTGCAGTGGCTGAGTGCGCTGGGGCATGAAGAAGCACGGATGCTGGCGAGTTCGGTGCAGGCGGAGATGATCGGCGCGATGGCGCTGGCGCGTGCGATACCGGATGAAGCCCGTGCCCGGCGCGCACTGCAGGCGTCGCGCACTGTGCTGAAGCAGCGTGTCGGGATTTAAATCAGCGGCGGGTGGTAGATGGCACTGCTCCAGTAGCGGCTGCTGGCGTGTTTCTCCCCCAGCCAGCCGAGCTTGCGCAGCTGGCGCGCAATCAGTTTGTTCATAATACCGTGGCCGACCAGCAGCACGTCGCCGTGCCGGGAGAGCGCAATCAGCTGCAGGGCTGCCCGCGCCGCGCGCTGCTTTGCTTCGGCGTATGACTCCACCTCCCCCTTGTAGCCAAACAGCCACATTGCGCGCAGCAGCGGCAGCCACAGCACCGGCGGCAGGGCAGGGAACGCCAGCGGCATCACCGGCATCGCCACCTCACGATATAACGCATCGACCTGCTGCGCCGGTCTGCCCAGCTTCGCCAGCGACGAGCGCGCGCGCGGCAGCGGGCTGGTGACGATCACCTGCGCCCGCGCCGCCAGCCGCAGGCTGCGCTCCGGCGGATGGTCGCAGATCTCAGCCAGATCGTAAGCTTCGCACCACTGCGCCATCGCCAGCGCCGAGCGGCGGCCGGGGAGGTGGTGGTCAGGTTTACCGTGGCGCATCAGAGTTATGGTCATCGCATCTCGCCTGCTTATTCCGTCCGTCAGCTTAACCACTCCCCGGCATCAAGACAAACCCCTCGGCATTTTTCAGACGATGTCATCAAAGCGCAACATCTAGCGGTTAAAAACGTCGGGCCAGCGCGCGGTTTAACCTCATTTGTCTTAAGTTTTGCTGCTCCATGGCGCGATAGAAAAAAATTGCATGTTTTTCACACGATTCAGCCCGTTGATTTTATTTGATTTTTTGGCAGGTCCTGGTTGTGAATGTCAAGATAATCTAATTAATTGCGTTGCGATGGCTTGATTTATCTACCCGCGTAGATACAATAGCTCCGTAGTGAAAATTCACGGTGCTTGATGGTTAGCAGTCACCTGAAGGTCAACTTAGTTTCGCGTAACTTATACGACTGGTCATTTTTAGACCGGCGGCGCAAAGCGAAGAAGCGTTCCAACACCAGGGAACCTTACACGACCTTTCGTCATGGCTTTTATATCAGCATCTTCACTGGCGAATTTTCCTCTGCGGAGGAGTGCGAACCAGGGAAGGTGACAAACTGAACTCCTCACATCAGGGAAATTTTCATGTCTACACCTCAAAGCGTCGCATCGGATAGTGCAATGCCAGCCACCTCGGCGGCAGATGAACGTTTAGCCACCCCCGAAGGACGCAAAGATTTCTGGCGCGCCACTATGTCCTGCTGGCTCGGCACGGCGATGGAATATGCCGATTTCGCATTATATGGCCTTGCCGCCGGCATCATCTTCGGCGATGTCTTCTTCCCCGAAGCTACCCCCGCTATGGCACTGCTCTCTACCTTCGCCACCTGGTCCGTCGGCTTTATTGCCCGCCCGATTGGTGCGCTGTTCTTCGGCTGGCTGGGCGACCGTAAGGGTCGTAAAGTGGTCATGGTCTCCACCATCATCCTGATGGGCGCTTCCACCACGCTTATCGGTCTTATCCCCAGCTATGCCTCAATTGGCCTGTGGGCGCCTGCCTGTCTGGTGGTGCTGCGCTTTAGCCAGGGCTTTGGCGCGGGGGCGGAGCTGTCCGGCGGTACGGTGATGCTGGGCGAATATGCCCCGGCGCAGCGGCGTGGGCTGGTCTCCTCGATTATTGCTCTTGGCTCCAACAGCGGCACGCTGGTAGCGTCACTGGTGTGGCTGGCGGTGGTGCAGATGGACCAGCAGTCATTGCAGGAGTGGGGCTGGCGTATTCCGTTCCTGTGCAGCTCGCTGATTGCGCTGGTGGCACTGTGGATCCGCCGCCATCTGCGTGAAACGCCGGTATTTGAACGTAAGAAAGCGGAAGTGGAAGCGCAGCGCGAGCAGCGCATCGCCGCGCAGCCGCAGCAGGCCGATACCCGCGGTTTCTGGCGCCGCAGCCGTGCCTTCCTGACCATGATTGGCCTGCGCATCGGTGAGAACGGCCCGTCGTATCTGGCGCAGGGCTTTATCATCGGTTACGTGGTGAAAGTGCTGGCGGTGGATAAGTCCGTTGCCACCACCGCCGTATTTATCGCCTCGCTGCTCGGCTTCCTGATTATCCCGCTGGCCGGCTGGCTGTCGGACCGCTTCGGTCGCCGCATTACCTATCGCTGCTTCTGCCTGCTGTTAATCCTCTACGCCTTCCCGGCCTTTATGCTGCTCGATTCGCGCGAGCCGGCGATTGTCATTGCCACCATCGTTACCGGCATGGGGCTGGCATCGCTGGGGATCTTTGGCGTGCAGGCCGCGTGGGGCGTCGAGATGTTTGGGGTGACCCATCGCTACACTAAAATGGCGACGGCGAAAGAGATTGGCTCGATTCTGTCCGGCGGCACCGCGCCGCTGGTGGCTGCGGCGCTGCTCTCCTGGACCGGGCACTGGTGGCCGATTGCCACCTATTTTGCGGTGATGGCGGGCATTGGCTTCCTGACCACCTTTGTGGCACCGGAAACCCGCGGGCGCGATCTTAATGACCCGAACGATGCAATATAAACAGGGATAACGAACTCAAGGGATGCGTGAGCCGGGACATTGTTCCCGGCTTTGAGCTGTTTCAAACCTAAGGAAAATGCCTGTGAGCAAACAGAACCCTCAGCGCGCAACCCGCGCCGATGTGGCGAAAGAGGCAGGAACCTCGGTGGCGGTGGTGAGCTACGTCGTCAATAACGGCCCGCGCCCGGTGGCTCCGGCCACGCGCGAGCGCGTGCTGGCGGCGATCAAAAAGATCGGATATCGCCCGAACAACGTGGCGCGGGCGCTGGCTTCCGGCACCACCAAAACCTACGGGCTGGTGGTGCCGAATATCAACAATGCGTTTATCGCCTCGCTGGCAAATGCCTTGCAGCAGGAAGCACAGGCCAATGACATGGTGATGCTGCTCGGCGATTCCGGCGATAACCGCAAGCGCGAGCTGCAGCTGATCAACAATCTGCTCGGCCAGCAGGTCAACGGCCTGATCTATACCAGCGTCGATCGCCACCCCTATATTGATGTGCTGCAGGCCAGCAATACGCCGTTCGTGATGCTGGACAGAGTCGATCCCAGCCTGCAGGTCAGCGTGCTGCGCGTCGATGAGCGGGCGGCTTCGCGCCAGGTGACGGCGCATCTGTTAAGCCACGGCTATCAGGACGTCGGGATTATCTCCGGCCCGCTGGAGATGCTCAACGCGCAGGATCGTCTGCAGGGCTGGCGCGAAGCGCTGGCTGAGCAGGGCGTGGCGCAGCGCGAAGAGTGGATTTTCGCCGCACCCTACACCCGCAGCGGCGGCTATCAGGCGGCACAGCAGATGCTGCAGGGCGCCAGCCGCCCACGCGCGCTGTTCACCGCCAACGAAGCGCAGGCGATTGGCTGCATTCGTGCGCTCTCCGAGCAGGGGATCCGCGTCCCGCACGATATTGCGCTGGTCTGTTTTAACGGCACCGAGCAATCCGCCTTTCATGTTCCTTCGCTGACCACGGTACGTCAGCCGGTGCAGGAGATGGCAAAAACCGCGATTAAGATGCTCGCGGCATGGAAAGGAGAAACCACGCTGCGTGAGTTTTCTCACCAGCTGGAAATTGGCGAGTCCTGTGGCTGCAAGCTGGCCCGATAATAAGAAAACGATAAATGAAACGATTAATTATTGATTGCGATCCGGGGAATGGTATTGCAGGCGCCAACGTCGATGACGGGCTGGCTATCGCGCTGGCGATGGCCGCGCCGGAGATCTCGCTGGAGCTGATCACCATCGTGGCGGGCAACACGCCCAGCGATGTCGGATACAGCGTGGCGAAAGATTTGATGGAGCGCACCGGGCAAGCGGTGCCGGTGATCAAAGGTGCGGATGCCGCGCTGTGTGAACCTGCCGCCGCCTGGCGTGAAGCGCTGGATACGCGGGTGCACACCAGCCAGCTGGCGCATCTGTGGCGCGGCGTGCGTCAGCCGCAGCCCTGTACACCGCCGCCGCAGGAAGCTGCCGATGCGATGGGGCAGCTGATTTGCGCCAACCCGGGTAAAATCACCCTGGTGGCGATCGGCCCGCTGACCAATGTGGCGCTGGCGCTGGAGCGTTACCCGGAGATGGCCGATGCGGTGCAGGAGATCGCCATTATGGGCGGGGTGTTTGCGCTGGACGACTTTATCAAAGACACCAACTTCGGCATCGACCCGGAAGCGGCGCACAAGGTGCTGAGCAGCGGAGCAAACATCACCCTGGTGCCGATGGATGTCACCAGCCAGACGCTGATGACCCATCAGGATCTGAATCGCATCGCTAAAATCGATACGCAGCTGGCGCGCTTTGTTACCGAGACGCTGCGCCCGTGGATCGACTATTCCATCCATACCCGCCATCTGCCGGGCTGCTGGATCCACGATGCGCTGGTGGTGGCGTGGCTGCTGAATCAGCAGGTGGCGACCGCCGCTGACTATTATGTCGATGTCGAGCTGCGGCCGGGCATGACGCGCGGGAAATCCTGGCGTTTCCGCCAGCCGCTGCGGGTGGATGTGGGTATCGGTCAGCCGCAGGGTGGGTTAGTCCACGTGCTGCAGACGGTGGATAACCAGCGCCTGCTGGCAATGCTGGAGCGTTATCTGGCGCAGCCGTTGGGTTAAGCATGGCGGCAAGAGCCGATCCACCGTAGGGGACGACCATTTTTTCCGGTCGTCCCGTGCCGATGATTTGCACCGGGTGTTTATGTCATCACACGACGCCAGCGCCACATATCTATCGCCAGCAGCACCAGCAGGCTGGCGCCCATCACCGGTAAGCTCACTGCCGCAATGGCGATAATCACCAGCAGCAGGAAACGGGTGCCGATCGAAAGCGGCCGCCAGCAGCCGAGCAAGGTATCCAGCGGGGCAACCTTGCCACCCGCCGGGCGGCGCAGCCACCACATGCGGTAGCCGATGACAATCATCACGCACAGCCCGAGGCCAAACAGCGCCAGCACCAGCTGATTCGCCAGCCCGAACAGCACCCCCATATGCGCATCCACGCCCCAGCGCGTCAGCTTCGCCAGCAGGCCAAACTGGGCGAACTCCACCTTATCCATCACCTGATTATTCTGCGGATTGACCGCCACGCTGTCGACCTGGGTTGGCCAGCGGCGGTCGATCTCACTCACCGTCCAGGCCTTATCAGCCTGGTAAGCGGGACGGATCTCAAGCTTCGCCGCATCGATCCCGGCTGCCCGCGCCGCGCTGAGCACGCTATCAAACTGTGCGGGATGGATCGCCACCGGCGCGGCATCGTGCGCCATCATCATATGGCCCTGATGCTCAGCGTGCTCATCCATCGCCATCGCTGGTCCGGGATGCAGGGCCGTATTGACCTGGGGCGTTAACCAGCCGAAATGGCTGCGCAGTTGGGCGATATTCTCCCCGGCCCAGCGCGACCACGTCAGCCCGGTGGCGGAGAAGAACACCAGCCCGAGCAGCAGCACCAGCCCCAGCGTGGTGTGCCAGTGGCGCTGCCCGGCCAGGCGCTGCGCCCGGGTTGGCTGCGCGCTGGCTTTACGCCGCGGCGCGCGGCTGGTGGCCCACAGCACGGCACCGCCCAGCGCGGCTATCCACAGCCAGCTGGCGGCCAGTTCGCTGTAGTTACGCCCGACCTCGCCCAGCAGCAGGCTGCGGTGCAGGTAGTCGAGCCAGGTGCGCAGCGGCAGGATGCCGCTGGTGCCGTAGACGGTCAGCGAGCCGCGCACTTCCAGCGTTTTCGGGTCGATAAATATCGCCTGGCTCTCCGACGGGCCAAGATCGGCGCGGGAAAACATCACCCGCGTGGTTTCGCCCTCGTGCGGGGCAGGGCGTACCGCCACAATCCTTGCACCAGCACCGTTAAACTCGCTGGCGCGCGCCACCTGCGCGGACAGCGGATGATCCGCTCCGCTTGAGGCGGTAAACAGCTGCTGATGATACAGCGCGTTTTCCAGCTGCGGGGTCAGCACATACAGCGTGCCGGTTAGCGCGGCGATAAAGATAAACGGGGCGATAAACAGCCCGATATAGAAATGCAGGCGACGCAGCAGCGGCAGCACGCTGCTGCGGCTCTGGCTGGCGTGCAGGGGGATACGCCTCAGTTGTTCTGACATAGTCTCTTCCATCCGCCTGATAAACAGGCATCCATCAGGGCCTGCGCGCGGGCAGGCAGTAAATGACGTGATTACAGGAAAGCGACGGTCTGCGGCGGGGCGCGGGGGTGGAAGTAGCGGGGAGCAATGCGCGCGGAAAGCGACTGCACCAGCGGCACCTGCGGCGGTTTGGCCGCCTGAAGCGCTGACCACAGCAGCGGCAGTACCAGCATGTCGAGCGGCAGGTGCGCCAGCAGCACGCAGTAGCCGCAGGCGCTGTCATCCATCATCGACAGCGGATGATGGTCCGGCATCGGGTGGTCCATCGCCGGCATCCCGGCCATCTCCATCTCCATCTCCATACCCATCGCATGATGCATCATCATGCTGTCACCGCCACGCCGATCCGCCAGTGATTTGGAAATCACCGGAGCAACAAACAGCAGCAGTATCGCCAGCAGGCCAAGCCAGGCGGCCAGCCGACTGCGGGTATAAGAAAATTCGCATAGAGACATGCGCGGATTGTACGTGAATTGGTTGCCAGGATGGAAAAGATTGTTGCTCAGACTGAGGCAATTTAAGTTGAAACATGATTAGCGGGCTAATGATTACACGGGTAATAGACTGAAACGCTCGCTTACAGCCTGAATCTAAGCCTGACAAAAGGCCGCCCGGACACACCTGCCTTACATGCTATAAACAAATGGTTAACATCCCTCTCGCCCTATAAGACAGGATCTGACCCTATGCTTAACTGGACTTCGACCCAGCGCAACGTGGCGTTTGCCAGCTTTGCCAGCTGGACGCTGGACGCGTTTGACTTCTTTATTCTGGTCTTCGTGTTGAGCGATATTGCCGCAAACTTTAATACTAAAATTTCCGAGGTTTCGCTGGCGATTATGCTGACGCTGGCGGTGCGACCGATTGGCGCGCTGCTGTTTGGCCGCCTGGCAGAGAAATTTGGCCGCCGCCCGATCCTGATGGTGAATATCATCACCTTCACCATTTTCGAGCTGCTGTCGGCCTGGTCGCCGACGCTGGAGTGGTTCCTGATCTTCCGCGTGATTTACGGCGTGGCGATGGGCGGAGTGTGGGGCGTGGCCTCCTCGCTGGCGATGGAAACCATCCCTGACCGCTCACGCGGGCTGATGTCGGGCGTCTTCCAGGCGGGCTATCCCTGCGGCTACCTGCTGGCGTCGGTGATCTTCGGCCTGTTCTACAGCCTGGTCGGCTGGCGCGGCATGTTCCTGATTGGCGCACTGCCGATCCTGCTGCTGCCGTTTATCTATTTCAAAGTGCCGGAGTCGCCGGTATGGCTGGCGGCGCGCGAGCGCAAAGAGAGCAGCGCGCTGATGCCGGTATTGAAAAGCCACTGGAAGCTGTGCGTCTATCTGGTGCTGCTGATGGCCTGCTTTAACTTCTTCAGCCACGGCACGCAGGATCTCTACCCGACCTTCCTTAAGGTGCAGCACGGCTTAGAGCCTCACGTCATCAGCATCATTGCCATTTGCTACAACATCGCCGCGATGCTGGGCGGGGTCTTCTTCGGTGCGCTGTCGGAGAAGATTGGTCGTAAAAAGGCGATGATGATTGCCGCGTTCCTTGCGCTGCCGGTGCTGCCGCTGTGGGCTTTCTCCAGCGGCTCCTGGGCCGTGGGCATCGGTGCATTCCTGATGCAGTTTATGGTGCAGGGAGCCTGGGGCGTGGTGCCGACCTATCTCACCGAGCTGGTGCCGGCCAATGCGCGTGCGGTGCTGCCGGGTTTTGTCTACCAGCTGGGTAATCTGATTGCCTCGGTCAATGCCACGCTGCAGTCAAAAATCGCGGAGGCGCACGGCAACAATTACGGGCTGGCGATGGCGATAGTGGCGGGCACCGTGGCGGTGCTGATCTGCGTGATGGTCGCCTTCGGGCGCGAAACGCGCGGCGTCAAAATCTCCGGGCAATCGTGAGTTTGGTAGGGGCGGACCCTCTTTTCCGGTCCGCCCGTTCATGTTGAGGCCGCACAGCGGGACGACCAGAAAAGCGGTCGTCCCCTACGGATTCATCGGCGGTTGGCACACATCCACCCATTCGGCGTCGGTGAGCTGCGCCATATAGTCGGGGGTAATGCGTACTGCGCTATGGATAGCGCCGGCGGCAGGCAGCACCTCGTCAAAATCCTTCAGCGACACGTCACAGTAGACGGTCAGCGGATGCTCCAGCCCGAACGGGCAGACGCCGCCGACCGGGTGTCCGGTCCAGGTGACCACTTCGTCGGTACTCAGCATGCGCGCCTTGCTGCCCAGCGCCTCTTTCAGCTTGCGGTTGTCCAGCCGCGCATCGCCACGGGTGACGATCAGCACCACGCGGTCTTTCACCTTCAGCGACAGGGTTTTGGCGATCTGCCCGGGGGTGACCCGGTGGGCTTTCGCTGCCAGCTCGACGGTGGCAGTGCTTTCCGCCAGTTCAATGATGGTGATTTCGGGCGCTCGCTCGGTAAAAAACTGCCTGACAGATTCCAGACTCATGCTGTTCTCCTGATTTTTTAGCCGATAAAACTGCCATATTGTTAGCAATCTGTAAACGGCAAAAAATTCAGTCAGGATGAAAAATCAGCCGGGTTAATTACTCTTTTTTTTGCTTTAATTTGGCTTAATATCTTATTCAGCGTGGGCTATAAAGCGTTGGTATTAAGGGAAAGGATAAGTTTTGAAAATGAATGAGCCTGTTATCCAGGCTCATTCATTTTTACAGCGCGTCGGCGGGCTGAGTCAGCGGTTTTTTAATCAAATCCTGATGGCTGAGGATAGTATTACGGCCCTGGCTTTTCGCCAGATATAATGCCCGATCGGCATTCGCCAGCGCAGTATCAAAATCCTCTTCAATCAGTGGCGCAATTCCGGCGCTGACGGTGACGTGTGTCGCCACCCGATCGTTAAAGTGATGAGGAATATCCAGGTCGAGTACGTACTGGCGGATGCGCTCTGCCAGCTTCAGGGCGATCGACTCATTGACGTTGGTCAGCAGCACCAAAAACTCTTCGCCGCCGTAGCGGCTGACGATATCGCGCGAGCGCACGGCATCACGGATCGCCACCGATACCCGCGCCAGCGCCTGGTCCCCCATCGCATGGCCGTAATTGTCGTTATAGGCTTTGAAATGGTCAATATCCAGCAGCAGCACAAAGTGGCTGCCAGCGTGATTCTCCAGAATATTTTCCAGGCGGTTTTTCAGCCCGCGCCGGTTATACAGCCCGGTCAGCGGGTCAAGCATGCTGAGATCGCTGTAGGTCTCTTTCTCTTCATACAGCTGGCTGACCAGCCGCCGGGTAAAGTGGTCGCGGCGGCGCTGCATCAGGTGGTGCAGGGTAAAGCCGATCAGCGGCAGCGCAATGGTGAACAGTATCAGCAGCGTGTTATGCCCCTGATCGAGCAGCAGCACTGCCACGGAAGCCGGGGCCGTATGCAGGCAGAAGGCCAGCAGGTGATCCCCCAGCGCAATGGCACTGATAAAGAACACGCTGACCAGCGCCATCATCAGATAGCTGTCGTCAAAATAAAACGTCTGATTATACTTAACCACAATTTGCCACGCCCAAAGTATTCCGGTAATCAGCGCCGCAATATTTAATAGCGGAAATTTCACTAAAGGCTTTAACAACATCCATATCAGTAGGCTGATGCTCATTATTACTATCGCGAGGGATGGCTTGGTTACCATTGACGCGGCATAGCCATTGACGCGCAGCATGCAGAATGAAGCGGTAGCTGTGTTTAAAAATAGAAATAGCATCAGCGATAGCCGATGCTTGCTGTGTAGCAATTCATCGTAGCTTTGTATTTTCATTATGAATACTCGTGACTGCCCTGAAATATCAAAACGCTATCATTGCGTGATGGCCGATATCCCAACCTGGAATAGTTTTGAGTTGTTATTATAGGAATTATCTTAATAGTGTTCGCTGCCAATCTACCACTTAAAGCGGGAACTGTCATCTGCGGGGTCAAAGTTTCAACAATGTTGCTGCAAAATGATAAGAACTATCATATGCTATTGGTAATCATTATCATTTGTAAGCATGTGGATTAGGGGGGAAGCTGGATGATAGGTAAAAGACTGGATAGCGGCTGGGGGATCCTGCTGCCGTGCGCCATGATGCCGCTGGTGGCGATGATGGAGCTGTCGTTCAGTGAATGGCGCGTGCTGATGGTGGCGGCGCTCCTCGCAACCCTGGTGATGCTGTTTCATAAACGGCTGCGTCACTACATGCTGCTGCCATCGTGCATAGCACTGGCGGGCGGAGTTGCGGCGATTTCGGTGAATTTTACCCCTGGGTGATGAACGGATAAAGCAGGGATGAACAGACAATAACAGGGAGTGTTGATATCAGAAAAAAAACGGATGAGATACTGTGGGAGTCACTGCTGAGGGATTCAACATGGTGCGAAGAGAGGGACTTGAACCCTCACGTCCGTTAAGACACTAACACCTGAAGCTAGCGCGTCTACCAATTCCGCCACCTTCGCGTCCTGTTGAACTATCGTGCTGCTTATTCATATCACCGCAAATGGTGCGAAGAGAGGGACTTGAACCCTCACGTCCGTTAAGACACTAACACCTGAAGCTAGCGCGTCTACCAATTCCGCCACCTTCGCGCAGATGCTGCGTAATATGAACAACGTGGTTTTTGGTGCGAAGAGAGGGACTTGAACCCTCACGTCCGTTAAGACACTAACACCTGAAGCTAGCGCGTCTACCAATTCCGCCACCTTCGCATACCCGCAACATAACAACGTTATATCGCAACCACGGAGGCGCATTCTAGAGATTTTACCCGGGACGTCAACAGTTATTTCTTATTGTTGAAACAACAGCCTGGAAAAACAGCGCTGCCGTAACGTTTGAAGCGGGTCGGGCATGCCCGACCCCTACGGATTGCGGACTATTACTTCTTCGGTGGGCGGCCTTTAACGGCGCGGTACACTTTGAAGCGGCCATTCTGCAGCAGCACTTCGTGGCTGCCGAAGGTTTCGTCCAGCACCTGCGGATAAGGCAGGAAGGCGTTGGCGACAATGCGCAGCTCACCGCCGGTGTTCAGGTGGGTGATGGCCCCGCGGATCAGCGTCTGTGCCGCATCCAGGCTGGTCTGCACGCCATCGTGGAACGGCGGGTTAGAGATGATCATATCGAAGCGGCCGGGGATGTCGGAGTAAACATTACTGGCGAACACTTCGCCTTCCAGCTGGTTAGCTGCCAGCGTGGCTTTACTGGCTTCAATCGCCGCCGCGTTGACGTCGGTCAGCGTCAGGCGCACTTTTGGCGAGAAGCTGGCGATCATCGCGGAGAGCACCCCGGCGCCGCAGCCCATATCCAGCACTTTGCCTTTCATATGCGGCTTGAGGGTGGAGAGCAGCAGCTGGCTACCAATGTCCAGACCGTCGCGGCTGAACACCCCCGGCAGGGTTTTCACCGTCAGGTCGCCCAGCGGGTATTCGTCCCAGAAGGTGTCGACGTCGAACGCAGGCTGTTTCTCCAGCTGGCCGTGATAAAGACCGCAGCGGCGCGCGCTGTCGATTTTCTCAAGCGAACACCAGCCTTCCAGCATCTGCTCGGCGCTGCGCACGCCGCTGCGGTTTTCACCGATGACGAAAACATCGCTACCCACCGGCAGCAGCGCCAGCAGGTTTTGCAGCTGGAATTGCGCTTCCGGTTTGTTCTTCGGCCAGTAGTAGACCAGCGTATTGCAGTCGGCGACCATCCCGGCCGTGGCGACGAGGCCATAATGGGCATTTTCTCCCAGGACGCGGCTGAGGATCTGCCAGTGATGATACTGCTGGGTGTGTACCCGGCTGAGCGCGGTATCCAGTTGGGCGGGCAGGTCATCCTGCAGGTCGCCAGCAAACAGCACGCGGCGTTCAGTAAATTCATCACTGTGGCGCAGTATCACTTCACTGGCCGGGGTAAATGCGGACATCGATGGCTCCTTTAATTTCAGAGCGGGGATTATAGTCGTTTGTTGGCTCTTAATCATCGGGTTTGCTAGCATAGGCGCGCAATCGGGCGACCAGACAGGAAAAAAAGATGTCTTCCAGACGTGACTGGTTATTACAGCAAATGGGCATAACGCAGTATACGCTGCGGCGTCCGCGCGCCCTGCAGGGGGAGATTGCGGTGACCTTGCCCGCTGAAACCCGCCTGGTGATTGTGGCGGACACGCCGCCTTTGCTGCAGGATCCGCTGGTGGCGGACGTGCTGCGCGCCCTGAACCTGCAGGAACCGCAGGTGCAGTTACTCACTCCCGACCAGCTGGCGATGTTGCCGGATGACGCCCGCTGTAACAGCTGGCGTTTAGGGCTGGACGCCCCGGTGGCCTTAGCCGGAATCCAAATTGCCTCGCCAGTGCTGGCGGAGCTTTATCACAATGCCGACGCCAAACGGGCGCTCTGGCTGCAAATTTGCCAACATGAATCAGATCTCTTTACTCACGACGCAAGACCTTGAGCCGGCGTTTGCCATTGAGCAGCGTAGCCACGCTTTCCCCTGGACAGAAAAGACACTAGCCAGCAATCAGGGCGAGCGCTATCTGAATTTTGCCCTGCGCGTCGACGGCGTGCTGGCAGCCTTCGCCATTACCCAGGTGGTACTCGATGAAGCCACGCTGTTTAACCTGGCGGTGGACCCGGCCTTTCAGCGCCGTGGCCTCGGGCGCGAGCTGCTACAGCATCTGATTGGCGAACTGGAGCAGCGCGAAGTGATGACGCTGTGGCTGGAAGTGCGCGCTTCAAACGCTGCGGCTATCGCGCTCTATGAACAGCTGGATTTCAACGAGGTCTCGATTCGTCGTAACTACTACCCGACCACAGAGGGTAAAGAAGACGCGATCATGATGGCCCTCACGATATAGATGATGACGAAGTAAGGAATGCTCCAATGCTACAAGACCGTGACTGGATCCTCTTTGACGCTGACGAAACGCTGTTCCACTTTGATGCGTTCGCCGGTTTGCAGCGCCTGTTTCAGCAGTACGATGTGCAGTTTAACAAGGCGGACTACGACGACTACCAGGCGATTAACAAGCCGCTGTGGGTCGACTACCAGAACGGCGCTATCAGCGCGCTGCAACTGCAGCACCGCCGTTTTGAAGGCTGGGCCAGCAGGCTGAACGTCACCGCGCACCATCTTAACAGCGGTTTCCTGACGGCGATGGCCGAGATCTGCACGCCGCTGCCGGGTGCCGTTGAGTTACTCAACGCGCTGAAGGGCAGGGTGAAGATGGGGATTATCACCAACGGCTTTACCGCGCTGCAGCAGGCGCGTCTGGAGCGCACCGGCTTCCTCGGCTACTTCGATCTGCTGGTGATCTCCGAACAGGTCGGCCACGCCAAACCGCACCCGGCGATCTTTGATTATGCCCTGAGCCAGATGGGCAACCCGCCGCGCGAGCGCGTGCTGATGGTGGGGGACAACCCGGATTCCGATATTCTCGGTGGCATCAACGCCGGTATGGCGACCTGCTGGCTGAATGCCGATGGCCGCAGCCTGCCGGAAGGCATTGCGCCGACCTGGCAGGTGACGTCTCTGAATCAATTACAACGTCTGCTGGGTCTCTGACCCGAGGCAGCCTGCGGCTGATTGTCCTGATTGGCCGCAGGTGATGTCCCTATTTGCCCCCCTCTTACCCCCTCAAAGGTAAAATTCTCTCCATTTTTGAGAGAGTTATCGCCAGTAACCCCCCATCCTTAAATTTGTCTTAACCTGCCAGGTTGGAGCTTTCTGCTGCCTTCAGAGTGGTTATCACTCTCATTTACTGCCTTGTGGCCAAGAACCAGGATTTAAGTCTGATACCCCAATCTCATTGGGGTTGGGCGCTAACTGCGTCTCATTTAGTACCGCGATAAACCTTTTTTTTAAAAATTTTTTGTTTCGGATATTTCACAATTTTGCACGTCAATTACTCAATTAGGTAAATAATCAATAAGGTTTTCTAGGATTAATCCTAATCACATTCTGAAAATGAATGATATTTGCCTTAACAATGATACTTAAGTATATCTAATCATATGGTAAGTGGGTTAAGCACGTTGAATTGTTGATTGTTGTCTGTAAACTTAGCGTGAAATTTACAAATAAATACTTCCCATTACCCTTTTGAGATGACTTTTGTCAGCCTCATGCGGTAGCTATAGCCAAAACCCACCGCGCTTAATCTTTGTAACTTTATGTTATTGATCGCAATTACGCTTGTGCGCTGGTGTGGCAAGGGTTGTTGACGCCTGCTGGTCTTTACAATTCTCTTTTGGATTCATTCGGAGCCGTAGTTGTAAATTTCCAAATTTCAAGCGTGATCAAGGTAATCTGGTCTAATCTGTTCTAATCGTAAGTTATTGATTTTCACTTTTATAATCGCTGCAAATTAATCAATGATCCTGGGGATCACCGTTATCACTCTCGGGTCATTGATGTATCGCGGAAGTGAATCAGTAATGTTGCCTGATGTTAGCTTTTGATCGGCCTCGCCCGCAGGAAGCAGCGGATAAATCCGAATGACTTGATTGTTGCCTGGCCTGGCCGCGCTTCGCTGGCAAACCCCCGGCGCGCGGCCCCCTTCCTGCTGGTTAAATCTGTACTGCTGTCTTTTTTTGGTGCTGTTCTGCGGGCATTTCTGCCCGTCCCTGTCATTTTGAGAAAACGTATGAGGATCATGGTGAAAATTCGTATCGCATTAAGCCTGCTGTTTGTGTTGAGCGTTGCCGGATGCAAAGCCCCGCCGCCGCCAATGACCGATGACACGATTGTTTCCAGTACTGTCGATGGTGTGACGCTGAGCTATCGCCACGCTATCACGCCGCCGCAGAGCTTTACGCCCGTCAATGAAGAGTACCGTGCGCTGTACAGCGCCTCAGTGATGAGCCGTCCTGACTTTGGCGGCAAGCTGGTGCGTAACCTGGATAACGCGCAGAGCTTTACCGTGCTGGGAACGGTAGAGAATAACTGGCTGGCGATTGCTGAAAGCGGGCAGGAGCAGCTGCTGGGCTACGTGCCGCTGCGTGCCGGTGTGAAAAGCGACATCTACGACAAAACGGTAAAAGCCGATCAGCGCCGCAAACGCGTGCGTGCTCCGGCGAAAAAGACCTGCGTTGCGGTGGATGGCGATAGCAAAGCTTGCCAGAGCAGCAACAGCGGAACCTGGATCATCGACTGATCGTTAATGGCCGCCTGATTATGAACAGACTGAATTTTTTGCGCCTGAGCCTTCAGGCGCTTTGCCTCACCGCGCTGGCACTGCTGGCCGGCTGCGGATCGTCTTCACAGAGCACACCCACGCAATACAGCCTGCTGTTCCAGGCGCATCCGCAAATTAACCAGTCGGCACCGCTGAAAGTGCGCGTGCTGTGGCTGAAATCCGATGCGGATTTCATGTCGGCTGATTTTTACTCTCTGCAAAATAACGCGCAGAGCGTGCTGGGTGCCAACCTGCTGGACAGCGAACAGTTTTTCCTGATGCCGGGCCAAACCAACAAAAAAATCGTCGGGCAGAACAACCCTGGCGCGCGCTACATCGCCATCATGGCGGAGTACCAGGCGCTGGATGGTAAGAGATGGCGTCTCTCCCTGCCATTACCGCAGCCTTCAGGCAGCCGTTTTTATGAGGTCTGGAAGGGGTCGGATGATGAGCTGCATGCCGAAGTTATTGCGGATGTCAGCGGCATCCGCGTGGTGAAAAACTGACAGCGCCGGAGACAGGAGCCAATATGAGCAAAGCAGAAAAAGTGGTCTGGACCGAAGGCATGTTCCTGCGTCCGCACCATTTCCAGCAGTCTGAAAGCCACCTGCACAGCACCCTGCGTGACTGGGGGGGGGCACAGCGCCCCTATCTGTGGGGGCTGCACGATATCGAATTCGACGAGGCGATGCTGCGCCAGGGCAAAGTGGCGCTGGTCTCCGCCAGCGGGCTGCTGCCGGACGGCACCGCCTTCTCATTTCGCGATGCGCGCCAGTCGCCACCCCCGCTCAGCATTCCGGACAACCAAACCAACGTGAAAGTGGTGCTGGCACTGCCGGTACGGCGCGGCGGGCGCGAAGAGGTGATTTTCAGCGAAGCGGGGGATTCCCTGGCGCGCTATATCAGCTTTGAACGCGAAGTGGATGATTTCAACGCCATCTCGGTCGGGCAGGCGGCCGTGCAGTTCGGGCGCCTGCGCCTGCGGCTGATGCTGGAGAGCGAACTGAGCGCGGAATGGACGGCGATTGGCGTGGCGCGGGTCAGCGAAAAGCGCAGCGACAGCCAGCTGCGCCTCGACAGCAGCTATATCCCACCGATGCTCAACGCCATCAGCCAGCCGCTGCTGTACGAATATGTCGGCGATATTCACGGCCTGCTGGAGCAGCGCAGCCAGCAGATCGGCCAGCGCCTGCAGCAGTCCGGGCGCTTTAATACCGCTGATATGGTCGACTTTATGCTGCTGGCGCTGATCAACCAGCAGCTGGGCCACAGCAGCCATGTAAAAAATCTGCCGCTGCTGCACCCGGAAGCCCTGTTCCAGCACTGGCTGGCCTTTGCCAGCGAGCTCACCAGCTGGACGCCGCAGCGCGGGCCGCATAACGCGCTGCCGGTGTATAACCACGACGACCTGGCAGGCTGCTTCGGGCAACTGACGCTGCTGCTGCGCCAGGGACTGTCGCAGGTAATGGAAGAGAACGCCATCCAGCTGCCGCTGACCGAGCGCTCCCACGGCCTCAACGTGGCGACCGTCACCGAAGCGTCAATGGTGCGCGAGTTTGGCTTCGTGCTGGCGGTGCGCGCCAACGTGCCGGCCGAAGCGCTGCAAACCCACTTCCCGGCGCAGATGAAAGTCGCCCCGGTGACCAAAATTCGCGATCTGGTGCAGCTGCAGCTGCCGGGCATGGTGCTGCGTGCGATGCCGACCGCACCGCCGCAAATCCCCTGGCACGCCGGTTACAACTACTTCCAGCTGGAGAAGGGCGGGGAGTTGTGGAAAGAGATGGAGAAGTCCGGGGCCTTTGCCCTGCATCTCGCCGGGGAGTTCCCGGGGCTGGAGATGGAATTCTGGGCAATCCGCAGTCACGCCGTCTGAGCAGGGAATGAATCACCATGAAACAGGAACGACACGCTGAGGCGCAGGCCTGGGTTTCCGGGGCCAACAGCCATAACCCGCTGGTGGCGGCGGCCAATCCGCTGCTGAATGCGATCCCGCAAATCCGCCATTCGGTTTCCCACCCCGATCCCGCCGGTTTACGCCAGCGGCTGATCGACGAGATCCGCCAGTTTGAGATGAACTGCCAGCGCGCCGGGCTGCCGTATGAAGCGATTATCGGCGCCCGTTACTGCCTCTGCACCGCTTTGGATGAAGCCGCCGCGCTGACTCCGTGGGGCGGGCGCGGCGTCTGGCCGGGTAGCGGCCTGCTGGTGACGTTTCACAATGAAACCTGGGGCGGGGAGAAATTCTTCCAGCTGCTGGCGCGCCTGTCGCAGACGCCGCGTGAACAGATTGCGCTGCTGGAACTGATTAACTTTTGCCTGCAGATGGGCTTCGAAGGACGTTACCGGGTGATGGATAACGGCCGCTCGCAGCTGGAAACCATCAAGCAGCGCCTGCTGCAGATGATCCGCTCGGTGCGTGGCAGCTATGCGCCGCCGCTGTCGGTCCACCCGGAGGATCACCCGGTAACGCACAAGCTGTGGCGCCCGGTGGTGCCGCTCTGGGCCTGCACCGCCGTGGTGGGTTTCCTCGCCTGCCTGCTCTACATCCTGCTCAACTGGCGTCTCGGTGATTACACCAGCCCGGTGCTGGCCTCGGTCTATCAGACCGCGCTGCCGGAAGTCACTATCCACGACCCGGCGCCAGCGCCGCCTGCGGCACTGGACCTGAAAACCTTCCTGCGTCCGGAGATCGAACAGGGGCTGGTGTCGGTGCGTGACGAAGCCGACCGCAGCGTGGTGACGCTGAAAGGTGATGGCCTGTTCAGCTCGGCCGCCACCTCGGTGAGCGACGGCTACGCCAGCGTGCTCAACCGCATCGCGGCGGCGATGAACAGCGTCAGCGGGCGCATCCTGGTGGTGGGCTACAGCGACAATGTGCCAATCCGCAGCGCCCGTTTTGCCTCGAACTATGAGCTGTCGCTGGCGCGCGCGCAGTCGGTCACCGAACAGCTGCAGCAGCATCTCTCCCAGCCGCAGCGCGTTAAAGCGGAAGGGCGAGGGGAGAGCAACCCCATCGCGCCGAACAACAGCGCCGCTAACCGCGCGCGCAATCGCCGGGTCGAGATCACCCTGCTGGTGGCACCGGGAAATACCCAGGCCCAGCTTAACGGCCAGGTGCAAGGAACTCACTGATGCTGAATATTCTGTTTGCCGTCTTAACCAACCGCCTGCTGTGGGGCTTTGTTGGTATTACCGCGCTGTCGTTTATTATCTGGGTGATTGGCCCGGTGTTTTCGATTGTCGATTCGCGCCCGCTGGAGCCGGAAGTCAACCGCCAGATCAGTATTGGCCTGCTCTACCTGGTGTGGGCGCTGGGCAACGTGGTGCCGCGCCTCTATAACAGCTGGCTGAACCGCAAGCTGATGGGCAGCCTGAAAACCACGCCGGGCGAGTCGCCAGATGGGGAGAGCCCGCGTCTGACCAGCGAAGATCGGGTGCTGGCCGAGCGCTTTAACGAAGCCTCCGAGCTGCTGAAAAAAGCGCACTTCTCTCACGCCAGCGGCCGCTCGCCGTTCTGGGCGCAGCGCTTCAGTCGCCAGTATCTTTACCAGCTGCCGTGGTACGTGATTATCGGCGCCCCCGGGGCGGGTAAAACCACCGCGCTGGTCAACTCCGGCCTGCAGTTCCCGCTGGCCGACCGCTTTGGTAAGTCCGCGCTGCGCGGCATTGGCGGCACGCGCAACTGCGACTGGTGGTTCACCAACGAAGCGGTGCTGCTGGATACCGCCGGGCGCTACACCACCCAGGAGAGTCAGCAGCAGCAGGACGCCGGGGAGTGGCAGGGCTTTATCGGCCTGCTGCGCAAATATCGCGGCCGCCAGCCGATCAACGGGGTGATCGTCACCGTCAGCATCTCCGACCTGCTGACCCAGTCTGCGGAGGCGTCGCAGCAGCAGGCGGTGGCGCTGCGCCAGCGCCTGATGGAGCTGCACGAACAGCTTGGCATTCGCTTCCCGGTCTATGTCCTGGTGACCAAAGCGGACCTGCTAAAGGGCTTCCGCGCTTACTTCGCCAAATTCGATAAGGCGCAGCGCGAGCAGATCTGGGGCTTCACCTTCCCGTGGGATAAAGCGCGGCTGGCCGATTTCGATCTGATGGCAGCCTTCACTCAGGAGTACGCCCTGCTGCAGCAGCGGCTGGATGCCGGGCTGGCGGACACGCTGTTGCAGGAGAGCGATGCCAAAGCGCGTGCGGAAAGTTTCCTCTTCCCGCAGGAGTTCGCCGCGCTGCGCCCGCTGCTGGCCGACTACCTCGACACCGTGTTTGCCCGCTCCAACTTTGAAACCCAGTTCTCGCCGCGCGGTATCTATTTTGCCAGCGGTACTCAGGAGGGGCTGCCGTTTGACCGCGTGATGGGCGAGCTGAACCGCGCCATGCAGCTGCCGCAGGATGAGAGCGGCAATCAGGGCAGCTGGCAGCAGGTCAGCAAGGACGCGCCGATCCCCGGCAACAAAGGGCAGAGCTTTTTCCTGAAGGATATGCTGCAAAAAGTGGTGTTTGCTGAAGCGGGCCTGGCGGGCAGCAACCGCTGGTGGGAGCTGCGCAACCGCGCGCTGCTGTGGTCCGGCTATATCGCCCTGGCGGCCGTGCTGGTGGTGGCTTCGCTGCTGTGGTTTACCAGCTACGGCAACAATAAAAGCTACCTGCAGGAGGTTCAGGCGCGGGTGCCGGAAGTGGCGCGCCAGAGCGTTGCGCTGCAGGGCAGCGAGCCGCGCGATCTCTTTGCGCTGCTGCCGTTCCTGAATAGCGTGCTGCACCTGCCGGAGAGCGATGAGTTTGACCTTAACTCCCCGCCGCTGACCCGCCGCATGGGGCTGTATCGCGGAGCGGAAGTCAGCGATGCCACCCAGGCGCTGTACCAGAAATCGCTGCAGCAGATGCTGCTGCCGCAGGTGGCGCAGCTGATTACCACCTGGCTGCGCAACGACAACGGCAGCGATGCCGACTACAGCTATGAAGCGCTGAAAGCCTATCAGATGCTGTATCAGCCGAAACGCTACGACGGCAAATTCCTGCACGCCTGGCTGATGCTGAATATCCAGCGCACTCTGCCGCAAAACGTGACTCAGGCGCAGGTGAAGCAGCTGGAGTGGCATCTCAGCCAGCTGCTGGAGAACCAGATTCAGGCCTCGCCGTATGCCCGGGATGATGCGCTGGTAAAGCGCGAGCAGGCGCTGATTAATCAGATGCCGCTGTCGCAGCGCGTTTACGGACGGCTGAAGCGCCTGCTGGAACGCGATGACAGCTTACAGGCGGTGTCGCTGGCCTCCCTCGGCGGGCCGCAGAGCGAGCTGGTGTTTTCGCGCAAGAGCGGGCGCTCGATTGCTGACACCCTCCCGGGGCTGTACACCCCGGACGGCTACTGGAACAGCTTTGACAAAAACATCGCGGCGGTGACCAAAGCGCTGCATGACGATGACCAGTGGGTGCTCGGCGGTCAGGTGCAGGGCGAGACCCAGCAGCAGACCGATGCGGCGGTGCGCCAGCTCTATATCAGCGACTATATTCGCCAGTGGGACGGCCTGCTGCAGGATATTCAGCTCAACGGCAGCGCCGACCTGGCGCAGCGCATCAACAGCGCGCGGCTGCTCTCCAGCAGCAGCTCGCCGCTGCGCAAGCTGGTGATTAACCTCAGCCACTATCTGGTGCTGGAAAAAGTGCCGCAGGGCGATGACAAAGCCGCTAAGCCCGCCGACAGCGTCAGCGACAACAGCGCCACGCGGACCCTGCAGGCGCTGTTCCGCTCGCGCCAGAGCAGCCCCGGCGCGGCGGTACAGCAGACGCCGGAGCAGGCGGTGGCTAACCACTTCGCGCCGATTATCGAGCTGGCCGATCCGCTGGAAGAGGGCGGTAAAACCATCGCCTTCGACGACTTCCTTAAGCAGATTGACGACCTGTATCGCTACCTGACGGCGGTGCAGGACGCCGCCAACAGCGGCATGCCACCGCCGGCGGGTGAGGCGATCAGCCACCTGCAGGCCAGTGCGGGCAGGCTGCCCGGCTCGCTGCAAAACATGTTTACCAGTATGGCGGTCGGCGCCAGCAGCGACACCCAGCGCCGCGACCTCGACAACGTGCGTAAACGCATCAACGTCGAAGTCGGCGGTTTTTGCCGCCAGGCGATAGCCGGGCGTTATCCGCTGGTGCGTTCCGGTCGCAGTGAAGTCACCCCGGACGATCTGGCGCGCATGTTCGCCCCGGGCAGCGGCCTGATGGACAGCTTCTTCCGCGACAACCTGGCCAATAAGGTGGATACCACCCAGTCGGCGTGGCGCTTTACTCCAGGCATTGATGGCAAAACCCTGCCGGGCGGCGAGAGTATTCTGCGCCCGTTCCAGCAGGCGCAGAGTATTCGCGACGCCTTCTTTGCCAACGGATCGACCACGCCGTCATTCCGCGTGACGGTGCGCACGGTGCGGATGGATAACGACATCCTCACCCTGACGCTGGATGTCGACGGCCAGCTGCTGCGCTACAGCCACGGCCCGCAGGCGGTACAGCTGATGAGCTGGCCGGGCAGCGGCGGCACCAACCAGGTGCGTATGCAGCTCGGGCTGGCCAACGGCACCACCTCGACGCTGGTGACCAACGGCTCCTGGGCGCTGAACCGCTTCTTTGACCGCGCCCAGCAGAGCGCAGGCAGCAGCAGCCTGAGCCGCCAGGCCACCTTTAACGTTGATGGTCACCGTGTGACGCTGGAGTTTACCCCGAACAGTATCCGCAATCCGTTCCAGCTTCCCGGGTTCTCGTGCCCGTAGCCGTGAGGAGAAGAGAATGAGCCAGACGCCCGTGATTAGCTGGTACGGCAAATTGCCCAGCGCCGGAGATTTTCTCAAGCGCCGCTTTCCCGATGTGCTGTTTAACCAGTGGAGCCACTGGTTTCAGGTTGGCCTGCTTAACTGGCAGAACGGTGAGGAGCAGCCCTCCGAGAGCCGCCGTCAGTTTGCCAATGCCCCGGTATGGAACTTCGTGGTGCCGCCGATGCTGGGCAGCCAGCAGGTGCAGATGGGCTGCCTGCTGCCGGGTAAAGACAGCGTGGGCCGCCGCTATCCGCTGTGCGCGCTGCTGAGTTTTAACCCGACGCAGTGGTCGGCGCAGCAGCTGGCGCTGGCAGGGGAGTGGTATCAGCAGCTCGGGCGCACGCTGCTGCACGCGGTGCGCAACGGCTACTCCGCCGCGCAGCTCGACCAGGTGTTGCTGGCTATCCCGGCACCGCCGCAGCCCGAACATTCAGACACCTCGGGCATTCTCGAGGTGATTGGTCAGCCGGTGCAAGAGAACACCCTCGGCTGGTCACAGGTGGCGGACTGCTTCAGCCCGCAGCAGTACACCAGCTTCTGGTGGACCAACCGTACCGACGGCTACCCGCTCTACACCCATCTGCACAGCGGCAACTTCACCAGCCAGCTGTTTTCGATGCTGTTCGACCCGGCGGCGGGGGCCAAACCCGGTCGGAACGGCCTTTATCCGCCGATGTTTGAATAGGAAATCCAATGAATATCGATGCGCTTCTTACCCCTGTCAGCAGCGAGCAGCCCTGCGGCGAAAACCTCGAATATGACGCCGACTATATGGCGATGGAGCAGGCCTGCGCCGGTAAAGCCGAGCAGCAGTTTGGCGACACCATCATCCCGGCGGAGCCCGCCGACTGGAATAAAGTTGAGCAGCTGGCCCTCAGCCTGCTGGAGCGCAGTAAAGATCTGCGCGTGATGCTGGCGCTGACCCGCGCCTGGACCCAGCTGAAAGGGCTGCGCGGCTATGCCAACGGCCTGCTGCTGGTGCAGCAGGCGCTGCTGCTCTACTGGGAGCCGCTCTGGCCGCTGCTGGAAGAGGACGGTCAGCACGACCCGTTCTACCGCGTTAACGCGCTGGCGGCGCTGAGTGATAAATCTGCGCTCAGCACCGCGCTGCGCCAGGCCGCGCTGATACGCCATGCCTCCGATGAGATCAGCCTGCGCGACGCCTGTTCGCTGCTTGACGGCAGCAAGACCGACTGCCCGGGCTACCCCGGCGGTCTGACCCGCCTGCAGGATGAGCTGGCGCGCGGCGGTCCCGGCCCTGAAGCGGTGGTGCTGATAAATGAGCGGCTGCTCACGATTCGTGAAACCGTCACCGAACAGCTCGGTAACGGCGGCCTGCCGGAGATGGAGCAGCTGCTGAAAACCGTCAACACCGTGGCCGCCGCCTGTCAGAGCACCGATCTCAGCAGCCTGATCCCACCGCCCGCCAGCAGCAGCGCCGCTGAGCCAACGCCGCAGTCCGCCGACTGGCGCACGGTGCAGCTCAGCTCACGCGCCGATGCCCAGCTGATGCTGGAGAAGGTGAAACACTATTTTGTCCGGCACGAACCCAGCCACCCGGCGCCGCTGATGATTGAGCGGGTGCAGCGTATGGTCGAGCTGGACTTTATGGAGATCATCCGCGACCTCGCGCCGGACGGCGTGCATCAGCTGGAAACTCTTTTCGGGCGTCGCGATAGCTAACGCTTGCGGCGCACTATTTTGTACGCGCACATCCAATGGAGAACACCATGCCAGTCAGTAAATCCAGTGGGCAGAAATTCATTGCCCGTAATCGCGCGCCCCGCGTACAGATCGAGTACGACGTGGAGATCTACGGCGCAGAACGCAAAATCGAACTGCCTTTTATCATGGGCGTAATGGCCGACCTGGTCGGTAAACCGGTCGATGCTCAGCCGGGCGTGGACGAGCGCAAGTTCCTTGAGATCGATATCGATAACTTCGACGAGCGCATGAAGTCGCTGAAACCGCGCGTGGCGTTCCAGGCTGACAACACCCTGACCGGGGAAGGGCGTCTCAATATCGACCTGACCTTCAACAGCATGGAAGATTTCTCGCCGGACGCGGTGGCGCGCAAGGTCGAGCCGCTCAACCAGATGCTGGAAGCGCGCACCCAGCTCTCTAACCTGCTGACCTATATGGACGGCAAAAACGGTGCCGAAGAGCTGATCGCCAAAATCCTGCAGGATCCTACGCTGCTGCAATCCCTCAGCCACCTGCCGAAATCAGACGATGCCGCAGCGGACAGCAGCGCTAAAGAGGAGTAACTGATGAGCAACCCATCCCAGCAGTCGCTGGCGCAGGAGCAGCAGGCCTGGAGCCAGGACGAGTTCAGCGCGCTGCTGAACAAAGAGTTCCGCCCGAAAAGCGATCAGGCGCGTAATGCCGTCGAGAGCGCGGTCAAAACCCTGGCGCAGCAGGCGCTGGAGAACACCGTTACCGTTTCTAACGATGCTTACCGCACCATTCAGGCGCTGATCGCCGAGATCGACGAGAAGCTGTCAAAGCAGGTCAACGAGATCATCCACCACGACGATTTCCAGAAGCTGGAAGGGGCGTGGCGCGGTCTGAGCTACCTGGTGAACAACACCGAAACCGACGAGATGCTGAAAATTCGCTTTATGAGCATCTCCAAGCAGGAGCTGGGCCGCACCCTCAAGCGCTATAAAGGCGTGGGCTGGGACCAGAGTCCGATCTTTAAAAAGGTCTACGAGGAAGAGTATGGCCAGTTCGGCGGCGAGCCGTTTGGCTGCCTGGTCGGCGACTACTACTTCGACCACGGCCCGCAGGACGTTGAGCTGCTGAGCGAGATGGCGCGCATCGGCGCGGCCGCGCACTGCCCGTTTATCACCGGCACCGCGCCGGGGGTGATGCAGATGGAGTCCTGGCAGGAGCTGGCGAACCCGCGCGACCTGACCAAGATCTTCCAGAACACTGAGTACGCCGCGTGGCGCAGCCTGCGCGAGTCGGAAGATGCGCGCTACCTCGGCCTGGTGATGCCGCGCTTCCTGTCGCGCCTGCCTTACGGCATCCGCACCAACCCGGTGGACAGCTTCGACTTTGAGGAAGAGACCGACGGCGCGAACCACGGCAACTACACCTGGACCAACGCCGCTTACGCGATGGCGGCCAACATCAACCGCTCATTCAAGGAGTTCGGCTGGTGTACCTCGATTCGCGGCGTCGAGTCCGGCGGGGCGGTGGAAAACCTGCCGTGCCACACCTTCCCGAGCGACGACGGCGGCGTGGATATGAAGTGCCCGACCGAAATCGCCATCAGCGACCGTCGCGAAGCCGAGCTGGCGAAGAACGGCTTTATGCCGCTGGTTCACCGCAAGAACTCCGACTTTGCCGCCTTTATTGGCGCCCAGTCGCTGCAGAAGCCGGCGGAGTACCACGATCCCGATGCCACTGCCAATGCCCGCCTGGCCGCACGCCTGCCGTACCTGTTCGCCTGCTGCCGCTTTGCGCACTACCTGAAGTGCATCGTGCGCGACAAGATCGGCTCCTTCCGCGAGCGCGACGAGATGGAGCGCTGGCTGAACGACTGGGTGATGAACTACGTCGACGGCGACCCGGCTAACTCCTCGCAGGAGACTAAGTCGCGTAAGCCGCTGGCCTCCGCCGAAGTGCAGGTGGAAGAGATTGAAGACAACCCGGGCTACTACGCCGCGAAGTTCTTCCTGCGCCCGCACTACCAGCTGGAAGGCCTGACCGTGTCGCTGCGCCTGGTATCGAAACTGCCATCGCTGAAGTCGAACGACGCGTAATAAACCCCGCAAGTATTTAGCCATTAATCACTTTATTGTCATTAATGGCTAACTCTCTGAAATATCCCTGTAGCGATATTCAGAAATAAGGCAGAGGTAAAATATGGACTGTTTTATTCAGCCCCATTGCTTTCCTGTTTGCCATATCAGTGCTTTATCTAGACCCAAAGGTTTCCTGAAGGAAGCAGGGTAAAAGCAAAAACTTTAACTAATGAGAGTAGATAACCATGGCTATTGATATGTATATGAAGGTTGACGGTGTGACTGGCGAATCAAAAGATTCTAACCACACTGGCTGGACTGATATTACTTCTTTCTCCTGGGGCGCTTCTCAGCCGGGTAATATGTCGGTGGGCGGCGGCGGCGGTGCCGGTAAAGTCAACTTCAACGACCTGCACGTAGAAGCCCTGCTCGACAAATCAACCACTGCGCTGCTGAAAAACTGCGCCAGCGGTAAGCACCTGGCAAAAATCGAGCTTTCCGTCTGTAAAGCAGGCGGTACTCAGGTTGAGTATTCCCGTATTACGCTGGAGGATGTACTGGTGACTTCGGTGCAGTATACCGGGGCTGACAATGGTGACGCGGTAGGGGTTACTTACGGCTTCCAGGCTTCAAAAGTGAAACAGCAGTACTGGGAGCAGAGCACTTCCGGTGGCAAAGGCGCAGAAAGCAGCGCTGGCTGGAATATCAAAGAAAACAAAGAAGCATAATGATAAGACCTCTTCTGCAAAGAAGAGGTCTCATTAATGTTACCGTTGAAATCTTAAGGATATGAGGCTCACTTATGGCAAGAATCAGCTCGGCTGTTGGTATTGGTCAAAGGAATTTATACGCTGACGTTATCACAATTCAGACACTACTGAATAAAAACAAAGTTATTACCACACCATCTAATAAGCTGAGTGTTGATGGTGCCATTGGTAACAGGACAATCGAAAGAATAAAAGAGTTTCAGGATAAGGTGGTGCATTTAAGAAACCCGGATGGGATTATCTCGCCAACGGGCGTCACGATGCGCAACCTGGTGGTTCATTCATCTTTCCATACCACCACGAACCGTTCCACTCGCTCATCTGTTTTTACTCAGGAGCAGCTGGTTCAGGCCGCGAAAGAGTTAGGTTGCGAAGTGGCAGCCATTAATGCTGTGGTTCTGACAGAAACACCGCGTGGTGCTTTTGATGAAAATGGTCGTCCAAGCATTCTCTACGAGAGACACTATTTTCATAACCTGACTAATGGGAAATACGATAGCGACCCGGTGATATCTAATAAAGATGCCGGCGGGTATGGTAAATACAGTGCCCAGTATGGAAAGCTGAATAAGGCTATTGCTCTGGATAAGAGTGCGGCATTGCAGTCGGCTTCATGGGGGGCTTTCCAGATCATGGGTAAAAACTACCGGGCAGCAGGCTTCGGCAGCGTCGATGATTTTGTCAAAGGCATGGAGACGGTGCAGGGGCAGCTGAACGCCTTTATCAGCTTTATTAAAAATACCCCGCCGTTACAGTCAGCCTTGCAGAATAAGCAGTGGGCCACATTCGCCAGAACCTACAATGGTCCGAAGTACAAAAAGAATGACTATGATACTAAACTGGCGAATAATTATCAGATTGCGCTGAAGAGTTAATGAGAGGGATTATGCGACATATTTTACTGATTTTATCGCTGTTAGCCTCGGGCAGTGTGCTGGCACAGACCACTTTGCACCCGGTAAGCGACGCCGTTTTTCAGAAAGACTTGTATAAAAAAGCATCGGAAAAAGCCATTTCCGGTGGTTCACCCGTCGACGGTCAGAGTTTTAACCTGATCAGCAAGGGTAAATCGGTGGGCAGTTTCATTGCCGGACAGGGTTTCAATGCCCAGGACGCGGATGTCTGCTTTATCGGTTGGTCAAAGGCTAAACCTGGCGTAGATACCGTCATTCCTACCATCGGCTTTGATAACTGGGAGGCGGAAACCTGTAACGGCACAAAATCAGTCGGGATTATTTCTGCCGATAATGATGCTGCTATCAAAATAGCGGTTGTTTATGAAGCGGCCTCTCCTAATGCCACTGCGGATGAATCAATTATATTTTCGGTGGATAACGCAAGCGGGGATATAGCCCTGGATCAGGATCTCACGGCTAAAATTGGCTCTTCCGGCGCTGAAAATATTAAACAGCTAAAAGCTCTCTATTTAAAAAACAGATAGCTCAAGCCAGGGGAGTGGCTCGTCAACGCCGCGATGACGCAAGTGATGAAAAGCCCCGGCAGCGGGTTGGTGAGAAGCCTTACCGACCAATCCGGGCAGCCATGATGCGATTTATGGCTGCCCGGCAATAAACGACAACTTCTGAAAGACCCCCGCACGATTATCTTTGCTGCGTTATTTATAGCGGCACAGCACGCTGTTCATTAAATCTTATGTGAAAAGCCCGGCGTCACTATTGCCGCCACTTTCGCTATCGCCGCAAAAATTGCGTCACTAACGCGTAAATCCAACACAGGATGACAGGGATGAAAAAAGCCACCCCGCTGCTGCTTGCCTTCGTTCTGCTGGCCGCTTCCGGCGTTGTCTGGGCAGAGGATGAGCTGGACTGCGAACACATTAGCGAATCACTGACACAGAATGCCTGCTGGCAGCGCGATTATGACGCCTCGGATGTCGCACTGAATCACGCCTTTAAGGCCGCGAAAAAACGCATTACAGCTGTATACCAGTCCGATACCGCTCTCGGTACTGAGCTACAGCAGGAGGTGCTGAAGGCGCAGCGCAGCTGGCTGCAGTTTCGCCAGCAGCAGTGCGCCGTGGAGGCCTTTGAAAGCGAAAAGGGATCGTCAGCCAACTACACCCTGACGCAGACCTGCATGACAGCGATGAATCTCGAACGCATTAAGCAGCTGGATAACATTCTCAAAAACTGATTTCCCCGCGCCAACCGCTACCTGAATTTCGCCCGTTTTGCTTCCCCTGGCGAGACGGGCGCAGTGCAGATGCCGAATACACCTGAGCAGGAACATCTTATGCGATTTACGATTATAACCACTAAACAGGGTCATCAGCCGCCGCAGATCGGCTGCGATTTCTTGCCACCCGGCGGCACCATTGGCCGTGGCGTGGATAACAACCTGGTGCTGCCGGACGACGATCGCACCATCTCGCGGCTGCAGGCGATTGTGCACATCAGCGCCGACGGCGAGTGCCGTATCACCAACCGTGGCAACGTGACGCGCGTGCTGCTCAACGATATTCCGCTGGAGCGCGGCCGCCAGGTGGAGCTGCAGGAGGGGGACGTGCTGGGCATTGATGACTACCGCCTGCAGGTCAGCGAGCTGGGCGAGGCGGCACGTCCGCTGGCGCAGCCGACGGTAGCCCCGGCGGCGGCGCGCCCGCAGGCCCCAACGCCATCAGCGTCCCCTGCCGCCGCCCCGGCGGCAAAACAGGCTGCGCAGACCGCCGCCATCCCCAGTGAGATCTGGGACAGTCTGGCGCAGGAGTTCTCCATCTCCGACAACCTCTCCAGCCGCCGGCAGAATAAAAGTGCAGAGAGCTATGCCAACCCGCTCACCGCGCCCGCCGCCGCAGAGCGTAACCCGGCCGACCCGCTGGCGCAGCTGGGGCAGGGCAGCGAGCCGCTGAACTTCGATCGCCGCCAGCAGACCCCGGAGAGCCTGTTCGAGTCCGATCCGCTGTTCAGGCAGGAGAGCATCTTCGACGACAGCACCCCGAGCACGCTGTTCCAGCAGCCCGGCGCGAAAAGCCCGCTGCCGGACAGCGAGCCGCAGGATGAGCAGGATCCGCTGGCGCTATTTGGCGCAGGCAGCAGCCCGGCGCAGGTCAACCGCGATGACCCGTTGGGCCTGATGATGGGCAACGCCGTGCCGCTGGCGCCGCTGGATGAGGATCCTGGCCAGCAGAGCGCGCCGATAATTACGCCGCCGCCGCAGGTGCAGCCTGAAGCCGCCGCCCAGCCCGAAGCGCACGACGCGCAAAGCGCGCCAGCCGACGATCCGCTGCCGCCGCTCGACAGCGACTTCTCGCTGTTTGGCGCTGACGCCAGCCAGCAGCCTGACAACGCCGCCTTTGCCAGTTCGCCGCTGTTCGATGAGCCTGTCGATGCTGCACCCGCAGCGCCGCCGCCGGACTACAGCGGCATCACGCTGCCGACCCCGCAGGCGATGGTGCGCCAGAACGCCCCGGTGCCAAAAGGCCGCCTGCGCATTGACCCGGTCGCCAACAGCAGCCAGCAGAGCAGCGCCGCAGCGGGCGGTGAAACGCTGGACGGCGACCTGCTCAACGCGCTGATCGGCGGCATGGGATTGCAGGATCTGCAGCCGACGCCGCGCTTTGACCACGACTCCATCCAGGAGCTGGGGCAGATGCTGAGCATGTTCTCGCAGGGCACCGTGGCGCTGCTGTCGTCGCGGTCGATCCTCAAGCGCGGGGTGAAAGCGGAGATGACGGTGATCCTCGACGAGGCCAACAACCCGTTCAAGCTGCTGCCTTCCGGTAAGTCGGTGCTGATGCAGATGTTTGGCAGCCGCATGCCGGGCTTTATGCCGCCCAAGCAGTCGGTGCGCGACGCGCTGGTGGATCTGCAGGCGCACCAGCTGGGGATGATCGCCGGGATCCGCGCGCTGATCGCTTCGATGCTGCAGTCGTTCAATCCGCAGCAGCTGGAGGAGGAAGCGCGGGCAGAGGGGGCGATCTCGCGCCTGTCGCTGCCCAGCAGCCGCAAGGCCGCGCTGTGGGATCACTTCACCAAACGCTATGGCGAAACCGCCGGTGAGATTGAAGACGACTTCCACACGCTGTTTGGCGAAGCCTTCCTCCACGCCTATGACATGGAAGTGAACCAGTACAAAGACTCACAGATCAGATCGGAAGAATGATGAATATCACCATTGCCTCAATGTCGAACCAGGGTGAACGCGCCAGCAATCAGGATCAGATCGGCGAGATCGTCGGCGAACGCTCAGCCTGCTTTGTGGTGTGCGATGGCGTCGCGGGCCTGCCGGGCGGCGATGTCGCCGCCAGCGTGGCGCGTAACACCATCATGCAGCGCTTTGACGGGCAGCAGCATCTGAATGCCCAGCTGATCCGCGAGTACGTCAACGGTGCCAACGGCGCTATCCGCCAGCAGCAGAAAAGCGAGCCGGACTACCACCGCATGGGCACCACGCTGGTCAGCCTGTTTATCGACCGCGACTACCAGCTGGCTTACTGGGCGCACGCCGGGGACAGCCGCCTGTATCTGTTCCGCCGCGGCTATCTCTACCACGTCACCACCGATCACAGCCTGGTGCAGCAGATGAAGGATGCCGGGCATCAGACCGAAGGGATCAACGGCAACCTGCTCTATTTTGCCCTCGGCATGGGCGATGAAGATCGCGATGCCAGCTACAGCGACGTGGTGCCGATTGAAGATGGCGACGCGTTTCTGCTGTGTACCGACGGCTTCTGGCACGGCGTTTCCCAGCACCATATGCAGCAGTCACTGCATATGGTCAACACGCCGGACGAGTGGCTGACGCTGATGCAGCAGATGATTAAGAAAAACGAACAACAGTCGGAGGGCAGCCAGGATAACTACAGCGCCGTGGCCGTCTGGGTCGGGGAGCCGCAGGACACTACGCTGCTGCACTCGCTGTCGGAAGCGGCGCAGTTTTTTCCGCTGCGTGATTGAAACAGGAAATGGATGTTATGAAATATTGGCTGTCAGGTGCTCTCTCACTCCTGCTCGCGTCCAGTGCATGGGCGCAGGACTATCAGATTGTGCAGTCCCGCTCGCTCAAGCTGGATATCTGGATCGACAACGTTAAAAGCAACAGTCCGCAAAGCTGGTGCGCGCGCGAACTGCCGCTGCGCATCGTCGCCAACGGCAAGAAAGATCCGGCGCTGCTGGATGATTTTCTGCCGCGCGTCGCCAGCCTGTTACAGAGCCAGTGCGCTTCGCTCAGCCAGATCCACTGGCAGATGAACGATAGCGCCGGAGCCAAACTGGCGCAGGGCAGCGCCAGCAAAGCGCAGGAGTGGGTTCCCGTGGTGACGCCGGAGGCGCCCGCAGCACCTGCCGTGGCTGCGGCGACACCGCCGGCCGAAGTGGCGCCCACGGCGCCAGCGGCAGAAGATCTCTCCCCACCCGCCGATACCACGCCGTGGATGCAGTTCAGCCTGATGGACGGCTGCCACTTCCGCACCTGGTGGCGCGGCGGCAGTCAGACCAGCGCACTGTTCGTTCCGGCCAAAGGCGGCGTCAGCTGCGGTGCTGATGGCTGGCTGAGCGGATCGGGGCAGATCACCCTCGTCGGGCACGGCGCCAGCAAAAGCCAGCGCATGAGCTTCCTGCAGGGCTTCCCGGTGGCTGGCCTGAATAACAGAGCGCCAGCCCACGCGCTGCAGATACTGACGGTCAACAACCAGCGCATGGTGCTGAGCGATGAGAAACAGCCCGGCAGCTGGATGGTGGTGCCCTACGCGCCGGAGCTGAACGGTTTCCAGGCCCGCGGCGAGCTGGTAGTCCAGATCGGCGCGCAGGACGCGGCGGATAAAGCGCTGCTGCAAAAGCGCCTGAATGAGATACGCAATCTGTGGTCACCATACCTGAGTAACAGCACCGACCTGACCATCAAACTGGTGGACGCGCTGCATCCGCAGCTGCAGGACCCGGCCGCCGGGGCATTCAGCACGCTTCATTAAGGAAAGATCATGCACTCTCTACAACAACTGATGGCCGGACAGTCCCTGAATGACACGCTGGCGCAGGTGGAAGGCCAGATCAAGCAGAAGCCCGCCGATGCTGACCTGCGCGCCAGCTTCGTCCAGCTGCTGTGCCTGATGGGGAACTGGAGCCGGGCGCTGACCCAGCTGAAAAGCTGGCGGGCGCTGAAGCCGCAGGCGCAGCCGACGGTCACGCTGCTGGAGCAGGCGATCGGCGGTGAGGTGAAGCGGGCGCGGGTGTTCAGCGGCGAGGATTCCCCACGCATGCCGGGCGACAGCTGGAGCTGGGCAGAACAGCTGTTACAGGCGCTCAGGGCCGATCGTCGTGGCGACCACGCGCAGGCCCAGGCGCTGCGTGCCGCCGCCTTTGACGCTGCCGCGCTGAATCCCGGCCAGCTGCAGCGCCAGGGTGAGGAGCAGGCGCACGCTTTTGACTGGCTGATTGATGGCGATGGTCGCCTCGGGCCGCTGTGCGAGCTGATGGTTAACGGTGAGTACAGCTGGCTGCCGTTCAGCGCCATCAGCGAACTGCGTTTCCAGCCCCCGGCCAGCGTCACCGACCTGGTGTGGCGCCACACGCTGGTGCGGCTGATCGACGGCAGCGAACAGGTGTGCCAGATCCCGGCGCGCTACCCGCTGGCGCAGGACGACGACGACCGTTACCGGCTGGGATCGCTGACCGAATGGCGGCCCCTGAGCGCCGATGAGCAGCAGTTCAGCGGCCACGGCCAAAAAAGCTGGCTCAGCGCGCAGGATGACTTTCCGCTGCTGAACCTGGAGACGCTGAACTTCGCCACTGCGGAGTCTGCACCATGAGCCAGCACAGCGGAGACGGGCACGATCTGCTGCACGGCGGCTATCGCCAGCGGCGCCAGCAGGAAAGCTTAAGCGCGCGCGACAAAATGCAGGCCTCGCTGCTCGACCGCCTGACCGATAACGCGCCCGATAAGCAGCAGGAGGCGGCTTACCACACGTTGATCTCCCACAGCTCGCTGCGCCGTAACGTACTGCGCGACCTGCAGTGGCTGTTTAACACCATCAACAACGAAGCCCAGCAGGACCTGCAACCCTTTCCGCAGGTTAAACGCTCCACGCTGAACTTTGGTATCGCGCCGCTGGCCGGGCAGCGCATGTCGGACATTGAGTGGCTGGATATCCAGCGCAAGCTGACGGCGGCGATCCTCAACTTTGAGCCGCGCATTCTGCCGGGCGGCCTGCAGGTGCGCTGCGTCTCCGACACCGGATCGCTCGACCTGCACAACGTGCTGTCGATAGAGATTAAGGGCCGCCTGTGGTGCGTGCCGTACCCGCTTGAATTCCTGTTTCGTACCGATGTGGACCTGGAAAACGGTCACTTTGAACTAAAAGATATCGGTTAATAAAGAAGGTCATTGTCATGGACAGCAAGCTGCTTGATTACTACAACCGCGAACTGGCCTACCTGCGTGAGATGGGGGCCGAGTTTGCCGGGCGCTATCCCAAGGTTGCCGGGCGTCTGGGGATGCGCGGCGATGAAGTGGCCGACCCTTATGTCGAGCGGCTGATGGAGGGCTTCGCCTTTCTCACCTCGCGCGTACAGCTGAAGATGGATGCCGAGTTTCCGCGTTTCTCCCAGCGCATGCTGGAGATGATCGCACCAAACTACCTCGCGCCGACGCCGTCAATGGCCATCGCCGAGCTGCACCCGGACAGCCGCAAGGGGGATATCAGCGGCGGATTCTGCGTGCCGCGCGGCACCATGATGGACAGCCAGATCCTCAAGCAGAGCGGCGTGACCTGCAGCTATACCACCGCCCACGATGTGATGCTGCAACCGCTGGAGATAAAACAGGTCGAGCTGGGCGGCATTCCGGCCAATATCCCGCTCGGCCAGCTTGGGCTGAGCCAGCTGGGGGCGGTAAGCGCGCTGCGCATCCGCCTGAAGTGTGATGAAGCGGTGACGCTGGCACACCTTAACTTCGACAGCCTGATGTTCTTTCTCAGCGGGCCGGATATGCAGGCGCAGCAGCTGCTGGAGCTGGTGATGCAGCACTACGTGGGCGGCTTCTGCCAGAGCGTGACGGCCAGCCCGCGCCGCACGCTGCTGGATGATGGCGCGGTGCAGCAGGAGGGCTTCGCGCCGGAACAGGCGCTGCTGCCGGATGACCTGCGTAACTTTGATGGCTACCGCCTGCTGCAGGAGTATTTTGCCTTCCCGGCGCGCTTCCAGTTTATCAGCATCAGCCAGCTGCGCCCGCTGTTGCAGGGCGCAGGGGAAGGGGAGCGTGAGTTTGACATCGTGCTGCTGCTGGATAAAAGCAGCGAGGCGCTGGAACGGGTGATTGATCGCAGCCACCTGGCGCTGCACTGCACCCCGGTGATCAACCTGTTCCCGAAGGTGGCAGAGCGCCAGAAGCTGAATGACAGCGTGCATGAGTATCACCTGGTGGTGGATAACATCCGCCCGCTCGATTACGAGATCTTCTCGGTGCAGAAGCTGTATGCCAGCGGTGATAACCAGCGCGAGGAGCAGCTGTTCCGCCCGTTCTGGAGCACCTTCAGCGACGACGGCGGTAACTACGGCGCCTATTTTTCGCTGCGCCGCGAGCAGCGCACGCTGTCGGAACACGCGCAGCGCTACGGCACGCGCACCGGCTATGTCGGCTCGGAAGTGTTTCTCTCGCTGGTGGATGAACAGCACGCGCCGTGGCATGAAGATCTGCGCCACCTCAGCGCGGAAGTGCTCTGCACCAGCCGCGACCTGCCGCTGCTGCTGCAGCAGCAGCAGGGCAACTTTGTGATGCCGGACTCGGTGCCGATCCGCCAGCTGACGCTGCGCAAAGGGCCAACGCCGCCGCGTGCTGCGCTGGCCGAGGGCAAAATCGCCTGGCGGCTGATCAGCCATTTGCAGATGAACTACCTCAGCCTGATGGACGGCGATGACGGCCAGGGAGCCGCCGCGCTGCGCCAGATGCTTGGGCTGTATGCCAATCTGGCCGATGCCCCGGTGGCGCGCCAGATTGAGGGTATTCGCCACTGCCAGCTCAAGCCGGTGTTCCGCCGGGTGCCGGAGCCGGGACCGATTGTGTTTGCCCGCGGCATCAGCGTTGAGCTGGAGGTGGATGAACAGGCGTTTTCCGGCGCCAGCCCGTGGCTGCTGGGCAGCGTACTGGAGCGGGTTTTCTCACGGCTGGTAGCGATTAACACCTTCACCGAAGTGACGCTCAACAGCCAGCAGCGTGGGGAGGTCGGCTACTGGGCGCCGCGCATGGGTAAAAGGACGCTGATATGACCGCGCAGGCTGCAAAAATTCATCGTCTGAAGCGCCTGCCCGCCGACTTCTGGCCCGCGCTGCAGGCCGCGCCCTGGCGTTACGACCTGTTCCAGCTGCTGCGGCGCATCGATGCACAGGGCGGTGAGCGTTATCCGCTGGGGCGTGCGCCGCTGCCGCGCCATGAACCGCTGCGCATCGGACAGCTGCCCTCGCTGGCCTTTGCTCCCTCGACCATTGCCAGCGTTACGCCGCGCGACGGCAGCCCGCTGCATGAGGTGTCGATCTACAGCTTCGGGCTGTTTGGCCCAAACGGACCGCTGCCGGTTCACCTGACCGAGTACGCGCGCGAGCGCATCTATCACCAGCAGGACCACAGCTTCACTGCCTTTGCCGACCTGTTTCACCACCGGCTGACGCTGCTGTTCTACCGCGCCTGGGCCGATGCGCAGCCGACGGTGGCGCTGGATCGCGCTGAGCAGCGCCATTTTGAGCAGTACATCGCCAGCCTGATCGGCATGGGCCAGCCGGGCCAGCTGCAAAAGGGCAGCCTGAGCGACCACGCCCGCTTCGCCGTTGCCGGGCATCTGGCGCGCCAGGGGCGCGACGGCGAAGGGATGGAGAAAGTCCTGCGCCACTATTTTCGCGTGCCGGTAAAGCTGGTGGAGAACGTGCCGCACTGGCAGCCGATTGACGTGCGGGAACGCGCCAGCCTCGGGGCCGGACGGCGTAAACCGCGCCTCGGCGAGTCGGCTTTCCTCGGCGTGGCGGTGCGCGACGTGCAGCATAAGTTTCGTATCGAGCTGGGGCCGCTGCCGCTGGAGAAGTACAACCGCCTGCTGCCCGGCGAACCCTGGGCCGTGCAGCTGCGCGACTGGGTGCGCCAGTATCTCGGCATCGAATACGTCTGGGACGTGCGCCTGACGCTGGCCGCGCCGGACGTGCAGGGCATCACCCTCGGCGGCAGCGGGCGGCTGGGCTACAGCAGCTGGCTCGGCCAGCCCGCAACGTCGCAGCCGCGCAGTGACTTAACCTATAGCCCGGAAGTGCAGGAAGAGATCGTCAGCTGACCCCTTGCCTGAGGGCAGGATCCTATCCCATCAGATCTATAACCACTGAGAATAATCATGTCAGAGATAAGCCGCGCCGTACTGTTCGGCAAACTGGATACGCTGTTATTTACCTCTCTGGAAAGCGCCACCGCCTTTTGCAAGCTGCGCGGCAATCCTTATGTGGAGCTGGTTCACTGGCTGCATCAGCTGATGCAGCATCAGGACGGCGATTTACAGCAGCTGATCCGCTATTTTTCACTGGATGAAGAGGCGCTGACGCGCGATATCGTGGCGGCGCTCGATCGGCTGCCGCGCGGGGCCAGCGCGGTTTCTGACCTCTCTGAACATATCGACAGCGCGGTGGAGCGCGCCTGGGTTTACGGCTCGCTGAAGTTTGGCGTGCAGCAGATCCGCGGCGGCCATCTGCTGATCGGCATGCTGAAAACCTTCAACCTCGCCAATCTGCTGAAAGGCATCTCGCCTCAGTTCAGCCGAATCAGCATGGACGTGCTGCTGGAGCAGTTCGACGCGGTATTCGACGGCAGCAAAGAGGCGGCGCAGGTTGCCGCCGCGCCGCAGGGTAACGCGGGTGAGGTGCCGCAGCAGCAGGGCACGCTGGCGCAGTATGCGCAGGACCTGACGGCGCGCGCGCGCGACGGCAAGATTGACCCGGTGGCCGGGCGTGACGAGGAGATCCGCCAGATGGTCGATATCCTGATGCGCCGCCGCCAGAACAACCCGCTGCTGACCGGGGAAGCGGGCGTCGGCAAAACCGCCGTGGTCGAAGGGCTGGCGCTGCGCATTGCCGCCGGCGACGTTCCGGCCCCGCTGCAGGAGGTGCAGCTGTGGCTGCTGGATATCGGCATGCTGCAGGCGGGCGCCGGGATGAAAGGCGAGTTTGAGGCGCGCCTGCAGGCGCTGATCAATGAAGTGCAGTCGAGCCCGACGCCGATCGTGCTGTTTATCGACGAAATCCACACCCTGATCGGTGCGGGCGGCCAGCAGGGCACCGGTGATGCCGCCAACCTGCTGAAGCCGGCGCTGGCACGCGGCCAGCTGCGCACCATCGGCGCCACCACCTGGGCGGAGTACAAAAAGTATATTGAGAAAGACCCGGCGCTGACCCGGCGCTTCCAGACCGTACAGGTCCACGAGCCGGATGAAGAGAAAGCGCTGCTGATGCTGCGCAGCACCGTCAGCCCGCTGGAGAAGCATCACCGCGTGCTGCTGCTGGATGAAGCGGTGGCGGCGGCGGTGAAGCTGTCGCACCGCTATATCCCTGCGCGCCAGCTGCCGGATAAAGCCGTGGCGCTTTTAGATACCGCCTGCGCGCGCGTGGCCGTCAGCCAGAGCGCGCAGCCGCCGCAGCTGGAAGACTGCCTGCACCGCATTCACGCGCTGGAGATCGAGCGCGATATCGCCGGGCGCGAAGCGCGTCTCGGTATTGGTGAAGGCGGGCGCGTGGCGGCGCTGGAGCAGCAGCTGAGCGAGCTGGCCGCCCAGCGCGACCAGCTGAGCGCGCGCTGGCAGCAGGAGCAGGCGCTGGTCGATGCGATTATCGCCCTGCGGGCGCAGCTACATGATGAAAGCGTGGAAGAGCCTGAAGCGCTTCACCAGCAGCTCAGCGCCCGGCAGCAGGCGCTGCGCGAGCTGCAGGGGGAAACCCCGCTGCTGTTTGCCGCGGTGGATGCTAACGTGGTGGCGGCGGTGGTTTCCGACTGGACCGGCATCCCGCTGGGACGCATGGTGAAAAACGAGATCGACGCGGTGCTGAAGCTGGCCGATACCCTCAACCAGCGGGTGATTGGTCAGCGCCACGGGCTGGAGCTGATCGCCCGCCGCGTGCGTACCTCGCGCGCGCGGCTTGATGACCCGAACAAGCCGGTCGGCGTGTTTATGCTGTGCGGCCCGTCCGGGGTCGGTAAAACCGAGACCGCGCTGGCGCTGGCGGAGACGCTGTACGGCGGCGAGCAGAACATCATCACTATCAATATGAGCGAATTCCAGGAAGCGCACACCGTCTCCACCCTTAAGGGCGCGCCTCCCGGCTACGTCGGCTACGGCGAAGGCGGCGTGCTGACCGAAGCGGTGCGCCGCCGTCCTTACAGCGTGGTGCTGCTCGACGAGATCGAAAAAGCGCACCCGGACGTGCACGAGATCTTCTTCCAGGTGTTTGATAAAGGCTGGATGGAGGATGGCGAAGGACGGCATATCGACTTCCGCAACACCATTATCATCCTCACTTCCAACGTCGGCACCCAGCTGATTGACGCAATGTGTGCCGACCCGGAGCTGATGCCGGAGCCGGAAGTGCTGGCCGGGGCGCTGCGCCCGCCGCTGCTGGAGGTGTTCCCGCCTGCGCTGCTCGGTCGCCTGCTGGTGGTGCCGTACTACCCGCTGAGCGATGCGATGCTGGCGCAGATTGTGCGCCTGCAGCTGCAGCGCATTCAGCGCCGCCTGGAGGAGAACCACGGTATCGCCTCGGTGGTCGACGACAGCGTGATTGCGCAGATTGTGCAGCGCTGCACTGAAGTGGAGTCCGGCGGCCGTATGGTTGACGCCATCCTCACTAATACCCTGTTGCCGCAAATGAGCCAGATGCTGCTGTCTGCCAGCGCGCGCGACGAACAGTATCGCCGCCTGCATGTCTCACTGCTTGAAGGTGAGTTCCACTGTCAATTTGCTTAAGCTATCAGAGAGTTATCCATAATGTCTGAACATGATAACAACCGCACGGTGCCGAACGCACTGCCGGTCGGCTACCGCTTCAATGAGTTTGAGATTGAGCAGGTGATTGGCGGCGGCGGCTTTGGCATTGTCTATCGCGCCCGCGACCATCAGCTGGAGCGCACCATCGCCATCAAAGAGTTTATGCCCGCCTCACTGGCGGCGCGTAACAGCGACCTGACGCTGGTGCTGCGCAGCGAGCACTTCAGTAAAACCTTTCACGCCGGGCTGAACAGCTTTATTCAGGAAGCGCGCCTGCTGGCGCGTTTTAACCACCCGAACCTGCTGCACGTGCTGCGCTTCTGGGTGCAGAACGACACCGCCTATATGTGTACCGCCTTTTACAGCGGCACCACGCTGTCGCAGCTGCATCAGCAGCGCCCGCAGATCATCGACGAGGCCTGGATCCGCAGCCTGCTGCCGCCGCTGTTTGGCGCGATTAACGCTATACACCAGGAGGGCTACCTGCACCGTGATATCTCGCTGGATAACATCCAGATCCAGGATAACGGGGTGCCGGTGCTGCTCGACTTTGGCTCGGCGCGTAAGGCGATCGGCAACCTGTCTGACGAAACCGAAACCATGCTCAAGCCTGGCTTCGCGCCGATTGAGCAGTACAGCGACGACAACGAGAGCGAGCAGGGCACCTGGACCGATATCTATGCGCTTGGCGCGGTGCTGCACACCCTGATTGTCGGCGCGCCGCCGACCGTCAGCGTGGTGCGCAGCATTGAAGACAGCTACCAGCCGCTGACGGAGCGCCGCCCGGCGGGCTACTCGCTGCCGCTGCTTAACGCCATTGACCAGGCGCTGGCGCTGCACCCGGAAGACCGCCCGCAGACCGTCGATGCCTTTGCCGCACTGATGGAGCTGCCGGTCTCTGACATCAACGAGATCCACGAAGTGAAAGTCAGCGGACCGGGCACCATGCTGGTGCCGGTTGAGCCAGAAGCACAAGCGCCCGCCCCGGTTAACAGGCTGCAGCGCTTTATGCTGCCGGGCCTGGTGGCGGCCGGGGTGCTGGTGGGCATCGGCGTTGGGGTGCTGATGGGGTCATCCGGCGGCGATGATGCCCCGGTGGCCGCGCAGGCGCCGGCTGAGACGCCTGCGCAGCAGAGCGCCAGCAACGCCGCGACCGCTAACAGTGCCGCGGCAGCGCCAGAAGCGGCGACGACGCCTGCTGCCGCACCGCCGCCGCCGGAGCCGATTGCCCAGGTCTATATCCGGCTGCAGCCGGGCGACAAAGTGCAGGTGAACGGCAAAGCCGAAGCGCTGGTGCCGTCGCCAAACGGCTTCGCCACCCTGCAGCTGCCGCCTGGCAACTATCAGTTTGACGTCACCAATCGCGGTGAAACCCGCAGTCAGAGCATCACTATTGAGCAGGAAGGTGCGTGGCTGCTGAACCCGCAGAGCTGACGCTAACGCCCGCCGCGTGCGGGCACCGCATTCAGGGAGCAAGATAATGTTTGATCGTATTACCGCCACCACCCCCGCCGGAGACGGCACCCTGCAGTTCTGGAAGCTGGAGGGGATGGAAGTGGTCTCACGCAGCTTTGAGCTGACCGTGACGCTGCTCAGCACCGACGCGCGCCTTGACCGCCGGGCGATGCTCGGCCAGCCGATCACGCTGACCATTCCCACCGCCGCGCTGGCCGCCGCGCCGCGCTACCTCAACGGCAAAATCACCTCGGTGAAGGTGCACAGCGCCGACCTGAACGGCACGCGCTACGCGGTGTACACCCTGGTGATGGAGTCCGACCTGTGGCCGCTGAAGCGCGACCGCAACCAGCGCATCTTCCAGAACCAGCGCCTGCCGGACATCATTAAAACCGTGCTCGGCGAGTACGGGGTCAACGTGGAGGACAGGCTGGCGGGGGACTACCGCACGTGGGAGTACTGCGTGCAGTACCAGGAGAGCAGCTACGACTTTATCTCGCGCCTGATGGAGCTGGAGGGGATCTACTTCTTCTTCCGCCACGACGCGGAGCAGCACACGCTGGTGATGTTCGACGCGCCGCAGCAGCACCAGCCGTTCGCCGGCTATGAGGCGATCCCCTATCACGCCACCGCCTCCGGCGGCTCGACGGATGAAGAGGGGATTGGCGCATGGTCGATAGCCGAGCGGGTCACGCCGGGCATCTACAGCCTGGACGACTACGACTTCCGCAAGCCGAACGCGTGGATGTTCCAGGCGCGGCAGAACCCGTCGTCGCCGCAGCCGGGCAAGATTGACTACTACGAGTGGCCGGGGCGCTTTGTTGAGCACAGCCACGGCGAGTTTTATGCGCGCATCCGCCAGGAGGAGTGGCAGGCGGAGCACCAGCGCATCGACGCCAGGGCGACCTCGACCGGCATCGTGCCGGGCTGCACCTTCACGCTGAGCAACCCACCGTTCGCCAGCGACGCCGACGACTACCTGATCCTCAGCGCGCTGTACCACTTTGAAGAGAACAGCTACGCCTCCGGCGGGGGCGAGAGCAACCACACGGTGTGGCTGACGGTGATCCCGTCCAGTACGCAGTTCCGCTCGGCGCAGCGCACCGCGTGGCCGCGCACCCACGGGCCGCAGACGGCGAAGGTGGTGGGGCCGCAGGGCGAATCAATCTGGACCGACAAATATGGCCGGGTGAAGGTGAAGTTTCACTGGGACCGTCACGCGAAGGGCGACGATACCAGCTCGTGCTGGGTGCGCGTGTCGAGCGCGTGGGCGGGCCAGGGTTTCGGCGGGGTGCAGATCCCGCGCGTTAATGACGAGGTGGTGATCGACTTTATCAACGGTGACCCGGACCGGCCGATTATCACCGGGCGCGTGTACAACGAAGCCAGCATGCCGCCGTGGGCGTTGCCCGCCGCCGCCACGCAGATGGGCTTTATGACACGTAGTAAAGACGGCACCAAAGACAACGCCAGCTATCTGTTTTTTGAGGATAAGCTGGGCAGTGAAACGCTGGATATGCACGCCGAGAAAGACATGAAAATCTCGGTCGAGAATGATAAGGTCGTGACGGTGGATGGCAACCGCACCACTGAAATCAAAAAAGAGCAGAAGGATGCTGTGACCGGAAACGCGACCTTTGATTACCACGCCCAGCGCACCACCACCGTGGATAAGCTGGAGACAAAGACCTTTAATGATGGTGAGAAAACCACTATCACCAATGGTCGTGTGCTGGATATTACCAGCGGTGGGGACGTGAGCAATATCACGGGTGATCAAAGACTAGCCTTGAAGGGTGACCAATCAAATACGTTGACGGGTAGTGAAATGACTCATATTGAGGGAAGTAAAAGTGAGACGGTAGATCAAGGCTCATTGTTGAATATTACTTCCGGTGGGAAAAAAGAAATTATCAAAGACAATGTTGCGGTGAGCATCGATGGTGAATGGGCACAAACTACAACGGGATCTATAAGAATTGAATCCCCACAGAAAATTACAATACGCAGTGGGACGAAAGTATTTATAGATTCACCAGTATTTGAAAGAAACGATGTGCAAAAAAATAGTTTTGCTCAAGATGCTGTTGATTTTCTCTCGAATTATGTATCGTTTTCAATGGCCAGTGTTGGAGTTAAAGGCTTTAGTTATTCATTGACTACTGTTGATGCATCCCACAAAGCTTTTTCTTTTGGCAGGACTGTTATAAATGCCACGCGGGTAGAAGCTGCTAGAATTGATAGTGGCAGTATTAGAACTGCACTTTTTGCTATGTATATGATTGTGTAATAAAGGAGTGGTAATGAGCATTTCAAGTATTATCAATGTTGTGGGTACTATAATAATAGTTATAGTGGGTTTCTACTTTGCAAATAAAATTGTCAAAGGCAGTCAAAGTAGAGAGAGAAACATGATGGTAAATGGTGAACCAGTTGAGTTAACTATTGTCTCCATGAGGCAGAGTGGCCTCTTTATAAATAATAATCCTGTACTTGAAATGAATTTGAGAGCTGTTGACAAAAGAAATGGTGAAAGCTGGGTTATTGAAAAACACAAAGAGACTGCAATGCTTATTGCATTGGGTGATTACAATGTTGAAAATGTATATGAAGGGCGTCTCGGTAAAGATAAAAATGAAGTTATGTTTGTGAAAGATGATAGTGGTAAACCTGTAGCAGCTAAACCCTGATTGATTCAGGTTTTTGATTGATTTCAAGTGTTTCAATAAGGCATTAGTGATTTGAGTTGAAACTATAATTAGTGTCTTACTATAATATTTTCGAAGGCTGATTATGGGCATGAAGGAAGCGATTGCATCGATGTCTGGCATTGAATTAACTTTCATGGTAACCGGAATTCTTGTTCCGATGGTCTTCATTGTTTTTACTATCTTTTCCTTTAAGGGGAAGTCTAAAGGAACTGTTGATGCTTTCAGGGTAATTAAGCATGAATCATGGGCAGGAGACCTTATCAGTACAAAAATGGAATCTTGGCAACAGACTGATATAAGCTATGGAAATGACCTTTTTTTTGATGTGTTTTTTTATACAGGTGATGGATCAGAAATGAAATCAGCCAAGGCACTTGTTGCTTTGAGCGATATGCACCTACTTAAAAAAGGATTAGATATAATTGTTAAGCAAGGTGAAAAAGGAAGGATTGCAGTAGTAAAAATAAATTATTGATGTTCAGGTGTTGAATAAAAGACCTAAGAGTGTTACTTGTTTTTGATATTTTTTTTACGATGTTTTGATGGCTGATACATCCTCATTTAATTAATTATATTTTATCCTGATTAAAAATTTTAATTCATTCTTATTGGATTGACTTGTTAATGGTTATATTATGACGGTAATTGCCTGCTTCATATATTCAGCAGTTGCGTTGCTTTTTATTTATGTTTTGATTTCACTGTATCGCAGAGATCTCAGGAACAAAAAAAATCAAAAACGAAGTCCTGAGGGATGGGGTTGATACCACAGCGGCCATCACTCAGGTTGCCAGTCGCTCTGGCGGTAATTCAGGGTTTATCAATATCTCCATAGACTTTCGTTATCAAAACCAACGTGGTGAAGAGCTGGACGGGCAGTCACTGGCGGTGATCGACGCCATGGACAGCGCGAAATATCAACCTGGGCAGCGCATCAACATGCGTTATGCCCGCACCGATGCACGAAAAACCTTTGTTGATATTCCCAATCCCCTAATGAAACGGAAAAACAGATCTTCCTAAGGACGTATTCCATGAAGATTATCAAACCGCTGCGCCTCAGCGTACTAAATCGCCCCTTTCGCCTGCAGGGAAAAAACCATCTTGGCGTTACGGTGCTGGCGCTGGCGGATATGGGGCCAAAACCCCAGCTGCGCCCGGAAGCGGAACTGTGGCAGCTGGCGGCCAGCGAGTTGCAGACCAGCGGCGGAGTGCTGGATATGGCGATCCCCAAGGCCCGCGCCGAATTTCTGGCAACCGGCTTTGCCTATACCCTCCATCAGCAGGATAAAACCCTGTGCGCTGCGCGTATAGATGTCGAGTCGCGCAGCAAAACGCTCGCGATCTCCGGCGACCGAATCTGGTCCGGTTCACACCCCACGCCGCCGCGTCCGTTTGAGCAGATGCGCCTCGACTGGAGCCGCGCCTTTGGCGGCGAAGGCTATGCCGATAATCCGCACGGCATCGGCGCGCTGGAGGAAACTCAGGATGGCATCAAGTATCGCCGCCTGCCGAATATTGAGCCGCTGCATCCGCGCATCACCTCGCCACGCCAGCAGCCGGAACCGGTCAGCTTTGGCCCGCTGGATATGCAGTGGCCGCGCCGCATGAAGCGTATGGGCAAGGCCTATGACGCCAGCTGGCTGCAGAACGAGTTTCCCGGCTTCGCGCGCGATATCGACTGGCGGGTATTTAACGCCGCCAGCCCCGACCAGTGGTGGGACGATCGCGACAGCCTGCCCGATGAGGCCGAGTGGCGCATCTGGAATATGCACCCGGAGAAAGCCCTGCAGCAGGGCAGGCTGCCGCCGTGGCAGGCACGCTGCTTTATCAATCGCCAGCGCGGCGATGAGCTGCTGTTTGAAGAGATCCCGCTGCGCGCCACCACCGTCTGGTTCTTCCCGCATCTGGAGCAGATGGTGCTGATGTGGCAGGGCAACCGGCGCATCAACGAAGATGACGCCGCCGACGTGCAGCAGCTGATGCCCGCGCTGGAAACCACCGGTGCCAACCGCTCGCTGAATCACTATCGCAAAGTGCTGGCGCAGCGGCTGGATAAAGAGAAGGGCGCGCTGTTTGCCTTCCGTGAAAAAGATCTGGTGCCGGAACATGCCATCGGACCCTGGCTGGACAGCGAAGTGCAGACCAGCGAAAGCCCGATGCAGAACAATATGAAAAATCGCGCCAGTCAGCTGCGCGAACAGCACCGCGCAAGGCTGGAGGCGGAAGGGGGCGATATCAGCACGCTGCTGGCTGAGGTGGAAGAGCCGGAGATGCCAAAGCTGGACGAGCTGCCCGAATTTATCGAGAAGATGGAGCGTAAAGCGGCAGAGATGCAGCAGCAGGCCGAAGCGCGCAAGCGGGAGATGGAAGCGAAATATCCCGATGCCGCCAGCCGCGATAACCTGCCGCGTGGCCCGGAGTCGATGCACCGCATGCAGGAGATGCTGCACCAGCATGGCGACCAGATGACGCAGAAGAAACTGCAGCAGAGCCGCGAGGCGATGCACCAGCTGTACCTGATGTCGGTGCAGAGCCAGCCGCCTGCGCGGCGCTTAACCGGTGATATCGCGCTGATTATCCGCCAGCGTGCAGAACGCACCATGGCACAGGGCGGTGACTTCAGCGGGCTGGATCTGACCGGGGCGGACTTCTCCGGGATGGATCTGCGCGGCGCCAATTTTCATCAAACCCTGCTGGAGTGCGCCGACCTCAGCGGCTGCCGGCTGGACGGTGCCCGCTTCACTGAAGCGATGCTGGCGCGTGCCAACCTGCACAATGCTTCGCTGCGCGACTGCGACCTGAGCAGCGCCAGCCTGGCGCTGGCGCAGTGCCAGAACAGCTGTTTCAGCGGTGCGACGCTGAAAGAGACGCAGCTGGCGCAGGCGCTGCTCGACGGCTGTGATTTCAGCCACGCCACGCTGGAGAACCTGCTGCTGCGCGAAAGCGGCATCAGCGGCTGCGGTTTCCGGCAGGCCACCCTTGAGGGCTGCATCTTTATGGAGATGACGCTGGCGCAGCCCGACTTCAGTCAGGCAACGCTGCGCAAAACCACCTTTCTGAAATGTCAGCTGCAGGCAGCGCGCTTCAGCGGTGCAGATCTTGAGAGCTGCTCCTGGGTGGAGAGCAACGCCGACGGGGCGCGCTTTGACCAGGCGACGCTGACCACCTGCGCGCTGGCTGCGGAAAGCTCGCTGGCCGGGGCCGACTTCAGCAGCGCAACGTTGAAGCAGAGCAACCTGCGCCAGACCGCGCTAAACGGCGCACAGTTTACGCTGGCGAAGTTAGAGAACAGCGACCTCAGCGAAGCCAACTGCCAGGGGGCCAACTTTACGCGCGCCAACCTGGTCGGCAGCCTGTTTATGCGCACCGACTTCCGCCACGCCGATTTTAGCGATGCCAATCTGATGGGCGCCCTGATGCAGAAAACGCAGCTGGGCGGCGCCCGCTTCCACGGGACTAACCTGTTTCGCGCCGATCTGTCGCAGTCATTCACTGATGATACCACTGCGCTGACAGGGGCCTTTATCAAGCGGGTCAAAACCCTGCCAAAGCGTGACGGAGAAGTGATATGAACGCAGCCGAACTGCAGCAGAAGATCAAAGGCGGCGAACCGATCGGTGAGATCAATCTGGACGGCCTCGACCTCAGCGGCTGTGACCTCTCCGGCGGCATCTTGCAGGAGGTCTCACTGCAGGGGGCCAATCTGCGCGGCGCCAACCTGCATGAAACGGTGTTTACCGAGTGCCAGCTGGAGGGCGCAGATCTGACGGGTGCGACCCTGCAACAGACGGTGTTTAACCAGTGCGGCATGGCGCAGCTGCACACCAGCGACAGCGCGCTTAGCGAATGCGTGTTTAACCAGTGCGCGCTCAGCGGCAGTGACTTTGCGCGCAGCGTGCTGGATAAAACCCAGTTTATGCGCTGCGCGCTGGCGCACAGCCGCTTTAGCCAGTCGCGGCTTGAGCGCAGCACCTTTTTCGAATCCCCACTGACAGAAGCGCATTTCAACGGCTGCCGCTCCCTGCTGGCCACCTTTTTTGGCATTGACCTGCGCAGCACCGATCTCAGCAGCAGTCAGTTTGAACGCGTGGTGTTCTTTAACTGCGACCAGCGCGGAAAAAGCTATGCGCAGCAGCAGTTTACCGGCTGCCAGTTTACCGACAATCAGCTGGACGGTGCCAACTTCAACGGTGCCCAGCTGACGCAGTGCAACTTCAAAGGAGCCTCGCTGAAGCAGGCTCAGCTGCGCCAGGTGAATGCCAGCCAGGCGCTGTTTATGGCGGCGGACCTGAGCGGCGCGCAGTGCCAGCACAGCCTCTTTGACCAGGCGCTGTTTGTCGGGGCCACGCTAAGCGGGGCCGACTTCAGCCACAGCCGCCTGTTTCAAAGCATCCTGCAGCAGGTCACGGCCTGCCAGACGTCGTTCGCCCTGTGCGACCTGACCTACAGCGATTTTTCCGCCGCCGATTTACGCCAGGCGGATTTTCGCAGCGCCACATTTTCCCGTACCCGCCTGCACCGGGCGCGCCAGGAGAATGCCCACTTTTCCGACCGTCAGGGCATTCTTGAATATGATGAAGAGTTACTGGCTGCCGAAGCCTGGAGCATTGAGCGGCAGAGCCGCAGTTGAGGAGAATCATAATGAACAATATCAATCACAAACTGGCGCAGGCGGTAACGCTGCCGGTGCAGGCTTCCGGCAGCGTCACCCACGTTTTTTCCGATGGCAGCCTGACCGTTGAGAGTGAAGCGCGCGGCTGGCACTGTCAGCGTGCGGTGAGCTGCGTGATTGCCCCACAGGTGGGGGATCGGGTGTTGATCACCCACGTCGATAATCAGATCTGGCTGCTGGCGGTGCTGGAGCGGGTCAATCCGCAGGCGGCGGAGCTGAGCGTGCCGGGCGACCTGCATATTCGCAGCAGCGGTGAGCTGAGCCTGAGCAGCGCGGCGCTGCGCGTCACGGCTGACGAGGGCGACTGCCATATCAGCGCGATGAACTACAGCGGTGACAAGCTCTCCGCGTGGGTCAGCCTGTCGCGCATCGTCGGCAAACGCGCCGAGTCCGTCTGGCAGACGGTGAGCCAGATCAGCCACAACCTGCTGCGCACTACGCGCAACACCGAGCAGGTGCGCGCCGGGCAGCTGGATATGAAGGCCGAGGACTATGCGCGCCTGCATGCGCACAACACGGTGATCACCTCGAAGGCGATCACTAAAGTCGATTCTGAACAGATCCATATGGGCTAAGGAGCTTCTATGTTTGCTAACTGCCAGCTGTTTGGCGTTGACCTCGCTTTTCCCGACGTCTGCCTGACGCCGATGCCGGTGCCGACGCCGGTTCCCTATCCGGATATCGCGCTGGGGCCGACGGCGATACCTAATGCGCTAAATATTTTGTTTATGGGCATGCCCGCGCACAACATGGCGACGGTGACGCCGCTGACCAACGGTGATAACCCCGGCGTGGCAACCGGCGTGGCTTCTGGCACGGTGATGGGGCCGTCGCGCCATCTGACCGGGGCATTTACCGTACTGCTGAAGGGCACCCCGGCCACGCGGCTGACCAGCGTTACCCTGCAAAACTCCACCAATGCTATTGGCATGCGTATTGTGCCCAGCCAGTTCAAGGTGCTGATGCTGGCGCCTTAATTTGCTTCACAGGGTGTATGCCCGATTCGCTGCTTTGCTGCTGACCCGGGGAAGGAGGGCAATATGGAAATTTTTCTCAGATGGGCTGGGGTGACGGTATTTACCCTGTTGTCCTGGCGATATCTTTGGAATGGGCGGGATGAGTTTAGTGCCAAAGAGTGGGGGATGACCCTGTTGAAAATGGTGGGCCTGCTGGTCGGCTTCACTCTGGCAATGCTGATTTTAAGAGGATTACACGAGGTCTGGCCGGTTATCGATCGGCGGCTCGCCGTCACGATCGTCGTGCCACCCTGCATGTCACTGTTAGCCATACAGATGAACAAAATATTGATAGCCGCCCTGCATACGATCTTCGCGCGGATCCTGCAGTTTCATCAAGTCCACAACACGGCGGAGAATTACCGCAAATTATCCTCATCCCGATACGGCTCCGTCTCCGATCGGGTGTGGTTTATCAAATGGCTACTGACCTTGAATGTTGTGCTGATGCTTTACGGTATTTGGTTTGGCATCCATCCATGATCACGAATCGGGAAGTTATCTATGTTTGACCGTATTACCGCCACCACCCCCGCCGGAGACGGCACCCTGCAGTTCTGGAAGCTGGAGGGGATGGAAGTGGTCTCGCGCAGCTTTGAGCTGACCGTGACGCTGCTCAGCACCGACGCGCGCCTTGACCGCCGGGCGATGCTCGGCCAGCCGATCACGCTGACCATTCCCACCACCGCGCTGGCCGCCGCGCCGCGCTACCTCAACGGCAAAATCACCTCGGTGAAGGTGCACAGCGCCGACCTGAAAGGTACGCGCTACGCGGTGTATACCCTGGTGATGGAGTCCGACCTGTGGCCGCTGAAGCGCGACCGCAACCAGCGCATCTTCCAGAACCAGCGCCTGCCGGACATCATTAAAACCGTGCTCGGCGAGTACGGGGTCAACGTGGAGGACAGGCTGGCGGGGGACTACCGCACGTGGGAGTACTGCGTGCAGTACCAGGAGAGCAGCTACGACTTTATCTCGCGCCTGATGGAGCTGGAGGGGATCTACTTCTTCTTCCGCCACGACGCGGAGCAGCACACGCTGGTGATGTTCGACGCGCCGCAGCAGCACCAGCCGTTCGCCGGCTATGAGGCGATCCCCTATCACGCCACCGCCTCCGGCGGCTCGACGGATGAAGAGGGGATTGGCGCATGGTCGATAGCCGAGCGGGTCACGCCGGGCATCTACAGCCTGGACGACTACGACTTCCGCAAGCCGAACGCGTGGATGTTCCAGGCGCGGCAGAACCCGTCGTCGCCGCAGCCGGGCAAGATTGACTACTACGAGTGGCCGGGGCGCTTTGTTGAGCACAGCCACGGCGAGTTTTATGCGCGCATCCGCCAGGAGGAGTGGCAGGCGGAGCACCAGCGCATCGACGCCAAAGCGACCTCGACCGGCATCGTGCCGGGCTGCACCTTCACGCTGAGCAACCCACCGTTCGCCAGCGACGCCGACGACTACCTGATCCTCAGCGCGCTGTACCACTTTGAAGAGAACAGCTACGCGTCCGGCGGGGGCGAGAGCAACCACACGGTGTGGCTGACGGTGATCCCGTCCAGTACGCAGTTCCGCTCGGCGCAGCGCACCGCGTTGCCGCGCACCCACGGTCCGCAGACGGCGAAGGTGGTGGGGCCGCAGGGCGAATCAATCTGGACCGACAAATATGGCCGGGTGAAGGTGAAGTTTCACTGGGACCGGCACGCGAAGGGCGACGATACCAGCTCGTGCTGGGTGCGCGTGTCGAGCGCGTGGGCGGGCCAGGGGTTCGGCGGGGTGCAGATCCCGCGCGTTAATGACGAGGTGGTGATCGACTTTATCAACGGTGACCCGGACCGGCCGATTATCACCGGGCGCGTGTACAACGAAGCCAGCATGCCGCCGTGGGCGCTGCCCGCCGCCGCTACGCAGATGGGCTTTATGAGCCGCTCAAAAGACGGTACCCCGGATAACGCCAACGCCCTGCGTTTTGAAGACAAAGCGGGTGAGGAGCAGCTGTGGGTGCAGGCCGAGCGCAATATGGACACCACCGTTAAAAATGATGAGACGCGCTCGGTTGGCGGTAACCAGACGCTGGCGGTGGCAAAAAGCTTTGACGGCAAGGTGAGTGGCCTCTACAACCATGCCACCCAGCTGAACCGCAGCGAGCTGGTGGGCGGCGATTACAGCCTTGATAGCCAGGGCGCGATCCTGCTCTCTTCAGGTCAGGGCATTCGCCTGCTGAGCGGCGACAGCATGCTGATCCTCGACCCGAACGGCACCATCTCGCTGCAGTGCCTTAACTTCCAGATAAATGCCTCGCAGCAGGGCGAGATCAATACCGGCGGTACGCTGGATCTCAACGTCAGGCAACCCGCGCAGGCCGCGCCGCAGCAGCCAACCCCGGCGGATATCACCGCCAAAGTGAAGGATGCCTTTAACAACTCAGGGAGCAACTCATGAGCCAGCCAGTGGAATTTCACCTGTCGGAAGGCACTCTGACGCTGCCGGAAGTGGCGCAGGATCAGAGCGTGACCATTCTGCGCCTGCCAGCAAGCCGCGCCACGCTGGTGCTGACGCGCGCGTGGGAGGTGAAAGCGGGCGATGAGCAGGCTTTTATCGACCAGCAGATTGCCAAAGTTAAGCGAGATATGAAGAAGTTCTCCGGCGATGAGCCGCAGGAGAGCCATTTCGGGCCGCTGCCCGCCCGTGAAATCACTATGCGCTTTGAGACGCAGGGCGTGCGCGTGGCGCAAAAACTGCTGGTGGTCATGCTGCCTACGCATCTGCTGGCGGTGACGTTTAGCTGCAGCGGCGAGTTCGATGCGGCGGCGCTGGCCGTCTGGGAGGGGATCCGTCAGGGATTCACTCCGTTGCCGGGCGGGGAGGCGTAAGCGATGGCGGATGAGTTAATCGCAGCGCGCATCGACGACCCGCTGGTCCACAGCTCGCTGCTGGGGGACTTCGCCGCCGGGCTGGTGGAAGGCGCGATCTATCTGGCGGTGTTCTCCGCCGGGGCGGCGATGGCCGCCAGCGGTGTTGGCGTGGCGATTGGCGCCGCGCTGGTGGTGGGGGCGATGGTCAACGGTTTTCCGGAGCGCATCGGCAACATGGTCAGTGACGCCGTTGATGGCCTGCTGGATACCCTCGGCATGCGTGGCCCGCCGGATGCGCTGATTACCAGCGGTTCCGATAACGTGCTGATGAAGGGCAAAAAAGCGGCGCGTGCGGCGGGTAAAGTCGACCATGATTTTCTCAACGCCCCGGCCCCGAAAGCGGAAGATGAGCCGGGCGCGCTGGCGATTGCTATGGCGATGGCCACCAGCGTGGCCGATACCGTGCGCCATCCGGGGGCTTTTCTCAGCGCGCTGGGCGAGAGTATCAGCAGCATCAACGCCGATTCGGTAGGTAACTTCTTCAAAAACGTCGGCCAGGACATTGTGCAGCCGACCGTGGCCAGCGCCAGCCCCTATGCGACTCCGGCGGATAAAGATACCGTGGCGTGCAGCAAAGGGCATATGGCGGAGAGTGAAAACTTTCTTGCGGAAGGCTCAACGCGCGTACTGATTAACGGCCATCCGGCGGTGCGTAACGGTCACCGCAGCACCTGCGAGGCGAAGATAGAAGTTGCTGACGACCCGCGCGTGCGCATCGGCGGCGACAGCATCGTGGTGCGCGACATCCGCAGCGGTAAAAATTTCCTCGCCTACTTTGCCGGCAACCTGATTGGCGGCGGACTCGGCAAGGAGCTGGGGCAGCTGGGCGTGCAGATGCTTGACCGCTCGGTCAGTCGCCTGATGGCGCGCCTGGCGGTGCGTAAAACCGCCTGCGCCATCGGCGGTGAAGCGGTGGGGAACGCGGCGGCGGCGGCCGTTGGCAGGCTGGCGCAGAACGCCATGGCGACCGCGCACCCGGTCAATATTGCGCTGGGGTCGAAGATCCTCGCCGGGCAGGAAGATCTCGACTTTGTGCTGCAGGATCGTATCCCGCTCTACTGGCAGCGCATCTACCACAGCCGCAACCGCGCCAGCGGGATGCTGGGCAGCGGCTGGATGCTGCCGTTTGAGACCCGCCTGCTGCGCGTGCAGGCAGCGGACGGTACACTCCATTTTCTCTGGCGCGATATGTCCGGGCGCGAGCTGGGGCTGGGCGAAGTGCGCCCTGGCGATGTGATCCAGTTCCATGAAGATGGCTTTACCCTGTACTGCACTCTGCAGGGCGTGGTGGTGATGCAGACCGCGCAGGGGGAGTTTTTCCTCTACGAGCCGGACCCGACCCGCGAAGGCGAGTGGCGCATTGCGCGCCAGTACGATCGCCACGATAACTGCCTGCACTTCAGCTGGAACGACGCCGGGCAGCTGGTCTCCATCGCCAGCGACAATGAGGCGCTGGAAGTGCGCCTCAACTATGAGAATGCTCACGGGCGGCTGGCGGCGGTGCATCAGCAGGTAGACGGCGCGCCGCAGCTGCTGGTGCGCTATGCCTACAACCCGCAGGGGCAGCTGATCGCGGTGCAGGATGCGGACGGCATCACCACCCGCAGCTTTGGCTGGGATCGCGCCAGCGATCTGCTGGCCTCGCACAGCTACGCCACCGGCCTGTCGGTGGCCTATCAGTGGCGGCCCGCCGCCGACGGCGAGAACTGGCGCGTCAGCGAATATCAGGTTCTCGATGGCGAACAGAGCCTTGAGCACTGGCTGATCGATGCCGATGAACAGGCGCGCCGCGCCACCGTCACCTGTCTTTCAGGGGGCAGCAGCGAGCATCGCTGGGATGCGCTGTACCGCATCACTCACTATACCGACAGCTACGGTGCGCAGTGGCGTTATCGCTGGTCGGCGCAGGGCGAACTGCTGCTCAGTACCACCGGCCCGCAGGGCGAGCGCTGGGAGTATGGCTACGACGAGCGCGGCAACCTGACGCAGGTGAAAGATCCGCTGGGACGCTCGACGCTGACCGTCTGGCACCCGGTGTGGGCGCTGCCGGAGCAGGAGGTCATGCCGGACGGTGCCGCCTGGCAGTATCAGTACAGCGCGCTGGGCGATGTGGTGGCGGTAACCGATCCGCAGGGTGCCGTGACGCGCTATCAGTGGAACGCGCAGGGCGACCTGACCTGCACCATTGATGCGCTGGAGAATACGCACCGCTACGCCTGGGATGAGCGCGGCCAGCTGCTGCATGACGAGGACTGCTCGGGCTACCAAAGCCATAACCAGTATGATGCCGCCGGACGGCTGGCAGCGCACACCGACGCTGCCGGTAACTGCACGCGCTACCGCTGGAGCGCGGCGGGCCGCTTACAGCTGCTGACCCGCCCGGACGGGCGCGAGACGCTTTACCAGTACGATGGCGCCGGGCTGCTGACCGGCGAGAATATTGACGGCTTCAGCGAGCGTAAGGTAAAACGCAACGTGCGCGGGCAGATTGTCAGCGAGGTCAGCCCCGCCGGGCACGTCACCCGTTACCAGTACGATCGCTTTGGCCGCATGACCGGGTTGATCAACGCCAACAGCGACCGCTGGCAGTTTGAATACGACAGCGGCGAGCGCCTGCTGGCGCAGACTGACTACGCCGGGCGGCGTAAGCGCTATCGCTATAACCAGCAGGGCCAGGTGATTGAGATAAGCCAGCAGCCGCTGGTGCAGGCGGGCGAAGCGCTGGCCGCACACAGTACAAAGATGGAGTATGACGCACTGGGCCGCATCACCGCCCGGCAGACGGCGGAGCACCGCACCGAGTATTGGTATCAGCCGCGTGGCATCACGCTGCGCAAAGTGGCGCTGGCACAGTGGCAGCAGGCGCAGTCTGCTGGCCAGGCGGTAGCGTGGGCGGAAGAGCTGAACTTTACCCGCGACGCGCTTGGCAACCTGCTGAGCGAGGAGAACCACAGCGGCCTGTGGCAGTATCAGTATGACGCGCTGGGCAACCTCAGCCAGAGCAGCCGCCCCGATGGCCGGGCGCTGAATTTCCTGCGTTACGGCAGCGGGCACCTGCTGCAGCTCAACCTGCAGCACGGCGGCCAGAACCAGGAAGTGACGGCTTATCAGCGTGACGCGCTGCACCGCGAGATCGTGCGCAGCCAGGGCGCGCTGAGCCTGGAGACGCGCTATGACCGCGTCGGGCGCATTGTGATGCGGCGCAGCCCGGTGCTGGAACGGCGCTATCAGTGGGACCGGCTTGATCAGGTGGCGCAGCAGACGCTGATTAACGGCGTCAGCGCCGACGGCGAAGCGCCGTTTGCGCAGCAGCGCTTTGGCTACGATGCCGAAGGGCAGGTGACGCGCAGGCTGCGTCCGCAGCAGGAGGAGCGCTTTCACTACGACCCGGCGGGCAACCGCACCGATGCACCGGGGCAGGTGGTGTGGCACAACCTGCTGCAGCGGCTGAAGGGGGCGCGCTGGCAGTATGATGGCTTTGGCCGCCTGACGTGGCGCCGCGCCGCGCGCGACGGCGTGGAGCAGCATTTCGCCTGGGACGACGAGCACCGCGTGTCGGAGGTGACCCTGAGCGGCCACCGCGAGTTCAGCCGGGTGGCCTACCGCTACGACCTGCTGGGGCGGCGCACGCAGAAGATCCTGCATCGCCACGGCGAGTCCCCGGATGATGCCGAGATTGTCACTTTCCACTGGACCGGCCTGCAGATGGTCGGCGAGCAGAGCAGCCGTCAGCCTGCGCGCAGCACGCAGTATATCTACGCGGAGGGCGGCTGGGAGCCGCTGGCGCGGGTGGACAGCGTGGGCGAGAGCAGCGAAACGTACTGGTATCACAGCGAGCTGAACGGCCTGCCGGAGCGCATGACCGACCAGTATGGCGAGGTGGTGTGGCAGGGGAGTTTCTCCACATGGGGGGAAACGGAGCGCGAGAGCAGCCCGCGCGGGTTGAAGCAGAACCTGCGCTTTCAGGGGCAGTATTTTGACGCGGAGACCGGGCTTCACTACAATTTATTCCGCTATTACGACCCGGTGGCAGGGCGGTTTACCCAGCTGGACCCAATAGGGCTGGCGGGGGGGCTGAATACCTATGCTTATGTGCCGGACCCGCTGACTATCATAGATCCTCTTGGCTTAATGCCACTGAGTAATCCAGTAAATCAAGGCCATCATATGGTCCCTCATGAGGTGGCAACTCATCTAGATATTGCACCGTTTAATTCTCAAGCAGGTGTTCCCGCAATGTATTGGGATGAAAACCAATGGACTAACATCGAGCATAGTGCAATGCATGGCTATAATGGCATTGGAACAAAAACTAAGCCCTTAGTTAAACCATCTGCAGTTATTAAATCAGGCATGTCTAAAGATCAGTGGATAAAATCCCTTGAAACGCATTACAATAATCCCGAGCTGAAAAACATTAGAGGAGATGTGCATTTGATAACATCTTCTGGAAATAAAGGTGAGTTATTAGCCAAGAATGTCACTGCTTCTGAGGCTTGGGATGTAACAAAAGAATGGGCGAAGAAAATTAGATGTGGAGGTAGGTGATGAGTACCAGAACAGTTTATGCAGTAGACAGTGCAGCTTCAATTGAAACTTTAAAATTGATTCCAGAAGGAAGTGATGAAGCTAGTATTGATCTAAAAAGATTCATCCCTGATGGTTTTAAAGGTAAGGTTATAGTCAATGTTGAACACATCGAGCGTATCAGTCAGAGCTTGTCGTCTCTGAAAGAAAACCTTTGTTTTTTTGATGTGGGTAATAGTAATTCAGCATTTAGCGTAAAAATAAAAACCACTAATAATGTAATCAATAACTTCCTCGATGAAACGATTTTGTTAAACAATGACTCAAACAAAACTCCTTTAATCTGTAGCGCAGTAGACATACCATACGTAGCCACAGGCGTTGTTCCTGAATCAAAGAAAGATTTTGTTGAAATGTCGAAAGTGTTGAACTTATATGTCATTTTTTCTGATGATGGTCGTTCAAAAAAGGTTGGCAAACAACAACGGCAGGTGTTTGATGCTTACGGTACATTAGGGTTTGCAATTGTTGATATAGAAATGTTTGATCGCTATGTCTCTATGAAAGATGCATCAAACGATCTTGTCGAAGAGTTTACAACAACTGAATTAGCGAATGAATTATTTGATGAAGGTTTGATGATCCTTAGTTGGGGGCATACACCATGGGTATATTATATTAACTCAGCTGCTGATTTGGATACCGTAGCTTTATTAGGTGAATATACAAATTACTCAGGGATTTATAAATTTAAGAATGAATTTAAGCAGGCATCTGTTATTCCTGGGAATGAGTTAAGAGATTGGTCTTCATGCAAAGATAAAAAATGGCCAGTCATCGACATTGATGGCCAGGGTGAATATGTTTCAATTGGATTGTTTGTCAAAAATGCTTTATCGCAAAGTGATAGTGATTACCCAATCCCCACATTCAAAATAGAGCGTGTATGTAATGAAGGCGGTACGGTAAGTCCTTTGCTTCAATCAAATATACTTGAGCTTTGATTATCTCAAAGTGAATGGATGCTGCAGCAGGAAGAACATGCCAAAGTAGTATGGAGTGATTAAATTTATGCAGATAATTCTTCAATCATAGCAATAAGGATAGCTAATGAACGATAAAAAAATCAGTAGCCTGGTAATATTTAAACTGATGCTGATAGGCTTTGGGGTGTCAATAATGGTATTGTCCACCATCTTTGGTATAGCCGGTGTCTTCGGTGCAGGCGTGGTGAAATTTAACGATAAAATCATTACGGGTATTGCCGCACTACCTATTTCTCTGTTGAGTGGCCTGCTCATCACGGTGGGCTTTACCGCTATTTTTGGTACCCTGGCTTTTATCGGGCTGTGGTTATATAGCAAAGTCAGGCCGCTTAAAATAAAAGTCATTGATTAATCATCTTATCGGTAAGCACGGCCTCCCGCTTTAAACGGCACGGCCGGTATCTTTCCGCGAGGTTTTAAAGGCGAAATGTCGGTGGGATTGGGCGGCCTGGCTCAGGCCGCCCTCTGCCGCTCTGTTACAGCCCCAGCTTAGCAAAGTCCTGCGCGTCGTGGCGCTCCGCCAGCTGCTCGTTCTCCGGGCCCCAGGTGCGGTTAACCACGCGGCCGCGTTTCACCGCCGTGCGGGCTGCCACTTCGTCGGTCCAGCGCAGCAGATTTTTGTACGATGCGGCATCAATAAACTCCGCCGCCTCATACATCAGCCCCTTCACTAACGCGCCGTACCACGGCCACACCGCCATATCGGCAATCGTATACTCATTCCCGGCAATATAACGATGCTTCGCCAGCTGCTGATCGAGCAGGTCGAGCTGTCGCTTGGCTTCCATGGTGAAGCGGTCGATAGCGTATTCGATTTTCACCGGTGCATAGGCGTAGAAGTGGCCAAAGCCACCGCCCAGGTAAGGCGCGGCGCCCTGCAGCCAGAACAGCCAGTTCAGCGTTTCGGTGCGTGCTGCCGGGTCTTTCGGCAGGAAGTGGCCAAACTTCTCGGCGAGGTAAAGCAGGATAGCGCCGGACTCAAACACCCGGGTGCCGGGAACGGTGGTGGTATCAAGCAGCGCCGGGATTTTCGAGTTCGGGTTAAGCGCGACAAAGCCGGAGGAGAACTGGTCGCTGTCGCCGATGCGGATCAGGTGCGCGTCATACTCCGCGCCCTGCACGTTTAGCGCCAGCAGCTCTTCCAGCAGGATAGTCACCTTCTGGCCGTTCGGCGTGCCCATCGAATAGAGCTGTAGCGGGTGCTTGCCGACCGGCAGCTTGGCGTCAAAACGCGCACCGGCAGTCGGGCGGTTGATGCTGCCCCAGGTACCGCCAAGGGCTTTGTTTTCGCTCCAGACTTTTGCTGGCTGATACTCTTTATCGCTCATAATTTACACGGCCTTCTTAAGTGGGGATGGAGTAAACGTAGTTGAACAGGTTGGAATATGCGATTAGGTATAGCATTGCGTGCGCGTTGGCGTTTACCCTCAAAGAGCACTGTTAAACAAGGAGAGCGTTAAATGGATAACGTGGATCTTGCCGCTTCAGGGCTGACCTTAAGCGCAGACGGGCGCACCTGCTGTGCCTGGCAGCCTGCCATGCCGCACTACCACGATAGCGAGTGGGGGCGGGTGGTGGTGGATGATATTCTGCTGTTTGAAAAAGTGTGCCTGGAAGGATTTCTCTCCGGCATGTCATGGAAGATGATTTATAACAAGCGCGACAACTTCCGCCGGGCGTTTGCCGGCTTTGATTTTCGCCAGGTGGCGCGCTTCGACGATGAGGATATCGCCCGGCTGATGGCGGATAAGGGCATCGTGCGCAACCGCGCGAAAATCCTCTCGACCATTAATAACGCGCAGCGGGCCATCGAGCTGGTGGACGAAGCGGGTTCGCTGGCGGCGTGGTTCTGGCAGTTTGAGCCTGCGGCGGATCGGCGCCCGGCGCAGATTGACCTGGCATACTGGCAGACGGTGAAAACCTGCCCGGAAGCGCAGGCGATGTCAAAAGCGCTGAAAAAACGCGGCTGGACGTGGGTGGGGCCGGTGGCAACCTATTCGCTGATGCAGGCGCTCGGGCTGGTGAACGATCATCTGGCAGGCTGCTGCATCCGGGCCGAGTGCGAGGCCGAACGAGCGGCTATGATAAGACCGTCGTGACCGCTGTTGACGGCGTTTGTCGGCCATTCGGCGGAATAAGCGCCGTTGTTCATTGTTTCTCACGCCGGGATCGGCGAAAATGACGACCATTAATGATTCATCATCTGTAGAAGAATTTTCATGTCAAATGCACCCTTTATGCAAGAGGTGGCTCGCCGCCGCACTTTTGCCATCATCTCGCACCCGGATGCCGGTAAAACCACCATCACTGAAAAAGTGCTGCTGTTCGGACAGGCGATCCAGACCGCCGGTACGGTAAAAGGCCGTGGCTCCAACCAGCACGCCAAGTCCGACTGGATGGAGATGGAAAAACAGCGTGGTATCTCCATTACTACCTCGGTGATGCAGTTCCCCTATCGCGATAGCCTGGTCAATCTGCTGGACACCCCGGGGCACGAAGACTTCTCCGAAGATACTTATCGTACTCTGACGGCGGTGGACTGCTGTCTGATGGTGATCGACGCCGCGAAAGGCGTTGAGGATCGTACCCGTAAGCTGATGGAAGTGACCCGTCTGCGCGACACGCCGATCCTGACCTTTATGAACAAACTTGACCGTGACATCCGTGACCCGATGGAAGTGATGGACGAAGTTGAGAGCGAGCTGAAAATCGCCTGTGCGCCAATCACCTGGCCCATCGGCTGCGGCAAGCTGTTTAAGGGCGTGTACCACCTGTATAAAAATGAAACTTACCTGTATCAGACCGGTAAGGGCCATACCATTCAGGAAGTGCGCGTGATTAAAGGGCTGGACAACCCGGAGCTGGACACCGCCATCGGTGAAGATCTTGCCGGGCAGCTGCGCGACGAGCTGGAGCTGGTGCAGGGCGCATCGCACGAGTTTGACCGCGAGCTGTTCCTGGCAGGCCAGCTGACCCCGGTATTCTTCGGAACGGCGCTGGGTAACTTTGGCGTTGACCATATGCTCGACGGACTGGTGGAGTGGGCGCCATCGCCGATGCCGCGCGATACCGATCTGCGCACCGTCACCGCTGCCGATGAGAAATTTACCGGCTTCGTGTTTAAGATTCAGGCCAACATGGACCCGAAACACCGCGACCGCGTGGCCTTTATGCGCGTGGTGTCCGGTAAATATGAAAAAGGCATGAAGCTGCGCCAGGTGCGCACCGGTAAAGATGTCACCATCGCCGACGCGCTGACCTTTATGGCCGGTGACCGTTCGCACGTGGAAGAAGCCTATCCGGGCGATATTATCGGCCTGCACAACCACGGCACCATCCAGATCGGCGACACCTTTACCCAGGGTGAGAACATGAAGTTCACCGGTATTCCGAACTTCGCCCCGGAGCTGTTCCGCCGCATTCGCCTGCGCGACCCGCTGAAGCAGAAACAGCTGCTGAAAGGGCTGGTGCAGCTGTCGGAAGAGGGCGCTGTGCAGGTATTCCGCCCGGTCCACAACAACGATCTGATCGTGGGCGCGGTGGGTGTCCTGCAGTTCGACGTGGTGGTTGCGCGCCTGAAAAGCGAATACAACGTGGAAGCGATCTACGAAGCGATTAACGTCTCTACCGCCCGCTGGGTAGAGTGCAGCGACGCGAAGAAGTTTGATGAGTTCCAGCGTAAGAATGAAGTTAACCTGGCGCTCGACGGCGGCGATAACCTGACCTACATCGCGCCAACCATGGTGAACCTCAACATTACCCAGGAGCGTTATCCTGACGTGGTGTTCCGTAAAACCCGCGAGCATTAATCTTCCCAGGTCCGCCCCTACTGTAGGGGCGGACCTTCTTTTTCGGTCCGCCCGCCGGCCAGTGCCAGTTTGTAATAAGGGCCGATCGAAAAATAGATCGGCCCCTACAATCTTACAGACTCCTCCTAAACACTCTCTTTTCTGCTGCTTTATCCATCAATTCAACCACTATCCCCGGTGAAATCCTGATTACCGTCTATATTGATTTCTACAGGACGCAAAATATGCGGCGCGGTTGCTGCAACGTTCACGGGCTAAGCTCCATCTGGCCGACAACTACAGCCACGCCGTTTGTGGCTGAAAAGCTCACCGTTGTGAGTGGTACTAATCAAAAGGAACGAATCGATGATCAACACTAAGATTGCAAAAACTCTGATGGCGGTAATGGTAGGTTCGGTACTGGCTGGTGGCTCTGCGATGGCAGCGGACACTATGACGGGCAAAGCGGACTCTACCGCCGACAGCGCGGGTTCGAAAATCGATAGCTCAATGAAAAAAGTCGGTGGCTACATGGACGACAGCGGCGTAACGGCGAAGGTGAAAGCAGCCCTGGTCGATGACGAAGCGATTAAAAGTACCGATATTTCTGTCGAAACCCACAGTGGCGTTGTCACTCTGAACGGCTTCGTGACTTCCCAGGACCAGGCCGAGAAGGCTGTAGCGGTCGCGGGTAAAGTTGAAGGCGTGAAATCGGTTAGCGACAAACTACACGTAAAAGACAGCACTAAGCAGACAATGAAAGGTTACGCTGGAGATACGGCAACAACCTCTGAAATTAAAGCTAAACTGTTAGCAGATGACATCGTACCGTCACGTAATGTGAAAGTAGAAACTACCAATGGCGTGGTGCAGCTGTCCGGTGCGGTGAAAACGCAGGCGCAGTCAGAACGCGCTGAAGGTATTGCCAAGGCCATTGATGGCGTGAAAAGTGTGAAAAACGATTTAGAAGTTAAATAAATCGTCATTACCCGGCGGTTTTCGCTCTGCGGAGGCCGCCAACGTAACACCTGCATAGAATAACGTTCAGCCACAAGCCGTGAGCTGAATGATAAAAACAGTTTGAATACACTACTGGTAAGGAGAGGCTTATGTTTCGTTGGGGTATTATCTTCCTGATTATCGCACTGATTGCAGCTGCGTTAGGGTTTGGTGGTCTGGCTGGTACAGCAGCATGGGCAGCAAAAATTGTCTTCGTTGTCGGTATCATTATCTTCCTGGTCAGCCTGTTTACCGGTCGTAAAAAACTCTAGTTTCCAAACGTTACATCTGAGAGCAAGAAGCGCCTCACAGATTTGACTGATAACAGGTATCCTCTCTTTTTCATCTGAGAGGATACCTGGCTTGGGCATACGCATCCCGATAACCCTCGGCAATATTGAGCCGCTGGCGTTAAAACCTTTCAACCCGGGCAGAATTGCTCTGGTCTGCGAAGGGGGTGGGCAGCGCGGTATCTTCACCGCGGGAGTGCTGGATGAGTTTCAGCGTGCTCACTTCAATCCTTTCGACCTGATGCTCGGCACCTCCGCCGGCGCACAAAACCTTTCCGCTTTCGTCTGCGCACAGCCCGGCTACGCGCGGCGCGTCATCCCCCGTTACACCACCAGTAAACTGTTTTTTGACCCGATGCGCTTTGTGCGCGGTGGTCATTTGATCGATCTCGACTGGCTGGTGGATATTACCCGTTCTGAGTTCCCGCTGGCGCTAAGCGCTGCCGAAAAAATGTTTGCTGATGGGCGCGAATTTTATATGTGCGCCTGCCGTAGCGACGACTACACCCCAAGCTACTTCGCGCCGACGGCGGATAACTGGCACGACATTATTAAAGCCTCCAGCGCGATTCCCGGTTTTTATCGCCCCGGGGTGGATCTGGCGGGCGTCAGCTATCTGGACGGCGGTATCCGCGATGCGATCCCGGTGCGTGAAGCGGCGCGGCGCGGGGCAGATACCATTGTGGTGATCCGCACGGTCCCTTCACAGATGACCTATACTCCGCAGTGGCTGAAGCGCGTGGAGCGCTGGCTGAGTGAGGGCGCTTTGCAGCCGCTGATCAACATCATGCAGGTGCACGAAGAGAGCTATCACCAAATTCAGAGCTTTATCGATAACCCGCCGGATAATCTGCGCATTATTGAGATCTACCCGCCGCGCCCGCTCGCCAGTATGGCGCTCGGCAGCCGGGTGGCCTCCCTGAATAAAGATTATCATCTGGGCCGCCGCTGCGGGCGTTACTTCCTCGCCACCGTCGGCCAGTGGCTGAATGGCGGCGACAGCGTGGTGCGTCGCCATATTGTGGTGCCACCTGCGCCGGTGGCGAACGAGCCGGATCGCCAGGGGATTATGGTCGACCCGCTGGTGGGTAATGAAACCGATTACGATAAAGGATCGCTGGCATGACAATGCGTTTTGTCGATACCCACTGTCACTTTGATTTTCCGCCGTTTGTCGGTAACGAGGCCGCCAGCCTGGCGCGTGCCGCCGCTGCCGGGGTGGAGAAGATCATTGCGGTGGGCGTGTCGGCGGATCGCTTTGCCGGCGTGCTGGCGCTGGCGGCGCAGCATGACGCTGTCTATGCCGCGCTGGGCATGCACCCGATGGCAATTGCCGAACACGGTGAGCCGCAGCTGGCAGCGCTGGAGCAGCATTTAAAAGCCCGCCCGCCAAAGCTGGTGGCGATTGGGGAGATCGGCCTCGATCTGTTTATCGACAATCCGCAGTTTGAACGCCAGCAGGCGCTGCTGGATGCGCAGCTGCGGCTGGCGCGTGATTACGATCTGCCGGTGATCCTGCATTCACGCCGCACTCATGACAAGCTGGCGCTGCACCTGCGGCGCATTGCGCTGCCGCGCCGTGGCGTGGTGCACGGCTTTGCCGGCAGCGAACAGCAGGCGCTGGCCTTTATTCGCGCCGGATATTCCATTGGCGTCGGTGGCACCATCACCTATCAGCGCGCCAGCAAAACCCGCAACACCCTTGCCCGTCTGCCGCTCTCCGCGCTGCTGCTGGAAACCGACTCCCCCGATATGCCGCTGCAGGGCTTTCAGGGCCAGCCCAACCGCCCGGAACGGGTGAAAGAGGTGTGGCAGGCCCTGTGTGAGCTGCGCCCCGAATCTCCTGAGCAAATCGCTGAAATCCTGCGTCAAAACACCCGCACGCTCTTTGGCCTGTGAAGCACGGGCTACACTTCTGAGAGACCTGTTTTGCCTTGAAGAGTAAATGTTATAATTATAACATTTTCCAATGGCTCGCTGTGGCCGCCTTACTGCGCGCCGTTCCGGGCGTAATGGCGGTTAAATTGTGATTGCTGTCACTATTCATGCAATAATGGTGCAACTGTCATCTTTTTAATGTGAAACTACCCGCAAAATAGCTCGCCACGGGCTGTTATAATTTTAACATTATCAGGTGCGCTGACCGTGCCTGCTGCTAAATTGTCTGGAGACAACCATGTCCGATGTAAAAACTCAGGCGCTGCGCGCGCTGCAGCTGATGGATCTCACCACCCTGAACGACGATGACACCGATGCGAAAGTGATCGCGCTGTGCCATCAGGCGAAATCCCCGGCCGGAAACACCGCCGCCATCTGCATCTATCCGCGCTTTATTCCGATTGCGCGTAAAACGCTGCGCGAGCAGGGCACCCCGGATATCCGCATTGCTACCGTTACCAACTTCCCACACGGCAACGACGACATTGATATCGCGCTGGCGGAGACCCGTGCCGCTATCGCCTACGGCGCGGACGAAGTGGACGTGGTATTCCCGTACCGTGCGCTGATTGCCGGTAACGAAACCGTCGGCTTCGAGCTGGTAAAAGCCTGTAAAGATGCCTGCTCTGCGGCAAACGTGCTGTTAAAAGTGATTATTGAAACCGGTGAGCTGAAAGAGGAAGCGCTGATCCGTAAAGCCTCCGAAATTGCCATTAAAGCGGGTGCTGACTTTATCAAAACCTCGACCGGTAAAGTGCCGGTCAATGCGACGCCAGAAGTCGCAGAGATTATGATGCGGGTGATTGCCGAGCAGGGCGTGAAGCAGCAGGTGGGCTTTAAGCCCGCGGGCGGCGTGCGCACCGCTGACGATGCGGCGATCTACCTCAAGCTGGCCGACGACATCCTGGGGGCGGAGTGGGCCGATGCGCGCCATTTCCGCTTTGGCGCTTCCAGCCTGTTAGCCAGCCTGCTGAATGCCGCAGGGCACAGCGGTGCGACCAGCGACAGCAAGTATTAATTTGCGGACGGGTCAGGCATGCCTGACCCCTACGACGGCGCATGATGCGCCGCCGCCGGGCATGCCGATGCGATACGGCGGCACAGGCAAACGTGCCGTTTACCCGTAGGGGCCGGGCATGCCCGGCCCGTAAATCCGTTGTTCCATTTTCGACTTAAATACCGGGGGTTAGCGTGTTCCTGCCACAAGAAATCATTCGCAAAAAACGTGATGGTCAGGCGCTGAGTGAAGAAGAGATCCGCTTCTTCATCAACGGCGTGCGTGACAACACGGTGTCAGAAGGGCAGATTGCCGCGCTGGCAATGACCATCTACTTCCACGATATGTCGCTGCCGGAGCGCGTGGCGCTGACCATGGCGATGCGTGATTCCGGTTCGGTGCTGAACTGGAAGGCGCTGAAGCTCAATGGCCCGGTGGTGGATAAGCACTCCACCGGCGGCGTCGGCGATGTGACCTCGCTGATGCTGGGCCCGATGGTGGCGGCCTGCGGTGGCTACGTGCCGATGATCTCCGGGCGCGGCCTGGGGCACACCGGCGGCACGCTGGACAAGCTGGAAGCGATCCCCGGTTTTGATATTTTCCCGGAAGATGAGCGCTTCCGTCAGATTATTAAAGACGTTGGCGTGGCGATTATCGGCCAGACTAACTCGCTGGCGCCGGCGGATAAACGCTTCTACGCCACGCGCGATATCACCGCGACCGTCGACTCTATTCCGCTGATTACCGCCTCGATCCTTGCGAAAAAACTGGCCGAAGGGCTGGATGCGCTGGTGATGGATGTGAAAGTGGGATCCGGCGCGTTTATGCCGACCTATGAACTGTCGGAATCGCTGGCGCAGGCGATAGTCGGCGTGGCCAACGGCGCGGGCTGCAAAACCACCGCGCTGCTGACCGATATGAACCAGGTGCTGGCCTCCAGCGCCGGCAATGCGCTGGAAGTGCGCGAAGCGGTGCAGTTTCTCACCGGGGCTTACCGCAACCCGCGCCTGCTGGAGGTGACGATGGCGCTGTGCAGCGAAATGCTGATCTCCGGCGGCCTGGCCGCGACGGCGCAGGAGGCGCAGGCGAAGCTGCAGGCGGTGCTGGACAATGGCCGTGCTGCCGAGGTCTTTGCGCGCATGGTGGCGGCGCAAAAGGGTCCGGTGGACTTTATCGAGCGCATGGACCACTACCTGCCCGCGCCGATGCTGAGCAAAGCGGTGTATGCCGACCGGCCGGGTATCGTCGGTGCGATGGATACGCGCGCGCTGGGAATGGCCGTGGTGTCGATGGGCGGCGGGCGTCGTCGTGCCAGCGACAGCATCGATTACAGCGTTGGCTTCAGCGAGATGGCGCAGCTGGGCGACAGCGTTGATGCGCAGCGCCCGCTGGCAGTGATCCACGCGGCGACTGAAGCCAGCTGGCAGGAAGCCGCCGCCGCCGTGAAGCGCGCGGTGGCGGTGGGCAGTGAACAGCCGCAGGTAACGCCGGTTATCTATCGCAGAATCTCGCAATAACGAGTATTCTGTTCTGATCGCATTTTTTTAATGCCTATCGCGACAATCGCGCAGGAGACCAGGATGAAACGTGCATTTATCATGGTGCTCGATTCCTTTGGAATCGGCTCCAGTAAAGACGCCGACAAGTTCGGTGATGAAGGCTCGGATACGCTCGGCCATATCGCCGAAGCGTGCTTCAGGGGTGAAGCAGACAAAGGGCGTAAGGGCCCGCTCCATCTGCCGAATCTGACCGCCCTCGGGCTGGGCAAAGCGGCAGAAGCCTCGACCGGGAAATTCCCACCGGGGCTGGATAAAAATGCCGACATTATTGGCGCTTACGCCTACGCCAGCGAGCTCTCCTCCGGTAAAGACACGCCGTCCGGCCACTGGGAAATCGCCGGAGTGCCGGTGCTGTTTGACTGGGGCTATTTCAGCGACGTCGAGAACAGCTTCCCGCAGGAGCTGCTCGATCTGCTGGTGGAAAAAGCCAATCTGCCGGGCTATCTCGGCAACTGCCACTCCTCCGGTACGGTGATCCTTGACCAGCTTGGCGAAGAGCATATGAAAACCGGCAAGCCGATTTTCTATACCTCCGCCGACTCGGTATTCCAGATTGCCTGCCATGAAGAGACCTTCGGCCTTGACCGTCTGTATGAGCTGTGCGAAATAGCGCGCGAAGCGCTGACCGAAGGCGGTTACAATATCGGCCGCGTGATCGCCCGTCCGTTTGTTGGTGATAAGCCGGGCAGCTTTGAGCGCACCGGGAATCGTCATGACCTGGCGGTGGAGCCTCCGGCCCCGACCATCCTGAAAAAGCTGGTGGACGAGCAGGGTGGGGAAGTGATCTCCGTCGGCAAAATCGCGGATATTTACGCCCACGTTGGCATCACCAAAAAGGTGAAAGCCACCGGGCTGGACGCGCTGTTTGACGCGACGGTTGCTGAGATGAAAACCGCCCCGGATAACAGCATTGTGTTCACTAACTTCGTGGATTTCGACTCAACGTGGGGGCATCGCCGCGATATTCCTGGCTATGCCGGTGGTCTCGAGCTGTTTGACCGCCGCCTGCCGGAGCTGATGGCGCTGGTCAAAGAGGGTGATATTCTGATCCTCACCGCCGACCATGGCTGTGACCCAAGCTGGCGTGGCACCGAGCACACCCGCGAGCATATCCCGGTGCTGATCTACGGCCCAGGCGTGAAACCGGGCGATTACGGCTATCGCGACACCTTCGCCGACATTGGTCAGACGGTTGCCAGCTATTTTAGCCTGTCGCCGATGGAATACGGCAAAAGTATTCTTTAACCCCCATTTAATAAGACTAAGGATTTAACATGGCTACGCCTCATATTAACGCTGAGATGGGTGATTTCGCTGACGTGGTACTGATGCCGGGCGACCCGCTGCGCGCTAAGCACATCGCGGAAACCTTCCTGCAGGACGCGGTCGAAGTGAACAACGTGCGCGGCATGCTGGGTTATACCGGCACCTATAAAGGCCGTAAGATTTCGGTGATGGGCCACGGTATGGGTATTCCATCCTGCTCCATCTATGCGAAAGAGCTGATTACCGATTTCGGCGTGAAAAAAATCATTCGCGTCGGTTCCTGCGGTGCGGTGCGCAGCGATGTGAAACTGCGTGACGTGGTGATCGGCATGGGTGCCAGCACCGACTCCAAAGTGAACCGTATGCGCTTCAAAGACCATGATTTCGCGGCGATTGCCGATTTCGACATGGTGCGCAACGCGGTTGATGCGGCTAAAGCGCTGGGCGTCGATGCCCGCGTCGGTAACATCTTCTCTGCGGATCTGTTCTACACCCCGGACCCGCAGATGTTCGACGTGATGGAGAAGTACGGCATCCTCGGCGTGGAGATGGAAGCCGCGGGTATCTACGGCGTGGCGGCAGAGTTCGGCGCGAAAGCGCTGGCGATCTGCACCGTGTCTGACCATATCCGCTCCGGCGAGCAGACCACCGCCGCCGAGCGTCAGACCACCTTTAGCGAGATGATCGAGATCGCGCTGGAGTCCGTCCTGCTGGGTGACAAAGAGTAACTCCGGGCTGGCGGGCTGACCGAAAAAGAGGGTCAGCCCCTGCGACTTCGGTGTTACCCCATAGGGTAGGGGTCGACCTTTTTTCCGGTCGACCCGGTTTGCCCCTACAATTAAAGGAAAGGTCGCGTGTTTGCGATCGATGAACAGGGAGAACGTTATGAATTCACGCGCAATGTTCGTCAATGCCGGTGGCGGCTTTGACCATGTCTTTCCCGGCGAAAGCCCGGCCGCCGCCCCTGAAAGCGGCGAAATTACCGTGCGCCTGCACGCCAGCTCCCTTAACTTTCATGATTACGCGGTGGTCTGCGGCATTATGCCCCCTGCGGAAAAACGGATCCCGATGGCCGACGGCGCCGGTGAAGTGATCGCCATTGGCCCGGACGTCAGCGAGTTTGCCGTGGGTGATGCGGTGGTCAGCACCTTCTTCCCTGACTGGCTGGATGGCGACTCGGCGGAATCGAGCTTTATGAATACGCCGGGTGACGGTATCGACGGCTATGCGCGCAGCGTGGTGACCGCGCGCGTCAATGCCTTTACCCGTGCCCCCAAAGGCTGGAGCCACGCCCAGGCCTCAACCCTGACCACCGCCGGACTGACCGCCTGGCGTGCGCTGATGGTTGACGGGCAGCTGAAACCCGGCGACAGCGTGCTGGTGCAGGGCACTGGCGGCGTGTCAATTTTTGCGCTGCAGCTGGCAAAACTGGCGGGCGCGACGGTGATTGCGACCTCCTCCAGCGACAGTAAACTGCAGAAGCTGCTCGACCTGGGCGCGGATCACGTCATCAACTATCGCAAGCACGCTAACTGGGGCGAAAAGGTTCAGCAGCTGACGCGCGGGCGGGGTGTTGACCATGTTATCGAAGTGGGCGGGCCGTCGACGCTGGAGCAGTCGCTGATCGCCGCACGGATTGGCGGCCATATTGCGATGATCGGCATTCTTACCGGCATGGCGGGCGAGCTGCCGGTGATTAACGTGCTGCTGAAGCAGCTGCGTCTGCAGGGTGTGCTGGTGGGCAACCGCAGCCAGCAGCTGGCGATGATCCGTGCGCTGGATGCCAGCCCGCTACGCCCGGTGATTGACCGCCAGTTTGACCTCAGCGAAATGGTGGATGCCTTCCGCTATCAGGAATCGAATCAGCACTTCGGCAAGATTTGCCTGAGCATCTGACGCAGCGGGCACGGTGCCGCTGCGCCGCGCTTCTACCTGAATTATCTATTGAAGTATCCACTCCTAAGGCGGCTTGCAGAGAATCTGCAGGCCGTTTGGCTGGGTTACTGGCAGCTGTCGCTGATTTTGACGATGACCGCCTGATAGACGCTGGCGTCATCGGAGGAGAAGATCGCCAGACCCTTGTGGTTGCCCTGCGCGGGCAGCTGGCCGCTCAGCAAGGCGTCATCAACCGTGTCGAGCTTAAAGCTTTTTCCATCGGGGGAGATGGCGGTCAGGCAGGCTTTATTCAGATTGATAGCCTGATGGGATAAATTCGCCAGCGTCACTTCAAAACGTTTGGTGAACACCTGTTTCGCCCCGGTGGAAATTGACCCTATCTCCTGCTGCGTGGCGATAACGGCAATCGAGTCTGTCTTCGCCGCGACGGCGGAAAAGCTGAGAAGAGCGGTGAAAAAGAGGGCGAGTTGATTGCGTTTCATTGCATGTTCCCCGATCCGTGAGAGTCAGAAAGCGCGCGATGCGCGGGTGAAAGACTACCATGCCGGGGACAGGGATGAGCGTACAGATCCGCAAGAGCTATTCGGCGTGAACAGCTCTATTTGCAGAGGGGATCAGCGAGGGTTCTCTTGCGGTTTCTCGTCCTCGTCGTCATCCTCTTTTACCGGGTTATTGGCAGTGAGCAGGAATGGCGACTGCTGCCAGCGCGTACGGCGCGCGCGCAGCAGGGTGCGGGTGAGGATAATTCCAATAGCCAGCGCCAGCAGCATCATCAGGCGCAGAATGTTGGTGGTGTTATCCACCTGCTTGGATTCCGTGACCAGCACGTGGGTATCCAGCGTAATGCGCAGGGAGCCGCGCGGGCCATCCTTCGTCGCCAGCGGCTCCACAATCTGATGGTTGAAATAGCTGCCGGCACGCTGGCCGTCGAGCGCCAGGCGATCGCGCACGTTGATATTTTCACCGCTGTGGGCGATCAGGCTGCCTTCGTCGTCATACACTGAAGCATCCAGAATACGGCTTTCGTGCGTCAGCTGGTCGAGGGTGTCGACAATTTTCTGGTGATTGTCATCGCTGTTTTCCATCAGCGGGGTCAGATTCCACGCCACCTGGCGGGTCAGCGTATGCGCCAGCTCTTCCACCTGCTCGGAACGGGCCATCTGGTGCCCGAGGCTGAACCAGGATGCACCCTGCATCAACACCACTAACAGCGTCAGGCAGATCAGCACGATCACCGTTCGGTGCAGGCGAAATTTTAGTTTGGCTTTAGCCATCTTGACCCTTCAGACTTACCAGAGGAACCGCTGAGCTTTATGTTGCCAGAACACGCTGGAACAAGGTAGCCTCTTGCATTATTTTGCGCAGAATTGCGTGTTGAATGTCCCTACAGGAGCTGTAATGCCAAATAGTCTGACCTGGTGCGACCTGCCTGCTGAAGTCTCTCTCTGGCCGGGGTTACCTCTTTCATTAAGCGGTGATGAAGTGATGCCGCTGGACTACCGCGCTGGCCGTAGCGGCTGGCTGCTGTATGGACGCCAACTCGACAAAGCCCGCCTGACCGAATATCAGCGCCAGCTGGGCGCGGCGATGGTGATCGTCAGCGCGTGGGTCGTGGAAGATTATCAGGTCGTGCGGCTGGCCGGATCGCTGACCCCGCTGGCAACCCGGCTGGCGCATGACGCAGGGTTTGACGTGGCGCCGATGGGCAAGATCCCGCATCTGAAAACGCCGGGCCTGCTGGTGATGGATATGGACTCCACCGCGATTGAGATTGAGTGCATTGATGAGATCGCCAAACTGGCCGGCAGCGGCGAGCAGGTGGCGGAAGTGACCGAGCGGGCGATGCGCGGCGAGCTGGACTTTGCCGCCAGCCTGCGCCAGCGCGTGGCCACCCTGAAAGGGGCCGATGCCAATATCCTGAAAGCGGTACGCGATACGCTGCCGCTGATGCCGGGCCTGACCTCGCTGGTGGCGAAGCTGCAGGCGATGGGCTGGGAAGTGGCTATCGCTTCCGGCGGCTTCACCTACTACGCTGAGCATCTGCGCGACACCCTGCACCTCTCTGCGGTGGCCGCTAACGTGCTGGAGATCGCGGACGGCAAGCTGACCGGTGAAGTGCTGGGCGATATCGTCGATGCGCAGTATAAAGCCGACACGCTGCAGAAGCTGGCCGAGCGCTTCAACATTGCACCTGAGCAAACCGTGGCCGTCGGTGACGGGGCCAACGACCTGCCGATGATCAAAATTGCCGGCCTCGGTATTGCCTATCACGCCAAGCCGAAAGTGAATGAACAGACCGCTGTGACCATCCGTCACGCGGATTTAATGGGCGTGTTCTGCATTCTGAGCGGCAGCCTGATTTTTGACGAGCGTTAAGGGGACGATTTGGCCAAAGCGGTAAAGCGCGCCTTTGTATGTAACGAGTGCGGCGCAGACTATCCTCGCTGGCAGGGGCAGTGCAGTGCCTGTCACGCCTGGAACACCATCACCGAGATGCGGCTTGCCGCATCCCCCACCGTGGCGCGTAACGAGCGGCTCTCCGGCTATGCGGGCAGTGCGGGCGTCAGCCGCGTGCAGAAGCTGTCGGAAATCAGCCTCGACGAACTGCCGCGTTTCAGCACCGGTTTCAAAGAGTTTGACCGCGTGCTTGGCGGCGGCGTGGTGCCGGGCAGCGCCATTCTGATTGGCGGTAACCCCGGCGCGGGGAAAAGTACCCTGCTGTTGCAGACCCTGTGCAAGCTGTCAGAGAGCATGAAAACCCTGTACGTCACCGGGGAAGAGTCGCTGCAGCAGGTGGCGATGCGCGCCCATCGTCTGGGATTACCGAGCGAAAACCTGAATATGCTGTCGGAAACCAGCATCGAGCAGATCTGCCTGATCGCCGAGCAGGAGCAGCCGAAGCTGATGGTGATCGACTCGATCCAGGTGATGCACATGGCGGATATCCAGTCTTCGCCCGGCAGCGTGGCGCAGGTGCGCGAAACCGCCGCCTACCTCACGCGCTTCGCCAAAACCAAAGGCGTGGCGATTGTGATGGTCGGGCACGTGACGAAAGATGGCTCGCTGGCTGGCCCGAAGGTGCTGGAGCACTGCATCGACTGTTCGGTGCTGCTCGATGGCGATGCCGACTCGCGTTTTCGCACGCTGCGCAGCCATAAAAACCGCTTTGGCGCGGTGAATGAGCTGGGCGTGTTTGCCATGACCGAGCAGGGGCTGCGTGAAGTCAGCAACCCGTCGGCGATCTTCCTGAGCCGGGGGGATGAAGTGACCTCCGGCAGCTCGGTGATGGTGCTGTGGGAGGGAACGCGCCCGCTGCTGGTCGAGATCCAGGCGCTGGTCGATCACTCTATGATGGGCAACCCGCGCCGCGTGGCGGTGGGGCTTGAGCAGAACCGCCTGGCGATTCTGCTGGCGGTGCTGCACCGTCACGGCGGCCTGCAGATGGCCGATCAGGACGTGTTTGTTAACGTGGTTGGCGGGGTGAAAGTCACCGAAACCAGCGCCGACCTGGCGCTGATGCTGTCGATGGTTTCCAGCCTGCGCGACCGCCCGCTGCCGCAGGATCTGGTGGTGTTTGGCGAGGTCGGGCTGGCCGGTGAGATCCGTCCGGTGCCCAGCGGCCAGGAGCGTATTTCAGAAGCGGCGAAGCACGGATTCCGTCGCGCGATTGTTCCCGCCGCCAACGTGCCGAAAAAATTGCCGGAAAATATGAAAGTGTACGGCGTGAAAAAGCTGGCCGATGCGCTCTCTATCCTTGACGATCTCTAATTGCCGGAGGCATAAATGTCGTCTTTTGATTACCTGAAAACCGCGATCCGCCAGCAGGGCTGTACTCTGCAACAGGTGGCGGACGCCAGCGGCATGACCAAGGGCTACCTCAGCCAGTTGCTGAATGCCAAAATCAAAAGCCCCAGCGCGCAAAAGCTGGAGGCGCTGCATCGCTTTCTCGGCCTGGAGTTTCCCCGCCGCGAGAAAACCATCGGTGTGGTGTTCGGCAAATTTTATCCGCTGCATACCGGGCATATCTACCTGATCCAGCGCGCCTGTAGCCAGGTTGACGAGCTGCACATCATCATGGGCTATGATGAGCCGCGCGATCGCCAGCTGTTTGAAGACAGCGCGATGTCGCAGCAGCCGACGGTCAGCGACCGCCTGCGCTGGCTGCTGCAGACCTTTAAGTATCAGAAGAACATCCGCATTCATTCGTTTAATGAAGAGGGGATGGAGCCTTATCCGCACGGCTGGGACGTCTGGAGCAAAGGGGTGCAGGCGTTTATGGACGATCGCGGCATCGTGCCCAACTGCATTTACACCAGCGAAGAGGGTGACGCCGAACAGTTCAGCGCGCAGCTCGGGGTAGAGACGATCGTTATCGATCCAAAACGCTCGTTTATGAGCATCAGCGGCGGGCAGATCCGTCAGGATCCGTTCCGCTACTGGGAGTATATCCCGACCGAAGTGAAGCCGTTCTTCGTGCGCACCGTGGCGATCCTCGGCGGTGAGTCGAGCGGCAAATCGACGCTGGTTAACAAGCTGGCGAATATCTTCAATACCACCAGTGCCTGGGAGTTCGGCCGCGATTACGTCTTCTCCCACCTCGGCGGCGACGAGATGGCGCTGCAATATTCTGACTATGACAAAATCGCCCTCGGCCAGGCGCAGTACATCGATTTTGCGGTGAAGTACGCCAATAAAGTGGCGTTTATCGATACCGACTTCGTGACCACCCAGGCGTTTTGCAAAAAGTATGAAGGGCGCGAGCACCCGTTTGTGCAGGCGCTGATCGACGAGTATCGCTTTGACCTGGTTATTCTGGTGGAGAACAACGTCCCCTGGGTGGCCGATGGCCTGCGCAGCCTCGGCAGCTCGGTCGACCGTAAAGAGTTCCAGTCGCTGCTGATCTCGATGCTGGAAGAGAACAACATCAGCTACGTGCGCGTAGAGCAGGATAACTACGACGAGCGCTTCCTGCGCTGCGTCGAGTTAGTCAAAGAGATGCTGGGCGATCAGAAATAGTAGCCAATATTGACGTTGCTGCGGAAATACCACTTATCGCTGCCGGGGGACTGGGTGCGGGTCCAGCCGGTGGCGTTAAGCGCCCCGCCCCAGGGGTTGGCGTTTTTTGCCCAGGTTAAATCCAGCCAGAACATCACCGGCAGCGCAAACAGCTGCATTCCCAGGGTGTTCATCTGCGAGTCATTCCAGCCGCCTTGGTCTTTCCACAACACGCTGTAATCATCATAAAAGCGCAGTTTACTGATCGGGCCAAAATCGACCTTAACATCGCGCGCGATATTCAGTGCCGCAGTGGTGGCCTTAGCCGGAATAAGATAGGCAGGCGACAGCCCGTTGGTGCCCATCAGGATGGTGTCTTTATCCCCGCCGGCTGGGTTCTTCGCCGCGTAAGCGTAGCGGATCGCCTGGGTGGTGAGCTGCCACGGACCATTGTTCAGCCTGGCGTGCAGCCCGCCCGACCAGAATGAGCCGTTATCGCCGCTGCGGTGGTTATACAGGCGCGAGCCCGCCAGCGAGCCGCCCACTTCGCTGTGCCAGCTGCCGCGGTCAAACTCGCGTGCCAGCCGAAGGTTCAGCTGGTCGCGCTTCTCATTGAGCTGCAGGTGGTGCGGGCCATACATCGTGCCTTTCAGCTCGCCGTAATAGCCCACGTCCGGCGCATAGCGCACCCCCTCAGGCAGCATTCTGGCAAAATAAGCCGCCTCAAACGTCCAGCGATCCGCCTGGTAGCGATATTTAGCGCCGAGCCCGCTGTTCACCGCAAAGCCGAGATAAAATGGAATATCGTATGACCAGCCAAACTGCGGGTAGGGCGCCAGACCAAAAGGTTTCTCCGGTGCGCCGATCTGAATCTGCTGGTCGCGGTTAATATGGTAGCCGATATAAGCGCGGTCAATCGCATATTTGCGCTGGTCCTGAAACCAGAATCCGGAATCGAAAAAGAAATTATCGGCATGGCCGCTGGCATCGATGCGAAAAGTATCAAAACGCAAATGGGGCTGGCGGCGGTTGCGGCTGGTGTTCCAGTCTTCATAGCGATAATTGGCGCGCAGCGCGCCGCCAATATCAATGCCCTGTTGGCCATCCGCACTCTGCCAGTGCAGGTGGGGTGGGGCACTGGCGGCCTGAACGCCAGCGCTGAGGCAAAATGTCAGTAACAGCGGCTTTATTTTAGGCATAACGATCCCTCGTCTTTTTTCTTAATTAAAGAAAAAATGCATGAAGTATTAAATATGAAACTTACGGGGTTAAATTACCGTTGAACCATAAAATAACCAGCAGCTATGTCAAGATGAAATAAATGGAAGTGCCAGCGGGGTAAAATAAAAAAAGATGTTATGGTGGGATGTTTCATGGGCGAACCAAATAAGGTCCGCCCGTGAGGATTAATAGACCATCACTACCTTGCCGCGCATATGACCTTCCAGCACCAATTTATGGGCTGCGGTCAGCGTGTCGACGCTTAAGCCGTGCAGGGTCTGGCTCAGCGAGGTGGTCACTTTCCCCTCATCCAGCAGTTTTGCCGTAGCGTCGAGGATCTCCCCCTGGCGCGCGATATCCGGGGTGTTATACATGCTGCGGGTGTACATAAACTCAAAGTGCAGCGCGGCGCTTTTCAGCTTCAGCTGGTCCATGCTCAGCGGTTTTTCATTCTCGACGATGGTACAGATATGCCCCTGCGGCGCAATCAGCTGGCTCATCGCTTCCCAGTGGCCATCGGTATCGTTCAGGCAGAAGATATAGTCCACCTGCTTGAGGCCCTGTTTTTCCAGCTCGCCCGCCATATCCTGATAGTTGATCACCAGGTCCGCGCCGCGATCTTTACACCACTGCACCGAGTCCGGGCGCGAGGCGGTGGCGATCACTTTCACCTTGCTGTGCAGCTTAGCAAACGGGATCGCCAGCGATCCCACGCCACCGGCACCGCCGACGATCAGCAGGGTTTTACCTTCTGCGGCGCGGTCAAGCTGCAGGCGGTCGAACAGGCCTTCCCATGCGGTAAGCGCGGTCAGTGGAATAGCCGCAGCCTGCGCCCAGTCGAGCGAGCGCGGCTTGTGCCCGGTGATACGCGCATCAACCAGCTGCTGGCTGGCGTTGCTGCCGGGGCGAGTGATGTCCCCGGCGTAGTAGACTTCGTCACCCGCTTTAAAGCCGCTGACCTTACTGCCTACCGCCAGCACCACGCCGCTGGCATCCCAGCCGAGAATGCGCGGCTGCTGCAAACCATTTTTCTGCGCACCCTTATGCACTTTGGTATCCACCGGGTTGACCGAGGCGGCTTTCACTTCCACCAGCAGATCAAACTCGCCCGGAGTGGGCTGCGGCTGCTGGATTTCAATAAAGCTCTGCGGATTTTCTGGATTGATAGCAATCGCTTTGATTGTCATAGCACTTCTCCTTAATGATGTGATATTCAGTGTAGGTAATAAGCAGGCTAATGATAAGCTGCACAATAACGCACTAAGTGTTCGTCTGGGGTGAACAATAATGTTTAAACAGTTGCAGGATATGGCGCTGTTTGCGCTGGTCGCAGAGTGTGGCAGTTTCACGGCGGCGGCTACGCGCGCGGGATTACCGAAGTCCAGCGTCAGCCAGCGCGTCAGCCAGCTTGAACAGGCGCTCGGGCTGCGCTTAATCAACCGTACCACCCGCCAGCTCAATCTGACCTTTGCCGGGGAACGTTATCTGGTGCACTGCCAGGAGATGCTGGCCGCCAGCGAACGCGCCAGTATGGCTATCGAACGCCTGCGTGATAACCCTAGCGGGCGACTGCGCATCACTTCTCCCGCTGGCATCGGTGCCACGCTGCTGGCGCGCTTCAACGCCGGGTTCCAGCGCCAGTTTCCCGACGTCACGCTGGAGGTCTCAGTCTCTGATGAGATCCGCGATCTGGTGCAGGACGGTTTTGATGTGGCGCTGCGCACCGGGCGGCCGCAGGACTCGTCGCTGATCGGTCGGCGTATTGGTTACTGTGAGCGGATGCTGGTGGCCTCACCCGCCTATCTGGCAGATTACGACGTCCTGACACACCCCAGCCAGCTGATGGAGCATCGCAGTATTGCTCACCGGGCCTGGAGCGAATGGGTATTGAAACGTAACGAAGAGTTCTACAGCTGGCTGCTACCGCCGACCCATATGACCGACAACCTGGTGTACGCGCGCGAATGTGCGCTGGGCGATGCCGGGATCACCTTACTGCCGCTCTTTATGATCAATGAATTATTACCGCGGGGTGATTTAGTGCGGGTGTTACCGGAATGGGAAGTGGAGGGGAATGAACTGTGGCTGGTTTACCCGAGCCGAAAGCTGAACTCACCCGCGCTGGCGCGCTTTATTGAATTTGCCATGCAGTCGCCGGTATTCCGCGAATTTTATCAGTAGGGGCGACCTTTTACTGGCCGCCCCGCAAGCCTGAATAGCTTACTTAATCATACGCTTGTACTTGATACGCTTCGGCTCCAGCGCTTCGGCGCCCAGCGTGCGTTTCTTGTACTCTTCGTATTCGGTGAAGTTACCTTCGAAGAACTCGATCTTGCCCTCATCCTGATAGTCCAGAATGTGGGTGGCAATACGGTCGAGGAACCAGCGGTCGTGCGAGATCACCATGGCACAGCCCGGGAATTCCAGCAGGGCGTTTTCCAGCGCGCGCAGGGTTTCGATGTCGAGGTCGTTGGTCGGTTCATCCAGCAGCAGCATGTTGCCGCCAACCTGCAGCAGCTTCGCCAGGTGCAGACGACCGCGCTCACCACCAGAGAGTTCGCCAACGCGTTTACCCTGATCAACCCCTTTAAAGTTAAAGCGGCCAACGTAGGCACGGCTTGGCATCTCGGTGTTGCCGATACGCATAATATCCTGGCCGCCGGAAACTTCTTCCCAAACGGTTTTAGCATTATCCATGCTGTCGCGGAACTGATCGACCGACGCCAGCTTAACGGTTTCACCCAGCACGATCTCGCCGGAATCAGGCTGCTCCTGACCGGACATCATGCGGAACAGCGTGGATTTACCCGCGCCGTTCGGACCGATGATGCCGACAATCGCACCCTTAGGCACCGAGAAGGAGAGGTCGTCAATCAGCAGGCGGTCGCCGTAGGATTTACGCAGGTTGCTGACTTCCAGCACCTTGTCACCCAGGCGTGCTCCAGGTGGAATGAACAGTTCGTTGGTTTCGTTACGCTTCTGGTACTCGGTGTTGTTCAGCTCTTCAAAGCGCGCCAGACGGGCCTTGCCTTTGGACTGCTGACCTTTGGCACCTTTGCGCACCCATTCCAGCTCTTTCTCAATCGATTTACGACGAGCGGCTTCGGAGGAGGCTTCCTGCGCCAGACGCGCATCTTTCTGCTCCAGCCAGGAAGAGTAGTTACCTTCCCACGGAATACCTTCGCCGCGGTCCAGTTCGAGGATCCAACCCGCCACGTTATCCAGGAAGTAACGGTCGTGGGTAATCGCCACTACGGTCCCTTCGAAGTCGTGCAGGAAGCGTTCCAGCCACGCCACGGATTCGGCATCCAGGTGGTTGGTCGGTTCGTCCAGCAGCAGCATGTCCGGCTTTTCCAGCAGCAGGCGGCACAGGGCCACGCGGCGGCGTTCACCACCGGACAGGTTAGCAATTTTTGCATCCCAGTCCGGCAGGCGCAGCGCATCCGCCGCACGCTCCAGCTGGGTGTTCAGGTTGTGGCCGTCGTGCGCCTGGATGATCTCTTCAAACTTGCCCTGCTGAGCGGCGAGCTTGTCGAAGTCCGCATCCGGCTCGGCGTACTTGGCGTACACCTCGTCCAGCCCTTTCAGCGCGCCAACCACTTCGGCCACGGCTTCTTCTACCGATTCGCGCACGGTGTGTTCCAGGTTCAGCTTCGGCTCCTGCTCCAGGTAGCCGATCTTCAGGCCTGGCTGCGGGCGTGCTTCCCCTTCGATATCTTTATCGATGCCGGCCATGATGCGCAGCAGGGTGGATTTACCCGCACCGTTCAGACCCAGTACGCCGATCTTGGCGCCAGGGAAGAAACTGAGGGAGATGTTCTTTAAAATATGACGCTTCGGCGGAACGACTTTGCCGACGCGATGCATGCTATAGACGAATTGAGCCACGTTGGGTTGAGCCTCTTATGGTCTGGGTTTTAATTGGGGCAAAACAGCTGCCCACTCAGATAGCGGAGTTTAGCTGTTTTCCCCTGCTATTCACAGCCGGGAGGACCTGATTATCCGCATATCGCTACGCTGCGGTAAGGGGGCGCGCATCGGGTCGGATGCCCGGCCCTATGGAGTGATAATCTCAATACCGATATCGTACCCGGGCGCGGCGTCGCTGATTAAGCCGTTAAACGCGCTGAGATCGGCGATGCGCGCCGACAGCACCTTGCCGTATTTGCTGCTGTCGGCCACCAGTAACTTCTGGCGCGAGCGCTGCAGTGCCAGAAGCTTCATCGGTAGCTCGTTCAGGTTGTAACAGCTGGCACCCTGCTGCACATCGATTCCGGCGGCGGAGATGAACGCTTTATCCGGGCACAGGCTGTCCATTACTGACAGCTGGCCGAGTGGGGTGAAGATGGCGTTATCCGCGTGGAACTCGCCGCCGCACAGGATCACCCGGGCATTTTTCTCTTTCAGCGCGAGGAAGGTGTTCATCGCGCAGCAGACGGCGGTAAACGGCAGGTCGGGATCGATGGCGTCGATCACCCAAGGAATGGTGGTGCCGCAGTCAAAATAGACCGTTTCATTGGCGTTGATCAGCGAGCTGGCGAGCTGGCCCAGCAGGCGCTTCTGCTCGACATGCTGCCCCTGCTGATCGGAAACAAAATAGTGGTTCTGGTGACGCATCGGGTCGCTGACGATATAGCCGCCGAGTAATACCACCGCACCCGGGCCTTCATTCAGGTCGCGGCGAATGGTCATCTCAGACACCCCAAGCAGTTGAGCCGCCTCTTTCAGATGGATTTTATCGGTGCCTTTCAGCGCCTGGGCCAGCTTATTGATGCGCTCGTCGCGCCGGGTTTCCATGAGTTTGCTTCCAGTTATCGCGGAATTTGGAGTTTACCGTCAATAAGATAGGGCTGCAAACAGCAAGGGGCGGGCAGGTAAAACACGGGTCGGGCATGCCCGACCCCTACGCAGGAACGCGGATGTCGTAGGGGTCAGGCATGCCTGACCCGCTGGTTTACGCCGCGCTGCTGCCGATCTTCTGCGCCTGATTCAGCGCGGCGACGATCGGCTCGTGGCACAGGATAATCGAATGGTGATTTGCCGCCAGCGGGATCACCTGCAGCTGCGGGCAGACTTTACCCAGGCCATTATCGCTCAGCGCCAGCAGTTCCGCGCCGTCGATGCCTTCCATGCTCAGGTCGGCAAACTCGGTGGCTTTAAACAGCGTTACCCGGCTGTGGCGCAGCGGGGCGCTCAGCGGCTGATTGTTCATCGACAGTTCGATCTGCTCAATGCGCAGCGCACGCTCGGCCGCTTCCCCCTCAATGCCGATCATCGCCAGAATTGGCGCCAGCATGCCCGCCACAATGCGCTGCTGAATATCGGTCTGGTAGAGGCTGTCGAGCAGGCAGAGATGGATATCGCGATAGCCGCGCTGCTCAAGCTGAGCGGCTATCTCCAGCGCAATCACGCCGCCCAGCGACCAGCCCAGCAGCTGCACCGGCTGCTGACGCGTCAGCCCCTGGCTCACCATATGCTGCAGGTAATAGCTGGCGAGCGCCGACAGCGACGGGACAGGCGGCTGGTGGTAAAGATTGTAATTATTGATGCCGATGGCATTGAGCTGGCCGTCAAACGCCTGCGCCAGATCGCGGTAGATCTCACAGCCAACCACCGCCGGATGCACCATCCACACGTTACCTGCTTCAACGGGCGAGTTCAGGCGCTGGGTCAGCCGGAACTGCGCCGCGGGCTGGTTGAGCTGCTGCAGCAGTTTCTGCATCGGCAGCGGCGCGTCAGCCTGTACGTTCAGCTCCGCACATCCGGCGATGGCGCGCGCCTGGGCGCTCAGCGTGCTGTGGGCAAACAGCGTTTTCATCTCCAGCGCGATGCCCGCCCGCTTGAGCTTCACCATCAGCTGGATGGCGTGCAGCGAGTGGCCGCCGAGCGCGAAGAAATCGTCGTCGCAGCCGATTTTCTCCACCTGCAGCAGCTCGCGCCACCACGCTGCCAGCTGGCGTTCGCCCGCGCTCTGCGGGGCGCGCCACGCCGTTTCTTCCGCCTGCCACGCGGGCTGCGGCAGGGCTTTGCGCTCCAGCTTACCGTTAGGGGAGAGCGGAAACGCATCCAGCCGCACAAAGGCGCTGGGGATCATATACTCCGGCAGCGTGGCCTGCAGGGCGCTGCGCAGCTTCTCGCGCAGGCCGGGCTGCGGCGCGGCAACCAGCCAGGCAATCAGCCGTTTGTCGCCCCGGCCGTCGTCGCAGGCCATCACCACCACATCGTCGATGCCGCTAAACCCGGCAATCTGCTGCTCAATCTCGCCGAGCTCAATGCGCAGGCCGTGGATTTTCACCTGGAAATCATTGCGCCCGAGGTACTCGATGCTGCCGTCCTCCAGCCAGCGCGCCAGATCGCCGGTTTTATACAGGCGGGCATCGGGGTCGCTGCTGAACGGGTCGGCAATAAAGCGCTCGGCGCTCAGCTGTTCACGGTTAAGGTAGCCGCGTGCTACCTGCACGCCGCCAATATGCAGCTCGCCGCTGACGCCCGGTGGCAGCGGTTGCAGCTGTGCATCAAGGATATAGAGCTGGGTGTTGGCGACCGGTCTGCCAATCGGCACCAGCCCGCGCGCATCGTCGCGCCGGCAGTGCCAGAAGGAGACATCCACCGCCGCTTCGGTCGGGCCGTACAGATTATGCAGTTCGGCATCCGGCAGCTGCTGGTGGAAGCGCTGCACCGCCGCCAGCGGCAGCGCCTCGCCGCTGCACATCACCTTGCGCAGCGGGCGGCACCGTTCCATGTCGCCGTGGCGCAGAAACAGCTGCAGCATCGAAGGGACGAAGTGCAGGGTCGTGACCTGCTGTGCGGCGATAAGCTGGCTGAGGTAGTCCGGGTCCTGATGGCCCGCCGGTCTGGCGATGGCCAGGCGTGCGCCGACCATCAGCGGCCAGAAGAACTCCCACACCGAGACATCAAAGCTGAACGGGGTTTTTTGCAGTACGCAGTCCTGCGGCGTCAGCCGGTACTCATCCTGCATCCAGCGCAGGCGGTTCATCACCCCGAGATGTTCGTTCATTACCCCTTTCGGTTTGCCGGTTGAGCCGGAGGTGTAGATGACATAGGCCAGCGAGCGCTGCGGATCGGCGGCCAGCGCGGGCAGATTACCCTCGCGCTGAGTTTGCCAGCGGGCGGCATCGCGGCTCAGATGCCAGACCGGCAGATCGGCGCCCAGCAGCGGGCGCAGCGCCTGCTCCCCGGCATCGTCGATCAGCACCAGCGCGGCGCCGCAGTCGCTGAGCATATGGCTGAGGCGATCCGGCGGATAGTCGGGATCGAGCGGCACGTAAGCGCCGCCGGATTTGAGGATCGCCAGCAGCGCCGTGACCATCTCACTGCTGCGGGCGCAGCACAGCGCCACGCGATCGTCAGGGCCGATCCCCGCCTCGCGCAGTTCTGCCGCCAGCCGGTTAGCGCGCTGATTGAGCTGCTGATAGCTGACATTGCCGCCGTGACCGCACAGCGCAACGGCGCCGGGCGTGCGTGCCGTCTGCTGCTCGAACCCGCGATGAATACCTTCCGGCAGCGGCCACTGCTGTTCAGTGTTATTCCACTGGCCGAAGATCTGCTGCTGCTCCTGCGGCAATAGCAGTGGGATCTGCGCCAGCGGCTGCTCTGCGCCGTGGTCGAGCAGGTGATCCAGCAGCATCAGCAGGCGGTCGGCGCTGCGCTGCGCATCGGCGGCGCTGAACCAGGCTTCATTGAAGTTAAACTCCAGCAGCGGCGCATCGCCGGGGTGATAGTGGCGCAGATAGAGCGCCAGCGGCATCTGTTCAAAACCGTGATGCAGGGTTTCCACTTTCAGCTGGCTGCCTTCCAGTTCAATATCGGTCGGGAAGGCTTCCAGCGAAAAGCTCAGGTCATACAGCTGGCGGCGGCCCTGCTGACCGAGGCGCAGCTGGCGGTTAAGTTCGGCAATCGGGAAGCGCTGGTGGCGGTAGCAGCGGCGAAGTTCGGCGGCAATCTGGCTCATCAGGGCGCTGAACGGCTGGCTGAGATCGACGCTGAGTGCCAGCGGGATCATCGAGGAGAACATGCCCAGCGTGCGCTTGTGCTGAGCGCCGCTGCGGTTGTGGACCGGTACGCCAATCGTCAGCTGTTCGACCTGCCACAGGCGGCTGTACCAGCAGGCCAGCAGCGCGGTCATCAGGTGCATCGGCGAACAGCCGTGTGCGGCGGCCAGGGCGCACAGGCGCTGATAGCGCTCCAGCGGAAGAGGGCGGTTAATCTGCTGGCTGGGCCACGCCTGGCCTGCGTCAAAGCCGGTGCGCCGCTCCATTCCGGGCTGGCCCTGCTCAGCAAAGCGCGTCAGCCAGAAGGCGCGGTCGCGTTCATAGCGCGTGGACTGCAAATAGGCGCGGTCGTTAGCGATAAAGTCGCGATAGCCAAAAATCGGCTGGTGGGCTGCTGACTGACCGCTTTTCAGCTGCTTATAGCGATCCATAATCATACCGCTCAGCAGGGAGACGGAAGTGCCGTCGGCGATAATATGGTGGGCATTAATCAACCAGAAGGAAGTTGTCGCCGTGGTTTTAATAAATACGCAGCGCCAGAGTAATTCTTCATACAGTTTAAAAGGTTGGTTAAATTTAACCTTAAAGTAGTCGCGGGCTTTTTTTTCGCCGTCGTTATCCTGACTAAAGTCGTGGTATTCGAGAGTGAAGTCTTGATTCGATACGGTCGTCTGAATAATAGCGCCATCACTCTCTTTTAAGGTTAATTTCAGCGCATCATGTTGGGCGAGAGTTTCATTTATTGCTCGATTTAACAGGGTGATATCGACCTCTCTTTCAATGCGCCACAGCGCGCCAACGTTGTAGCAGGGGGTGGATGGTGTCAATAACTGGTCGAGCCAGACGGCTTGCTGCACGCTGGTTAGCGGGTAAATAGCCACGCGAGTACCTCCATTAAAGGATCGGTAAATTTGATTTCAGGACAATACAGGAAAGTAGTATATGAATATTTCCGAAATATGAAATGAAATTAAATTTATTTCTTTATGAAGAATATTCAGTAACGGCAGGGGATTATAATATTGCGGGCGGAGATATTAATCTATTAATGAGATGGGGATTTATTTAATTGGAATAATTAACATTATAATTTGGCTTTAATTACGGCTCGGGCATGCCCGACCCCTACAATAAATACCCGTAGGGGCCGACCTTTTTTCCGGTCGGCCCGCCGTATCAAATCGCCACTAACCCGCGCACCCCGTCGCTTTCCATCTCCTTGCCGAGGCCGCGCTGGACGATCTCACCGCGTGACATCACCAGATAGCTGTCGGCCAGCTCGGCGGCGAAGTCGTAAAACTGCTCGACCAGCAGGATCGCCATATCGCCGCGTGCGGCCAGCTGGCGGATCACCGCGCCGATCTCCTTGATCACCGACGGCTGGATCCCTTCCGTCGGTTCGTCGAGGATCAGCAGCTGCGGCCTGCAGGCCAGCGCGCGGCCTATGGCTAACTGCTGCTGCTGCCCGCCGGAGAGATCGCCGCCGCGCCGCTGCTTCATCTGCCACAGTACCGGAAACAGCTGCCAGATCTCCTCCGGCACCTGACGCGCCTGGCTGCCGGAAAAACGCGCCAGCCCCATCAGCAGATTCTCCTCTACCGTCAGGCGCGGGAAGATCTCACGCCCCTGCGGCACGTAGGCGATGCCCGCCTGCACGCGCTGGTGCGGCCTGCGCCCGTTGATCGGCTTATCCTGCCAGCTGATGGTGCCGGACTTCGCCGGGATCAGCCCCATCAGGCATTTGAGCAGCGTGGTTTTCCCTACGCCGTTGCGCCCCAGCAGGCAGGTGATCTCACCCGCTTTAACCTCAAACGACAGGCCGCGCAGAATGTGGCTGCCGCCATAATATTGATTCAGTTCAGTAACCTGTAACATATCAGCGCCCCAGATAAACTTCGATAACCTGCTCGTTGGCCTGCACCTCGCGCAGCGATCCTTCCGCCAGCACCTGGCCCTGATGCAGCACCGTCACGTGGTCGGCGATGGTTTCGACAAAGCCCATATCGTGCTCAACCACCATCAGCGAATGCTTGCCGGCCAGCGAGCGGAACAGCTCGGCGGTGTATTCCGTTTCGGCATCCGTCATCCCTGCCGCCGGTTCATCCAGCAGCAGCAGGTGCGGGTCCTGCACCAGCAGCATGCCGATTTCCAGAAACTGCTTCTGCCCGTGCGACAGCAGCCCGGCGGGGCGCTGACGTTCCGCCCCGAGGCGCAGCAGCTTCAGCACCTCATCAATGCGGTCCTGCTGCTCGCCGTTAAGCTTTGCCCGCAGGCAGGCCCATACCGACTTATCGGTTTTCAGCGCGATCTCCAGGTTTTCAAACACCGTCAGCGCGGCAAACACCGTTGGTTTCTGGAACTTGCGCCCGATGCCGATGCGTGCGATCTCGACAGGGGAAAGCGTGGTCAGGTCAGTGCTCTGGTCGTAGAACACCCGGCCATTATCCGGGCGGGTTTTGCCGGTTATCACGTCCATCAGGGTGGTTTTACCCGCGCCGTTCGGGCCGATCACGCAGCGCAGTTCACCGACGCCAATCTGCAGCGACAGGTCGGTCAGCGCTTTAAAACCATCGAACGAGACGTTGATTTTTTCCAGCTGTAGCACCGGGTCGGTCTGCTGGCGATGGCGGTCCGCCGGGTGCGGCTGGGTAAACAGGGGTTCAGTCATGCTTCCTCCGGCGCAGCAGGCCAATCACGCCACGCGGCAGGAACAGCGTGACGAGGATAAACATCAGGCCTAAGAAGAACAGCCAGTATTCCGGGAAGGCGACGGTGAACCAGCTTTTCGCGCCGTTGACGATCCCGGCTCCGAGCAGCGGGCCGATCAGCGTGCCGCGCCCGCCGAGCGCCACCCAGATGGCGGCCTCAATCGAGTTGGTTGGCGACATTTCACCGGGGTTGATAATCCCCACCTGCGGCACGTACAGCGCGCCCGCCAGCCCGCACAGCACGGCGGAGAGCGTCCAGACAAACAGCTTGAAGCCCCTGGGATCGTAGCCGCAAAACATCAGGCGATTTTCGGCATCGCGCACCGCCGTCAGCACGCGGCCAAACTTGCTGCGTGCCAGGGCAAAACCGACGGCGAGGCTGGCTGCCAGCAGCAGCACGCTGGCGACAAACAGCCCGACGCGGGTGCTGGTGGCGGTGACCGGGAAGCCAAGCAGCGTGGTGAAGCCGGTGAAGCCGTTATTGCCGCCAAAGCCGGTTTCGTTGCGGAAGAACAGCAGCATCCCGGCGTAGGTCAGCGCCTGGGTCATAATCGAGAAGTAGACGCCTTTGATTTTCGAGCGGAAGGCGAACCAGCCGAACACCAGCGCCAGCAGCCCCGGCACCAGCACAATCAGGCACAGCGCCCAGGCAAAATGCTGGGTTCCCGCCCAGAACCACGGCAGCTCGTTCCACGACAGGAAGGACATAAACGCCGGCAGGCCATCCCCCGCCGCCTGGCGCATCAGATACATGCCCATCGCATAGCCGCCGAGGGCAAAGAACAGCCCGTGGCCGAGCGACAGCAGCCCGGCGTAGCCCCACACCAGGTCGAGCGCCACTGCGACAATCGCATAGCAGAGGATCTTGCCGATCAGCGTCAGCGTGTAGGTGGAGATCGCCAGCGGATTATCTGCCGGTAGCAGGGCGAGAAACGGCAGCAGCAGTAGGGCGAGCAGCAGCAGCGCGCCAAGGCTGAGCGTCAGGCGCGGCGCTTTCTGCGCCACGGTAAGCGTTATCGGTTGCGTCATCAGTCAATCACCCTGCCTTTGAAGGCGAACAGCCCCTGCGGTCGCTTCTGAATAAACAGCACGATCAGCACGAGGATCAGGATTTTGCCGAGTACCGCACCAATCTGCGGCTCCAGCACCTTGTTGAGAATACCCAGGCCCAGTGCGGCGACCACGGTGCCCGCCAGCTGGCCGACGCCGCCGGTGACCACCACCAGGAAGGAGTCGATGATATAGCCCTGTCCCAGCTCCGGGCCGACGTTGCCAAGCTGCGACAGCGCCACGCCGCCCAGCCCGGCAATGCCGGACCCGAGGCCGAACGCCAGCATATCCACGCGTCCGGTCGGCACGCCGCAGCAGTCGGCCATCGCGCGGTTCTGCGTCACCGCACGCACGTTCATCCCGAGGCGGGTTTTATTCAGCAGCAGCCAGGTGAGCACCAGCACGCCGATAACAAACAGGATCACCGCCAGGCGGTTGTACGGCAGCACCAGGTTTGGCAGCACCTGTAAGCCACCGGAGAGCCACGGCGGGTTAGCGACCTCAAGATTCTGCGAGCCGAACAGCACGCGCACCAGCTGGATCAGCATCAGGCTGATGCCCCAGGTCGCCAGCAGGGTTTCCAGCGGGCGGCCATACAGGTGGCGAATGATGGTGCGCTCCAGCGCCATGCCGACCGCGGCGGTGATAAAGAACGCCACCGGCAGCGCCAGCAGCGGATAAAACGCCAGCCACTCCGGGGCGAAACGCTGGAACAGGCTCTGTACCATCCAGGTGGCGTAGGCGCCGATCATCAGCATCTCGCCGTGCGCCATATTGATCACCCCGAGCAGGCCGTAGGTGATCGCCAGGCCAAGCGCCGCCAGCAGCAGCACCGATCCGAGTGACAGGCCGGTGAAGGCCTGGCCGAGCAGGTCGCCGAGCAGCAGGCGATGGCGGATCTGTTTCAGGCTGTCGGCGGCGGCGGCACGCACGCTGGCATCGGCTTCGACGCTGGGTTGCAGCAGGCGTTCGAGGCTGGCCTGCGTCTGCGGATCGCTGGTTTCGCCCAGCAGCTTCACCGCTTCGAGGCGTACCTGCGGGTTAGCGTCGGCCAGCTGCAGCCCGGCAACGGCCTGCGCCAGTACCGCCTGCACCCGGCTGTCCGGTTCGGCGGCCAGCCGCTGTTTCAGCAGCGGCAGCTGATCGGCCTGCGCATCATTTTGCAGCGTGCGCGCCGCGCTGAGGCGCTGGGCGCTATCCGGGCTGACCAGCTGGTGGGCGGCGAGGGTGGTGGCGATCATTACCCTTAGCCGGTTGTTCATAAACAGTTTTTTGGTGCTGCCAGCGGGCGCATTGCTGCCTTCCAGCGGCGTCAGCTGGCCATTAATCTGGCTGAAGGGGTGTTTATTGTCGTCCAGCACGACACGCTCCTGGCGCAGAGCCTGCAGCAGCGGCAGGCGTGCGGCATCCGGTGCGGCGGCCCACTGCTGCAGAAGTTTCAGCCGATCGCTGCGGCTGGCGGCGGCAAAATCGGCGGCCGGTCCGGCCTGAGCAAGCCAGGGCAGGCTGAGCAGCAGTAACAGCAGGAATCGCATCATCATATTTTGCTCCGGGAGTGGGCGGGGCATGCCCCGCCCCTACAATTTGACGGCGGGGTATGCCCCGCCCCTACAATTTGACGGCGGATTAATTGCTGGTTTTTACCGGGCTATCCGGCTTTTTATCGTTGCCGGCGATATACGGGCTCCACGGCTGGGCGCGCACCGGTTTATCGGTCTGCCAGACCACGTTGAACTGGCCGTTATCTTCGATCTCGCCAATCATCACCGGCTTGTGCAGGTGGTGGTTGGTCTGATCCATGGTCAGGGTGAAGCCGTCCGGCGCGGCAAAGGTCTGCCCGGCCATCGCCGCACGCACTTTATCCACGTCGGTGGTGCCCGCTTTTTCGACCGCCTGCGCCCACATATGGATGCCGACATAGGTGGCTTCCATTGGGTCGTTGGTCACCACGGTATCGGCGTTCGGCAGCTTGTGCGCTTTGGCGTAAGCACGGTAGGCAGCGACGAACTGCTTGTTGGTTGGGTTATCCACCGACTCGAAGTAGTTCCACGCGGCGAGGTTGCCGACCAGCGGTTTAGTGTCGATGCCGCGCAGCTCCTCTTCGCCCACTGAGAAGGCGACGACCGGGACATCGGTGGCTTTGATGCCCTGGTTAGCCAGCTCTTTATAGAACGGCACGTTGGAGTCACCGTTGATGGTGGAGACCACCGCCGTTTTACCGCCCGCCGAGAATTTCTTAATGTTGGCGACGATAGTCTGGTAGTCGCTGTAGCCAAACGGCGTATAGACCTCTTCGATGTCGCTATCCTTCACGCCTTTTGAGTGCAGGAAGGCGCGCAGGATTTTGTTGGTGGTGCGCGGGTAGACGTAGTCAGTGCCGAGCAGGAAGAAGCGCTTAGCGGAACCGCCATCCTCGCTCATCAGATATTCCACCGCCGGGATCGCCTGCTGGTTTGGCGCGGCGCCGGTGTAGAACACGTTGGGCGACATCTCTTCGCCTTCATACTGCACTGGGTAGAACAGCAGGCCGTTCAGCTCCTCAAACACCGGCAGCACGGACTTGCGCGACACCGATGTCCAGCAGCCGAACACCACGGCGGCTTTATCCTGAGTCAGCAGCTGGCGCGCCTTTTCGGCAAACAGTGGCCAGTTAGAAGCCGGGTCAACCACCACCGGCTCCAGTTTTTTCCCCAGCACGCCGCCTTTGGCGTTGATCTCATCAATGGTCATCAGCGCCACATCCTTCAGCGGTGATTCGGAAATCGCCATAGTGCCGGACAGGGAATGCATAATCCCCACTTTGATGGTGTCAGCCGCCTGCACGCTCCACGACAGACCCATTGCCACAACGCTGGCAGACAGCGCGAATGCCTTGATCAACGAACGTCTCTTCATCAGTAAACCCCTAAAAGTAGTGAAAGATTATGTGGGTGAAACAGGGTGTAGCCTTGCCTGCTGTAACATATGGAGAGTGATTTTTCTGACCTCGGCCCGACTGACGGCAATGTGATCGGTCAGGATGCGCTGAGCCTCCTCGCTGTGCTGCTGCAATATCGCGCGTAAAATGCGCGCGTGTTCGTGATAGGTGGCGCTAATGCGATCCGCGCGGGTGAAGTCGAGGCGGCGAATAATGCGGATTTTCTCCGTCAGTTCGGCGTGAATACGCGCCATTTCGCTGTTGCCTGCGCTGGCGACCAGCGCCAGATGAAACGCCTCGTCGTGCAGCGACACGGCGTTGCCGTCTGCCAAAGGCGCTTCGTCGATCCAGAAGCAGGTCAGCCGGGTCAGCAGCTGGGCGCAGTCAGCGCCAGGCAGGCGGCACAGGCGTTTCACCGCTTCGCACTCCAGCACGATGCGCAGGTCGTACAGCTCTTCGAAGTAGGCGAAGTCGAACTGCCGCACCTGCCAGCCGCTGCGGAACCACACCTCGACATAGCCTTCGCGCTCCAGGCGAAACAGGGCCTGGCGCACCGGCGTGCGGCTGACCTCCATGCGCTCCGCCACTTCGCTCTCGCTGAAGCGGTCGCCCGGCATCAGGCGGAAGTCGAAGATGTCGTTTTTCAGCTGCTGGTAGACGCGATCGGCCAGCGCTTCCGGCCGATCTTTACTGCGTTTGGCCTCCATGACTATTCCAGCCACAGCAGGACATCGCCGGGGCTGACCGGGCGGCCTGGCTGGCAGCCGATGCGCTTCACGCGCCCGGCCTGCGGGGCGTTGATCGCCAGCTCCATTTTCATCGCTTCCACGATGATCAATGGCTGCCCGGCTGCCACTTCGTCGCCCGGCTGCACCAGCACTTTCCAGATATTGCCGTTCATGTCGGCGCTGACCTGCAGCGCGCCGTCATCCTCTGGCGCCGGGCACAGCGTCTCTTCGCTGGTCAGCGGCGCGCCCTCCTCCTCCTGCGCCCACAGCGCCACTTCGGTCTCAAAGGCGCTGGCCTGCCGGCGGCGGAATTCAGCGATAGAGTGCGCATTTTCTTCAAGGAAGCGGGTATGTTCGGCGAAATCAAACAGCGACTGCTCAATGCGAATGGTGGCGCGCCCCTCGCGGAAGTCGTCGCGCAGCTGGTCCAGCTCGGCTTCGCTCACCGGGTAGAAGCGCACCTGGTCGAAGAAGCGCAGCAGCCACGGCTCGCCGGCGGCGAACTGTTCGTTCTTAAGGAACTTGTTCCAGATCGGCAGCGTGCGCCCGACCAGCTGGTAGCCGCCCGGCGAGTCCATGCCGTAGATGCACATGTACATGCCGCCGATGCCGACGGTGCCTTCGGCGGTGAAGGTGCGCGCCGGGTTGTATTTCGAGCTCAGCAGGCGGTGGCGCGGGTCAATCGGCACGGCGCACGGTGCGCCGAGGTAAACGTCGCCGAGGCCAAGGATCAGGTAGCTGGCATCAAAAAGGGTGCTGCTGACCTCTTCACGGCTGGCGAGGCCGTTAATACGCTGAATGAAATCAACGTTGTTGGGCAGCCACGGCGCGCTGGCGCGCACGGTTTCGGCATAGCGCTCAACCGCGCCCAGCGTGGCGCTGTCCTCAAAGGCCATCGGCAGGTGGACAATGCGCGACGGCACCTTCATCTGCGTGACGTCGCCGAGGTTTTTCTCCAACTCAAGCAGCAGGGTCATCAGCTGTTTCTGGCTGAGGATCTGGCTGTCGTAGCGAATTTGCAGCGAGCGCACGCCCGGAGACAGCTCCTCCACCCCCGGCTGGCCGGACTCGCGCAGCGCGGTCATCAGCAGGTGAACGCGCAGGCGCAGCGCCAGATCCAGCACGTTGTCGCCGTACTCCAGTAGGATGTAGTTGTCGCCTGCCTGACGGTAAATGGCGGTTGGCGTGCTGCTGGTGGCTTTGATCGCCGCCAGAACCGTGGCCGGGCCCTGTGCGTTTTGCGCCAGTGACGGCACGGCAAAGGGGGCGCAGTGCAGGGCGCTCAGGCTGTCGACGCTGCGGTCCTGCGCCTGCTCCAGCGCGTGCGCCTCTTCGAAACCGATCGGATGGAAGCGGATGCGGTCACCCGGTTTCACCTGGCCAACCTTCCACAGCTCGGCTTTGGCGATGGTCACCGGGCAGACGAAGCCGCCGAGGCTCGGTCCGTCACGGGTGAGGATCACCGGGAAGTCGCCGGTAAAGTTGACCGCGCCGATGGCGTATTCACAGTCGTGGACGTTGGACGGATGCAGACCGGCTTCACCGCCGTTGGCGCGCGCCCACCCCGGTTTCGGGCCGACTAAGCGCACCCCGAGGCGATTGGAGTTGTAGTGCACCTGCCACTCGGCGGCAAAGAACGCGTCAATCGACTGCTGGGTGAAAAAGTCCGGGGCGCCGTGCGGGCCGTACAGCACGCCGATGCGCCACTCGTCGCCATAAACAGGCTGCTGCGCCGGGGCCAGCGCGGCCGGTTCAGTCAGCGGGGCGGGCGTGGTGCAGGCGGCCAGCTCAGGCTGGGAGATCGCCAGCATATCGGCGACGCGCAGGGTGCGCCCGGCGTGGCCGCCAAACTGCCCGAGGGCAAAGGTCGAGCGGCTGCCGAGGTATTCCGGCACATCGAAACCGTTGCGCACCGCCAGGTAGGTGCGGCAGCCCTGCTGGGCACGGCCGAGGGTCAGCGTCTGCCCGGCTTTAACCTTTAGCGGCTGCCAGTACGCCACCTCTTCGCCGTCCAGCGCTGCCGGGCAGGCGGCACCGGTCAGGGCAATCAGCGCGTCGCTGTGAAAACGCAGGGTTGGCCCCTGAAGAGTGAACTCCAGCCCGGCGGCCTCTTTGGCATTGCCGACGATGCGGTTGGCCAGGCGAAAAGCGTAATCATCCATCGGGCCGGACGGCGGCACGCCGATGTCCCAGTAGCCGAGGCGGCCCGGATAGTCCTGAATGCTGCTCCAGGTGCCGGGCTGGATCACCTCGATCACCGGCGATTTTGGCGTGAAGCCGTCGAGCAGGCGCGTCCAGACGTTGCCGGTGCGGAAGGCCTCGGTGGCGACGATCTGGCGCAGGTAGTCGAGGTTGGTGGCGATGCCGTGCAGGCGGGTTTCACTGAGCGCCGCCTGCATTTTTTCCAGCGCCGCGGCGCGGCTGTCGGCATGGACAATCAGCTTGGCGATCATCGGATCGTAGAACGGCGAGACTTCGGTGCCGGTGCTGATCCAGCTGTCGACGCGCACCCCTTCCGGGAAGCAGACTTCGGTCAATACGCCGGGGCTGGGCTGGAAGTTTTTCAGCGGATCTTCCGCGTAAATACGCACTTCGATCGAGGCGCCCTGCGGCATCCGGGCCATCTTCGCCCAGTCCGGCTGCTCCCCGGCGGCGACCTGCAGCATGCACTCCACCAGATCCAGCCCGGTCACGCACTCGGTCACCGGGTGCTCCACCTGTAAACGGGTGTTCACTTCGAGGAAAAAGAATTCATCGCGCGCCGCGTCATAGATATATTCCACCGTCCCGGCGCTGCGATAGTTGACCAGCTCGCCGAGCTTAACGGCGGATGCCAGCAGGGCAGCGCGGGTGGCGGCAGGCAGGTTCGGGGCCGGGGTCTCTTCCACCACTTTCTGATTGCGGCGCTGCAGCGAGCAGTCGCGTTCCCCGAGGGCCACAACCTTGCCTTTGCCGTCACCGAAGATCTGCACTTCAACGTGGCGCGCCTGGTCGATGCAGCGCTCCAGAAACACCCCCGCGTCGCTGAAGAACTGTTCGCCGAGGCGGCGCACGCTCTCCCAGGCGCTGATGAGTGCGGCCTCATCCGCGCAGCGCGTCAGGCCGATGCCGCCACCGCCCGCGGTGCTTTTCAGCATCACCGGGTAGCCGATGCGGGTGGCGGCAGCGATGGCATCGTCCAGCGAGGCCAGCAGCGGGGTGCCTGGCGTCATCGGCACGCCAGCGGCGGCGGCCAGCTCGCGCGCGCGGTGCTTGAGGCCAAACTCGCCAATCTGCTGCGCGGTCGGGCCGACAAATTCAATCCCGGCGGCTTCACAGGCGGCGGCGAAGGCCAGGCTCTCGGAGAGAAAGCCGTAGCCCGGCCAGATCGCTTCGGCACCGCTCTGTTTGGCGGCGGTGAGGATCTTGTCGATGGCCAGATAGCTGTCGCTGGCTTTATCGCCGCCGAGGGCGATAGCGATATCGGCATCTTTGACGTGCTGCGCGTTTTTATCAGCGTCGGAGTAGACCGCCACGCTGGTCACGCCGAGGCGCTTCAGGGTGCGGATGGCGCGGCAGGCAATTTCGCCGCGGTTAGCGATCAGAACAGTGCTAAACATGGGACTTCTCCTCGCGGCTCAGCCAGCGGCGCCAGCCGCCGAATGCGGTAATGTCAGTGGCCTGCGTCAGCGCCGCAGGTTCGCAGATAAAGCCTTTCACCGTGCGGCCATCGGCCAGCTCCAGCGTGCCGATGCCGAGCGGGGCGGGGATCTCCGCCACGAACTCGCCAAAGCGCGCCAGCGGGATATCCCACAGCTCAACGATAATGGCGCTGCCTGTGCTATCGCGTGCCAGGCCCGGCTTGGGCGGAGTGGTGTTGGCCAGCGCGTACAGGCGGTAGCAGGCGGCGGTGGTGGTCTCTTCAACCCGCACCGCATCGCGGCGCGTCAGCTGGTGGTTGAGCGGCATTCCGGTAAGGTGCGCGCCGACCACCGCCACGCGCACGTGCAGCGCGGAGGCAGGCAGATCGTTGGTGAACGGCAGCGGCCGGCCGGTGGCGCCGAGGCTCAGGGCCTGGCGCTTCTGCCAGCGGCTGCCAAAGGTCGCCAGCGCCCGGTCATACCAGGCCGGGGCGATCAGCGTGATGCCCGCCGGCAGGCCATCGGCGCGGAACGGGCCGGGCAGCGCCAGGGCTGACAGGTCGGCGAGGTTGGTGAAGTTGGTGTAGGTGCCGAACTGCGAGTTGTAGCGCACCGGCTCCTGCTTCATCTCTTCCAGGGTGTGAATGGTCGGCGAGGTGGGCACCACTAAGGCGTCGAACTGGCTCAGCGTCTGCTGGATCTGGCGGGTCAGTTCGGCCCGCAGGTACTCAGCCTTGAAGGCATCCACCGCGCTGTAGCGGTTGCCGCTGGCGACGATGCCGTACACCACCGGGTCCATCTCTTCCGGGCGCGACAGCATCTCGCCCACCGCCACGGTGCGCTCGGCCACCCACGGGCCGGAGTAGAGCTGCTCGGCGAGCTGAGTGAAGGGGGTGAAGTCGATCGGATGCAGCGTGGCCCCGCCGGCAGTTAATTTTTCCAGCGCGGCCTGCCACGCATCCTGCGCCTGAACATCGCCAAAGAACTCCGGGCTGGCCGGAATCGCGAAACGCGCCGCTTCCGGCAGCGCGGCCGGGGCGAGGCTCGGGTTAGCACGCGAGTAGGCGTCGAGGCTGTCATAGCCCCCGGCGCAGCTGGCGGCGAGGAAGGCATCTTCCACCGTCAGGGCAAAAATTGAGATGGTGTCATTCAGGCGGCAGGCGGGCACTACGCCGCTGGCGGAGAGCCAGCCCTTGGTGGGCTTCAGGCCAACGATATTGTTAAACCCGGCCGGAACGCGCCCGGAGCCGGCGGTGTCGGTGCCAAGAGCGAAGCACACCAGGCCGCGTGCGGTGACGGAGGCGGAGCCAGAGCTGGACCCGCCGCTGACGTAGTCAGGATTAAAGGTGTTACACACCGCGCCAAACGGCGAGCGGGTGCCGACCAGCCCGGTGGCATATTGATCGAGGTTGGTTTTGCCGATGGCAATCGCCCCTGCGGCCTTGAGATTCGCGACTGCCACGGCATCGCTTTGCGCCGTATAGGTAAACGCCGGGCAGGCGGCGCTGGTTGGCCAGCCCGCAATATCAATATTGTCTTTCACCGCGAAGGGGACGCCAAACAGCGGCAGCGAGGCGGGATCCTGCTGCCAGGCGACCAGCAGCGGCTCCAGCTGCGCACGCAGCTGCGCCTTCGTCGCCAGGTAGAGCCAGGCGTTGTCATCGAGAGAGAGCGAGGCCAGCAGCGTCTCCAGAGTGGAGAGCACCTCCTCTGGATGCTGCTGATGGTGCTGCTGCCACTGCTGGAGCGTAAACCCGGTGGTCAAAGCCATAAGTTGGATTCCGTCTGGTATACAAGATGGAATTCAACAGAGCAAACGGCGTGCCAGTTTTTAATATATTGATTTAAAGAGATATTTTAAAAGTTATACTGACCGCATGCACGCTCAGCGCGCAGGCTTTGTACAAAGTTGGGGCAATGTAGGGGGCGATCGGTTTTTATGGTCGCCCCGCGTGTTCAAAACCGGGTCGATCGAAAAAGAAGATCGACCCCTACAGAGGGGCGGGTGTCATTCCGTAAATATTTGTTCAGTTCATGGCACGTTGGGCCGCTCCTGGTTAGCATGAAGGGGATACATTTCGCGGTTCAGGATAATTAAGGCGGTAACGTGGGGAAAGTCATGGCGGACAAGTGGCAGTTATGGGTAGTAGCGGCGTGCTTAACGGCAGCCACCGGCAGTGCCTGGGCGGATTCACTGGATGAACAGCGTACCCGCTACCTGCAAATTAAGCAGGCGTGGGACAGCAAGCAGATGGATACCGTCGACCAGCTGATGCCGACGCTGCGCGATTATCCGCTCTATCCCTATCTGGAGTATCGCCAGCTGGCGCAGAACCTCGATCAGGAGACCGGGCTGGCGGTGAACGCATTTATCCAGCGCTACCCGACGCTGCCGCCGGTTCGCTCGCTCTCCTCACGCTTTGTTAATGAACTGGCCCGCCGCGAAGACTGGCGCGGGCTGCTGGTGTTCAGCCCGCAGGCACCAAAGCCGGTTGCGGCGCGCTGCAACTGGTATTACGCCAAATGGGCGACCGGCGATCAGCAGGTGGCCTGGGAGGGAGCCAAGTCGATCTGGCTGACCGGAACCTCGCTGCCCGCTACCTGCGACAAGCTGTTTACCGTCTGGCAGCAGGCCGGGCAGCAAAACCCGATCACCACGCTGGAGCGTATCCGCCTGGCGATGAAGGCGGGCAACTCGAGCCTGGTGAATTTCCTTGCTAAGCAGCTGCCGCAGGATTATCAGACCATTGCCAATGCGGTGATGGATCTGCAAAACAATCCGGGCACCATTGAGAGCTTCGCACGCAGCGTGGGGCCGACCGACTTTACTCGCCAGGCCACGGTGATTGCCTTTGCCAGCGTGGCGCGCAGCGATGTGGAAAATGCGCGCCAGATGATCCCGACGCTGGTGCAGCTGCAAAAGCTCGACGAGCAGCAGGCGCAGGAGCTGAAAGAGACGGTGGCCTGGCGTCTGATGGGCAACGATATCACCAGCGATCAGGCGCGCTGGCGCGACGATGTGGTGATGCGCAGCGACTCGACGTCGCTGATTGAGCGGCGGGTGCGCATGTCGCTCGGCAATAACGATCGCCGCGGTATGAATACCTGGATTGCCCGTCTGCCGGTGGAAGCGAAAGAGAAAGATGAGTGGCAGTACTGGCAGGCCGACCTGCTGCTGGAGCAGGGGCGCAAGGATGAAGCGCAAGGCATTCTGCGCAAGCTGATGCAGGAGCGCGGCTTCTACCCGATGGCCGCTGCGCAAAAGCTGGGCGTGGACTATCCGCTGCAGGTCGATAAAGCCCCGGCGGTCGACAGCAGCCTGACCAGCGGCCCTGAGATTGCCCGCGTGCGCGAGCTGATGTACTGGGGGATGGATAACCTGGCGCGCAGCGAGTGGAGCTACCTGGTCTCCAGCCGCACCACCTCGCAGCAGCAGATGCTGGCCAGCTACGCGCGCCAGCAGAACTGGTGGGATCTCAGTGTGCAGGCGACGATCACCGGCAAACTGTGGAACAGCCTGCAGGAGCGTTTCCCAATCGCCTGGCAGCCGCAGTTTGAACGCAATATCAGCGGCAAGAGCATCCCGATCAGCTATGCCATGGCGATCGCACGCCAGGAGAGCGCCTGGAACCCGAAAGCGCGATCTCCGGTGGGCGCAGCGGGCCTGATGCAGGTGATGCCCGCCACGGCGCAGCACACCGTGACTAAATTTGCTATTCCGGGCTACAGCAACAGCAGCCAGCTGCTGGATGCGGAAACCAATATCCAGATTGGTACGCAGTATCTGGAATCGGTCTATCAGCAGTTTGGTCAGAACCGTATCTTTGCCTCGGCGGCGTACAACGCGGGTCCGTCGCGGGTGCGCACCTGGCAGGGCAACAGCGCCGGGCGCATTGACGTGGTGGCGTTTGTCGAGACGATCCCGTTTTCAGAAACCCGTGGCTACGTGAAGAACGTGCTGGCGTATGACGCTTACTACCGCCACTTCCTGAATAAATCCGATAAGCTGTTTGCCGACAGCGAGTGGCAGCAGCGCTACTGATCGCTGCTTCAAGTCTGCAGGCGATGATGATATGCTTCTGTACTAGTTAAATAGTATGGCGGCATATCATGAACCCACACCCACCCATTCCCGTTACCGCAGAGCCAGCCAATGAAGACTGGCTGCGCTTTGTCACGCTGCTACAGCGTGCCTATCAGGGCGAGCTGCACCTGCCGCTGCTGCAGCTGATGCTGACCCCGGACGAGCGTGAAGCGCTGGGAACCCGGCTACGGATTATTGAAGAGCTGATGCGCGGCAAGATGAGCCAGCGCGAGCTGAAGAATGAGCTGGGTGCGGGGATTGCCACGATCACCCGTGGCTCGAACAGCCTGAAAAGTGCGCCGCCAGCCCTGAAGCAGTGGCTGGAGGCGCAGCTGCTGAATGGCTCAGATAAGGTCTGAGGCATCGTCGGCTTTGCGCTGATAGATGTCGTTATGGAACGGGCACAGCGCGAGGATCAGCGCCTGATGGTAAACGCTGGTGCGCGTCAGGTGGCCTGCGGTAAACGCCCCGATAGCGCCGCCTTTGTGCTTAATATTCTCAACACCGGTCAGGCGCGCCATCTCATCACCCAGCTCGCGCCCGGCGTGAATGCCCTTCATGACAATCGCCGGCAGGGTGAAGCTGGCAGAGCGTGATTCGCCGCGCAGCTTATGGTTTTCTACCACCATCCACGCAAAGGCGCTGTCATCTTCAATACCGGCTTCAATCGCGACCCAAAAGTCGGCTTCTGGTCTGACCTGACGGGCATTCATCACGCGCTGACGTGCGCCAGTTCGCGTTTCTGTATTTGTGATCGGCTGTGCGGCCACGCCGCTATCGACCTCGACACCCTCAATATGGCAGGATCCCTCGCCAAATATATCGCTGAACGCTTGAGAAATTGCCTTAATTTTGGCGGGATTGATGGTAGCAGCGACAACATGGTACATAATTGTTTGAACCCTCTACGCAAATTTGTCGCAGTATAACGGAAAAAAGCATGTTACAGGTCTATCTTGTTCGCCACGGAGAAACGCTATGGAATGCGGCTCGTCGCATTCAGGGCCAGTCAGACAGCGCGCTGACTGAAAAAGGAGAGCAGCAGGCTCATCAGGTGGGGGAGCGAGTGAAACACCTCGGAATTACCCATGTGATTGCCAGCGATCTGGGCCGTACCCGCCGTACCGCCGAGATCATTGCCGATGCCTGCGGTTGTGAGGTGACACTCGACCCGCGCCTGCGTGAGCTGAACATGGGGGTGCTGGAACAGCGCCAGCTGGATTCACTCAGCGCTGAGGAAGAGGGCTGGCGCAAAACGCTGGTGGATGGCACCGTCAACGGCCGCATCCCGCAAGGGGAGTCGATGAGCGAAATGGCGGCGCGCATGCATCAGGCGCTGAATGCCTGCCTCGAACTGCCTGAGGGTAGCCGCCCGCTGATTGTCAGCCACGGCATGGCGCTGGGCGTGCTGCTGAGCACCATTCTGGGGCTGCCAGCGAATGCAGAGCGCCGTCTGCGCCTGCGCAACTGCTCCCTCTCTCGGGTTGATCATCAACAGAGCGCGTGGCTGGCTTCTGGCTGGGTGGTGGAAACGGCCGGGGATGTGGCGCATCTTGAACAGACGTCACTCGACGAACTGCAGCGCTAATCGATTGCCAGAGATAAACAGGGCCGCAGTGAGCGGCCCTTTTGACATCTGTCTGCTTAATCCTGATTGTGACGGATCGGGATCAGATATTCACAGCGAATATCGACCGGAGGTTCCGCACGCTTCTTACCGCCGTGGGTGTAGAAACGCTCTATATCCTGCCCGTGGCGACGTGTCAGTTTCAGTGTTGGCATACAGGTGCCGTAGATTTGCAGGACAAACTCCTGAAGTCCGCTACGCGGCCCCTCATAGGTAAACTGTACGTAATCCCCACCTTCCAACATCACCCGCTGAGTGGCATGAAGCTGGCTGGACATCTGATCGGACGTCACCGCAGTGGTATACAGGATCTCCTGCTCATCATCTTTTTCCGCACTCGGTCGCGACTGGTGCAGGCCATACAGCACCGGCGGAACGGTATCGGTCTCCGTCAGGAACTGGCGCCAGAAATGCAGCCGCATCTCATCGCGAAAGCGAGAAATCTGTTCCAGAGTGCAGGTGTAGCTTTGGGTTTGCCCTATCAGCTCGGTTTCCGGCAAACTGACCCACGTAGGTTCAGGCAGTTTGCTATCGCCAAGGCGAATAGGAGGCCGCAGGCCATAGGCATTCCAGTCTGATATCCGGCGATACCAGGCAGGGGTCTGGGTAAACTGTTTCTTGAAGGCCCGGGTGAAGGTCTGCTGGGAATCAAAACGATACTGTAAAGCGATGTCCAGAATTGGCCGGCTGGTCAGGCGTAGTGCCACTGCCGCTTTTGACAGACGGCGGGCGCGAATATAAGCGCCAATCGCATGACCGGTGACGTCCTTAAACATTCTTTGCAGATGCCATTTTGAATATCCTGCCTTCGCCGCCACGTTATCCAGCGATAACGGTTGGTCCAGGTGGCTCTCCAGCCAGACAAGCAAATCTCGAATGATACCGGCTTGGTCCATAAATCGTCCTCATATTACTCAGTGTTGGTGCAGATAAGCAAAGCCGACGAATATTAGCATTAATTGCAAAGCAAGGTGTTGAATTTTAGCAGTAAGAATCCGCTTAATCACTGCAGGTTAACGACAAATCAAGAAATAGTTATAGGTAGGCGTTTGCGTTTAAGTTAACTTACAATGGCATCTATTTTCTTTGAAATGGTAACGTGATGACAATTAAAAAAGTGTTAGTAGCCGCGTCAGTAGTCGCCACATCCTGGGCCGCACAGGCTGAACAGGTGGGTTCTGTGGACACCGTTTTTAAGATATTTGGCCCCGATCATAAGATCGTGGTCGAAGCCTTTGATGACCCTGATGTGAAAAATGTGACCTGCTATATCAGCCGGGCAAAAACCGGAGGAATCAAAGGGGGACTGGGTTTGGCGGAGGATACTTCTGATGCCGCCATCTCCTGTCAGCAGGTTGGCCCGGTGGAGATCGGCGAAAAGATTGCCAAAGGCAAAGCGGAAGGAGAGGTGGTATTCCGTCAGCGGACATCGCTTATTTTCAAGAAGCTGCAAGTCGTGCGCTTTTACGATCGGAAGCGCAACACGCTGGTCTACCTGAGCTATTCAGACAAGGTTGTCGACGGATCGCCTAAGAATGCACTTAGCGCGGTGCCGATTATACCGTGGGGAAATAGATAACCTACCTGACGAGATTGATGTGGGTCGACCGGACCTTTGATACGGGTCGACCGGAAAAGAAGGTCGACCCCTACGGCAGAATGTCAATTTACAGGTGGTCCTGCAATTAATCCTGCAAATCGCCGCAGAAGCGGTAACCTTCGCCGTGGATGGTGGCGATGATTTCCGGGGTGTCCGGAGTCGATTCGAAATGCTTACGGATGCGGCGAATCGTCACGTCGACGGTACGGTCGTGCGGTTTCAGCTCGCGGCCGGTCATTTTCTTCAGCAGATCGGCACGGGTCTGGATCTTACCGGGGTTTTCGCAGAAGTGCAGCATGGCGCGGAATTCGCTACGCGGCAGCTTGTACTGCTCGCCCTGTGGGCTGACCAGTGAGCGGCTGTTGATATCCAGCTCCCAGCCGTTAAAGCGGTAGGCTTCAACCAGCTTACGTTCTTCACTCACTGCCGCCAGGTTCATGGTGCGTGACAGCAGGTTGCGTGCGCGAATGGTTAATTCCCGCGGATTGAACGGTTTGGTGATGTAATCATCTGCACCGATTTCGAGGCCGAGAATCTTGTCCACCTCATTATCGCGACCGGTGAGGAACATCAGGGCAACATTGGCCTGCTCGCGCAGCTCACGTGCCAGCAACAGGCCATTTTTACCCGGCAGGTTGATGTCCATAATCACCAGATTGACGTCGTTTTCAGTCAGGATCTGGTGCATTTCAGCGCCGTCTGTAGCTTCATAAACCATGTAGCCTTCGGCTTCAAAAATACTTTTGAGCGTATTACGAGTGACTAATTCGTCTTCAACGATAAGTATGTGCGGGGTCTGCATGTGTTCGCTACCTAAAATTGCCAACAATATCGAAACAGGGCATACCGCTGTTGGCGCTGGCAAAACCCAGTGTTCAGAGCCAGAAGCATAACAACAGCAGTACAGAATTATGTTCTTGATACACCATCCATTACCGTCAACAACATATGTAGCGCAGCCATTAGGATGAATCCTGCATGCCCCGGCAGTGCTCAAAACGGTGTATATCCTAACTGCATTAACAGCAACATAACAGCAAAGGCAACAACCATTACGCAACAAAACAACGCTTAGTTGACTTATATCAAACCAATTGTAGCACGTTAACACTTTTGTGAAAAACTCTTCCCAGATTGCCAGCTTAGCTCACAAACCCGTAGAGAAGGTCACCTTTTAGCGTGAATGGTTAACAGCAGGTTTACGTTGTTTTTAACAAATGTTAATTGATTGATAAATGGTATTTTTCTATGTGAAAAAACCAATTTTACAGGTTAATCAATAAAGAATGAGTATAACACTGCATCCAACGGATTTAAATCGGCGGGAAATAGCGTTGCTTTACTGTTAATTAATGCCGTTTGGATTTTCAAGGGCAGGCGTGGCAAAGTGGGCGCCGTCATTTTTTATATTGAGATAACTATGCGTTTTCCTCTGATCCTTGTTGCCCCTGCGCGTGCTGAAAATGTGGGTGCTGCCGCCCGTGCGATGAAAACCATGGGGTTTAGTGAATTACGCATCGTCGACAGCCAGGCGCATCTCGACCCGGCAGCGAAACGGGTGGCCCACGGCGCGGGCGAGATTCTGGAAAGTGCCACCCACTGGGGATCGCTAAGCGCGGCGCTGGCGGATATCGACTTCAGCATTGCGACGACCGCCCGCTCACGGGCGAAGTTCCGCTACTACGCTACGCCGCAGCAGGTACAGACAGTGCTGGAAGAGAAGCAGCAGTGGGTCAACAGCACCGCGCTGGTATTTGGCCGCGAGGACAGCGGGCTGACCAATGAAGAGCTGGCGCAGGTTGACCTGCTGACCGGCATCCCGATGGCGGCTGACTACCCGTCACTGAATCTGGGCCAGGCGGTGATGGTTTACTGCTATCAGCTCTCTGCGCTGCGCCAGGTAAGTGCGCAAACGCCCGCAGCGGCAGAAGCGCCACAGCTGGATGCACTGCGCCAGCGCGCTGAGAATCTGCTGCATCAGCTGGACGTGGCGGCAGACGAAAAGCTGGCGGACTGGATGCAGCAGCGGCTGGGCCTGTTGCAGCAGCGCGATACCGCTATGCTGCACCGACTGCTGCATGACGTAGAAAAAAAACTTATAGATAAAAACGCTGGCAAAAAGTAAAAAATTAGCGCGATTTACTGCCGTTTTTTCTCTGCGTAACAGAACAGATCGGCGAAGATGGCAAAAAGGCTTAACGGGCATCGCGGCACGAAAAGCGCCATTTGATAAAAAAATTGACTTGGCCGGACGTTTGCTTTACTTCTGAAGGCCGACAGATTTTACAGACAGAATAAATCCAAAATGCGTAAACACAGCCTGATTACCACAATCATTATTACCACCACCATTACCACAGGTAACGGTGCGGGCTGACGCATACAGGAAAAATCAAAAACAAGCCCGCACCTAACCAGTGCGGGCTTTTTTTTCGGCAAAATTCAGGAGAGCTTGAACATGCGAGTGCTGAAATTCGGTGGAACTTCGGTAGCCAATGCGGAACGTTTTCTGCGCGTGGCTGACATTCTGGAAAGCAATGCAAAGCAGGGACAGGTTGCTACCGTATTGTCCGCGCCAGCGAAGATTACCAATCACCTGGTGGCAATGATTGAGAAAACCATCAGCGGCCAGGACGCCACGCCGAACATCACTGATGCCGAGCGTATTTTTGCCGAACTGCTGCAGGGGCTGGCTGAAGCACAGCCTGGCTTCAACGGCGACAGGCTGAAAGCGGTAGTTGACCAGGAGTTTGCCCAGCTTAAGCAGGTGCTGCACGGCATCGCGCTGCTGGGTCAGTGCCCGGACAGCGTCAATGCAGCCATCATCTGCCGCGGTGAAAAGCTCTCTATCGCCATCATGGAAGGGTTGCTGCAGGCGCGCGGTTATGGCGTCAGCGTGATTAACCCGGTTGAGCAGCTGCTGGCCGTCGGCCACTATCTGGAATCCACCGTCGATATTCCTGAATCCACCCGCCGCATCGCCGCCAGCCTGATCCCGGCCAGCAATATGGTGCTGATGGCGGGCTTCACTGCCGGTAACGAACGCGGTGAGCTGGTGGTGCTGGGCCGTAACGGTTCTGACTACTCAGCCGCCGTGCTGGCTGCCTGCCTGCGTGCGGACTGCTGTGAGATCTGGACCGACGTTGACGGCGTGTATACCTGCGATCCGCGCCAGGTGCCGGACGCCCGTCTGTTAAAATCAATGTCTTATCAGGAGGCGATGGAGCTCTCCTACTTCGGCGCCAAAGTGCTGCACCCGCGCACTATCTCACCGATTGCCCAGTTCCAGATTCCCTGCCTGATCAAAAACACCGCTAACCCACAGGCACCCGGCACGCTGATCGGCGGCGACGGGAGTGATGAAGACAACCCGGTGAAAGGCATCACCAACCTGAATAATATGGCGATGTTCAACGTTTCCGGTCCGGGAATGAAGGGCATGGTCGGCATGGCGGCGCGCGTGTTTGCGGCAATGTCGCGCAGCGGTATCTCGGTGGTGCTGATTACCCAGTCCTCGTCCGAATACAGCATCAGCTTCTGCGTGTCGCAGAGCGAGCTGGCGCGTGCGCGCCGGGTGCTGGAAGATGAGTTCTATCTGGAGCTGAAAGATGGCCTGCTGGAGCCGCTGGACGTGATGGAGCATCTGGCGGTGATCTCGGTGGTGGGTGACGGTATGCGCACGCTGCGCGGTATCTCTGCCAAGTTCTTCTCCGCGCTGGCGCGCGCCAACATCAATATTGTGGCGATTGCGCAGGGCTCCTCCGAGCGCTCCATTTCGGTGGTGGTGAGTAATGACGAAGCCACCACTGGCGTGCGCGTGGTGCATCAGATGCTGTTTGCTACCGATCAGGTGATTGAAGTGTTCGTTATCGGCGTAGGTGGCGTGGGCGCTGCGCTAATCGACCAGCTACATCGCCAGCAGAGCTGGCTGAAGAACAAGCATATTGACCTGCGCGTCTGCGGCATCGCCAATTCACGCGCGCTGCTGACCAACGTGCACGGCATTCCGCTGGAGAACTGGCAGGAGCAGCTGAAAGCGGCGAAGGAGCCGTTTGATCTGGGCCGCCTTAATCGTCTGGTGAAAGAGTATCACCTGCTGAATCCGGTGATTGTTGACTGTACCTCCAGCCAGCAGGTCGCCGACCAGTATGCTGACTTCCTCGCCGACGGTTTCCACGTGGTGACGCCGAATAAAAAGGCCAACACCTCCAGCTGGAATTACTATCAGCAGATGCGTGCGGCGGCGGCAAAATCGCGCCGTAAGTTCCTCTATGACACCAACGTCGGTGCCGGTTTGCCGGTGATTGAGAACCTGCAAAATCTGCTGAATGCCGGCGATGAGCTGATCAGCTTCTCTGGTATTCTTTCTGGCTCGCTGTCGTTTATTTTCGGCAAGCTTGATGAGGGCGTATCGCTCTCTGACGCGACGAAAATGGCGCGTGAGATGGGCTTCACCGAGCCGGATCCGCGTGAGGATCTCTCCGGCCTCGACGTGGCGCGTAAGCTGCTGATCCTCGCCCGCGAAGCAGGCCATCAGCTGGAGCTGAGCGACATTGAGATTGAAGCGCTGCTGCCGCCAGAACTGACCGCGATTGCCGATGTGGAAGCGTTTATGGCGCGCCTGCCGGAGCTGGATGACAGCATGGCGGCAAAAGTCGCCAGCGCCCGCGACGCGGGTAAAGTGCTGCGCTTTGTCGGTGCCATTGAAGAGGGCGGCATCTGTAAAGTGAAGATCGATGCGGTTGACGGCAACGATCCGCTGTATAAAGTGAAAAACGGTGAAAACGCGCTGGCCTTCTACAGCCGCTATTATCAGCCGATCCCCCTGGTGCTGCGCGGTTATGGCGCCGGTAATGATGTGACCGCGGCAGGGGTGTTTGCCGATCTGTTACGTACTCTGTCGTGGAAGTTGGGAGTTTAATCATGGTTAAAATTCATGCCCCTGCCTCAATTGGCAATGTCAGCGTCGGTTTTGACGTGCTCGGGGCTGCGGTGTCGCCGATTGATGGCACCCTGCTGGGGGACTGCGTGACCGTGGAAGCGGCCAGCGAGTTCAGCCTGCACAACCAGGGCAGCTTTGTCAGCAAACTGCCTGCCGACCCCAAAGAGAATATTGTTTATCAGTGCTGGGACCGCTTCTGTGAAGCGATCGGCAAGCGCGTGCCGGTGAAGATGACGCTGGAAAAAAACATGCCGATTGGTTCCGGCCTCGGCTCCAGCGCCTGCTCGGTGGTGGCGGGCCTGATGGCGATGAACGAACACTGCGGCAAACCGCTGAACGACACGGAACTGCTGGCGCTGATGGGCGAGCTGGAAGGGCGTATTTCCGGCAGCGTTCACTATGATAACGTGGCGCCATGCTTCCTCGGCGGCATGCAGCTGATGCTGGAAGAGAACGGCATCATCAGCCAGCAGGTGCCAGGCTTTAGTGACTGGCTGTGGGTCATGGCCTATCCGGGGATTAAGGTTTCTACCGCCGAAGCTCGTGCGATCCTGCCTGCACAGTACCGCAAAGAGGAGATTATTCGCCACGGTCGCTATCTCGGCGGTTTTATCCACGCCTGCCATACGCAGCAGCCGTTGCTGGCCGCGAAGCTGATGCAGGATGTGATTGCCGAACCGTACCGCACCAAATTGTTACCGGGCTTCGCACAAGCCCGCCAGGCCGCCGCCGATATCGGTGCGCTGGCCTGCGGTATCTCCGGCTCCGGCCCGACGCTGTTTGCCGTGTGCAACCAGCCGGATACCGCACAACGCATGGCAGAGTGGCTGCGTCAGCACTACCTGCAAAATGATGAAGGCTTCGTCCATATTTGCCGTTTAGACACGGCGGGCGCACGTAAACTGGGATAACGCATGAAACTGTACAATCTTAAGGATCACAACGAGCAGGTGAGCTTCGCACAAGCGGTGAAGCAGGGGCTGGGCACACAGCAGGGCCTGTTCTTTCCACTGGAGCTGCCTGAGTTCGAACTGACCGACATCGATGAGATGCTCGAGATGGATTTCGTGACCCGCAGCAGCAAAATCCTCTCGGCCTTTATCGGCGATGAAATTGCCCCGCACCAGCTGAACGAGCGCCTGAAAACGGCGTTTACCTTCCCGGCTCCGGTGGTGAAAGTGACTGAGGATATCTCGGCGCTGGAGCTGTTCCACGGCCCGACCCTGGCATTTAAAGACTTCGGCGGCCGCTTTATGGCGCAGATGCTCGCCTACGTTAGCGATGCCGATGAGCAGATCACCATTCTGACCGCCACCTCCGGCGACACCGGTGCCGCAGTTGCCCACGCCTTCTACGGCATGGACAACGTGCGCGTGGTGATCCTCTACCCGCAGGGCAAAATCAGCCCGCTGCAGGAGAAGCTGTTCTGCACCCTTGGCGGCAATATCGAAACGATTGCCATCGACGGCGATTTTGATGCCTGCCAGGCCCTGGTGAAACAGGCGTTTGACGATGAAGAGCTGAAAAAAGCCATTGGCCTGAACTCGGCGAATTCGATCAACATCAGCCGCCTGCTGGCGCAGATCTGCTACTACTTCGAGGCGGTCGCACAGCTGCCGCAGGAGAAGCGTAATCAGCTGGTCATCTCAGTGCCAAGCGGTAACTTCGGCGACCTGACCGCGGGCCTGCTGGCGAAATCGCTCGGCCTGCCGGTGAAGCGCTTTATCGCCGCCACCAATGCCAACGATACCGTGCCGCGCTTCCTGGAAAAGGGGGAGTGGACGCCAAACGTGACGGTTGCCACGCTGTCGAACGCGATGGATGTGTCGCAGCCAAACAACTGGCCGCGCGTGGAAGAGATTTTCCGCCGCAAAACCTGGCGCTTGCAGGATCTTGGCTACGGTGCCGTCAGTGATGAGACAACCAAAGCCACCATGCGCGAGCTGGCGGATATCGGTTACCTGTCTGAGCCACACGCGGCGATCGCTTACCGCCTGCTGCGCGATCAGCTGCAGGAAGGGGAGTTCGGTCTGTTCCTTGGCACCGCGCATCCGGCGAAGTTCAAGGAGAGCGTGGAAGCGATCCTCGAGCAGCAGCTGCCGCTGCCGGAAGCCCTGGCCGAACGCGCCGACATGGAACTGCTGTCGCATAATATGAAAGCGGACTTTGCCGATCTGCGCGCTTTTTTACTGAAAAAGTAACCTGATGCACAGGGGCTGGCCCTTACCGCGGTCAGCCCTCCTTCCTGGCACCCAAAGCTTCAGCGTAGCGGTTTAAAACCCGCAGCGAGCACGATGCTAACGGGGGGATGAGCTCAGACCGGTTAACAGACGTTTAGCGATAGCAGTCATTTCTGGGGAACCCTCAGGGGCGCCCCTGCGCTCAAACGGCTTCGTGACGTTTAAACACCAGCTCGTTGCCCTTGCTGGCATCTGCATCAAAGAAGTAGCCATCGACATCGAACGTCTTCAGCTGTGCCGGTTTACTCAGTTTATTCTCAATGATATAGCGGCTCATCAGGCCACGCGCTTTCTTGGCGTAGAAGCTGATCACCTTAAATTTGCCGTTCTTCTCATCTAAAAATACCGGTTTGAGAATCTCGCCGTTCAGCAGTTTCGGCTTCACCGCTTTGAAATACTCATCCGAGGCAAGATTAATCAGCACGTTATCGCCCTGTTCCGCCAGCGCAGCGTTCAGCGCTTCAGTAAGCTTGTCGCCCCAGAAGCTGTAGAGGTCCTTACCGACCGGATTCGCCAGTTTAATCCCCATTTCCAGGCGGTACGGCATCATCAGGTCGAGCGGGCGCAGCAGGCCGTATAAGCCGGAGAGCATGCGCAGATGCTGCTGGGCAAAATCGAACTGCTTCTCGCTGAAGGTTTCGGCCTGCAGGCCGGTATAGACATCGCCTTTAAACGCGAGGATCGCCTGGCGGGCGTTGTCCGGGGTGAAATCCGGCTGCCAGTCGTTGAAGCGCTCGGCATTCAGTACGGCCAGTTTATCGCTGATATGCATCAGCGAACTGATATCGGCAGGGGAGAGCTTACGGGCGACGTTAATCAGCTTTTGTGACTCATCCAGCAGCGCGGGCTGAGTGTAGCGTTTGGTCGCCAGCGGACTTTCAAAATCCAGCGTTTTGGCCGGAGAAATTACCATCAACATGCGCGCGTCCTTTTAAAATTTTTAGTCGCTCTGATTTCGGATAACAGTGTGCAGCTATGTTAGCAAAAAAGCGCCTTCGCGTGACGAATCGCTGCTATTGGTGAAGGTTTATCACCGAATCTGGCCGTTGTTGCCCGCAGAGAATGGAGGGAAAAATGTGATTTTGTGCGCTGGCATTCTCCTGCTGTGTTACGGGGAACGGCACTGCTTGCATGGCAGGGTGCGCGTGCTATCATCCGGGACAGACATTTTCAACACCCTGACAAATCAACTTTGATGAGAATGACAACTATGACGGACAAATTATCTTCCCTGCGTCAACTCACTACCGTTGTTGCTGATACCGGCGACATTGCGGCGATGAAACTCTACAAACCTCAGGATGCCACCACTAACCCTTCTCTGATCCTCAGCGCTGCACAGATCCCGGAATACCGTAAGCTGATCGACGAAGCGGTGAGCTGGGCGCGTGAGCAGACCAGTGACAAAGAAGAGCAGATCTCCTACGCTGCCGACAAGCTGGCTGTGAACATCGGTCTGGAAATCCTCAAGCTAGTCCCTGGCCGTATCTCTACCGAAGTTGATGCGCGCCTCTCTTACGACACCGAAGGCAGCATCGCTAAAGCGCATAGCCTGATCAAATTGTATAACGATGCCGGCATCAGCAATGACCGCATCCTGATCAAGCTGGCTTCCACCTGGCAGGGCATCCGTGCCGCTGAGCAGCTGGAAAAAGAGGGCATCAACTGTAACCTGACGCTGCTGTTCTCCTTCGCCCAGGCGCGTGCTTGTGCTGAAGCTGGCGTGTTCCTGATCTCCCCGTTTGTTGGCCGTATCCTCGACTGGTACAAGGCGAACACCGATAAGAAAGAGTACGCACCGAACGAAGATCCAGGCGTGATTTCCGTGACTGAAATCTACGAATACTACAAGCAGCACGGTTACGAGACCGTGGTGATGGGCGCCAGCTTCCGTAACGTGGGCGAAATCATCGAACTGGCCGGCTGCGACCGCCTGACCATCTCTCCGGGCCTGCTGAAAGAGCTGTCTGAAACCGAAGGCACTCTGGAGCGTAAGCTCTCTTACCAGGGCGAAGTGAAAGCGCGCCCGGCTAAAATGACAGAGTCCGAGTTCCTGTGGCAGCACAACCAGGATCCAATGGCGGTCCAGAAACTGGCTGAAGGCATCCGTAACTTTGCCATCGACCAGGGCAAGCTCGATAAGATGATTGCTGACCTGCTGTAATAGCCTGCAGTCTTAAACTGTAGCGGGGTGAGCGCATTTGCCGCCTTGCTACAGTTCCCATTGTTTTGGCTATTCCTGAATTCTAATCTCTCTCCCCTCGCTATACATCCTGCTTTGCTATGGTTTATCCTTGCGTCAATCTCCCTTTATCTCACGGCAAAAACCTATGAATACACTACGCATTGGCCTGATCTCCGTTTCCGATCGTGCCGCTAATGGCATCTATCAGGATCAGGGCTTACCGGCGCTTGAAGCGTGGCTGGGGAAGGCGCTGACCACGCCGTTTGAAATTGAAAAACGTCTGGTGCCCGATGAGCAGCCGATGATTGAGCAGGCGATCTGTGAACTGGTCGATGAGCTGTTCTGTCATCTGGTGCTGACCACCGGCGGCACCGGCCCGGCGCGGCGCGATGTGACGCCGGACGCGACGCTGGCGATTGCCGACCGTGAGATGCCGGGCTTTGGCGAGCAGATGCGCCAGATCAGCCTGAACTTTGTCCCGACGGCCATCCTGTCGCGTCAGGTTGGCGTGATCCGCAAGCAGTCGCTGGTGATTAATCTACCCGGCCAGCCGAAGTCAATTACAGAGACGCTGGAAGGATTGAAAGATGAGCAGGGCAACAGCCAGGTCCACGGGATTTTTGCCAGCGTGCCTTACTGCATCCAGCTGCTGGAAGGGCCCTACATCGAAACTGACCCGCAGGTGGTAGCAGCATTTCGCCCGAAGAGCGCCCGACGCGAGACAAATAGCTAAAAATTCATTTTTTCAGGCATAAGATCCAGTGCTCACTGCTGTGGCGGAAAATTGACGGTATAGTAAGCTCAGCTTTACAGCGGCAACGATACTGTTTTCTTCTGACTCTGGACCATCCTGATAATATGCAGACCGATCACGCACGCCGTCTTAACCGACAGGACTACAAAACTCTGGCGCTGGCTGCCCTTGGTGGCGCGCTGGAGTTCTACGACTTTATTATCTTCGTCTTCTTCGCTGCGGTCATTGGCGAGCTGTTCTTCCCCGCGGATATTCCCGAGTGGCTGCGCCAGCTGCAAACCTTTGGCATCTTTGCCGCCGGTTATCTGGCGCGCCCGCTGGGTGGGCTGGTCATGGCGCATTTTGGCGACAGTAAAGGGCGCAAGAAGATGTTCAGCCTGAGCATTTTACTGATGGCCCTGCCGACGCTGGCGATGGGCCTGCTGCCGACCTATGCCACTATTGGCATTGCTGCACCGCTATTACTCCTGCTGCTGCGGGTATTACAGGGGGCGGCGATAGGCGGGGAAGTGCCGGGCGCCTGGGTGTTTGTTGCCGAACACGTGCCGGAAAAACGCATCGGCTTCGCCTGCGGCACGCTGACCGCCGGGCTGACCTTCGGCATCTTACTGGGGTCGCTGGTGGCCACGCTGATTACCACCACCATGAGCCAGCAAAGCATCCATGATACCGGCTGGCGCATTCCATTCCTGCTGGGCGGCGGGTTTGGACTGCTGGCGATGTATCTGCGCCGCTGGCTGCATGAAACGCCGGTGTTTACCCGGATGCAGCAGCGCAAAGCGCTGTCGAGCGAGCTGCCGCTGAAAACGGTGGTGCTGCGCCACACGCAGGGCGTGGTGGTCTCGATGCTGCTCACGTGGCTGCTGTCGGCCTGCATTGTGGTGATATTGCTGATGGCGCCCGCGCTGCTGCAGAAACTGCACGGCCTGCCCGCGGCGCTGACGCTGCAGGCCAACAGCATTGCCACCGTGATGCTGATCTTTGGCTGCATAATTGCCGGGGCGCTGGTCGATCGCATCGGTGCCGGGGTGACGCTGATGGTCGGCAGCGTGCTGATGGCCGCTACCAGCTATACCTTTTTCCATGTCGCGGCCACGGCACCGGCTTATCTGTTTAGCGCCTATGCGCTGGCCGGGCTGTGCGTTGGCGTGGTGGGCGTGGTGCCCTTTGTGATGGTGCGCGCCTTTCCGGCAGAGGTGCGGTTTACCGGCATCTCCTTCTCTTACAATATCGCGTACGCCATTTTTGGCGGCCTGACGCCGATCGCGCTGACGCTGATGATGAAGCTGACGCCAATGGCCCCGGCTTACTACGTTCTGCTGCTGGCGGTGATTGGCGTGCTGGTCGGCTGCTGGCTGCAGCGCGATGCGGGCAAGCAAACGTTGTTAAAACAGGTCAGCATTCAGTAATCACTTCAATCGTGTCAAAAGTGGGTCAGCTTCAGCTGGCCCACTTTTTTTGCGGCAAAGTGAAAATTTTTTTACCCTCCCCCCTTGATGCCGCGCTGCGCGGCCCCATCTTATTTGGCATCCGAGGCTACGGACCTGGAAAAAAAGCGCAGGGCGAGCAGTTGAAACTGTAAAAAATGCCCGCATTTATTGGTTCATAACCTGATTTGACATGAATTTAAGTGGGAGACGTTTCAATGGGTAAGATTATTGGTATTGACCTGGGCACAACTAACTCTTGTGTAGCTATCATGGATGGCGGCAAAGCGCGTGTACTGGAGAATGCAGAAGGCGATCGCACCACGCCATCGATCATTGCTTACACTCAGGATGGTGAAACGCTGGTCGGTCAGCCTGCTAAACGTCAGGCGGTGACTAACCCGCAGAATACCCTGTTTGCGATTAAGCGCCTGATTGGCCGTCGCTTCCAGGACGAAGAAGTACAGCGTGATATTAAAATCATGCCGTTCAAAATCGTCGGCGCTGATAACGGCGACGCATGGCTTGACGTGAAAGGCCAGCGTGTTGCACCTCCGCAGATCTCTGCTGAAGTGCTGAAGAAAATGAAGAAAACGGCGGAAGATTACCTGGGCGAGCCAGTGACTGAAGCGGTTATCACTGTACCGGCTTACTTCAACGATGCGCAGCGTCAGGCAACGAAAGATGCCGGTCGTATCGCCGGTCTGGAAGTAAAACGTATCATCAACGAACCAACCGCTGCGGCACTGGCCTACGGTCTGGATAAAGGTCAGGGCAACCGCACTATCGCGGTATACGACCTGGGTGGTGGTACTTTCGATATCTCTATTATCGAAATCGACGAAGTTGACGGCGAAAAAACCTTCGAAGTTCTGGCGACCAACGGTGATACCCACCTGGGTGGTGAAGACTTCGACAGCCGTATGATCAACTATCTGGTGGCTGAATTTAAGAAAGATCAGGGCATCGATCTGCACAACGATCCGCTGGCAATGCAGCGTCTGAAAGAAGCCGCAGAGAAGGCGAAAATTGAGCTCTCTTCTGCACAGCAGACCGACGTGAACCTGCCGTACATCACCGCTGATGCAACAGGTCCTAAGCACCTGAACATCAAAGTGACCCGTGCGAAGCTGGAATCACTGGTAGAAGACCTGGTTGCACGCTCTATCGAGCCGCTGAAAGTGGCTCTGCAGGATGCTGGCCTGTCGGTTTCTGACATCAACGACGTGATCCTGGTCGGTGGTCAGACGCGTATGCCAATGGTGCAGGCGAAGGTTGCTGAGTTCTTTGGTAAAGAGCCACGTAAAGACGTTAACCCGGACGAAGCGGTTGCTGTCGGTGCTGCGGTTCAGGGCGGCGTGCTGGCCGGTGAAGTGAAAGACGTTCTGCTGCTGGACGTTACCCCGCTGTCGCTGGGTATCGAAACCATGGGCGGCGTGATGACTTCACTGATCGCTAAGAACACCACCATCCCAACCAAGCACAGCCAGGTGTTCTCGACGGCTGAAGACAACCAGTCTGCGGTAACCATTCACGTGGTGCAGGGTGAGCGTAAGCGTGCAGCGGATAACAAATCGCTGGGCCAGTTCAACCTCGACGGTATTCAGTCGGCGCCGCGCGGTATGCCTCAGATCGAAGTGACCTTCGACATCGATGCTGACGGTATCCTGCACGTGTCTGCGAAAGACAAAAACAGCGGTAAAGAGCAGAAGATCACCATCAAAGCCTCTTCCGGTCTGAATGATGAAGAGATCGAAAAAATGGTGCGTGATGCCGAAGCTAACGCTGAGTCTGACCGTAAGTTCGAAGAGCTGGTACAGACCCGTAACCAGGGTGACCAGGTCTCGCACAGCACGCGTAAGCAGCTGGACGAAGCGGGCGACAAACTGCCAGCAGACGACAAAGCGCCAATCGAAGCCGCACTGGCTGAGCTGAACACCGCGCTGAAAGGCGAGGACAAAGCGGAAATCGAAGCCAAAATGCAGGCTCTGATGGAAGTGTCCGGCAAGCTGATGGAGTTCGCTCAGCAGCAGCAGGCCGCTGGCGGCGCAGCTGATGCCACCGACGGTGCGAAGAAAGACGATGATGTTGTCGACGCTGAATTCGAAGAAGTGAAAGACAACAAAAAATAATCGCCCTTGAGCGGGCACGGTGGCAGTGATTGCCACCGGTGATAACCAGCACGGGCGTTGGAGAAATCCTACGCCCGTGCACGCATGTTAAGGGCAGGATCAACAACAATGGCGAAAAGAGACTATTACGAGGTTTTAGGCGTATCCAAATCTGCGGATGAGCGTGAGATCAAAAAGGCTTACAAACGCCTGGCAATGAAATTCCACCCTGACCGCAACCAGGGCGAAGGTGCCGAAGAGCAGTTTAAAGAGGTAAAAGAAGCCTACGAAATTCTGACCGATGCGCAGAAACGTGCGGCTTACGATCAGTACGGCCATGCAGCCTTTGAACAGGGTGGCATGGGCGGCGGTGGTGGCTACGGCGGCGGCTTTGGTGGCGGCGGCGGTGCTGACTTCAGCGATATCTTTGGCGACGTATTCGGCGATATCTTTGGCGGAGGCCGCCGTCAGCAGCGCGCCGCTCGCGGTGCTGATTTACGCTACAACATGGAGCTGTCGCTGGAAGAAGCGGTACGCGGCGTGACCAAAGAGATCCGCATTCCAACTCTGGAAGAGTGTGACGTTTGCCACGGCAGCGGCGCGAAAGCGGGCACTAAACCGCAAACCTGCCAGACCTGTCACGGGGCAGGCCAGGTGCAGATGCGCCAGGGCTTCTTTACCGTGCAGCAGGCGTGTCCAACCTGTCACGGCCGCGGTTCGGTGATTAAAGATCCGTGCAACGCTTGCCACGGCCACGGCCGGGTTGAGAAGTCGAAAACCCTGTCGGTGAAAATCCCGGCCGGTGTGGATACCGGCGACCGCATCCGCCTGACCGGCGAAGGCGAAGCGGGTGAGCAGGGTGCGCCAGCGGGCGATCTCTACGTTCAGGTGCAGGTGCGTAAGCACAACATCTTCGAACGTGAAGAGAACAACCTGTATTGCGAAGTGCCAATCAACTTTGTGATGGCAGCGCTGGGCGGTGAAATTGAAGTGCCGACCCTGGATGGCCGCGTCAAGCTGAAGGTGCCTGCGGAAACGCAGACCGGCAAGCTGTTCCGTATGCGTGGTAAAGGGGTGAAATCGGTGCGCGGTGGTGCTCAGGGTGACCTGCTGTGCCGCGTGGTGGTTGAAACTCCGGTCAGCCTGAACGAGAAACAGAAAGCGCTGCTGCGTGAACTGGAAGAGAGCTTTGGTGGTCCTTCCGGCGAACATAACAGCCCGCGTTCTAAAAGTTTCTTCGACGGCGTGAAGAAATTCTTCGACGATTTAACCCGCTAATCTGCCAGCCTCAAGGGCCGATCGACATAAAAGATCGGCCCTTATCCCTCAATCCTCGTAAATACCGAACCTTTCGCGCTGTATAAACTGTTTTTTTCGAGCGGTTTAACGGCGTATGCTATCCGCTATCTGATTGACAACCTCTGGGATATTCAGCGGAGCCTGTAATGAACCTCTTTCTCAAAAAGCTGTTAAAAAATGACGCCACCGGCGGCGTGGTGCTGATCATCGCTGCGGCAGTGGCGATGTTTCTCGCCAATAACGCCAGCACGCAGCAGGCTTACCAGGCCATTCTGGCGATGCCGGTGCAGTTCCGCTTCGGCGCGCTGGACATCAATAAAGACCTGCTGCTGTGGATCAACGATGCCCTGATGGCGCTGTTCTTCCTGATGATCGGTCTGGAAGTGAAGCGCGAGCTGTTAATGGGATCGCTGAAAGGGCGTGAGAAAGCGATGTTCCCGCTGATTGCCGCCCTGGGCGGCATGGTGGCCCCAGGGTTGATCTATGCGGCGCTCAATCACAGCGATGAGCTGGCGATCCACGGTTGGGCCATTCCGGCCGCGACGGATATCGCCTTCGCGCTGGGTATCCTTGCCCTGCTGGGCAGCCGCGTACCTCCGGCGCTGAAAATGTTCCTGATGGCGCTGGCGGTGATCGATGACCTGGGCGCCATTGTGATTATTGCCTTCTTCTACACTCACGATTTATCGCTGGTTTCACTCGGCGTCGCGGCGGCGTCGATCGCGGTGCTGGTGATACTTAACCTGTGCGGCGTGCGCAAAACGTCGGTATATCTGCTGGTCGGCATGGTGCTGTGGGTGGCGGTGCTGAAGTCGGGCGTTCACGCCACGCTGGCCGGGGTGATTGTCGGGCTGCTGATCCCGCTGAAAAAGCAGGATGGGCATTCCCCTTCTATCGAACTGGAGCACGGCCTGCACCCGTGGGTCAGCTGGCTGATCCTGCCGCTGTTCGCCTTTGCTAATGCCGGTGTTTCACTGACTGGCGTCTCCATTGACGGCCTGTTCTCGATGGTGCCGCTGGGGATTATCCTTGGTCTGCTGGTCGGTAAGCCGCTGGGGATCACGCTGATTTGCTGGCTGTCGGTGAAGTTAAAAATTGCGGCGCTGCCGGAAAATACCAGGATGATGGATATTGCCGCCGTGGGTGTGCTGTGTGGGATTGGCTTTACCATGTCGATCTTTATCGCCTCGCTGGCGTTTGACGCCGCGCATGAAGAGATGGTGACGCTGGCCAAGCTGGGCATTCTCAGCGGGTCGGTGCTGTCGGCGGTACTGGGCTATGTGCTGCTGTACTTCAAGCTGCGCCCAGCCCCGCAGAAGCACGCTTAACGGTTCGGCCCCGCTATGGCGCAGATGAACTACAACCACCTCTACTATTTCTGGCAGGTGTGCAAAACCGGCTCGGTGGCGGGCGCGGCGGAGGTTCTCAACCTCACATCGCAGACCGTCACCGGCCAGCTAAAAACGCTGGAAGAGCGCCTGCAGGGTAAGCTGTTCAAGCGCCAGGGGCGCGGGCTGGTGCCGTCAGAGCTGGGCCAGCTGGTGTTTCGCTATGCTGACCGCATGTTTACGCTCAGCCATGAGATGCTGGATATCGTCAACTACCGCAAGGAAGCCAACCTGCTGTTCGACGTGGGCGTGGCGGATGCGCTCTCCAAGCGGCTGGTGAGTAAAGTGCTGGAAACGGCGGTGGTGGCGCAAGAGCCGATCCATCTGCGCTGCTTTGAATCGACCCATGAACTGCTGCTGGAGCAGCTCAGCCAGCATAAGCTGGATATGATCCTCTCCGACTGCCCGGTCGACTCCTCGCAGCAGGAAGGGCTGTTCTCGGTCAAACTCGGCGAGTGCAGCGTCAGCTTCTGGTGCCACGCGCCGCTGCCGGAAACGGCCTTCCCGCACTGCCTCAGCACGCGCAAGCTGCTGATCCCCGGGCGGCGATCCATGCTGGGCCGCAAGCTGCTCAACTGGTTTCAGACGCAGGGCCTGGAGGTGGATATTCTCGGTGAGTTTGACGATGCCGCCCTGATGAAAGCCTTTGGCGCGGCGAACCGGGCGATTTTTGTCGCACCAACGCTGTACGGGCAGGAGAGTTTTCAGCACGAGGGAATTGTTGAACTGGGGCGGCTTGATACGGTGATGGAAGAGTACCACGTTATTTTTGCCGAGCGGATGATCCAGCATCCGGCGGTACAGCGGATCTGCAATAAGGATTTTTCTCAGCTTTTTATCCAGCCAGATTAATATTCAGGCGGCAATCACTCCTTCGCTAATAATAAGCCTGCTTTTATATTTTACTGCCATTTATTACTGGAATGATGAGGCGTTTCTAAGAGTAAATAATAGCGAAATTCTCAAATTAATCCCGGCTATTTACCGCGCTATCATCCTTGAATACTCTGTTACGTGAAGTTAACTGAACCTGCTCAGGTTTATTTTTCACGATTTTTGAATGACATTCCCGGCGAAACGTGGTTTCTGCCGAAGGATGCGTTCGGGAGAGTTGCCTTGGAAGAAGCCAATAATCCGCTGCCAGAGGCGGGCAGCGCGGCGCTGCTCCCCATTCCCGCGCTCAGCAGCCGCAAAACTCGTCGGCTAATGCTCAGCCACTATCAATATTTGTTCCTGCTGGTCGCGCTGGTGAACCTCAGCCTGTTCAGTTATGGATTAACGGCTGGGCACTGGTGGTCAGAAAAAGGCATTCATCTGATCGAGATCGGCAACATGGTGATTATTAATCTGACGGTGGCGGTGCTTATTCGTCAGCAATATATCATCAACTTTTTATTTCGCCTGGTGTGGCACGTTCCGCTGCACTGGCCGTTATCAGTGCGCAGGCAGCTGGCGAAAGTCTATCATTTTGGCGGTCTGCACTCCGGCTGTGCACTGTTTGCCTGCCTGTGGCTGATGGTTTTTGGCGCGGCGGTCTATTACCACCACTGCCACGCGCTGCCCAATGTTTCCCTGATGCTGCTGACGGTCACGGCGATGCTGGCCGCGCTGCTGCTGACCATTGTGGTCCTGGCGCTGCCGGCTGTGCGTGCGCGCTACCATAATCTGTTTGAGCATGCCCACCACTACGTTGGCTGGCTGGCCCTGCTGCTGTCATGGCTACAGGTGACCTGCTTTATTCGCGACTGCCACGGCGGGCAGTGGTCATGGCAGGCGCTGATGGAGACACCCGCGTTCTGGGCGCTGTTGACCATCACCGCCAGCATCATCCTGCCCTGGCTGCGCCTGCGCAAAGTTGCGGTGCAGGTTGAGCGCCCTTCATCGCACGCGGCCATCGTCACTTTCTCGCTGCCGCAGGATCCTTTCCCCGGCTCGTCATTTGCTATCAGTCGCGCGCCGCTGGATGAGTGGCACGCCTTTGCCAATATCCCCTTCGGCAGCGGGCCGGGCTGCCGCATGCTGATCTCGCGCGCCGGTGACTGGACCGGGCGCTTTATCGACTCGCCGCCGGATCACGTGTGGTTTAAAGGTTTGCCGACGCCGGGCGTGGGCAGCGTAGGGAAAATTTTTCACTCGGTGGTGTACGTTGCCACCGGCAGCGGCATTGGCCCGCTGCTGCCGCATCTGATGGCGCCAGGCAAATCCCGGCGCTTAATCTGGTCGACGCGTAATCCGCGCCTGACCTACGGCGACAGTTTTGTCGATGAAATTATGCGCATTCAGCCCGACGTGCTGATCTGGGATACCGATGCACAGGGTAAACCTGATTTGCTGCAGTTGACGTTACAGGGGGTAGAAGAGAGCGGGGCGGAGGCGGTGATCTGCATCGCTAATCGTAAGCTGACGGACTATGTTGTCGGGGGCTGTGAGGCGCGCAGGGTGGCTGCTTATGGCGCGATTTGGGATTCCTGAGCGGTTTGCCAAATTTTGGGCATAAAAAAACCGGCCAGGCCGGTTTCTTTATCAAAGCTCGATTAACACGCTGGCATTAAGCCAGTTTGCTGATCTGTGCAGCCAGGTTAGCTTTATGGCGTGCAGCTTTGTTCTTGTGGATCAGGCCTTTAGCTGCCTGACGGTCCACAATTGGTTGCATATCGTTAAATGCGTTCTGCGCAGCTGCTTTATCGCCAGTAGCGATTGCCGCGTAAACTTTCTTGATAAAAGTACGCAGCATTGAACGACGGCTAGCGTTGTGCTTACGACGCTTCTCAGACGTTACAGCGCGTTTCTTAGCTGATTTGATATTAGCCAAGGTCCAACTCCCAAATAGTTCTATGAGGACAATTCAAAGGCCGAGGAATATGCCCTTTTCGCCTTCGGTTGTCAATGGATTTGTGCAAATAAGCGCCGATGAAACAATGGCACTTGGTTACGTTTCGATGGCGCAAGATTCTATCAGCTTCGGCATGGCGAATACAGCTCAATCACAAGAAAAATATCAATACGCTCAGGATCAGCACCATACAGAACGAAATGGCGCGGGTATAGCATGAAAGTGATGAATCGCGGGTTAACCTTCCTGGCTGTACAAGGTATAATCCGCCGATTTCCACAAATTTGAGCCAGCCATGAAGTTTATCCGCGGCATACATAACCTTAGAGAGCAGCATCGCGGCTGCGTACTGACCATCGGCAACTTCGATGGCGTACATCGCGGCCATCAGGCGCTGCTGGCACAACTGTGCGAAGAGGGGCGTCAGCGCAACTTGCCGGTAATGGTAATGCTGTTTGAACCTCAACCGCTGGAGCTGTTTGCAGCGGATAAGGCCCCGGCACGGCTGACGCGCCTGCGCGAGAAAGTGCGCTACCTCCAGCAGGCGGGCGTCGATGCCGTGCTGTGCGTGCGCTTTGACCGCCGCTTTGCTGCCCATACGGCGCAAAGTTTTGTCACCGATCTGCTGGTCGATAAGCTGGATGTAAAGTTCCTGGCCGTCGGGGATGATTTCCGCTTTGGCGCTGGTCGCCAGGGTGATTTCCTGTTATTACAGAAGGCTGGCGTCGAGTATGGCTTTGATGTCATCAGTACCCAGACCTTTTGCGATGACGGTAAGCGCATCAGCAGCACTGCGATTCGCCAGGCGCTGTCAGATGACAATCTGGCACTGGCTAACGTCCTGCTGGGGCGTCCCTTCAGCATTTCAGGCCGTGTGGTGCATGGCGATGCGCTGGGCCGCACCATCGGTTTTCCTACCGCTAACCTGCCGCTTAAGCGCACGGTCTCCCCGGTGAAAGGGGTGTACGCCGTTGAAGTGCTGGGGCTGGGTGATAAACCGCTTCCCGGCGTGGCCAATATCGGCACGCGTCCCACGATAGGCGGGTTACGTCAGCAGCTGGAAGTGCACCTGCTGGACGTATCGATGGACCTGTACGGGCGCCATATTGAAGTGGTGCTGCGTGACAAACTGCGTAACGAGCAGCGTTTTGCCTCGTTTGACGCGCTGAAAGAACAAATTGCTAACGATGTGCTCACTGCCCGCCGCTTTTTTGGGCTGAACGCATCGGTTTAAGTGTAAACAGAACCGACATACGGAACCGAGAATCTGATGAGTGACTATAAATCTACCCTGAATTTGCCGGAAACGGGGTTCCCAATGCGTGGCGATCTGGCCAAACGCGAACCGGGCATGCTGCAACGTTGGTATGATGACAAGCTGTACGGCATCATCCGCGAAGCCAAAAAAGGGAAAAAAACCTTTATCCTGCACGATGGCCCTCCTTACGCTAACGGCAGTATTCATATTGGTCACTCAGTTAACAAGATTCTGAAAGACATTATCGTTAAGTCGAAAGGCATGGCGGGCTATGACTCACCTTATGTTCCGGGCTGGGACTGCCATGGTCTGCCTATCGAGCACAAAGTTGAGCAGATGATCGGCAAGCCGGGCGAGAAAGTCAGCGCCGCTGAGTTCCGCGCTGCCTGCCGCGCCTATGCCGCAGAGCAGGTTGAAGGGCAGAAAGCCGACTTCATCCGCCTTGGCGTGCTCGGCGACTGGGATCGCCCCTACCTGACGATGAACTTCCAAACCGAAGCGAACATCATCCGTGCGCTGGGTAAAATTATCGGTAACGGCCATCTGCACAAAGGCGCTAAGCCGGTGCACTGGTGCCTGGACTGCCGCTCTGCGCTGGCGGAAGCGGAAGTGGAGTATTACGACAAAACTTCACCGTCTATCGACGTGATGTTTAACGCCGTTGATAAAGACGCGGTTGCCGCCAAATTTGGCGCTGCTGCGGTCAACGGCCCGATTGCCCTGGTGATCTGGACTACTACCCCGTGGACCATGCCGGCCAACCGCGCTATCTCCCTGCACCCTGAGTTTGACTATCAGCTGGTACAGATCGACGGTCGTGCGCTGATCCTGGCGAAAGACCTGGTCGACAGCGTCATGAAGCGTGCCGGCGTTGCCGAGTGGAACGTGCTGGGCGAAGTGAAAGGCGCAGAGCTGGAGCTGATGGGCTTCCAGCACCCGTTCCTCGGCCACGTTTCTCCGGTGGTGCTGGGTGAGCATGTGACGCTGGATGCCGGTACCGGTGCGGTACATACGGCGCCAGGCCACGGCCCGGACGACTTTGTCATCGGGCAGAAATACGGTATCGAAGTGGCGAATCCGGTCGGCCCGGACGGCAGCTTCCTGCCGGGCACTTACCCTGGCCTTGACGGGGTTAACGTGTTTAAAGCCAACGACCTGATTGTTGAGCTGCTGCGTGAAAAGGGCGCGCTGCTGCATGTGGAAAAACTGCATCACAGCTACCCGCACTGCTGGCGCCACAAAACCCCGATCATCTTCCGTGCTACCCCGCAGTGGTTTATCAGCATGGATCAGAAAGGCCTGCGTGCGCAGTCGCTGAAAGAGATTAAAGGCGTGCAGTGGATCCCAGACTGGGGCCAGGCGCGTATCGAGTCGATGGTCGCCAACCGTCCTGACTGGTGCATCTCGCGTCAGCGTACCTGGGGCGTGCCGATGTCGCTGTTCGTGCATAAAGATACCGAGCAGCTGCACCCGGACTCGCTGGCGCTGATGGAGCAAGTCGCGAAGCGGGTTGAGCAGGACGGCATTCAGGCGTGGTGGGATCTCGATCCGCGCGATCTGATGGGCGCCGACGCGGATAACTACGTCAAGGTGCAGGATACGCTGGACGTGTGGTTTGACTCCGGTTCAACCAGCTACTCGGTCGTGGATGCTCGTCCAGAGTTTGGTGGCCATTCCCCGGACATGTATCTGGAAGGTTCTGACCAGCACCGCGGCTGGTTTATGTCCTCGCTGATGATCTCCACCGCGATGAAGGGCAAAGCGCCTTATCGCCAGGTACTGACCCACGGCTTCACCGTTGACGGCCAGGGCCGCAAGATGTCCAAATCGCTGGGCAACACCGTGAGCCCGCAGGATGTGATGAACAAGCTGGGCGCTGACATTCTACGCCTGTGGGTGGCATCCACCGACTACTCCGGCGAGATCGCGGTTTCCGACGAGATCCTTAAGCGCTCTGCCGACAGCTATCGCCGTATCCGTAACACTGCGCGCTTCCTGCTGGCCAACCTCGCGGGCTTCAACCCGGAAACTGACATGGTGAAACCGGAAGAGATGGTGGTGGTTGACCGCTGGGCAGTTGGCCGTGCGCTGGCAGCACAGAACGATATCGTTGCCTCCTATGAAGCGTATGACTTCCATGAAGTGGTCCAGCGCCTGATGCAGTTCTGCTCGGTCGAAATGGGCTCCTTCTACCTGGATATCATTAAAGATCGCCAGTACACCGCCAAAGCCGATGGCCTGGCGCGCCGCAGCTGCCAGACCGCGCTGTGGTACATCGTGGAAGCGCTGGTGCGCTGGATGGCGCCGATCATGTCCTTCACTGCGGATGAGATCTGGGGCTACCTGCCGGGTAAACGCAGCCAGTATGTGTTCACCGAAGAGTGGTTCGACGGGCTGTTCAGCCTGGCGGATAACGAACCGATGAACGATGCCTACTGGGCGGAGCTGCTGAAAGTGCGCGGCGAAGTGAACAAGGTGATCGAGCAGGCGCGTGCCGATAAGCGTATCGGCGGCTCGCTGGAAGCCAGCGTCACGCTGTATGCCGATGCCGCGCTGGCTGCTAAGCTGACCAGCCTGGGCGAAGAGCTGCGCTTTGTGCTGCTGACCTCCGGTGCGCAGGTAGCGGATTACGCGCTGGCAACGGATGAAGCGCAGCAGAGCGACGTGGTGAAAGGTCTGAAAATTGCCCTGCATAAAGCAGAAGGCGAGAAATGCCCACGCTGCTGGCATTACACTAGCGACATCGGCCAGAACGCTGAACACGCTGACGTCTGTGGCCGCTGTGCCTCTAACGTCGCGGGCAGCGGCGAACAGCGTAAGTTTGCATGATGAAAAGACCCGTTCTCTCAAGCGGATTACGCTGGCTGTGGCTGGTAGTGGTGGTGATTGGCATCGATTTCGCCAGCAAGCAGTGGATTATGAATAATCTGATGCTGCACGAATCGATGTCCGTGATGCCGTTCTTCAACTTCTTTTATGCTCACAACTACGGCGCGGCGTTCAGCTTCCTCGCCGATAAAGGTGGCTGGCAGCGCTGGTTCTTCGCCGGCATTGCCATTGCCATTGTGGTAGTGCTGCTGGTGATGATGTACCGCACGGCGGCGAGCAATAAACTGAATAACATCGCCTATGCGCTGATTGTAGGTGGTGCATTGGGCAACCTGTTCGACAGGGCATATCATGGCTTTGTGGTGGACTTCATCGACTTCTACGTCGGTGACTGGCACTTCGCCACGTTTAATATTGCCGACTGCGGTATCTGTATTGGTGCCGCGCTGATCGTGCTGGAAGGGTTTATCACCCCGGCCAGCAAGCAGGCTAAGAATAAAGGGTAAGGCATGACTGATTCTGTACAGCATGACAGCGCAGTGCTGGTGCATTTCACCTTAAAGCTGGCGGACGGTTCCACGGCGGAGTCAACGCGCAGCAACGGTAAGCCTGCGCTGTTCTGTCTCGGCGATGGCAGCCTGTCAGAGGGGCTGGAAAGCCATCTGCTGGGCCTGCCGGTTGGCGGCAAAGCGGCGTTCGCGCTGGAAGCGGCCGACGCGTTTGGCGGTATCAGCCCGGATCTGGTGCAGTACTTCTCGCGCCGCGACTTTGTCGAGGCCGGGGAGCCGGAAATCGGCGCCATCATGCTGTTCAGCGGCATGGACGGCAATGAAATGCCGGGGGTGATCCGTGAGATCTCCGGGGATTCCATCACCGTGGATTTCAACCACCCGCTGGCCGGGCAGACCATTCACTTTGACGTAGAAGTGCTGGAGATTGATCCGGTACTGGAGACCAGCAATGCAGATCCTGTTGGCTAACCCGCGCGGTTTCTGCGCAGGCGTTGATCGCGCTATCAGTATTGTCGAGCGCGCGCTGGAAATGTACGGCGCGCCGATCTACGTGCGTCACGAAGTGGTGCATAACCGCTACGTGGTGAACAGCCTGCGCGAGCGCGGGGCGATCTTTATTGAAGATATCGCTGAAGTACCGGACGCGTCGATCCTGATCTTCTCTGCGCACGGAGTTTCTCAGGCGGTGCGTGCGGAAGCCAAAGCGCGCGACCTGACGATGCTGTTTGATGCCACCTGTCCGCTGGTGACCAAAGTGCATATGGAAGTGGCGCGTGCCAGCCGTAAAGGCACCGAGGCTATCCTGATTGGTCATGCCGGTCACCCGGAAGTGGAAGGCACCATGGGCCAGTACAGCAACCCGAAGGGCGGTATGTATCTGGTTGAAGCGCCCGCAGATGTCTGGAAGCTACAGGTTAAGGATGAAGATAACCTGTGCTTTATGACGCAGACCACGCTGTCGGTGGATGACACCTATGAGGTGATTGACGCCCTGCGTGAGCGCTTCCCGAAGATTGTTGGCCCGCGCAAGGACGATATCTGCTACGCCACCACCAACCGTCAGGAGGCAGTGCGCACCCTGGCACGCGATGCGGACGTGGTGCTGGTGGTCGGTTCGAAGAACTCCTCGAACTCTAACCGCCTGGCGGAGCTGGCACAGCGTGCCGGGAAACTGGCGCGCCTGATCGACTCGGCTGAAGATATTCAGGAAGAGTGGGTGCGCGGCGTCGGCTGTGTTGGCGTAACCGCCGGTGCCTCCGCGCCGGATATTCTGGTGCAGCAGGTGATCCAGCGCCTCAATGAGCTGGGCGGCGTCGATGCTGTCGAGCTGATTGGCCGTGAAGAGAATATTGTCTTCGAAGTGCCGAAAGAGCTGCGCGTAGAGGTCCGTCAGGTCGACTAACCGCTAACGGGCGGACCGAAAAAGAGGGTCCGCCCCACATTGATCGCGATTCTCCCGTAGGGGGCGACCTTGTTTTCCGGTCGCCCCCGTGCTGCTCATTTAATATCATAGGTTCCGCCATTGGGGTCATGCCACTGATTGTGCTTGTAAAGCAGAGTAACAATATCACCACGATTGAAAATAAATGTAGAGCCTCCACTTGAATACAGCCTCCATGTTCCAAACGAACCATCGCTGAAACTTAAATCTCCCTCGGCATAGCATGATGAGTATCGGGAATTAACGATGACGTCTGATTCAACAGGATAAGCATGCTTAAAGTAGTTAATAACCTGCTTTTTCGTTGGTCTAAATTTTTTGCAGGCATTAATCTCATAGGGATTTGTTACTGCCTTTAGCGTTTGGCCAATACTTGAGATGTTAACGGATTTGACCGATCTGGCATGGCTGTACCCGGTCAGAACTAACAAGATCAGCAATAGAAAAAATTTTAAGTTAAGGTTATTAATTACCATTTGGCTGTGCTCGCTTCTGTTTCAGTTTTTCTGGCAATATCCGGGTGGCGATAACTCTGTTATTTAATATCATAGGTTCCCGCATTGGGGTCGTACCATTTGTTATGTTCATAGAAGAGATTTACTGAGCGTTCATCGTTAAGGACCAGCAGCGCAATACCACTAGAATATAACATCCATTTTCCTGGCAGTTGGTCGCCATACTTAACATCTCCCTGTGCATAACATGAAGAGTAGCGAGTATCGTCAGCGAAATGGCTCTCAACGGGGTAGGCATGGTTAAAGAAGTTGATCACCTGTTCTTTTGTCGGCCTGAACTTTTTACAGGCACTGATTTCATAAGGATTTGTTACCTCCTTTAGCGTTTGCCCGATGCTCACAATGTTCACGGACGAAACCGATTGGGCCTCGCTGAAGCCAGTGAGAAACAATAAACTCAGAAGTATGTAGCTTTTAAAATCACAGTTCTTCATTCCCATTTCGCTGTACTCGCTTCCGTTTTGTTTTTTCTGGCTATTTCAGGGTGCCTGAAAATTTCGCTGGTATTAATCTTAAGTGTGTCTTTTAATTCGGCAATTAGCCATTTTAGTGATTCAGACTGTGGCTGATTTACCGTCACATAAATTTTCCCATCAGGATAGTTTTTCAAATCATCGGTCGGGTAAGTCTCTCCGACAATCTCTATACCAATAGAATCCGTATTTGCCGGAAAGCGATCGGGCCAGCTTTTCTTTCTCTCCCGGTCTGAAATTTCTTGTGTGCGCCAGGCATTCTCTAACTGAATAGCTTTTCTGAGTTCGGCAGGGGCACATTTGTGGGTGATCAGGCAGCGTGAGCGCATCCTCCCCACATGATAAGTCACCCTGAACAGCGACGCGGTTTGATAGATGGTGCCGTCTTTATCAATAATAAAATGGGCACCGTTGGCGCCTACCTGCTGATAGCTATTGAAGGTACTTTGTAGCGTCGCTACGCTGGTTTGATGAACGACAATGCCATTAACTTTGTCCATTCGCCCATGCTGCAGCTTTGCGAAGATTCTCCTGGTTATTCTGGATGCATCAACATAACCATCGGCATCGATATATAGCATTATTCATCCTTGTATTGATTACATGTTGCAGTTGGCTTTTATGTTATATCCCATGCTAACGGTGCCTGCGGGCAGTCCCTCAGCATTCTGCAGGGTATATTCATATCTGACCCGCGAGAACGACAGGCTGATGTTTTCGCGTGGCATATCCATATTGAGATTCATGGCAGATTTGACGTGAGTAATGATCGCATCCTCCAGGGTAATACGCAGGTATTCCAGCGGGCTTCCTCCCGCTTTGCGCAAGGTGAGCACCACTTCTGCAATGTGTTTTCCCGTCAGGCAGTAAGCAAGCAGGGTGGTGCTGGCGCGATCGCAGTAATGGTCAAAGCTCAAATCATAAACCGTCGCCTTTCCTGCTCCGCCGCCGCTACCTGAGTGCATATTTGCAGACTGGCTAACCGCCCATTGCCAGCGCAGAACGTCGATTTCATCCTTATGACTGGCATCCTGCGTTTCTCCGGTCACCCCGGCTATTTTGATAAATATATCCTGTGTCATGAGTTACATATCCTATGTGTGAAAGATTCCATTTCGATGATTTATTGATCGTTTTTTGTATGCTATGCGAACAGGGATGAAGGGGCAAGATAGTCGGGACGATTATCATTATCTATCCATCTTGTGCCCGTGGCGGGCTTGCAGGTGAGGAAAAGTATCTGGCCTGTAAGCAAAAATTCAGTTTTACTGATAATCCTCACGCGCTGGCGTAAAATTCTTATTATGTGGTTTTAGTTGTGGCGCAGGGGTTAACGCGTGGTTAATCTGAGTGCGCTTTGCATGCATAGACATCTGTCAGGAATGAATAATTATGAGTAATGCAGAAATCCGTATCGCCATTGTGGGAGCCGCAGGGCGTATGGGGCGTCAGCTGATTCAGGCAACTGAACAGGCTGAGGGGGCGCGTCTGGGCGCAGCCATTGTCCGTGCTGGCTCATCGCTGGTCGGCACCGATGCAGGTGAACTGGCGGGCTGTGGCGCGCTGGGTATCAAAGTCAGCGACAATCTGGATGCCGTGGTTAATGACTTCGACGTGCTGATCGACTTCACCCGGCCGGAAGGCACGCTGCACTATATGGCATTTTGCCGTCAGCATAAGAAAGCGATGGTGATTGGCACCACCGGTTTTGATGAGGCGGGCAAAGCGGCGATCAAAGCCGCAGCGCAAGAGATTGGCATCGTATTTGCGGCCAACTTCAGCGTGGGCGTCAATCTGGTGCTGAAGCTGCTGGAGAAGGCGGCAAAAGTGATGGGTGACTATGCGGATATCGAAATTATCGAAGCGCACCACCGTCATAAAGTTGATGCACCATCAGGTACGGCGTTGGCAATGGGGGAAGCCATTGCTGATGCGATGAACTGGAACCTGGACGAGCATGCGGTCTATGCGCGGGAAGGTCACACCGGTGAGCGTGAAGCGCAGACTATCGGTTTCGCCACCGTGCGCGCCGGGGATATCGTCGGTGAGCACACCGCGATGTTTGCTGATGTTGGCGAGCGAGTCGAGATTACCCACAAGGCTTCAAGCCGCATGACCTTCGCTAATGGCGCCGTTCGTGCCGCTGTCTGGTTAAAGGCGCATAAAAGTGGTCTTCATGACATGCGCAGCGTGCTGAATTTGGATGATTTGTAAGTGTTGTGCACCATCGTGATGTGGTTATTTCAATCATAACGTTTTGATTGAATGGGCAATAATTTTATTGCCCTTTTTATTTTTTTAAAAAATATCCTCTTGTCATAAAAATTAACCATTACTGCTATAAAGTTAGATTATCTCTCTTTTTTACTCGCTCCGAACGCTGATTTTGACCATTTGGTCCACTTTTTTACTCTGTTACACCAGAGATTAGCTAGAAAATGGCAGGCAACCGTTTTTATCGCTAGGATATGTGCTGTTTTCAGGGTAAATCATCCGACTTTCCACTCAGTGAGTTAAAAAACGCAGAAAAAGTGGCGCGCAGGGTAGACATTCGGCAGGGCTATCATTAGAATGCGCCCAATTTGCCAAAAACTGGGCAGTCAGGCAGTTTTTGCATTGATTTTGGGGTCATTACTGAATTAATATGCAGATATTGTGACTGTTTATTCCCTGGAGGATGTTTTGATTAAGTCAGCGCTCTTGGTTCTGGAAGACGGAACCCAATTCCACGGTCGGGCCATCGGGGCAACCGGATCGGCAGTGGGAGAAGTTGTTTTCAACACTTCAATGACCGGTTATCAAGAAATCCTCACTGATCCTTCCTATTCCCGCCAGATCGTCACCCTCACTTATCCCCATATCGGCAATGTCGGCACCAACGCCGCTGACGCAGAATCCACTCAGGTACACGCCCAGGGATTAGTTATCCGCGACCTGCCGCTGATTGCCAGCAACTACCGCAATGAAGAGGGCCTGTCTGACTATCTGACGCGCAACAACATTGTGGCGATTGCCGATATCGATACGCGTAAGCTGACTCGTCTGCTGCGTGAGAAAGGGGCGCAGAACGGCTGCATCATCGCCGGAGACGCTCCGGACGCCGCCGAAGCTCTGGCAAAAGCCAAAGCTTTCCCGGGCCTGAAGGGGATGGATCTGGCGAAAGAAGTGACCGTGGCACAGCCTTACAGCTGGCAGCAGGGCAGCTGGACGCTGGAAGGCGAACTGCCGGCTGAGAAAGCCGCTGCTGACCTGCCATTCCATGTGGTGGCCTACGACTACGGCGTGAAGCGCAACATTTTGCGCATGCTGGTCGATCGCGGCTGCCGCCTGACGGTGGTGCCGGCACAGACCCCGGCAGAAGAGGTGCTGAAGCTCAACCCGGACGGGGTGTTCCTCTCCAACGGCCCTGGCGATCCGGAGCCTTGCGACTACGCCATTACCGCGATTAAACGCCTGCTGGAAACCGAGATCCCGATCTTCGGCATCTGCCTCGGCCATCAGCTGCTGGCGCTGGCAAGCGGGGCGAAAACCGTGAAGATGAAGCTTGGCCACCACGGCGGTAACCACCCGGTGAAAGATCACGACAATAACACCGTGATGATCACCGCACAGAACCACGGCTTCGCCGTCGATGACAGCAACCTGCCGGCCAATCTGCGCGTGACGCACACCTCGCTGTTTGACCACACGGTGCAGGGCATCCACCGCACCGATAAAGCGGCGTTCAGCTTCCAGGGTCACCCTGAAGCCAGCCCGGGGCCGCACGATGCTGCACCGTTGTTCGATCACTTTATCGAACTGATTAAAGCCTCTAAATAAGATCAGGAGAGAAAGACAATGCCAAAACGTACAGACATACAAAGCATCCTGATCCTTGGCGCTGGCCCGATCGTTATCGGCCAGGCCTGTGAATTCGACTACTCCGGTGCGCAGGCGTGTAAAGCGCTGCGTGAAGAGGGTTACCGCGTTATCCTGGTGAACTCTAACCCGGCTACCATTATGACCGACCCGGATATGGCCGATGCGACCTACATCGAGCCGATTAACTGGGAAGTGGTACGCAAAATCATTGAGAAAGAGCGCCCGGATGCGGTGCTGCCCACCATGGGCGGCCAGACCGCGCTGAACTGTGCGCTGGAGTTAGAGCGCCAGGGCGTGCTGGAAGAGTTCGGCGTGACCATGATCGGCGCCACCGCGGACGCGATTGATAAAGCTGAAGACCGTCGTCGTTTCGACGTGGCGATGAAGAAAATTGGCCTCGACACCGCGCGTTCCGGTATTGCGCACACCATGGAAGAAGCGCTGGCGGTTGCCGCTGACGTCGGCTTCCCGTGCATCATCCGTCCTTCCTTTACCATGGGCGGAACCGGTGGCGGTATCGCATACAACCGTGAAGAGTTCGAAGAGATTTGCGAGCGCGGCCTCGATCTGTCGCCGACCAATGAGCTGCTGATTGACGAGTCGCTGATTGGCTGGAAAGAGTACGAGATGGAAGTGGTGCGTGATAAAAACGACAACTGCATCATCGTCTGTTCAATTGAAAACTTTGATGCCATGGGCATCCACACCGGTGACTCGATTACCGTTGCGCCAGCGCAGACGCTGACCGACAAAGAGTACCAGATCATGCGTAACGCCTCGCTGGCGGTACTGCGTGAAATCGGCGTGGAAACCGGCGGATCAAACGTGCAGTTCTCGGTGAACCCGGAGAATGGCCGTCTGATCGTCATTGAGATGAACCCACGCGTGTCGCGCTCCTCCGCGCTGGCCTCGAAAGCGACCGGCTTCCCGATTGCTAAAATCGCCGCCAAGCTGGCAGTGGGCTTCACCCTCGATGAGCTGACCAACGACATCACCGGCGGCCTGACCCCGGCGTCGTTCGAACCGTCTATCGACTACGTGGTCACCAAAATTCCACGCTTCAACTTTGAAAAATTTGCCGGTGCTAACGACCGTCTGACCACGCAGATGAAATCTGTCGGGGAAGTGATGGCGATTGGCCGCACCTTACAGGAGTCGATGCAGAAAGCGCTGCGCGGCCTGGAAGTGGGCGCGCACGGCTTTGATCCGAAGGTGGATCTTAACGACCCGGAAGCGTTGACCACTATCCGTCGCGAGCTGAAAGATGCGGGCTGTGACCGCATCTGGTACATCGCGGACGCCTTCCGCGCCGGAATGAGCGTAGAAGATGTCTTCGCGCTGACCAATGTTGACCGCTGGTTCCTGGTACAGATCGAAGAGCTGGTACAGCTGGAGCAGCAGGTAGCAGAGCAGGGCGTTAAAGGCCTGAGCTATGACTTCCTGCGCACGCTGAAGCGTAAAGGCTTTGCCGATGCGCGCCTGGCCGATGTCGCGGGCGTGTCTGAAGCGGAGATCCGTGCCCTGCGCGAGCAGCACAACCTGCACCCGGTCTACAAGCGTGTGGATACCTGTGCGGCGGAGTTCTCTACGGACACCGCCTACATGTACTCAACCTATGAAGAAGAGTGCGAAGCCAATCCGAATCAGGACCGTGACAAAATCATGGTGCTGGGCGGCGGTCCAAACCGTATCGGCCAGGGTATCGAGTTCGACTACTGCTGCGTACACGCCTCGCTGGCGCTGCGCGAAGACGGTTTCGAGACCATTATGGTCAACTGCAACCCGGAAACCGTGTCGACCGATTACGACACCTCTGACCGCCTGTACTTTGAGCCGGTCACGCTGGAAGACGTGCTGGAAATCGTGCGCATTGAGAAGCCAAAAGGGGTGATCGTGCAGTACGGCGGGCAGACTCCGCTGAAGCTGGCGCGTGCGCTGGAAGCCGCAGGCGTGCCGGTTATCGGCACCAGCCCGGATGCGATTGACCGTGCAGAAGACCGTGAACGTTTCCAGCAGGCGGTTGAGCGTCTGGGCCTGAAGCAGCCGGCCAACGCCACCGTCACCGCCATCGATATGGCCGTGGAAAAGGCGGCGCTGATTGGCTATCCGCTGGTGGTGCGCCCGTCCTATGTCCTGGGCGGCCGCGCGATGGAAATCGTCTATGACGAAATCGACCTGAAGCGCTACTTCAATACCGCGGTTTCGGTGTCTAACGACGCACCGGTGCTGCTGGACCGCTTCCTTGATGATGCGGTAGAAGTTGACGTTGACGCGATCTGCGACGGTGAGCAGGTGCTGATTGGCGGCATCATGGAGCACATCGAACAGGCGGGCGTTCACTCCGGTGACTCTGCCTGCTCCCTGCCAGCCTACACGCTGAGCCAGGAGATTCAGGATGTGATGCGTGACCAGGTGAAGAAGCTGGCCTTTGAGCTGGGCGTGCGTGGCCTGATGAACGTGCAGTTTGCGGTTAAGGACAATGAAGTTTACCTGATTGAGGTCAACCCGCGCGCTGCGCGTACCGTACCGTTTGTCTCCAAGGCAACCGGCATGCCGCTGGCGAAAGTGGCCGCACGCGTAATGGCGGGTAAAACCCTCGCCGCGCAGGGCGTGACCAAAGAGATCATCCCACCGTACTACTCGGTGAAAGAGGTGGTGCTGCCGTTTAACAAGTTCCAGGGCGTTGACCCTATCCTTGGCCCGGAAATGCGTTCTACCGGTGAAGTGATGGGCGTGGGCCGCACCTTTGCAGAAGCGTTCTGCAAGGCGATGCTGGGCGCGCAGAGCAACATGAAGAAAACCGGTCGTGCGCTGCTGTCCGTGCGTGAAGGCGATAAGAAGCGTATTGCTGAGCTGGCGCGCCGCCTGCAGGCTTACGGCTTCGAGCTGGATGCTACCGCGGGTACCGCTGCGGTGCTGAAAGCTGCCGGTATTGAAGTGCGCCAGGTGAACAAAGTGCACGAAGGCCGCCCGCACATTCAGGACCGCCTGAAGAACGGTGAGTACGCCTACATCGTTAACACCACCGCAGGCCGCCAGGCGATCGAGGATTCCAAACTGATCCGCCGCAGCGCCCTGCAGTATAAGGTGCACTACGACACTACGCTGAACGGCGGTTTCGCCACCGTGACGTCGCTGAACTCCAGCGCCACGGACCAGGTGATTTCCGTGCAGGAGATGCACGCGCAGATTACCGCGTAATCACAGTCTCGTCGGGGCGGGTCATGACCCGCCCGGGCAGGCATGCCTGGCCACTACGCAGGGGGCGATCATTGAGATCGCCCCTTTTTTTAACCAATTTTTGCCAAAGTCTCCAGCGTGGTGGACTCATTCTCGAGCAGGCGAATAAGTAAAATCGCCTGTTTGTTAGGTGCTGCCCGCCCCTGCTCCCAGTTCTGATAGGTGGTTAGCCCGGTGTGCAAATACTGCGCAAAAACCGCCTGTGAAAGCTGTAGATTTTCACGAATAGTGCGCAGTTCTTCCGGTGCCAGCACTATTTCGGCCCTGGCCGTCAGGCGGTGGGTTTTCAGGGTTTTCTTTCCCTGCTGGTGTTCAGTCAGAGCGTCAAACCCTTCAACCAGCTCAGCGTAAAGATCGCGTTTTTCCATCAGAACATCATCCTTTAGTCAGGTGTGTCAGCAATGCACGTAGGTGTTCGCGCTGCGGCGCGGAGAGATCGTCCATCTCACCTTTGCTGTAAAGGGTGAACAGCAGAAAATGTGCCTGTTCCTGCCACCAGTAATAGATTACCCGTAAGCCACCGCGTTTTCCTTTATGGCGATGGCTGTCACCCACGCGTAGTTTACGCAGTCCTCCTGTGTGCCGGATAACGTCACCGCAGGTGGGGCAGAGCATTAGCAGATTCTGCAAACTACTAAAAGCTTCGTCACTAAGATAATCAGCACGATGACGTGCAAAGGGCGGAAGTTCTACAAAGATAGCATCCACTGCTGTTTCTCCTGAGAGTTAAACTATCCCCAAAAATGAGTTAGTTCAAGGGGTGTTTGTCGTTTTATTAAACAGCGTGATTTTGCTCCCTTACCTTAAACATGTCTCTTATCTTGCTCGCTTCCTGAGCAACGCCTCGCAGTTTTGCACCTTTCCCGACCAGAAGATTTGCTTATTTTTTAACTAACCCTCACTAAATCAACAAGTTGATTTTTTGGCATCAAACTTGCTCAAGCCAAAGAGGTTGAGTTGTTGGGCCAATTTATCAGGGGGCAGCATGACATTATTAAGCGCCAGTCTGGCACCGATCGCGGTGCAGCACAGCGACGTGCTGGTGCTCGATGCCCTGACGCGCTATGTGGCGCAGTCCGGCACGCGGATCGGCGAGCGTCTGCCGCCGGAGCGCGTGCTGGCGGAGCAGCTGGGCGTCAGCCGCAACACGGTGCGTGAGGCGCTGAAACGCTGGGAAGCGCTGGGCATCATCGTACGCCGCAAGGGCAGCGGCACCTTCCTGCATGCCGAGGTCAGCAGCAACGACAGCTTCCTGTCGCTGCGCTTTAAAAATGACTCGCAGAACATGCTGCACGCGCTGGAGGTGCGGCGAATTATTGAAGCCGAATCCTGTAGCCTGGCGGCGGTGCGTGCCACCACCGCGGACCTGGTGCTGATTGAGCAGCGCCTGAACGAGATGGAGCGCGTGCACCTCGCGATTGGCTCCGCCGGGGCCGAGGACTGGGCCTTCCACGCCAGTATTTATCAGGCTGCACATAATCCGCTGCTGCTGCATATGGTGGTCGGCCTGTACGACACGCTGCACGCTTTCTTCGAATCCCCGCCCGAGCAGGCGCTGTTCAGCGACTCGTTTCCGCTGCACCGCACGCTGTTTGAGGCGATAGCCCGCCGCGATGCCGATGAGGCGCGGCACGTCAGCCATCTGATTCTCGATATCACCGAACGTGACATGAAGGACGTGATCCATGCAGCCAGAAAAGTTTAGCGACCAGACGCAGTTAACCCACGATGCCCGCCACGATAAAGGCGCAGTGTCGCCGCCGATCTACCAGTCGTCGCTGTTCAGCTTCAGCGACTACGACAGCATGATTGCCCGTTTTCGCGGCGACAGCGATCAGCCGCTCTATTCGCGGGTGGATAACCCGACGGTGAAAGCGCTGCAGGATAAAGTTGCGCTGCTGGAGCAGGGCGAAGCCTGCCTGGCCTTCAGCAGCGGCATGGCAGCCATCAGCAATGCCATCCTTAGCGTGGTCGCGCCGGGTGACAAAGTGGTGTGCATCAATCACGTTTACCCGGATACCTATCGCTTCCTGCGCGGCTTCTGCCAGCGCTTTCACATCGACAGCGAATTTGTCGATGGCGACTCGCTGGCTGCCGTCGAAGCCGCCCTGCCGGGCGCAAAACTGCTCTATCTGGAAAGCCCGAGCAGCTGGGTGATGGGCGAGCAGGATCTGCGCGCTCTGGCGGCACTGGCGCGCGAGCACGGCGTTACCACCCTTATCGACAACAGCTGGGCCTCGCCGCTGTTCCAGAAGCCGCTGACGCTCGGCGTCGACATCGTGGTGCACTCCGCCTCGAAATATATCAGCGGCCACAGCGATGTGGTGGCGGGGCTGGTGATTGCCAGCCATGAACGTATTGCCACCATTACCCGCGGCGTCAGCCCGTTCCTCGGCGGTAAGCTGTCGGCTAACGAAGCCTGGCTGCTGATCCGCGGCCTGCGCACGCTGCCGCTGCGTATGCGCCAGCATCATCACAGCGCACTGACGATAGCAAAGCAGCTGCTGGAACATCCTCAGGTGATGCGCGTTTATCATCCCGGCCTCAACCCGCAATCCTTCTCCACGCTGAGCGGCTACAGCGGGCTGTTCTCGTTCGAACTGGACGAGTCGGTGGATATTCCGCGCTTCTGCAACGCGCTCAAGCTGTTCCATATGGGCGTCAGCTGGGGCGGCTTCGAGAGCCTGGTGATGCCGGCGATTTCGGTGCTCAACCAGGCCGGTGAGTTTAACTCCGCGCGCGATTTTGGCGTTTCACCGCGCGTGGTGCGCATCTCCATCGGTCTGGAAGAGACCGATGATTTATGGCTCGATCTGCAGCAGGCCATTGCTGCTGCCCGCTAACTTCAACGAAAAAGAGGTCATGATGATGCAACATCCTTTGCGCTGCTGGTCAGGTAAAAGCGTGGTTTTAGCACTGGGGATCGCCAGCACCTTTAGCACTGTTGCCGCGACGAAACTGACGCTGGTGGAGGTGATCACCAGCCCGGCGCGGACCGAAATGCTGCAAAAAATGCTGACCGAGTACAAAGCGCAGCATCCGGGTACGGAAATTGAAGTGGTGTCGCTGCCGTGGGGCCAGGCCTTTGAAAAGCTGGGCACCATGCTGCAGAGCGGCCAGGTGCCGGACGTGGTGGAGATGCCGGATACCTGGCAGGGGCTGTATGCCAGCAATAATATGCTGGAAGATCTGGAGCCGCAGCTGAAAAGCTGGTCGGCCACGCCAGAACTCACCGACAAAGCGCTGGCAATGGCGCGCGCCGCCAACGGCAAAGCCACCATGATCCCTTACGGTTTCTACCTGCGCGCCATGTTCTGGAATAAAAAACTGTTCCAGCAGGCGGGCCTGAGCGAGCCGCCAAAAACCATGGATGAGTTCGAGGCCGACGCGAAGAAAATCAGCGCGCTGGGCAACGGCATCAGCGGCTACTGCATGCGCGGCGGCGTGGGCGGTACCAATGCCTGGATGATGTTTATGGCGGCGATGAACGGCTCGCCGGCGTTTTTTGACCCGCAGGGCAACAGCACGCTGACCCAGCCGGGGGCGCTGAAGGGGGCGCAGCTACTGGTCGATATGTATAAGAGCGGCGGGGCGCCGAAAGACAGCGTCAACTGGGGCTTTAACGAGATCGTTTCCGGCTTCTACTCCGGGAAATGCGCGATGCTCGATCAGGATCCGGACGCGCTGATCGCGATCAAAAACAGCATGAATCCGGATGATTTCGCCGTGGCGCCGATGCCGGTGGGTCCGTCGGGCAAAGCCTTCCCGACCATTGGCTACACCGGCTGGTCGGTATTCAAACAGGCCGGCCAGAAGGCGCAGTCGTGGCAGCTGATCCAGTTCCTCAGCAGTAAAGAGAACAACCTCACCTGGTCGAAGTTTGTCGGTACGCTGCCAATCTACAAAGGCGCGGAGAGCGACCCGTACTTCCACACGCCGCAGTTTGCCGGCTGGTTTACCGAACTGAACGACCCGAAATATGTGCCGCTCACCATGCCAACGCATCTGAAAGGCTGGGGCTACTTTAACTCGGTGATCGTCAAAGAGAGCAGCCAGGAAACGTTACTGGACCAGAATGATACCGAATCGATGGTGGAAGACTGGGCTAAGTACCTGACCAAAGAGCAGAAAGCCTGGATGGCAGCGCAATAACCGGACGAACGGGCCGATCGAAAAAGAAGATCGGCCCCTACAGGTTCAACCGTTAACCCCGCCCTGGAGACGCCATATGATGCTTGACGCCACCACTGAAACCCCCACGCGCGCGCCGCGCTTCGTGCGCCTGCGGATGCTGGCTGAGCCCTGGCTGTACCTCAGCCCGACCCTGGTGCTGATTGGCTTGTTTATCTTTGCGCCGATGCTGATCGGCATCTCTTACGCCTTCCAGAATATCCAGCTGCTCAACCCGCTGGAGAGCGGCTGGGTCGGGCTGGATAACTTCCGCGCAATGTTCGACGATCGGCGCTTCTTTAAGGCGCTTGGCCACACGGTGAACTGGACGCTGACCTCGCTCGTGCTGCAGTTCTTCCTCGGGCTGGGGCTGGCGCTGCTGCTTAATCGCGAGTTTCCGCTACGCCGCTGGGCGCAGGCGCTGGTGTTTCTGCCTTGGGCGGTTCCGGCGTTTCTCTCCGGCCTCACCTGGTCATGGCTGCTCAACCCGGTGATTGGCATCCTGCCGCACTGGATGGTGGACCTGCACCTGATAAGCGAGCCGTACAATATTCTGTCCGATCCCAGCCTCGCGCTGTACGGGCCGGTGATCGCCAACGTCTGGTTTGGCATCCCGTTCTTCGCTATTACGCTGCTGGCGGCGCTGCAGTCGATCCCGAAAGATCTGTATGAGGCGGCGTCGATGGACGGGGCCAGCGGCTGGCAGCAGTTTAAGCGCGTTACGCTGCCGTTTCTCGCGCCGATGATCGCCATCACCGTGATGCTGCGCACCATCTGGATCGCTAACTTCGCCGATCTGATTGTGGTGATGACCGACGGCGGCCCGGCGGGATCGACCTCGATTCTCTCCAGCTATATCTTCACCACCGCCTACCGCAAGCTCGACTTCGGTTACGCTTCGGCGATGGCGGTATTCCTGCTAGTCCTGATGACCTGCTATGCGCTGGTGCTGCTGCGCATTCGCCATCAGCTGTTGAAATAGGAGAGGCCGATGAATGCTTTATTACGCCTGATCGGGCACCGCGCCGCGATCCTCGGCTACCTGCTGTTTGCGCTGTTCCCGCTCTACTGGGTGATTAAAATCTCCGTCACGCCGGACAAGCTGCTGTACAGCGAAGGGGTCACCCTGTGGCCCGCCGCGCTGACGCTGGACCACTTTCGCCGCGTGCTGGTGGAGAGTGATTTCCCGACCTTTTTCACCAACAGCCTGATCGTCTCAATGGGCACCGCCGGGCTGGCAACGGTGGTGGCGGCCGCAGCGGGCTATGCCTTTTCACGCTTTGGCTTTCGCGGCAAAACGGTGATGGCTGCGCTGCTGCTGTTCACCCAGATGTTTCCGCTGGTGATGATCCTTGCGCCGATCTACAAGGTGATGGCGCCGCTCGGGCTGACCAACAGCCTGCTCGGGCTGATCCTCGTCTACAGCGCGTTTAACGTGCCGTTTGCCACTTTCCTGATGCAGTCGTTCTTCGATGCAATCCCGAAAGATCTGGAAGAGTCGGCGATGCTGGAGGGCTGCACCCGTTTTCAGGCGCTGTACCGCGTGCTGATGCCGCTGACCCTGCCCGGCATGGCCGCCACGCTCGGGTTTGTCTTTACCGCCGCATGGAGCGAGCTGCTGTTCTCGCTGATGCTGATTAACAAAAACGACGTGATGACCTTCCCGGTTGGGCTGCTGAGCTTCGTGTCGAAATTCGCCGTTTCCTGGGGAGATATGATGGCCGCCGCCGTGCTGGCGCTGATCCCCGCCTGTCTGTTTTTCGCCTTCATTCAGCGCTACCTGATCCAGGGGCTGACGGCTGGCGCGGTAAAAGGATAATCCTGATGGCTCAGATCTCTCTTTCGCACATCCAGAAGCAGTACGGCAACGTTGAGGTACTGCGCAATATCAACCTGACCATCGCCGACGGTGAGTTCGTGGTGCTGGTCGGGCCGTCCGGCTGCGGCAAATCCACGCTGCTGCGCACCATTGCCGGGCTGGAGCTGGCAAGCAGCGGCGACATTCGCATCGGCTCGCGCCTGATGAATGAGGTCGCGCCGAAGGACCGCGATATCTCGATGGTGTTTCAGAGCTACGCGCTCTATCCGCATCTCACCGTGGCGCGCAATATGGGCTTCAGCCTGGAAGTGCAGAAGCGGCCCAAAGCGGAGATTGACGCTGCGGTGAACCGGGCGGCGGAGATCCTCAGCCTGACGCACCTGCTGGAGCGTCGGCCGAAAGAGCTCTCCGGTGGCCAGCGTCAGCGCGTGGCAATGGGGCGGGCGATTGTGCGTCAGCCGCAGGTATTCCTGTTTGATGAACCGCTGTCGAACCTTGACGCGCAGCTGCGCGGGCAGATGCGCGTGGAGATCAAAAAGCTGCACCAGCAGATGAACAACACCATTGTTTATGTCACCCACGACCAGGTGGAGGCGATGACGCTGGCGGACCGCATCGTGGTGCTCAATCACGGCGTGATCCAGCAGGTCGGCAGCCCGCTGGAGCTGTATGACAGCCCTGCCAACCGGTTCGTTGCCAGTTTTATTGGCTCGCCGCCGATGAACTTTATCAGCGGCCGCGTGCAGGCAGGGGAGCGCGGCCCCTGCGTTGAAGTCAGCGCACGGCTGGTGTTACCGCTGGGGGCGCGCAGCGATCTGCCGATTGGCAAAGCGGTGACTTACGGCATCCGCCCGGAAAATATTACGCTGTGCGATTTGGCGGACGAAGGCGCGCTGCCGCTGCAGGTGTCGCTGATCGAGCCTACCGGACTGTCGGAGCTGATCCACGGCACGCTGTACGGTGAGCCGGTGATGATCTACAGCACGCTGCGTTCAGGCTGTCAGGCTGGGGAGTCGGTCGGGATCAAGATTGAGGTGGAGCGGGTATTGGTGTTTGATGCGGACAGCCAGTTACGGTTGTAATGACGACGCTAAGTGAGTGTCGGGGCCGACCTTTTTTCCGGTCGGCCCGCAAGGCGTATTATGACAATGCCACCTTAATACCCAGCGCGATCAGCACGCCGCCGAGCATCTTATCCACGATGCGCTGCGCTTTTGCCAGCCCGCGACGCACCGGACCGCTCTGGATCAGGACCACCAGTAGCGGCCACCACAGCGTGGAGAGGCCGAGGATAATCCCGGCGTACAGCAGCTTCTCGTGCACGTCCGAGTTGACGTTCAGCACCTGGGTGAAGATCGACAGAAAGAACAGCGTCGCTTTCGGGTTCAGCAGGTTGCACAGATAGCCCTGCAAAAAGGCTTTCTTCAGCGAGGTCTGCTCCTGCACCACATTGCTCAGATCCATTTTGCTGTTGCCGCGCGAGCGCAGCGCCTGGATACCGATATAGATCAGGTAGCCCGCACCGGCATATTTCAGCAGCATAAACAGCCATGGCGTGGTGGTGATCACCACGGCCAGCCCGGCTACGCAGTAGGCCATATGGGTGGCAACGGCACAGTTTACCCCCATGGCGGTCATCAGCGCGGCGCTGCGACGGTAGCGGGCGGCATTTTTAATAATCAGGAAAAAGTCAGGGCCGGGAGAGATCATCCCGAGTGCCGCAATAGTGGCGACAAATAAGCTGGTTTCTAGCATGGCGGCGGTCTGTGGCTGAATGAACGGCGGATTCTACCACGGCCGTTGTTTTTTGCATGGTGAAAAACAGCGGGAAGGTGACGCAATCGATACCCTGATAAACCTTTACCGAATAACCCGGGCTTTCCTATCGACGAAAGTTTCGCCTTTCCGTATGATGGCGCCAATTTTACACCCTGTTGAGTTGATATGATGATTAGCCTGATTGCGGCCCTGGCGGCCGACCGCGTCATTGGGATGGAAAACGCCATGCCGTGGCACCTGCCGGCTGACCTGGCGTGGTTTAAAAAGCAGACGCTGAATAAACCGGTAATTATGGGGCGCCGTACCTGGGAATCTATCGGTCGCCCACTGCCGGGCCGCCTGAATATCGTGATCAGCAGCCAGAAGGGCGATGCTGAAGGCGTCACCTGGGTCACCTCGATTGAAGATGCGCTGAAAGCGGCGGGCGAGGTTGAAGAGCTGATGGTGATTGGCGGTGGACGCATCTATGAGCAGATGCTGGCGCGCGCTGACCGTCTGTATCTGACGCACATCGATGCGGAAGTGGAAGGGGATACCCATTTCCCGGACTACGAGCCGGATGAGTGGCAGTCAACCTTCAGCGAGTTTCATGACGCTGACGACAAGAATTCGCACAGCTTCTGCTTTGAGATTTTAGACCGCCGTTAAACATAAAACGGGTTGGGCATGCCGGTAAAAACACGGGTCGGGCATGCCCGACCCCTACTGGGCAGTTCGATTCGATACCTGAGTAAACACCCGCTTATCCTCCCAGCGCAGCATGGTTAAGGTGCCACCCCAGCAGCAGCCGGTGTCCAGCGCAATAATCCCCTCCGGCGTGCCTTTCCCTTCCAGCGAAGCCCAGTGACCAAAGGCAATGGTGTAGTCGCGTGATACCGGACCGGGAATGGAAAACCACGGTTTCAACGGCGGCGGCGCGCTGTCCGGCGCCTCTTTGGCGATCATATCCAGCTGGCCGTTCGGGAAGCAGAAACGCATACGCGTCAGGGCATTGGTGCTGAAGCGCAGGCGCGCCAGCCCGGTCAGTTCCGGTACCCAGTTGTTAGGCATATCGCTATACATCGCATCGAGGAACAGCGGATAGGTGTCGCTGCTCAGCACCGCTTCCACTTCACGCGCGCAGCTGATGGCGGTGTCGATGTCCCACTGCGGGGTAATACCGGCGTGCGCCATCACCAGCTTTTTCTCTTCATCCACCTGCAGCAGCGGCTGACGGCGCAGCCAGTTGATCAGCAGGTCGGCATCGGGGGCTTCCAGCAGCGGGGTAATACGGTCTTTCGGCTTGTTGCGGGTGATCCCGGCGTAGACGGCCAGCAGGTGCAGGTCGTGATTACCCAACACCATTTTTACGCAGTCGCCGAGATAGCGCACAAAACGCAGAACTTCCAGTGAGTCCGGCCCGCGCGCTACCAGATCGCCGGTCAGCCACAGCTGATCGACCTGCGGGTCAAAAGCCACTTGGTCAAGAAGTGAACGTAGCTCGTCGTGGCAACCGTGGACATCGCCGATTAAATAAGTGCTCATGCAGTAACGCCGGATTTAGTGAATATGGGTGGCAATCGCCAGGCGGAAAACCGGGATATCGACAAGGAACAGAGAGCCATCAGGTTCGGCCATCTGATAGTGGCCCTGCATGGTGCCCATGGGGGTTTCCAGAATGGCGCCGCTGGTATACTGGAACTCACCGCCGGGTTCGATGTGCGGCTGTTCACCGACCACACCTTCCCCCTGTACTTCGGTTTCACGCCCGTTGCCGTTGGTGATCAGCCAGTAGCGGCCAATCAGCTGAACCGGGATACGCCCCAGATTACGAATTGTGATGGTGTAGGCGAAGACATAACGCTCATCTTCGGGCGCTGACTGCGATGCAATATAGCTGCTCTGCACCTGGACACAAACTCGGGGCGTATCGATCATGATCAGTTCTCCTGCGGCTGTTCCTGTGACTGTGGGTGCGCAGTCAACCAGTTTGCCAGCTGGCAATATTGCTTCACGCTGATGTTCTCAGCGCGCAGCGTCGGGTCGATGTTCAGCTCCGCCAGCACGTCAGCAGAGAACAGGTGACCAAGGCTGTTGCGCAGCGTTTTGCGGCGCTTGCCAAAGGCTTCCGTGGTGATGCGGCTCAGCGCGCGGATATCCTCAACGGGATGCGGGATTGACTGGTACGGCATCAGTCGCACCACGGCAGAGTCCACTTTTGGCGCCGGAGTAAAGGATTCTGGCGGTACTTCCAGCACCGGAATAACCTGGCAATAGTACTGTGCCATCACGCTCAGGCGGCCATAGGCTTTGCTGCCCGGGCCAGCAACCAGACGGTTAACCACTTCTTTCTGCAGCATAAAGTGCATATCTTTGATAGCACCCATGTAGCTGAAGAGGTGGAACATCAGCGGCGTAGAGATATTGTAGGGCAGGTTGCCAAACACGCGTATCGGCTGGCCTTTCTCCGCAGCGTAGGCAGCGAAATCAAAGGTCATCGCATCCTGCTGGAAAATGGTCAGCTTAGGGCCGAGGAACGGATGGGTTTGCAGGCGTGCGGCAAGATCGCGGTCAATCTCGATCACCGTCATGGCATCCAGACGATCGCCTACCGGCTCCGTCAGAGCAGCAAGGCCAGGGCCGATCTCAACTACCACTTCCCCTTTTTGCGGGTGGATGGCGTTGACGATACTTTCGATAATGTAGGGATCGTTAAGGAAGTTCTGTCCAAAACGTTTGCGGGCAAAGTGACCCTGGTGAACGCGACTATTCATTACTGCTCTTAATCATGGTAATGGCGAGGTTAAGCGCCGTCTTAAAGCTGCCCGCATCGGCCTGACCACTGGCGGCCAGCTCTAAAGCTGTCCCGTGATCTACTGACGTGCGGATAAATGGCAGACCGAGGGTGATATTCACCGCCCGACCAAAGCCCTGATATTTTAGCACCGGAAGCCCCTGATCGTGATACATCGCCAGCACTGCATCGGCATGCTGCAGATATTTCGGCTGGAACAGGGTATCCGCAGGTAGCGGTCCGGTTAACTGCATGCCGCGCTGGCGCAGCTCATCCAGCGCCGGAATGATCACATCGATCTCTTCCCGGCCCATATGGCCGCCTTCTCCCGCATGCGGGTTAAGCCCACAAACGTAGATGTGCGGCTGCTCCAGACCGAACTTGCTTTGCAGGTCGGCGTGCAGAATGGTGATCACTTCATGCAGGCTTTCACGCGTGATACTGGCGGCAACGTCTTTCAGCGGCAGATGGGTGGTGGCCAGCGCCACGCGCAGCTCCTCCGTTGCCAGCATCATCACCACGCGATCGCAATGCGCACGCTCGGCGAAGAATTCGGTATGGCCGCTGAACGGGATCCCGGCATCGTTGATCACCCCTTTATGCACCGGCCCGGTGATCAGCGCGGCAAATTCCCCGCTCAGACAGCCGTCGCAGGCGCGGGCGAGAGACGCCAGCACGTAGCCGCTGTTCTCCACGCACAGCTGCCCGGCGACCACGGGCTGGGCAAGCGGAAGCGGCAGCACGGTCAGCGTGCCCGCCTGCTGCGGCTGGGCTGGGCTGTCTGGCTGATACTCGCGCAGCGTAAGGGGTAAATGCAAAGCTGCCGCGCGGGTGCGCAGCAGCTCGGGGTTAGCACAGATAACCAGTTCAACCGGCCAGTCCTGCTGGGCCAGCTGAACGATTAAATCGGGACCAATCCCGGCGGGTTCGCCGGGAGTGATCGCGACACGTTGATTACTGAGCATTCGCATCCAGAATCTTCACATAGGCAGAAGCACGCTGTTCCTGCATCCAGGTCTGGGCTTCTTCAGAGAACTTACGGTTGAACAGCAGACGGTAAGCGCGCTCTTTCTTCGCCGCGTCGGTTTTATCCACCTGGCGGGTATCCATCAGCTGAATCAGGTGCCAGCCGAAGGAGGAGTGAACCGGTGCGCTCATCTGGCCTTTTTTCAGGCGCAGCAGGGCATCACGGAACGCCGGATCGAACACTTCCGGTGAGCTCCAGCCAAGATCGCCGCCCTGGTTCGCGGAACCCGGATCCTGCGACAGCTGTTTCGCTGCGTCGGCAAAGGTCAGCTTGCCGCTGTTGATCTGCGCTGCCACTTCCTGCAGCTTCTGACGCGCCTGGTCATCGGTCATGATTGGCGACGGCTTCAGCAGGATGTGACGGGCATGGACTTCGGTGACGGAAATGCTTTTGTTGTCACCGCGCACGTCGTTCACCTTCAGAATGTGGAAACCAACGCCTGAGCGGATTGGGCCGACGATCTCGCCTTTCTCTGCGGTGACCAGCGCCTGAGCAAACAGCGATGGCAGCTCCTGAAGACGGCCCCAGCCCATGTTGCCGCCTTTCAGCGCCTGTGGGTCAGCCGAGTAGGTGATCGCCAGCTTGCCGAAGTCAGCGCCGCCTTTGGCTTCGCTCACCAGCTGTTTTGCCAGCGCTTCCTGATCGTCAACCTGCTGCTGCGTCGGGTTTTCCGGCAGTGGCAGCAGGATATGGCTGATGTTCAGTTCGGTGCCGGCATCGTTCTGCGAGGCCATCTGCGTGGCTAACTGATCCACTTCCTGCGGCAGAATGGTGACGCGACGACGCACTTCGTTATTACGCACTTCTGAGGTCAGCATCTCTTTGCGGATCTGCTCACGGTAGGTGGCGTAGTTCATGCCGTCGTAGGCCAGGCGGCTGCGCAGCTGATCGACAGACATTTTGTTCTGTGCGGCGATGTTAGCAATCGCCTGGTCCAGCTGCTGATCGCTGACCTGAATACCGGCCTGCTTTGCCATTTGCAGTAGGATATTGTCCATCACCAGACGCTCAACAATCTGATGGCGCAGGGTTTTATCATCCGGCAGCTGCTGACCAGCCTGCTGAGCCTGGCCTTTTACTGACTGCATCATGCCGTCAACATCACTTTCTAATACCACGCCGTTATTGACCACGGCGGCGACTTTATCAACGACCTGCGGGGCTGCAAACGCGGTGCTGGCTGTCAGGGCTGCACCGAGGATCAGCATTCTCCAGTTCTTCATACTTTTTCCATTCTTCTATCCGCACTGCGGGTTGGCATACCAAACATTACAACATCAGAAAGCGCGCTGATAAGGCAGGATGCCCTGACGCAGCATTTGACCGGTGCCTAAGCCATAACTCGGGCTGAGACCACGCAGTTCAATGTTGAACGAGATTTTGTTGTCGTACTTACTGTTGTCGTTTTCCCAACCGTTGATTTTGCGCTCGTAGCCAAGGCGGACAGCATAACAGCAGGAGCTGTACTGCACGCCCAGCAGCTGGTCAGCGGCCTGGTTAGCTTTGGTATCGTAATACCAGGCACCCACCACGGACCACGCATCGGCGATTGGCCAGCTGGCGGTAGCACCCACCTGTGAAATCTCCTGCTGCCACAGCGGGTTGTTATACCCGGTTAGCGTCTGCTGGACATATTCTTTGCTGGTATAACGGTAGTTCAGCTGCACCATACGGTCCGCATCACGGCGATATTCCAGCACGGCGTTACCCTGCGAAACATCATTCAAGCGGGTGTCATACTGCAGTCCGCCGCGTGCTGCCCAGCGGTCGCTGATCTTCCAGTAGCTGTCACCCGCCCAAATCAGGCTGCCGCGATCGTCTTCACCAACGGTGTTCACACCGGTACGAGACGGGGTGAACGAGTAGATTTGACCAATGGAAGCGTTAAAACGTTCAACCAGATCGTTATCAAAAATTCGCGTGGTCACGCCGGTGCTGACCTGGTTGTTCGAGGCGATGCGATCCAGGCCGCTGTAGGTGCGGTCGCGGAACAGGCCGGTGTAGTCACTCTGCAGCAGCGTGGAGTCATAGGCGCGAATGTCGCTCTGGTCGCGATACGGCGTATAAAGGTACTGCACGCGCGGTTCCAGCGTCTGGGTGTAGCCCGGTGACCAGTCCATGTCGCGGTCGAAGACCATTTTGCCGTCAACCTTGAACTGCGGCATGACGCGGTTAACCGTGCCCTTCAGCTGGTTATCGGCGCTGCTGTTCAGCGAGTTGTAATACTCAATGTCATCCTGCTGATAGTGGGTCGCCAGCAGTTTGGCTTCGGTATTCAGGCTGCCCCAGCCGTTCGACATTGGCAGGTCCAGCGTGGGTTCCAGGTGCAGACGCGTGGCATCCGGCAGCCTTTGGTTCACGTTGGTAAACTTCACCGCCTGCGCGTAGACATGAGTATCGAACGGGCCAACATCATTCTGGTACCAGTTCATATCGAGCTGAGGCTCAGCGCGATAGACATCGTTGTTGGCATTGGTGGAGAAGATCTGGAACTGCTTGGTCGACAGCGTGGCATCCCAGTTGGTATCGGCGTAGCCAATACTGAACTTCTGCGTCACATAGCCGTCGGTAGTCGATCCGTAAACCGAGTCGAGATCGGTAAAGTAGTACGGATCGCTGACTTTGGTGTAGTCAGCGCTGAAGCGCCAGTGCTGATCGTAAACGCCGGCATGGCGCCAGTAGAACAGCCAGCGGTTAGAGTCTTCATCCGTCGGATGCTTATCTTCATAGGTGCGGTCAGAGCCGAGGTAGTCGAACTGCATCAGACCGGCACCGGCGGTGGTCAGGTAGCGGAACTCGTTCTGCCACTGCATGCCACGGCGGCTGATATAGTGCGGCGTAATGGTGGCATCGGCCTGCGGCGCGATGTTCCAGTAGTACGGCAGCATAAACTCGAAGCCGCTGTTGCTACCGTATTTGGCATTAGGGATCAGGAAACCTGAACGGCGCTTATCCCCGACCGGCAGCTGCAGGTACGGGCTGTAAAACACCGGCACCGGGCCGAGTTTAAAGCGGGCGTTCCAGATTTCAACCAGCTGCTCGTCGCTATCGTGGATCACTTCTGAACCCGCCACGCTCCAGCTGTTCTGGCCCGGCAGGCAGGAGGTAAAGGTGCCGTTTTCCAGAATGGTGTAGCGGTTATCGCCGCGCAGCTTCATCTGGTCAGCCTTACCACGGCCCTGACGGCCCACCATCTGGTAGTCGCCGTTCCAGACGTTGGTGTCTTTAGTATCCAGATTCGACCAGGCTTTCGGACCTTTCAGGATGACCTGATTGTCGTCATAGTGCACATTACCCAGCGCATCTACCGTACGGGTTGGGGTGGTTTGTCCACTGAGCATCCTTTGATGCAGCTGAACTTCGTCGGACTGCAGGCGGCTGTTGCCCTGACGAATGTCGACATTGCCGGTGAAGACCGCATCATCGGGATAGTTGCCTTTGGCTTTATCCGCGTCAATGGTTACCGGCAGTTCGTTGGTTTTACCCTGTACCAAAGGACGGTCGTAACTGGGCACCCCAAGCATACATTGCGATGCGAGGTCATCGGCCAGGCCCTGCTGGCTGTAAAGCGCTGAACCGATTAGGGTGGCCAGCAACGTAGGTAGTCTTTTTTTCATACGCGGTATCGAGAATTCCGTGATCACTGGCATCATGCCGACAAACGGTCAGAGACTAACTTACTAAACTGCGTCGCGCTAGTCTTTATCCTGGTTGTTTGACCGCGTACCAATAGGCTATGGGATAAATGACAGGTATGATAATGCAATTTTTAGCCTTCAGCATGGCGAATTGAGGAGTATATGCGCTATTGGGGAAAAGTATTGGGTCTTGTGCTGGGATTATTGTCCGGTGCAGGCTTCTGGGGCGTGGTTTTTGGCCTGCTGGCCGGACATTTGATTGATAAAGCGCGTGCGCCAAATCGTCAGGGCTATTTTGCTAACCAGCAGACGCGGCAAATGCTGTTTTTCCGCACCACCTTCCAGGTGATGGGCCATTTAACCAAATCTAAAGGGCGGGTGACGGACGCGGATATCCAGATGGCAACGCTGCTGATGGATCGTATGCAGCTGCATGGCGAAGCGCGCACCTCGGCACAGCGTGCGTTTCGTGAGGGCAAAGAGGGCGATTATCCGCTGCGCGATAAACTGCGTGAGCTGCGCAGCGCCTGCTTTGGCCGTTTCGATCTGATTCGCATGTTCCTGGAGATCCAGATTCAGGCGGCCTTTGCCGACGGTTCACTGCATCCTAACGAGCGCCAGGTGCTGTATGTGATTGCCGAAGAGCTGGGCATTTCCCGTACCCAGTTCGATCAGTTCCTGCGCATGATGGAGAGCGGTCAGCAGTTTGGTGGCGGCTATCAGGGCGGCGGTGGCTCTTCGCAGGGCGGCTTTGCCGGTGCTCAGCGCGGGCCAACGCTGGAGGATGCCTGCAGCGTGCTGGGGGTGAAAAGCAGCGACGATGCCACCACCATTAAGCGCGCCTACCGCAAGCTGATGAGCGAACATCACCCGGATAAGCTGGTGGCGAAAGGGTTACCGCCGCAGATGATGGAGATGGCGAAGCAGAAAGCGCAGGAGATTCAGTCAGCGTACGATCTGATCAAGCGCGAGAAGGGATTTAAATAACAGAGGCTGGCCGGGCATGCCCGGCCACTACGATGGGGATTTTCGTAGGGGTCGGGCACGCCCGACCCGTATACCATTAAATTAAAACTCCGCCGGCTGCCGGAACGTCATGGGCGTGCCGTACTGCGGGTGGCTAATGCTCAGGCTTTCGGCATGCAGCTGCAGCCGGGGCGCCATCGCTTTCGCCTCATCGTGCGCGTAAAAGTTATCGCCGAGGATCGGGTGTCCAAGCGCCAGCATATGCACGCGCAGCTGGTGGGAGCGCCCGGTAATGGGCTTCAGCTGTACGCGCGCGCTGTTATCACTGGCGTACTCCAGCACCTGATACTCCGTCTGCGCCGACTTACCGCTTTCAAAACAGACCTTCTGCTTCGGCCGATTCGGCCAGTCACAGATCAGCGGTAAATCGACCAGCCCTTTCTCCGGCTGCGGATGGCCCCAGACGCGCGCCACGTAGGTTTTCTGCGGCTCGCGTTCGCGGAACTGCCGCTTCAGCTCGCGCTCGGCGGCTTTGGTTAGCGCCACCACCATCACGCCGCTGGTGGCCATATCCAGCCTGTGTACCGACTCCGCCGCCGGATAATCACGCTGGACGCGGGTCATGATGCTGTCCTTGTGATCGTCCAGGCGGCCGGGAACCGACAGCAGCCCGCTGGGTTTGTTGACCACCATGATGTGCTCATCCTGATAGAGGATATGCAGCCACGGCTCCAGCGGCGGATTGTAGGGTGCCATCATCATTTACTGGTGCGTCACAACAATCAGACGCAGCGCATCAAGACGCCAGCCTGCTTCATCAAGATTCGCCAGCACCTGCTCGCGGTTGCTTTCCAGCGCGTCAATCTCATCCTGACGGATGTTAGGATTGACCGCGCTCAGCGCCTGCAGGCGTGACAGTTCGGCGCTCAGCTTTTCGTTAGCTTCCACGCGTGCTGCATCAATCACCTTACGCGCTTCCAGCGCGGCCGGTTCTTCTGACAGCTTGATGATCTCGTGAACGTCCTGCTGCACCGCGTTGACCAGCTTGCTGCCGGTGTGGCGGTTAACCGCATTCAGCTGGCGGTTGAAGCTTTCAAACTCCACTTTACCCGCCAGGTTGGTGCCTTTGCGGTCTACCAGCATGCGGATCGGCGTTGGCGGCAGGAAGCGGGTCAGCTGCAGGTGCTTCGGCGCCTGGGCTTCCACCACGTAGATCAGCTCCAGCAGCAGCGTGCCGACCGGCAGGGCTTTGTTCTTCAGCAGCGACAGCGCGCAGCTACCGGTGTCGCCGGAGAGGATCAGATCCAGCCCGTTACGGATGATCGGGTGCTCCCAGCTGACGTACTGCGCATCTTCACGCGACAGCGCCTGGTTGCGGTCAAAGGTGATGGTGCAGCCATCTTCCGGCAGCCCCGGGAAGTCCGGCACCAGCATATGGTCGCCCGGCGTCAGGATAATCAGGTTATCGCTGCGATCTTCCTGATTAATACCGACGATATCGAACAGATTGAGGGCAAAGTTGACCAGCTCAATATCGTTATCCTGCTCGGAGATCAGGTTAGCCAGCGCCTGGGCTTTTTCGCCGCCGTTGGAGTTCAGCTCCAGCAGGCGGTCACGGCCCTGTTCCAGCTGGGCTTTCAGGCCGTCGTGCTGCTTGCGGCACTGGTGGATAAACTCATCCAGCCCTTCCGGGTTCTCCGGCGCGGCGAGATACTCAATCAGCTGGCTGTAGGCGCTGTCATACACGGTACGGCCGGTCGGGCAGGTGTGCTCGAAGGCATCCAGCCCTTCGTGATACCACTGCACCAGCACCGACTGCGCGGTTCTTTCCAGATAAGGCACGTGGATCTGAATATCGTGCGCCTGACCGATACGGTCGAGACGGCCAATACGCTGCTCCAGCAGGTCCGGGTTAAACGGCAGGTCGAACATCACCATCTGGCTGGCGAACTGGAAGTTACGCCCTTCCGAGCCGATCTCAGAACAGAGCAGCACCTGCGCGCCATCCTCTTCCGAGGCGAACCAGGCCGCCGCGCGGTCGCGTTCAATAATCGACAGCCCTTCGTGGAACACCGCGGCGCGAATACCTTCGCGCTCGCGCAGGACCTGCTCCAGCTGCAGTGCTGTGGCGGCTTTGGCGCAGATTACCAGCACCTTTTTATCGCGGTTGCTGGTGAGGAAGCCCATCAGCCACTCAACGCGCGGGTCGAAGTTCCACCAGGTGCCGCTGTCGCCTTCAAATTCCTGATAAATCTGCTCCGGGTAGAGCATGTCACGGGCGCGTTCGTCGGCGGACTTACGTGCGCCCATAATGCCGGAGACTTTGATTGCCGTCTGATACTGCGTCGGCAGCGGCAGGCGGATCTGATGCAGTTCGCGTTTCGGGAAGCCTTTGACGCCGTTGCGCGTGTTGCGGAACAGCACGCGGCTGGTGCCGTGGCGGTCCATCAGCATGCTGATCAGCTCCTGGCGCGCTTCCAGCTTGCCTTCGCGATCGCTGTTGGCGGTTTGCAGCAGCGGTTCGATATCCTGCTCGCCCATCAGGTCATTCAGCAGGTTCAGCTCGTCGTTGCCGATGGTTTTATCGGCCAGCAGCAGAGAGACCGCGTCGGCAATCGGGCGGAAGTGCTTCTGCTCTTCAACAAACTGCGCAAAGTCGTGGAAGCGATTCGGGTCCAGCAGGCGCAGGCGGGCGAAGTGGCTCTCCATTCCCAGCTGTTCCGGGGTGGCGGTCAGCAGCAGAATGCCGGGGATCTGCTCGGCGAGCTGTTCGATCACCTGATATTCGCGGCTGGGGGCCTCTTCGGACCACACCAGGTGATGAGCTTCATCCACCACCATCAGATCCCATTCGGCATCGGCCAGTTTTTCCAGGCGCTGTTTGTTGCGGCGCACAAAGTCGAGGGAACAGATAATCATCTGCTCGGTTTCAAACGGGTTATCGCTGTCGAGCTGCGCCTGAGCGTAGCGGTCATCGTCAAACAGCGCAAAGCGCAGGTTGAAGCGGCGCAGCATCTCCACCAGCCACTGATGCTGCAGCGTTTCCGGTACCACGATCAGAATACGCTCGGCACGACCGGCCAGCAGCTGCTGGTGGATGATCATCCCGGCTTCAATGGTTTTACCCAGGCCCACTTCATCGGCCAGCAGCACGCGCGGCGCGTGGCGGCGGCCAACATCGTGCGCGATATGCAACTGGTGCGGGATCAGGCTGGTGCGCATGCCGCGCAGGCCGCTGGTGGCAAGGCGATATTGCTCACTCTGATATTTACGCGCGCGAAAGCGCAGCGCGAAGCGGTCCATGCGGTCCAGCTGACCGGCAAACAGGCGGTCCTGAGGTTTACCGAACACCAGCTTGCTGTCGAGCATCACCTCGCGCAGCACCACATCGCTTTCCTCAGTATCAAGGCGGGTGCCGACGTAGCTGACTACGCCGTTAACCGTGTTGACTTCGGTAACTTCCATCTCCCAGCCTTCGTGACTGGTAATGGTGTCGCCCGGGTTGAACACCACGCGGGTGATCGGAGAATCATTTCTGGCGTAGAGACGGTTTTCGCCCGTAGCAGGAAAGAGCAGGGTGACCATACGTGTATCGACGGCAACCACAGTTCCCAATCCCAGTTCGCTTTCCGTATCGCTTATCCAGCGTTGACCAAGTGTAAAAGGCATAAATATTCGGCTCGATTCTCGTCTGGTGTGTTTCAGGTGTTAGCATTCCGCCCGGCGATAATAAGGCCCGGCAGTGAATTCATTCTGAGTGAAAACAGGAAGGGCGCTATGGTACTGGAAGGCTGCCCGTTCGTCACCTGTCAAAAAAGCCCCATTTGTCCGGTTACCAGTGTAGCAAAGTCATCCTGCATGAAAGGCAGAATGCCATCGGCCACCGGCTGCAGCTGGCGCTCAAGGTAGTGATCGTAGTCCAGTGGCGTAATGCGCGCTTCCAGCGGTTCCGGTCCGCTGGTGGCAATCACATAGCGGATCTTACCGCCGTTCTGATACAGCAGCGGGCGGCCAAGCTTTTGATTCTGCTCGTCGGCGATGCGCGCAGCGCGCACGTGGGGCGGCACGTTGCGCTGATACTCGCCCAGCGGGCGGCGCAGGCGCTTGCTGTAGGTGAGCTGATCGTCCAGCTCGCCATCCAGCAGCTGGCGCACGGTTTCGCGAATATAGTCCTGATAGGGCTGGCCGGTAAAAATTTTCAGGTAGAGCTCCTGCTGGAACTTCTGCGCCAGCGGCGTCCAGTCGGTACGTACCGTTTCCAGCCCTTTAAACACCATGCGCTGATTTTCGCCATTGCGGATCAGGCCCGCATAACGTTTTTTACTGCCCTGTTCGGCGCCGCGAATGGTCGGCATTAAAAAGCGGCTGAAGTGGGTTTCATACTCCAGCTCCAGCGCGCTGTCGACGCCGTACTCCGCCTGCAGATGCTGTTGCCACCAGCGGTTCACTTTCTCCACCAGCTGATGGCCGATTTCAGCGGCGCGGGTTTCGTGGTGCGCCGATTTCAGCCAGACGAAGGTGGAGTCGGTATCACCATAAATCACGTCATAGCCTTCGGCCTCAATCAGCTCGCGCGTCTGGCGCATAATGTCATGGCCGCGCATGGTAATGGACGAGGCCAGCCGCGGGTCGAAGAAGCGGCAGGCGCTGGTGCCGAGCACGCCATAAAAGGCGTTCATGATAATTTTCAGCGCCTGCGACAGCGGCTTGTTACCCTGTTTTTTCGCCGCTTCGCGCCCCTGCCAGATCTGGTTAACGATCTCCGGCAGGCAGTGGGTGGTGCGCGAGAAGCGGGCGCCCAGGTAGCCGCCAACGGAATTGGCATCGTCCGGGTGCGCCATCCCTTCCACCAGCCCGACCGGGTCAATCAGGAAGGTGCGGATAATCGACGGATACAGGCTTTTATAATCCAGCACCAGCACCGAATCATACAGACCGGGGCGTGAATCCATCACGTAGCCGCCGGGGCTGGCCTGCGGGGCGACTTCACCCATATTCGGCGCGACAAATCCGGCGCGATGCATGCGCGGCAGGTAAAGATGGCTGAACGCCGCCACCGATCCGCCGTGACGATCGACCGCCAGGCCATTGACGGAGGCGCGCTCCAGCAGGAACGGCATCAGCTCGGTGTGCTGGAAAATGCGCGTTACCAGCTCGCAGTCTTTCAGGTTATAAAGCGCCAGCGCGGGCTTATCCTCGGCGAAGCGCTGGTTGATCTCCTCCATGCGCTGCCACGGATTATTGATCGCTTTGCCCTCGCCCAGCAGCTCGCGCGACACCGCTTCCAGACTGAAAGAGTCAAAGTTCCAGAAGGCGGACTTCAGCGCTTCAATACCGTCGATTATCAGCCGCCCGCTGGCCTGGGCGAAGAAGACGCCGGGCTTAAACCCGTGCTCGCGCCACTCGAGCGCGCCGTTGTGTCCGCGCCCAAGCTGAAGAGGAATGCCGTAGCGGTCGGCGTGCTTTTGCAGTACGCGCAGGTCGAACTGCACCACGTTCCAGCCGATCAGCACGTCGGGGTCATGGCGGGCAAACCAGGCGTTGAGTTTTTCCAGCAGCTGCGGGCGGCTGTCAACGTACTCCAGGTTGAAGTCCAGCTGGCTGGCATCGCCGTTTTCCGGGCCGAGCATATAGACATCGCGCTGGCCGCAGCCCTCCAGCCCGATGCAGTAGAGCTCGCCGTGGCGGGTGGTCTCGATATCCAGCGACACCCACTTCAGCGGCGGGCGGTAGTCGGGATGGGGTTTCAGCCGGGTATTGACCAGGCGATCGCCGGAGGGCTGACCGCTGAACCACACCGGGGCGGTGATAAAGCGCTCCATCAGATAGCGCTCGGGCGGGCGCACGTCCGCCTCATACACGGCGATGCCGTTCTCGCGCAGCAGCTTTTCCAGCTTCTGCAGCTGACGGTTTTGCTTGCAGTAGAGGCCGACCACCGGGCGCTGGCGGAAATCCTTCAGCTCAAGCGCGGCAAAGCGCCAGTGCCGCTCAGCAGCCAGTAAGGCCGCGGCATCCGCCTGCTGCTCTGCGGGGATAAACGCCACGGACTCCTGCGGCGGTAACACCACCTGCTGTGGCCCGCTGTCGGTTGCCAGCCACAGCACCACCTCACTACCGGCGGGCGTGTCGCGCCAGTGGCGGCTTAACAGGAATCCTGCACGTGCGTCGTTCACCCAAATTCTCCTGCGTCATAATTCATCAATCATAGCATGTTTATTTATACAGTGATTATGTTGTTCGCTCTCTGCCATACGTTCCCATACAAATCAGGCCTTGACGCTTTCCGGCTGCCTCTGGAGAATCCAGGGTTCTTCTTACCGTTTTGGAATGATATGGAAGCCTGGCTGCAACATTTAATTACCCAATCACTGGCCTGGTCGCTACTGGCGATCGGCCTGGTGACTTTCTTTGAATCGTTGGCGCTGGTCGGGCTGCTGCTGCCGGGAACGGTGCTAATGGCTTCCTTTGGCGCGCTGATCGGCAGCGGGCAGATTGGGCTCTATCCTGCGTGGGCGGTGGGGACGATAGGTTGCCTGCTCGGTGACTGGATCTCCTATTTTATCGGCTGGCAGTTTAAAGGGCCACTGCACCGCTGGTCGTTTATCAAAAAACACCAGAAGCTGATGGATAAAACCGAACATGCGCTGCACGCGCACAGCATGTTTACCATTATCGTCGGGCGCTTTGTCGGGCCTACGCGGCCGCTGATCCCGCTGGTGGCGGGGATGCTGGAGCTGCCGGTGCGCAAGTTTATTCCGCCGAACCTGATTGGCTGCATTCTGTGGCCGCCGCTCTATCTGCTGCCGGGGATCCTGGCGGGCGTGGCGATTGACGTGCCGAAAGATGCCAGCAGCGGGATGTTTAAATGGCTGCTGCTCGGCGTGGCGCTGCTGGTGTGGCTCGGCTGCTGGTTGTGCTGGCGCTGGCTGCGGGCGAAAAAGCAGAACGACTGGGCCACGCCGTTTCTGCCGGTTGCGCGCCTGCGCTGGTTAGCGCCGCTGGTGGCGGTGCTGGCGATAGTCAGCTTTACCGCGATTCAGTTCCACCCGATGATGCCGATCTTCCGCCATCTGTTATGGGACGTGTTTTTCTAAAGTCACACCGAGTACCGCCGCCTCCGGCACGGCACCGCGCTGCAACAGCGCGGTGCTGCCATCCCAGTAAACCCTTCCGTCAACGATCAGCAGGCTGCGCGGCGCGATGGTCGCGGCATCTTCAATGCTGTGCGACACCATCAGCAGCGTGATATTGCGCTCGGCACAGACCTCATCCACCAGCGCCAGCATCTCTTTACGCAGGGCCGGATCGAGGGCGGAGAACGGCTCGTCGAGCAGCAGGATCGGCTGTTGCCTCACCAGGCAGCGGGCGAGGGCCGCACGCTGGCGCTGGCCGCCGGAGAGCTGATGCGGCAGGCGCTGTAGCTCATCCGTCAGCCCGACGCGCTGGGCGATATGCTGTAACTCCTGCTTGTGCTGGTGGCTGAGCTTCAGCCCGGGATGCAGGCCAAGGGCGATATTCTGCGCCACCGTCATGTGCGGAAACAGGTTGTTCTCCTGAAACAGCATCGACACCGGGCGCTGCGCCGGAGGCGTCGCACGATGATCGCAGCCGTTTAGCCGCAGATCGCCGCCGCTGATCGGCAGAAAGCCGGCCAGCAGGCTCAGCAGGGTGCTTTTGCCCGCGCCGCTCGGGCCGAGGATCGCCAGCCGCTCGCCCGCCTGCGCGCTGAAGGTGAAGCGCATCGGCAGGTGGTTGTACAGATAGGTGAGATTAGTCAGGCTTAACATGGCGCCCCGGCAGTTTTTCAATCACGGTGAACAGCAGGAAGCAGAGCAGCAGCAGCAGCAGGGCCGTTACTGCGCCGTCGCTGCTGCGGTACGAACCTATCTGCTGATAGAGGTAGAACGGCAGCGTGCGGAAGTGCTCGTTGCCAAACAGCGCCACCGCGCCGAAATCCCCAATCGACAGTACGCAGGCAAAGGCCAGCGCCTGCGCCAGCGGGCGTTTCAGGGCGCGTAGCTCAATCAGCCGCAGGCGGTTCCAGCCGCGAATATCCAGCGATAAGCAGAGGCGGTTGTAGCGCTCGGCGATGTCGCGCAGCGGGTTTTCCAGCACCTTCATGGCATAGGGCACCGCCATCAGCGCATTGGTGAAAATAACGATGCCGTCAGCGGATTCCGGTAGCCCGACGCTCTGGTTAAGCAGCAGGAAAAAGCCGGTCGCCAGCACAATGCCGGGCATGGCGAGGATCAGCATGCCGCTCAGCTCCAGCGCCTGGCCCCACAGCGGATGCTGACGCAGGCGCAGCTCGCGGCTGCTCCACAGCAGCATCACCGTCAGCAGCACGCTCAGCAGCCCGGCCCCGAGGGCGATGCGCAGCGAGGTGAACGTCGCCTGCCACAGCGCGGCCTGCTGTAATACGCCGCTGAAGCCCTGATTGAGCCCGTCAGCGACCACCGCCAGCAGCGGCGGCAGGATCAGCAGCAGCGCCAGCGCGATCAGCGCGCCGTCGAGCAGGCGTGCGCGCCAGCTGTCCTGCGGATTACGCCAGCCGCCCAGGCTGTCGCTGCCCGCCGGAATGGCCTTGCTCAGACGCTGGCTCAGCACGACCAGCCCCAGGCAGCAGACCATCTGCAATAGCGCCAGCAGAGCGGCGCGGCCCGGGTCGTAGTCAAAGCTCAGCGCCTGAAAAATCGCCAGCTCGATGGTGGTGGCCTGCGGTCCGCCGCCAAGCGACAGCACCGTCGCGAAGCTGGCGAAACAGAGCATAAAGATCAGCGCGCCTGCCGGCAGGATCTGCCGCCGCAGCCACGGCCATTCGACCAGGCGAAAATGCGCCCAGCCGCCCAGGCCCAGCTGGGCAGCAAGCTGGCGCTGTTCGCCGGGGATCTGCTGCAGGGCCTGCAACAGCAGGCGCGTGGCCAGCGGCAGATTAAAGAAGACGTGCGCCAGCAGGATGCCCTGCAGGCCGTAAGGCGTGAACGAATAGTGGATGCCGAGCAGGGCGCAGAGCTGTGCCAGCCAGCCGCTGCGGCCATAGACGCTGAGAATGCCAAACACGGCGACCAGCACCGGCAGCACCAGCGTCATGGCGCACAGCCGCAGCAGGGTAGCGCGCCCGGGAAAGCGGCGGCGATACAGCGCCCGCGCCAGCGCAATCGCCGGCAGCACCGACAGCAGCGCCGACAGCAGCGCCTGGCCGAAGGAGAAGCGCAGCACGTGCCACAGATAGCTGTCCTGCCAGAGTGCGCGCCAGTCGGTGGCGGGTGCATTCTGCCACAGGGCAAAAAACGCCAGCAGCGCCACGCCGATCAGCAGCAGCGCGGCAATCGCGCCGGGCAGCAGCCAGCCGGGGATTACTGGCTGACGGCGCGTTGCCATGCACTAATCCAGCTGCTGCGCTGGCTCGCTACGTCCGCGGCGCTGTACTGCAAAGAGGTGGCTGGCACGGTCAGGGTGTCGAAACCGGCAGGCAGGGGGGTCTTGATCGCCGGGTACATCCAGTTGCCGGTGGCGATAGTGTCCTGGAAGGCAGGCGTCAGAATGAACTGCATAAACTGCTGTGCCAGTTCAGGCTGCCTGCTGGCCTTCAGCTGCCCGGCCACCTCAACCTGCAAATAGTGCCCTTCGCTGAAGTTAGCGGCGGCGTACCGATCTTTCTTCTCTTCGATCAGATGATAAGCCGGAGAGGTGGTGTAGCTCAGCACCATATCGCTCTCCCCTTTCAGGAACAGGCCGTAGGCTTCGCTCCAGCCTTTGGTGACGGTGACGGTTTTCTTCGCCAGCTTCTGCCACGCCTGCGGGCTGTCAGCACCGAACACTTTCTGCATCCACAGCAGCAGGCCGAGGCCCGGGGTGCTGGTGCGCGGATCTTCGTAAATGATCTTCAGCGGTCGGTCGCTCTCCACCAGCTCTTTCAGGCTTTTTGGCGGATTTTGCAGTTTGGTTTTGTCATAAACGAAGGCGAACCAGCCGTAGTCGAACGGCACGAAGGTGCTGTTGTGCCAGCCGTCCGGCACCGTGCTGGCGTGGGTGTCGACGCTGGCCGGGGCAAACAGCCCGGTCTTTTCAGCGGCATCCAGCAGGTTGTTATCCAGCCCCAGCACCACGTCGGCTTTGCTGTTTTTGCCTTCCATACGCAGCCGGTTGAGCAGCGATACGCCATCCTCCAGCGCCACGTATTTCAGCGCGCAGTTGCACTGCGCTTCGAACGCTTTTTTAATCGCCGGGCCTGGGCCCCAGTCGGCGGAGAAGGAGTCATAGGTGTAAACCGTCAGGGTCTCTTTCGCCGCGAAGGCAGGCAGGGAAAACAGCACCAGCAGAGGCAGTATTCTTTTCAACACGTGGCGTTCCTTGAGTGGGGTGGGCCGCTAATCGCGGCTTATTGTAGAGGCTTCGTCAACAGGGCGAAAGCGTCATGATTCCGGCGGCGCGAACCAGGCAGACTTGAAGTCAAACCAGCCGAGGGTGTTCATGCGCACGCCGCGCATACTGCGCTGCCCGTGCAGCAGTAGCCAGTGGTGGAACAGCGGATGCAGGAAGTTGCTCTCAATCAGCTGCTTGCTCCAGTCGGCGAGCGGCAGCTTCTGCTGGCGCCACTGCTCCGCATCGCTTTCCCAGTCGATCGGCACGCAGTGGTGCATCAGCGGGATCTCATACAGCAGGGCAAACAGCGAGAACTCCAGCGGCAGGGTAAAGTTGGCGCTGCCGAGCCAGATATCGCTTTCGGCTTCGCCGCGATACCAGCTCTCATAGTCGATCTCCTGAGTGATGAGCTCGACGCCGTGCGCGGCCAGGATTGGCCCGAGCGCGTTGGCGATGCCCTGGTGCTCAATGTGGTCGCTATACCAGGTGATGGTCAGCGAAGTCAGCCCCGGCGGCTTCCCGGCAATCGCCATATCGCGCCGGTGGTGCCAGCGCGGCAGCAGGCCGTAGGCCGGGAACCAGTAGCGCTGATAGGCGATGCCGCTGTGGTTAAGCAGCGCGATCGGGTTGAAGATGGTGCTGATCCAGCGGCGCAGCTGCTCGTTGCGGCCGTGTGCGGAGCGCTGGTCAAACATCAGGAAGTAGCAGCCCTCCTCAAGGCGGCTCTCCTCTGATTTCTCATCGGTATTTTCGCTTTGCAGCTTCACGCCGGAGTAGACCAGCTCGTCGCTGATCTCAGGCAGCACCCAGATGTTGACCTCGTCAATCAGCGCCCGGTAGCCAAAGTAGTCGTCAAACGCCGAGATGCGCAGCTGGCTGTGCTGGTTGCGCTCGACCGCGTAGGCTCCGGTGCCCACCGGCTGGCGGGCAAAGTTGCGCATGTGCGGCCACTCCTTTGGCAGGATCATCGCGCTGACGCTGCCCAGCAGCCAGGGTAGCCAGGCATCAGGGTGGCTGAGATGGATATCCAGCGTCCAGGGCGTATGGCTTTCAATCTGCGCGAAGTGGCTGAACAGCGGCTGCTGTTTCAGGCGCTCCAGGGTGGCGATGACATCGTCCATCTCCAGCTCGCGGCCGTGGTGGAAATGAATCGCCGGGCGCAGAAAGAAGCGCCAGTGCAGCGGGGCGATCTGCTGCCAGTGGTGGGCAATGTCCGGCTCGATTTCCCCGTTTTCCTCATTTATCCGCGCCAGGCCGTTAAAGATCTGGCGGGCGAGGTGGGTTTCGGAGCGGCGCAGCGGCGTGCCGGGCAGCAGATTGAGCAGCGGGCGGTAGTAGAGCACGCGCAGGATATGTTTCCCCTGGCGGAAGCTGCGCCCGAGGTGCGACAGCAGCATCTGGCGCACGCGGTTTTTGTCGCCGACCAGCTGCACCAGCTGATCGATGCGGTCCTGCTCCAGCAGGTCCTCCGCCCGCTGCTGCTGCAGGGCCAGCCCGGTGTAGCGGAAGGTCAGGCGTGAGCGCTTACCGCGCCCGGCTTCCGCCTGCCACTCCAGCCAGCCCTGATCCTGCATGGCGTTCAGCAGGTTGCGCATATGGCGGCGTGAACAGCTGAGCTGGACCGCCAGATCGCTCAGCGTGGTTTCCTGTGACTGACCCTCGCAGCACTGCCAGAGCCGGATAAACTGCTGCTGCAAACGCGGTGAAGACATAAAAGGGGAACCCTGTGTTAAAAGCCGTCTGTTTTTGCTGCCCTATATTACGGTGATAATGCTGGCAGATGAAAGAGTGGGAGGCATTCTTCGGAATGGCACTTGATCATCCAGACCCCGCTGGGGTCATTCTGAGTATGGTGCTTTTCACCGGCCAGCTGGCGTCTACGCCGCTGGCTTTTTTCATGCTTTCTCTTCTAAGCTATTGGTTTAGCACTCTCTCCATTTTTGCAGGTCGAGGCACCCGTAATGAAATCGCTCCTTCGCAATCGCCGTATTCATCCGGTGTACCTGGCTTTTATGGCTGTCTCATTTATGGTCGGCGTCGCCGGGGCGCTCCAGGCACCGACGCTGAGCCTGTTTCTCAGCCGTGAAGTCGCAGTGCGGCCGTTCTGGGTCGGGCTGTTTTATACGGTGAATGCGGTGGCGGGGATTGTGGTCAGCCTGCTGCTGGCGAAGCGCTCCGACAATCGCGGCGACCGGCGCATGCTGATCCTGTTCTGCTGCGTGATGGCGGTGGCGAACGCGCTGCTGTTTGCCTTCAACCGCCACTATCTGACGCTGATCACCGCCGGGGTGCTGCTGTCGGCGATTGCCAGCGTGGCGATGCCGCAGATATTTGCCCTGGCACGGGAATATGCCGACAGCTCGGCGCGTGAGGCGGTGATGTTCAGCTCGGTGATGCGTGCCCAGCTGTCGCTGGCGTGGGTGATTGGCCCGCCGCTGTCGTTTGCTATTGCCCTGAATTACGGTTTTACCACCATGTTTATCGTTGCCGCAGCGCTGTTCGTGGCCTGCGTGGCGCTGGTGTGGTTTACCCTGCCGTCGGTGCCGCGTGCGGAGAGTAGTGGGGCAGTTCCTGTCACCGAGATTAGCGCCTGGAAAAGTGCGGACGTGCGCATGCTGTTTATCGCCTCGGTGATCATGTGGACCTGCAATACCATGTATATCATTGATATGCCGCTGTATATCAGCGGCGTGCTGGGGCTGCCGGATAAACTGGCCGGGCTGCTGATGGGCACCGCGGCCGGGCTGGAGATCCCGGTAATGCTGCTGGCCGGGCACTATGTGAAACGCTTTGGTAAACGCACCATGATGCTATTGGCGATCGGCTGCGGCGTGCTGTTTTATCTCGGGCTGGTGCTGTTTCACAGCCGTACGGCGCTGATGATACTGCAGCTGTTTAACGCGGTGTTTATCGGCATTATTGCCGGGATTGGCATGATCTGGTTCCAGGATTTGATGCCTGGCCGCCCCGGCGCGGCCACCACGCTGTTTACCAACAGTATTTCGACCGGGGTCATTCTGGCGGGGGTGCTGCAGGGAGCGCTCGCGGAGACCTTCGGCCACTACGCGGTTTACTGGCTGGCGTTCCTGATGGCGATAGTGTCGTTTGCGCTGTCGTGGCGGGTGCGGGAGAAAAGAGCGGTGTGAAGGATACGGGTCGACCGAAAAAAAGTCGACCCCTACCGTTTTTGCAGGGGCTAACCCTCTTTTTCGGTCAGCCCGCCCGCAGCATCAACGCAAAAACGCGGGCTGTTTCTGCTCCCAGGCGCTGATATCGGCATCGTGCTGCAACGTCAGGCCAATGGAGTCCAGCCCGTTGATCAGGCAGTGGCGGCGGAAGCTGTCGATCTCAAACGGCCAGGCTTTATCCCCGGCCAGCACCTGCTGACTGACCAGATCAACGGTAAAGCGCATGCCCGGCTCAGCGGCGACCATCCGGAACATCTCATCCACCTCTGCTTCACTCAGCGTCACCAGCAGCAGCTGGTTATTGAACGAGTTGTTGGCAAAGATATCGGCAAAGCCGGAGCCAATAATTGCCTGGATGCCATAGTCGGTCAGCGCCCACGGTGCATGCTCGCGCGAGGAGCCGCAGCCGAAGTTTTCCCGCGTCAGCATAATGCTGGCGCCGCTGAACGCCGGCTGGTTAAGGATAAAGTCCGGGTCAGGGATCTGCCCTTCAGCATCGCTGTAGCGCCAGTCATAAAACAGGTTGCGGCCAAAACCGGTGCGCGTCACCATCTGCAAAAACTGCTTGGGGATAATCGCATCGGTGTCGACGTTGGCCGCATCCAGCGGCACCACGATACCGCTGTGTTGGGTAAATTTTTTCGCCATAATGATTCCTTACGCCAGCTCGCGAATGTCGGCAAAGTGGCCGGCTACGGCCGCTGCGGCTGCCATCGCCGGGCTGACCAGATGAGTGCGTCCGCCGCGCCCCTGGCGACCTTCAAAGTTACGGTTGCTGGTGGAAGCGCAGCGTTCACCCGGGCTGAGGCGGTCGTTGTTCATGGCCAGGCACATCGAGCAGCCTGGCAGGCGCCATTCAAAACCGGCATCAGTAAAGATCTTATCCAGACCTTCCGCTTCCGCCTGGGCTTTCACCGGGCCGGAACCGGGCACCACATAGCCCTGCACGCCAGCGGCGATCTTATGGCCTTTAACCACCGCCGCCGCCGCGCGCAGATCTTCGATGCGTGAGTTGGTACAGGAGCCGATAAACACTTTGTCGATGCGCACATCGGTCAGGCGAATACCGGGTTTGAGATCCATATAGGCCAGCGCTTTTTCCGCCGAGGCGCGTTCCACCGGGTCGCTGAACGACGCCGGGTCCGGGATGAGATCGCTGACGGCGATCACCTGGCCGGGATTGGTGCCCCAGGTTACCTGCGGCGCAATCTCGGCGGCATCCAGCGTCACCACTTTGTCGAACTGCACGCCGTCATCAGATTTTAGCGTGCGCCAGTAATCTACCGCCTGCTGCCACTCGGCCTCTTTCGGGGCAAAGCGACGGCCCTTAACATAGTCAAAGGTGGTGTCATCAGGCGCAATCAGCCCGGCCTTCGCGCCCAGCTCAATCGCCATATTGCACAGGGTCATGCGGCCTTCCATGCTCAGGGCTTCTACCGCTTCGCCACAGAATTCAACCACGTGACCGTTGCCGCCGCCGCTGCCGGTTTTACCGATAATCGCCAGCGCGATATCTTTCGCGGTAATGCCCGCGGCGGTTTTGCCGCGCACTTCTACCTTCATGGTTTTCGCCCGCGACTGTTTCAGCGTCTGCGTGGCCAGCACGTGTTCAACCTCGGAGGTGCCGATGCCAAACGCCAGCGCGCCTAACGCGCCGTGGGTGGAGGTATGGGAATCACCGCAAACGATAGTCATGCCCGGCAGCGACAGGCCCTGCTCCGGCCCCATCACGTGCACGATGCCCTGAAACTGGTGGTTCAGGTCGAACAGCTGCACGCCGAACTCCGCACAGTTTTTCATCAGCATCGACATCTGGATACGCGCCATCTCGCCGCTGGCGTTGATGTCCCGCGACTGGGTAGAGACGTTGTGATCCATGGTGGCAAAGGTTTTTGACGGCTGGTGCACCGGGCGACCGTGCGCGCGCAGGCCGTCAAACGCCTGCGCTGAGGTCACCTCATGGACGAGGTGACGGTCAATATAGATCAGCGGTGTTTCATTGGGTGCTTCGTGCACGACGTGCGCATCAAACAGCTTTTCGTACAGTGTTTTCATCATTATGCTTCGCGAATAAACCGGGCAATCACGCTGCCCATTTCATCGGTGCCGATCGCTTTACCGTTACCGGCCAGATCGCCGGTGCGATAACCCTCTTCCAGCGCGCGGTTAATCGCGTGCTCGATGGCGTCGGCGGCGTTTGCCGCATTCAGGCTGTAGCGCAGCAGCAGGGCCAGGGAGAGGATCTGCGCCACCGGGTTAGCGATATTTTTCCCGGCGATATCCGGCGCGGAACCGCCCGCCGGCTCGAACAGACCAAAGCCTTTTTCATTCAGGCTGGCGGAAGGCAGCATGCCCATCGAGCCGGTGATCATCGCGCATTCGTCCGACAGGATGTCGCCAAACAGATTTGAGCACAGCATCACGTCAAACTGCGACGGCGCCTTGATCAGCTGCATGGTGGCGTTGTCGATATACATATGGCTCAGCTCAACGTCCGGGTAGTCCTGCGCCACTTCGTTAACAATCTGACGCCACAAAATAGAGGACTGCAGCACGTTCGCTTTATCGATCGAGGTCACTTTATTGCGGCGTTTGCGCGCTGACTCAAAAGCGATACGCGCAATGCGTTCGATTTCGAAACGGTGATAAACCTCGGTGTCGAAAGCGCGTTCGTGCATCCCGCTGCCTTCACGCCCCTTTGGCTGGCCAAAATAGATGCCGCCGGTCAGTTCACGCACCACCAGGATGTCGAAACCCTGGTCGGCAATATCGCGGCGCAGCGGGCAGAAATCTTCCAGCCCCTGATACAGGCTGGCCGGGCGCAGGTTGCTGAACAGCTGGAAGTGCTTACGCAGCGGCAGCAGCGCCCCGCGCTCCGGCTGTTCTGCAGGTGGAAGGTGTTCCCATTTTGGGCCACCGACCGAGCCGAACAGAATCGCATCCGCCTGCTCACAGCCTTTAATCGTTGCCTGCGGTAACGGCTCCCCGTGGCGGTCAATAGCGATGCCGCCGACGTCATATTCGCTGGTGGAGATGCGCATGTTGAAGCGCTCGCGCACCGCGTCCAGCACTTTGCTGGCCTGCGCCATTACTTCCGGGCCGATGCCATCACCGGGTAATACTGCAATATGGTAGCTGCTGGACATTTATACGGCTTCCTTCTGATCTTTCATCTGCGACTTACGCTGCAATTCCTGCTCGACCTGGCGCGCGCGCCAGATGTTATTCAGTGCGTTAACCATGGCTTTTGCTGAAGATTCAACGATATCGGTCGCCAGACCGACGCCGTGGAATTTACGCTCGTTGTACTGCACCACGATATCGACCTGGCCCAGCGCATCTTTACCGTGACCTTTGGCGGTCAGCTGGTAGTTGATCAGCTCAGCATCGAAATCGGTGATGCGGTTGATCGCCTGATAGACCGCATCAACCGGACCGTTACCGGTAGCGGCTTCGGTTTTCTGCTCATCGCCGCAGCCCAGCTGCACGGTGGCGGTGGCAATAACGGTAGAACCGGACTGCACGTTGAAGGTGTCCAGCTTGAAGTATTCCGGCTCTTCAGACTGCTTGTTGATAAACGCCAGCGCTTCCAGGTCGTAATCAAACACCTGGCCTTTCTTATCGGCCAGCGCTTTGAAGGCTTCGTACAGCGTATCCATGTTGTACTCGGCCTCGGTGTAGCCCATCTCTTCCATGCGGTGCTTCACGGCAGCGCGGCCGGAGCGGGAAGTCAGGTTCAGCTGTACCTGCTTCAGACCGATAGATTCCGGGGTCAGGATTTCATAGTTTTCGCGGTTCTTCAGCACGCCATCCTGGTGGATACCGGAGGAGTGGGCGAAGGCGTTGGAGCCGATAATCGCTTTATGTGCCGGGATAGGCATATTGCAGATTTTGCTGACGGTCTGGCAGGTACGGTAAATCTCCTGATGATTAATGCGCGTGTGCACATTCATCAGCTGGCTGCGGGTTTTAATCGCCATGATCACCTCTTCCAGCGCGCAGTTACCGGCACGCTCGCCCAGGCCGTTCATGGCGCCTTCAACCTGGCGCGCACCGGCATTTACCGCGGCCAGCGCGTTGCCGACCGCCATGCCCAGGTCATCATGGGTATGGACGGAGAGGATCGCTTTATCGATGTTGGGTACGCGTTCGCGCAGGGCGCTGAAGATGTTGGCGTATTCGTAAGGCAGGGTGTAACCGACGGTATCGGGGATGTTGATGGTGGTGGCACCGGCATTAATCGCGGCTTCCACCACGCGGCACAGGTCATCTATTGGGGTACGGCCGCCGTCTTCGCAGGAGAACTCCACGTCGTCGGTGTAGTTACGGGCGCGCTTCACCATCTTCACCGCGCGCTCAATCACCTCTGGCAGGGTGCTGCGCAGCTTGGTGGCGATATGCATCGGCGAGGTCGCCAGGAAGGTGTGGATGCGGTAGGCCTCCGCCACGCGCAGCGCTTCGTAGGCTGCGTCGATATCTTTTTCCACGCAGCGTGCCAGGCCGCAAACCCGGCTGTTCTTAATCTGGCGGGCGATGGTCTGCACCGATTCAAAATCACCCGGGGAGGAGACCGGGAAGCCAACCTCCATGACGTCGACGCCCATACGCTCCAGTGCCAGGGCAATTTGCAGCTTTTCTTTTACACTCAGGCTGGCCTGTAATGCCTGCTCGCCATCGCGCAGAGTGGTATCGAAAATAATGACTTGTTGGCTCATTGGGTTGTTCCTTGTCGTGTTTACGTCGCCGGTTGCCGCGAGCATAAAAAAACCCGCGCATTGGCGCGGGTTTCTTAGTTTTGCAAGCCTGAATCAGTGATTGATTCCGCCCACAAGTCTACCGCGCAATGAGGATGCGTTTAGTAGTAGACCGAGTAGGCGGGTGGAACGAATCATTGAATCAGACCCCATAAATTTTAAAGTGGCTTTATTGATACCCGATCAAACACGGGGCTGTCAACCATCAATAACAATCCGCTCTGCGTGGTCATTATTCAGCCGACCGGGCATTCGATGCCACAGAGTTTTAATAACAAAACGATCACAATGCAAATAACCGGGCAGCAGTATATTCCGCTTTTGGAACGGCTCATTTTCAGTGTAATTGTCGCTGGCAAGGGTGGGGCGGCAGAGCCTTAATTAACGCTTTGCGCACTCGTGGTGTGGTTTGCCGTTTGCCTGCCAACTTTTCTACGGTTATGGTATTTGCGATAAACGCCAACAAGAATTGATAACTCAAAAACGTTTATTCAACGAATGGGGCTTCGCCCTGTACCTGGATGTTGGAAATGATTTCCAATTTCTGAGCATAAAAACAGGTTTTGACCTTATCTGTCCGCAGATAAATCAGCACCTTAAAGCCTGGAGGCAAAAATGGAGATGTTGTCAGGAGCCGAGATGGTGGTCCGATCGTTAATCGATCAGGGCGTAAAACATGTATTCGGCTATCCCGGTGGAGCGGTCCTCGATATCTATGACGCTCTGCAAACCGTCGGCGGCGTAGATCACATCCTGGTCCGTCACGAACAGGGCGCTGTGCATATGGCGGATGGTTACGCCCGTGCCACCGGTGATGTCGGCGTGGTGCTGGTCACCTCCGGTCCCGGTGCCACCAATGCCATTACTGGTATTGCCACTGCCTATATGGACTCGATCCCGATGGTGGTGCTCTCCGGTCAGGTGATGTCCTCGCTTATCGGTTATGACGCCTTCCAGGAGTGCGACATGGTCGGGATCTCCCGTCCTGTGGTGAAACACAGCTTTATGGTGAAGCGGGTGGAAGATATCCCGACCATCATGAAGAAAGCGTTCTGGCTGGCTGCCAGCGGCCGTCCCGGCCCGGTGGTGGTTGACCTGCCAAAAGATATGATGAACCCGGCGAACAAACTGCCTTACGTCTGGCCGGATGAAGTGAGCATGCGCTCTTACAATCCGACCACTCAGGGTCACAAAGGCCAGATTAAGCGCGCATTGCAGACGCTGCTGGCGGCGAAAAAGCCGGTGATCTATGCCGGTGGTGGCGTGATTAATGCAGCCTGCCACGAAGAGCTGCTGACCCTTGCCGAAAAACTGAATGTTCCGGTGACCACTTCGCTGATGGGGCTGGGCGCCTTCCCGGGCACGCACCGTCAGTGCGTGGGGATGCTCGGCATGCACGGCACCTATGAAGCCAACATGACGATGCATCACTCCGATGTGATCTTCGCCGTTGGCGTGCGCTTTGATGACCGTACCACCAACAATCTGGCAAAATATTGCCCGAACGCCACCGTGCTGCACATCGATATCGACCCAACGTCGATCTCAAAAACCGTGGCCGCCGATGTGCCGATCGTCGGTGATGCGAAGCAGGTGCTGCAACAGATGCTGGAGCTGCTGGGCCAGAGCGACGTGCAGCAGAATTACGACTGCCTGCGCGACTGGTGGCAGAACATTGAGCAGTGGCGTTCCCGTCAGTGCCTGGAGTTCGACCGCACCAGCGATAAGATCAAGCCGCAGGCGGTGATCGAAACCATCTGCCGTCTGACCAAAGGCGAAGCCTACGTCACCTCTGACGTGGGTCAGCACCAGATGTTTGCCGCGCTTTACTATCAGTTCGACAAGCCGCGCCGTTGGATCAACTCCGGCGGTCTCGGCACCATGGGGTTCGGCCTGCCGGCTGCGCTGGGCGTGAAGCTGGCGCTGCCGCAAGAAACCGTGGTCTGCGTGACCGGTGACGGCAGTATTCAGATGAATATTCAGGAGCTCTCCACCGCGCTGCAGTACGGCATTCCGGTGCTGGTGCTGAACCTCAACAACCGTTTCCTCGGTATGGTGAAGCAGTGGCAGGACATGATCTACTCTGGTCGCCACTCACAATCTTATATGGAATCACTGCCTGACTTCGTGCGCCTGGCGGAAGCCTATGGCCATGTGGGTATCTCGATCAATCGCCCCGACGAGCTGGAATCGAAGCTGACCGAAGCACTGGAGCAGTTAGGCAAAGAGCGCCTGGTGTTTGTTGACGTCAACGTCGATGGCACCGAGCACGTCTACCCGATGCATATTCGCGGTGGCGGTATGGACGAAATGTGGCTGAGCAAAACGGAGAGGACTTAATTATGCGTCGTGTATTATCGGTTCTGCTGGAAAACGAATCCGGCGCATTGTCCCGCGTGGTGGGCCTGTTCTCCCAGCGTGGCTACAACATTGAAAGCCTGACCGTGGCGCCAACGGACGACCCGACGCTGTCACGCATGACCATTCAGACCGTCGGTGATGAGAAGGTGATTGAGCAGATCGAAAAGCAGCTGCACAAGCTGGTGGACGTGCTGCGCGTCAGTGAGCTGGGCCAGGGCGCTTTCGTCGAGCGTGAGATCATGCTGGTGAAGATCCAGGCCAGCGGCTACGGCCGTGAAGAGGTGAAACGTTCGGCGGAGATCTTCCGTGGGCAGATCGTTGACGTCACGCCTTCGCTTTACACGGTTCAGCTTGCGGGCACCAGCGATAAGCTGGATGCGTTCCTCAGCACCGTGCGCGAAGTGGCGGAAATCGTTGAAGTTGCGCGCTCCGGCATTGTTGGCGTGTCGCGCGGCGATCGTATCATGCGGTAATTTCACCCGGTGATGGTCAGAATAGTTTGCTAACCCGGCGTAATGCCGGGTTTTTTTATTTGTCACAAAGCGCCTGCTGCGGATGAAAAGCGGTTGCTCGCCACACTTTTCTGCGGTTAGATGTGACAAATGCTAATCCATAAAGAAGTGTGGGGTTATTGTGAAACTGGATGAAATTGCGCGCCTCGCGGGTGTTTCGCGCACGACGGCCAGCTATGTGATTAATGGCAAGGCTAAGCAGTATCGTGTCAGCGATAAAACCGTCGAGAAAGTGATGGCGGTGGTGCGTGAACATAATTACCACCCTAATGCGGTGGCGGCAGGGCTTCGCGCCGGTCGTACGCGCTCAATAGGGCTGGTGATCCCCGATTTGGAAAATACCAGCTACACCCGAATTGCCAACTATCTGGAGCGCCAGGCGCGCCAGCGCGGCTATCAGCTGCTGATCGCCTGTTCAGAAGATCAGCCCGATAACGAAATGCGCTGCGTGGAGCATCTGCTGCAGCGCCAGGTTGATGCGATTATCGTCTCGACCTCACTGCCGCCGGAACATCCGTTCTATCAGCGCTGGGTCAACGATCCGCTGCCGATCATTGCGCTGGACCGTGCGCTGGATCGTGAGCACTTCACCAGCGTGGTCGGTGCCGACCAGGACGATGCCGAAGCGCTCGGTGCTGAACTGCGTAAGCTGCCGGCGAAATCGGTGCTATTCCTTGGCGCGCTGCCGGAGCTGTCCGTCAGCTTCCTGCGCGAGCTGGGCTTCCGCGATGCGTGGAAGGGCGATGAACGACCGATCGACTTTATCTATGCCAACAGCTTTGAGCGCAGCGCTGCGGCGGCCCTGTTTGAAAATTATCTCGATACCCACGAGATGCCGGAAGCCCTGTTCACCACCTCTTTCGGCCTGTTGCAGGGCGTGATGGACGTGACGCTGAAACGTGAAGGGCGTTTGCCACAGGACCTGGCGATTGCCACCTTTGGCGACCACGAACTGCTGGATTTCCTCGAGTGCCCGGTGCTGGCAGTGGGCCAGCGTCATCGCGATGTGGCAGAGCGCGTGCTGGAACTGGTGCTGGCCAGTCTGGATGAACCGCGTAAGCCAAAGCCGGGGCTGACGCGTATTCGCCGTAATCTTTATCGCCGTGGGCGTCTGAACCGCAAAGCGAACTAACAGAGTGGGCGCGGCACGCCGCGCCCATTATTTCCGCCCCCGTTTGTCCAGAACCAATCTGAGCCACCTTTGGCCCCCTCCGCACATTTAAGCGCCCGCGCTTAGCCAGACAGGTAAATAAAAGTAAAGCCAGGCCGCCAGCGTCAGCTTTTGATTATAAAACTTAACGTTTATAAATAAGTTGTTGCACCTGCCGCGACGCGCCTGCCGCAGGGAATCTGCATCACGCTGGGAAAGTGTTAGGAAATGCCTTAAAATGCCGCCGGTGTCGCAAAGCGGGCAGTTTATTTTTTACGGTCAAAATGTGGTATTTTTTTGAGCAGCTTAAAGGTGTGTGAGAATTTCCTGCCACTATTCATTAGTTTATTTTTGAATTCTCTCCTCAGACGGTTTGTTTCTAACTTCCCTACGTTTTATCTCACGAAGAAATAATGCCAATCCGCTATTACTGCGGCTTGACAATGTTTTCCTCTGCTCCGTACACTCTTTTGGTGGGAATTTGTGGAGTAAAGTGGTGAATTGGGGTAACTGGGGGGTGAGGCTGACATGTTCCGGGGAGCAACGTTAGTCAATCTCGACAGCAAAGGCCGGCTTGCCGTGCCAACGCGCTATCGCGAAACGCTGATCGGGGAATCACAGGGGCAAATGGTCTGTACCATTGACCTCCACCAGCCATGCCTGTTGCTTTACACCTTACCCGAATGGGAAATCATTGAACAAAAACTGTCGCGTTTATCCAGCATGAACCCCGCAGAGCGCCGTGTACAACGCCTCCTGCTGGGGCACGCCAGTGAATGTCAGATGGATAATGCAGGCCGTTTACTGCTGGCGAATACGCTTCGTCAACATGCGAGCCTGAGCAAAGAAGTGATGCTGGTTGGGCAGTTCAACAAGTTTGAACTGTGGGATGAACAGACCTGGTATCAACAAGTCAAGGATGATATTGACGCAGAGCAGTCCTCACAGGAACCCCTGTCTGAGCGGCTGCAGGATTTGTCGTTATAGCTATGCAGGATACTTACAAACACAGAACGGTGCTGTTAGATGAGGCGGTAAGCGGCCTCAACATCAAATCTGACGGCATCTACATTGATGGCACTTTTGGCCGCGGCGGACATTCACGCCTGATCCTCTCCCAGCTGGGCGAGCAGGGTCGTTTATATGCCATCGACCGCGACCCGCAAGCTATCGCCGCCGCTGCTGAGATAGACGATCCTCGTTTCAGCATCATCCACGGTCCGTTTTCTGCACTGGCAGAGTATGCTGAAGAGCGCGGCCTGAAGGGCAAGATTGATGGGATCCTGCTGGATCTGGGCGTCTCCTCACCGCAGCTGGACGATGCCGAACGCGGATTCTCCTTTATGCGTGACGGGCCGCTGGATATGCGTATGGACCCGACGCGCGGCCAGTCGGCTGCCGAATGGCTGCTGAAAGCGGAAGAGGCGGATATCGCCTTCGTGCTGAAAACCTTCGGTGAAGAGCGTTTCGCCAAGCGCATTGCCCGCGCCATCGTTGAGCGCAATCGTGAACAGCCAATGACGCGCACTAAAGAGCTGGCCGAGGTGATTTATGTCGCCACCCCGGTGAAAGACAAATTTAAACACCCGGCCACGCGCAGCTTCCAGGCGATCCGTATCTGGGTGAACAGCGAACTCGAAGAGATTGAACAGGCGCTGAAGGGCGCACTGAGCGCGCTGGCCCCGGGTGGTCGCCTGTCAATTATCAGCTTCCACTCGCTGGAAGACCGCATTGTGAAACGCTTTATGCGCGAGCAGAGCCGCGGACCGCAGGTGCCGCACGGCCTGCCGATGACCGAAGCCCAGCTCAGCAGCCTGGGCGGTCGCCAGCTGAAAGCGCTGGGGAAAATGATGCCGGGTGACAGCGAAGTGGCCGATAACCCGCGCGCCCGCAGTTCCGTGTTACGCATCGCGGAGCGAACGGCATCATGATCGGCAACGAGCGCCACAATTTACCCGGCGTCATCGGTGGTGACCTGTTACGCCACGGCAAGATCGCTCTGATTTTGATGATTGCGGTGCTGGTAACTGCCGTGACGGTGGTAACCACCGCACACAAAACCCGCTTGCTAACCGCACAGCGTGAACAGCTGGTACTGGAGCGGGATGCGCTGGATATCGAATGGCGCAACCTGATCCTCGAAGAGAATGCGCTTGGCGATCACAGCCGGGTGGAACGAACGGCTACGGAGAAACTTCAGATGCAGCATGTTGATCCTTCGCAGGAAAATATTGTGGTACAGCAATAAGGACGCCCGGACTCAATGAGAGCCGCAAAAAAGACGCAGAAGTCGAAACGCACGGAAGATCAGGCCAGCTTTGTCAGCTGGCGTTTTGCGTTGTTGTGTGGCTGTATTTTCCTCGCGCTGTCAGGCTTGCTGCTGCGCGTGGCCTATCTGCAGGTGATCAATCCTGACCGGCTGGTGCGCGAAGGGGACATGCGCTCCCTGCGCGTGCAGGCGGTACCGACCTCACGCGGCATGATCAGCGATCGCGCTGGCCGCCCGCTGGCCGTCAGCGTACCGGTCAACGCCATCTGGGCCGATCCGAAAGAGCTGCACGACAAGGGCGGCATTACGCTCGACAGCCGCTGGAAGGCGCTGTCTGATGCTCTGTCGATTCCGCTCGACCAGTTAGCCGCGCGCGTGAATGCCAATCCTAACGGCCGCTTTGTTTATCTGGCGCGTCAGGTCAACCCGGCCATCGGCGACTATGTGAAAAAACTCAAGCTGCCGGGCATCTTCCTGCGTGAAGAGTCACGCCGCTACTATCCTGCCGGGCAGGTCACTTCTCACCTGATTGGCTTCACCAACATTGACGGCCAGGGTATTGAAGGCGTTGAGAAAAGTTTTGATAAGTGGTTAACCGGCCAGCCGGGCGAACGCACCGTGCGTAAAGACCGCAACGGCCGCGTGATTGAAGACATCTCCTCGGTGGACAGCCAGGCGGCGCATAACCTCGCGCTGAGCATCGACGAACGCCTGCAGGCACAGGTTTACCGCGAGCTGAACAACGCCGTGGCGTTTAACAAAGCGGAGTCGGGCACCGCGGTGCTGGTGGATGTTAACACCGGCGAAGTGCTGGCAATGGCTAACAGCCCGGCGTACAACCCGAACAACCTTTCCGGCACCACAAAAGATGTGATGCGTAACCGCGCGATTACCGACATCTTCGAGCCGGGCTCCACCGTGAAGCCGATGGTGGTGATGACTGCACTGCAGCGCGGGGTGGTACGTGAAGGCAGCGTGCTGAACACCGTGCCTTACCGTATTAACGGCCACGAGATTAAAGACGTGGCGCGCTATAGCGAACTGACCCTGACCGGGGTGCTCCAGAAATCGTCCAACGTCGGTGTTTCACGACTGGCGCTGGCGATGCCTTCCAACGCGTTAGTAGATACTTACTCACGTTTTGGTTTCGGCAAAGCGACCAATTTGGGGTTGGTCGGAGAAAGCAGTGGCATATACCCTCAAAAACAACGGTGGTCTGACATAGAGAGGGCCACCTTCTCTTTCGGCTACGGGCTAATGGTAACGCCGTTACAGCTAGCGCGAGTCTACGCAACGATGGGCAGCTATGGCATTTATCGCCCGCTGTCGATTACCAAAGTTGACCCGCCGGTGGCGGGTCAGCGCGTCTTCCCTGAACCGCTGGTGCGCACCGTGCTGCACATGATGGAAAGCGTTGCCCTGCCGGGCGGCGGTGGCGTCAAAGCGGCGATCAAGGGTTACCGCATCGCGATTAAAACCGGTACGGCGAAGAAAGTTGGGCCGGACGGGAAATACGTCAATAAATACATTGCTTATACCGCAGGTGTTGCACCTGCAAGCAACCCTCGTTTTGCGCTGGTGGTGGTGATTAACGACCCGCAGGCCGGCAAATATTACGGTGGTGCGGTATCCGCGCCGGTATTTGGCGCCATCATGGGCAGCGTGCTGCGCACCATGAACGTTGAACCGGATGCCATACCCACCAGTGACAAAAGCGAGATGGTAACTAACAAGAATGAGGGATCGAGTGACCGATCGTAATCTGCGCGACTTACTGGCTCCATGGGTGCCTGCTGCGCCCGATCGCCCGCTGCGTGAAATGACGCTGGACAGCCGTGAAGCGGCCTCTGGCGATCTGTTTGTGGCAGTAAAAGGCCATGCGGCTGACGGCCGTCGTTTTATTCCCCAGGCCATTGCTCAGGGCGTGGCGGCGGTGATCGCCGATGCCGAAGGTGAAGCGGAAGATGGGCAGATTGTAGAGATGCACGGCGTGCCGGTGATCTACCTTGCCCAGCTCTCCCAGCGTTTATCCGCCCTGGCCGGGCGCTTCTATCAGCAGCCGGGCGAGAAGCTCAAGCTGATTGGCGTGACCGGCACTAACGGCAAAACCACCACCACGCAGCTGCTGGCGCAGTGGGCGCAGCTGCTGGGTGAAACCGGTGCGGTGATGGGGACCGTCGGCAATGGCGTGTATGGCCAGCTGGCTCCGGCGGAAAATACCACTGGCTCAGCGGTTGACGTTCAGCATCTGCTGGCATCGCTGGTCAACAAAGGCGCCACGCTGGCGGCGATGGAGATCTCCTCGCACGGCCTGGTGCAGCATCGCGTGGCGGCCCTGCCGTTTGCGGCTGCCGCCTTTACCAATCTCAGCCGCGACCACCTCGACTACCACGGTGATATGGCACGCTATGAAGCCGCAAAATGGCTGCTGTTTTCTGAGCATCAGGTCGGCCAGGCGATTATCAACGCCGATGATGAAGTCGGCCGCCGCTGGCTGCAGCAGCTGCCTGACGCCGTTGCCGTCACCATGGAAAACAATTTACAGCCTGGCTGTCACGGCCGCTGGCTGAAAGCCACTGAGGTTCGCTATCACGACGGCGGGGCTGGCGTGCGCTTTGAGTCAAGCTGGGGCAACGGTGAAATTGACAGCCGCCTGATGGGCGCATTCAACGTCAGCAACCTGCTGGTGGCGCTGGCGACGCTGCTGTCTCTGGATTATCCACTGGCGGCGCTGGTCGCTACGGCAAGCCAGCTGCTGCCGGTTACCGGGCGCATGGAGGTGTTTAGCGCGCCGGGTAAACCGACGGTAGTGGTGGATTATGCACACACGCCAGACGCGCTGGAAAAAGCGCTGAGCGCCGCGCGACTGCACTGTAAAGGGCAGCTGTGGTGCCTGTTTGGCTGCGGCGGCGATCGCGATAAAGGCAAGCGCCCGCTAATGGGTGCGATTGCCGAGCAGTTCGCCGATGTGGTGGTGATCACCGATGATAACCCGCGCAGTGAAGATCCGGCGGCGATTGTGGCCGATGTGCTGACTGGCCTGCTGGACCCCGGCCGCGCCCGCGTAGTTATGGGACGTGCGCAAGCGGTCACTAACGCGGTGATGCAGGCGCAGGAAGGCGACATTGTCTTGGTGGCCGGCAAAGGCCACGAGGATTACCAGATTATCGGCAGCCAGCGCCTTGATTACTCTGACCGGGTGACCGTGGCGCGTCTGCTGGGGGTGATAGCATGATCGCCTTCACTCTGCAGCAGCTGGCTGAGATCGCCGGCGGCACGCTGTACGGCGCTGACCGCAGCATCACCGAAGTGACCACCGACACGCGCAAGGTGAGCGCAGGCTGCCTGTTTATCGCCCTGAAAGGCGAACGCTTTGATGCCCATGACTTCGTCGGTGACGCTATCAGCGCTGGCTGTTTAGCGCTGCTTGTGAGTAAGCACTTACCTGTCGCGGTAGCGCAGGTTGTGGTCGCAGACACCCGCATTGCCCTCGGCCAGATCGCAGGTTGGGTGCGTCAGCAGTCCACTGCCCGCGTCGTCGCGCTCACCGGTTCCTCCGGTAAAACCTCGGTTAAAGAGATGACCGCCGCCATTCTGCGTGAATGTGGCGAGACGCTGTACACCGCGGGTAACCTGAATAACGACATCGGCGTGCCGCTGACGCTGCTGCGCCTGACCGAAGCTCACCAGTATGCGGTGATCGAACTGGGAGCTAACCACCAGGGTGAGATCGCCTACACCACCGAATTGACGCGCCCGGAGACGGCGCTGGTCAATAACCTGGCTGCAGCGCACCTGGAAGGGTTCGGGTCACTGGCGGGCGTGGCGAAAGCCAAAGGTGAGATTTTCAACGGTCTGCCGCTGCACGGCACCGCCATTATCAACAGCGACAGCAACGACTGGCCGCACTGGCAGCAGACGCTGCACGGCAAAACCGTCTGGCGCTTCTCACCGCAGCCGCAGGCTGACTGTGATTTCAGCGCCTCTGAGGTGACGTTCAGCGCTAAGGGTACCCATTTCACGCTGCACAGCCCGCAGGGCGACATCGCGATTACCCTGCCGCTGCCGGGCCGTCACAACATTGCTAACGCGCTGGCCGCGACGGCGCTGGCCCTCTCAGTCGGAGCGCCGCTCACGGCGGTGCAGCAGGGGCTGAGCCAGCTTAAAGCCGTGCCGGGGCGCCTGTTCCCGATCGCCCTGGGTGAAAACAAGCTGCTGCTGGATGACAGCTACAACGCCAACGTCGGTTCAATGACCGCCGCCGCGCAGGTGCTGGCTGAAATGCCGGGTTACCGAGTAATGATCGTCGGCGACATGGGCGAACTGGGGGCAGAAGCCGCCGAGTGTCATCGTCAGGTCGGCGAAGCGGCTCGCCTGGCCGGCATCGATAAAGTTTTAAGCGTGGGCACGCTCAGCCAGGGTATCTCTGATGCCAGCGGCGTGGGTGAGCACTTCACCGAGAAGGCAGCCCTGAGCGCGCGTGCGCTGGCGCTGCTGTCACAGCATTCACACATTACCGTATTGGTTAAAGGTTCACGTAGTGCCGCGATGGAGCAGGTAGTGCAAACCTTACAGGAGAAAGGCACATGTTAGTCTGGCTGGCCGAGCATCTGGTCTCTTTATATTCTGGCTTTAACGTCTTCTCCTACCTGACGTTTCGCGCCATTGTCAGCCTGCTGACCGCGCTGTTTATTTCCCTGTGGATGGGCCCGCGCATGATCGCCCGCCTGCAGGAAATGTCGTTTGGCCAGGTGGTACGTAACGACGGCCCCGAGTCGCACTTCAGCAAGCGCGGTACCCCGACCATGGGCGGGATTATGATCCTCACCTCCATCACCATCTCGGTGCTGCTGTGGGCTTATCCATCAAACCCTTACGTCTGGTGCGTACTGTTCGTGCTGGTCGGTTATGGCATTGTCGGCTTCGTCGATGACTACCGCAAAGTGGTGCGCAAGGACACTAAAGGCCTGATCGCCCGCTGGAAATATTTCTGGCAGTCGGTGATCGCCCTCGGCGCCGCTTTTGTGATGTACATGATTGGCAAAGACACCCCGGCGACCGAGCTGGTGGTGCCGTTCTTTAAAGACGTGATGCCGCAGCTTGGCCTGCTGTATCTGCTGCTGGCTTACTTCGTGATTGTCGGCACCAGTAATGCGGTCAACCTGACCGACGGGCTGGATGGCCTGGCGATTATGCCAACCGTGTTTGTCGCCGCCGGTTTCGCGCTGGTGGCGTGGGCGACCGGGAACGTGAAGTTTGCCGAGTATCTGCATATCCCTTATCTGCGTCACGCGGGTGAGCTGGTGATCGTCTGTACCGCCATTGTCGGTGCGGGCCTGGGCTTCCTGTGGTTCAACACCTATCCGGCGCAGGTATTTATGGGGGATGTCGGTTCCCTGGCGCTGGGCGGCGCGCTCGGCACTATCGCCGTGCTGCTGCGTCAGGAGTTCCTGCTGGTGATTATGGGCGGGGTATTCGTGGTGGAGACGCTGTCGGTGATCCTGCAGGTCGGCTCCTTCAAACTGCGCGGGCAGCGTATTTTCCGCATGGCACCGATTCACCACCACTATGAATTGAAGGGCTGGCCGGAACCGCGCGTGATTGTGCGCTTCTGGATTATTTCACTGATGCTGGTGCTGATTGGCCTGGCCACGCTGAAGGTGCGGTAATTATGGCTGACTATCAGGGTAAAAAAGTGGTCATCATCGGGTTGGGGCTGACCGGCCTCTCCTGCGTTGATTTCTTTGTCGCACGTGGCGTGACGCCGCGCGTGATGGATACCCGTGTCGTGCCGCCTGGGCTGGAAAAGCTGCCGAAAGAGGTTGAGCGCTGGTTAGGTTCGTTAAATGAAGACTGGCTGCTGGCTGCCGACCTGATCGTGGCCAGCCCGGGAATGGCGCTGGCGCATCCGTCGCTGATGGCGGCGGCGGATGCCGGAGTAGAGATCGTCGGCGATATCGAGCTGTTCTGCCGCGAAGCGCAGGCGCCCATTGTGGCGATCACCGGCTCTAACGGCAAAAGCACCGTCACCACGCTGGTGGGCGAGATGGCGAAAGCCGCAGGCTGGCAGGTTGGCGTGGGCGGCAATATCGGCCTGCCCGTGCTGATGCTGCTGGACCAGCCGGCGCAGCTTTACGTGCTGGAACTCTCCAGCTTCCAGCTGGAAACCACCTCCAGCCTGCGTGCCGCCGCCGCCACCATCCTCAACGTGACTGAAGATCATATGGATCGCTATCCGCTGGGGATGCAGCAGTACCGCGCCGCCAAGCTGCGTATTTATGAGAATGCCGCCGTCTGCGTGGTCAACGCCGATGATGCGATGACCATGCCGGTACGTGGCGCCGACGTGCGCTGCATCAGTTTTGGCGCCGACGTCGGCGATTATCACCTCAATCACCAGCAGGGCAGTATCTGGCTGCGGGTGAAAGGCGAGAAAGTGCTGAACACCGATGAGATGCATCTGGTCGGTAAGCACAACTATACCAACGCGCTGGCCGCGCTGGCGCTGGCGGATGCCGTCGGCCTGCCGCGCGCCAGCAGCCTGAAAGCGTTAACCACCTTCGCCGGTCTGCCGCACCGTTTCCAGCTGGTGCGTGAGCATAACGGCGTGCGCTGGATAAACGATTCCAAAGCCACCAACGTCGGCAGCACCGAAGCGGCGCTGAAGGGGTTACAGGTTAAGGGAACGCTGCATCTGCTGCTCGGCGGCGACGGTAAATCCGCCGACTTCAGCGCGCTGGCACCCTACCTGCAGGGTGAGCGTATCCGCATCTGGTGCTTTGGCCGTGACGGTGCAGAGCTGGCTGAGCTGCGCCCGGAAATTGCCGTGCAGACGGAAACCCTGGCTGAAGCGGTGCAGCAGATTAAAACTGCACTGCAGCCTGGCGATCTGGTGCTGCTCTCTCCAGCCTGCGCCAGCCTCGATCAGTTTAAAAACTTTGAGCAGCGCGGTGACGTGTTTGCCCAACTGGCGCGGGAGGCAGACTGATGCGTATTCCCGGCCTGAGCCTTGCCAACGGTATTTCTGACCTGCTGAGAAACTGGGTCATGGCGTCGCGCGAAAGCGATGCCAACTCGATGGTGCTGTATGACCGCACTCTGCTATGGCTGACGTTTGGCCTGGCGATTATTGGTTTTGTGATGGTGACCTCGGCGTCGATGCCGGTTGGCCAGCGTCTCAACGATGACCCGTTCTACTTCGCCAAGCGCGATGCGTTTTACATCCTGCTGGCGATGGGGATGGCGCTGGTGACCCTGCGCGTGCCGATGGATTTCTGGCAGCGCTACAGCAATATCATGCTGCTGGGCACCGTGGCCATGCTGCTGGTGGTGCTGGTGGTGGGTAGCTCGGTTAACGGGGCATCGCGCTGGATCGCCCTCGGTCCGCTGCGTATCCAGCCTGCGGAGCTGTCAAAACTGTCGCTGTTCTGCTATCTCGCCAGCTATCTGGTGCGCAAGGTCGAAGAGGTGCGTAACAACTTTTGGGGCTTCTGCAAGCCGATGGGCGTGATGGTGGTACTGGCGGTACTGCTGCTGGCGCAGCCGGACCTCGGTACGGTGGTGGTACTGTTTGTGACCACGCTGGCGATGCTGTTCCTTGCCGGGGCAAAACTGTGGCAGTTCCTGGCGATTATCGGCTCCGGGATTTTCGCCGTCTGCCTGCTGATCGTGGCCGAACCCTACCGTATGCGCCGCGTCACCTCCTTCTGGAACCCGTGGGAAGATCCGTTCGGCAGTGGCTACCAGCTGACGCAGTCTCTGATGGCGTTTGGCCGTGGGGAATTCTGGGGCCAGGGCTTAGGTAACTCCGTGCAAAAACTGGAGTATTTACCGGAGGCTCACACCGACTTTATCTTCTCGATTATCGGAGAAGAACTGGGTTATATCGGTGTGGTTTTAGCCCTGTTAATGGTATTCTTCGTCGCTTTTCGTGCGATGTCCATCGGGCGCCGTGCTTTAGAGATAGATCAGCGCTTTTCCGGCTTCCTCGCCTGTTCAATTGGCGTCTGGTTTAGCTTCCAGGCACTGGTTAACGTTGGGGCCGCAGCGGGCATGTTACCGACCAAAGGTCTGACGCTGCCGCTGATCAGTTACGGTGGTTCGAGTCTGATTATTATGTCGACCGCCATCGTGTTCCTGTTACGCATAGATTATGAGACGCGTCTGGCGAAAGCCCAGGCGTTCACCAGAGGGTAGTTGATGACTGGAAAGCGACTGATGGTGATGGCTGGCGGAACCGGTGGGCATGTCTTCCCCGGGCTGGCTGTGGCACACCATCTGATGGCGCAGGGCTGGCAGGTACGCTGGCTCGGAACCGCTGACCGTATGGAAGCGGACCTGGTGCCGAAGCACGGCATCGAAATTGATTTTATCCGCATCAGCGGGCTGCGCGGCAAAGGCATCAAAGCACTACTGGCGGCGCCACTGCGCATTTTCAACGCCTGGCGTCAGGCGCGGGCGATTATGAAAGCCTGGCAGCCGGATGTGGTCCTGGGGATGGGCGGCTACGTTTCCGGCCCCGGCGGTCTGGCGGCGTGGAGCTGCGGTATTCCGGTGGTGCTGCATGAGCAGAACGGCATTGCGGGTCTGACCAACAAATGGCTGGCGAAGATTGCCAGCAAAGTGATGCAGGCCTTCCCCGGTGCCTTCCCTGAGGCGGAAGTGGTGGGGAACCCGGTGCGTACCGACGTGCTGGCACTGCCTCTGCCGGCGGTACGCTTAGCCGGGCGTGAAGGCCCGACGCGGGTGCTGGTGATTGGTGGCAGTCAGGGCGCCCGCGTATTGAACCAGACCATGCCGCAGGTGGCAGCAAAGCTGGGTGACAGCATTACGCTGTGGCACCAGGTGGGCAAAGGCGCGCTGGATGAAGTGAATCAGGCCTACATTCAGGTGAACCAGACGCAGCATAAGGTGTCCGAGTTCATCGACGATATGGCCGCCGCCTACGCCTGGGCTGATGTGGTGGTGTGCCGTTCCGGCGCGCTGACCGTCAGCGAAGTGGCTGCGGCAGGATTACCGGCGATCTTTGTGCCGTTTCAGCATAAAGATCGTCAGCAGTACTGGAATGCCCTGCCGCTGGAGCAGGCCGGTGCCGCCAAAATTTACGAGCAGCCGCAGTTCACCAGTGAGGTGGTGGCGGCAACGCTGGCAGGATGGGATCGCGCAACGCTGCTGAACATGGCAGAAAAAGCCCGCGCGGTGGCGATCCCGGATGCAACCGAACGTGTCGCAGCTGAAGTCAGCAAAGCGGCCAAATGATTTTTGTAGGGGCAGGCAGGTCTGACCCTCAGCAACACAGGTAACAGATGAATACACAGCAACTGGCAAAACTGCGTTCTATCGTGCCCGAGATGCGTCGCGTCCGGCACATCCACTTTGTTGGCATCGGTGGTGCCGGCATGGGCGGTATTGCCGAAGTGTTAGCGAATGAAGGCTATGAAATCAGCGGTTCAGACCTGGCGCCGAATGCGGTGACTCAGCATCTGAGCGCGTTGGGCGCAACGATCTATTTTAACCATCGCCCGGAGAACGTCAGCGATGCCAGTGTGGTGGTCGTCTCTACCGCCGTCTCGCAGGACAACCCGGAAGTGGTTGCCGCACGCGAAGCGCGTATCCCGGTGATCCGCCGTGCAGAGATGCTGGCTGAACTGATGCGTTTCCGCCACGGTATTGCCGTCGCCGGTACGCACGGGAAAACCACCACCACGGCGATGGTCTCCAGCATTTATGCGGAAGGCGGCCTCGACCCGACTTTCGTCAACGGTGGGCTTGTGAAAGCGGCGGGAACTCACGCGCGCCTTGGCAGCAGCCGTTACCTGATTGCGGAAGCGGACGAGAGCGATGCCTCATTCCTGCATCTGCAGCCGATGGTGGCGATTGTCACCAATATCGAAGCCGACCACATGGATACCTACCAGGGCGACTTCGAAAATCTGAAGCAGACGTTTATCAACTTCCTGCACAACCTGCCTTTTTATGGCCGTGCGGTGCTGTGCGTGGATGACGCGGTGATCCGCGATTTGATCCCACGCGTGGGGCGTCAGATCACCACCTATGGCTTCAGCGATGACGCCGATGTGCGGGTGGAAAATTACCAACAGCGCGGCGCACAGGGCTTCTTTACCCTGGTACGCCACGATAAACCGCTGATGCACGTGACGCTGAACGCCCCGGGCCGCCATAACGCACTTAACGCCGCTGCTGCGGTTGCCGTGGCGACGGAAGAGGGCATTGAGGATGATGAAATCCTCAGCGCGCTCCTGAGCTTCCAGGGCACCGGGCGCCGCTTCGACTTCCTCGGTGAATATCCGCTGGCAGAAGTGAACGGCCAGGCGGGCAGCGCGATGCTGGTGGACGATTACGGCCATCATCCGACCGAAGTGGACGTGACAATTAAAGCTGCGCGTGCGGGCTGGCCGGATAAAAATCTGGTGATGATCTTCCAGCCACACCGCTACACGCGCACCCGCGATCTGTATGACGACTTCGCCAACGTGCTGTCGCAGGTCGACGTGCTGCTGATGCTGGATGTTTACGCCGCCGGTGAGGCAGCGATCCCCGGCGCCGACAGCCGCTCTCTGTGCCGCACCATTCGTGGTCGTGGCAAAGTCGACCCGATTCTGGTGTCTGACCATGATGCCGTGCTGGAAATGCTGTTACCGAAGCTGACCGGTAACGACCTTATTTTAGTGCAGGGCGCCGGCAACGTTGGCCGTATTGCCCGCACGCTGGCTGAGCTTAAGTTACAACCGCAGACGAATAAAGAGGAACATCATGGCTGAGAAAGTAGCGGTATTGCTGGGTGGAACCTCCGCAGAACGTGACGTATCGCTGTTATCGGGCGCTGCCGTTCTGCAAGGCCTGCAGGACGCGGGCATTGATGCACATCCGGTCGACATCCGTGATTTCCCGGTGATGCGACTGAAAGAGGAAGGGTTTGCCAAAGCCTTTATCGCCCTGCACGGTCGCGGCGGTGAAGATGGCACCTTACAGGGCGTGCTGGAATTTCTGCAGATCCCTTACACCGGCAGCGGCGTAATGGCCTCGGCCATCACCATGGACAAACTGCGCAGTAAGTATCTGTGGCAGGGCTGTGGGCTGCCGGTGGCGCCCTTTGTCGCGCTGACGCGCGCCCAGATGGATGAAGGCCTGACGGCGGAAGCGCTGGCCAGCATTGATGCTCTTGGCCTGCCGCTGTTTGTGAAGCCGAGCCGTGAGGGTTCCAGCGTGGGGATCTCGCGGGTCAACGAGGCGTATCAGTTCCCCGCTGCGCTGGATGAAGCCTTCCGCCACGACGATGAAGTGCTGGTGGAAGCATTTTTAAGCGGTCCTGAGTACACCGTTGGCGTGATTGGCGATCAAATTCTGCCGTCAATCAGAATAAAAACCGCCAGCGAGTTCTATGACTATGAAGCTAAATACATTTCTGACGATACTCAATACTTCTGTCCGTCAGGGTTGAGTGCCGAACAGGAAGCGGAACTGAGCGAACTGACCCTCGCCGCCTGGCGCGCGCTGGGTTGCAGCGGCTGGGGCCGCGTCGACGTGATGATGGGCGGTGATGGCCGTTTCTATCTGCTGGAAGTCAACACGTCACCGGGTATGACCAGCCATAGCCTGGTGCCCATGGCGGCAAAACAGGCCGGGATGACCTTCTCGCAGCTGGTGGCGCGCATTCTGGAGCTGGCGGACTGATATGTCCCAGGCTGCTCTGAATGTCCGTAACCGCGAAGCGCAGGAAAAAGCGCGCACCGGGCGCAGTAACGGCTCACGCCTTGCCGGGATGATCTTTCTGGCGATGGTACTGGGCGTGATGCTGGCCGGTGGGTTTGTGGTGCTGAAATGGATGAACGATGCCTCGCAGCTGCCGCTGTCAAAGCTGGTGGTGACCGGGCAGACGCACTACACCACCAATGATGACATCCGCCAGGCGATTTTGTCGCTTGGCGAACCTGGCACTTTTATGTCGCAGGATGTGGATGTTATTCAGCAGCAGATTGAGCGCTTGCCGTGGATCCAGCAGGTGAGCGTGCGCAAGCAGTGGCCGGACGAATTAAAGATTCATCTGGTTGAGTACGTTCCGGTTGCACGCTGGAATGATGTGCATATGGTTGATGCAGAAGGCAAATCGTTCAGCGTCCCGGCCAGTCATCTCGGTAAAGAAAATATGCCGATGCTGTATGGCCCGGAAGGCAGCGAATCTGAAGTGTTAGCCGGCTACCACCAGATGAGTAACGCGCTGGCGGCCAGCAAATTGAAATTGAAGGCGGCGTCCATGACCGCAAGGCGTTCATGGCAGCTGGTGTTAGAAGATGACACCCGTCTGGAGTTAGGGCGTAACGAGGATATGAAACGTCTGCAGCGTTTCATCGAGTTACTGCCTACCCTGCAACGTCAGGGCCAGGCGGAGAACAAACGTATCAGCTACGTAGACCTGCGTTACGACTCTGGCGCGGCAGTAGGATGGGCACCGGCGCCGATGGCGGCCGCTGACAGTAATCAGCAACAGCAACAGAATCAGGCACAGGCTAAACAACAATGATCAAGTCGACGGACAGAAAACTGGTAGTTGGACTCGAGATAGGCACCGCGAAGGTTGCCGCCCTGGTAGGGGAAGTTCTGCCTGATGGCATGGTTAATATTATCGGGGTGGGCAGCTGCCCGTCTCGCGGGATGGATAAAGGCGGCGTTAACGACCTGGAGTCGGTAGTGAAATGCGTTCAGCGCGCTATCGATCAGGCCGAACTGATGGCGGACTGTCAGATTTCGTCGGTTTACCTTGCATTATCGGGCAAACATATCAGCTGCCAGAACGAAATAGGGATGGTTCCTATTTCCGAAGAGGAAGTGACGCAGGAAGATGTGGAGAATGTGGTACATACCGCTAAATCCGTCCGTGTTCGCGATGAACACCGCATCCTCCATGTTATTCCGCAAGAATATGCGATCGACTATCAGGAAGGGATCAAAAACCCGGTCGGATTATCGGGCGTGCGCATGCAGGCGAAAGTGCACCTGATCACCTGCCACAACGATATGGCGAAAAACATCGTCAAAGCGGTTGAACGTTGTGGCCTGAAAGTTGACCAACTGATTTTCGCCGGTCTGGCATCGAGCTTTGCCGTGCTGACCGAAGATGAGCGCGAGCTGGGCGTCTGCGTAGTTGATGTCGGCGGCGGTACCATGGATATCGCGGTTTACACCGGCGGCGCACTGCGCCACACCAAGGTTATCCCGTACGCGGGCAACGTGGTGACCAGCGATATCGCTTACGCCTTCGGCACTCCGCCAACCGACGCGGAAGCGATCAAAGTGCGTCACGGCTGCGCGCTGGGTTCGATTGTTGGCAAAGACGAAAACGTCGAAGTGCCAAGCGTGGGTGGACGTCCACCGCGCAGCCTGCAGCGCCAGACGCTGGCTGAAGTGATTGAGCCGCGTTACACCGAGCTGCTGAACCTGGTGAATGACGAGATCCTGCAGTTGCAGGAGCAGCTTCGCCAGCAGGGCGTGAAACATCACCTCGCGGCCGGCATTGTGTTGACCGGCGGCGCGGCACAGATTGAAGGATTGGCGGCTTGCGCCCAGCGTGTTTTCCACACGCAGGTGCGTATCGGACAGCCGCTGAACATTACAGGATTAACGGATTACGCGCAGGAGCCTTACTACTCAACGGCGGTGGGCTTACTGCACTACGGAAAAGAGTCTCACCTTAACGGTGAAGCAGAAGTAGAAAAAAGAGCCTCAGTGGGCAACTGGTTCAAGAAAATCAACAGCTGGCTGAGAAAAGAGTTTTAATTTTTACCTAAGGGGATCATGCTAGACTTATTTAGTGATCTCCAGGCGAACAGGCACATAACGGAGAGAAATTATGTTTGAACCAATGGAATTAACCAATGACGCGGTGATTAAAGTCATCGGCGTCGGCGGCGGCGGCGGCAACGCCGTAGAGCATATGGTGCGTGAGCGTATCGAAGGCGTTGAGTTCTTCGCGGTGAATACCGATGCTCAGGCATTGCGTAAAACGGCGGTAGGCCAGACGATTCAGATCGGTAACGGAATTACTAAAGGTCTGGGCGCCGGCGCAAACCCGGAAGTCGGCCGTAACTCCGCCGAAGAAGATCGCGAAGCACTGCGTCAGGCACTGGAAGGTGCAGACATGGTATTTATCGCTGCGGGGATGGGCGGTGGTACCGGTACGGGTGCTGCGCCAGTCGTGGCTGAAGTGGCTAAAGACCTCGGTATTCTGACCGTGGCAGTAGTGACTAAGCCCTTCAACTTTGAAGGCAAAAAGCGCATGGCTTTTGCCGAGCAGGGGATTGCCGAGCTGTCTAAGCACGTCGACTCACTGATCACCATTCCAAACGACAAGCTGCTGAAGGTGCTGGGTCGCGGTATCTCTCTGCTGGACGCGTTCGGCGCGGCTAACGACGTGCTGAAAGGCGCTGTGCAGGGTATCGCAGAACTGATTACCCGTCCGGGCCTGATGAACGTCGACTTTGCTGACGTGCGCACCGTGATGTCCGAAATGGGCTACGCGATGATGGGTTCTGGCGTGGCCTGCGGTGAAGACCGCGCGGAAGAAGCGGCAGAAATGGCGATCTCCAGCCCACTGCTGGAAGATATCGACCTGTCTGGCGCACGCGGCGTGCTGGTCAACATCACTGCCGGCTTCGACCTGCGTCTGGATGAGTTCGAAACCGTGGGTAACACCATCCGCGCCTTCGCTTCTGACAACGCAACTGTGGTTATCGGGACTTCCCTTGACCCGGAAATGAACGACGAACTGCGTGTGACCGTGGTTGCTACCGGTATCGGCATGGACAAACGTCCAGAAATTACGCTGGTGACCAATAAGCAGACCACTCAGCCAGTGATGGATCACCGCTACCAGCAGCACGGTATGGCCCCGCTGCCACAGGAGCAGAAACCTGCGGCGAAAGTGGTCAACGATCCGGGCACACAGACTAACAAAGAGCCTGACTATCTGGACATTCCAGCCTTCCTGCGTAAGCAGGCGGACTAGGAATAACCCGAGAAATTGGGATTCTTCGCTCTTTGTGTTAAACTGTTCGCCCGTCAGTGGAGTAAACTGGCGGTCGGATGGCTAATTTTTGCGAGATAATGCGATGATCAAACAACGGACATTAAAACGTATTGTTCAGACGACTGGCGTCGGGTTACATACCGGCAAGAAAGTCACGCTGACGTTACGCCCTGCGCCGGCTAATACCGGGGTCATCTATCGTCGCACTGACTTGAATCCACCGGTTGATTTCCCGGCTGATGCCAAATCCGTGCGTGATACCATGCTCTGTACTTGCCTGGTTAATGAGCATGACGTACGTATTTCGACAGTCGAACACCTGAATGCAGCCCTTGCAGGCCTTGGCATTGATAATATTGTGGTGGAAGTGAACGCGCCTGAAATTCCAATTATGGATGGCAGCGCCGCACCCTTTATCTATCTGCTGATGGACGCAGGTATTGAAGAGCTGAATAGCGCCAAGAAATTTGTTCGTATCAAACAGCCTGTCCGGGTTGAAGATGGCGACAAATGGGCTGAGTTTACGCCGTACAATGGTTTCTCACTGGATTTCACCATTGACTTTAACCACCCGGCGATTGACTCCAGCTCCCAGCGCTACCGCATGGAATTCTCTGCGGAAGCCTTCGCGCGTCAGATCAGTCGAGCTCGTACTTTCGGCTTCATGCGTGACATCGAAGCATTGCAGTCCCGTGGCCTGTGCCTCGGCGGCAGCTTTGACTGCGCAATCGTGGTAGATGACTACCGCGTGTTGAACGAAGATGGTTTGCGCTTTGAAGATGAATTTGTGCGTCATAAAATGCTCGATGCTATCGGTGACCTGTACATGTGTGGCCACAACATCATTGGTGCGTTTACCGCATTCAAATCTGGCCATGCCCTGAACAATAAGCTGTTGCAGGCTGTTCTGGCTAAGCAGGAAGCATGGGAATGGGCAACGTTTGAAGACGAAGCAACACTCCCGGTGACATTCAAGGCACCAAATCTGGTTCTGGCGTAAGCCTGAACCTACTTATTACGACTGGTTGAGCTGGTACTCTCTCCGGCCAGTGAGGCCAGTCGTTCTAATATTTTCTTCAGTTTTTCCGGGCTTTGGCTCGCGACGCTACGTAAAATCTCCGCACTATGCTCACTCAGCTGCCTCAAAGGCGGTTTCTCTGCGTCTTGCGCTCGAGTGCTGTTTTCTTGCACAGATTCCTGACCTTTTGCCGCCAGCGATGGATTTATCCTGATGTCGATTGACGTCAATGATGGTAATATTTGCGCACGTAAAGCTGACAGCAAGCTGGACTGTTCATAGCGTAAGCGCATCAGCCAGTTAGCATTAGCCGTTTCGATCACCAGAACGCCCTGACGAAAGTTTGCCACGCGGCACCAGGGATGCAGTTGGGCAGGAAGAATGCCCTGCACTGCACGGTTCAGTTTGTTCAGAGCAATCGCTCGCTGCTGTACGTTTTGCAGCGCGCTCTTCTCCTGAGCATGGTCGAAAAAACTCTCAATTGATTGTGGGCGACTATCGCGCATAGCAAGCTCCGGCGGAACACAGTGATCGGTATTCTTAATCGTTGGCGACAATTTGGCAGACGTTATTTCTGGCCGCATCTCCTGTTGGGGATGGTCGCGGCGAGTCTTGGCCTGCCGCACGCGTCAGCGCACGATCGCCCTACCTTAGCAGAAACCTCGTCGCGAAGCCTGAATATTGGCACGGCGGTGCGTTTTGAGAGCCTGGCGCTGCTGGAGAGCGCACGTCGCCCTTCCTTCAGCGTAGATTACTGGCATCAGCACGCGATCCGCACGGTTATCCGCCACCTGTCATTTACGCTTACGCCATCGGTTTCCCCGGTGGCGGAAGAAACCCAGCCGCTTGAAGCCCACAAGCTGGCGCTGCTCGACACCCTTAACGCGCTGCTGACCCATGAAGCGAAACCGCCGGTCATCATTCGCACCACGGCCCAACGCCAGGTTGACGCCGTTCCCCGCCATCAAACCGGCCTGTGGCTGGCGCAGGTCCACGGCATTCGCGCCGGACCGCTATCTGCACTTAATTCATAACAACCATTCTGTTTAAAATTAAACGTTAAGTGTCCATCGTCAACTGCGGTGGCTGAGAGAATTATTTACTATGTTAATCAAATTATTAACCAAAGTTTTTGGTAGCAGTAACGACCGCACGCTGCGCCGTATGCGCAAGGCTGTAGACCTGATCAACAAGATGGAGCCCGATTTCGTTAAGCTGTCTGACGACGAGCTGAAAGCGAAAACCGTCGAGTTCCGCGCACGCCTGGAGAAAGGCGAAGAGCTGGAAAGCCTGATCCCGGAAGCGTTCGCCACCGTGCGTGAAGCGAGTAAGCGCGTATTTGGCATGCGCCACTTTGACGTGCAGCTGCTGGGCGGTATGGTACTGAACGATCGCTGCATCGCCGAGATGCGTACCGGTGAAGGTAAAACCCTGACGGCAACGCTGCCAGCCTACCTTAATGCGCTGAGCGGCAAGGGCGTCCACGTGGTTACCGTGAACGACTACCTGGCCCAGCGTGACGCCGAAAACAACCGTGCGCTGTTTGAATTCCTCGGTCTGAGCATTGGTATCAACCTGCCGGGCATGCCGGCTCCGGCCAAGCGTGCCGCCTATGCCGCCGATATCACCTACGGCACCAACAACGAATACGGTTTTGACTACCTGCGCGACAACATGGCCTTCAGCCCGGAAGACCGCGTGCAGCGCAAACTGAACTATGCGCTGGTGGATGAGGTTGACTCCATTCTGATTGATGAAGCGCGTACGCCGCTGATCATCTCCGGCCCGGCGGAAGACAGCTCTGAACTGTACATCCAGGTGAACAAAATCATTCCGCGCCTGATCCGTCAGGAGAAAGAGGATTCCGATACCTTCCAGGGCGAAGGCCACTTCTCCGTTGATGAGAAAGCGCGCCAGGTTCACCTGACCGAACGTGGTCTGGTCGCCGTTGAAGAGCTGATGGTCAGCGAAGGCATTATGCAGGAGGGTGAATCCCTCTACTCGCCGGGCAACATCATGATGATGCACCACGTCACCGCCGCACTGCGCGCGCACGTGCTGTTCACCCGCGACGTTGACTACATCGTTAAAGATGGCGAAGTGATCATCGTTGATGAACACACCGGTCGTACCATGCAGGGGCGTCGCTGGTCTGACGGCCTGCATCAGGCGGTGGAAGCCAAAGAGGGGGTGGAAATTCAGAACGAGAACCAGACGCTGGCCTCGATCACCTTCCAGAACTACTTCCGCCTGTATAACAAACTGGCCGGGATGACCGGTACCGCCGATACCGAAGCGTTTGAATTCAGCTCAATCTACAAGCTGGATACCATCGTCGTGCCGACGAACCGCCCGATGGTACGTAAGGATCTGCCGGATCTGGTCTACATGACCGAAATGGAGAAGATCGGCGCGATCATCGAAGATATCCGCGAGCGTACCGCCAACGGTCAGCCGGTGCTGGTTGGTACTATCTCGATTGAAAAATCAGAAGTGGTGTCCGACGAGCTGAACAAAGCGGGCATCAAACACGAAGTGCTTAACGCCAAATTCCACGCCCGCGAAGCGGATATCGTGGCGCAGGCGGGTCAGCCTTCAGCCGTGACCATCGCCACCAACATGGCCGGTCGCGGTACCGACATCGTGCTGGGCGGCAGCTGGCAGGCAGAGATTGCCGCGCTTGAAAATCCAACCGAAGAGCAGATCGAAGCGATCAAGAGCGCGTGGAAAGTTCGCCACGACGCGGTGCTGGCGTCAGGCGGTCTGCATATCATTGGTACGGAACGCCATGAATCACGCCGTATCGATAACCAGCTGCGCGGCCGTTCAGGTCGTCAGGGCGATAACGGTTCATCCCGTTTCTACCTGTCGATGGAAGATGCCCTGATGCGTATTTTCGCCTCGGACCGCGTCACCAACATGATGCGTAAACTGGGGATGAAACCGGGCGAAGCGATTGAGCACCCGTGGGTGACCAAAGCGATTGCTAACGCCCAGCGCAAAGTGGAAAGCCGCAACTTTGATATCCGTAAGCAGCTGCTGGAGTACGATGACGTTGCCAGCGACCAGCGCCGTGCCATCTATACCCAGCGTAACGAACTGCTCGACGTCTCTGACGTGTCAGAAACTATCGCCAGCATTCGCGAAGACGTGTTCAAAGCCACCATTGATGGCTATATCCCACCGCAGTCTCTGGAAGAGATGTGGGATGTTGCTGGCCTGCAGGAGCGCCTGAGCAACGACTTCGACCTCAATCTGCCGATTGCCGAGTGGCTGGATAAAGAGCCGGATCTGCATGAAGAAACGCTGCGTGAGCGCATCATGGAAGAGGCGAAAGCCCAGTATCAGCGCAAAGAAGAAGTGGTTGGCGTGGAAATGATGCGCAACTTCGAAAAAGGCGTGATGCTGCAAACGCTGGACTCGCTGTGGAAAGAGCACCTGGCGGCGATGGATTACCTGCGTCAGGGCATCCATTTGCGTGGCTACGCGCAGAAAGATCCGAAGCAGGAGTACAAGCGAGAGTCCTTCGCGATGTTTGCCGCAATGCTGGAGTCACTGAAATACGAAGTGATTAGCACCCTGAGCAAGGTTCAGGTGCGCATGCCGGAAGAGATTGAGCAGATGGAAGAGCAGCGCCGTCAGGAAGCTGAACATCTGGCTCAGCAGCAGCAGCTGAGCCACGCTGATGCCGACACGGAAGCCGCGCAGTCACTCTCTGAGCAGACTGGCGAGCGTAAAGTGGGGCGTAATGACCTGTGCCCATGCGGTTCCGGTAAGAAATATAAGCAGTGTCACGGCCGTCTGGCTTAACCCAGCAGCACGGTAACATCGAGAGGCGGCGATGCCGACCTGATGTCAGCCAGTGAAGCGAATAAAATTGCCGCAGCGGATAACGCTGCGGCTTTTTTTTGCCGCGACTGAGGCAGGGCTCCGCCCCCTCTGCCCCCGCGCTATTGCGGCGGCCGGAAGGAATAAAAAAACGCCCCCGGCCATAAAGGCTGGGGGCGTCAGGATAGTAAAAACCTGCTTTCCGCTACATGGATTCAGGTATTAGTGCTTTTGGGACTTAGCCGCAGTGCCCACTTCGCTCCAGGCATCTTTCCAGTAGCCGCCAATGCCCGGCTCGTATTGGTTAGCACTTGGGGAGTAGATAGTGCACCAGCCGCTGGTCTGGCCTTTATTACACTCATACACTTTGCCATCTTTTGGCTGCAGAACTTTGGTGCCGCCTACATACTGCTTGATGTTTTCCGGGTAGGTGAACTGATAATCACCGCCGCCAGCCGCTTCGCTCAGGGTCAGATCGAAGCTCTGCTGCAGGATCTGCTGATCGCGGATGATACCCATTACGCTGAGGGTGTAGTTGCCTGGCTTCAGGTTCTGATTTTTCAGCGCCACGTTAACGCTACCGTCTTTCACCGTTTCGCTACCAAAGCCGAGCAGGGTGTTATTTTTATCAAACAGCTTGGCGTTAATCACCATCTCACCGGTCACGGTAGCGGTCAGCTCAATAGGTGCGTGGCCATCGGTAATGGTGTACTGATTTTTTATGCCACCGATCTCCATTACCGGTTTAACTTCTTCGTGAGTGTCCAGCTCAATTTCCACGCGCGTCAGGCCGCTGCCATCGCGGGTATAAATGGTGTTCATACCCTCAACCGGGTTAACTTCGCCCTGGTTATTTTTCTGACCGGCGCGCAGGTCAGGCTGTTGCGCATTGATACGTGCAGCCAGCGCTTTTGACCAGATGTTGATATCGCCTTCGGCATCGCTGTTGATGTTGAGCGTGGTGCTCAGCTCAGGGCGCTCATCAGGACCAAATACGCGGGTTTTCACGCTGTCGCCCGCTTTCAGCGCCAGTTTTGGTGAGATGGTACCGATGGTTTTTTTCCACTCGGAAGGGACGGTATCTTCAAACTCGACGTCGATCATCTTATAGAAAGTGTTCGACGTGTTGGATACTTCCCAGTTGGCGTAAATGACATGGTAGCCGCTGCGCTCCGGGATAGTACAGCTGTGGGTAATATCACTGGGTGGGACAATCTCTTTACCGTCATGTTCACAGAATGGCGTTAATTCAAACGAGTCGCGCGTCAGGACTTTATTCGGATTCCAGTCTGGCTTGGTGATAAAGTATTTCCAGTTCTGCGTGGCGTGCACGGCAGTGAAATGCCAGGAGAAGTCATGCTCACCCGCCTGAATTTTAGTCTTTGCCCAGCGATCGCTGGTCTGCTCATTCAGCGCGGTACCCATCCACTCGCTGTTACCATTCCCACTGGCCAGTTTACCATCCGGCGGGGTGCCCTCACCCGGGAAGCCCTTGTGAGACTCGCCGATGCTCTGCGGCTCATAGGCGGCGTTGCCACAGTTGGTGTTAGCCCCTTTCTGGCACAGCAGGTCGCGTGAAGGTGGCTCGGTAACATAACCGTGGGCCAAAGCGCCACCGCTGACCAACAGTGAAGATAATGCCAGGGCGACTCTGTTCAATTTCATCATTTTATCTATTCCATCATTCCAAATATAAAGTGGATACCTGCCACAGGTCAGGTGCTCGTAGCCTAGGGAAAAAATGCAGGTGGGGTTACTTATTGAAACTTAAACAGCGTTAACGCCGCTGGCGGGGAATGGCTCAGGGCTGAAAACGGCTTAAATGACCTTAGCGAAACGGAGAGGTGAAACAGGGGATGTATAATTTCCCTCTTTATATCTCCCAAAAGATGACCTTAATGATGAAGATAGTGTTTCCCGCTCTGCTATTCAGCACGCTGGCGCTCACCGCCTGCCAGCATCACCAGCCTGCGGCAGCCGTGCCGGTTGCCAGCCAACTGTCTCAGCTCTCTGCCGTTGTGGCTTCCGCCAGCTGGCTGCGCCAAAACTGCAACCGTAGCGATATTCCGGCGGACGATCGCCTGGCCGCCAGCGCACTCTTGCTGGCCGCAGAGCGGGGATGGGCGACGCCGCCAGACTTTCGTCAGCAGCTGGCGGCGCAGGTTGCCAGCCGCATGAGCGCGCTGGATGCGGATGCTCCTACGCTGGCAGACAAATGTGCGGCGCTGAACCAGTCCAGCGCGCCCTTTATTCACTTTACTCAGAAAAAAGAGTCAGCGGTTGCCGCTCAGCCACAGTAACCAGCCGGCAACGGCCAGAAAAGGGCCAAAGGGCAAAGCGGCGCTGAGGGGGCGCTGCCACAGCAGGCGCGCCATCAGCGCCCAGCCAATCCCGCCAATCGAAGCCAGCAGCAGCAGCTGGGGTAACGGTTGCCATCCCAGCCACGCACCCAGCGCCGCCAGCAGCTTGGCATCCCCCAAACCCAACGCCTCTTTCCCGCGCAGCCAGTACCAGCCATGTGCCAGCAGCGCCAGCACGCTGTAGCCCGTAATGGCCCCGGCAACGCTGGCGTGGAGCGTAACGGCGGGCAGCCACGCCAGCAGGTTAGCCAGCAGGCCAAGCCACAGCAATCCCAGCGTTAGCAGATCGGGCAGCAGCTGATGTTCGGCATCAATCACCATAAGCGGCAGCAGCAGCCAGCTCAGCAGCAGCGCCGCCAGCAGCAGCGGGCCACAGGGGAAGATGGCGCTGACCGCCAGCGTCAGTAGCAGGGTGACCCCCTCCATCAGCGGATAGCGTACGGCAATCCGCTGCCGGCAATGACGGCAGCGGCCCTGTAGCCGCAACCAGCTGATGAGTGGAATATTGTCGCGCCACTTCAGCGGCGTTTGACACTGTGGGCAGTGTGAGGCGGGTAGCCACAGGCTGAAACCTGCGGGTGCCTGCGCGGTGATCATCAGCGGCAGTCGCCAGCAGACGACATTCAGCAGGCTACCTACCGTCAGACCCAGCGCGGCCAGCAGCAGCCAGTAAGCGGCATCAGCGAACATCGTTCAGCTCCAGCAGCGTCAGGCGCAGCCGTGTTTCCTGCCGTTCCAGCCGCAGGCGGGTAGCCTGCAGGCGCTGCTGCTGCTCCAGCGATATCAACACATTAATCAGCGGCTTAAACTCCACGGATTCGGCACTGGCAATCAGTGCGCCATTTGCCGCCGGCTGCAGCGACAGGCCGGTGAGCTGATTAAGGGTGGCAATGTCGGGCCGCGCGGGTAATACCGCCTGCATACGCGCCTCAAGCTGCTGCATCTGCTGCCATGCCCGCTGCTGCTGTTGCAGGCGTGCTGCCGCCTGCTGCTGCCACGCAACGGCGCCCTGACGGGCGCTGTAAAGCAGGGCAACGCAGGCCACGACCAGGCACAGCAGCAGCAGAGCCTGCTCGCGCGGCTGTCGTGACTGCCAAAAGTGGTGCACGCTTTGCTTCATAGTTCCCTTCCTATAATCAGCTGGTTATGATCCTGCAGGTCGACACGGATACCCGCGGGTGCAGCCTGCAGGGCTGTCGCTGCCAGCGGTGTGGCGAAGTGTAAGTGCAACTGCTGGCGTGCTGCATCCCATTCCAGCCGCTGCAGGGCAGTTGTATCCAGATTTGCGAGCAGTGCCTGAGATGCCGTCATCAGCGACAACAGCCCTGAGGTGGAAGGGGCGGCTTCCAGCCGCTGCAGCTGGTGGCGGAATGCTGCGCCCGCATCCGTCGGCGACTGTCCGTTAAAATAGTGCTGGTAACGCTGCAGCGCCTGCTGGTTTATCTGCCCGGCTGCGCGATTTAACTGCCAGCCCTGCCACAGCGGAACGGCAGGCAGGGCCACTAGCGAAAGCAGCAGTGCGGCAGCCAGGCAGTGCAGGCTTTTTCCCCAGCGGATGGCCGGAGAAAATGCGCCATGCAGCAGAGAAAAGCAGGGTGGTTTAGCGGGCATCGCTGGCCAAGCTACCTGCGGTAAACCCGCCAGCGTAGGATCAAGCGTCTGCAAATGTGCGACATCGCCAGAGGGCAGGCTGACGCCAGCAAAGGGCGCATGATGCGCCAGCCACTGTTCGCCAGCCTGGCTGGCATGCCCCTGTGGCAGGCACATGACGTCCGGCAGCGCGTAACTTATCCTGAGGCCACTTTGTGCGATGTGCGCCAGCGTGGTACGTAACCACTCTGCGTCAATGGCCACCAGATGCTGCTGCCCGGCCTCTTTTGCCAGCACGGTGATATGCAAGGCTTCGACCTCGCCCAGCGCAACCCCCTCCAGCTGCCAGCGCAGGGCCTGCGGCGACATCCTGCCGCCGCTGGCGCTATAAAACAGACAGCGTTCCGAGGGAACCGCCAGCCACACCTGGTCGCCCTCAAGCGCCGGAAAAGGGACGTTCTCCTCGCCCGTGCTGCATTCGCCCGAGGCAGAGCGATAGTGCCAGTGCAGCTGGGTTCGCCCGGCGCCGCTGAAATAAAGACAAAGCAGTCCGCTTTGCCTACGTGCAAATGTGATCATGTCGTTCACTCACTTAATCCAAAAAGACGGGCAGTGACCCGATAGCTGTCATCCTGCTGTTCAACCCGACTACGTAATGCGCTGAAAATTGTCGGATGATCGCCCCAAATCAGCAGTTCAAAGTAGCGGCTTTCGGTCACCACCACACTTTGCAGGGTAGCGATAGCAGGTTCGAGCGTCCGGCTGCTCATCCCTTTAACCAGGGTACTGATGTCTTTCCAGCCCTCGGGTGGCCGGGCATTGAGCAGCGACTGCAGCTGCGTGGAGGAGAGCTGCCCGGCAAACAGCGCGCTGAATAACGGCATCTGGCGTGCAGTCAGGCCATTCACGTTGATGTTGAGGCGGGTTTCTGGCGTCACGCACAGCAGCGGCTGCAGTTTTTGCCAGAGGGAGGGGGTGACCGCAGGCAGCGTTCTCAGCTGGCTGACTTCGTCAAACAGTCGCCCTTTGTTGGCCAGCGGGTCGGGTTTAACCGAGGTAATAAGCTGCTGCATCAGTCGGTCGGCTTCCTCTCTCTTCAGGCCAAGCTGGCCCAGCATGCGCAGAAAAACCTGGCGCGCAATTGAGGGTGAAGCAGGCTGCTGGTCTTCCGCCACCCTCTGCATCAGCAGCGCATTAAGATTGAAACAGGCCTGACCATCGCGCAGCCTGAAGTGCAGCCTGTGTTCACCGAACTGCTGCTGGCGCACCACGTTTAACGGCTGCTGCAGCGGCTGAGTGGTGAGAAACCACTGCTCAGCACCCAGCAGATCCCACTTCGCCTGCAGCATAGCCTGCCGGTTGCCCGCCTGGACCACGGCCAGCTGGCCATACTGGTTGCTGGTGGTCGCCAGCAGCGCCATCATGGCGATCATCAGCAGAACCACCAGCAGCGCCATTCCGCGCTGTCGCCGCTGCATTATTGCCCGCCGCTCAGCAGAATGATGGTTGAAAGCAGGCCGTAATCCGGGGTATGCAGCGTGACCTCTATCGCCTCGGGCAGGCTGAACGCGGCGGGCCAGCCTGCCTGCCAGCGCCCCGCCGACCAGAAGCGTAGCTGCACCCGGTCGATCCGCTGAAAGCGGGCTGTGATCTCATTCGACTCAAGATTTTCACGGAGCAGGCCGCTATCAGCCAGCCGCCAGCGCACCCTCTGTAATGACGATCGCGGTGTGCTGCTGGCAGGTTGGGGGCTGTTACGCCGGGTGAACTGCAGCAGCGCAGCCGGCGTATTACTGATAAAGGCCGGGTGCGCGTGAGAGCGCTTTTCATCCTGCGCCGGGATCATTGCCTGCGAGAGATCGCGATCGAGCAGTGCAAACAGGCGGCCAATCTCTTCCCGCCTGGTGACGTTGTGGCGGATCTGTTCGCCGTTGCGCAGCACCGCCTGCAGGATCTGATAGCCCGTCAGGCTGAGAACGGAAAAAATGGCCAGCGCCAGCATCATTTCAATCAGGGTAAAACCCTGCTGGCCGCGCATCATGATTTGCCCTGCCAGGCGTGGAGCGTAGCCAGTGCGGCCTGCTGAGAAGGGTCGAGACGCACCTCAATTTCCAGCGCCCTGATATGCGCATGACGGGTGCTGACGCCGCGCCAGCGCCAGTACCAGCGCCGCTGCGCCATTGACGTGTTGCCATACTGCCAGCTTTGCGGCGGCCAGACCTGCTGCAGCTGTAGCTGTGCGAGTTGATTATCCGCCACCCTATAAGCGAACTGTTTCTCCTCCAGCCGCGACAGGTTACGTACCTGCTCACCGCTGGTTTTCATCAGTGCCAGACCGGCAATCGCCAGCAGTGCCAGTGCGACCATCACCTCCAGCAGCGTCATTCCCCGTTGCTTCATGGTGACTCCGATAACACAGCCTCACCGCTGCGCGCGGTGATACTGGTGGCGCGCAGGCCAGGGCTGCTAATCCGCAAAGTAAAAGCGGGTTGACTGCCATCCGCCAGAAACAGCAGCGACGCGGGCAGTGGCACCGTTCTGCCCGCCACGATTAAACTCAGCTGCCCGGGGTCAGGCAGGTCGAGCTGCCCCAGGCGCTTGCCAAGTGGCTGCCAGTGGTGCCCCGGAAACGGCGTTTCGCCCTCAGCGTGGCCAGCCGCCAGGCGGAAAAGCGTGGCCTGCTGCTGGCTCACCTGAAGCCGTATCACCCCACCATCCAGCTGCGGCTGGCCGATCGCCTGGCGAATCATCACCAGCAGTTTCTCTGCCTGTGGCCTGGTGCTGGCCGCAGGCAGGGTGGCGAGGGTTCCCAGGGCAATAATGCTTAACAGCAGTAGCACCATCATCATTTCCAGCAGCGTAAATCCGTTCTGGCGTGGCATCAGTCGATTTCAGTCTGCCAGTTAGTAATATCGTCCTCAGTGCCGGCGACCCCATCCGCCCCCGCAGAGAAAATATCCACGCTGCTCTGTTTACCAGGGCTGACCAGCTGGTAATCATTGCCCCACGGGTCCTGCGGCAGGCGGCGAATATAGCCATCGCTGCGGTAATTCTGCGGAACGGGCGGCAGGGCTGGTTTACTCACCAGCGCTTTCAGCCCCTGCTCGCTGCTGGGGTAGCGGCTGTTGTCCAGCCGGTACATATCCAGCGCATTTTCCAGCGTCACGATATCGCTGATGGCTTTCTGACGATCGGCACGATCTTTATTGCCCATCAGACTGGGGATCACCAGGCTGGCAAGAATGCCGAGTATCACGATCACCACCATCATTTCGAGCAGGGTGAAGCCCCGCTGCCGCTGTTGATTAACGCCTTGTTCCATAATGATTTATCCTACCAGGTTGTTGAGTTGTAAAATGGGTTGCAGGATCGCCAGCACGATAAACAGCACCACGGCGGCCATCACCACCACCAGCAGCGGTTCAAACAGGCTGACCGCCAGCGTCATCTGGCTGAGAAACGCGCTATCCTGCATATCTGCGCAGCGCGCCAGCATGCTGTCCAGCTCGCCGCTGCTCTCTCCACTGGCGACCATATGACGCATCATGGGCGACAGCAGCTGCGTCTGTTCAAGCGCCAGCGTCAGGCTGCGGCCTTCGCGTACCTGCGTGGCGGCCTGCTCAAGCTGCTGGCGGATAAACTGATTGCTCAGCACCGTGGCACCGATGCTCATTCCCTCCAGCAGCGGCACGGCGCTGTTGCTGAGAATGCTGAGGGTGCGGGCATAGCGGGCGAGGTTGAGATTGAGAACAATACGTCCCACTATCGGCAGCCGCAGTTTTGCCTGATGCCAGCGCAGGCGGTGTTGTGGCTGGCGCAGCAGCAGTCGGGCAGCGCCAGCCGCCAGCAGAAGCAGCACCAGCAGTGGAAATCCGGTGCGGCGCACCAGATCGCTGAGCGCCATCAGCAGGCGGGTCGACAGCGGTAGCGCCTGCTTCATGTGCACAAACTGCTCCACCACGGTAGGAACCACGGCGGCCAGCAGCACAGAGATCACGCCAATGGCCACCAGCGTCAGCAGCAGGGGATAGATCAGTGCCTGAGTCAGCTTACTTTTGAGCTGGGCACTCTTTTCGCTGTAGTCTGCCAGCTGCTCCAGCACGCTATCGAGCTTGCCCGAGGCTTCTCCGGCAGCGATCATCGCCTGATAGAGTGGGGGAAAAATGGCGGGGAAGAGCGCGACCGCATACGCCAGCGTCGCGCCCTCCAGCACTTTCTGACGCAGGGTATGCAGCATGGCACGGCCCGCAGGACGGGTGGTCTGATTTTCCAGGGCCAGCAGCGCCTGTTCCAGCGGCAGCGCGGCAGCGACCAGCGTGGCCAGCTGGCGTATCAGCAGCACGCGCTCCCCGGCGGAGAGCGTGCTGCGCTTGAGGTGCAGCCCCGGGCCTGCCCGCTGAACCCGTAACTGCAGCGGCTGTAGCTGCTGTTCGCGCAGCCGCTGGCGTGCCAGCTGCGCAGTGTCGGCTTCCAGCTCCCCGCGCACGCGCTGCCCCTGGCGGTTAACGGCCTGATAACGAAAACGCATCTTAGCTTTCATTCCGTGTGACGCGCAGGATCTCTTCCAGCGTGGTGACCCCTTCCTGCGCTTTTTGCAGGCCATCCTGCTGCAGGGTCTGATAGTCAGCGCTGACCAGTTGATGCAGCGGTTGTTCGCTGTGCGGGTGGCTTATCGCCCGACGCAGGCGGTCATCAATGATTAACAGTTCATGAATACCGATACGGCCACGATAGCCGCTGTGATGGCAGCGTTCGCAGCCCACCGCCTGCCAGAGCGTCAGCCCGCTGGAGGCTGAGGGGAAGTAGCTGAGCTGGGCCGCCGTCGCCGCCACCGGCTGGCGACAGGCCTGGCAGAGCCGGCGTACCAGGCGCTGAGAAAGCACACCCAGCAGCGAGCTGGCCAGGAGAAAGGGTTCAACGCCCATATCGCGCAGGCGTTCAATGGCGCCAAGCGCGCTGTTGGTGTGTAGCGTTGACAGCACCAGATGGCCGGTCAGCGAGGCCTGCACGGCAATCTGCGCGGTTTCGCTATCGCGGATCTCACCGATCATCACCACGTCGGGGTCCTGGCGCAGGATCGCCCGCAGCCCGCGCGCAAAGGTCATATCGATTTTGCTGTTGACCTGAGTCTGCCCGATCCCTTCCAGCTCGTACTCGACCGGGTCCTCAATGGTCATAATATTTTTATCATCGCCGTGGATCAGCTTTAGTCCGGCGTACAGCGTGGTGCTTTTACCTGAACCCGTAGGTCCGGTAACCAGTAAAATGCCGTGCGGGCTGTGCAGCAGACGGGCCATATCCCGCTGCGCTGCAGCCGTCATGCCAATCGCCGCGAGACTCAGCGTCAGCCCATTTTTATCCAGCACGCGCAGTACAATACGTTCGCCATGCTGGGCAGGCAGGGTTGAGACGCGGACATCGATATTTCGCCCGCCGAGACGCAGCGAAATACGGCCATCCTGCGGCACCCGCTTTTCCGCAATATCCAGCCGGGCCATCACTTTAATGCGCGACAGCAGATAGCGGCTGAGCTGCACCGGTGGCGACAAAACCGGGCGCAGCATGCCGTCGATGCGAAAGCGTACCGACAATACTTTTTCAAACGGCTCAATATGAATATCGGAAGCCCCCTGCTTGATCGCCTCGGTGAGAATGGCATTGATCAGGCGGATCACCGGCGCACCGTCATCGCTGTCCAGCAGATCGTTATCCTCCGGCAGGTGCTGGACCGCCTGATCGAGGTCAAAATCACTGCCCAGTGATTCAAACAGCTCGGCAGAGCGGCTGTTTTGCTGGTAAACCTCCGCCATTTTCTCACTGAAGGCGGCCTCATCGAGCGGCATCAGCGAGCTTTGCGGCAGATAGCGCCGTGCTTCGAACAGCGCGGATGTGCTGCTTTTGGGATGAAAGCACAGGGTCGCGTCAGGCAGCAGCAGCACCTGGTACTGCTGTACCCAGTTAAACGGCAACAGCGGCTGAGTCATGATGCATCCGCCCGCCAGAAGGTCGCGACATCCTGCTGCAGCTGCTGGAGCGCGTGGTTACTCTGGCGCAGGTTAAGCTGCTGCTTCAGCTCTTTCTTGAGCGGCAGGTCTTCATTACCCTCATCAAGCTGCTGACGAAAGGTGTTCAGCTTATCTGAGCTGGTGCGGTCAAAGGCGTGCTGCTGACGAATGATGGTGGGGCGAATAAACAGCATCAGATTACGCTTGCTCTGCTTGTCGGAGCTGTAGCGAAACAGATGACCAATCAGTGGAATATCACCCAGCAGCGGTACGCGACTTTCACTCCGGTTGTGCGCGGTATCGAGCAGGCCACCCACCACGACGGTATTGCCGCTGTCCACCAGCACCGCATTCTTGACCATGCGCGTATTAAACGTCATGCCAAGCGGGTCACCGCTGCTTTGATCGGCCACGCTGGAAACCTCCTGCTCGATCTCCATCAGCACCGAATCGCCTTTGTTGATCTGCGGCTTCACCTTCAGCTTGATGCCGACACTTTTGCGCGCCACCGAGTTGAATACCCCGTCGCCGCTGGTGGTTTGTGAACCGGTAAGAATGGGGACATCCTGACCGACGGTGAATTCGGCTTCCATATTATCCAGCGTCACGATGCTGGGGGTGGCGAGAATATTATTCTGTCCATTGGTTTGCAGGGCGCTGAACAGCCCGGCCCAGTTGCCACGATAAAAACCGGCGGCCAGCCCGCTGGTCTTGCTCAGCGCACTGGCGAACCCTTTATCCGGCAGCGTGGTAATAGGGGCATCAGTGCCCGGGAACTGCGTGCCGCCAGCGTGACGGTTAAACCACTGTACGCCCAGCGCCAGACCATCGGCGTCCTGCACCTCCACAATAATCGCTTCCACCTGAACCTGCGGGCGACTGATGTCCAGCCGTTTGATAATCTCTTCAAGATCGTCCATCACGTCAGGTGGTGCGTTGATAATCAGGGAGTTCGTGTGCGCATCGGCTTTCACCACAATATCTTTCATCATGGTGACGCCGCTGGCGGCCTTACCATCCGCTTTATCCTGCAGCGAACTGCTGACGCCGGTCAGAACGTCCAGCAGATTGTCAGCCTTGGCATGCTGCAGGTAAAACACGCGCGAGTTGCTGTGGCTGTCATTCTTCGTATCCAGATCGTGCGCCGCATCAATCATCTGCAGACGTGCCTGCTCCTCGCCGGTAATTAACACGGCGTTGGTCCGGGTATCTGCCACTGCTTTGGCGCGCAGTTTGCTGCTGCTACCGGGCTGAGTACTGCTATTTAATTGATTAAGGATCTCGGCAACCTGCGCGGCAGAAGCCCAGCGCAGTTTGACACTATCAACACTGTTGTCTTCCGGCTGGTCAATACTCTCGACGATGGCTGCCAGCTGCTGGATGACGGCGGCTCTGCCGGTCATCAGCAGCACGTTTGAAGGATCGTAATGCACGACGCTGCCAGCTGCCGCGTCGTTGAGCTGGCGCAGCAGCGGAGCCAGCTCTTTGGCGGTAATATAATGCAGCGGAAGCACGCGGCTGATCATTTCATCCCCGCTGGCCTGACCGTCAGCGGAAACCAGCGGGACTGCAGCACCTTTGGCATTTTTAGCCGGGATAACCTTTACTACCCCATTGTCCATGCTGATGGCGGCAAAGCCATGCACGTCGAGCACGCTGAGGAAAAACTGGTAATACTGCTGGTCATTCAGCGTTTCGTAACTGCGTACGCTGATTTTCCCTTTTACCGTCGGCTCAATGATGATGGTCTTGTTCAAAGCCTTACTGACCGTGGTAATAAACTCGTCAATATCGGTATTTTTGAAGTTAGCCTGGTAGCCCTGCGCATGGGCGCTAAGGGAAAACAGAAATCCAGCCAGTAACAGCAGCATGCCACGGCTCGCCGGACGACATTGGGAGAAAATCATCTGCATAAATGTTCCAGAGTAAAGCGACTCATTTGATATAAAAGGCTTCATAGCGACCGTTATGGCGAATAACCACGCGGTCGGGGAAAATGCGAACCACAGAGGCTTGGGTGCCCGGTAACTGCTCTGCGATGCTTACCACCCGCTGCTGATTGCCGTGCTGGAAGACGGCCATCGAGAGCCGGGCATCGCTGTTGCTAAGCAACCCGCTTAGCCTGAACGGCAGTGAACTTTGCACGGCGTGCACGATTTGCTGCTCTTCATCCCCCGCCGGCGTGGCAGCTGTGCTGGCCTGGGTGGCGAACCACTCATGTGCCTGCAGCGTCGCATAAGGTTGCGCTGGCGGTGGCGGCAGTGGGGCCGGCTCATTACGCTGCGCCACGGGTGAAAGCTTGCCTTCGTAGTGAAACGCAGCGGTGAAAGAGGTTAACGGTAATAGCAGGCTAAAAATAATGATCCTGCCTGGTATTAACACCCGACGCACCCAAAAAAGAAGTTCCTGACCAACCGGTAATATCATGATTAACAGTGTAAAACCTTAAAGGTTAAATTAGCGGATAGTATTTAAAAACCACTGGCGTAGGGATGGTCGATTAAGCTTGTCTTTTTTTTCTGCGGATTTTTTAGCACTGCTTTCACGAAAGTCATTGCGTCTGGATTCTGCTTCGATCTTCATCAATAAAGGTTTGTTAAGCTTTAATCCATAGTAAGGGACGGTGATCAAAATATCTCCCGGCAGCTGATGGCGTTGCAGCAGCGCCCGTAGTTGAAAAACCAACTGGTGATAGTTATTATCCCGAATGTATTGATGGGTTTCGTACCAGACGATATTGATGATCTCTCTTTTATTATTGATATTGGTTAACAGACAGATCAATAATCTCTTTTGCGTTTCACTTAACGGGATGCTGAGCTTTCTACTGGGGATATTAAGCGCATTGAGCTGGCAATCCACCGTTAAAACGTTATCGAAATGAATATGATCAATATCGAGAATTTTTTCGCATTGCTGAACACTTAGCATTATAGATATTCCTTGGTAATTTCCACGTCACCTGATTTTTTTTGGCAGATCTGACCAGGATAAAGTCCATGCAAGATGTTCTGATTAACAGACATTTTGATTTTGAAATGGATTTGACCTGAGTCGCCATCTGTTCGGAAGGATATAGATAACTCTCATCACCCTGCAACACAAGCAGCCCCGGTTAATTTGTAAAGTTATCTATGCTCATGTTTTATATGAATTTTGTTTATTTTATTAATGAATTAATTAAAATTTAAAACTCCTTATTCCCTTGCGGGAAGGCGTTTGTTTTCATTGTGTTTTTTTGTGTGGTCTATAGGCATGCCACACAGTACGCTACCAGCTCATTTTCCTCAGGATAGGGTTGCCTGAAAGGTGATGAAACAAAACCGCTAAGATATGCATAACGATCAGTAGAGATAGCGTCACGCAGGAGATAATATGCAGCTGATGAAAGGAGCTGGTCAGAGCTCCGCCCTGCAGCGGATGGGGAAGTTGGACAAAATTAAATATGTTGATATCCCGTTCCATCATCATCACACCGGTAAAAAGCACCAAGGCGGTATTGATGTAGATAATGATATGCACTGCATTGGCTAACGCATGATTGCTGGATTTGCTTTTTATATTGGCTGGCTTGCCATTCTTAATGGCGTAAAATATACGTAGGGCAAAGAAAGGAATAAACAGCGTTGTCAGGGATACATTGATAAAACCTACGAACTCTTTTATATGCTCTGAAGCATTCCCTAAAAAAATATAAAAGCCACTTGCCATTGCCCAGATAATAATGATAGCGGAAAGCCAGTGTAATAACACCTGCGCCGATGAGTACTTGGTCATTTTTTTTCCTTCAGCTGTAAGGTTTAGCATCATTCATTTTTCCTGATGCCATGATGATTCATGGCGCAATACACTAAGCAAATTAACCCAGCGGGATATAATTAAACTCTCTTATTCTTCTTATTGTTCAGGCTGTTAACTCCTGTATCCTGTAAAGATATGTATGGGCGGCATCAGGACAGTACAGTCAATCGATGATAAAGTGGCGCGGTTCGAATTAAACCCTGGCAGAGTGAATAAGCATGAAACATTTACAGGTAGCAGTAGGCATTATCCGTAACGGCCATCAGCAGATTTTTCTGGCGCAGCGCGCCGCCAGTTCGCATATGGCAAACATGTGGGAATTCCCCGGCGGTAAAATCGAAAGCGGTGAAACGCCAGAGCTGGCGTTGAAACGAGAGCTGCAGGAAGAGACCGGCATTGAGGTGCAGAGCGCCAGCGCATACGGGATTGCTGACCATACTTACGCCGACCTGCGCGTGACGCTGCACTTCTTTCTGGTTGAACAGTGGAATGGGGAGCCGTACGGGCGGGAAGGGCAGCCGTCACGCTGGGTGGATCAGGCTGAGTTGCAGGCCGATGAATTTCCACCGGCCAACGCGGAGCTGGTGGTGCGCCTGAAGGCTGAAGCGCATCAGGCCACGCCGTAACCTTAACCGCTAGTCGCGATCGAGCAGCTGCTCACTCCAGCTTTCGTTGTCATTCACACCGTCGCTGCTGGGAATACGCTTCTCTTCAGCGGCCCATTCGCCAAGATCGATCAGCTGGCAGCGCTTGCTGCAAAACGGACGCCAGCTGCTAAGTTCATCCCAAATGACCTGCTTGCCGCAGGTCGGGCAGTTCACCATGGTTACATCACTCATATAATTACCTCAACAACAGGCCAGCTCAAAATCGAGACGGGCGGGAACTTCACCCCGTTCGCTATCCAGCGGCAGAAAACGGATGGCATAACGGCTTTTATGACCGGAAACCTGCGGATAAAGAGAGTCGTCCAGCCTTAACTGCAGGCGCAGCAGGTCAGCACCCTCGGCGTTATCCTGGAAGAAACCGTTCAGGCTGGTGTGGTTGCGGAAGATGCCGGACTGACGGATCAGGTCGAGGATCATCGTCAATGCATCGCGCATTGGCGCCAGCGAGTTCAGCCAGATGGCTACCTGCTGGTCACGTAGCGGTTGTTCAATATGAAGCCAGATATGCAGCGTCGGCAGGTCAAAGCTACAGCAGCCGCCCGGAATGCTCAGACGCTGACGCACCAGAGCCATTAAACGATCCTCACGCAGCAGCTGGCCCATGCGCGGGGCAGCCATTAGCGCCGCGCCGCGGGTTTTCAGGTCGCCACGCAGGGCATCAATCGTGGCGGTATCGACGCCGGGAACTTCAGCCCATGACTGCAGTTTTTGCTGCTGACGCTCCAGCTCTTTAAGGATTTCGGTGCGCAGTTCACCCCGTTCAAACACGTCCAGCAGCTCGGCGGCATTGCGGAAAAATGTCAGCGCGCCCAGGTGATCAACAATGTTCTGGCTGGCGCTAAGTTGCTTGAGTAAAAATTCGATACGCAGCCAGGTACGCATTTTTTCGTTCAGTGGATGTTCAAAAAGAACCGTTGTGCTCATGCTGTTAATCCCGATCGGTTGCTGCTGCCAGCGCCAGATAGCGCTGATGGAGTTCAGCAACGCGCGCGATCGCCGTCTCGGGCGATCCGCTGTTATCAATAATGTCATCCGCCACTGCCAGACGCGCTTCACGCGAGGCCTGAGCAGCAAGAATATTTTCCGCCTGTTCACGGCTGATACCGTCGCGGCGCAGGGTTCGCGCCAGCTGGGTTTCTCGGTCTACGTCGACCACCAGCACCCGGTCAGCGAGGTGTTGCAAATGATTCTCTACCAGCAGCGGAACCACCCACAGGCACCAGGCCGAGCGGGTCAATGCTAACTGCTTACGCGTCTCTGCATGGATAAGAGGATGTAACAGTTTGTTAATCCAGTTTTTATCCTGCGGCGAACTAAAGATTTTCTGCCGCAGCACGCCCCGGTTCAGCGAACCGTCCGGGTGCAGAATCTCATCACCAAAACGTTGGGAAATGGCCTCCAGTGCCGGCTGCCCAGGCGCTACCACCTGGCGCGCAATCACGTCGGCATCAACAATATCAATGTCCAGTGCGGCAAAAGCGTTAGCAATGGTACTTTTTCCACTGCCGATGCCGCCGGTTAGCGCAACGATATAAGGCATGCTTTCAAGTTCTCGCTGCTTTGTTGACCTGATTTTACACCGCCCAGCTCAATTTTGAGGCGCAGATCACAAAGCAGTTTTACAGGTAAATTTAACGGATTGTAGCGTAAATAAAGCAAATTTCGCAGTCTTGTCGGCGCGTTTTTAGCGCGTATGATAGCGTCACTGGAACAGGCATTCAGCTTTATCCGCGCTGCGTAACCCTGAAGGGAACGCGCCCGGATCACCGCCATCAACCAGGATAATCGTTATGCGTATCGAAGAAGATATTAAGTTAGGCTTTAAGGATGTTTTAATTCGTCCAAAGCGTTCCACCCTGCAAAGCCGTTCTCAGGTTGAGCTGGAACGTCAATTCACCTTCAAACACTCCGCTATCAGCTGGTCCGGCATTCCTGTCATTGCTGCCAATATGGATACGGTGGGCACGTTCAGCATGGCGACCGCGCTGGCTTCCTTCAATATTCTTACCGCCGTCCACAAGCATTACAGCGTTGAGCAGTGGCGCGAATTTGTCACCCGCAGCACCCCCGAGGTTTTGCGCCATGTTATGGTCTCAACCGGGACGTCAGATGCGGACTTTACCAAGCTGCAGCAGATTCTGGCCTTGTCTTCGGCGCTGAATTTTATCTGTATCGACGTGGCAAACGGCTATTCCGAGCACTTCGTGCAGTTCCTGCAGCGTGCGCGTGAGGCCTGCCCGGGGAAAACGATCTGCGCCGGGAATGTGGTGACGGGTGAGATGGTGGAAGAACTGATCCTCTCCGGGGCCGATATTGTCAAGGTGGGCATTGGTCCGGGTTCCGTCTGCACCACGCGGGTGAAAACCGGCGTCGGCTATCCGCAGCTTTCCGCCGTGATTGAGTGCGCCGATGCGGCACACGGCCTGGGTGGGCAGATCGTCAGCGATGGCGGTTGTTCGGTGCCGGGTGATGTGGCGAAGGCCTTTGGCGGCGGCGCTGATTTCGTCATGCTGGGCGGCATGCTCGCCGCCCACGACGAATGCGAAGGCACGCTGGTTGAGGAGAACGGCGAACAGTTTATGCTGTTCTACGGCATGAGCTCCGAATCCGCCATGAAACGGCACGTCGGCGGAGTGGCGCAGTACCGTGCTGCCGAGGGCAAAACCGTTAAGCTGCCGCTGCGTGGGCCGGTTGAGCTGACCGCGCGTGACATCCTCGGCGGGCTGCGCTCAGCCTGCACCTATGTAGGCGCAGAGCGTTTAAAAGAGCTGACCAAGCGCACCACGTTTATCCGCGTTAACGAGCAGGAAAACCGCGTCTTTAATCGTTAAAGATTGCGTTTGACAGGGGGCCGCCGTTTATCCAGAGCGACGGCCTAACCCAGCGCATCACCGAGCCGGAACACCGGCAGATACATGGCAACCACCAGCGTGCCAACAATCGCGCCAATCACGACCATCATTAGCGGTTCCAGCGCGGCGGCCAGCGCATCCGCCAGCTGATGAGTTCGCTGTTCATGCCAGCCCGCCAGCCTTGCCAGCAGCGCATCCAGTGAACCTGACTCTTCCCCCACTTTCACCAGCTGATAGCACAGCGGCGTAAACAGCTGATGCGTCTTTAACGCCTGGTGCAGCGGGTTGCCGTTTTCGATATGCCGCTGCAGCGCAATAATCGCTTCGCGCCACAGCAGCGGGGACAGCGTCTTCTCTACCGCCTGCAAACTCTGCAACAGCGTCAGCCCGGCGCGCTGGGTGAGCGACAGCGTGGTAAAGATCTGGCTCAGCAGGCTGCCACGATACAGCGCGGCGAGCAGCGGCAGCCGCATCAGCAGCCGCTGCTCGCGGCGCTGCCAGCCAGCGGACTTTTTATGCAGCCTGCGCCAGAGCAGAACAACCGCGATAACCAGCGTAATGCCCGGCAAGGCCTGATGCTGGATGAGCTGCGAAAAGGCGATCACCGCGGCGGTAAACGCCGGCAGTGGGGCATTGAATGTCTGATAAATCGCGACAAACTCCGGCAGAACAAAGACCAGCATACCGATGCTAACCAGTAGCGCCACCGCAAGGATAAACAGCGGATAGCGCAGCGCCTTTTTCACCTTCTGCTGCAGCAGCTGTTGCTGTTCCTGTTGCAACGCAAGCTGCAGGCAGCACTCATCCAGCTCCCCGGTCAGTTCGCCGATGTGGATCAGTGCAGCGTACAGCGGCGGAAACACATCCGGCCAGGCCGCCAGCGCTTCTGAAAAAGGGATGCCTGAGGTAATCCGCTGCTGCAGTTCCCGCAGCAGGGCCTGCCAGCAGGGTTCGGGATGCCCCTCACTCAGCAGCTGCAGGCTGGATGCCAGCGGCATTCCCGCCTTGAGCAAGGTTGCCAGCTGGCGCACCAGCGCGGTTTTTTGCGCCCACTTCCACTGGCGTGGCCCACAGCGCTGGCGCGGGGATATCTTCAGCGGCAGCTGGTGATGCACGGCAAGATCGGCCGCAATCTGCCCTGCGCTGGTGGCAAAACTGCAGCCGTGATGCAGGTTGCCGCTATCGTCCATGGCCTGCCAGCGAAACAGGTAGCGCTCACTCATCATAGCCACCGGCAACGCGTGTCAGCTCCTCGAGGGTGGTATCGCCCCTATTCACGCAGTGAAGTCCCTCAACAAACAGCGAATTCAGACCCTGCTGACGCGCGATTTTCTCCAGTTCTTCCGGCATGGCCGAGCTGGCCAGCGCATTTTGCAGCCGAGCGGATATCGGTAGCATTTCGAACAGCGCCAGGCGGCCGTAAAAACCGGAAAAGCAGCGATCGCAGCCTACGGCGTGCCAGTTCTGAATGGTTCCGGGCCAGATATGTGATGGCAGGTGAGCTTTAGCCTCGGCGGGTTGACGACAGTGCGGGCACAGCCTGCGCACCAGACGCTGGGCAATCACCAGTTTCAATGCTGAAGCCAGCAGATAACCGGGTACGCCCATCTGTCCCAGTCTGACCAGCGTTTCGGTAGTGGAGTTAGTGTGCAGCGTCGACAGCACCAGGTGGCCTGTCTGCGCAGCTTTCACCGCAATTTCAGCCGTTTCACCATCGCGGATCTCGCCGATCATAATCACGTCGGGATCCTGGCGCAGCAGCGCGCGCAGCACCCGATGGAAATCGAGCCCCGAGCGGGTGTGAATCTGGGTTTGGTTAATCCCCGCCAGCGGGATCTCCACCGGGTCCTCCACGCTGCAGAGATTACGCGTGGCGATATTCAGCCAGCTCAGCCCGCTGTAAAGCGTGAACGTTTTGCCACTGCCGGTCGGGCCTGTCACCAGGATCATACCCTGCGGGCGTGAGAGGGCTTCGCGGTAACGCTTGAGTTGGGGGGCGGGCATATTGAGATTCTCCAGTGCCACCGACTGGGAATCACTCTGCAGCAGGCGCACCACGGCTTTCTCACCGCCGCGCACCGGCAGCGTCGACAGGCGGAATGAGTGGGTTTGCTGGCCAAGCTGCAGGGAAAACTGCCCGTCCTGCGGCACCCGCCGCTCAGCGATATCCAGGCTGGCGAGAATTTTCAGGCGGGCAATCAGCGGTGCGCTGTTCTCCGCCCAGCCGCCCGGCAATTGCTGCAGTACGCCATCGACGCGTAAGCGGACGCGCAGCCCCTTTTCCTGTGGTTCAAGGTGAATATCCGACGCGCGCTTCTGCAAAGCCTGGGTCAGCAGTTCGTTAATCTTCACCACTGCCGCACCGCTGTACTCTTCAGCGCTCTCTTGTGCTGATGCTGCGTCGCTATCTCCCTTGCGCTGAATAAACTGTTCAAGCCTGGCCTGAGGCCAGCACTCCACTTCGATGGCACTTTGTGTGGCAAAGCGCAGTTCTGTCATCATTTCGTGACCCGGGGTAGCGGCCAGCGCAATGTGCAGCCGCTGGGCATTGAACCCGACGATCACCGCCTGATAGCGCTGGCAGATGGCCTCTACCGCGCGCTGCGTCTCGGTGTTCATGGCGCCTGCTCCTCATCAAAGCGGAACACATCCAGGCAAGCCTCTTGCAATCCGGACGACTCGCTTTTACAGCTGCGCTGCCAGTCCATCTGTCCGTTATCACTGTTCCATTGCGGTGTCAGCCTGACCTCCAGCCCCTTCAGGCTCTCTTTGCCGCTAAGGGCAATCACGCCGGCTTTAACGCTGAGTGCCGACACATAGCGAGAAGTGCGCTCCATCGGCACACCGTTGCTGCCTGCGCTGCAGTTGCCGCTACCGCCGTGCTCGATTGCGCAGAGCTCAACGGCGGTTTTGAACGGCATCGCCGTTTGCAGCATATCGGTCAGCGCGGCTTTTTGCAGATAGCCCTGGTAAGCGGGCAGCCCGATAGCGCTAAGAATGGCAATAATGGCGATAACGATCATCAGTTCGATCAGGGTGAATCCCTGCTGGTTCATGGCAAACCTCCTTGTGGTTAAGAGGTGAGCAACATAATTCGCCACCGCAGGCAGGCGCCAGCAGCGATCCCGAGTTTTCAGAGCGGGGCCGTAAACAATTTTTGTCTGTTACATCAGCGGATTAATGTGCTGGAAGGCGGCTCGCAAAAACAAAACGCGCGCAGAAAAAAGGCCACTGCGTGAAGTGGCCTGAGTCGTTACAGGATAAGTTGTTCAGGGCGGCATTGGTAAAGTCTGGCAAGTTTCTCACGGGTTTTCTTATGCGGTTTACTGTCAACGCGCTCCCACTGCGAAACGGCGGACTGGGTGGTGCCCAGCTTTTCCGCCACGTCATACTGCGACAGGCTGCGATGAATACGCCAGGCTGCCTGCAGGCTGACTTCCTGCCTCACCATGATTCCGACAATTTCCTGCGGAACGGTTTCATTATCATGTTCGTCAGCCTCATAGGGCAGGCTGACCCATTCACCGCTGGCATTGGACAGCAGCTTTTCATACTCGGCCACGGGCAGTACCACAAACTGCGCCGTGCCGCTTTCATCGTAAATAACCTGTTTTGGCACTGGGTATCCTCCAGTCTGAGAGCCATGTTCCGTATCTGGTTGCGTTAGTAAGTGTGGGTTGCCCGACGTTTTACTTCCTGAATAAGCACAACCACAGGCTCTCCGTTAATCAGTTGAAAAATGACTCTGTAATTCCCAACCCGCAGCCGGAAAAGAGCGTCATTTCCCTCTATTTTTTTCACGTCCAGCGGCACCACCGGAAAAGCGGCCAGCTGCCGACTCTTTTCAACGATGGCTCTGCGATAGCGGCTGTCAATTTTGCTGAGCTGCTTTAACGCCCGCCTTGTCCACATAACTTCAACCATTGCTCCCCCATTTTCCCTGGCATAGCCACACGAGGTTGATTAGATAATAGGTCTAAATTTTAGCCAGAACAACAGTTTTACTAATTATCTAATCCCCGGATGGGCTGGCGATGTGTCACACATTGCGCTGTTAATCTCATTAACCCTCCCCCTGTCGCCAGCGGTGGCCATGATTTTTCAGAGCGGGACCGTCAACAATTTTTGTCTGTTACATCAGCGGATTAATGTGGCGGAAGGCGGCTCGCAAAAACAAAACCTGGGCAGAAAAAAGGCCAGCACATGCGGCTGGCCTGAGGTACAAACAGGTTAAGAGCAGGGATGACTAGCGCTTAGCGAAAGCGCATCGACAAATCGAGGGCACGCACATGTTTGGTCAATGCACCAACGGAGATATAGTCCACGCCGGTTTCGGCAAAGGTTCGCAGGGTCTCGTCGGTGACATTCCCGGAGACTTCCAGCAGGGCGCGGTTGTCACTCAGCTTGACGGCATCGCGCATCTGCTCGACGGTAAAGTTATCGAGCATCACGATATCTGCGCCAGCCTGCAGCGCTTGCTCAAGCTCTTCCATGGTTTCGACTTCGACCTCTACCGGCACATCAGGGTGCAGCCAGAAGGCTTTCTCCACCGCTTTGGTGATCGAACCGCAGGCAATAATGTGGTTCTCTTTGATCAAAAAGGCATCCGACAGGCCGAGACGATGGTTGGCGCCACCGCCGCACAGCACGGCGTACTTCAGCGCGGTACGCAACCCGGGCAGGGTTTTACGCGTATCCAGCAGCTGGGTGCGGGTACCTTCCAGAATAGCCACATAGCGGCTGACTTCAGTCGCTACGCCGGACAACGTCTGCACAAAATTCAGCGCGGTGCGCTCTGCGGTAAGAATAAGCTTCGCCGGACCGATGGCTTCGAACAGCGTCTGGTCGGCAGCGATCTTATCGCCGTCATCCACATGCCAGGTAAGCTGTACTTTGTCACCCAGCTGGATAAACACTTCCTCCACCCAACGTTTACCGCAAAAAATACCGGGTTCACGGGTAATGACAACAGCGTGCGAGGCCGTATCGTCAGAGAGCAGGCTGGCGGTGATGTCCCGGCAGGGGTCCACTTCGCCACCCAGATCTTCACGCAGCGCCTGCGCGACGGCAGGGGGAATATCGTCCTCAATACGGTCCATCAGTTCAGCACGGCGGCTGTCGGGATCGTAACGGCGAGATGTCATGATCAAACTCCGAAAGGTCGGATAACAGAGGCTGACATGCTAGCGTGTTTAATCCGGCCTTGCCAGCCACCTCAGCGCACGAAAGGAGTGTCATGATGGCGCCGTTGAAACCGATAACCTTCGACCTGGAAGCCGTGCGAATCTTCGTGCGGGCAGTGGAGTTGGGCAGTTTTGTGCAAACAGCAGGCCAGCTGCAGCAATCGGCCTCTGCGGTCAATGCTCAGCTGAAGAGGCTGGAGCGGCAGTGCGGGCTGCCGCTGTTACAGGCGTCCGGCGAACAGCTGACATTAACCGCAGGCGGGGAGGTGATGATTGCCTATGGCCGACGGCTGCTGGCGTTGAACGATGAAGCTGTCAGCACCTTACACTGCGCCTACCCTGAACGGGTGGTTAAAGCTGAATGACCTTGCCGCTAAACAGGACTGGTCCGGTGGGTTGCCCGGTGGGGGAGCCACCGCGAGGCTCCAGGCTGATCGCCAGCGTTGGCAGGCTGGCAAGCTGAACGGGCCTGATGCTCACCTGCTGGCTGGCGGAGGTGGCAATCAGCCCCAGCGACTGCGGTTTTTCACCCGGCGGGATCAGCCAGAGTTGCAGGCTGCGGTCTGGCTGAATGGCTGCAGCGTTGATAGCCTGCACCGTTAGCCGGTCTTTGGCCGGATTAAGGCTGACCACCCACGACCCCTGCTGTGCGCTGCCGTTGAGAACAGCCACGGCCTGTGGAGCAGGCGGGGGCGTAAGCTGCGTGTAGATTAGCGCACCGGCAAAAGAGGCCGCCAGCGCCCAGCCCAGCCACGGCCAGCGCACGCTGCGGGCTGGCGTTTTGTCCGCTGGCAGGCTGTGTGCCAGCCGTTGCCAAACCGCTTGCGGAGGCGTAACCGGCTTAACGTTGTGGTCCAGCTCCGCCAGCGCGTGCTGCCAGCGGCCGACTTCGGCCGCCAGTTCAGGCTCCTGCAGCAGACGGCGGGCGAAACGCTGGCGCGCCGCGCCGCGCAGCGTGCCAAGGGCATATTCTGCGGCCAGGGCTGAGTCGTAATCGCGTCTGCTTTTCATAGGCCCACACACTCTTTCAATTGCGCTAATGCCCGGCGGATCCAGCTTTTTACCGTGCCGTCCGGTTGCTGTAGGTGCTGCGCTATTTCACTGTGCGACAGCCCCTGATAATAAGCCAGACGGATGCTTTGCCGCTGTTCCGGCTGCAGCTGGTCCATACAGTCAGCCAGCCTGCGCGATTCCGAGCGGAACGGCGAATCCTGAGTGGGGTCGTCAGCGTCTGATAACGCTTCCTCTTCCAGTTCGATAACGCGGTTATCCTGCAGGCGTAAATAATCGATTGCGCGGTTGCGCACGATGTTCGTTAACCAGGTTTTAGGGGCGCTGAGCGCCGGATCGAAGCTGGCGGCACGCTGCCAGACGGTGAGAAAGCTGTCGTGCAACACCTCTTCAGCCCAGCCACGCCGGTGCAGCATGCGCAGTGCAATGGCGAAAAGGTAAGGGGAATAACGGCGGTAAAGCGCTTCGAAAGCGCGCTTGTCCCCTGCGGCTATTGCCTGCATCAGCACAACCTGGCTATCAATCACGTCGTCCGTCATGAACCATCCTGAAAAAAGGTGCAGAGGGGTTAAAAATCCTGCTGCACCAAGTGTATACCCTTATTTTTAACCTCTGCGGGTATTTTTAATATTTTCCCTGGTGTTACCGGGTAAATCTTTATGGCATCAGGACGGTATCAATCACGTCAATCACGCCATTTTTCTGCTGCACATCATAGGTACTGATATTGGCGACATTGCCTTTGTCATCTTTCAGCTGAATATTGTGCGGGCCGTTCATCATCAGCCACAGCGGTGCGCCGTTTACGGTCTTCAGCTCTGTGCTGCCGTGGCCCTGTTTGATTTTTTTCATCAGCGCCTGCATATCATATTTCCCGGCAACCACATGGTAGGTCAGCACGCTGGTGAGCATGGCTTTATTTTCCGGTTTTAGCAGATTATCAACGGTGCCGGCAGGCAGTTTGGCAAAGGCCGCATTGGTCGGGGCAAAGACGGTGAACGGGCCCGGGCCCTGTAGCGTGTCTGCCAGTCCAGCCGCTTTAACCGCAGCCACCAGCGTGGTGTGATCTTTAGAATTAAGGGCATTCTCAACGATATTATGGGAAGGGTACATAGCAGCCCCGCCTACCATCACGGTATTCTGCGCCATCTCAGCCATTGACGCGGCGCTAAACAGCAGTGATGCACACAGAGCAGAGCGGATGAATGTTTTCATGATGAATTCCTCAGGGTAAGAGAAGGCGTTTTTGCCTCACACTGCTATCTACGGTTGAGGAGATAAATTGGATGCAGAATCAGAAAAATATTTTTCTTCGGCGCTAAACAGCGGGCAGAGAAGTTTGAAAAAGCGAAAAAAAATCATGTTAATCTGAAGGGAATTGAACACAGGAGAGCAGGGTATGCAGTTGCAAGAGGGTTGGATAGCTGGCGTCCGGCGCGTGCCGTCCCCCCATTTTAACCCGCGGCCGGATGATGAAACGCCTTCGCTGCTGGTGGTCCACAATATCAGTCTGCCCCCGGGTGAGTTTGGTGGCCCGTGGATTGACGCGCTGTTTACCGGCCAGCTCGATCCTGAAGCCCATCCCTATTTTGCTGATATCCATCATCTGCGGGTGTCAGCCCACTGCCTGATCCGTCGTGACGGAGAAATTGTGCAGTATGTTCCGTTTCATCTGCGCGCCTGGCACGCGGGCATCTCTCTTTATCAGGGGCGGGAAGCCTGCAACGATTTCTCTATCGGCATTGAGCTGGAGGGGACCGATACGCTGCCCTACACCGATGCCCAGTACGCTGCGCTGCAGGCCATTACCGAACTGCTGGTGCAGCACTATCCCCTGATTGCGCAAAATATTACCGGGCACAGTGATATTGCCCCGCAGCGTAAGACCGACCCTGGCCCGTCCTTCGACTGGCCTCGTTTTCGCGCCGGGCTGGCGCACCTCACCCAGACTACTGTTAATGGGAGTAAGGCATGACGTTATTTAGCCTGTTGCTGGTTCTCGGATGGGAACGTTTGTTTAAAATGGGGGAGCACTGGCAGCTTGACCACCACCTGATGCCGCTGTTCCGCGGTCGTCAGCGTTTTTCGCTAATGCGCACGCTGCTGATGATGCTGCTGGCAATGGCGGTGGTTGCCCTGTGCCTGCTGGCGCTGAACGGGCTATTTTTTGGCGTACCAAAGCTGCTGTTCTGGATTTTAGTCGGGCTGCTGTGCATCGGGGCGGGGTCGGTGCGCCTGCACTATCACGCCTATTTGCAGGCGGCCAGCCATAACGATGCCGACGCGCATAATGCGATGGTGGAGGAGCTGACGCTGATCCACGGCGTGCCGGGCGAATGTAACGAACGCGAATTCCTCTGCGAGCTGCAAAATGCGCTGCTGTGGATCAACTACCGCTTCTACCTCGCGCCGCTGTTCTGGTTTGTGGTGGGTGGCCCGTGGGGGCCGGTGCTTCTGGTGGGTTACGCTTTCCTGCGCGCCTGGCAGAGTTGGCTGGCGCGCAGGCAGGATGCGCTGGCGCGTGCGCAGTCGGGCGTGGATGCCATTCTGCACTGGGTGGACTGGATCCCGGTTCGGCTGGTGGGCGTGGCCTATGCGCTGCTGGGTCACGGTGAGCGCGCGCTGCCCGCCTGGTTCGCCTCCCTGGGCGACCGTCATACGCCGCAGTATCAGGTGCTGACCCGCCTGGCGCAGTATTCGCTGGCGCGCGATCCGCACCTTGATAAGGTAGAGACCCCGCGCGTGGCGGTGGCACTGGCGAAAAAGGTGTCGCTGGTGCTGGTGGTAGTGGTTGCGTTACTGACTATTTACGGCACGCTGGTGTAACACCGTGTCGGCCGGTGGTGTGCCAAACTGCGGCATGCCATCGGCGCCCCAGCTGAAGGTTTTGATGCGCGTATGGCGGTTAGGGTCATACAGCGGGTCCCCCTCAATTTCCGTGTAATTGCGCGCGTGATAAACCAGCACATCCTCGCCATTTTCCCCCTGCGTAAAGCTGTTATGCCCCGGGCCGTACTGCCGGTTCTCCCAGCTGGTGCTGAACACCGGCGCGGCGGATTTTTGCCAGTTAGCCGCTTCCAGCGGATCGGCATCCGCGTCAATCCACAGCAGCCCCATGCAGTAGTTCTCATCGGTCGCGCTGGCAGAGTAGCTGACAAACAGCCGCTGACCATGGCGAATAGCCGCGGGCCCCTCATTGACGCTGAACCCCGCGCACTCCCACTCATACTGCGGTCGGCTGATCATCACCGTCGGGCCGCTGAGCTGCCACGGCGTCGCCAGCTCACTGAGATAGAGGTTGGAGTTGCCGGGGATCGCCGGATCTTTCTGCGCCCACAAATACCAGTGTTTGCCCTGGTGTATGAAGTGGGTGGCATCCAGCGCGAAGCTGTCGATGGGAGTAACGACCTGGCCGCGCTCCTGCCAGCTTCCACTCTGGGGATCGGCATCATCGCAGGTAAGGGCAAACATGCGGTGCTGGAACAGGCCGTTTTTAATCTCCTGCGACGGCGCGGCGGCAAAATAGATCACCCACTGCCCGTCAATATGGTGCAGCTCCGGCGCCCAGATCAGTGCGCTCAGCGGGCCGCGATCGGGTTTACGCCACACCACGGTCGCCGGGGCATCTGCCAGTTGGGCCAGCGTCTCAGCACGGCGGATCTCCAGCCGATCATATTCGGGTACGGAGGCAATAAACCAGTAGCTGTCCTGATGGCGCAGGATGAACGGGTCGGCGCGTTGTTCAATTAATGGATTAGGCCAGTGGCTCATCGGCGGCTCCTTTAAGTTTGGTTTTCAGCGGTTTGCTGTGGTGATAGTCATTGAGTTCCTGGTAATTGACCCGGCGCTGTTCCAGCTCCCGCTGGATCTGCTGCATCAGCGTGCGGTCCACCTTCAGCAGGCGCACTACGCCCGCAGTAATCAGATAGCCCACGCCGGGGATCACGGTGAACAGCAGCACAATACCGTTCAGCGCCGCCGGGCTTTGCTGCTTAGCACCCGCGTCGTAGCCGTACCATGACAGCAGGAAACCGACCATCGCTCCGGCAACCGCCAGCCCGACTTTGAGGAAGAACAGGTTGCCGGAGAAGCTAATCCCGGTTATGCGCTTGCCGGTTTTCCACTCGCCGTAGTCATCCACGTCTGCCATCAGCGACCAGTGCAGCGGTGATGGGATCTGATGCAGAATATTCAGCAGGAAGTACATCACCAGCACCAGTACGGTGGCCTGCGGGTTAAGGAAGTAAAAGCCGCTGGAGAAGATCGCCAGCGCGATGTTGGTCCAGAAAAACACCTTCAGTTTGCACCAGCGGTCGGTCAGCACTTTCGCCAGCGTACTGCCGAGCATCATGCCCACTACGCCAAGGCTGATAAACAGCGTGGCGAAGTGGGTCGACTGCTGCATCACCCAGGTGACGTAATACATGGTGGCCGCCATGCGGATAAAGCCAGGGCAGACGTTGCACAGCGTCAGCAGCAGGATGCGCACCCACTGATCGTTTTTCCACACGTCGCGCAGGTCGGCTTTCAGATCGTCATTGCTCGGCACCGCCGGACGGATACGTTCGCGCACCGTAGCGAAGCAGAACAGGAACATCAGCAGCGCCACCAGGGCCATCACGCCCATCGCCATCTGGTAGCCGCGCGCTTTGTCTGCGCCGCCGAACCACTCCGCCAGCGGCAGTAGCGTCAGTGACAGGATCAGCGTGGCAATCCCCACCATGACAAAGCGGTAAGACTGGCAGGAGACGCGTTCACCCGGGTCATTGGTGATCACGCCGCCCAGCGAGCAGTAGGGGATATTGATAGCGGTATAGGTGAGGGACATCAGGAAATAGGTGACAAACGCCCAGATGACTTTGCTCTGGTAACTCCAGTCCGGGGTGGTGAACATCAGCACGCTGAACAGGACGTAGGGCAGGGAGACCCACAGCAGCCACGGGCGAAAGCGCCCCCAGCGGCTCTGAGTACGGTCGGCAATCGCGCCCATAATCGGGTCGGTCACCGCATCCAGCACCCTGACCGACAGCAGTAAAATGCCCACCAGCGCCGGAGCCAGGCCAAAGACATCGGTGTAGAAATAGTTAAGAAAAAGCATAATGGCGCCGCCGATCATATTGCATCCGGCATCGCCCATTCCGTAGCCAATCTTCTCTCTGACAGAGAGTGCTGTGCCCTTCATGGATAATTCTCCCGATTGTCGTTAGTGTTCGAGAGTATTCACGCTTAACGCACGGCGTGCGCAGGTGCAAAACGTCGCAGAGATGGACAAAACGCCTGGGAGGGGGAAAGTGTGAGGCAGATAACAATTCGGCCAGCGGGGGCTGGCCGAATCAAAAGCGCGGGTAATGTTTAGGCGCGCTGTGCGCGGTTCTTCACCCAGTAGCCGACGCCGAGGATAGCCACCCAGACCGGGATCAGCCACACCGAGATCGCCATGCCCGGGGTCATGGCCATCAGCACCAGAATACCGGCGAGGAACAGCAGGCAGATCCAGTTACCCAGCGGATAAAGCAGCGCCGGGAAGCGGGTTTTCACCCCCTGCTGGTCTTTCCTACGGCGGAACTTCATGTGCGCCAGGCTGATCATCGCCCAGTTAATCACCAGAGCAGAAACCACCAGCGCCATCAGCAGGCCAAATGCCTCGCCCGGCATCAGGTAGTTGAGCAGAACGCACAGGCCGGTGGCCACCGCAGAGAACAGGATGGAGATCACCGGCACGCCACGGCTATCGACTTTCAGCAGCGCTTTCGGTGCATTGCCCTGCTGCGCCAGGCCGAACAGCATGCGGCTGTTACAGTAAACGCAGCTGTTGTACACCGACAGGGCAGCGGTCAGGATCACCACGTTGAGCGCATTGGCTACCAGCGCATCGCCCAGCTCGTGGAAGATCAGTACAAACGGGCTGGTGTCAGCGGTGACGCGGGTCCAGGGCAGCAGAGAAAGCAGCACCGCCAGCGAGCCGATATAGAAGATCAAAATGCGGTAGATCACCTGATTGGTGGCTTTTGGAATGCTGGTTTCCGGGTTATCAGCTTCTGCTGCCGTAATACCAACCAGTTCCAGTCCGCCGAAGGAGAACATGATAATCGCCATCATCATAATCAGCCCGGTGAAACCGTGCGGCAGGAAGCCACCCTGTTGCCACAGGTTGCGCACCGTGGCCTGCGGACCGGCGGTGTCGCTGAACAGCAGCCATGCGCCGAACAGGATCATGGCGACAACGGCCACCACTTTGACAATCGCGAACCAGAACTCCATCTCACCGAACACTTTGACGTTCGTCAGGTTGATGGCGTTAATAAGGATAAAGAACACAGCAGCCGACATCCACGTCGGGATATCCGGATACCAGAACTGGATGTATTTGCCGACGGCGGTCAGCTCCGCCATCGCCACCAGCACATACAGCACCCAGTAGTTCCAGCCAGAGGCGAAACCGGCGAAATTACCCCAGTATTTATAAGCGAAGTGGCTGAAGCTACCTGCAACAGGTTCTTCCACTACCATTTCGCCTAACTGGCGCATAATCAGGAAGGCGATGAAACCCGCGATAGCATAGCCCAGAATAACCCCCGGACCCGCAGATTGAATAACCGATGCACTACCCAGAAACAGGCCGGTGCCGACGGCGCCGCCTAATGCAATCAGCTGAATGTGACGGTTTTTTAACCCGCGCTTCAGCGTTTCGCCCTGCTGTTGTTCCATAGAGACCTCGTTCTTATAATTCTTGAAAATGTATTAAAATCTTTACGCTGTGGTGTAAGCGAAAATAGGGCAAAACCTATCCTGGCGAAGAGAATAGTGTTAAGTGCCCCCTATTGCACTCGCTTTTGCTTTCCGTGCGAAAGAATGCCCAAAAAATCAACGTTTGCTCTCACTTTTCACATTCCATTATTTGGCATAAACCGGAGCGAATGACGAATAACATTCTCTTATAGTGCTTTCAGATTTCATCCACTAAGCCGCTGCCGCCTTTCGAAAAAGTGACCAAATTTAACATTTGCCGCGCTGCTTCAGGTGGTGAATACGGGGGCCTGTTGCCTGATGAGGAACGAGACGACGGTCTGCTTTCAGTCGGTTGCCATATGGACATCAGGTGAATACTTTGTTACTTTACGGGCTCCTTTTGGAAATTGGTATTACCAATTTACTTTGGCAAATCGTAGAAGAAGGGATAATGGCATACAGTAAGATCCGCCAACCAAAGCTCTCTGATGCCATCGAGCAACAGCTCGAGTCCCTGATTATGGAAGGGACACTGCGTCCCGGAGAGAAACTGCTGCCCGAGCGTGAGCTGGCCGTGCAGTTTGATGTCTCCCGTCCCTCCCTGCGTGAAGCTATCCAGCGTCTGGAAGCCAAAGGGTTGCTGCTGCGCCGTCAGGGCGGGGGCACCTTCGTCCAGAACAGCCTGTGGAAAAGCCTGAGCGACCCGCTCGTTGAATTACTTGCCGGCCATCCTGAATCCCAGTTCGACCTGCTGGAAACGCGTCACGCGCTGGAAGGGATTGCCGCCTATTACGCCGCACTGCGCGGCACTGACGAAGACCTGGTGCGCATCCGCGACTGCCACGTGCAGATCCAGACCGCCCAGCAGAGCGGCGATCTGGACGCTGAAGCCAATGCGGTGATGCAGTATCAGATTGCTGTCACAGAAGCCGCCCATAATGTCGTGCTTTTGCATCTACTGCGCAGCATGGGGCCAATGCTGGAACAGAACGTCAGACAGAACTTCGAAATGCTTTACTCGCGCCGTGAAATACTGGCGCAGGTGAGTGAACACCGCGCCAGTATTTTTGAGGCGATTGTGGCACGCGAGCCGGAACAGGCGCGCGAAGCTTCACACCGCCATCTGGCGTTTATCGAGGAAATATTGCTGGACAGGAGTCGGGAGCAAAGTCGTAGAGAGCGCTCCTTGCGACGTTTACAGCAACGTAAGGACTAACGCGTAAAAATAACGCGGCAAATACCGATAAAGGTATAAACGACGGGCCTGTCTCTCTGTGTTTTGCAATGAATCAGAGGACAGAGAGACAGGCTCCAGACAATTCAACGTAATTAGACACAGATAAGGAATACCCCCCATGTCAGAACGTTTAAACAATGACGTGGATCCGATCGAAACTCGCGACTGGCTAGAAGCGATCGAATCGGTCATCCGTGAAGAAGGTGTTGAGCGCGCACAGTACCTTATCGACCAGGTCCTGAGCGAAGCACGTAAAGGCGGCGTTAAAGTGGCAGCCGGTGCTGGAGCCAATAACTACGTCAACTCTATTGCTGTTGAAGATGAGCCGGAATACCCGGGCAACACCTCTTTAGAGCGCCGTATCCGTTCCGCGATTCGCTGGAACGCCATCATGACCGTGCTGCGTGCTTCCAAGAAAGATCTGGAACTGGGTGGCCATATGTCCTCCTTCCAGTCTTCCGCAACCGTGTATGAAGTGTGCTTTAACCACTTCTTCCGCGCGCGCACCGAAAAAGACGGCGGCGATCTGGTTTACTTCCAGGGCCACATCTCTCCGGGCGTGTACGCACGTGCGTTCCTTGAAGGTCGCCTGACCGAAGAGCAGATGAACAACTTCCGTCAGGAAGTGCACGGTAAAGGTCTTTCTTCTTACCCGCACCCGAAACTGATGCCTGACTTCTGGCAGTTCCCGACCGTTTCCATGGGCCTGGGTCCATTGGGTGCGATCTACCAGGCGAAGTTCCTGAAATATCTGGAACACCGCGGCCTGAAAGACACCTCTCAGCAGACCGTTTACGCCTTCCTCGGTGACGGTGAGATGGATGAGCCGGAATCCAAAGGTGCGATCACCATCGCCACCCGTGAAAAACTGGATAACCTGGTCTTCATCATCAACTGTAACCTGCAGCGCCTGGATGGCCCGGTCACCGGTAACGGCAAGATCATCAACGAACTGGACGGCATCTTCGGTGGCGCCGGCTGGGAAGTGATCAAAGTGATCTGGGGCGATCGTTGGGATGCGCTGCTGCGTAAAGATACCAGCGGTAAACTGGTCCAGCTGATGAACGAAACCGTTGACGGTGACTACCAGACCTTCAAATCGAAAAACGGCGCTTACGTGCGTGAGCACTTCTTCGGTAAATATCCGGAAACCGCCGAGCTGGTGAAAGATATGACCGACGACGAAATCTGGTCACTGAACCGTGGCGGTCACGATCCGAAGAAAGTCTATGCCGCGCTGAAAAAAGCGCAGGACACCAAAGGTAAACCTGTGGTGATCCTGGCTCACACCGTTAAAGGTTACGGTATGGGTGAGACCGCGGAAGGCAAAAACATCGCGCACCAGGTTAAGAAGATGAACCACGAAGGCGTGCGTTACATCCGCGACCGCTTCAACGTGCCAGTCAGCGATGAAGAGATCGAAAACCTGCCTTACGTGACCTTCGCTGAAGGCTCGGAAGAGCACACTTACCTGCACGGCCAGCGCCAGAAGCTGGGTGGCTACCTGCCAACCCGCGAAGCGAAATTCAGCGAGAAGCTGGAAATGCCTGCGCTGGAAGATTTCCGTCAGCTGCTGGATGAGCAGAACAAAGAGATCTCCACCACTATCGCCTTCGTGCGTGCCCTGAACGTGATGCTGAAGAACCCGTCGATCAAAGATCGCCTGGTGCCAATCATCGCCGATGAAGCGCGTACCTTCGGTATGGAAGGTCTGTTCCGTCAGATCGGTATCTACAGCCCGAACGGCCAGCAGTACACCCCTCAGGACCGCGAGCAGGTTGCTTACTACAAAGAAGACGAGAAAGGTCAGATCCTGCAGGAAGGCATCAACGAACTGGGTGCAGGCGCATCGTGGCTGGCGGCGGCAACGTCTTACAGCACCAACAACCTGCCAATGATCCCGTTCTACATCTACTACTCCATGTTCGGTTTCCAGCGTATCGGCGACCTGTGCTGGGCAGCAGGTGACCAGCAGGCGCGTGGCTTCCTGGTGGGCGGTACTTCCGGTCGTACCACGCTGAACGGCGAAGGTCTGCAGCACGAAGATGGTCACAGCCACATTCAGTCGCTGACTATCCCGAACTGTATCTCTTACGATCCAGCGTACGCCTATGAAGTTGCGGTCATCATGCATGACGGTCTGGTACGCATGTACGGTGACGCGCAGGAAAACGTCTACTACTACATCACCACGCTGAACGAAAACTACCACATGCCAGCCATGCCGGCCGGTGCCGAAGAGGGTATCCGTAAAGGTATCTACAAACTCGACACCATCGCGGGTAGCAAAGGTAAAGTTCAGCTGCTGGGTTCAGGTTCTATCCTGCGTCACGTGCGTGAAGCGGCAGAGATCCTGGCGAAAGACTACGGTGTGGGTTCTGACGTCTACAGCGTGACCTCCTTCACCGAGCTGGCCCGTGACGGTCAGGACTGTGAGCGCTGGAACATGCTGCACCCAACAGAAGAAGCACGCGTACCGTACATCGCTCAGGTGATGAACGATGCACCAGCCGTGGCTTCAACTGACTACATGAAACTGTTCGCCGAGCAGGTGCGCAGCTATGTGCCTGCCAGCGATTACCGCGTGCTGGGTACGGACGGCTTTGGTCGTTCAGACAGCCGTGAGAACCTGCGTCACCACTTCGAAGTGGACGCGTCTTACGTGGTCGTAGCGGCCCTGGGTGAACTGGCTAAACGTGGCGAAATCGACAAGAAAGTGGTGGCAGATGCCATCGCCAAGTTCGAGATCGACGCAGATAAAGTTAACCCGCGTCTGGCATAAGAGGTAAGAGAGTAATGGCTATCGAAATTAATGTACCGGACATCGGCGCGGACGAAGTTGAAGTCACCGAGATCCTGGTCAAGGTTGGCGACAAGGTTGAAGTTGAGCAGTCGCTGATTGTGGTAGAAGGCGATAAAGCCTCTATGGAAGTCCCGTCTCCGCAGGCTGGCGTGGTAAAAGAGATCAAGATCTCTACCGGCGACAAAGTTGAGACTGGCAAACTGATCATGATCTTCGAAGCGGAAGGCGGTGCTGCGGCACCGGCTCCGGCCGAAGAGAAGAAAGAAGAAGCGGCCCCGGCGGCTGCGCCTGCTGCGGCCAGCGGTGCAAAAGACGTTAACGTACCGGACATCGGCGGCGACGAAGTTGAAGTCACCGAGATCATGGTTAAAGTTGGCGACAAGGTTGAAGCTGAGCAGTCGATCCTCACCGTTGAAGGCGACAAAGCCTCAATGGAAGTTCCGGCGCCGTTCGCGGGTACCGTGAAAGAGATCAAAATTGCCACCGGCGACAAAGTCAGCACCGGCTCTCTGGTAATGGTGTTCGAAGTGGAAGGCGCTGCTCCAGCCGCCGCCGCTCCGGCTGCCAAAACAGAAGCTGCCCCAGCTGCGCCTAAGCAGGAAGAGAAAGCGGCCCCGGCTGCGGCGCCTGCTAAAGCGGAAGCGAAGTCTGATTTCGCAGAAAACGATGCCTACGTGCATGCCACCCCGGTGATCCGCCGTCTGGCACGCGAATTCGGTGTAAACCTGGCGAAAGTCAAAGGCACCGGACGTAAAGGCCGTATTCTGAAAGAAGATGTGCAGAGCTACGTGAAAGACGCGGTGAAACGCGCTGAAGCTCCTGCTGCCGCTGGCGGCGGTCTGCCTGGCATGCTGCCATGGCCGAAAGTGGACTTCAGCAAGTTCGGCGAAATCGAAGAAGTCGAGCTGGGCCGCATCCAGAAAATTTCTGGTGCTAACCTGAGCCGCAACTGGGTGATGATCCCACACGTGACTCACTTCGATAAAACCGACATCACCGAGCTGGAAGCGTTCCGCAAGCAGCAGAACGCCGAAGCCGAGAAGCGCAAGCTGGACGTGAAGTTCACCCCGGTGGTGTTCATCATGAAAGCAGTCGCGGCTGCGCTTGAGCAGATGCCTCGCTTCAACAGCTCGCTGTCTGAAGATGGTCAGAAACTGACGCTGAAAAAATACATCAACATCGGCGTGGCGGTTGATACGCCAAACGGTCTGGTGGTTCCGGTGTTCAAAGACGTGAACAAGAAAGGCATTACCGAGCTTTCGCGTGAACTGATGGCTATCTCCAAAAAAGCGCGTGATGGCAAGCTGACCGCAGGCGAAATGCAGGGCGGTTGCTTCACCATCTCCAGCCTGGGCGGTATCGGGACAACTCACTTCGCGCCAATCGTTAACGCGCCGGAAGTGGCTATCCTGGGCGTTTCCAAGTCTGCGATGGAGCCGGTCTGGAACGGTAAAGAGTTCACGCCGCGTCTGATGATGCCGATGTCGCTCTCCTTCGACCACCGCGTGATCGACGGTGCTGACGGTGCGCGTTTCATCACCATCATCAACAATGCACTGGCCGACATTCGCCGTCTGGTGATGTAACCCTTAACAAGGCCGGCGAAAGCCGGCCTTGTCGTAAGATGTTGTAGTGATTCGTGGCGCCGCGGTTTGCAGTTTATTAACAATTCTGTAAACTCTTGCGGTGAACGCGTCCCGGTGGATGAAGGACGTTGAAATTCAAAGCTCTGACCCGCCGGACAATCAATTAAGAGGTCATGATGAGTACAGAAATTAAAACTCAGGTCGTGGTACTTGGGGCAGGTCCTGCAGGCTACTCTGCAGCCTTCCGTGCAGCGGATTTAGGTCTGGAGACCGTGATCGTTGAGCGTTACAGCACCCTCGGTGGTGTCTGTCTGAATGTCGGCTGTATCCCTTCTAAAGCCCTGCTGCACGTGGCGAAGGTGATTGAAGAAGCCAAAGCGCTGGAAGCTCACGGTATCGTCTTCGGCAAGCCGCAGACCGATGTTGATAAAATCCGCAGCTGGAAAGAGAAAGTGATCGGTCAGCTGACCGGTGGCCTGGCCGGCATGGCAAAAGGCCGTAAAGTGAACGTGGTCAACGGCCTGGGTAAATTTACCGGTGCAAATACTCTGGTTGTGGAAAATGAGAAGGGTGAAACCACCACGATCACTTTCGACAACGCAATTATCGCGGCGGGTTCCCGTCCCATTCAGCTGCCATTCATTCCGCACGAAGACCCACGCGTTTGGGACTCTACCGATGCGCTGGAGCTGAAAGAAGTGCCAGAGCGTCTGCTGGTAATGGGCGGCGGTATCATCGGTCTGGAGATGGGCACCGTGTATCACGCGCTCGGCTCACAGATTGACGTGGTAGAAATGTTTGATCAGGTGATCCCGGCTGCCGACAAAGACGTGGTGAAAGTCTTCACTAAGCGTATCGGTAAGCAGTTCAACCTGATGCTGGAAACCAAAGTCACCGCGGTAGAAGCGAAAGAAGACGGCATCTACGTGACCATGGAAGGCAAAAAAGCCCCTGCAGAACCGCAGCGTTACGACGCGGTGCTGGTGGCGATTGGCCGCGTACCGAACGGTAAAGGTCTGGATGCTGGCAAAGCGGGCGTGGAAGTGGACGACCGTGGTTTCATCCGCGTCGACAAGCAGATGCGTACCAACGTGCCGCACATCTTTGCTATCGGTGACATCGTCGGTCAGCCAATGCTGGCACACAAAGGCGTGCATGAAGGCCACGTGGCGGCAGAAGTGATTTCGGGTAAGAAACACTACTTCGACCCGAAAGTGATCCCATCGATTGCCTACACTGAGCCAGAAGTTGCCTGGGTCGGTCTGACCGAGAAAGAAGCGAAAGAGAAAGGCATCAGCTATGAAACCGCCACCTTCCCGTGGGCAGCTTCAGGCCGTGCTATCGCTTCCGACTGTGCAGACGGCATGACCAAACTGATCTTCGACAAAGAGACTCACCGCGTGATCGGTGGTGCGATTGTCGGCACCAACGGCGGCGAGCTGCTGGGTGAAATCGGTCTGGCTATCGAGATGGGTTGTGACGCTGAAGATCTGGCGCTGACCATCCACGCTCACCCAACCCTGCACGAATCGGTTGGCCTGGCGGCGGAAATCTTCGAAGGCAGCATCACCGACCTGCCAAACCCGAAAGCGAAAAAGAAATAATTCGCTGACACGTCAGAAACGGCTCCTGCGGGAGCCGTTTTGCTTACCGTATCCGGCTAAAAATCCGCGCAGGGCGACGAAAATTCGCGTATCTTTGCAGGCAATTTCTGCCCAGCTAAAAGGCGTGTTGTGTTAAACAAAGTCGCACTGATTACCGGTGCCTCCCGCGGTATCGGTCACCAACTTGCCCGCCATTTCTATGAGCAGGGCTATCATCTGATTCTACTGGCGCGTGATGCGCAGGCGCTGGCAAGCTTTGCCGCCACGCGCGATCCCGCACGCTTACAGACGCTGGCGCTTGACGTCTGTGACTATCCTGCCGTTGCACAGCAGGTGCAGCAGGCACTCAGCCAGCATCCGCAGCTTGACGTGCTGATCAACGCCGCCGGGATCTTCCGCGCCGGCTCGACCGGCACCCCGGTCGATGACTTCAGCGCGATGCTGGCCACCAACGTCACCGCCATTCATCACCTGTGCCAGCTCTGTACGCCGTGGCTGCTGCGTGCGCCGGATGCGCGCATCTTTAATCTGGCTTCGGTCAGCGGCGTGCAGCCTTACAGCAGCGTCGCCAGCTATGCCGCCAGCAAACATGCCCTGGTCGGCTACAGCCGCTCGATTGCCCGCGAGCTGGGCGCACAGGGGATTAAAGTCACTACCCTGTGCCCTGACGTGGTGGATACCGATATGGCGCAGGGTTCAGGACTGACACCGGACGAGATGCTGAGCAGCGAAGATATCTGCCGCGCCGTCGATTTCGTCATGTCGCTGTCGCCTGCCGCGGTGGTCGAGCAGCTGACCATTGGCCGCCAGTATCGCCCGCGTAAACCCGCCTGAGCCAGGAGACTTCATGCTGGAACTGAAAGGGGTATCGCACGCTTACGGTGAGCGCACGGTACTCGACAATATTAATCTGCAGCTGACGGAAAAACGCATCGGCATCGTCGGCAGCAACGGCTGCGGTAAAAGCACCTTTGTCCGCCTGCTGAACGGTCTGCTGCTGCCGAAGCAGGGCGAGGTGCTGGTCGATGGCCTCAACACCCGCCAGCACGGTAAAGCGGTGCGGCGCAAAGTCGGCTTTGTTTTCCAGAACCCGGATAATCAGATTGTTTTCCCGGTGGTGGAGGAAGACCTCGCCTTTGGGATGAAAAATCTTGGCCTGTCGAAGGCGGTGATCCGCGAGCGCAGCGATGCCGCACTGGCGCGCTACGATATGCAGGCGTTTCGCCAGCATCCGGCGCACCTGCTGAGCGGCGGGCAGAAACAGCTGCTGGCGATCTCCGGCGTGCTGGTGATGGAGCCAGAGTACATCGTGTTTGATGAGCCGACGACGCTGCTGGATCTGCGCAACAAGCGCCGTATCGCCCAGGCGATTGCCGACCTCGGGCAGACCGCTATTGTGGTCTCGCACGATCTGGAGTTTTTGCAGGATTTCGAGCGCGTGCTGGTGTTCGATCACGGCAAAGTGGTGATTGACGATGTGCCCGCCGTGGCGCTGAAAGAGTACGTCAGGATGATGTCATGACGCTGAGCGACTATATTCCGGGGCATTCCCCGCTGCACCGCCTGCCGCCGGGCATCAAGATCCTCACGCTGGCGATCCTCGGCACGCTGCTGTTTGTCTTCCCGCGCCTGGATGCGACGCTTGGCGCGCTGCTGGTGGTGATGCTGCTCTATCCGCTGGCGCGCATCAGCCTGCGCATTATGCTGCTGCAGCTGAAGCCGCTGCTGTGGGTGCTGGTGCTGCTGTTTGCCGTGCAGTGGTGGATGGTCAGCTGGCAGTCCGGCGTGCTGGTGATTGCCCGCCTGGCGGCGCTGATGCTGATGGCGGCGCTGGTGACGCTCACCACCCGCACTTCAGAGATGATCGACGCGCTGGAGAAAGGGCTGTTCTGGCTGCGCTTCCTGCGCATCAACCCGGCCAAAGTCAGCCTGGCGCTGTCGCTGGCGCTGCGTTTTATTCCGGTGCTGGCGGGGATCACCGCCGAAGTGCGCGAAGCGCAAAAGGCGCGCGGGCTGGATCGCAGCGTGCTGGCGGTGGCGATCCCGGTGATTGTGCGTACCCTGAAGATGGCCGATGATATTGCCGCCGCGCTGGAAGCCCGCGCCTGGGACCCCCAGCTGCGCCGTGAGCGCAGCGATGCTGAAAAAGTGAGAGAGTAATGTCGACCCGAGATATTGTGTATATCGCGCTGTTTGCCGCGATCACCGCCGCGCTGGGCCTGTTCCCGGCCTTCAGCCTGCCAGTGATTGCGGTACCGATCACCGCCCAGACGCTGGGCCCGATGCTGGCCGGAGCGATTGCCGGGGCCAAACGCGGCGCGCTGGCGCTGGTGCTGTTTGTACTGCTGGTGGCAATTGGCCTGCCGCTATTGGCGGGTGGCCGGGGGGGCTTAGGGATTTTCCTTGGTCCCAGCGGTGGATTTATCCTCGCGTGGCCGCTGGCGGCACTGCTGATTGGCTGGCTGTATCAGCGTTATCTGCGATCGCTGACGCTGGTAAAAGAGCTGCTGATCCTGACGCTGGGCGGCGTGGTGCTGATCTACTCGGCGGGTATTCCGTGGATTGCGCTGGTGGCGGGATTGCCGCTCAAGCAGGCGGCGATCGGTTCACTCGGCTTCCTGCCGGGGGATATCGTTAAAGTGGTGCTGGCGGTGCTGATTGTGCGCGCAGTGCGCCGGGCCTATCCGACCCTGGAATAATGCTGTTTTCGACGCGGGGCGGGCATGCCCGACCCCTGCAAAATCCCATTACATCCGCAACAAAATCTTGCCCTGCAACTCCCCCGACTGCACCGCTTTTACCGCTTGATCAATCTCTTCCAGCGCGAACTCCGCCACAATATCGGTGGCGATCACCCCGTCGCGGATAAACGCCATCACCTCGTTGATCCGGCGCTGCACCAGCGCTTTCTCATGATTATGCACCCACAGGCGCAGATGGAAGTTGGAAAAGCGAATGTCCGGTCGACTGCGCCAGAAGGCGGGCGGGATGGGCTGGCCGGAGAGCAGGCCGTAATGGATAAACTGCCCGCCGGGCGCCAGCGCCTGCGCCAGCGTCAGCGATTCGTCACCGCCAATGCAGTCGAGGATCGCCGCCGCGCCGCCGCTGCGCGCAATGGCCGCCAGCCTCTGCGGATAATCCGCCGCGCTGCTGTTGATCGCCTGCTCAGTGGCAAAGCCCGCGAACAGCCCGAGGTTCTGCGCCCGGCGCACGATAACAATCGGCTCCAGCCCCATATGGTTGGCGATGCGGATCAGCATTTTGCCAATCGCGGAGTTGGCGGCGTTAATGATGATGCGCATCCCCGGGGTAAACTGCAGCTCCTCGGTCAGCATCAGCAGCGCGGTCATCGGGTTGACGTAGCTGGTCGCCGCCTGCTGGTCAGTGACGTAGTCGGGCAGGGTGAAGCACCACTGCGGCTCGCTCTCTTTGAAGGTCTGCCACGCGCCCATACTGCCGACCGGCAGCACGCGCTGACCGACGCCCAGCCCGTCGTCATGGCTCTCACAGACTGTGCCGGTGCCTTCAAACCCCGGCACGAACGGCAGGGCGATGCGTGAACGGTATGCACCGGAAATGGTAATAATATCGGAGGGATTAATCGTGGCGTAGCGCATTCTGACCCGCACGCTGCCCGCCGCTAACGGGGCTAATGCGCACCGCTCCAGCTGCACAACGTCGCTGATGTTGCCGAACTCCCGGACCACCGCTCTGGTGAATAAAGTCTCTTTCATGGTATATTTTCTTCAGTGTTGTCCGGTTTACAGGTTAATGATTTTTATGCAGGATCAGTATAATAGCGAAACATTTCGCGTATCAATGCGCGACATTGATTTCAACGGCCACGTGCATAATTCCGTCTATCTGGACTACTGCGAAGACGCGGTAGTGAATGCTTTTCGCCGTGCGGATATTCTGCCGCTGTTTCGCCCCTACAGTGCGGGCGTGGTGTATCACGTTAAAAAATGCGAAGCCACTTTTCTGCATCCGCTGTCGGTGGATGATGTGGTAGCGCCGCAGGTGGCGATTGAGCAGCTCGGCAACAGCAGCCTGACGTTTAGCATCCAGCTGATGCTGCAGGGGAAAAACATTCCCGCCGCGCTCGGCAAGTTAGTCTGGGTCTGCGTCGACCTCACCGACCATAAACCCTGCCGCATTCCCGATGAAACGCGCCAGGCGTTAACCCGCTATTTCCCCGTCAGCGAGGCCTGAGGCAGATGCCGGTCCACGACAGGGTTAAGCTGCACGCGAACAACACCCCGAATAAAACCGCCGTCAGCATCGACGGCCAGACGCTGAGCTGGCAGCAGCTGTGGCAGCGCGGCCTCGCACTGTATCAGCATCTGCGCCAGCAGCCGAATGCATCCGGCACCGTGGCGATTGCCACCGGTAACCACCTTGCTTTTCCCGTCGCCTGGCTTGCCGCCACCGCGCAGCCGTACACCGCCGCGATTATCGACCCGCAGGCCCCGCTTGAGCAGCTGCGCGATATGCTGAGCCGCCTGGCGCCCGGCCTGCTGCTGCTGAAGCAGCAGGACCATCAGCTGATCGCCGTGGCGGAGCAGCTTAAGATCCGCTGGCTGGCGGTGGACAGCTGGCAGCCCGCCGACCAACCGCTGCAGGAGGGGGAGTTTTGTGCGCAGATGCAGGCACCCACGCCGTTTCTGATCAACTTCACCTCCGGCACCACCAGCCTGCCGAAAGCCTTTATCCGCTCGCGCCGCTCGTGGCGCTGCAGCTTTGAAAACGGCGAGGCGATTTTCCAGCTGGCCGCAGCGCCGTCAACCCTTTTTCCCGGCCCGCTGTCGCACGGCATTGGCCTTTACTGCCTGAATGAGACGCTGTATGCCGGGGGCACCTTTTACAGCCTTGGGCAGTGGCAGCCTGCGGCGGTGCTGGCGCTGATCGCGGCGGAAAAAATTGCGCGCATCGTGCTGGTGCCGACGATGATCGCCGGGTTCGCCCGCGTCAGCGCCGGGGCACAATTCCCCGACCTGCGCAGCCTGCTGAGCGCCGGAGCCAAGCTGGAGCTGAACCACTATCGCCAGGCGCGCGCGCTGTTTCCGGCGGCGCGCATGCAGGAGTATTACGGCGCTTCCGAGCTGGGGTTTATTGCGGTCTCGACGCTGGATGACGACAATATCAGCGACTCGCTGGCCAGCGTCGGGTCTGCTTTTCCCGGCACCGAAATCACCATCCGTGATGACGACGGTAAATTACTGCCCGCCGGCCAGCCCGGTACCATCTGGCTCCGCAGCGAACAGCTGATCGAAGGGTATTTATGGGGCGATGACGGCACTGCCTTTGTAAAGCAGGGTCATACAGCGACGGTGGCCGATATCGGTTATCTCGACCAGCGTCAGCGCTTAACGGTGATTGGCCGCCGGGGAAATATGATCCTCAGCGGCGGTAATAATATCTATCTCTCCGAAATTGAGTCGGTGATTAAATCGCTGCCGGGAGTGATTGAGGCGGTGGTGATCGCCGTTGATGATGACTATCTTGGCAAAAAGCTGGTAGCGGTTGTTGAGGCCGATGACGACACCTGCCGCCAGCTGGCGGGCAAGTGCCGGGAGCTTCTGGCAAAATATAAGCGCCCGCGCCAGTTTTACCAGATTAGCCGCTGGCCGCTGACGCCTAGCGGCAAGATAAAACGTAACGAGCTGGAAAAGAGGATTGCAGGCCATGCCGCAGAGCTTACTGAACTATCAGCCGCAGAGTGACAGCCAGCCGGTGATTGTCGCCGCCTGCCGCACGCCGGTAGGCAGAGCTTATGGCGCACTGGCCAGCCTGCCGATGGAGGCGCTGCTGGCACCGCTGTTTACCCATCTTCTGGCGACGCTGCCGGAAAATTTCAGCGCCATCGACGAGGTGATTATCGGCAATGCCACCGGCGGCGGTGGTAACATTGCCCGCCTGGCGTCGCTGGCGGCAGGGCTTCCGCTGGCGGTTCCGGCGGTAACGGTTGACCGCCAGTGCGGCTCGGGGCTGGAGGCGGTGATCAACGCCTGCCGTCTGGTGCAGGCGCAGGCCGGTGAATGCTACCTGGCAGGTGGCGTTGAGAGCGTCAGCAGCGCGCCGTGGCGGGTGGAGAAACCCGGCTCTCTGAAGCAGATGCCGCGCTTTTATGGCCGTGCGCGCTTCTCGCCGGAGGAGGTCGGTGACCCGGAGATGGGCATCGCCGCCGAAAATGTCGCGCAGCACTGCGCCATCAGCCGCCAGCGTCAGGACCAGTTTGCCCTGCGCAGCCATCAGCGCGCCGTCGCCGCAGGGCAGCAGGGCGCGTTTGCCGCCGAAATCGTGGCGCTCAGCGTGAACGGCCAGCAGATAGCCAGCGATGAGTGCCCGCGCCCCGGCACCTCCCTCGAACGACTGGCGGCGCTTTCCCCGGTTTTCGCCGCCAACGGCACGGTGACCGCAGGCAACTGCTGCCCGTTGAATGACGGAGCCTCGCTGCTGCTGGTGATGAGCCGCCGCAAAGCGCGCGAGTGTGGGTTTAGCGAGGGGCTGCTGTTTGCCGATGCCTGTAGCGCGGGCGTCGACCCGAACCTGCTGGGCCTTGGCCCGGTGCCCGCCACGCAAAAGCTGCTGGCGCGCCAGCCGCAGCTGACGCTGGATGATATACCCGTGATTGAGTTCAACGAGGCCTTCGCGGCGCAGGTGCTGGGATCGCTGGACGCGCTGGGCATTGATGAGCAGCGCATTAATTTGCAGGGCGGGGCGATCGCCCTCGGCCACCCTTACGGCGCGTCCGGCGCCATTATGGTGACGCGCCTGTTCAGCCAGCTGGTTGGCAAACAGCAGGGGAGTGGCTACGGGCTGGCGATGCTTGGCATCGCCGGAGGATTAGGGCTGAGCGCGCTGTTTCAGGCGGTGCGGCTGTAATCCTACTTTCCGCGCCACTGCGGGGCGCGCCGCTCAGTAAAGGCGTGCAGGCCTTCCTGATAGTCGAGGCTGCTTTGCAGCTGCTGTAACTCTTCAGCGCTGCGCTGGCGCAGATCCTCAGCGAGAGTCTCTCTCAACAGCGCGTTGCAGGCCTGAACCGCCAGCGGCGCGTTGCGGTTAAGGCGGGCCGCCAGCGCCAGCGCGCTTTCCATCAGCTCTTCCGCCTCTGCCAGCTGATAAAACAGCCCCAGCGCCAGCGCGCGCTGTGCCTCCATCGGTTCGCCGATCAGCAGCATCTCACGCGCCACGCTGGCAGGCAGCCGCGTGGCCAGCTGGCCTATAGCGCCACCGATCGGCAGCAGCCCGTGCTTCACTTCCGGCAGTGCGATTTTCACCTGCTGCGCCGCGATAATAAAATCGCACTCCAGCGCCAGCTCCAGCCCGCCGCCGAAGGCATGACCGTTAAGCGCGGCAATCCAGATTTTGCGCCGGGGCAGGTGCTGCAACGGGTTAAAGCCCCCGTGAGAATTTATCAGCCCTTTGCCGCCGTCGCTGAATGCCTCCTGCAAATCGGCACCGCCGCAGAACACCGTACCGCTGCCGGTGAGGATCACCGTGCGGATATCCGGCTGCTGCTCGCACCAGGTCAGGCACTGTTCCAGCTCGGCGACCATCACCGCGTTGTAGGCATTGCTGGCGGCGGGGCGGTTAAGCGTCAGGCGCGCCACGTGGGCAATCGGGCGGTCGCAGCGCACCAGCTGCGTGTTCGGTTGTTGGCTATTCATCATGGCTTACCGTGACTGTCTGAGGGCGAAGAGTGTAGCTTTATGCCTATCCATTTATTTAGCAAGCTTACGACGCGCGAGTTCGTGAGGTTAAAGTTTTAAAGCAAAAAGATCCTTCTGCTGAAAAAAGCTAAGTATTTACAGTCGAGGGTAGGGTCGAGGCATGCCTCGACCTGGTGTTTAGAGGCTTATCTCATCCACTGTCACTCTTAATGATCTGTACGTTATTGAAAACCGCACGCCCCTCTTTTTTGTCACCTCGATAACCTTTTGATTTAAACGATCTAATCGAACAGCTTTAAAAAAGGGTTTTTTACCAGGAGTGCGGCAATTGAATAATGTTTATAACGAGTTAGAGTGGTTTGTTAGCCGTTCACTGCCGAGCAGGCAGCTTAGAAAGTCAAAAACACGAACAACTTTTACAATTAGTTGTTCACTGCCGAGCAGGCAGCTTAGAAAATCATGCACGTGAATTTTCAGCTGTGCAGGGGGGATCAACTGCTGGATGAAACGTTGTCAAAGTATCCCCTTCACACCAGCAATCATTAAATAATGCAATTGCATTAATTTAACCCGCGTCGTATAATTTGCTCAGAAGTTAATCAGATTTTTAAGGTGAGAAATATGAGTGCTAACGCGCGTCCCGATACTGCTCTGACTGTCGATTCAAAAGTGACGGCCCGCTGTCAAACGACAATACCAGCGCCGGTACGTGAAGCGCTGAAGCTTCGGCCGGGCAAAGACCATATTCAGTATGAGATCCTTTCCGGTGGGAAAGTACTACTGAGCCGTCAAGAAATAGCGCAAGAAGATGATGTCATGGACGCATTCCTACATTTTCTCGCTGCTGACATCAAAAGTGCTCCTCAGAATGTTCAACCTTTCGACATGTCGCGAGGCCGCGAACTGGTTGCTGGCATGAACGTTAACATTGACGATGATATCTGCGACGAGGACTGATGGGCTAATGGACAAAGGATTGCCGGAAGAAGTTAATGGGTGGAAAATTTATGCGCATCCATGTTTTAAGCAAGCCTACGACGCGCTAGTTAGCGAGGTTGAGGTTTTAAAGCAAAAAGATCCTCAAGGATACCAGAAGAAAGCATCAGCAAAGCTCCTGGCCGTTGTCCATAAAGTTATTGAGGAAGGAATTGCTGTCGACCCTTCTGCTGCAGCGTATCGTCAGGGGACTACCCTGGGGAGCAATTTTAAGGATTGGTCCAGGGCGAAGTTTGGTAATGCACGTTATCGATTATTTTTTCGCTACAGCTCAGCGGAAAAGGTGATAATCCTGGCGTGGATGAACGACAGTAGTACCCTTCGCACCTATGACAGCAAAACCGATTCTTACAGGGTTTTCGAAAAAATGCTTAGAAAAGGGAAACCGCCGAAGGATTGGGGGCAGCTCTTTCATGAATCGAAGAAAAATAAATAAAAATCCGTATTAATACAGCTTCATATCCCGCATAGAATTTTATTCCCGCGCTAGCGTGGGATAGAAGTTCCTGCCTGGAGCCGCAGACAGCGCTAACCAGTTATTCCCGACAGTCAAATTAGGCATGTATGTAAAGTCAGCCGGGTTGATGGCGGTGTTTAATGTCATAGAGCTTGTTCCGAAATCCGCTGAAAAAAAAGCTTAAAGTATTTACCGTCCAGTGTAGGGTCGAGGCATGCCTCGACCTGGTGTTTAGATGCTTATCTCATCCACTGTCACTCTTAATGTTCTGTACGTTATTGAAAACCGCGCGACCCTCTTTTTTGTCACCTCGATAACTTTTTGATTTTAAACGACCTAATCGAACGGCTTAAAAAAGGGTTTTTACCAAGAGTGCAGCAATTGAATAATGTTTATAACGAGTTAGAGTGGTTTGTTAACCGTTCACTGCCGAGCAGGCAGCTTAGAAAACCACAACGCAGCACAGTAGTCGCCAGGCTTAGTTCACTGCCGAGCAGGCAGCTTAGAAAGACATTCATCACGGCCGTCGCAGGGTAAGCGAGTTCACTGCCGTACAGGCAGCTTAGAAAAGTTAAAACGTAGCCAGCAGCTGTGGCTGGACGTTCACTGCCGAGCAGGCAGCTTAGAAAACAGAGTTGCTCCCGCCTGGATGCATACTGCCCTGGGATCGAAGGGCGGTTGATGTCACCACAGACATTAAGATGCCATTGAGTACCGCCGGTACGCCGATTGATCCTAACGATACGGCCATTGCCGTCGGTGCTATTCTGGTGACTAATAACACGCGGGAGTTTAAGCGATTGCCAGGCATTATGCTGGAGGACTGATCAGAATAATTTTAGCAATAATGAGCTTTGTGCATTGATAAAAAAACGTATGCTGAAAACACTGCTAATATACTTTTCTTAATATTCTTTTGACTGGTTTTTTGTCATCATAATACCGCGATGGCCAGATTTTTTCTGGCGGAATCCCGATTTTCATAGCAATAATTAACTCACCCTTCAGCCATGGTTTTGATAAAGCATTTGCCAGCGTTCCGGATGATAAACCGTACTCGCGAGATAACTGTGCTAAAGAATAGCCTTTCATTCTGAGTGCGCACTGGATTTGCGCCCTGTGCCAGTCAGGAGTGTTAATGCTAGTTTTGGTTTTATTTCGATTCATGATCTCAACCTTTTTATTCGGGTTTATTAGATTTTATGTTTTTCTTGTAATCATGTGTTAGAAGGTTTTTAGGTTCATTTTCCCACTTTTGATTCAGGCTTTTGAAAGAAATTCTGTGGGATGTAACTGTTGAAATTATGCTGAAAGCAGTAGTCCAGGAATGCGCGCTTATTATTTACATTGGCTTTGCTATGGATGACCCGCATTCTGTTTTCTATGGTTCTTTTGGACAGACATAGTTTGTTTGATATCTCTTTACCTGTAAAACCATGGATGACATAAAAAATCAAATCCCATTCACTGGTTGTAAACAGCTCTGATGGGGGAGTAAACACGAGCGATGTTGGGATTTGAATGCTTTCAAGACTGGTTAACACCAGTGCATCTACGGGGCGGCCATGAAAAATAGTCCCACAGCACAATCCCACATCATCAAACAAGGGATATTTGTCAAAATACCAGGGTTGCAGCCAGTCATGTTTTTCAAATGGATGAATTTCTATCGATGTGACGCGATCCTGCATTGCTTCAACTTTACGGTCATGCGCCTGGAATTGTTCCTGAAAGCGCGCTGTTGATGCCGGCAATTCGCCATCCAGTCTTCCAGACACGTCGTAGCCTGCAGGCAGCCCCAGTAATCTGCAATAAGCACCATTTGCATAGATAAACGTTGATGTGGCATCTTTCGCTCCCCATGGTTCCTGGCTAACCTCCCAGAATCTAATCATATTATTGATGCTGGTTCTCAGTTTGAACATGTCTTTCATTCTGTTTTCCTTGTAGTAATGCATCCATTTTAATGAAGCGTAATTATTTTCTTTTACATGTTTGTATTATGAGTGTAGGTAATTAGATTGTTTGTAGTGCCGATTTTATAGGGTAAAAGTTACTCTAAATTGTAAACAAAGGAGCCAAACGTGATTTCAATATCAGATTTTAATATTGAACGTGCAGAAAGGGATCAGCTCGCAGGGATTTCAATCACTGAGATGGTCATTAAGAACGGGCTATGTGCCTACGGCACCTCGCTGGCTAAAGGAAAACGGGTGACGTGCCACAGTCATGGCGAAGGGGAAGAGTGGTATATTATCCTGTCAGGCAGGGGGACGATTTGGACGGGGGACAGTGACAATGATACGGTGAAAAATACCCGTTCGGATCCGATAAAGTCAGGTTCGGTATTTTGCATATATCCAGGTACTGCGCATCAGCTGATAGCGCTCACCGACATGGAATTTATCTTTTTGTGCCCGCCTACACATATCACCACCGATAGAACCTTTTTTGACGATATAGCCAGCTGAGTAAATTCACGGGGCGGCGAAATGCTGCCCACCGCGCGCATTCAGCAATTTAATCATGTTTATAATGGGTTAGAGTAGTTTGCTAAAGGTTCACTGCCCGGCATGCAGCTTAGAAAATTCCGCTAGAAAGTTCTCATTTATTGCCGCGCAGGTAGCTTAAAAAATTCATTGATATATTGATATAAGGCGTGATTGAAAGGAACGTTTAAAAGTGCACCTTCAGCCTGATCGCCCCTGACTAACCCATCTACCCCCACCTCATAAGTTATCAAACCCATCTGATAAATAAGCTGAAATTATTTCCACAGGTTCTGATGGGGGATTCCGCTGCGGGAGATATGCGGTTTTTTAATCGCTGTCGCAGTGTGATTGCCAAAACAACTCTGAAAATGTAGTGAAAAGCGCTGCAAAAGGCCTTTTGTTGCGGCGTGAATCGGCAGGTGGCTGATGTTGCTTTTTTGTAAACAGATTAACATGCAGGCCGAATCCTGCTATGCTGCCACTCGCGAAACCGGGCACCTTACCCTACACACGGATTGTTTTCACTTCGCGGTGACTTAGGTAGCCCGGGATGCCAAATACAATGAGAGTGAGGAGAACGTCGTGCTAGAAGAATACCGTAAGCACGTTGCCGAGCGTGCTGCCCAGGGGATTGTTCCTAAACCGTTAGATGCTTCCCAAATGGCCGCGCTGGTTGAACTGCTAAAAGCCCCTCCAGCGGGTGAAGAAGAGTTTCTGTTAGACCTGTTAATTAACCGAGTGCCGCCGGGCGTAGATGAAGCGGCGTATGTCAAAGCCGGGTTCCTGGCTGCTGTCGCGAAAGGCGAAGCGACTTCTCCTCTGGTTACTCCTGAAAAAGCCATTGAGCTGCTGGGCACCATGCAGGGCGGATACAACATCCATGCGCTGATCGAGGCGCTGGACGATGAAAAGCTGGCGCCAATTGCCGCTGAAGCCCTGTCCCACACGCTGCTGATGTTCGACAACTTCTATGACGTTGAAGAAAAATCCAAAGCGGGCAACCCTCACGCGAAGAAAATTATTCAGTCCTGGGCTGACGCCGAGTGGTTCCTCAAGCGTCCGAAACTGGCAGAAAAACTCACCGTAACCGTGTTTAAAGTGACCGGCGAAACCAATACCGACGACCTCTCTCCGGCGCCGGATGCCTGGTCTCGCCCGGATATTCCACTGCACGCGTTAGCGATGTTGAAAAACGCCCGTGAAGGCATCGAACCCGATGATGCCGGTAACGTTGGCCCGATCAAACAGATTGAAGCCCTGCAGCAAAAAGGCTTCCCGCTGACTTACGTAGGTGACGTGGTCGGTACCGGTTCTTCACGTAAATCCGCCACCAACTCGGTGCTGTGGTTTATGGGTGACGATATCCCTTACGTGCCAAACAAGAAGGGCGGCGGCGTCTGCCTCGGCGGTAAAATCGCGCCAATCTTCTTCAACACCATGGAAGATGCCGGCGCACTGCCGATCGAAGTGGACGTTGACCGTCTGAATATGGGCGATGTGATTGACATCTATCCCTACAAAGGCGAAGTGCGTAATCACGAAACCGGTGAAGTGCTGGCTAATTTCGAACTGAAAACCAACGTGCTGCTGGATGAAGTACGTGCGGGTGGCCGTATTCCACTGATAATCGGCCGTGGCCTGACCACCAAAGCGCGTGAATCTCTCGGTCTGCCGCACAGCGACGTGTTTGAGCAGGCGAAAGACGTAGCGGCCAGCACCCGTGGCTTCTCCCTGGCGCAGAAAATGGTTGGCCGCGCCTGTGGCGTTGACGGCGTGCGCCCTGGTGCCTACTGCGAACCAAAAATGACCTCGGTTGGCTCGCAGGACACCACCGGTCCAATGACCCGTGATGAGCTGAAAGATCTTGCCTGCCTCGGCTTCTCTGCGGACCTGGTGATGCAGTCCTTCTGCCACACCGCGGCCTATCCTAAGCCGGTGGACGTGACCACGCACCACACTCTGCCTGACTTCATTATGAACCGTGGTGGCGTATCGCTGCGTCCGGGCGACGGCATTATCCACAGCTGGCTGAACCGTATGCTGCTGCCGGATACCGTCGGCACCGGCGGTGACTCGCACACTCGTTTCCCGATCGGTATCTCCTTCCCGGCGGGTTCTGGCCTGGTGGCGTTTGCTGCGGCAACCGGCGTTATGCCGCTGGATATGCCAGAGTCGGTGCTGGTGCGCTTTAAAGGCAAAATGCAGCCGGGCATCACCCTGCGCGATCTGGTACACGCGATCCCGCTGTACGCGATCAAAGCGGGCCTGCTGACCGTTGAGAAGAAAGGTAAGAAAAACATCTTCTCTGGCCGCATCCTCGAAATCGAAGGTCTGCCTGACCTGAAAGTTGAGCAGGCGTTCGAACTGTCCGATGCCTCGGCAGAGCGCTCTGCGGCGGGCTGTAGCATCAAGCTGGGCAAAGACCCGATCATCGAGTATCTCAACTCGAACATCGTGCTGCTGAAGTGGATGATCTCTGAAGGCTACGGCGATCGTCGTACCATCGAGCGCCGTATCCAGGGCATGGAGAAATGGCTGGCGGATCCACAGCTGATGGAAGGCGACGCTGACGCGGAATACGCGGCGGTGATCGAGATCGATCTGGCCGACATCAAAGAGCCAATCCTCTGTGCGCCAAACGATCCGGATGATGCACGCCTGCTGTCCGACGTGCAGGGCACCAAGATTGACGAAGTGTTTATCGGCTCCTGCATGACCAACATCGGTCACTTCCGTGCGGCTGGTAAGCTGCTGGATGCGCACAAAGGCCAGCTGCCAACCCGTCTGTGGGTGGCTCCGCCAACCAAGATGGATGCGGCGCAGCTGACCGAAGAGGGCTACTACAGCGTGTTCGGTAAGAGCGGTGCGCGCATCGAGATCCCCGGCTGTTCACTGTGCATGGGTAACCAGGCGCGTGTGGCAGATGGCGCAACGGTGGTGTCGACCTCCACGCGTAACTTCCCGAACCGTCTCGGTACCGGTGCCAACGTCTTCCTGGCGTCTGCCGAGCTGTCTGCGGTAGCTTCTCTGCTGGGCAAACTGCCAACGCCGGAAGAGTACCTGAAGTTCATGGACCAGGTGGATAAAACCGCCGTGGATACCTACCGTTACCTGAACTTTGACCAGCTGAGCCAGTACACCGACAAAGCTGACGGCGTGATTTTCCAGACTGCGGTTTAACCCCCAGTCAGCGCTGACAAACCGGGCCTCGTGCCCGGTTTTTTTATGCCTGACGTAAAAGCGCTGCTTTTGTGCAGGCGGGCTGCGATAATGCGCGCTCAAGCTCAGATTTGTCGGGGCAGACGCGCAACAGTAAGCCGTCTGTGCTGGAGGGAAGTATTATGGAATACGAATTTTTAAGGGACATCACCGGCGTGGTGAAAGTCCGCATGACGATGGGCCACGAGGCCGTCGGCCACTGGTTTAATGATGAGGTGAATGAAAACCTCGCGCTGCTGGATGAAGTGGAAGCGGCAGTGTCTGAAGTAAAAGGCAGCGTGCGCCAGTGGCAGCGCGTGGGTAAAGAGTACACGCTGCTACTGGATGAAGAAGAGGTGATGATCCGCTCCAATCAGCTCGGTTTTGAAGGCGACGAGATGGAAGAGGGCATGAGCTATTACGACGAAGAGAGCCTGGCGTTCTGCGGCGTGGAGGATTTTCTCGCGGTGATCGCCGCCTATCGCGCGTTTTTGCAGGGGCGATGAGCTGCGGATGCGGGCCGATCAAAACAAAAGATCGGCCCCTACGATGGGGGCAACCTCGTCCCATAGGGGCTGGGCATGGCCCTGCACGCTCACGACTCGGGCTTCATTTTCACGCTGAGAAACTGCGTGCCGTCTTTGGTGGTAATCACTTCTACGGTGCCATTTTTACGCGCCTCTGCCAGAGAGGCCTGGGCCCGTTCAATCAGCCGGGTCTTATGTGCGCTGCGCTTAAAGAAAGGCGGCGGGGCAGTATGCCGGGGTTTTAATGACATAATTTTTACCTCCATTTATTGGGTTAACTGAAAATCCTTTAAAGCGTTCAATCAGTAAACGTAGGATCGAGTGGTAGAAAAGGAATAACTCATCATCAGCAGCTTCAAAAACATATAATCCGACCTGGTAAGTTTCATAATGCTTTAACAGCATCCTGATGACGTTACGCAGAACGGTTATCGCCATCGCACCTACTGGTGCGCGTGCGTAATACTGGTTTTTCTGCGAGTTACTAATATGGTCAAATGAAACTTCATAGCAAGAGTTAAAACTTAACGTTAAGTCATCAGGTAAAGTAAAGTTGATATCCTGCTGACCTTGTACGGCAGAGAAGTACACTTCATAGCGCCAGTATTTCAGCTGGAATTCAGCAATATGAAGCGTATTGAGAACATTAATCATCTTGAAATTATTCATCGCATCTATCCTTATGCCAGTGCAGCGATCGTGCCTCATGCAGTGAGGTGAGAGCAACAGGCTGACAGCGGATTTATTGCGTAGCGTTACGCAAATTACGATGTAATTAAATGAAAATCGCAGAAATAAAAAACGGCCCGCAGGCCGTTTATTTATACGAATAACTTAAAGCGATAAATTAAGCTGTTAAGGCGCTTTTAATCCAATGGCTGGAATGTTGCGGCCATAGTAAATTTCACGCATCTCTTTCCACAGCAGATCGGTGATGCGCTTATGTTCCTGCGGGCTGAGGTCGGCAGGGTCGGTATTAAACAGATAATGTTTAAGATCGAACTCCTTCAGCAGCATTTTGCTATGGAACATATTTTCCTGATAGACATTCACATCCATCATGTCATACATCGCCTTCATATCGTCCGACATAAAGTTCTGGATCGAATTGATCTCGTGGTCGATAAAGTGTTTCACCCCGTTGACGTCACGCGTAAAGCCGCGCACGCGATAGTCGATGGTGACGATGTCGGATTCCAGCTGGTGAATTAAGTAGTTCAGCGCTTTCAGAGGCGAAATCACGCCGCAGGTCGAGACTTCAATATCGGCACGGAAAGTACAGAGCCCGCCTTCGGGATGGCTTTCCGGGTAGGTATGCACGCAGATATGGCTCTTATCAAGGTGCGCAACCACGGAGCTTGGCAGCGGGCCGGGGTGCTCGGAGGTATCGATATCGCGCGGATCGACAGGCTCTTCGCTCACCAGAATCGTGACGCTGGCTCCCTGTGGTTCATAGTCCTGGCGTGCGATATTCAGCACGTTCGCCCCGATAATCGAGCAGGTTTCGCTCAGGATTTCGGTCAGGCGATTAGCATTATACTGCTCATCAATGTACGCAATGTACCCGTCGCGTTCAGCCTCAGTGTTCGCGTAACAGATATCGTAGATACAAAAACTCAGGCTTTTCGTCAGGTTGTTGAAGCCATGTAGTTTCAGCTTTTGCAATTTCATTCACCCCCTAAGAATGCCCGGCTAGTCAGCCAGCGCATTCAACAGATATTGCGGCAGGGCAAAACTGCCCGTGTGGATCGCCGGATTATAGTAACGGCAGGTCAGTCCTGCTGCGGCAAAGCGCGATGCGATAGTGGCCGCATCCAGCTGGCGTAGCTCTGGGTTGTCGCTGGCCCAGGCAAAGGTCATGATGCCGCCGTAGTAGGTTGGCACCGCCGCCTGATAGAAGCTGACATCAGCAAAATAGTGGCCGAGCTTGCGGTGGCTGTTGACGGCTTCGTCCTGCTGCAGGAAACAGACGCCATTCTGCGCCACGAAGATGCCGCCAGGATTAAGGCAGCGGTGGCATCCCTGATAAAAGTCTGAGGTAAACAGGCTCTCCCCCGGTCCAATCGGATCGGTACAGTCAGAGATAATGACATCGAACTTTTCGCCGGTCTGGCTCACGAAGTTCACGCCATCGTCGATAACCAGCGTAAAGCGTGGATCGTCATAAGCGCCCTGGCTGTGGTTCGGCAGGTACTGTTTGCAGAACGTCACCACGCCCGCATCGATTTCGACCATGGTGATTTTTTCGATGTTCTGATGACGGCTGACTTCACGCAGCATGGCACCATCGCCACCGCCGATAATCAGCACGTGTTTTGCCGCGCCGTGTGCCAGCAGCGGAACGTGGGTCATCATCTCATGATAGATAAACTCATCGCGCTCGGTGGTTTGTACCACACCGTCCAGCGCCATGACGCGACCTAACGCGGAGTTTTCAAAAATGACCAGATCCTGATGCCCGGTTTGTTCGCGATACAGTACTTTATCGACAGAAAAATACTGTCCGAATCCGGCATGAAGCGTTTCATACCACATTTCTTTATCGGTCATGGTGGGGACTCCTCCTGACGAAAAATGGGCCAATATCATAGCCATTTATGACCGTGGTTGCACGGTCAAATGATCGGCAGCAGGAAGGATATCAGAGGTTTATTTCACGTAGGCGAGCAGGCTCAGCGAGTCCCGTGCGAGAGATTTGCACTTGGTATCATTAGGAACGGCAATACCGCTCAGATCGCGATAGCTGTCTTCACCCAGCGCTTTCATGTTGAAACTGTTGTAGTTGGTTAAATCCCAACGGTTTTGCTGTGCGAAAAAGACCAGTGCCCGGCGAATTTGCCCGTCCGGTAAATCCTGATAGCCACAGTCATTTTTCAAATAAACAAATACGGCGGTTAAATCTGCCAAATCTTCTGCTTCCGATTCGCTCAGGGCGAAACTGGTGGAGGAGAAGCCAAACAGCCCTAACAGCAACAGAGCCTTGATGCTTTTCTTCATAGTTATTCTCATACGTGTGCAATAACCTGACGTTAGCACAGTTCAGGCCAGGTGCCAGCCAAAATTAGCGCAGAAAATTCCTGAAGCACCCAATCCGCACAAAGTAAACGGGCTTGACCTTACCGCTGGGGCAGGGTTTATGCTGCCCGCATTATTCACGTTTGACGCAAGGAATGGACGATGCAACGCCGTGATTTTCTCAAATTAAGCGCCGCGCTGGGCGCTGCCAGCGCACTGCCGCTGTGGAGCCGCTCGCTGATGGCGGCGGAACAGCGGCCGCTGTTGCCGATCCCCACATTACTGACTGCCGATGCACGCAGTGAAATCAGCCTGATCGCGCAGGCGGGCAGCAGCAGCTGGCGCGGAAAGAGTGTTCCTACCTGGGGCTATAACGGCGCTCTGCTTGGCCCGGCAATCCAGCTGGAGCGTGGCAAAGAGGTGAACATCACCGTGTATAACCGCCTGCCGGAAGCGACGACGGTGCACTGGCACGGCCTGGAGCTGCCCGGCGAGGTCGATGGCGGACCGCAGGCGCGCATTGCGCCTGACCAGAACCGCCGCGTGACCTTTACCCCGGACCAACCCGCCGCGACCTGCTGGTTCCACCCGCATCAGCATGGCCGTACCGGGTATCAGGTGGCGCAGGGGCTGGCCGGGCTGGTGCTGATTAACGACCCGGAGAGCGGCAAGCTGCTGCTGCCAAAGCAGTGGGGCATTGATGATATTCCGCTGATCCTGCAGGACAAGCGGCTGAACGCTGACGGCAGCCAGATCGACTATCAGCTGGATATCATGAGCGCCGCCGTCGGCTGGTTTGGCGACACCATGCTGACTAACGGGGCAATTTACCCGCAGGCGGGAGTGCCGCGCGGCTGGCTGCGCCTGCGCCTGCTCAACGGCTGTAACGCCCGCTCGCTGAATATCACCACCAGCGATAAGCGCCCGATGTATGTGATTGCCAGCGACGGCGGGCTGCTGGGGGAACCCGTGCAGGTTAGCGAGCTGCCGATGATGCCGGGCGAGCGCTTCGAAGTGCTGGTTGATACCACCGATGGCAAGCCGTTCGACCTGCAAACGCTGCCGGTGCGCCAGATGGGGATGACGCTAGAGCCGTTTAACCAGCCGCTGCCGCTGCTGTCGATTGCGCCGCTGCAGGTGCAGGCCAGCGGCACGCTGCCGGATAAGCTGGTCGAGATGCCAGCCGTGCCCGCGGCGCAGGGCGCCAATACGCGCTGGCTGCAGCTGATGATGGACCCGGAGCTGGACCGTCGCGGCATGCAGGCGCTGATGGAAAAGTACGGCCATGCGTCGATGGCGGGCATGAGTATGGATGCGCACGACAGCGACCAGGCGGACGCTAAGCCGCAGAGTGAGATGGCGGGGATGGATCACGGCGAGATGGCGGGAATGGACCATGCCAAAGCGCCGAAAGCCTATGACTTCCACCAGGGAAATCAGATTAACGGCGTGGCGTTCAACATGGATAAGCCCTCGTTCGAAGTGAAGCAGGGCGCGTATGAGAAGTGGACCGTCTCGGGCGAAGGCGATCAGATGCTGCATCCGTTCCACATTCACGGCACCCAGTTCCGCATTTTGTCAGAAAACGGCAAACCGCCGGCGCCGCACCGCAGCGGCTGGAAGGACACGGTGCGCGTCGAGGGCTGGCGCAGCGAAGTGCTGGTGCGCTTTAACCATCAGGCCGCTAAAGACCAGGCCTATATGGCGCACTGCCATCTGCTGGAGCACGAAGACACCGGGATGATGCTCGGGTTTACCGTGGCGTAAGCCCGAGGGCGGGACGACCGAAACAAAAGGTCGTCCCCTACAAAGACCTCTCCGTACCCTTGTAGGGGCGGACCCTCTTTTTCGGTCCGCCCGCGACGGCGTTATTCCAGCGCCAGGCGCAAATCCTCGATCAAATCATCCTTGTTCTCAATGCCAATCGATAAACGGATGGTTGAGGATTTAATGCCAATGCGGTCGCGCACCTCCAGCGGCACGCCGGAGTGGGTGGTGCTGGCCGGGTGGCTGGCGAGCGATTCGGTACCGCCGAGGCTGACCGCCAGCTTGAACAGCTGCACCGCATTGAGGAACTTAAAGGCCGCCTCCTGACCGCCACGAATATCGAACGAGAAGGTCGAACCGGCACCGCTGCACTGGGCGCGCCAGGTTTTTCCGGCCGCAGAATCCGCCGCCAGGAATGGCAGGTAATGAATTTGCTCCACCGCCGGATGGCTGCGCAGAAACTCCGCCACCGCAGCGGCATTATCGTTCGCCCGCTCCATGCGCAGCGCCAGCGTCTCCAGCGAGCGGCCAATCATCCAGCTGGAGTGCGGATCGAGCTGCGTGCCGATTGCGCTGCGCAGCGCCTTCACCTGGCGGATGAGTGCCTTGTTGCCCATCGCTGCCCCGGCGATCAGATCCGAGTGGCCGCCGACATATTTGGTCAGGGAATAGAGCGAAATATCCGCCCCGTGCTCCGTCGGGCGGGAAAACACCGGGCCGAGCAGGGTGTTATCGCAGGCAATCACCGGGCGGTGCTGCTGCTGCTGTTCAATTTTGTCGGCCACGCGCTTAATCAGCGCGATATCCACCAGGCTGTTGGTCGGGTTGGCCGGGGATTCAATCAGGATCACCGAAACCCGCCCCTGCGCCATCGCGGCATCCGCCGCCGCCTGTACCGATGCTTCACTGACGCCATCGCTAAAGCCTACCGAGGTGACGCCAAGATTGTGGAAGGTTTTGCTCAGTAGCGTTTCGGTGCCGCCGTACAGCGGCTGTGAGTGCAGAATGGCATCACCCGGTTTTACAAAGGTCAGCAGGGTGGTGGAGATCGCCGACATCCCCGACGAGAACAGCGCCGCGCTGTCGGTACGCTCGTAGATCGCCAGCCGATCCTCGACAATTTCACTGTTGGGGTGGTTGAAGCGCGAATAGACCAGCCCGTTGCCTTCGCCCGCAGGCGGTTCACGCCGTCCCGAGACGTAATCAAAGAAATCCCGCCCCTCCTCCGCGCTGTTAAACACAAAGGTCGAGGTGAGAAACACCGGGGGTTTGACCGCGCCTTCAGAAAGCGCCGGGTCATAACCGTAGTTCAGCATCTGCGTTTCAGGCTGCAGCTCGCGCGTGCCAATGTGGGTCTTTTTGGAATGTGATGAAGCCATGTGCTCTCCTGCCTGCTGGCATGATGATTACTAATTCTGGACGCTAAGCTAGCATGTGGCAGGTTGTGCTGATAAATGAATAAACGCTCTATGGTTAAATCATTATGCGATATGAAATGTGGCTATCTGAATGTATAGCAGTCTATATGTCTGTCGCAAGGTCAATGCAGGCCACGTTGCGCAACAGCGAGCGTCGGCCGGGAGAAGTGTGATAAACTGCACCGCTTTCCCTGAGCAATCGACGAAGAACTATGAAACACACCGTTGAAGTTATGATCTCCGAAGCTGAGATCAAATCCCGCGTTGCCGCACTCGGCCAGCAAATCACTGAAAATTATCGCGACAGCGGTAGCGAAATGGTGCTGGTGGGCCTGCTGCGCGGTTCGTTTATGTTTATGGCCGATCTGTGCCGCGCCATTGATGTCCCTCATGAAGTCGATTTTATGACGGCGTCGAGCTACGGCAACGGCACCTCGAGCACCCGCGATGTGAAAATCCTCAAAGATCTGGATGAGGACATTCGCGGTAAGGACGTGCTGATCGTCGAAGATATTATCGATTCAGGTAATACGCTGAGCAAAGTGCGTGAGCTTTTCAACCTGCGCGGTCCGAAATCCGTGGCGATCTGCACCCTGCTGGATAAGCCTTCCCGTCGCGAAGTGGACGTGCCGGTAGAGTATGTCGGTTTCGCCATTCCTGACGAGTTTGTGGTGGGTTACGGTATTGACTATGCCCAGCGCTATCGCCACCTGCCGTACGTGGGCAAAGTGGTGATGCTGGACGAGTAATCGCAGGTTTATCCACAGCACAATCGACTAAGGCCGGATTTTCCGGCCTGTAATACCATACGCAGCCTGTGCGGATTAGGGATTGAGATCCGGGTCGTTCAGCAGGTTGGCGATACCGTGGCGATAGCGCTGTTCGAGGATTTCGCGACTGGTTGCGGAGACCTCCAGATCGCGTAGGTAACCGTCCTGAATACCGTAAACCCAGCCGTGAATGTTGACCTTCTGCCCGCGCTTCCATGCTGACTGCATGATGGTGGAGTGGCCGAGGTTGTAAACTTGCTCAATCACGTTGATTTCACACAGTTTATCAAAGCGTTTTTCCGGCGGCAGTTCACCGAGTAACGCGCTATGCTTGTACCACAAATCACGGATATGCAGCAGCCAGTTGTCGATCAGGCCGAGTTCCGGGTTATCCACCGCCGCCTGAACGCCGCCGCAGCCGTAGTGACCACAGATAATAATGTGTTCCACTTCCAGCACTTCAACCGCGTACTGCACCACCGACAGGCAGTTGAGATCGGTGTGCACCACCAGGTTGGCGACGTTGCGGTGAACAAACAGTTCACCCGGCTCCAGCCCGGTCAGGCGCTCGGCAGGTACCCGGCTGTCAGAACAGCCAATCCACAGGAAGCGCGGCTTCTGCGCCAGAGACAGGCGTTCAAAGAAACCGGGGTCTTCCTCTTTCAGTAATTTGGACCACTGGCGATTGTTGCTGATAAGGGTGTTAATGTCTTTCATAATGATGTCGGCCACTACCTCGAAATGCGTACCGTAATATAGGGCAACGCTCCGTGATTGGAAATGACAAACAAGAAACCTATACAAATACAGGGCTCTCTCTTACCTATGACATATGCACTGGAACTTGAAAAGCTGACCAAAACCTACGCAGGCGGGGTTCAGGCGCTCAAGGGCATCGACCTCGCTGTCGAGGCCGGTGATTTCTATGCGCTGCTCGGCCCTAACGGCGCCGGTAAATCCACAACCATCGGCATTATCAGCTCGCTGGTCAACAAAACCGGCGGCAAAGTCCGGGTGTTTGGCTATGACCTGCAGCAGGATGTGGTCAACGCCAAGCGTCAGCTCGGGCTGGTGCCGCAGGAGTTCAACTTTAACCAGTTTGAAACCGTGATGCAGATTGTGGTCAGCCAGGCCGGACTGTACGGCGTGGAGAAACCGGACGCGTTAAAGCGTGCGGAAAAATACCTGAAGCAGCTGGATTTATGGGATAAACGCAACGAACGTGCGCGCATGCTCTCCGGCGGGATGAAGCGCCGCCTGATGATCGCCCGCGCGCTGATGCACGAGCCAAAGCTGCTGATCCTCGATGAGCCGACTGCCGGGGTAGATATCGAACTGCGCCGCTCAATGTGGACCTTCCTGCAGGAGCTGAATGCGCAGGGCACCACCATTATCCTCACCACCCACTATCTGGAAGAGGCCGAAATGCTGTGCCGCAATATCGGCATTATTCAGCGCGGTGAGCTGGTGGAAAACACCTCAATGAAGGGCCTGCTTTCTAAGCTGAAATCGGAAACCTTTATTCTCGACCTCGCGGCTAAAAGCCCGCTGCCGAAGCTGGAAGGCTTCCAGTACCGGCTGATTGATACCTCGACGCTGGAAGTGGAAGTGCTGCGTGAGCAGGGGCTGAACAGCGTGTTTAGCCAGCTCAGCCATCAGGGCGTGCAGGTATTGAGTATGCGCAACAAGGCCAACCGTCTTGAGGAGCTGTTTGTCGACCTGGTTAACGGGCGCACAGGAGAAAAAGCATGACACATCTATACTGGGTCGCCCTGAAGAGCATCTGGGGTAAAGAGATTAACCGTTTCGCCCGCATCTGGATCCAGACGCTGGTGCCGCCGGTGATCACCATGACGCTCTACTTTATTATTTTCGGCAACCTGATCGGCTCGCGCATCGGTGAGATGCACGGCTTCAGCTATATGCAGTTTATTGTGCCGGGCCTGATTATGATGGCGGTGATCACCAATGCCTATGCCAACGTGGCCTCGTCGTTCTTCAGCGCCAAGTTCCAGCGCAATATCGAAGAGCTGCTGGTGGCGCCGGTACCGACGCACGTGATTATCGCCGGTTATGTCGGCGGCGGCGTGGCGCGCGGTATCTGCGTCGGCGTGCTGGTGACGGCGATTTCGCTGTTCTTCGTGCCGTTCCAGGTGCATTCGTGGCTGATGGTGGCGGTGACGCTGCTGCTGACGGCGGTGCTGTTCTCGCTGGCGGGCCTGCTGAATGCGGTATTTGCCCGCACTTTCGATGATATCAGCCTGATCCCGACCTTTGTGCTGACGCCGCTGACCTACCTTGGCGGGGTGTTCTATTCGCTGACGCTGCTGCCGCCGGTGTGGCAGATGGTGTCGAAGCTGAACCCGATCGTCTATATGATCAGCGGATTCCGCTACGGTTTCCTCGGGATTAACGATGTGCCGCTGGCGTTTACCCTGGGCGTGCTGGTGGCGTTTATTGCGGTGTTTTATATTCTGGTGTGGGTGCTGATCCAGCGCGGTCGCGGATTACGTACCTGATGGGCAGGGGCCGATCATCTTTTGCGATCGGCCCCTACATGTTTGGCTTTTACGCCACCTGAACCGGCACGGCTTTCGCCACGCGCTTCATCTGGTTTTTACCTTCGAAATAGGCCACCTTCGGCTGCCACTCGCGGGCCTCCGCGTCCGACATCTGCACGTAAGAACAGATAATCAGCAGGTCCCCTTCGCAGGCACAGCGCGCTGCCGCACCGTTGACCGAGATGATCTTCGAACCGCGTTCGGCGGCGATAGCGTAGGTTGAGAAACGCTGGCCGTTGTTGATGTTATAGATATCGATCGCTTCGTATTGCAGAATGCCGGAAGCATCGAGGAAATCCTGATCGATGGCGCAGGAACCTTCGTAATTCAGGTCAGCCTGGGTCACGGTGACCCGGTGGAGTTTGCCCTGCAACATAGTACGATTCATAACTCATCACTCTACAGTCAATGCAAAAAACGGACGCCAGTATTACCCGGCGCCGCACGTCTGTCTACTGGGTCAGATCAACCTGTTGGTTATCAATCAGGCGCGCCTTGCCGAGCCAGGCCGCCATCAGGATCACCGCACGCTGGCTGTCGACGTTGAGCGGCAGCAGCGTATCGGCATCCACAATCGCCAGCCCGTCGGCCTGTAAGCCCTGCGCGGCCAGCTCACTTTCCGCCGCCGTAATCATCTCTTCCACGTGGCGCTCGCCGCTTTCCAGTTTTGCGGCGATGCTGTGCATTACTTTACTCAGCGCCGGGGCAATTTTACGCTCATCGCTGCTCAGGTAGCCGTTACGCGAGCTGAGCGCCAGGCCATCTTTGGCGCGCACGGTGGGCACGCCGACGATATCAATATCGTAGCCCATATCCGCCACCATTTTGCGGATCAGCGCCAGCTGCTGGTAATCCTTTTCGCCAAAGCAGGCGAGGTCGGGCTGCACCAGGTTAAACAGCTTGCTGACGATGGTGGAAACGCCGCGAAAGTGCCCCGGACGGCTGGCGCCTTCCAGCAGGGTGGAGAGACCCGGCACGTCGACAAACGTCTGCTCGCTCAGCCCTTTGGGATAGACATCGCCCGGCGCCGGGGAGAACACCAGATCAACGCCGCGGCGGTTGAGCTTTTCACAATCCTGCTGCAGCGTGCGCGGGTAGCGCGCCAGATCGTCGGCGCGCTCAAACTGCATCGGGTTAACGAAGATCGACACCACCACGATATCGGCACGCGCGCGCGCTTCGTCCACCAGGGTCATATGTCCGTCATGCAGGTTGCCCATGGTTGGCACCAGCGCAATGCGCTTGCCGTCCTGGCGCCAGCGGCGAATTTCGCGGCGCAGCATCGGCAGGGTTTCAATAATCAGCACGGTGTTTCTCCTGGTTTACTGGAAACTGTGTTCAGCGGCCGGATAGCTTCCGGCTTCAACTTCTGCCACATACTGACGCACTGCGGCGCGGATCTCTCCGGCCTCAGCGAGGAAGTTTTTGGCAAATTTAGGAATGTGACCGCCGGTAATGCCAAAGGCGTCGTGCATCACCAGAATCTGACCGTCGGTGACGTTGCCGGCGCCAATGCCAATCACCGGGATGGCCAGCGCCTCGGTCACGCGTTTTGCCAGCGAAACCGGCACGCACTCCAGCACCAGCAGCTGTATGCCCGCCGCTTCCAGCGCCAGCGCATCTTCCAGCAGGCGCTCGGCAGCGGCGCTTTCACGCCCCTGCACTTTATAGCCGCCGAAAACATTCACCGACTGCGGCGTCAGCCCGAGGTGACCGCACACCGGCACCGCGCGCTCGGTTAACTGCTGCACCGTTTCCGCCAGCCATTTGCCGCCTTCCAGCTTCACCATATTGGCCCCGGCGCGCATCAGCGTCGCGGCGCTGTCAAAGGTCTGCTGTGGCGTGGCGTAGCTCATAAACGGCAGGTCGGCGAGCAGCAGCGCAGCGGGGGCACCCCGGCGCACGGCCTGCGTGTGGTAAGCGATATCGGCCACCATGACCGGCAGCGTGGAGTCGTGGCCCTGAACCACCATGCCAAGGGAATCACCCACCAGCATGACCTGAATACCCTCATCGGCAAACAGGCGGGCAAAGCTGTAATCGTAGGCGGTGATGGTGGCGAATTTGTGCCCCTGCTGTTTCCACTGGCGTAAGGTCGAGACGGTAGTCGGTTTCATCAGATCCCCGTTAGGCATTTTCTGTTGGGCGTATCTTAATGGAAGGGGAGAGGGATGTCAGCATTGTCACGGGGCAGGTCACGGGCGAGGTCGCGGGCGAGGCATGCCTCACCCCTACGCTGGGGCCGCGGGCTTGCCTCGCCCCTACGTAGGGGCCGGGCATGCCCGGCCCGTGGTTTGCCGATTACCAGTGCCGGATGCTGCTGCTGTCGAGCGTCGCCAGCAAATCAGCGATGCGGGTGCCGTCGGGTAGGGTCAGATCGGGGGCGATCTCCCGCAGCGGCAGCAGCATAAAGGCGCGATTGTGCATATCGTAGTGCGGCACCGTCAGGCGTGGCGTGCTCAGCGTCTGCTCACCAAACAGCATGATGTCGAGGTCAAGCGTGCGCGGCCCCCAGCGGTGCGCTTTACGCACGCGCCCCTGCTCCAGCTCAATGCGCTGGGTATGGTCGAGCAGGGTTTCGGCCGCAAGTGTCGTATCCAGCGCAACGGCAGCATTGAGAAAATCAGGCTGGTCAGGCGGGCCGTAAGGCGGGGTGCGATAAAGAGAAGAGGTGGCAACCAGCGTAGTATCAGGAATGGCCGCCAGCGCATTCAGGGCAGATTGCACCTGATGCAGCGGGTCGGCCAGATTACTGCCCAGCGCCAGATAGACGCGGATCATGCGTCGTTGCTGTGGTCACGGCGCTGGCCGCCGGGAACGCGCTTGCGCGGGCGGCGGGTGCGGCGGCGTGGGACCGGATCATCACCCAGGGTGTTAAGCATGGTTTTCTGCTGCGGTGGCGCAGAAACCTGGAACTCGCCCCACCAGGTGGTCAGACGCTGCAGCTCGTGGTTGTTTTCCACTTCGGCACGCAGTGCCAGCAGGTCGTAAGCGGCGCGGAATTTCGGATGCTCCATCAGCTTCCACGCACGCTTACCGTGGCGGCGCGACAGGCGCAGCTGCAGCTGCCAGATATCCCGCACCAGCGTGGTAATGCGTTTTGGAATAGCCAGCGAGCGGCACGCCTCATCCAGCACGTCATTCATCGACAGCGCGAAGGCATCGTAATAGACCAGCCCGCTCTCCTGGGCGATTTTCTGCGCGGCTTCCAGCTGTGGATACCAGAACATCGCCGCAAACAGGAACGCCGGGTTAACACGCATCTGGTTGTGGATGCGGTTATCGGTATTTTTCAGCACCTGCAGGATCATCTTCTCCATATTACTGTCACCCTGTTCGGTGAAGTAGCGGGTGATGATCGGGAACAGCGGCTGGAACAGCTGATATTCACGCAGTTTCAGATAAGTTTGATGACCGTAACCCGCCTGCAGCAGCTTCAGCGTCTCTTCGAACAGGCGTGCCGGTGGGATATCGTTCAGTAGCGTAGCGAGACGCGGGATGGGCTCACCGGTTTCGGGCGCGATGCTCATGTCCAGCTTGGCGGCGAAGCGCACCACGCGCAGCATACGCACCGGGTCTTCACGGTAGCGGGTTTCCGGGTCACCGATCATCCGGATGATGCCCTGCTGCAGGTCGCTCAGGCCACCCACGTAATCACGCACGGTGAAGTCGGCCACGCTGTAATAGAGGCTGTTAATCGTCAGATCGCGGCGCTGGGCGTCATCTTCAATCGAACCGAAAATATTATCGCGCAGCAGCATACCATTCTGGCCGCGCTGCGAGCTGTTGCGGTCATCAGCAACCGGCTGCTCCGCTTCATGGTGACCACGGAAGGTGGCGACCTCGATAATTTCCGGGCCAAACATCACGTGCGCGAGGCGGAAGCGACGACCGACCAGACGGCAGTTGCGGAACAGTTTACGCATCTGATCCGGCGTGGCGTTGGTGGTCACATCGAAGTCTTTCGGTTTTTTACCCAGCAGCAAATCGCGCACGCCGCCGCCTACCAGGTAGGCTTCGAATCCGGCTTTGTTCAGGCGATACAGTACCTTGAGGGCATTTTCACTGATGTCCTTGCGCGAGATGTTATGACTATCGCGCGGAATGACGGTCATCTGACGCACTTCCTCGACCTCGGCTGGCGCCACGTCATCGCGACTGAGGACTTTCCGGCAAAAATTAGCAACTCGGGTAAAAATGGGACACCTCGATAGTGACAATGAAATTTGGTCGGTAAAAACAGCGGCTAATCATAGCTCAGAGTGAAGCGTTTGAGAATGCCGAAGTCGGTGTATGCTACTGCTGCGCGTCGTTTATTGGGATATTTTTGCACTTCCAGTCACCGATTGCGTGCTGTAACAGCGCGGCAACGCTCAGATCGCGCCAGCTTTCTGCCACCGGCTGACCGAGAAAACGCAGCGCTGCTGCCAGCGCCGGGCGCGGATCGCCTTCCGGCAGCGGCGGCGCATGATTCTGCTTGGAGAGCTTATTGCCGTCATGGTTTAACACCAGCGGCAGGTGCAGATAGCGCGGCGCAGGCCAGCCAAACTGATGGTAGAGCGTGATTTGACGCACGGTCGGCTCAATCAGATCCGCGCCGCGCACCACTTCCGTCACGCCCTGGAAATGGTCATCCACCACCACCGCAAGGTTATAGGCAAACAGCCCATCGCGGCGATGAATAATAAAGTCTTCCTGCGCCAGCCTGGCATCAGCCTTGACGCTGCCACGCAGCTGGTCGTGAAATTCGCTCAGCGGACGATCAACCTTAAGGCGCAGCGCGGCGTTTTCCGGCCCGAGCCCCAGCGCCCGGCAGTGGCCGTCGTACAGCCCGCCAACCTGCTGAATACGGCTGCGCGTGCAGGTGCAGTAGTAGCTGTGCCCGTCACGCTGCAGCCGATCGAGCGCCGCGCGGTAGGCTTCATGACGCTGCGACTGCCACAGGACTTCACCATCCCACTCCAGCCCGTACTGCTCCAGCTGCTGCAGGATACGCGTTGCCGCACCGGGGACTTCACGCGGCGGATCAATATCTTCAATGCGTACGTACCACGCGCCATGCTGTGCGCGAGCCTGGAGATAACTGCCTAAAGCCGCGATCAGAGAGCCAAAGTGAAGTTCACCGGAGGGGGAGGGGGCGAAGCGCCCGATATAATCTGAGGTCATCATCTTGAAGATTGGCAGTGAAGCGACTGCGGGAACGACTCCCCGCTTCACTGCGCAATCATATGCCGTTAACCGGCCATTTGTTTTTCGCGGATTTCTGCCAGCGTTTTACAGTCGATGCAAAGATCGGCGGTAGGACGCGCTTCCAGACGACGGATACCGATTTCAACGCCACAGGAATCACAGTAGCCGAAATCATCGTCTTCAACTTTCTTCAGCGTCTTTTCGATCTTTTTAATCAGCTTGCGCTCGCGATCGCGGTTACGCAATTCAAGACTGAACTCTTCTTCCTGAGCGGCACGATCGACCGGGTCCGGGAAGTTAGCGGCTTCGTCCTGCATGTGTGTGACCGTACGATCGACTTCATCCCGGAGTTGATTACGCCACGCCCCAAGAATTTTCTTGAAGTGCTCCAGCTGGGCTTCATTCATATACTCTTCGCCCGGCTTCTCTTGGTATGGCTCCACCCCAGCGATGGCGAGAATACTCAGGGACGATGTTTTACGGTTTTGCCCTTCTTGCATGTTGCTTCTCCTGGATAACACGCACTACACCCTTCATCTTTAAGCTGCAGGGGCGTTGGTCGCTATCCCGCAACCCGAAATCTTCGGGTATCGATCCCACATGGGGAAAAAAACAGGCCGCTATAAATACCAGAAGCGGTTAAGGTAAGCAATTATTCCTGATCACGCCTTGACAAGCATGTGAGGAAAAGCGTATTTGCGCGATCGGCAGTATAAAAGCAAATTGCGCTAAATTTTACAACTCCACTTTCAGGGCTTTTCTGAGAACCATCCCCTGCGGTGATAACTGCGCCTTATAACATAGCACCTCTACACCATTCTGCCGGGCCTGCGACAGGAGTTCTGCGTAGCGAGCATCAATGTGTCGCGCCGGGGCAACGTCCTCAATCCCCGAGTGCAGAACGGCGAAGAACAGTACCGCCCGCTGGCCCGATTGCGCAATCTGACTAAGCTCGCGCAGGTGTTTCTGGCCACGCACGGTCACCGCATCCGGAAAATACCCTTTACCCTGCTGTAATAGCGTCACGGATTTGACTTCAATATAGCAGTTGCGGCGATCGCTTGCCTGTAACAGGAAGTCTATCCGGCTGTTTTCTGCGCCATATTTAACTTCGGGCAGCAGCGTATCGTAACCGGATAATTCTGCAATCTGGCCTGCATTCAGTGCCTCACGCACTAACCCATTGGCGCGTAAGGTATTGACGCAAATCCAGTCGCCCTGCTGCGTTTCGGTCAGCTCCCAGCTGTGCGGATATTTCCGCGTCAGGCTGGCCGATGTTGAATACCACACCGTGTCGCCCGGCGTGGCGCAGCCCGTCATGGCCCCGGTATTCGCACAGTGGAGAGTCAGCTCTTCACCCTGCGGGGTGACAACATCAGCCAGAAAGCGCTTATAGCGTTTGATCAGCCGCGCGGGTTGCAGGTCCGGGCTAAATTCCATAGGAATTCCTTATCGTAATTTCCATTCCGCCACTTCTTCATAGCGGGTGCGACCGCGCGTAAAATGTGACTGAAACAGGACAAAGCGCTCGACCGGCACCGACCAGTGAAAATTGCGCGGCGGCAACGACACCGGGTGCAGAGCGTGGCGCAGTAATGTGACATGCGGATGAAAGGGCAGAGCAGGTTGCATACAGCCGCTGCGTGCCGCCTGCGAGCGCAGCAGCTCTGCCAGCTGCAGCAGCCCGCGCGGCGCCTGGCGCGGCCCCAGCCACACCACGCCGGAGCGCGGCCAGTGGCCGGCATCATCCAGCGTCAGCGTAAAGGCGGGCTGGGTAATGCGCCCGGCGAGCTGCATCAGCGCCCGCTGCTTCTGCGCGCTGATTTCGCCGAGGAACGCCAGCGTCAGGTGCAGGCTGTCGGCGGCTACCGGGCGGCCCGCTTCCGCCGGAAAGGTCGCGGCGCGCCACTGGATCAGGCTCTGCTTACACTCGTCCGGCAGTTCGAGGCCGAAAAACAGCCGTTTTGGTGCGCTCATCGCGTCCTCCGGTAAATCAGACCCGGGAATGCTACAATGCGCCGCAGATTATGACCATGCCGTTCTGGAGTAAATACGTGAGTTCATTACCGGTCAGTGCCGTCCTTCCCGAACTGCTGGCGGCCCTGCAATCCGCCCCGCAGGTGCTGCTGGCTGCCCCGACCGGCGCCGGAAAATCCACCTGGCTGCCGCTACAGATCCTGCAACAGGCGGGATTCAGCGGGCGCATCCTGCTGCTGGAACCGCGCAGGCTGGCGGCGCGCAACGTTGCGCAGCGGCTGGCCGAGCTGCTGGGGCAGCAGCCGGGCGAGACCGTGGGTTACCGCATGCGCGGCGAGTCGCGCTGCGGGCCTGCCACGCGCTTAGAGGTGGTGACGGAAGGGATCCTCACGCGCATGCTGCAGCAGGATCCGATGCTGGAAGGCGTGTCGCTGGTGATCCTTGATGAGTTCCACGAGCGCAGTTTGCAGGGCGATCTGGCGCTGGCGCTGCTGCTCGACGTGCAGGGCGGGCTACGTGACGATCTGAAAGTGCTGATCATGTCGGCCACGCTGGATAATTCGCGGCTGCGCGAGTGGCTGCCGGATGCGCCGCTGATCGCCTCCGAGGGGCGATCCTTCCCGGTCGATCGCCGCTACCAGCCGCTGGCCACCACGCTGCGCTTTGACGATGCGGTGGCACGCCAGGTGAGCCAGCTATTACGCGAGGAGAGCGGCTCCCTGCTGCTGTTCCTGCCCGGCGTGGCGGAGATCCAGCGCGTGCAGAGTGCGCTTACCGACCTTGTCGCCAGCGATGTTGACCTCTGCCCGCTGTACGGGGCGCTGTCGCTGGCGGATCAGCGCCGGGCTATCCTGCCTTCTGCGGCCGGGCGGCGCAAAGTGGTGCTGGCAACCAACATTGCCGAAACCAGCTTAACCATCGAGGGCATTCGTTTGGTGGTGGACTGCGCGCTGGAGCGCAGCGCGTTTTTCGACCTGCGCAGCGGGCTGACCAGTCTGCAAACCCGGCGCGTCAGCCAGGCATCGATGACCCAGCGTGCCGGGCGCGCCGGGCGCCTTGAACCCGGCATCTGCCTGCATCTGATAGCAAAGGAGCAGGCGGAGCGCGCCGCCGCCCACAGCGACCCGGAAATCCTCACCAGCGATCTCGCGGCGCTGTGGCTCGATCTGCTGCAGTGGGGCTGCCACGATATCAGCCAGCTTAACTGGCTGGACGTGCCGCCCGCTGCGGGTATCGAGGCGGCGCGCCAGCTGCTGCAGAAGCTGGGGGCGACCGACGGTGACGGGCGGCTGAACGCGCAGGGGCGCAAAATGGCCGCGCTCGGCAGCGAACCGCGCTTTGCCGCGATGCTGATTGCCGCCGGCAGCGATGCCGATGCGGTCGCCACCGCCGCCCAGCTGGTGGCGATGCTGGAGGATCCGCAGCGCGGCAGCCCCGATCTGCGCGACAGCTTTCAGCGCCGCCTGCCGCAGTGGCAGCGCCGCGCCCGTCAGCTGCAGCAGCGGCTGCAGGTGAGTGGCGGAACGCTGGATGAAGATCGCCTCCCGGCGCTGCTGGCGGTGGCATTCCCGGACCGCATCGCGCGGCGGCGCGGTGCGGAGGGGCGCTATCAGCTGGCGAACGGCAGCGGGGCCGCGCTCGATCGTGAAGAGGGCTTAACCCGCTACGAGTGGCTGATTGCGCCACAGCTGCTGCAGAGCCATAGCCAACCCGACGCGCGTATTTTGCAGGCGCTGCCGCTGGATATCGACCAGCTGGTGCGTCAGCTTCCTGTTCTGCTGACGCAGCAAACAGAAGTGGAGTGGGATGAAGAGAAAGGCACGCTGCGCGCCTGGCGCCGTGAGCAGATCGGTCAGCTGGTGCTGAAGTCGCAGCCGCTGGCGAAACCGGACGAGCAGGAGCTGCACGCGGCGATGCTGCGCTGGGTGCGCAGCAAAGGTTTATCGGTGCTGAACTGGACGCCACAGGCAGAGCAGCTAAGATTGCGGCTGGTCTGTGCCATGCAGTGGCTGCCGGAAGCGGCGTGGCCCGCCGCCGATGAGCCCGCGCTGCTGGCGTGTCTGGAGCGCTGGCTGCTGCCCGCGATGAATGGCGTGCGCGATGCGCGTGGCCTGCGTCAGCTCGACTGTGCCGCTGCGTTATTACAATTGCTCACATGGTCACAGCGACAGCAACTGGATACTGCATTGCCAACTCATTACACTGTGCCGACCGGAAGCCGCCTGCCGATCCAGTACTCTGCTGATAAACCGCCCGCGCTGGCGGTGCGCCTGCAGGAGATGTATGGCGAAGCGCACAACCCCAGCGTTGCCGCAGGGCGCATCCCGCTGGTGCTGGAGCTGCTATCCCCGGCGCAGCGCCCGCTGCAGATCACCCGCGATCTGGCGGCGTTCTGGAACGGGGCTTACCGGGAAGTGCAAAAAGAGATGAAAGGGCGCTACCCCAAACATCTGTGGCCGGATGACCCGGCAAATACATTACCGACGCGGCGCGTGAAAAAGTTTTCCGCGACGTAATTTTTCTGTACTGAGCAATGGCCCGAATATTCGGAAGGTTCCACTTCCGCAACGGCCCCCGTGCGACGAGAGTAGTCGGCCTGGCCGACGCGTGCCCCTGGAGAAATGAAACACATGTCTGACGATCGCGAACCTATCGGGCGTAAAGGAAAGCAGCCCAAGCCGCCGCGTAACAAAGCGGGGCGAGGTCGCCGCAGGGAAGAGGAAGAATATGATGAGTATGACGATCAGGATGAAGACCTGGATGACGAGGAGGTAACCCCGGTGCCACGTAAAGGAAAAGGACGCTCACCGCGTAAGAAAAGAGGCTGGATTGGCTTACTGATTAAGCTGTTCCTGCTGTTTGCCGTGGTGATGGCCATCTATGGTGTCTATCTGGATTCCCAGATCCGCAGCCGCATTGACGGCAAAGTCTGGCAGCTGCCGGCGACGGTTTACGGCCGCATGGTCAGCCTTGAGCCGGGTATGTCGTACAACAAGAAAGAGATGATCGCCCTGCTGGAAGGCACGCAGTATCGCGAAGTCACGCGCATGACGCGGCCCGGTGAATTTACCGTGCAGGGTAATAGCATTGAGATGATCCGCCGCCCGTTTGATTTCCCCGACAGCAAAGAGGGGCAGATCCGCGCGCGCCTGAGCTTTAGCGGCGACCAGCTGAGCGACATCAAAAACCTCGACAGCGGCCGCAGCTTTGGCTTCTTCCGCCTCGATCCGCGGCTGATCACCATGCTGCAGTCGCCAAACGGCGAACAGCGCCTGTTTGTGCCGCGCGCCGGCTTCCCTGACCTGCTGGTGGATACGCTGGTGGCAACCGAAGACCGCCACTTCTATCAGCATGACGGCATCAGCTTCTACTCAATTGGCCGTGCTTTCCTCGCCAACATTACCGCCGGGCGTGCGGTGCAGGGCGGCAGTACGCTGACCCAGCAGCTGGTGAAGAACCTGTTCCTGACCAACGAGCGCTCGCTGTGGCGTAAAGCCAACGAAGCCTATATGGCGCTGATCATGGATGCGCGCTACAGCAAGGACCGCATCCTCGAGCTGTATCTGAATGAGGTGTACCTCGGACAGGCCGGTAACGATCAGATCCGCGGCTTCCCGCTGGCCAGCCTCTACTACTTTGGCCGCCCGGTGGACGAGCTGAGCCTCGACCAGCAGGCGCTTTTGGTGGGGATGGTGAAAGGCGCGTCGCTCTATAACCCATGGCGTAATCCGAAGCTGGCGCTGGAGCGCCGCAACCTGGTGCTGCGCCTGCTGCAGCAGCAGAAGGTAATCGACCAGGAGCTGTACGACATGCTGAGCGCCCGCCCGCTGGGCGTGCAGCCGAAAGGGGGGGTGATCACGCCGCAGCCGGCGTTTATGCAGATGGTGCGTAACGAACTGCAGGCGAAGCTCGGCGATAAAATCAAAGATCTCTCCGGGGTGAAAATCTTCACCACCCTTGACCCGGTGTCGCAGGATGCGGCCGAGAAGTCGGTGGAAGAGGGGATGCCGGCGCTGCGCAAACAGCGTGGCCTGAACGATCTGGAAACGGCCATGGTGATCGTTGACCGCTTCAGCGGTGAAGTGCGTGCCATGGTGGGCGGTGCCGATCCGCAGTTTGCCGGTTACAACCGAGCGCTGCAGGCGCGCCGTTCGATTGGTTCCCTGGCAAAACCAGCGACTTATCTGACCGCCCTCAGCCAGCCGGATACCTATCGCCTGAATACCTGGATTGCCGATAACCCGATTGCGCTGAAGCAGCCTAATGGCCAGGTATGGAAACCGCAGAACGACGATCGTCGATTCAGCGGCCAGGTGATGCTGGTGGATGCGCTGACCCGCTCAATGAACGTGCCGACGGTTAACCTTGGCATGACGCTGGGGCTGCCGCAGGTGGTGGATACCTGGACTAAACTGGGCGTGCCGAAAGATCAGCTCAACCCGGTACCCGCGATGCTGCTGGGGGCGCTTAACCTGACCCCGATTGAAGTGGCGCAGGCGTTCCAGACCATTGCCAGCGGCGGCAGCCGTGCCCCGCTCTCTGCGGTGCGCTCGGTGATTGCTGAAGATGGTAGCGTGCTGTATCAGAGTTTCCCACAGGCGGAACGTGCGGTACCTGCTCAGGCCGCCTACCTGACGCTTTACACCATGCAGCAGGTGGTCGATCACGGTACCGCGCGCGCGCTGGGTGCCAAATATCCTCGCGCCAGCCTGGCGGGTAAAACCGGTACCACCAATAACCTGGTGGACAGCTGGTTTGCCGGTATTGATGGCAAAGAGGTGGCGATCACCTGGATTGGCCGTGATAACAACCAGCCGACCAAGGTCTATGGCTCAAGCGGTGCCATGCAGCTCTACCAGCGCTATTTGGCTAACCAGGCGCCGATGCCGCTGCAGCTGACGCCGCCGGAAGATATCGCGCCGATGAGCGTTGATTCTGCCGGCAACTTTGTCTGCGGCAGTGCCAGCAGCAGCTGGCGTACCCTGCCGGTCTGGACCACCGATGCTGAGGCGCTGTGTCAGCAACAGCAGCAGCAGCAGATGTTGCAGCAGCAGAACAGCCAGCAGCAACCGCAGCAGGGTCAGCCACAGCAGCAAAATGAGCAGAAGGACAGCGATGGCGTAGCGGGCTGGATTAAAGATATGTTCGGCAAGTAACAGCTATTGTTGATTGTAAAAAAAGCCGGGAAACCGGCTTTTTTATCTCTGTTATTCAGAATTTGTGTCGAATAGCGGCTATTTTAGTTAATTGATTACGTTACTGTTTTTGATTTTGAGTGCCAAAAGAGTCCAAATAGATCTAATAAAAAATAAAATGAGATCTGCATATCTTTTTTTGCATTGCCTTTCAGTGAGGATAAGCCTGCTTTTACTCATAAAAAGGAATTTCAATGAAACTTAATGCGTTATATTCCAGCCTGATGTTAGGCGGTGCTTTACTCACCGCACTCTCCGCACAGGCTGACAACACCAGCGTTACTCCTTTCCACACCGCAGCTCAGGCTGTCGACAGCCAGTACTACCTGCCACCACCGCCAAAAGAGGGCAGCTCCGCGTATTCCTATGACAAGGCGGCTTATGAAAAAGGCTACGCGATGAAGGGCTCGCCGCGCTGGCAGCAAGCCACTCAGGATGCCAACCTGCACGTCGAGAATATTGCCAAAATCTTCTCGCCAGTGCTTGGGGTCACTATCAGTCCAGATGAAACCCCTGCGACCTGGAGCATGCTGCAGAAGCTGCTGATCCTCGGCGGTGCTTACGCGCCGGACGGGGCGAAAAACTACTATATGCGCACCCGTCCTTTTGTGGTGTTCAACCATCACACCTGCCAGCCCGCCGATGAAGCGGCGCTGCGTAAAAATGGCTCTTACCCCTCCGGCCACACCACCTACGGCACGCTGCTGGCGCTGGTGCTGTCGCAGGCAAAACCCGAGCGGGCGAAAGAGCTGGCGGAACGCGCCTGGGAATTTGGGCAGAGCCGGGTGATTTGTGGCGCGCACTGGCAAAGCGATGTCAATGCCGGGCGTTACGTGGGGGCGGTCGAGTATGCTCGTCTGCAAACGATTCCTGCTTTTCTCCAGCAGGAAAAACTGGTCAAAGCTGAGCTGAACGCTGGCTCCGGCCAGTAAACTGCACGCAGTAAAACAGGCAAAGCGGCTCAGGGTAGCCGCTTTTTAGATCAACTTTTCTTTTGCTTCATCCTGCATTATCTGCCCGACATGGAACTTGCCATGGATAAAGGATGAGCGAAACGACAATGAATGTTTATGCGGTTTCCAGAACCGTCGGCCGTTATTTTCCTCTGTTGCTGGCCGCAAACTGCTTTGCCACCACCCCGACGCTTACCGTCAATGCCCATGATGCGCCGCCACAGGAGGATGCGTGGGGCCCTGCCGCAACCATCGCCGCAAAACGCAGTGCCAGCGGCAGTAAAACCGATACGGCGCTGGAGAAAATCCCGCAGTCGGTTTCGGTAGTGACCGCTGCAGAGCTGCAGCGCATGCAGCCACAATCGGTCAAAGAAGCCCTCAGCTACACCCCCGGTGTGACGGTGAACGCCAGCGGCAGTTCCAATCTGTTTGATAATGTCGCGATCCGCGGCTTTGGTGGGCAGCAAAATATCAACGAGTATCTGGACGGCATCAAATTGCAGGGCGACAGTTATTCACTGGCCGCCATTGACCCTTACATGCTGGAGCGCGTTGAAGTCCTGCACGGGCCTGCTTCAGTGCTTTATGGCAAGAGCAGCCCCGGCGGGCTGATTGAGCTGGTCAGCAAACAGCCGCTGGGAGAGCGCCTGCGCGAGATCCAGTTTCAGATGGGTAACCAGAATCTGTATGAGACCGGCTTCGATTTTAGCGATATTGTCGATGATGACCCGCGCTATAGCTGGCGGATGACCGGGCTGGCCCGCAGTAATGACGCGCAGCAGGTAAATGCGCGCGAGAAGCGCTATGCGGTTGCGCCCTCGTTTCGCTGGCAGCCCAACGCGCACACCAGCCTGACGCTTCTGACCAATTTTCAGCACGAACCCGAATCAGGCTATAACGGCTGGCTGCCCCGTCAGGGCACGGTGGACCCGTTTGTTACTGCGGATGGTAAGCAGCATAAACTGTCGACCCGGTTTAGCGATGGCGAGCGCAGCGGGCGCTATCAGCATACGCAGAACCTGGCTGGCTATCGCCTGATACACGATCTCAGCGACAGCTGGCAGGTGCGGCAGAATTTGCGCTATATGCATCTCGACTCGCACAGCACCGGCTTCAACGGCATCGGGTATATTGCGCCGCAAACCCTGATGCGCTCTTCAGCGCATTTTGACGAGCGGCTGAGCAATATCGATGTCGATAGCCAGGTGGAAGGGAAAGTCGCCAGCGGTCCGCTGGATCACCGCCTGCTGTTTGGCGTCGACTATATGCACATGCGCGATGATATAAACGGCTTTTATGGTTTCGCCGATCCGCTGGATCTGCTCGACCCGCATTATGGCAATGACAGCATCCCGGAATTGGGGCGGATGCCGCAAAAAATGCTGGATCGCCAGCAGCAAACCGGGATCTACGCGCAGGATCAGGCGCAGTGGCGGCGGTGGGTGGTGACGTTAGGCGGACGTTATGACTGGGCGATGACCTCCGCCTTTGACCGGGTTGCGCACAGCACCAACCGTCGTCACGATCGGCAGTTTAGCTGGCGCGGCGGGGTAAATTATCCGTTTGATAACGGTATTGCACCTTACTTTAGCTTCAGCGAATCTTTTCAACCGACCTCCGGCACCGATGTCCATCATCAGACCTTTTCCCCCTCACGCGGCAAGCAGTATGAGCTCGGCCTGAAGTTTGTGCCGCAGGATCGTCCTGTGGTGCTGACGGCGGCGCTGTTTCAGCTGGTGAAAAACAAAAATCTGGTGGTGGATACCAGCGTCGGTGCCGGAATGGGCATGGGATATTTCAGCAAGCAGGCGGGTAAAACGCGATCGCGCGGACTGGAGCTTGAGGCTAAAGCGGCGGTAAACCTCAACCTCAATTTGAGCGCCTCCTATACCTTTACTGACGTGCGCTATGCGCGTGACGCCAGCGAGCAGTCAGACCGCCGCCCGTATCAGATACCCGCCAATATGGCCTCTTTATGGGCTGACTACACCTTCCACCAGACGGCGTTGAGCGGCCTGACGCTGGGCAGCGGCGTGCGCTACGTCGGCAGCAGCTGGGGCGATACGGCCAACAGCTTCAAGGTTAAACCCTATACGCTGGTGGATGCGGTAATGCGCTACGATCTGGCGCGTGTTGGCTTGCCTGATTCGAACGTAGCGTTAAATATTAATAACTTACTCGATCGTCACTATGTGGCGAGCTGCATGTCCGGCTATGCCTGCTACTGGGGGCGAGACCGCCGCATCATCGCAACCATGACCTTCCGCTATTAAATAATTCCTGACCTCGCGCAAAATTCCGCGTGCCGCTGACGGGTAAACTCTGCCCGCAGCCGCGCCCGGCGTGGCTTTTCCCTTGCGAAAGCTGCTTCGTTTCGCATATTATCCGAGCGTTATAATAATAATTATCGTTTCGTTTCACATTCAACAATCCATGTTCAGAGAAAGCTCAATGGCCAACGCGCGCAATTTTTCCACTGATTTCAATACCGTAAAGACGGCGAAACGCCAGCTGGCAGTCTTGGTTGCCCTGTCCCTGACCAGCGGCGCTGCCTTCGCTGCTGACGACACCATTACCGTTAACGCCAATGCCAGCAGCGCGCCGCAGGAGAGTCCGTGGGGGCCAGCGCCAACCATCGCCGCTAAAACCAGCGCCACCGCTACCAAAACCGCGACGCCAATTGAGAAGAACCCGCAGTCGGTATCTGTGGTAACCAGCCAGGAGATGCAGACGCACCAGCCGCTGTCGGTAAAAGAAGCGCTGGGCTACACCACCGGCGTAATGGTGGGCAACCGCGGTGCTTCCAATGTGATTGATGCGCTCTCTATTCGCGGCTTTAGCGAAACCAATACCAACCAGTATCTCAACGGTCTGAAATTGCAGGGTGATAACTACTCTGAATTTGCCATTGACCCTTACTTCCTTGAGCGCGTCGAGCTGATGCGCGGGCCGACCTCGGTGCTGTACGGAAAAAGTAATCCGGGCGGTATCGTGGCAATGGTCAGCAAGCGGCCAACCACGGAAACCCTGCGTGAAGTGCAGTTCCAGATGGGAACCGATAACCTGTTTTCCACCGGCTTTGACTTCGGCGGTGCGCTGGATGATAACGAAGCGTTTTCTTACCGCCTGACCGGGCTGGCGCGCAGCGCCGATGCGCAGCAGCAGATGAACAAAGAGAAGCGCTACACCATTGCGCCATCGTTCAGCTGGCAGCCGGATGAAAATACCAACTTCACCTTCCTGAGCTATTTCCAGAACGAGCCGGAAACCGGCTACTACGGCTGGCTGCCGCGTGAAGGCACGGTGGTGCCCATTACCGATGCCAACGGCAACCAGCATAAGCTGCCAACCGATTTTGATGAGGGCGAAGCGAGCAATAAAATCTCGCGCAACACCAAAATGGTGGGCTACAGCTTTGACCACGCGTTCAACGATACCTGGACCGTGCGCCAGAACCTGCGTTACGCCCAATTGCGCACTGATTACCTCAGTATCTATGGCAACGGCCTGGACACGACGAATAACACCATCATCCGTGGTTATGCGCATTCGCAGGAAAAGCTGAACCAGTTTGCCGTGGATACCCAGGCACAGGCGAAGTTCGCTACCGCGCAGCTGGACCATACGCTGCTGATGGGCGTGGATTATCAGCGTTCGCGTAACGATATCGATGCCATCTTTGGTTCAGCCACTCCTCTCGACGCGCTGAACCCGGTATATGGCAATGATCAAATGGTGGGAGCGGGCTTCCCGTACCAGTATCTGAACAAGCAGGAACAGACCGGCCTGTATGCGCAGGATCAGATGGAGTGGGACCGCTGGGTGCTGACGCTGGGCGGGCGCTACGATTACCTCACCATGTCCGCCTTTGACCGTAACGGCAGCGAGAATAAAACTCACGACCAGGCCTTCACCTGGCGCGGCGGCGTTAACTACGTCTTCGATAACGGCATTGCCCCGTACTTCAGCTACAGCGAGTCATTTATCCCGAATACCGGCACCACGCTCGGCGGCGAAACTTTCCAGCCGTCGCGCGCCAAACAGTATGAAGCCGGGGTGAAATACGTACCAAAAGATCGTCCGATTGTGCTGACCGGGGCGATCTACCAGTTGACCAAAAACAACAATCTGATGGGTGACCCGACCGCACCGCTGTTTAGCGTACAGGGGGGCGAAATCCGCTCACGCGGCTTTGAATTTGAAGCCAAGGCCGCCGTCAATGCCAACGTCAACGTGACGGCTTCTTACAGCTATACCGATGCGGAATACACCGAAGACAACTATCTGCGTGGCAAAACCCCGGTGCAGGTGCCTAAGCATATGGCGTCACTGTGGGGTGATTATACCTTCCACGAAACGGCGCTCTCCGGCCTGACGCTGGGTACCGGTCTGCGTTACGTCGGTGAGAGCAAAGGTCTGTATCGCCACCAGGACAGCAACGGTGCTAACCAGGATCAGAACTTCGACGTCGCGGGCTATACGCTGGTGGATGCGGTCGTGAAATACGATCTGGCACGCTTTGGCCTGCCGGGTTCATCGGTGGGGGTTAACGTCAATAACCTGTTTGACCGCGAGTATGTGGCCAGCTGCTACCGCGAGCACGCCTGCTACTGGGGCGCGGAACGTCAGATTGTGGGTACCGCCACCTTCCGTTTCTAACTCTCTCATCGGGCGCGGTACGCTGCGCCCGCCAATCAGAAGAAAACCATGCCACATCAGTCTGCTACAGAAACCACCTTCACCCTGGATAACGTCAGCTTTGCCGTACCGGGCAGAACCCTGTTACAGCCCTTGTCGCTGGCCTTTCCCGCCGGAAAAGTGTGTGGCCTGATCGGCCATAACGGCTCCGGAAAATCGACGCTGTTAAAAATGCTCGGTCGCCACCATGCGGCATCAGCAGGGCAGGTGCGACTTAACCAGCAGCCGCTCGACAGCTGGAGCAGCAAAGCCTTTGCCCGCGAAGTGGCGTATCTGCCGCAGCAGCTTCCCGCTGCGGAAGGGATGACGGTACGCGAGCTGGTGGCGATTGGACGTTATCCGTGGCACGGCGCGCTAGGGCGCTATGGCGCGGAGGATCGTCAACGTGTTGATGAAGCGATTGCGCTGGTCGGCCTGAAACCGTTGGCCAGCCGTCTGGTCGACAGTCTCTCCGGCGGCGAGCGTCAGCGCGCATGGATTGCCATGCTGGTTGCGCAGAACAGCCGCTGTCTGCTGCTGGATGAACCGACCTCGGCACTGGACATCGCCCATCAGGTTGACGTGCTGGCGCTGATCCAGCGTCTCAGCCGTGAACGGGGCCTGACGGTGATCGCGGTGCTGCACGATCTCAATATGGCGGCCCGCTACTGCGATCATATGGTGGCGCTGCGCCATGGTGAGATGATCGCCCAGGGCGAGCCGCAGGCGATCATGCAGGGTGACGTGCTGGGGGAGATTTATGGTATCCCGATGGGTATTTTACCGCACCCGAATGGCGGCGCGCCGGTGAGTTTTGTTTACTAAGGACTGGATGTTGTGATGCCGGATATTTCGCGTCGCCGTCTGCTGACGGCACTGGCCTGTTCCCCGCTGCTGGCCCAGCTTCCCCGCTCTGCATATGCTGCTGATGAGCAGCGCATTATTGCGCTGGAGTGGCTCCCGCTCGAACTGCTGATGGCGCTTGGCGTGACGCCAGTTGGCGCGTCTGAACTGCACGGTTATCGCAACTGGGTGGGGGAGCCGGTCCTGCCGCCGTCGGTGGTGGATGTGGGGCTGCGTAGCGAACCGAACCTTGAACTTATCACTCAGCTGAAGCCCTCGCTGATCCTCTTTTCACAAGGTTACGGCCCGGATCCGACACGTTTTCAGCGCATCGCGCCGGGCATGGGCTTCACCTTTAACGACGGTAACGGCAAGCCGCTGACCAGCGCCCGTCAGTCGCTGATGGCGCTGGCGCAGCGCATCAACCGCGTGCCGCAGGCTGAAGCGCACCTGGCCGAGCTGGATGCATTGACCGCGCGCGTGAAGGCGCGCCTGGCACGCCGCCAGCAGCGGCCGCTGCTGCTGATGTCTATTCTCGATCCGCGCCATGCCATTGTCTTCACCGCCAACGGCCTGTTCCAGCAGGTGATGGATGCGCTGGGGCTGGTGAACGCATGGCAGGGTGAGACCACCTTTTGGGGAAGTGCGGTGATTGGTATTGAACGACTGGCAGATCTGCACGATGTTGAGGCGATCTGCTTCGAGCACGGCAACGCAAATTTGATGAAACAGGTCACCGCCTCCGATCTGTGGCAGGCGTTACCGTTCGTGCGCGAGCAGCGCTTCACCGAGGTGCCGCGCGTCTGGTTCTATGGCGCGACGCTCTCGGCGATGCAGCTGCTCTACACGCTTGACCGCGTGCTGGGAGGGGAGTGATGCGCCATTACCGTTTATCGATCGCGCTGCTGCTGCTGCTGTTTATCGCCGCGCTGGCGCTGACGCTCACCAACCTGCAACACCAGCTGCCTGCCGAACTGTGGCTGACGGCGCTGCGTGCGCCGGATATGAACAATATCGACCAGATGGTATTCCACTACAGCCTGCTGCCGCGCCTGTCGCTGTCGCTGCTGGCCGGCGCCGGGCTGGGGCTGGTGGGGCTGCTGTTCCAGCAGGTGCTGCGCAATCCACTGGCGGAACCGGCGACGCTAGGCGTGGCGAGCGGGGCACAATTAGGCATTACCGTGGTGACGCTGTGGAGCGTGCCGGGCGGCATGCTGACGCAGCAGCTGGCGGCGACCTTTGGTGCCGTCGCGGTTGGCGTGGTGGTGTTTGGCGTGGCGTGGGGCAAACGGATGTCGCCGGTGACGCTGATCCTCGCCGGGCTGGTGCTGTCGCTCTACTGCGGTGCGGTGAATCAGATCTTCGCTATCTTCAATCATGACCAGCTGCAAAACATGTTTCTGTGGAGCACCGGATCGCTGAACCAGATGGACTGGAGCAACGTCGAGTTCCTCTGGCCGCGCCTGCTGGGCGGGGTGCTGCTGACGCTGCTGCTGCTGCGCCCGATGACCCTGATGGGGCTGGACGACGGCGTGGCGAAAAATCTTGGCCTGGGGATTTCGCTGGCGCGCTTCGCGGTGCTGTCACTGGCTATTCTGCTCAGTGCCTCGCTGGTCAATGCCACCGGGATAATCGGCTTTATCGGCCTTTTCTCGCCGCTGCTGGCGAAAATGCTCGGCTTCCGCCGTCTGATTAGCCGCCTGCTGGTGGCGCCGCTGATTGGCGCGCTGCTGCTGTGGCTGGCGGACCAGAGCGTGCTGTGGCTGGCGGATAAAATGGGCGAGATCTCCACCGGCACGGTGACGGCGGTGATCGGTGCGCCGCTGCTGCTGTGGCTATTGCCGCGCCTGCGCACCGGTTCGCTGCCGCCGGCGATGAATCAGGGTGATAACGTTCCTGCCGAGCGCCACCGCGTGCTGTGGTGGGCGCTGCTGGGCGGCGGCGTGCTGCTGCTGCTGAGCGCGGTGGCGCTGAGCTTTGGCCGCGACGCGCACGGCTGGGTGTGGGCGAGCGGGGACCTGTGGCATCAGCTGCTGCCGTGGCGCGGGCCGCGTATGCTGGCGGCGCTGGCCACCGGGATGATGCTGGGCGTGGCGGGCTGCGTGGTGCAGCGCCTGACCGGTAACCCAATGGCCAGCCCGGAAGTGCTGGGCATCAGCTCCGGCGCGGCGTTTGGCGTGGTGATCATGCTGTTTATCGTGCCGGGTGATGCCTTTGGCTGGCTGCTGCCGGCCGGTAGCCTCGGCGCGGCGGTGACGCTGCTGATTATCTCGATTGCCGCCGGGCGCGGCGGTTTCTCGCCCGAGCGCATGCTGCTGGCGGGGATGGCGCTGAGCACGGCGTTTGCCACGCTGCTGATGCTGCTGCTGGCGAGCGGCGATCCGCGCATGGCTGGCCTGCTGACGTGGATTTCCGGTTCGACCTATCAAATCGATGCGCTGCAGGCGAAGCGTACGCTGATCATTGCCGCCGTCCTGCTGGCGCTGGTGCCGCTGTGCCGCCGCTGGCTGACCATTCTGCCGCTGGGTGGGGCGACGGCACGCGCTGTCGGCGTGGCGCTGACGCCATCGCGCCTGGCGCTGCTGCTGCTGGCGGCCTGCCTGACGGCGGCGGCCACGCTGACTATCGGCCCGCTGAGTTTTGTCGGCCTGATGGCCCCGCATATTGCGCGCATGCTCGGCTTCCGCCGGGCGCTACCGCAGCAGGTGATGGCGGCGCTGTTGGGAGGTGGACTGATGGTGGCGGCAGACTGGTGCGGCAGGATGCTCTCCTTCCCGGATCAGATCCCGGCCGGATTGCTGGCGACCTTTATTGGCGCACCGTACTTTATCTATCTGTTGCGCAAGGTATAAAAAAAGGTCAGGCATGCCTGATCCCTACAAGACCGGTAGGGGCGGGGCATGCCCCGCCCGGATATTACTGTTTGAACCCAAGGGCCCATTGCATTGTGGTTTACAGTTTCGCGAAGCAACGGCGTGCCGCGTCGACAGGAAAGATGTGGTAGGTTGTATCAAGGATTGAAATAAAACTGGAGTGATATCTATGGATGGAAAGTATTATCTAAAAAACATTCCGTGGTCGGCGTTTTTTCTTTTAATTGTCATTTACCAATGGTGTTGTTATCCAGAGAGTCCACAGTTGAACATACTATTGTTGTGGGCGATCGTTAGTTTTTTTCTCTACCCATTTGCCAAAAGAACGATTGAATTTGTCGCGCTTAAATGCACCAGTAAAGAGTTCTGGCATAGAGGGATATTCAAAGAAACGGTCGGGAAAAACGGGCTGTATATAATCTATTATGCAATCTGTTTTGCCTTATCTGTACCTGTGTGTTTGATCCGTTTTTTATTCCTGATGGGAAAAAAAGCTGCCTGAGCAGCTTTTTTCATCTTTATATTCCTGTCAAGCTGTTTGCTTTTTCCATAAGTTCATCGTTTACAAAAGCACTGACTAACGTCATTATCAACGCAAAACCCAACAAGCCTAAAGGCGTACCTAGTATAATGCTGAAGGCAAAGGCGGTGACTGCTGTTGCAGCAGCACCTGCCAAAAGGCTCTCGACTTTTACAAAGAAAGGTCTCCAGTTGTTGGTTCTTATCGAGTTTGGAAGTTGCATAATAAGTAAATCATAACCATCCACAATTTTGCCTACCACACCCATTCCGGTACTGAATCTTTTCAAGATCTTTGCCATCTTGTCACGGTTAATTGATTCGACAGCGTTTGCGATAGCTTTTCTATCCTGGATACTATACTTTTCAAAGATATCATCGCCGTACTTTTCGAAGGCATTTAATGCTTCACGCGCGCTACGGATTTTTTTACCCTTGGCTTCCTGCGCCAGACTCTTTGCAACCTCTGCTGCTTGCATACTAAGTTTATCAGTCAGTTCTTTATAAAAATCAGCCGTAAACTTTATAGCGTTTTTAACCTCATTTTTATCTTCTAAGTTTTTTTTAGCAGTTAGAAGTGTGTTGTTTTTTATTTTTATATCCTCAGTGATTGTTTTTACCCTGTCGAGGTAAGTCGCTAAGTGATTTTTTTCTTCAATCTCCCGACTGAACGTAGGTGCTACGATTTTATCCCAGTTCTTTTGTAACCCTCTGTAAGAGGTTGCGATAGCCAGGTCAATCATGTCTGCTGATTTATTTATAAAGTTGCTTAGTTTGTTTGAATTCATAAAATCTATGAATGTTTTTTTGCTCTTAGCAGATTCTAACGCTACGCTTTTATCTGCCTGCGTTTTTAAGTCAATGTTCACTTGTAGTGCACTTAGTGCTTTTGTTAATTCATCTGCTAGTGGAATTAATTCCGGGTTATCTAATAAAATAACTTCATTAATTTCATCTAAATTAGCTTTAGCGTTGTCTCTTATATCTTCGGCGTTTGTAGGATAAATTTCTTGTGCTGTTTTTATGATGTCATTTATTTTTTTAAGTCCTTCGTTGATGGCATTCAGACCTGTGAAGGGTAGTTTTCTTGGGTTGTAATCAATTATGCCGCCGCCATGAAATCCTGCCCCCATCCCTGGCCAGTTAACATATACTGGTGAAGGAATGTTGTGAATTGTACCAGGGCTGGGTGAAAGGTTTAGTGGGCCACCTGTAATCGTAATGATTACGGAACCATTTGCGGTGTAAGGAACGCCATCTTTGTAATATGCGGTAGTTGCCATAATAATTCCCTTATAATTAGACAAGTGCTTGTGCACCTGCTTAAATTAAAACTTAAGGATTTGATGGGCAACATAATGACTTTGTGTGGTGTCTGATTGAAATTAATAATAGCAGTGCTGCTCGCACTGTTATTGCACTCTTTCATCGGCGCACCGTACTTTATCTATCTGTTGCGCAAGGTATAAAAAAAGGTCAGGCATGCCTGACCCCTACAAGACCGGTAGGGGCGGGGCATGCCCCGCCCGGATATTACTGTTTGAACCCAGGGGCGCTTTACAGTTTCGCGAAGCTACGGCGTGCCGCGTCGATGGTGCGCTGAATATCTTCCGGGCTGTGCGCCAGCGACATAAAGCCGGCCTCAAATGCCGACGGGGCCAGATAAACCCCCTCTTCCAGCATCAGATGGAAGAAACGCTTAAAGCGCTCAACGTCGCACTGCTGCACGTCGGCATAATGGGTAACGCTGTCGGCGTCGGTGAAGAACAGGCCGAACATGCCGCCGACGTGGTTAATCACCAGCGGGATATTCTCCTCTTTCGCCGCCGCCAGCAGGCCGTCAGCCAGCTGGGTGGTCAGCTCGGTCAGGGTTTGATGCGTGCCGGTGCGTGCCACTTCGGTCAGACAGGCGAAGCCTGCGGCCATGGCGATCGGGTTGCCGGACAGCGTGCCAGCCTGGTACACCGGGCCGGTAGGCGCCAGCGCTTCCATCACTTCACGACGGCCGCCAAAGGCACCAACCGGCATGCCGCCGCCGATGATTTTGCCGAGGCAGGTCAGGTCCGGCTCCACGCCGTAATAAGCCTGAGCACCCGCCAGCGCTACGCGGAAGCCGGTCATCACTTCATCGATAATCAGCAGCGCACCAAACTCATCGCACAGCGCACGCAGGCCCGGCAGGAACTCCGGCAGCGGCGGAATGCAGTTCATGTTGCCGGCGACCGGCTCAACGATGATGCAGGCCACTTCCTGCGGATACTGCTCAAAGGCCGCGCGTACGGAGTCGAGGTCGTTGTAAGTGCAGGTCAGCGTGTGTTTGGCGAAGTCCGCCGGCACGCCAGGGGAGTTTGGCTGGCCGAGAGTCAGAGCGCCGGAACCCGCCTTGACCAGCAGGCAGTCAGCGTGGCCGTGGTAGCAGCCCTCGAACTTGATGATTTTATCGCGGTGGGTAAAGCCGCGCGCCAGACGAATCGCACTCATGGTGGCTTCAGTCCCGGAGTTCACCATGCGCACCATATCCATGGTCGGCACCAGCTCGGTGACCAGCGCTGCCATTTTCACTTCCATCTCGGTTGGCGCGCCGAAGCTCAGGCCGCGTTCAGCCGCTTCAATCACCGCGTTGCGGATGGCGGGGTGGTTGTGGCCCAGCACCATCGGGCCCCAGGAGCCGACATAGTCGATATAGGCTTTGCCGTCTGCATCGAACAGATAAGCCCCGTCAGCGCGCTCGATAAACAGCGGTACGCCACCCACGCCGTTAAAGGCTCGCACTGGCGAATTGACGCCGCCGGGAATTAACTGCTGCGCCTGAGCGTACAGGTTTTCAGACTTACTCATGGAACCGCTCCTGATCATTCATTAAAAAACCCGTCTATTCTAAGGTAACTTCGCGGGCCAGCCAAAGGCTGTTGCTGTTTCTGACACGATTAGAGAGAAATTAAGCGCGGGCTTTACTGGCGAGAACAGGTAAGATATTGACCAATCTTTACAATAAAATGAATGGCCTATGACTCAGCAATCCACCTCAACTGACGATTTGCACGTGGTGCCTGCCCGGCGCGGCGATTTCCTGCGCCTGCTGCTGCAGCGCGATAAAACGCCGCTGGCGGTGCTGGTGATGGCCGGAATTGCCGGAACGCTGACCGGCCTGGTCGGCGTTGGCTTTGAACACGCGGTGAACGGGATTATCGGCCAACGCGTCGGGCTGCTGGCGTCATTCAGTCAGCATCCGATGGTGATGTACCCGCTGGCGTTTATCGTTTCCGCCCTGCTGGCGGCGGTGGGCTATTTTCTGGTGCGCGCCTTTGCACCTGAAGCCGCAGGTTCCGGGATCCCGGAAATTGAAGGCGCGCTGGAGGAGCTGCGCCCGGTGCGCTGGTGGCGGGTGATCCCGGTGAAGTTTATCGGCGGCATGGGGACGCTCGGCGCCGGAATGGTGCTGGGGCGGGAGGGGCCGACGGTGCAGCTCGGTGGCAATATCGGCCGTATGCTGCTGGATATCTTCCGCATGAAGAGTACCGAAGCGCGCCACTCGCTGCTGGCGACGGGAGCGGCGGCGGGGCTGTCGGCGGCGTTTAACGCACCGCTGGCCGGCATCCTGTTTATTATTGAAGAGATGCGCCTGCAGTTTCGTTACAGCCTGATCTCGATTAAAGCGGTGTTTATCGGTGTGATTATGTCGAGCATCGTGTTCCGGGTATTTAACGGCGACCGGGCGGTGATCGAAGTGGGGCGGCTGTCGGATGCGCCGCTGAATACGCTGTGGCTCTATCTGCTGCTGGGAATGGTGTTTGGCGTGGTCGGCGTGGTATTTAATCAGCTGATCTTCCGCATTCAGGATCTGTTTCAACGCCTGCACGGTGGCAGGATGAGTAAGGTGCTGCTGATGGGGGCGCTGCTGGGGGGCGTCTGTGGCGTGCTGGGGCTGGTCATGCCTGCGGCTTCCGGCGGCGGCTCCGGGCTGATCCCGCTGGTGACGGCAGGAAATTACACCGCCGGAACGCTGCTGTTTATTTTTATCATTCGTCTGGCGACCACGCTGCTCTGTTTCTGCTCCGGCGCGCCCGGCGGGATTTTTGCCCCGATGCTGGCGCTCGGCACGGTGCTTGGCACGGCGTTTGGCCTTGCCAGCGCGGCCCTGCTGCCGGAGTATCATCTGCAGGCGGCGACCTTCGCTATCGCCGGAATGGGGGCGCTGTTTGCTGCATCGGTGCGCGCGCCGCTGACCGGCATTGTGCTGGTGCTGGAGATGACCGACAACTATCAGCTGATCCTGCCGATGATTATTACCTGCCTGGGCGCGACGCTGCTGGCGCAGTTTCTTGGCGGCCAGCCCTTGTATTCCTCCCTGCTTGCCCGCACTCTGGCTAAGCAGCAGAAACAGGAAGCGGCCGATGCCACCGCACAGGGTGGTACAGCCTGAGCTTGATTGCTCTACCCGTGTGTAAGATAATGACAACAATTATGGTCGATTTGTGACCTGTCAGGCACCCGGCCTGAAAGCATACTGGAGTATCACATGAGCGACGATGTAGCACTGCCCCTGCAATTTACCGATGCGGCGGCCAGTAAAGTCAAAAACCTGATTTCCGACGAGGACAACCCGGAGCTGAAACTGCGCGTGTATATCACCGGCGGTGGCTGCAGCGGTTTCCAGTACGGATTTACCTTTGACGACAAGATTAACGACGGCGACATGACGATTGAGAAATCGGGCGTGGCGCTGGTGGTGGACCCGATGAGCCTGCAATATCTGGTGGGCGGCTCGGTGGATTACACCGAAGGGCTGGAGGGTTCACGCTTTATCGTGACCAACCCCAATGCGAAAACCACCTGTGGTTGTGGTTCTTCCTTCAGCATCTGATCCCGCTTAAAAAAAAAGCCTCCCATCCGGGAGGCTTTTTTTTACATTGGATAATTTTACCATTCGACGGTAACTAACCTTACTTTCTGAGCCGCACTGTCTTCAACAACGTTTTGCGTAATTTTCGGCTGGGCATCAGGCTGTACTCCACAGGCAATATCCGGCTGGCGGCTGGCAGAAACAGCGCTGCCATCGACGCGGCACTGCGTGTAGATGGTTAATTTCACGCCAATGCTGCCGGTTGTTGAAGCGGCAAAGGCATGACCCGTCATCATCAGCCCGAGAGCCAGATAAACGGATTTCATATGACGATTTCCTGGTGGTGTAAACCGGGGAATTAACTTAAAGCGATAAAACGGGCGGCGGATTATGTACGGATTTCGCTGCCTCGTTATTTAGTTAACGGCCAAAATTGCCGGATCTTTAATCACGCATAGCGGTGATTTTTGGTTCTCCGGGCTTGCCGGCTAGCGATAGCTGGCTGCACAGTTTTTGCGCAGCCAGAATCATACGCGGTCCGGCGCGGCTTAGCCAGTCATCATTGATAGCAATCACCGGCGCCGCAAGCTGCGGGTGCCAGAACTGCGCCACCTGCTGCGCCTGCGCGTCATCGCCGGGGATGACAATGGCCCGCGGCTGGCGGACTAAAACCTGCTCGCGGCTGACCTGTGGCCACGGCACGCGGGCATCGGCAAAGATATTCTCCCCGCCGCACAACTGCAGTACATCATTTTGCAAAGTATGGCCCGCTGCTGTAAACAGCGGCCGCAGGCCAAACTGCATGAATACCGGCTTTGGCTGCTGCCGGGCATAGCGCTGGCGCAGATCGTCAAACTGCTGCTGCAGGCGATCTGCCGCCTGTTCGGCCTGCTGTGGATGCGGGCTGTACGCCGACAGCTGGCGCAGGCTGGAGACCAGCTCAGCGATAGAGTCCGGCGCCAGCCACACCACCTTCACCCCCAGCGACTGCAGCTGGTCAGCCTGTCGCTGCGGCGTGCCGCCGCGCCAGGCGAGCACCACGTCGGGCTTCAGCGCCAGCAGCTTCTCCGTGTTGATCCCCTGCCAGTTTGCCACTTCGCGGATCTGCTGCGCCGCAGGCGGATAATCAGAGAATGCGCTGACGCCAACCGGGGTAATGCCCGCTGCAAAGGCCAGCTCGGTCAGGTTGGGGGCCAGCGTAACCACGCGCGGCGCTGCCGTGGCGGCACAGGCCAGCCACAGCAGCAGCAGGGGGAGAAAGCGTTTAGCCACGAGCCAGCTGGGCCAGCAGGGTTTCCACCATTAATGAAGACTGCTTAGCGGCGACCACCAGGAACTCGTCAAAGCTGAGGTGCGATTCCTGATCGGCTACGTCAGAGATGGCGCGCACCACCACGAACGGCGTGTTGAACTGATGGCAGACGTGGGCGATGGCGGTCGCTTCCATTTCCACGGCCACCGCCTGTGGGAAGGTACTGCGAATGCGTGCCAGCGGGGCCGCGCCGTTGATAAAGGCATCACCGCTCACCACCAGGCCGCGCACGGCATTGAGGCCCAGCTGAGCAATGCATTGCTCTGCGGCGGCAATCAGCCTGTCGTCGGCTTTGAACGCCGCCGGGCAGCCAGCCATCTGGCCTGGCTCGTAACCGAAGGCGGTCACGTCGGCATCGTGATAGCGCACTTCGTCTGACACCACGATATCGCCCACTTTCAGCGTGGCGGCGAGACCACCGGCGGAACCGGTATTGATCACCACGTCCGGCTTGCACAGCTGCAGCAGCAGGGTAGTGCCAAGTGCGGCAGAGACTTTACCAATGCCGGATTTCAGCAGGGCCACGTCAACACCGTTCAGCGTTCCGGTATAAATTTCACAGCCCGCCAGGGTCAGAGTCTGACGATTTTCAATTTTGTCACGCAGCAGCGTAACTTCCTGTTCCATCGCACCAATAATGCCTGCTTTCATAGGGATACCCGCTAAAATTGTAGAATTTGCCAATGATTTCGGCGCATAGTCTATCATGGCAGCATTACAGTGATAATCCGTCTGACGGTGATGCGTACCGTTAACCCGAGGGAACAGGCATGAGCGCGATCGACTTTCGCACGAAAATTAACTGGCAGCGTCGCTATCGTCCGTATCAGGGGCCGAAGGATGAGCATGAAATTCTGCGCATATTTGAGAGCGATCGCGGGCGGATCATCAACTCTGCGGCGATCCGCCGCCTGCAGCAGAAAACCCAGGTTTTCCCGCTGGAGCGCAATGCCGCCGTGCGTACCCGGCTGACGCATTCGCTTGAAGTGCAGCAGGTTGGGCGCTATATCGCCAAAGAGGTGCTGACGCGCCTGCAGGAGCAGGGCCAGCTGGCCGCGCTGGGGCTGGCGCAGCTGACCGCGCCGTTTGAAAGCATCGTCGAGATGGCCTGCCTGATGCACGATATCGGCAATCCGCCGTTTGGTCATTTTGGCGAGTCGGCGATCAACGACTGGTTCAGACAGCAGCTGGATGCGGGCTGGCAGCCGGAGAGCCAGCGCCCCGACCGCTGTGTGCCCGAGGTGCTGCGTCACTGCGACGATGGGCTGAACGAGCTGCGTGCAAATATTCGTCAGGATTTGTCGCACTTCGAGGGCAATGCGCAGGCGATCCGCATGGTGCACACGCTGATGAAGATGAATCTGACCTGGGCGCAGGTGGGCTGCATTTTGAAATACACGCGCCCGGCCTGGCACAGCGGCCCGGTTCCGGCCAGCCACAGCTATTTAATGAAAAAGCCCGGCTACTATCTGGCGGAAGAGGAGTACGTCAGCCGCCTGCGCGAGCAGCTGGATCTGCAGGCGCACAGCCGTTTTCCGCTCACCTATATTATGGAAGCGGCCGACGATATCTCCTACTGCGTGGCGGATCTGGAAGATGCCGTGGAGAAAAAAATCTTCAGCGTTGAGCAGCTGTATGAACATCTGTTCCAGCTGTGGCCGAATCATCAGCAGGGCGATCTGTTTGCCACGGTGGTGACCACCGCGCTGGAGAAATCACGCAGCCGCCAGACCAACCTGAGTCGCGAGGATCAGTTCTTTATGTATCTGCGCGTCAATACGGTCGCGGAGTTAGTGCCGCACGCCGCCAGCCGTTTTATCGATCATCTGCCCGCGGTCTATGACGGCAATTTCAACGAGGCGCTACTGGAAGATGGCAGCCCTCACAGCCTGCTGCTGGATATTTTCAAAAAAGTCGCCTTCCGCCACGTATTTAATCATCCGGAAGTCGAACAGCTGGAATTGCAGGGGTATCGGGTGATCAGCGGCCTGCTGGATATTTACCGCCCGCTGCTGCGCTTAACGCGTGAAGAATTTAGCGAGTTGAATGAGAAGGATTATCTGAAAGGGTATCCGATTGAAACCCGGCTGTTTCACAAACTCTCAACGCGTTTTCGCCTCGCCTACAGTGAAGCCGTGGAAAAACTGGATAAAACGCCAAACGAAGAGGCTATCTGGGAATATTATTATCGCGCGCGCCTGTTGCAGGATTACATCAGCGGGATGACCGATCTTTATGCCTGGGATGAGTATCGGCGTCTGATGGCCGTGGAATAAGCTGCGCTGAGTTTTGTAAAGGGAACCAATACTTTTTTACCTTTTCCTAATATTTAAACATGAACTTAGCGCTAAAAAGTTAATCTCATTATCACAACCACAGCAATGGTTATTTAACTGAATACTTGAGAACCTATCTAATGAAAAAAACCACGTTAGTATTAAGTGCCCTTGCCATGAGCATTGGGCTGGCTATGAGCCCGTTATCTGCCAGCGCTGCTGAAACCGCTTCATCTTCTACGCCTACCCAGCAGTTGCCTAGCCTGGCACCGATGCTGGAAAAAGTGATGCCGTCGGTGGTCAGTATCAATGTAGAAGGCAGCACCACGGTGCGCACGCAGCGTATGCCGCAGCAGTTCCAGCAGTTCTTCGGCGACAATTCGCCATTCTGCCAGGACGGTTCACCGTTCCAGTCCTCACCCATGTGTCAGGGCGGCGGGGCGGAAGGCAACGGCGGAGCAGATACCCAGCAGCAGAAATTTAAAGCGCTGGGCTCTGGCGTGGTGATTGATGCCGCGAAAGGCTATGTGGTTACCAATAACCACGTGGTGGATAACGCCACCAAAATTCAGGTGCAGCTGAGCGACGGGCGTAAATTTGACGCCAAAGTGATTGGTAAAGATCCGCGTTCCGATATCGCGCTGATCCAGCTGAAAGATGCCAAAGGTCTTACCGCGATTAAAATCGCCGACTCCGATGCGCTGCGCGTGGGTGACTATACCGTGGCGATCGGTAACCCGTACGGCCTGGGTGAAACGGTTACCTCGGGCATCGTCTCTGCACTCGGCCGCAGCGGCCTGAATGTGGAAAACTACGAGAACTTTATCCAGACCGATGCGGCGATCAACCGCGGTAACTCCGGCGGCGCGCTGGTGAACCTGAACGGTGAGCTGATCGGAATTAACACCGCGATCCTGGCGCCGGACGGCGGCAACATCGGTATCGGCTTTGCTATCCCAAGTAACATGGTGAAAAACCTGACCGGCCAGATGGTTGAGTATGGCCAGGTGAAACGTGGCGAGCTGGGGATTATGGGTACCGAGCTGAACTCTGAGCTGGCGAAAGCGATGAAGGTCGACGCGCAGCGCGGTGCATTTGTCAGCCAGGTGCTGCCTAAATCTTCCGCTGCCGAAGCGGGCATTAAAGCCGGGGACGTGATCGTTTCCCTCAACAACAAGCCTATTTCCAGCTTTGCGGCGCTGCGTGCTGAAGTCGGTTCGCTGCCGGTGGGTACCAAAATGGAGCTGGGCCTGATCCGCGACGGTAAGCCGATGAAGGTTAACGTGGCGCTGCAGCAGAGCACCGCAGCCAAGGTCGATTCCGGCACTATCTACACCGGTATTGAAGGCGCTAACCTGAGCAACTACGATGCGAAGGGGACCAAAGGCGTGAAGGTGGATAGCGTGAAGGCCGGTTCTGCGGCGGCGCGCATCGGTCTGAAGAAAGACGATGTGATCCTCGGCGTTAATCAGCAGGCAATTGCTAATCTGGGTGAGCTGCGCAAAATCCTCGATACCAAACCATCGGTACTGGCGCTGAATATTCAGCGTGGCGACAGCAGTATTTACCTGCTGATGCAGTAAATCATGTCGAAAAGGGCGGACCGAAAAAGAGGGTCCGCCCCTACACAGGATGATAAATGTGAAAAAGGGCGGACCGAAAAAGAGGTCCGCCCCTACACAGGATAATCCTGGGGGGTGACCTTGTTTTCCGGTCACCCCTTATTTATTTAACGACCGTTGCGGGTCAGTTTATCCAGATCTGATTCAATTTCAGCGATCTTATTAGACACAACGCTTTCCAGATGACGCAGGTCGTCGAGAATTTTACGTTTCAGATCGACTTCTACCTGATCGCGCTGGCAAATCTGATCCAGTTCGTCGATCACATAGCGCAGATTAGGGCTGATTTCCTGCACTTCTTTGTAACCCTGGCTGGCATTATCAGCCACCACAGTTTTACGCTGACGCGGATATTTAAATTTCACGCTTTTGGCAAAGAACTCGCCTTTGTCTTTGCGGAAATAGATTTTCAGAATGTCGTTGTTCGCTTCCTGACGCAGGCTATAACGGTCGATATCTTCCGGCGTAGCAATGCCTAACCCTTTGAGATTGTCGTACATGGTATTTTCCTTTAAGAGACTATCGATCCAGATGCGATCAATGTAGTCGCTATCCGAGAAACGGAAAAGGATCGTTTAATTTAAATACAGGATTTTTCTGGCGCGGATTATGGCTCAGATTGTGCGCAATAGCATCACTTGTTTCGCGACGTGAAAGAGGTAGTTTGCGCGGGGATCGTAAAGTTATCGTTACAGAAGAGGGCGGGCCGCCGGGGCAGCCCGCTGACGACATTAGTCGATGGTACGCAGCAGTTCGTTGATGCCGGTTTTGCCGAGGGTTTTGGCGTCAACCTTTTTCACAATCACCGCACAGTACAGGCTGTAGGTACCGTCTTTGGATGGCAGATTGCCGGAAACCACCACTGAGCCCGCCGGAACGCGACCGAAGTGCACTTCGCCGGTTTCACGGTCAAAGATTTTGGTGCTCTGGCCGATATAAACGCCCATGGAGATCACCGAGCCTTCTTCCACGATCACGCCTTCTACGATCTCAGAGCGGGCGCCGATAAAGCAGTTGTCTTCGATGATCGTCGGGTTGGCCTGCAGAGGCTCCAGTACGCCACCGATGCCCACGCCGCCGGACAGGTGCACGTTTTTACCGATCTGCGCACAGGAACCTACGGTCGCCCAGGTATCCACCATTGAGCCTTCATCAACATAGGCACCAATGTTGACGTAAGAAGGCATCAGCACGGTGTTACGGGCGATAAATGCACCCTGACGCACGGCGGCAGGTGGCACCACGCGGAAGCCTTCTTTCTTAAAGCGCGCTTCGTCGTAGTCGGCGAATTTCATCGGGACTTTGTCGTAGTAGCGGCTTTCAGCGCCTTCCATTACCTGATTGTCATTGATGCGGAAAGAGAGCAGCACCGCTTTCTTCAGCCACTGGTGAGTCACCCACTGACCGTCGATCTTCTCAGCCACGCGCAGGGCACCGCTGTCGAGCAGGGCGATAACCTGATTAACCGCTTCACGGGTTACGGTATCCGCATTGGCTGGGGTAATGTCCGCACGGCGCTCGAAAGCCGCCTCAATAACACTCTGTAACTGTTGCATAGTTAGTCTCTTCCTGGTTTTGCCGACGCATATTCAACGAAAACGATTCCGCTGCGGCAGAATCACGCGCTGGCACTGATAAAAAGTAAATCGGGGTCACACTTTATCGTTTGGATTAAGGGCCTCTGTCAACCGTTGTTGCAGCACTTCGCGCAAATCTGCATCTAATGCCCGACGATCGCTGTTGGCGAGGATAAATAAATCCTCGACCCGTTCGCCAATGGTGCTGATGCGCGCACCGTGTAGCGAGACGTTTAAGTCGGCAAACACTTCGCCAACGCGTGCCAGTAATCCGGGCTGATCGAGCGCCACTAATTCCAGATAGGTGCGTCTGTCAGTGTGTGTGGGTAAGAAATTCACCGCGGTATCGACGCTAAAATGCTTCAACCTTGCCGACTGTCGGCGCATGCGCGGCGGCTGCCAGTGAGTTTGACAGATCGCCTGCTCCAGCGCCTGGCGGATCATCTCATGACGATCCGGCGCCAGCGGGCTACCGTCCGGCTCCAGCACGATAAAGGTATCCATCGCCATGCCGTCGCGGCTGGTAAAGATCTGCGCATCGTGGACGCTGAGGTTACGGCGATCCAGCTCCCCGGCTACGGTGGCAAACAGGTAGGGACGATCCGGGCTCCAGATAAAGATCTCGGTGCCGCCGCGTGTTGCCTGCGGGCTGACGAGGATCAGCGGCCTGGTGAGGTCGTGATTCATCAGGTGGCGCGCATGCCAGGCCAGCTGGTTAGGCGTGTGGCGCAGGAAATAGTCTGCGCGGCAGCGGCCCCAGATACGGTGCAGGGCCTCTTCATCAATGTTGTCCATACGCAGCAGCGCCAGCGCCTGCAGGCGGTGATGGCGCACGCGCTCGCGCAGGTCGGGGCTGTTCTCCATGCCGCGCCGCAGCTGCTTCTCGGTGGCGAAGAACAGTTCGCGTATCAGGCTCTGCTTCCAGCTGTTCCACAGCGTTTCATTGGTGGCGCAGATATCGGCCACCGTCAGGCACACCAGGTAACGCAGGCGATTCTCGTTCTGCATCACTTCGGCGAACTGCTGGATCTCGGTCGGGTCCTGAATATCGCGGCGCTGGGCGGTCACCGACATCAGCAGGTGGTGGCGCACCAGCCAGGCAACCAGCTGGGTTTCGCGTGAGTTGAGGCCGTGCATTTCGGCGAACTCCAGCGCGTCCTGCGCGCCGAGGATCGAGTGGTCGCCGCCGCGCCCTTTGGCGATATCGTGGAACAGTGCCGCCATCAGCAGCAGCTCCAGCTGCGGCAGGCGCGGCCACAGCTCCACGCACAGCGGATGGCGCGGGCGGGTGCGTTCGTCGGCAAAGCTTTCCAGCTTTTGCAGCACGCGAATGGTATGTTCATCAACGGTATAGGCATGGAACAGGTCAAACTGCATCTGGCCGACGATGTTGCTCCACTGCGGCATATAGGCCCACAGCACGCTGTGGCGATGCATCGGCACCAGTGCCCGGCTCACCGCGCCTGGGTGCCGCAGGATCGACAGGAACAGCTCGCGCGCCTGCGGGATGGTACAGAGCGGCTGCTTCAGATTGCGGCGCGCGTGGCGCAGATGGCGCAGGGTGGTGGAGTAAATACCGGTAATTTTTGGCGTGCGCACCATCGCCCAGAACATGCGCATGATCGCTTCCGGCTGCCGGGCGAACAGGGTCTCATCCCGCAGGTCAATCAGGGTGCCGCGCAGCTGGAACTCTTCATCCATCGGCCGCGGTTTCTCGTCGGTGCCAAGCGCGAGGATCGCCTCATCAAACAGCTGCAGCAGCATCTGGTTGAGCTCACCCACGCGGCGCGTGACGCGGAAAAAGTCCTTCATCATGTGCTCGACCGGCTCGTTGACTTCCCCCTGATAGTTCAGACGCTGGGCCACGTTGAGCTGGCGGTCGAACAGCAGGCGGTTGTCGTAGCGGGTGAGGGTGAGGTGCAGGGCGAAGCGAATACGCCACAGCATGCTCTGGCATTCGTTGAGTTCATTGCGCTCGGCTTCGGTCAGGAAACCAAAGCCGACCATATCGTCCATCGACGTGGCGCCGAAGTGGCGGCGGGCGACCCATAACAGCGTGTGGATATCGCGCAGGCCACCGGGGCTGCTTTTGATATCCGGCTCCAGGTTGTAGCTGGTGCCGTGGTAGCGCTGGTGGCGATCCTGCTGCTCTTCGATTTTGGCGGCGAAGAAGCGGTCAGAAGGCCAGAAGCCATCGCTGAAAATGTTCTTCTGCAGCTCAAGGAATAGCGCGAGGTCGCCGGTCAGCATGCGCGATTCAATCAGGTTGGTGGCGACGGTAAGGTCGGATAACCCCTCCAGCAGGCACTCTTCCAGCGTGCGCACGCTGTGGCCAACTTCCAGCTTCAGGTCCCACATCAGGGTGAGCAGATCGCTGGTGCGCTGGGCATCTTCATCGGACAGCGGTTTGCGGCTGAGGATCAGCACGTCAATATCGGAGAGCGGGTGCAGCTCGCCACGGCCATAGCCGCCAACGGCGACCAGCGCGACGCCCTCTTTTTCCGGGAAGCCATAGAAGCGCCACAGCCGCCGCAGCAGGCGGTCAATAAACAGGGTGCGCGCATCGATCAGGCTCTCCACATCCTGCCCGGCGTCGAACGCGGCGGCCAGATGCTGCTGGAAAACATCAAGGTGATGCTTCAGCGTGTCGCGATTCAGCTCGCGGTCTTCCCAGCGTCGCGGCGCTTTGGTGAGCTTTTTCAGGATGCTGGCTTCAGTTACATCTTTATTCATTTCACCGCCCCTAAGACATAAAAAAACCGGCTTGCGCCGGCCTGGTACTCTGCATGCGGGCTGACCAAAAAATAAGATCAGCCCCTACGCCGAATCAATCCTCGTGCGTCAGTACCGCCGGGATGGTGTCGTCTTTGCGCAGCGTCATAATTTCGCAGCCGTTTTCCGTTACCACAATAGTGTGTTCGTACTGTGCGGACAAGCTGCGATCTTTGGTTTTTACGGTCCAGCCATCTTTCATGCTGCGGATGCGGTAATCACCGGCGTTGACCATCGGTTCGATGGTAAAGGCCATACCGGCCTGCAGCACCACACCGCCGTCATCCGCGTCGTAGTGCAGTACCTGCGGCTCTTCGTGGAAGCCTTTACCGATGCCGTGGCCGCAGTACTCGCGCACCACCGAGAAGTCCTGCGCCTCAACAAACTTCTGGATCTCACGACCGATGGTGCGCAGGCGGATACCCGGCTTCACCATACGCAGGGCCAGGTAGAGGCTCTCCTGGGTGACGCGGCACAGGCGCTCGCCCTGAATCGTCGGTTTACCTACGATAAACATGGTTGAGGTATCGCCGTGATACTCATCTTTGATCACGGTGACGTCGATATTGACGATATCGCCATCCTTGAGAATTTTGTCGTCGCTCGGAATACCGTGGCACACCACTTCATTGACCGAAATGCAGACGGATTTCGGGAAGCCGTGATAGCCGAGGCTGGCGGAGACCGCATGCTGTTTATTAACGATGTGATCGTGGCAGATACGGTCCAGCTCACCGGTGCTGACGCCAGGCTTGACGTGCTCTTCAATCATCTCAAGCACTTCGGCCGCCAGGCGACCGGCAACGCGCATTTTTTCGATTTCTTCAGGGGTTTTAATTGAGATAGCCATTCATTCGGTCCACATTTGTCGTCATTGTCGACAATAATATAAAGAAAGTGCTGCAATGGTATCAGCCTGCCCCGACGCTGCCAATTGCAGTTTGTGGTCTCAGCCATGCTGTGGCCTGCGGCGGTCATTTAATTCGGGCCGCAAGGGTAACAATTGTTGGCTACAGCTGCGGCTTTATGGTATAAAGCGCGCCGACGATTCTCTGTTCGGTGAGTCTCTTCGCCAGATTGAGAAACGCATAAATCTCACTATGTGTAAATAACACACACGTATCGACACCTACGCCGGGGTGCCTTGCTGGTTCGAAAGAGCCGATGGGTCGGTTGTACGGGATACGTGGAGGCTTAACCCCAAACTATATCTATAGAGGTAATCATGGCAACTGTTTCCATGCGCGACATGCTCAAGGCCGGTGTACACTTCGGTCACCAGACCCGTTACTGGAACCCGAAAATGAAGCCATTCATCTTCGGCGCGCGTAACAAAGTTCACATCATCAACCTTGAGAAAACTGTACCAATGTTCAACGAAGCCCTGGCTGAGCTGAGCAAGATCTCTTCCCGTAAAGGTAAGATTCTGTTTGTTGGTACTAAGCGCGCTGCAAGCGAAGCGGTAAAAGAGCACGCTCTGAGCTGCGACCAGTTCTTCGTTAATCACCGCTGGTTGGGTGGTATGCTGACTAACTGGAAAACCGTTCGTCAGTCAATCAAACGTCTGAAAGATCTGGAAACTCAGTCTCAGGATGGCACCTTCGACAAACTGACCAAGAAAGAAGCGCTGATGCGCGCTCGTGAACTGGCCAAGCTGGAAAACAGCCTGGGCGGTATCAAAGACATGGGCGGCCTGCCAGACGCACTGTTTGTTGTCGATGCAGACCACGAACACATTGCTATCAAAGAAGCAAACAACCTGGGTATCCCAGTGTTCGCTATCGTTGATACCAACTCTGATCCAGACGGTGTTGACTACATTATCCCAGGTAATGACGATGCAATCCGTGCTGTTAGCCTGTACCTGACTGCAGTGGCTACCACTGTACGTGAAGGTCGCTCTCAGGACCTGGCTCAGCAGGCAGAAGAAACCTTCGCCGAAGCTGAGTAATAAGGCTTGCTCTGTTAAGAGCCCTTAAAAATCAGATGTGAATCTGTAAGGGGCCTTTTTGGCCCCTTTATTTTTTCGAGTTCGCTTTGCTGAATGTCATATTCAGCGGGGCAGAATGTTTCCCGTGAAGGCTTCTGTAATTGCAGATGCTGAGCTAACCGAGGATTAGAGAATGGCTGATATTACCGCTGCTCTGGTAAAAGAACTGCGCGAGCGCACTGGCGCTGGCATGATGGATTGTAAGAAAGCGCTGACTGAAGCCAATGGCGACATCGAGCTGGCAATTGAGAACATGCGTAAATCTGGCGCAATCAAAGCAGCTAAGAAAGCAGGCAACGTGGCTGCTGATGGCGTGATCAAAACCAAGATCGAAGGCAACTACGGTGTGATTCTGGAAGTTAACTGCCAGACTGACTTCGTGGCTAAAGATGCTGGTTTCCAGGCATTCGCCGACAAAGTGCTGGACGCGGCTGTTGCCGGTAAAATCACTGATGTTGAAGTGCTGAAAGCGCAGTTCGAAGAAGAGCGTGTTGCACTGGTTGCTAAAATCGGTGAGAACATCAACATTCGTCGCGTTGCAAGCCTGGAAGGCGACCTGCTGGGTACCTACCTGCACGGCGCACGTATCGGCGTTCTGATTGCCGCTACCAACGCTGACGAAGAGCTGGTTAAGCAGCTGGCAATGCACGTTGCTGCGAGCAAGCCAGAATTCGTTAAGCCAGAAGACGTGTCTGCTGAAGTGGTAGAGAAAGAGTACCAGGTTCAGCTGGACATCGCGATGCAGTCTGGTAAGCCAAAAGAGATCGCAGAGAAAATGGTTGAAGGCCGCATGAAGAAATTCACCGGCGAAGTTTCTCTGACTGGCCAGCCTTTCGTGATCGACCCATCTAAAACTGTGGGTCAGGCACTGAAAGAGAAAAATGCCGACGTCACTAACTTCATCCGCTTCGAAGTGGGTGAAGGCATTGAGAAAGCTGAGACCGATTTCGCAGCAGAAGTTGCGGCGATGTCCAAGCAGTCTTAATTGCTCTAAAAGAACCGCCAAACGGCGGTTCTTTTTTGCCTGTCTTTCGACAGCGCATTTTCAGTCTCATCCCAATAGTATTTCTCTGACGCTTTTAGGATGATACCGCACACAGTCAACACCCCTTTTCGACATAGCTTCCAGGAAAAAAACCATGGCGACCAATGCAAAACCTGTATATCAACGTATTCTTCTGAAACTGAGTGGCGAAGCCCTGCAAGGCGCTGAAGGCTTTGGCATCGATGCCAGCGTGCTGGATCGTATGGCTCAGGAAGTCAAAGAACTGGTAGAGCTGGGCATTCAGGTAGGTGTGGTGATCGGTGGTGGTAATCTGTTCCGTGGTGCTGGTCTGGCTCAGGCAGGCATGAACCGTGTTGTGGGCGACCATATGGGTATGCTGGCAACCGTGATGAATGGCCTGGCGATGCGCGATGCGCTGCACCGTGCCTACGTCAATGCCCGTTTGATGTCCGCTATTCCACTGAACGGCGTGTGCGACAACTACAGCTGGGCAGAAGCCATTAGCCTGCTGCGCAACAACCGCGTGGTGATCTTCTCCGCCGGTACCGGTAACCCGTTCTTTACCACTGACTCCGCAGCCTGCCTGCGCGGCATCGAGATCGAAGCCGATGTGGTGCTGAAAGCGACCAAGGTTGACGGTGTTTACTCTGCCGACCCGGTGAAGAACCCGGACGCCACCCTGCACGAACAGCTGACCTACAGCGAAGTGCTGGAAAAAGAGCTGAAAGTGATGGATCTTGCCGCCTTTACGCTGGCTCGCGACCATTCACTGCCTATCCGCGTGTTCAATATGAACAAGCCGGGCGCACTGCGTCGCGTTGTGATGGGTGAAAAAGAAGGCACGCTGATTACGCATTAATATCAGTCTGCGGTTAAAATAAGGTATATTCTGCCTGTCAGAACTATCTTTAAATGTATTTGAACGGCTTTCGGCCCTGCCGAAAGCTGGTGGATCAAACAGAATCCAAGGGTTTCAACGTGATTAACGACATCAAGAAAGATGCAGAAGTACGCATGGAAAAATGCGTAGAAGCATTCAAAAACAACATCAGCAAGATCCGTACTGGCCGTGCATCTCCGGCTATCCTCGACGGTATCATGGTAGATTACTACGGTTCTGCTACTCCGCTGCGCCAGCTGGCGAGCGTGACGGTAGAAGACTCCCGTACGCTGAAAATCAACGTGTTTGACCGTTCTATCAGCAACGCAGTTGAAAAAGCGATCATGTCTTCCGACCTGGGCCTGAACCCAATGTCAGCGGGCACCGATATTCGCGTTCCGCTGCCAGCGCTGACCGAAGAGCGTCGTAAAGATCTGATCAAGATCGTGCGCGGCGAAGCCGAGCAGGGCCGCGTATCCGTGCGTAACGTGCGTCGTGATGCTAACGACAAAGTGAAAGCGCTGCTGAAAGACAAAGAGATCAGTGAAGACGACGATCGTCGCTCACAGGAAGAGATCCAGAAAATGACCGACGGCGGTATCAAGAAAATTGATGCTGCGCTGGCAGAGAAAGAAGCGGAGCTGATGGACTTCTGATCCCATCATCATCCGATGAAACGCCGCACAGATTGCCGTTCGTATGAAGGGTCGGTCTGGCGGCGTTTTGCGTTTGTTAACTTTCCCGGCAGAGGGTTATTCTTCTCCTGAGCGGGTTTATACAGAGCAACCTCATGAAGCAATTGACCATCCTCGGTTCAACCGGATCTATTGGTACCAGCACGCTCGGCGTCGTGCGCGCTAACCCCCATCTGTTCGCCATTAAAGCACTGGTTGCCGGGCGTAACGTCGAACTGATGGTGGAACAGTGCGTTGAATTTCGCCCGACTTATGCCGCGATGTCAGACAGCGGGGCGGCAGCGGCACTGCGACTTCGTCTGAAAGAGCTCAATCTGGCGACCGAAGTGATGAGCGGCGAGCAGGCGATCTGCGATCTGGCCGCGCTGGATGATGTTGACCAGGTGATGGCGGCAATTGTCGGAGCGGCAGGATTATTACCTACCCTGGCCGCAATCCGCGCGGGAAAACAGGTGCTGCTGGCGAATAAAGAGTCGCTTGTCACCTGCGGCCGCCTTTTTCTGGAGGCGGTGAGCGCTTCCGGCGCCCAGCTGTTGCCCATCGACAGCGAGCACAACGCCATTTTTCAGAGTTTGCCTGCTTCCCTCCAGCAGCAGTTAGGGTACGCTTCTCTGGAGGATAATGGCATTGATAGCATTATCCTCACGGGGTCAGGTGGCCCGTTTCGTGACACGCCGCTGGCTGAATTAAGCCATATGACGCCAGACCAGGCGTGTGCGCATCCTAACTGGACGATGGGGCGAAAAATCTCCGTCGATTCGGCCACCATGATGAATAAAGGCCTGGAATATATCGAAGCCCGCTGGCTGTTTAATGCCACAGACGCCCAGATGGAAGTGATTCTGCATCCGCAGTCGGTGATCCATTCGATGGTGCGCTACCGTGATGGCAGCGTCATTGCCCAGCTCGGTTCGCCGGATATGCGTACGCCAATCGCTCACGCTATGGCCTGGCCGCAGCGCGTAAACTCAGGTGCCCAACCGCTTGATTTTACGCGCATGTCGGCAATGACCTTTGCTGAACCTGATTACGCACGCTACCCCTGCCTGAAGCTGGCGATTGATGCCAGCATCACCGGGCAGGCGGCGACCACCACGCTGAATGCGGCAAATGAGATTGCGGTGGCCGCTTTCCTCGCGTCTGACATCCGCTTTACCGATATTGCGGCGCTGAATGTGGCGGTGCTGGAAACGCTGTCGTGTCAGGAACCGCAAAGCGTTGAGGCGGTGATTGCCATTGACCACGAGGCACGCGCAGCAGCGACAGCGCTGCTGCCGCGTTTTGCGGCAGGGCGAGTCAGCGCGTTTTAACGCGCCGCCATTTGTGAGCGCTGGGCGGAGGTGGTATAGTCTTGCCCCACCGTCCAGAGCCAGCGACGTGATAAAGCGGAAAAGCGAATCGTATTTGTACGGTTCATTTGTGCCGGGCGGGTGAGATATTTCAGAAGCCGTTGTATTTCTGAATAAGGAAATAGTTACGCGTTATGTCGTCCGAAAATCAATTAAAAACCGATGACCAGCAGGGGAACGGTCCCCGCCATGTGGCCATCATTATGGATGGCAATGGCCGCTGGGCTAAAAACCAGGGCAAGCTGCGTATTTCTGGTCATAAAGCGGGAGTGAAATCCGTGCGCCGCGCCGTGAGTTTTGCCGTCAGCAATAAGCTGGATGCGCTCACGCTTTATGCCTTCAGTAGCGAAAACTGGAATCGTCCACAGCAGGAAGTTTTAGCGCTGATGGAGTTGTTCGTCTGGGCACTCGACAGCGAAGTTAAAAGTCTGCACAAGCACAATGTCCGGTTGAAAATTATCGGCGATATCGGCCGATTTAATGCTCGTTTACAGGAGCGTATTCGCCGTGCTGAGGAACTTACTCAACAAAATAATGGACTAACGCTCAACATAGCCGCAAATTATGGCGGTCGTTGGGATATTATCCATGGCGTCAGAAAAATTGCAGAGCAGGTCCAGGAAGGGCTTCTTCGACCGGATCAGATTGAAGAAGAGAGCCTGGCACCGCATCTCTGCCTGAATGAACTGGCGCCTGTGGATCTGGTAATAAGGACCGGGGGAGAGCATCGGATCAGTAACTTCCTGCTGTGGCAAGTCGCCTATGCGGAGTTTTGGTTCACCGATACTCTTTGGCCTGATTTTGATGAACAAGTTTTTGAAGGTGCACTGAATGCGTTTGCACAACGAGAGCGCCGGTTTGGCGGCGCAGCACCCGGCGGCGCATAAGCGCACTGGGGGTAATCTTTGTTAAAGTCTCGCCTGATTACCGCGTTTATACTGATTCCCATCGTCATTGCAGCGCTGTTTTTGCTGCCGCCGTTAGGGTTTGCCATCACCATATTAGCGATCTGCATGCTGGCCGCATGGGAATGGGGCCAGCTTGCAGGCTTTGCTGCGCGCTCACAGCGCGTCTGGCTGGCGCTGCTGTGCGGGCTGCTGTTGGCCTTTATGCTGTTCACACTGCCTGCCTATCAGCACTCCGTGCATCTGCCACAGATCGGCGGCCCCCTCTGGGCTTCCCTCGGCTGGTGGATCGTCGCGCTGGCGCTGGTGCTGTTCTATCCTAACTCTGCTACCTTCTGGCGCCATTCACGCGCCATTCGCGTGATATTCGGTCTGCTGACCATCGTGCCGTTCTTCTGGGGCATGCTGGCGCTGCGCCAGTATCACTACCAGGAAGACCACTTTGCGGGCGCCTGGTGGCTGCTGTACGTGATGGTCCTCGTATGGGGAGCGGACTCCGGTGCGTATATGTTTGGCAAGCTGTTCGGCAAGCACAAACTCGCACCGAAAGTCTCACCGGGTAAAACCTGGGAAGGCTTCCTCGGCGGGTTGGCGACCTCGGCACTGATTTCCTGGCTGTTCAGCGTGTTTGCTCCGCTGCAGGTATCGCTTTCAACACTGCTGATTTGCTCGATTGTCGCCGCGCTGGCCTCGGTGCTGGGTGACCTGACCGAGAGTATGTTTAAGCGTGAAGCGGGCATCAAAGATAGCGGAAGCCTGATCCCCGGTCATGGCGGCATTCTCGACCGTATTGACAGCCTCACCGCGGCGGTACCGGTATTTGCCTGCCTGCTGTTGTTGGTCTTTGGGACGCTGTAGGGAAACACTATGCTGAGCGTACTCTGGAGTTTTGCTGCATTTATCGTTGCGCTGGGGATTTTGATCACCGTGCATGAGTTCGGCCACTTTTGGGTGGCCCGTCGCTGTGGCGTAAAAGTCGAACGCTTTTCGATTGGCTTTGGTAAAGCGCTGTGGCGGCGTACTGACAAGCAGGGTACAGAGTATGTTATCGCACTGATCCCGCTCGGCGGTTACGTCAAGATGCTGGATGAACGCGTCGAGAGCGTGCCGCCGGAACTGCGCCATCAGGCCTTCAACAATAAAACCATTTTGCAACGTGCCGCGATTATCAGCGCTGGCCCGATTGCCAATTTTATCTTTGCCATCTTTGCTTACTGGCTGGTGTTTATCATCGGTGTACCTGGCGTGCGCCCGGTGGTTGGCGAAATAGTGAGCCGTTCACCCGCCGCAGAAGCTCAAATTGCGCCAGGAACGGAACTTAAAGCCGTTGACGGTATCGAAACGCCTGATTGGGATGCTGTGCGCATGGCGCTGGTGGCGAGAATTGGCGACCAGAGTACCGTCGTTACCGTCGCCCCATTTGGCAGCGAGCAGACCAGTGATAAGACCGTGAACCTGCGCAACTGGCACTTTGAGCCAGACAAGCAGGATCCGGTGGCTTCTCTGGGCATCCAGCCGCGCGGCCCACAGATTGAATCGGTGCTGGCGCAGGTGCAGAAGAACTCCGCTGCCAGCAAGGCAGGTTTGCAAGCGGGCGACAGGATCGTTAAAGTCGATGGTCAGCCTTTGGACCAGTGGCAAAGTTTTGTCGCCACCGTGCGTGACAGTCCAGCTAAAGAAATTGCGCTGGAGGTAGAACGTCAGGGCAGCACCGTCGATTTGACGCTGACGCCGGACGTGAATCCTCGCAACAAAGCAGAGGGGTTTGCCGGCGTTATCCCGCGCATTGTCCCGCTGCCAGATGAGTACAGAACGGTGCGCCAGTATGGCCCGTTTGCAGCAATCGGTGAGGCCAGTGCAAAAACCTGGCAGCTGATGAAGCTTACGGTAAGCATGCTGGGCAAACTGATTGTCGGTGATGTGAAGTTGAACAATCTTAGCGGCCCGATTTCGATCGCGCAGGGAGCTGGGATGTCAGCGGAATATGGTTTGATTTACTACCTGATGTTCCTCGCTCTGATTAGCGTGAACCTGGGGATTATCAATCTGTTCCCACTGCCGGTGTTAGATGGTGGTCATTTGCTGTTCCTGCTGATCGAAAAGATCAAGGGAGGGCCGGTGTCCGAGCGAGTTCAGGACTTCAGTTATCGTATCGGCTCGATTGTGCTGGTGCTGTTAATGGGGCTTGCGCTATTCAATGATTTCTCAAGGCTATAGTCTGCCAGCAGGCAAACTATTCTCGGGAACCAGTTAGGAAGAATGCATAAACACGATGGCGATGAAAAAGTTGCTCATAGCGTCGCTGCTGCTTAGCAGCGCTACCGTATACGGTGCAGACGGATTCGTAGTGAAGGATATTCATTTCGAAGGCCTGCAGCGAGTCGCCGTCGGTGCGGCATTGCTCAGTATGCCCGTCCGCGTTGGGGACACTGTCTCCGATGAAGATCTCAGTAACACCATTCGCGCGCTGTTTGCGACCGGGAATTTTGAGGATGTTCAGGTCCTGCGCGACGGCGGCACGCTGATCGTTCAGGTGAAAGAGCGCCCAACGATTGCCAGCATCACTTTCTCCGGCAACAAAGCGGTGAAAGAGGATATGCTCAAGCAGAACCTCGAAGCCTCCGGCGTGCGCGTGGGTGAAGCACTGGATCGCACCACGATCTCCTCCATTGAGAAAGGCCTGGAAGACTTCTACTACAGCGTGGGTAAATACAGCGCCAGCGTAAAAGCCGTCGTCACCCCGCTGCCGCGTAACCGTGTTGACCTGAAACTGGTGTTTACCGAAGGTGTTTCTGCCAAGATCCAGCAGATCAATATCGTCGGTAACAAGGCCTACAGCTCTGATGAACTGATCTCCCGCTTCCAGCTGCGTGATGAGGTGCCATGGTGGAACGTGGTGGGTGACCGTAAGTACCAGAAGCAAAAACTGGCCGGTGACCTTGAAACCCTGCGCAGCTTCTATCTGGACCGCGGTTATGCCCGTTTCAACATTGATTCGACGCAGGTCAGCCTGACGCCGGACAAAAAGGGTATCTACATCACGGTTAACATCAACGAAGGCGATCAGTACAAGCTTTCAGGTGTGACCGTCAGCGGTAACCTGGCGGGCCACTCTGCCGAAATCGAAACGCTGAGCAAAATCACCCCGGGTGAGCTGTACAACGGCTCGAAAGTGACGCGCATTGAAGACGATATCAAGAAGCTGCTGGGCCGTTATGGCTACGCGTATCCACGCGTACAGACGCAGCCTGAAATCGACGACGCCAACAAGACCGTTAAACTGCGTATCAACGTCGATGCCGGTAACCGTTACTACGTGCGTAAAGTGCGCTTCGAGGGCAACGATACCTCGAAAGATTCCGTGCTGCGCCGTGAAATGCGCCAGATGGAAGGTGCCTGGTTAGGCAGCGATCTGGTTGAGCAGGGTAAAGAGCGTCTGAATCGCCTCGGCTACTTCGAAACCGTTGATACCGAAACCCAGCGCGTACCGGGCTCACCGGACCAGGTTGACGTGGTCTACAAGGTGAAAGAGCGTAACACCGGTACGCTGAACTTCGGCGTCGGTTACGGCACCGAGAGCGGCGTCAGCTTCCAGGTTGGCGTGACCCAGGATAACTGGCTCGGCACCGGTAATACCGTTGGTATTAGCGGAACCAAGAATGACTACCAGACCTACGCTGAATTCTCACTGACCGACCCGTACTTCACGGTCGACGGTGTCAGCCTGGGCGGTCGTGTTTTCTATAACGACTTTAAAGCCGATGATGCCGATCTGTCTGACTATACCAACAAGAGTTACGGTGTAGACGGCACGCTGGGCTTCCCGGTCAATGAAAATAACACCCTGCGTGTGGGTCTGGGCTATGTGCATAACAGCCTCTCCAACATGCAGCCGCAGATCGCCATGTGGCGTTACCTGCGCTCTGTCGGGCAAAATCCATCGCTGAGCGGCGATGAAGATTACTCGGCGGATGACTTCACCTTTAACTACGGCTGGACGTACAACACCCTTGACCGCGGATTCTTCCCAACGGCAGGTAACCGTACTAACCTGAATGGTAAAGTGACCATTCCGGGTTCTGATAATGCCTTCTACAAGGCCACGCTGGATACGCAACAGTATCTGCCGCTGAATCAGGATCGTACCTGGGTGCTGTTGGGGCGCGGTCGCGTAGGCTATGGCGATGGTCTGAGCGGTAAAGAGATGCCGTTCTACGAGAACTTCTACGCCGGTGGTTCCAGCTCCGTGCGTGGTTTCCGTTCTAACAACATCGGTCCGAAAGCGGCTTACCTGAATAACGGTTCTTCCGATTGTTCTGGCAGCAGCCCGGTATGTAATTCCGATGATGCTATCGGCGGTAACGCGATGGCTGTCGCCAGCGCCGAGCTGATTACACCAACGCCGTTCCTGAGTGAGAAGTATGCTAACTCAGTCCGTACCTCGCTGTTTGTTGATGCGGGTACCGTATGGGACACCAAATGGGAAAACACTGCCGAAACGCGTGCAGCGGGTATCCCAGACTATAGCGATCCAAGCAACATCCGTATGTCAGCCGGTCTGGCACTGCAATGGATGTCGCCGCTGGGTCCGCTGGTGTTCTCATACGCTCAGCCGTTCAAAAAGTATGACGGAGATAAGGCCGAACAGTTCCAGTTTAACATTGGTAAAACCTGGTAATTCGTCCTGGCACGGAAGCGTAGCAAGAGAGTATCGCGCTGTTTAATCCTGGCCCGTACGCGGGCCACGATATAGCGCAACACATGTGTCCGTGACACAAACGTTGATGGTAAGGAGTTTTATAGTGAAAAAGTTGTTGTGTGCCGCAGGTCTGGGTATTGCTCTGGCGGTTTCCGCCGGTGCTCAGGCTGCTGATAAAATTGCAGTGGTGAACGTTTCCAGCATTTTCCAACAGTTACCAGCGCGTGCGACCGTTGCGAAACAGTTGGAAAACGAGTTCAAAGGCCGTGCAACCGAGTTGCAGGGTATGGAACGCGATCTGCAAGCCAAGATGCAGCGTCTGCAGCGTGACGGCTCGACCATGAAGGCGAGCGATCGCAGCAAGATGGAAAAAGACGTGATGGCACAGCGTGAAGCCTTCTCGACGAAAGCTCAGGCTTTCGAGCAGGACAACCGCCGCCGCCAGATGGAAGAGCGTAATAAAATCCTGAGCCGTATCCAGGATGCCGTGCAGAAAGTTGCTGATAACGAAGGTTACGACGTTGTTATCGATCAGAACGCGGTTGCTTATGCTGCTAAATCTAAAGACATCACTGCTGATGTTCTGAAACAGGTTAAATAAGCCATGCCTTCAATTCGACTGGCTGATTTAGCCCAGCAGTTGGATGCAGAATTGCACGGAGATGGCGATATCGCCATCTCCGGCATTGCTTCTATGCAATCCGCCCAAACCGGTCAGATCACGTTTCTCTCAAACAGCCGTTACCGTGAGCAGCTCGCAGCCTGTCAGGCTTCCGCCGTGGTGCTCTCTGAAGCGGACCGTGAATTTTTCCCTGGCGCAGCGCTGGTGGTTAAAAACCCGTATCTGACCTACGCCCGTATGGCGCAACTGCTGGACACCACGCCGCAGCCTGCCCAAAACATTGCCCCAAGTGCCGTAATTGATGCGAGCGCAAAATTGGGCAACAACGTCTCGATTGGCGCTAACGCGGTGATCGAATCTGATGTGGTACTCGGTGATAACGCGGTTATCGGCCCGGGCTGCTTCATCGGTAAAAAAACACAGATTGGCGCAGGTAGCCGCCTGTGGGCCAACGTCTCTGTCTATCATGAAGTGCAGATCGGTAGCGACTGTCTGATTCAGTCAGGCACAGTGATCGGTGCTGATGGCTTCGGTTACGCTAACGATCGCGGCAATTGGGTGAAGATCCCGCAGCTTGGCACCGTCATCATTGGTGACCGCGTGGAGATTGGCGCCTGCACCACCATCGATCGCGGCGCGCTGGATAACACCCAAATCGGGAATGGTGTTATCATAGATAACCAGTGCCAGATTGCACACAACGTTGTGATTGGTGACAATACCGCGGTTGCGGGTGGCGTCATCATGGCGGGCAGCCTTAAAATTGGCCGCTACTGCATGATTGGTGGGGCCAGCGTGATTAATGGCCACATGGAAATTTGTGACAAAGTTACCGTCACAGGGATGGGAATGGTGATGCGACCTATCACTGAACCTGGAGTATACTCTTCCGGCATTCCGTTACAGCCCAACAAAACCTGGCGCAAAACTGCAGCTCTGGTGCTGAGCATCGATGAAATAAGCAAACGCTTAAAAGCCATCGAGCGCAAGGTCGGTAAAGACTAAGCGATCGCACTACGCTGCCCGGCTTTCATAATTACAATATGCTAGCAGGGAAAGCTAAAGCTAAGCGTACAGAACATGATTTGCGGCCTGCGGACGATCGACAGATTGTTGCAGGCCGTGTTATTGATGCCATCAGAATTTTTAGGACAGGAAGAGTATTTTGACTACTGAAACTCATACTCTGCAGATTGAAGAGATTATTGAACTTTTACCGCACCGTTACCCGTTCTTGCTGGTCGACCGCGTACTTGATTTCGAAGAAAATAAGTTTCTGCGTGCAGTAAAGAACGTCTCGGTTAACGAACCGTTTTTCCAGGGCCATTTCCCTGGTAAACCGATTTTCCCGGGCGTGCTGATTCTGGAAGCAATGGCACAGGCGACGGGGATTCTGGCGTTTAAAAGCGTTGGAAAACTGGAACCGGGCGAACTGTATTACTTTGCCGGTATCGACGAAGCGCGCTTCAAGCGCCCGGTGGTACCTGGCGATCAGATGATCATGGAAGTCACCTTCGAGAAAACCCGCCGTGGTGTTACCCGCTTTAAAGGTGTGGCCACCGTTGACGGAAAAATTGTCTGCGAAGCAACGATGATGTGTGCCCGCAGCCGGGAGGCTTAATTCGTGATTGATAGCACCGCCGTAATCCATCCCAGCTCGATCGTAGAAGAAGGCGCCATTATTGGTGCTGGTGTGCAGATTGGTCCGTTTTGTACCGTGGGTGCAAACGTGTCGATCGGTGAAGGCACCGTTCTGAAATCTCATGTAGTGGTCAATGGTCACACCTCTATTGGTAAAGACAACACCATCTACCAGTTTGCTTCGATCGGTGAAGCTAATCAGGATCTGAAATACGCGGGTGAACCTACCCGGGTTGAGATTGGCGACCGTAATCGCATTCGTGAAAGCGTGACCATTCATCGTGGCACCTCGCAGGCTGAAGGGCTGACGAAAGTCGGCAGCGAAAATCTGCTGATGGTGAACGCGCACGTGGCGCACGACTGCGTGGTGGGTAATCACTGTATTCTGGCCAACAACGCGACGCTGGCTGGCCATGTTTCAGTGGACGATCATGCCATCATTGGTGGCATGACGGCGGTGCATCAATTCTGCATTATCGGCGCGCACGTGATGGTGGGCGGCTGCTCCGGTGTGGCGCAGGACGTTCCTCCTTACGTGATTGCTCAGGGCAACCATGCGACGCCGTTTGGCGTTAACCTGGTGGGCCTGAAGCGCCGTGGCTTCAGCAAAGAGGCGCTGCATGCGATTACTGCGGCGTATAAGCTGCTGTACCGCAGCGGCAAGACTTTGGATGAAGCGAAGCCGGAGATTGCTGAAATCGCCAAAGCGCATCCGGAAGTTCAGCCGTTTTATGACTTCTTTGCCCGCTCCACAAGGGGTCTGATTCGTTAACTCATGCCAAAGCATCCCTTAACGATTGCCCTTGTCGCCGGAGAAACCTCCGGCGATATTCTTGGTGCCGGTCTCATCCGCGCGCTGAAAGAGAAGCATCCTGACGCACGTTTTGTCGGGGTTGCCGGCCCGCTGATGCAGGCTGAAGGCTGTGAAGCCTGGTATGAGATGGAAGAGCTGGCGGTAATGGGCATCGTTGAGGTGCTGGGCCGCCTGCGTCGCCTGCTGCACATCCGCCGCGACCTGACCCGCCGCTTTACCGCCCTGAAGCCCGATGTTTTTGTCGGCATTGATGCCCCTGATTTCAATATCACTCTCGAAGGGAAGCTGAAACAGCAGGGTATTCGCACCATTCACTACGTCAGCCCCTCTGTCTGGGCGTGGCGCCAGAAGCGCGTATTCAAAATTGGCCGCTCCACCGATCTGGTGCTGGCGTTCCTGCCGTTTGAAAAAGCCTTCTACGATCGCTTCAACGTTCCCTGTCGTTTTATCGGCCATACCATGGCTGATGCGATGCCGATCGAGCCGGATAAACAGGCGGCACGCCGCGAGCTGGGAATTGCGTCAGATGCAGTATGCCTGGCCCTGCTGCCGGGCAGTCGTGGGGCCGAAGTCGAGATGCTCAGCGCTGACTTCCTGCGCACGGCGATGCTGCTGCGGGCGAAATATCCGCAGCTGGAGATCGTCGTACCGCTGGTGAACCCCCGGCGGCGCGAGCAGTTTGAAGCGATTAAAGCCGAAGTAGCCCCCGATCTGCCCATGCACCTGCTGGACGGCAAAGGCCGCGCCGCGATGGTGGCCAGCGATGCCGCACTACTGGCTTCCGGCACTGCCGCGCTGGAGTGCATGCTGGCAAAATGCCCGATGGTGGTGGGGTATCGCATGAAGCCGTTTACCTTCTGGCTGGCGAAACGTCTGGTGAAAACCGATTATGTTTCGTTGCCGAACCTGCTGGCCGGGCGCGAACTGGTGAAAGAGCTGCTGCAGGATGAGTGCCAGCCTGAGCAGCTGGCCGCTGCGTTAGAGCCGTTGCTGGCTGCCGGTGAAACGCGCGATCGGCTGCTGGCAACCTTTGCCGAGCTGCACCACCAGATCCGCTGGAATGCTGACGAACAGGCCGCAGCCGCCGTACTGGAGTTATGCCCGTGAGTGAATTTATTTACCCTAATGCCGCGCTGATTGCCGGCGTTGATGAGGTAGGGCGTGGTCCGCTGGTGGGCGCCGTGGTGACCGCCGCGGTGATCCTCGATCCGGCGCGTCCGATTGTCGGGCTCGCCGATTCAAAAAAGCTGTCGGAAAAACGCCGTCTGGCGCTGTTCGATGAGATCGTCGAGAAAGCGCTGAGCTGGAGTCTGGGCCGTGCCGAGCCGGAAGAGATTGACCAGCTCAATATTCTGCACGCCACCATGCTGGCTATGCAGCGTGCGGTTGCCGGGCTGCACCTGACGCCGGACTTTGTGCTGATTGACGGCAATCGCTGCCCGCCGCTGCCGATGCCGAGCCAGGCCGTGGTCAAAGGTGACAGCCTGGTGCGCGAAATCAGCGCCGCCTCGATTATTGCAAAAGTGACGCGCGACCGTGAGATGGCACAGCTCGATCTGTTGTATCCTGAATACGGCTTCGCTCAGCACAAAGGTTATCCGACCGCGCTGCATATGGAAAAACTGACGCAGCATGGCGTCACTCCGCAGCATCGTCGCAGTTTTGCCCCGGTGCGCAATGCGCTGCTGGATGCCGAAGTCAGCGCGTCGGTAGCCCGCACGCTGTAATTTTTCATCCTTAGTTTTAACGGAATCCCAGATGGCCGAACCTCGTTTTATTCATTTACGCGTTCACAGCGACTACTCCATGATCGATGGGCTAGCCAAAACGGGCCCGTTGGTGAAAAACGCAGCAAAACTGGGAATGCCGGCGATTGCCGTTACCGACTTCACTAACCTGTGCGGGCTGGTGAAGTTTTACGGCACGGCTCACGGTCAGGGCATGAAGCCGATTATTGGCGCTGATTTTAACGTCGCCAGTGAAGCGATGGGTGACGAGCTGTCGCATATCACCGTGCTGGCGGCGGATAACGAGGGCTACCAAAACCTGACCCTGCTGATCTCGCGCGCCTACCAGCGTGGCTATGGTCCGGCAGGCCCAACGATTGACCGCGACTGGCTGGTTGAACATCAGCAGGGAATAATTCTGCTGTCCGGCGGGCGCCGTGGCGATGTGGGCAAAATGCTGTTGCGCGGTAACGCGGCGCTGGTCGCCGAGTGTCTGGCGTTTTATCAGCAACATTTTGCCGATCGCTACTATCTTGAGCTGATCCGTACCGGTCGTCAGGACGAAGAGACCTATCTGCACGCCGCGGTGGAGCTGGCGATTGCCAACGGCATCCCGGTGGTGGCCACCAATGAAGTCTGCTTCCTGCAGGAGTCAGACTTCGACGCCCACGAAATTCGCGTTGCCATTCACGATGGTTTCACTCTCGATGACCCGAAACGCCCGCGCAACTACAGCCCGCAGCAGTACATGCGTACCGAAGAGGAGATGTGCGAGCTGTTCTCGGACATCCCGGAAGCGCTGGAAAACAGCGTTGAGATCGCCCGCCGCTGCAATGTCACCATTCGCCTTGGCGAATACTTCCTGCCGCAGTTCCCGACCGGGGAAATGAGCACCGAAGATTTCCTGGTGATGAAATCGCGCGAGGGGCTGGAAGAGCGCCTGGCGTTCCTGTTCCCTGATGAGCAGTTACGCCGCGAAAAGCGGCCAGAATACGACGAACGTCTGGAAATTGAGCTTAACGTGATCAACCAGATGGGCTTCCCGGGCTACTTCCTGATCGTGATGGAGTTCATCCAGTGGTCGAAGGATAACGACGTGCCGGTGGGGCCGGGACGTGGTTCCGGTGCCGGTTCTCTGGTGGCCTACGCGCTGAAAATCACCGACCTCGACCCGCTGGAGTTTGACCTGCTGTTCGAACGTTTCCTCAACCCGGAACGTGTTTCGATGCCCGACTTTGACGTCGACTTCTGCATGGAAAAGCGCGATCTGGTGATTGAGCACGTGGCCGATATGTACGGTCGCCAGGCGGTGTCGCAGATTATTACCTTCGGTACCATGGCGGCGAAAGCGGTGATCCGCGACGTAGGGCGCGTGCTGGGGCATCCGTACGGATTCGTCGACCGCATTTCGAAACTGGTGCCGCCTGACCCGGGCATGACGCTGGAAAAAGCCTTTGCTGCTGAACCACAGCTGCCGGAAATCTATGAGGCAGATGAAGAGGTTAAGGCGCTGATCGACATGGCGCGCAAGCTGGAAGGCGTCACGCGTAACGCCGGTAAACACGCCGGGGGCGTGGTGATTGCGCCGACCAAAATTACCGATTTTGCCCCGCTTTACTGCGACGAAAACGGTAATCATCCGGTTACCCAGTTTGATAAAAATGACGTGGAATATGCCGGGCTGGTGAAGTTCGACTTCCTCGGCCTGCGTACGCTGACCATCATCGACTGGGCGCTGGCGATGATTAACGCCCGGCGTGAAAAAGAGGGCGAGCCGCCGATCGATATCGCGGCGATTCCGCTTGAAGATAAAAAAAGTTTCGATATGCTGCAACGCTCGGAAACCACAGCGGTGTTCCAGCTCGAATCACGCGGCATGAAAGACCTGATCAAACGCCTGAAGCCCGACTGCTTCGAGGATATGATCGCGCTGGTAGCCCTGTTCCGCCCCGGTCCGCTGCAGTCGGGCATGGTAGACAACTTTATTGACCGTAAGCACGGGCGTGAAGAGATCTCCTACCCGGACATTCAGTGGCAGCACGAGTCGCTGAAACCGGTGCTGGAGCCAACCTACGGCATTATCCTGTATCAGGAACAGGTGATGCAGATTGCGCAGGTGCTGGCGGGTTACAGCCTCGGCGGCGCGGACATGCTGCGCCGTGCGATGGGTAAAAAGAACCCGGTCGAGATGGCTAAGCAGCGTGGCGGCTTTGAAGACGGTGCGAAAGCGCGCGGCATCGACGGTGAGCTGGCGATTAAAATCTTCGACCTGGTGGAGAAATTCGCCGGTTACGGCTTTAACAAATCGCACTCCGCCGCTTATGCGCTGGTCTCTTATCAGACGCTGTGGCTGAAAGCGCACTACCCGGCCGAGTTTATGGCAGCGGTGATGACCGCCGATATGGACAACACCGAGAAGGTGGTTGGGCTGGTGGATGAGTGCTGGCGCATGGGGCTGAAGGTGCTGCCGCCGGATATTAACTCCGGCCAGTATCAGTTCCACGTCAACGAGAACGGTGAAATCGTTTACGGCATCGGCGCAATTAAAGGCGTCGGGGAAGGCCCGATCGAGGCGATAATCGAAGCGCGTAACGAGGGCGGTTATTTCCGCGAGCTGTTTGACCTCTGTGCGCGAACCGACACCAAAAAGCTGAATAAGCGGGTGCTGGAAAAGCTGATTATGTCCGGGGCGTTTGACCGCTTAGGCCCGCACCGTGCGGCGCTGATGAGCGCGCTGCCCGATGCGCTGAAAGCCGCCGATCAGCACGCGAAAGCGGAAGCGATTGGCCAGGCCGATATGTTCGGCGTGTTGGCCGAGGCGCCAGAGCAGGTTGAGAAATCCTATTCCGACGTCACGCCGTGGCCGGAGCAGATTCAGCTGGATGGGGAGCGTGAGACGTTAGGGCTGTACCTGACCGGCCACCCCATCAACCAGTACCTGAAAGAGATTGAGCGCTATGTCGGTGGACAGCGCCTGAAAGACATGCACCCGACCGAGCGTGGTAAAATGACCACCGCAGCCGGTCTGGTGGTGGCGGCCCGCGTAATGGTGACAAAGCGCGGCAACCGTATTGGCATCTGCACCCTGGATGACCGTTCCGGTCGTCTGGAGGTGATGTTATTTACAGATGCGTTAGATAAGTTCCAGCATATGCTGGAGAAGGACCGTATCCTGATCGTTAGCGGGCAGGTCAGCTTCGATGACTTCAACGGCGGGCTTAAAATGATGGCCCGCGATATGATGGACATTGATGAAGCACGCGAAAAATATGCGCGCGGGCTTGCTATCTCGCTGACGGACAGGCAAATTGATGACCAGCTTTTGAACCGTCTCCGTCAATCCCTGGAACCCCATCGTTCGGGGACAATTCCGGTACATCTCTACTATCAGAGAGAGGATGCGCGGGCGAAGTTGCGCTTCGGTGCAACCTGGCGCGTGTCGCCGAGCGATCGTTTGCTGAACGATCTTCGGTCGTTGATAGGATCGGAGCAGGTGGAACTGGAGTTTGACTAAAACAGGATTATTATGAGTCTTAATTACCTGGATTTCGAACAGCCAATCGCAGAACTTGAAGCGAAGATCGATTCGCTAAAGTCGGTTGGCCGTCAGGATGAAAAACTGGATATTAATCTGGATGAAGAAGTTCAGCGTCTGCGCGATAAAAGCGTTGAGCTGACACGTAAAATCTTCTCCGATTTAGGTGCCTGGCAGATCGCGCAGCTCGCGCGTCATCCGCTGCGCCCGTATACGCTGGACTATGTCCGCAATGTGTTTACCGACTTTGACGAGCTGGCGGGCGACCGTGCCTACGCTGATGATAAAGCTATCGTCGGGGGTATTGCGCGTCTGGAAGGCCGTCCGGTGATGATCATTGGTCATCAGAAAGGGCGTGAAACCAAAGAGAAGATCCGTCGTAACTTCGGTATGCCAGCGCCAGAAGGCTACCGTAAAGCGCTGCGTCTGATGGAGATGGCCGAGCGTTTTAACATGCCGATCATCACCTTTATCGACACCCCGGGAGCTTACCCTGGCGTCGGTGCAGAAGAGCGCGGTCAGTCTGAAGCCATCGCCCGTAACCTGCGTGAGATGTCTGGCCTGACGGTTCCGGTGATCTGTACCGTCATCGGTGAAGGCGGCTCCGGCGGCGCACTGGCTATCGGCGTGGGTGACAAAGTCAACATGCTGCAGTACAGCACCTACTCGGTGATCTCGCCGGAAGGCTGTGCCTCTATTCTGTGGAAAAGCGCAGATAAAGCACCGCTGGCGGCGGAAGCGATGGGCATTATCGCCCCGCGCCTGAAAGAGCTGAAGCTGATCGACACCGTGCTGCCTGAACCACTGGGTGGCGCGCACCGCGACCCGCTGGCGATTGGCGCAACGATGAAGGCTCAGCTGCTGTCCGACCTGGCCGAGCTGGATAAGTTGACCAAAGCAGAGCTGCTGGATCGTCGTTATCAGCGTCTGATGAGTTACGGTTACGCTTGATTCTGTGGGGCGCGGCCTGCTGCGCCCCTGCTGCGCCCCTGCTTTATGTTGTGCCATCCCCTGGCGCGTGGCTGCCTGCCTGCCATTTCTTTAGTCTTAGGTTTCCTCTCAACCACAGGAAGAAACATAAGATGGAAAATCACGATCTCACCCGTTGTACCTCTCATAGCGCTAACTTTGAACACGTGGCCATCCATAAGCTCAGCGAGCAGCTGTGCGATCGCCGTACCGCAGAGATGCTGGCGCTGTTTATTACCGATGCCGGTTTCAATATGACCCCTCCTTCAGGCTTTATTCATGAGGCCAGCCTGCTGATTGCTTTTGCCTTTGGCAACCGTCCAAACGCCGAGCATGATCCTAATAAGCTGGCGCTGCCGGGGCCGATGAACAGAGAGCTGGCGCGCTGCTGTGCTGCCGTCTGGCATAAAAAACATCTGCCGATGTTTGTGCAGTGGGAAATTGCCCGCTGCCTGTATGAGCCGGAGTTCTCGTACATCCCGCGTAAAGATATTATCTCCATCGAACCTTACTGGGATGACACGGGCAAGCTGGTGTACCTGAGCACTGACGGCGTGGTGCAGGCGATTGTGGAGAAGTATTACCAGAACGATCCGGCCGCCATGGGCAAGGCGGCGGTGATTGGTCATCGCGACCACGTGAAGCGCTGCATTCTCACCTGTGCCGGGCGCAAGGTGAAGGGGTTTGCTCCGGCGGGCATTGGCCTGCCAGCCTGGTACGACGTCCATTCCGATCAGCCGTGGACGCGTCGCCGTGACCTCTATGTGCTGCAGGACGTCGCCGCCCAGCTGTCGATGAGTGCGCAGGCGAACATCGCGAAGGCTTACCCGCAGGGCTAAATCCGCTATGCTTATGTTTTGATTATGTATCGGACGAGGCGTGCCTCGTCCCTACAGCAGGAGATAAGCATTGAATATTATCGCGATCGTGGGACCGCTAAACGCCTTTTATAAAGATGAACCCATCCGAGAGCTTGACGCCGCATTGAAACGCCAGGGCTTTCAGACCATCTATCCGCACGATGCCAGCGACCTGCTAAAACTGATTGAGCATAATCCGCGGATCTGCGGCGTGGTGTTCGACTGGGACGAGCACAGCCTCGAACTGTGCAGCGAGATCAACCAGCTCAATGAATACCTGCCGCTGTATGCCTTTATCAACACGCACTCGACGATGGACGTCAGCATTAACGAAATGCGCATGACCCTGTGGTTCTTCGAGTATGCGCTGAGCGCCGCCGAAGAGATCTCCCAGCGCATCCGCCACTATACCGATGAATATATCGATACCATTACGCCACCGCTGACCAAAGCGCTGTTTACCTACGTCAAAGAGGGTAAGTACACCTTCTGTACCCCGGGGCATATGGCGGGAACGGCCTTCCAGAAGAGCCCGGTTGGCAGCCTGTTTTATGACTTTTTTGGCGCTAACACGCTGAAAGCGGATATCTCCATTTCCGTCACCGAGCTGGGTTCGCTGCTCGATCATACCGGCCCGCATCTGGAGGCTGAGGAGTATGTCGCCCGTACCTTCGGCGCGGAGCAGAGCTATATGGTGACCAATGGCACCTCAACCTCGAATAAAATCGTCGGCATGTACGCTGCTCCGGCGGGCAGCACAATGCTGGTGGATCGCAACTGCCACAAGTCGCTGACTCATCTGCTGATGATGAGCGACATTATTCCCATCTGGCTAAAACCGACGCGTAACGCGCTCGGCATTCTCGGCGGCATCCCCAAGCGCGAATTCACCAAAGAGAGTATCGCGCTGAAAGTGGCGCAAACGCCGCGCGCCAGCTGGCCGGTGCATGCGGTGATCACCAACTCCACCTATGACGGGCTGCTGTACAGCACGCAGTACATTAAAGAGACGCTGGACGTGCCGTCGATCCACTTCGACTCGGCGTGGGTGCCGTACACCAACTTCCACCCGATCTATCAGGGGCTGAGCGGCATGAGCGGCGAGCGTACGCCGGGCAAAGTGATCTACGAAACCCAGTCGACGCATAAGCTGCTGGCGGCGTTCTCGCAGGCTTCGCTGATCCACATTAAGGGCGAGTACGACGAACAGACCTTTAATGAAGCCTACATGATGCACACCACCACTTCGCCGAACTATGCGATTGTCGCCTCGATAGAGACCGCCGCCGCGATGCTGCGCGGCAATCCCGGCAAGCGCCTGATTAACCGTTCGGTGGAGCGGGCGCTGCATTTCCGTCGCGAAGTACAGCGCCTGCGCGAAGAGTCGGACGGCTGGTTCTTTGATATCTGGCAGCCGGAAGGGGTTGATGAACCGGAGTGCTGGCCTATTCAGCCCGGTGAAGAGGAGTGGCACGGCTTCCGCGATGCTGACGCTGACCACATGTACCTTGACCCGATCAAGGTGACGATCCTGACGCCGGGTATGAGCGAGCTGGGCGAGATGGCGGAGGAGGGGATCCCGGCGGCGCTGGTGGCGAAGTTCCTTGATGAGCGCGGCGTGGTGGTGGAGAAAACCGGTCCGTACAATTTGCTGTTCCTGTTCAGCATTGGTATTGATAAAACCAAGGCGATGAGCGTACTGCGCGGGCTGACCGAGTTCAAACGCGCGTACGATCTCAACCTGCGGGTAAAGAACATGCTGCCGGATTTGTATGCTGAAGATCCGGACTTCTACCGTCATACGCGCATTCAGGATCTGGCGCAGGGGATCCACAGCCTGATCCGCCAGCACGATCTGCCGCGCCTGATGCTGCAGGCATTCGCCACGCTGCCGGAGATGAAGCTGACGCCGCATCAGGCTTTCCAGCAGCAGGTAAAGGGCAATGTTGAGACCGTGCCGCTGAGCGAAATGGTCGGGCGCATCTCGGCCAATATGATCCTGCCTTACCCGCCGGGCGTGCCGGTGGTAATGCCAGGGGAGGTGATTACCGAGCAGAGCCGGGCGGTGCTCGATTTCCTGCTGATGCTCTGTACCATTGGGCAGCACTATCCGGGCTTTGAAACCGATATTCACGGCGCGACGCTGACCGAAGAGGGGCAGTATCTGGTGCGGGTGCTGAAAGCGGATGCCATGCTCTGATAGCGCTTTCCAGAATCATGCCATTGCGCTGGCGACGGGCGCCGGATAACGTGACGGAGAGTGTTTAACAGGAGCAGGTATGTCAGGTTTACAGTTAAAAAAAGTGCACCACATCGCGATTATTGCGCGGGATTATCCGGCCAGCCGGGATTTTTACTGCAACATCCTCGGTTTCACCCTGATGGAAGAAGTTTACCGCGAGGCGCGTGATTCGTGGAAAGGGGATCTGGCGCTGAACGGTGACTATACGATTGAGCTGTTCTCCTTCCCGCAGCCGCCCGCGCGGCCGACGCAGCCGGAAGCCTGTGGTCTGCGACATCTGGCCTTCAGCGTCGATGATATTGATGCCGCGAAGCAGCAGCTGGAAACCCACGGCGTGCGCTGTGAGGAGATCCGCATCGACCCACTGACCGGTAAGCGTTTTACCTTCTTTAACGATCCGGATGGGTTGCCGCTGGAACTCTATCAGGCTTAAAATAGCCGTCATTCTTGAAGCCGCAGCTGCGTTCGCTGCGTGCATTCACCCCGGTCACTTACTGAGGTAAGTGACCGGGGATCACGTGACTTGCTGCCTTGCTGCACCAAATCAGGCCCCCAGAGGGGACGCCAATTATTCGGCAATTTAATCCTTTTCATTATTGCAGGAACGCCATGTCGGCCATCGCCCATCTTGAACGCGCACTTGCGTCACAGCCTGCTGTGCTGCTGGCCTACAGCGGCGGGCTGGATTCCAGCGTGCTGCTGCATCAGCTGGTGCTGCTGAGAAGTCAGCGGCCGCAGCTGCAGCTGCGGGCGGTACATATTCATCACGGGCTGAGTCCGCTGGCGGACAGCTGGGTGGCGCACTGTGAGCAGCAGTGCGCGCAGTGGCAGGTGCCGCTTGAGGTGGTCAGAGTGCAGATTGATGGGCGCGCAGGCGGGATCGAAGCCGCGGCCCGCACCGCGCGCTATGACGCGTTCAGCCAGCTGCTGCTGCCGGGCGAGGCGCTGCTGACCGCCCAGCACCTTGATGACCAGAGCGAAACGGTGCTGCTGGCCCTGAAGCGCGGTAGTGGCCCGGCGGGTCTGGCCGCGATGGCCGCGCAGCACTGGTTGGGGCAACATCGCCATCTGCGGCCGCTGCTGGCAGCAAGCCGCAGCCAGCTGGAAGCGTGGGCGCAGCAGCACCGGCTGTCATGGATTGAGGATGACAGCAATCAGGACTCGCGCTATGACCGCAACTTTCTGCGTTTAAAGGTCATGCCGTTGCTCAATGAGCGCTGGCCGCATTTTGCCAGCGCCGTGGCACGCAGCGCCGCGCTGTGCGGCGAGCAGGAGCAGCTGCTTGACGAGCTGCTGGCCGAATCGCTGGCCCTGCTGGTGGACGAGCAGGGCGCGTTGGCCATTGCGCCACTGCGGGAGATGAGCGATGCGCGGCGGGCAGCGCTGCTGCGGCGCTGGATCGCCACTCATCATGCCAGCATGCCGTCGCGCGAGGCACTGCAGCGCATCTGGCAGGAAGTGGCATGCAGCCGTGAGGACGCAGAGCCGCGCCTGCGATTGGGCGGTCATGAAATCCGCCGCTTCCGCGGCAGCCTCTACTGGCTCCCGCTTTACCCGCCGCTGCGTGAGGTTCGCCTGAACTGGCCGCCACCGTGGCAGCCGTTAGCGCTGCCCGACGGGCTGGGCCAGCTGCAGCTGGGGGCGCACGGCATTGCGCTGCGTGCGCCGCAGCCCGCTGAAGCGGTCAGCATTCGTTTTCAGGCGCAGGGGGCTTTTCACATTCACGGGCGCGCAGGCAGCCGCGCGCTGAAAAAGCTGTGGCAGGAGCTGGCCGTTGCGCCCTGGCTGCGTGAGCGCACCCCGTTACTTTTTTATGGCGATCGTTTGATTGCCGCCGTTGGCGTGTTTGTCACCCGCGAGGGCGCGCCACGGGAAAATGAAGCCTGCTGGCATCTGCACTGGTGCCGCTAAAACAACTGACTGGAGATCAATGATGAGTACCCGACTTTTGGCGCTGATGCTGCTGGCGTGCAGCCTGCCTGCGCTCGGCGCGGGCAACAGCAGCGCCGGGCAGGAGAAATCAGCCCGCTGCATGGCGTGCCACGGCGCCGACGGCAAAGCGGCTGCGCCAGTCTATCCCAACCTTGCCGGGCAGCATGAGGCGTATCTTGAACAGGCTTTGCAGGCGTACAAAAGCGGGGCGCGCAGCGGCGGGCAGGCGGAAGTCATGAAGGCCTTCGTTGCCGGGCTGAGCGATAAGGATATTGCCGATCTGGCGGCGTACTATGCGGGGTTAAAACCTTAAGATGAAGAGGCGGATCGTCGATCCGCCTGGCTAAAACGGGGCTTAATCTGACTCGCTGACCTTCACAGTACCCAGGTCAGGATGGCTAAACGTGTCGATATGGTCGAGGCGCAGGTCGCGCTGCTCGCCATTAATCTCAATGCTGAGATATTCAACGTTTTTGCGCGACACCATATCTTTCGCTTTGGCCGTCAACTGTTCGCCATTTTTCAGCGTCAGCGACAGGGGCCAGCTGTTCTGGCAGGCGAGTTCCAGATTGTCGTAGTCATCACAGTTGATCGGTTTATACGCTTCGTTCGTCAACATAGTCGCTCACCAATAAGTTTGCGGCAGCAAAGGCTGCCTGTTCCCTGATGGAAGAGTGTAGCTCAGGATTGCCCGCTACCTCATCGAGTGCTTTCAACACGCACGCTAATGCATCCGGCACGTATCCCAGATCGCCACTGCCTATCTCGGCATATTTTTGGCGAACTAACTCACAATACTTTGGCACATGCACCTCCTTCAGAGTTTTCTCTGGCGATTATCCGACTATAGCACAGCCATTTATCGGAAATCAGCCCGCAAGCGGGTGATTTGCTCACTCATCGGGTTACAATAGGCGCGAATTTAAATAAGGAACCTCATGGCACTTAAAGCTACGATTTATAAAGCTACCGTCAATGTCGCCGACATGGACCGTAACGTGTTTATCGACAACACGCTGACGCTGGCACGTCACCCTTCGGAAACTGAAGAGCGGCTGATGCTGCGCCTGCTGGCATGGCTGGTTCATGCCAACGACCGCCTGACGTTCACCCGCGGTCTGAGCGCGGAAGATGAGCCGGAAATCTGGCAGCTGAACGACCATAACGGCATTGATGTTTGGGTCGATCTCGGCCTGCCGGAAGAGCGCCGAATCAAAAAGGCCTGTAGCCGCTCGCAGCACGTCTGGCTGTATACCTACAATGGGCGCGCCGCTCAGCCGTGGTGGCAGCAGAACCAGAAAAAGCTAACCCAGCATGACAACCTGACCATTCGCTATATCAGCGACGAGCAGCTCAGCGCCCTGGTGCAGCTGGCCTCGCGTTCGATGACGCTGCAGGCCACTATCCAGGATGGCACTATCTGGTTGTCAGATAACAGTCATCATCTGGAAATTCAGTTCGAGCAGTGGCTGGATGCCGGAAAGCGCGTATGATTGTATTATCACGTAACGTCACTATCCCGGATGCCGAAATCGAGATCACCGCGATCAGAGCGCAGGGCAACGGTGGCCAGAACGTGAATAAGAGTTCGACGGCCATCCACCTGCGCTTCGATATTCGCTCCTCCAGCCTGCCTGAGTTTTATCAGCAGCGTATGCTGGCGGTTAGCCACCATCTGATCACCCCGGAAGGGGTGGTGATTATAAAGGCGCAGGAGTATCGCAGCCAGGAGATGAATCGCGAAGCCGCGCTGAAAAGGCTGGAAAATCTGATTGTCGAGCTCACCGTAGTGGAGAAGACCCGCCGGGCAACGCGCCCGACGATGGCGTCTAAAAAACGTCGGCTGGAAGGTAAAGCACGTAAGGCTTCGACCAAATCGCTGCGCGGCAAAGTGCGCGGCGACTGAGTTGTTTATTTTTTTGCTGCAGCGACGCTGAAAGCTGCTGTTCTCAATCATCTGACGGCGAATAACCGCAAGATACTGTCAGTGCCGGAACTGTATTCCGCCAATAATACCGGATGATTTAAAAGGTCTTATTTGCAATTAACTCAAATTAATCTCTTCCGTTGCAGAGTATTCCCCGTTCTGCAACGGCACTGTTTTCCTGCGCCAGGTAAATAATCCTAAAGCAACATTAACATCTTGTTGCACCTGTTAAAATATTGTCTTATGGTCGTGTTGACTCCCCTAAGTTTTAATATAGCTGACGCATGACCAGAGAAGGATCTCACGCCATTTTTCATTCTGCAGAGAGATCTCTCTTTCGCTATTGCCTGATATAAGCAGCTTTTTCTTTTAACACACAAATTGCGAGTTTATTATCTTGAACGAATTAACGGCATTGAAAAAAGGATATACCAGGGTATTCCTCTGGCTTTTAGTCACGCTTTTTCTCATCCCCACTATTACGCTGCTGTTTGCCGAATATGGCACGCGTCAACTGGATCAGGAATACAGTGCGCTCTTTATTGATGATGCACGTGGTCAGGGCCAGGACGTCAATAAACTCACCACTTTCCTGCAACAGAACCCGCCGTCCAGCGCGTGTGGCCCAGTGCCGGACGATCTGCTCGACTATAAGAATGCCGTCTGTGCGGAGAAATCAGAGCTGTGGCAGTTCTGGATGATCGATAAAGTGGCCTTCTGGACGCTGGTGGGCGGCGTTGTCATGCTGGGCATGATTGTGCTGTTCAGCATGCTGGCATTTAAAAGTCGTCAGGGTCAGTTGCAAAGCCTGACGCTGGCACGTCCGTTCCTGATGCTGGCGAGTGCGCTGGAAGTGCTGGTTCAGGGGGGAATGCTGGTCTGGCTCTCCTTCTGGGGAACGGCATTCTTTACCCAAACCTATTATCCGAAGCTGGTGATGGCGATGGGGCTGCTGGTGCTGGTCGCGATGTACTATATGATCAGGGGCATCTTCAAAAAGCTGCCACCGGAAGAGGATGTTGAAGGGGATGTGGTGACGCGTGAGGCAGCGCCGGCCCTGTGGGCGCGCATTGATACGCTGGCCTCGCAGGTCGGAACGGCACCACCGGACCATATTATTGCTGGTATCGATACCAACTTTTATGTGACCGAAGCGCCTTTGAGCCTCGAAGGAGAGGCCCTTGACGGCCGCAAGCTGTATGTCAGCATCCCGTTGCTGCGCCAGTTGACTACCGCTCAGGCTGATGGCGTCATGGTGCATGAGTTAACCCATCTGCATGAAGGCGATACGGCATCAGGTGCCTTACTGGGGCCGAAACTCCATCGTTTTGATCAGTACCTCCATCTGATGAGAAAAGATATCTCTACGGCGATGGTCTATTATCCCCTTTGCCTCTATCGCATGCTGTTTGAACTGGCGTGGCAGCGCAACAGCCGCGAGCGTGAATTCGTTGCCGACCGTAATGCCGCCAGCCTGATTGCCCCTGCGGCGATTGTCGAGTCCCTGATTAAAATCTCTGCTTATGCCAGCTATCGCAGCGAAGTTGAGCAGACCCTGTTTGATAATAAAACCCTGCATGAGAATGAACTGGGTATCAGCAAAGCGATTGCTCAGGGCCTGCCACAGCACGTCAGTTCACCGGATTTTATCGGCATGATGCGTGAACAGAATGTGCCGCACCCGTTTGATTCACACCCACCGCTGGCAGACCGTATGCGCAACGTCGGCTATACGGTGGATGAAACCGGCTACGCCGCGATCGCGGCGCAATTACCGACGGAGAGTTGGGTTGACCTGATGCCGGTAGCAGCAGAGATTGAGCAACATCTGTGGCAGAAATATGAGCGTGACTTCTCTTCCGCCCATGAAGTCAGCCTGGCATGGCGTTATTTGCCTGAGGGAGAGGAAGAGACGGCGCTGGTGCTGAAGCATTTTCCGCCGGTTGCCTGGACGCTGAAAGATGGCAGCCAGATTGAGATCGCGTATCAGGGGATTGTAAAGCCACTGACCGCCGAGTTGTTGCCGTGGGATAACATCAAAAATATCAATGTGATTCGCCGCTTTGGCACTGACGTGCTGTACCTGCAACATGTTCAGCCTAATGCAGCGGGTAAAAAACGCAGTGAGATCCGTCTGCCTGGCGTGAAGAAGGATATTGAGGTGTTTAAATACACCCTGAGTCACTACTGGCAGCGCCATCAGACGATGCGGGCGCTACAGGAGCAAGACCAGGCTCTGACAGCGCTCAGCTAAAAAGAAAAAGCCACCGCATGCGGTGGCTTTTTTATCTCTGATCGTGTGGCTCAGCGGGGGTGAATCTTAAACCGCCAGTTCGCTCACCAGGAAATCAACGATTTCACTGGTTTTGATCATACGCTTCTCACCTTCACGGCGTGATTTGTATTCCACTTCTTCACTGTCGAGATTACGGTCGCCAATGACGATAGTGTGCGGTACGCCAATCAGTTCCATATCGGCAAACATCACGCCCGGACGCTCTTTACGGTCATCCAGAATCACATCAATGCCTTTGGCACGCAGCGTGCTGTACAGCTCTTCCGCCAGCTCTTTAACGCGGAATGACTTCTGCATGTTCATTGGCAGAATAGCCACCTGGAAAGGTGCCAGCGCCGGGGACCAGATGATGCCGCGTTCGTCGTGATTCTGCTCAATGGCAGCGGCAACGATACGGGTGATACCAATACCGTAGCAGCCCATGGTCATAATCTGGTTACGGCCATCTTCACCCTGCACCGAGGCTTTCATCGCTTCGGAATACTTGGTACCCAGCTGGAAGATATGGCCCACTTCGATGCCGCGTTTGATCAGCAGCGTGCCTTTTCCGTCCGGGCTGGCATCGCCTTCAACCACGTTACGCAGATCGGCCACGCGTGGTAATGGCAGGTCGCGTTCCCAGTTGATGCCTTTCAGGTGCTGACCGTCTATATTGGCACCCGCGCTGAAGTCGCTCATTGCCGCCACGGTACGATCCGCAACGATAGGCATATTCAGACCGACCGGGCCGAGCGAACCTGGACCTGCATTGACCAGCGCACGGATCTCTTCTTCCGTGGCGAAAGTCAGCGGCGCGTCAACGATATCAATCTTCTCAGCTTTGATTTCATTCAGCTCGTGGTCGCCGCGCAGCAGCAGGGCAACCAGCGTATGGCCGCTCTCTTTAGTGGCTTTTACCATCAGCGTCTTCACGGTTTTTTCGATCGGCAGATTAAACTGCTCTACCAGCTCAGCGATGGTTTTGGCGTTCGGCGTAGCGAACTGCGTCATCTCCTGAGTCGCAGCAGCGCGGCCAGCGGCAGGAGCAACGGCCTCCGCTTTTTCCATATTTGCCGCGTAGTCTGACTCGGTAGAGAACACCACATCATCCTCACCGCTCTGTGCCAGCACCTGGAACTCGTGCGAAGCGCTGCCGCCGATCGAACCGGTGTCGGCATCCACCGCACGGAAATTCAGACCCATACGGGTGAAGATCTGGCTGTAGGCGCGGTACATGGCGTCGTAGGTTTCCTGCAGCGATTCCTGTGTGGTGTGGAACGAGTAGGCATCCTTCATGATGAATTCACGTGAACGCATCACGCCAAAGCGCGGGCGCACTTCATCACGGAATTTGGTCTGGATCTGGAACAGGTTTAGCGGCAGCTGCTTATAAGAGCTCAGCTCGTTGCGGATCAGGTCGGTGATCACCTCTTCGTGCGTTGGGCCGAGAACAAACGGGCGCTCGCCGCGATCAACAAAACGCAGCAGTTCCGGGCCGTACTGCTCCCAGCGTCCACTCTCCTGCCACAAATCTGCGGGCTGTACCACCGGCATGGAAATCTCAATCGCACCGGCGTTATTCATCTCTTCGCGCACGATATTTTCGACTTTTTTCAGCACGCGCAAACCCGTCGGCAGCCAGGTATACAGGCCGGAAGCCAGTTTACGAATCATCCCGGCGCGCAGCATCAGCTGGTGGCTGATCACTTCAGCGTCGGCAGGTGTCTCCTTAAGAGTGGAGAGCAGATATTGAGTAGTACGCATGAGTTACGATTCCATATGAACGCAAAGAGCCAAAAAAAACGTGGACGCTAGTGTACCAGCGTGACAGGTGACTCAAAAGATGCCGGAAGAAATTAACGTGGATCGATGGCAATGACTTCGGTGCCGCTGAGCGTAACGCGCCAGCGCACGTTGAATTCCAGCAGCCAGGCGGCGTATTCACGATCGGGTTCTTCCCCTTTACGATAGGCCGGACGTGGGTCCTGCGCCAGCACCTGCTGAATAAAACGCTCAAGGTGGGGATAGTGGCGCCGATGCAGAGCCAGCTGTTGCTGCGCTTCAGGGGTAAAGCTCACCGGCATGTCCGCCTGCGGAGCCTGCTGGGCAAATCCGGCGCGAGCATCGGGCAGCGCCTCAGCGAAGGGGAGGTACGGTTTGATGTCGACAATCGGCGTGCCGTCGACCAGGTCCAGGCTGCCAAGTTCGAGGATCACCTGCTGCTTCTCAACGCGAATACCTTTTAACTCGACCAGCGACATGCCGATAGGGTTAGGGCGGAAGGTCGAGCGGGTGGCAAATACGCCCATGCGGGCATTACCGCCCAGGCGCGGGGGCCTGACCGTTGGGCGCCAGCCGCCTTCCATCGTTTGATGGAAGACAAAAAGCAGCCACAGATGGCTGAACTCTTCGAGGCCGCGCACGGCTTCCGGGTGGTTATACGGCGCTGCGAAGTGGAGTTCTCCACCGCCATCCTGAATTAAACCAGGCTGGCGGGGAACGGCGAACTTTTCCTTCCACGGAGAGTGGATCACACCAATCTGGGAGAAGGAGAACGCACTCATTGATTGCTGACTTTCAGCGCGGAGCCCTGGCAAATCGCCTGACGATAGCAACCCTGCGCACCGGTCACGATCTCACATTTATGCACCAGCACCGCGTTGGCTTTCATACCGGATGCGCGGATCTGCATACGCTTACGCGCGGTCGCCAGATTCGGCGGTGAGTCCTGTGAGCTGCTCTGGCAATCGTCGCCATACACTTCACCCAGATCGCGGAAAGGCTTGCTCACCAGGTCAGCAGCATCGGTATACAGTTTTACCGGGGCAGGGCGTGCGGCAGGTTTCGCCTGGGAAGCATCGTTCTGCGTTGACTGCGGAAAAGGTTTAACAGGCTCATAGGGCTTAGGGAACAACGAACACCCTGTCAGCGTCAGCGCTAACAAACAGAGCGGTAAAAAACGCATGGGAAAATCCTCATGATCGATAAAGTGGCGTTATTGAAGCAAGCTGGGAGGGAAATAACAAGCGGAGAGCATCAGGCAGGCACATCTGGCAATATCATTTGAGCTGCGGGCAGCTGGCGCTGCCCGCATGCGGCTGATTACCAGCCTTTTACTGCGCCACCGTTAAACACTTTATTTGCGGCGTCGTTGACTTCGTCAGACTGGTAAGCCTGCACGAATTTCTTCACGTTTTCCGCGTCTTTGTTGTCTTCGCGCGCCACGATCAGGTTGACGTAAGGGGAGTCTTTGTCTTCAACAAAGATGCCGTCTTTCGCTGGAGTCAGGTTGATCTGGCTGGCGTAAGTGGTGTTGATCACTGCCAGCGCGATCTGCTGATCGTCCAGTGAACGTGGCAGCTGCGGTGCTTCCAGCTCTACCAGCTTCAGGTTTTTCGGGTTCTCAACCACATCCAGTGAGGTTGGCAGCAGGCCAACGCCATCTTTCAGTTTGATCAGGCCCACTTTCTGCAGCAGCAGCAGGGAACGGCCGAGGTTAGTGGGGTCATTCGGGATAGCAACCTGTGCGCCGTTCTGCAGTTCGTCCAGAGATTTGATCTTCTTGGAGTAGCCCGCGATTGGATAAACAAAGGTGCTACCCACGGAAACCAGCTTGTAGCCACGATCTTTAATCTGCTGATCGAGGTAAGGTTTGTGCTGGAAGGCATTGGCGTCAATATCGCCTTTGCTCAGCGCTTCGTTCGGCAGTACGTAGTCGTTGAAGGTCACCAGCTCAACATCCAGACCGTATTTCTCTTTCGCCACTTTGGCCGCCACTTCGGCAACCTGCTGCTCAGAACCGACGATCACACCAACCTTAATGTGGTTTGGATCTTTCTCTTTCTGATCGCATCCAACCAACGCCAGGGTACCAATCAGAGCGCCTACTGCGGCAAACGTTTTAAAATTAAAAGACATATCCCTTCCTTAAATAGAGAGAAATTACTGTTGTGTTACTTGTGGGTGACCGCACGTACAATGCGATCGCCACAGAACTGAATCAAATACACCAAAACAACCAGCAGGACTAACACCGTGTTCATCACGGTGGCGTTATAGCCGATATAGCCATACTGATAGCCAATCTGACCCAGACCGCCTGCGCCGACGGCACCACCCATTGCTGAGTAGCCGACCAGGGTAATCAGAGTAATAGTAGCGGCATTCACCAGACCCGGCAGTGCTTCCGGCAGCAGAACCTTGCGGATAATCTGTAATGGGGTGGCGCCCATTGCGCGGGAAGCTTCGATCAGCCCGGTTGGCAGCTCAAGCAGCGCATTTTCGACCATGCGGGCAATAAAGGGTGCCGCGCCAACGGTCAGCGGCACGATAGCGGCCTGCAAACCAATGGAGGTGCCGACGATAATGCGCGTAAACGGGATCATCCAGACCAGCAGGATAATGAACGGAATCGAGCGGAAGATATTTACCGCAGCGGAGAGCACGCGATACAGCTTAGCATTCGCCACAATCTGACCCGGGCGAGTGACATAGAGAAGAACGCCTGTTGGCAGACCCAACACGAAGCCGAAAAAGCCAGAGACAAAGGTCATCATCAGCGTTTCCCAAATGCCCCGGCCCAGTAACCACATCATTGCCTCAGACATAACCTAATACCTCTACCTTTACATGATGCTCGTGCAGGAAAGCGATGGCTGCCTGGGTGTCGGCGGCCTCACCGTGGATCTCCGCCAGCATGATGCCGAACTTCACTCCACCGGCGTAATCCATCTGCGCGCTAATAATATTGTTGTTAACGTTAAAACGGCGCGCTGACTCAGAAAGCAGCGGTGCATCGACGGACTGGCCGGTGAACTCCAGGCGCAGCAGAGGGACGGTGGTGGCACTCGCTTCTGGCGACAGGCGCTTGAGGTAATCTTCCGGGATGTCCAGATGCAGCGTTGACTGAATAAACTGCTGCGCCAGGGGCGTCTTCGGATGGGAGAACACTTCGCTGACGGTATCCTGCTCAATCAGTTCGCCGTTGCTGATGACGGCCACGCAGTCGCAGATGCGTTTCACCACATCCATTTCATGGGTGATCAGCAGGATGGTAATGCCCAGACGACGGTTGATATCTTTCAGCAGTTCGAGGATGGAGCGCGTGGTTGCCGGGTCCAGCGCGCTGGTGGCTTCATCGCACAGCAGCACTTTGGGATTGGTGGCCAGCGCACGAGCAATGGCCACGCGCTGTTTCTGGCCGCCGGAAAGATTGGCAGGCCAGGTATCATGCTTGTCTGACAGGCCAACCAGCTCCAGCAGCTCACTGACGCGCGCTTTAATTTCGGCTCTGGACAGATTGCCCAGCTCAAGCGGCAGCGCGACGTTGCCGGCCACGGTGCGTGAGTTCAGCAGATTGAAGTGCTGGAAGATCATACCAATCTGGCGGCGTGCCAGCGTGAGCTGCCCTTCTGAAAGGGTAGTGAGGTCCTGACCATCAACCAGTACGCTACCGGAAGTGGGGCGCTCCAGCAGATTAACGCAGCGGATCAGGGTACTTTTACCCGCACCGGATGCGCCGATCACGCCATAAATTTGTCCGGCGGGAACGTGCAGGCTGACATCTGACAGCGCTGTGATAGTCCGTGAACCCTGCTGGAACACTTTGGTGATATTTGAAAGTTTTATCATTGAGTTATTTATTATCGTGATGGGAATTATCCGTGGCGTAAATGATCAATCCATCCCGCGCTTCCGGGACTGCGAGTGGATGTTAAGGCATCCAGACGTCTAAATCAATCGAAGTCATTCAAACTGCCATTCTCTCTTTTCAGGCAATCATGCGATACTCTACGGCAAATTTTGTAGCAGGAGTTACTACGTGGCTGACAAGGTCCCCGCAATTTTCCTCGATCGAGACGGCACTATTAATGTCGATCACGGTTATGTCTCTGAAATCGATAACTTCGAGTTTATCGATGGCGTCATTGATGCCATGCGTGAACTGAAGAGGATGGGCTTTGCGCTGGTGCTGGTGACTAACCAGTCCGGTATTGCCCGTGGCATGTTTAGTGAAGATCAGTTTATGCAGCTGACCGAATGGATGGACTGGTCACTGGCCGACCGCGATGTCGACCTCGACGGCATCTATTTCTGCCCGCATCATCCCGAAGCAATAGTAGAAGAGTTACGTCAGTCCTGCGACTGCCGCAAACCTCAGCCGGGAATGTTGCTTACTGCTCAGCAGGAGCTGAACATTGATATGGCTTCTTCTTATATGGTTGGCGACAAGATTGAAGACATGCTGGCGGCAAAAGCTGCTGGAGTGGGTAAAAAAGTATTAGTGCGTAGCGGTAAGCCCGTCACTGCTGAAGGCGAAGCCGCAGCCGATTGGGTACTAAACAGCCTTAAAGAGCTGCCGGCACGTATCAAACAGGGGTAAAAAGCAGCGTTTCGCGTGAACTTTCAGCAGGCAGTAAAAAAGTTAAGATTACTGCTTGCGTTCCCGAGGCGCCTGTCTATAATGCGCAACCACTGAGACGGCACAACGGCTTACAGGCCAGCGGCTCAGGAGGTTCAGGAAGCATCTGAACCGCCGGAAAAACTTCTCAAAAAGAGGTTGACTCCGAAGGAGGAAAGCGTAATATACGCCACCTCGCGACAGGAAGCTTCGGCACTGCTCGCAATGCTCTTTAACAATTTATCAGACAATCTGTGTGGGCACTCGCAGGATTGATGTCAACGTCTCCGGACGTAAAAAATATCAAGCCTCACGAGTGAACACATAATGAAATTCATTATGACGTTTTACAGATGAGCACCGCTGAACTTGTTTCAGCAAATCGAACTTTTAATTGAAGAGTTT